>JAABUY010000015.1_pt1 | contig 487174 bp, 490 predicted proteins | sample 5560271 | NCBI WGS metagenome assembly JAABUY01 (sample SAMN10711886, study PRJNA513374) | rock metagenome | isolation source: Antarctica rocks | place: Antarctica: Victoria Land, University Valley
ATTTTAAAAAAAACCCCCCCCCCCCCCCCCCCTCCCCAACCTTGAGACGACGCCATGTACCATCACCATCAGCACCAAAGCTAAAGCCAAAGCTAAATAATATAATATCGATTATACAAAGGCATCGTTCGCTAAATGACCATCGCAGTTTCTCAGCTTCATGCAGGAATGATAAACAAAGGTATTTATCTATCTATCAATAGGTAAATAGGTAAGTAAGTAATTTAGCAAACAATGTGCAAGCTCCAAAGAGCCCAGTCAGTATCAACATGTCCGTCCGTCCGTCTGGGCCTGCGCTGCAGATTACCCCTTTCCCTTTCCCATCCACTCCCTCCCTCCCCCTCCGCCTAGGTCATAGCCCCAAACGCCAACGCCAACGCCAACGAATGCACAGCACGCTCGCACGCCCGCCCGTTTTCCTCAAAGTAGAACATCGCTAGACATGGAAACCCCACCCTTGGCCAACCAATTCGCTAAAAGAATTCGATGCACAGAAGACGCTCGCTAGGATGAAAGACCATCGTTCGAGGAGCACGGTAGATAGGCAGTAGACATTCACATAACGCTACAACATCCACACCCCTTCTCCTTCTTACCCTCCTCCTCTTCCCCTTTCCCGCCCGTGCCCGTGCCGTGGCCTCTCTTCTCCTCATCAGCCCTCGCCAGCCGTTCCTTCACGAACGGATCGACGACGACGGGTGGATGCGGCGGTACGGGACTCTCACCCTTTTTTACCCTCGCGTGAGGGATGGGACTGTACGCCCCTGCCGCACTCGTATGCGGGCCCTCGTCCGGCGCGGGCGGGGTAGGTGAAGGTATAGATTTATGGGGATTCGGCGAGGGGACGGTCAAAGGCCATTCCGAGCCTCGCTCCTGCAACACCTTCTCGTCCTCCTCCGCGTCTCGCGATGAGCTAGGCTGCAGTCCGTGGACCGTATGTTCGGCCAGCGGACTGAATTCGCGCGGTAACTGCGGCGATGCTTTGCCATCTAATCGCCGCTGTTCGGACTCCTTTCGAGCGCGCTCCCATTGCTCTTGCTGGAGGCGCTTGGCGTGGGTGGGGAGGATTTGCTGGTCGGGTGGGAGGCGGGGGTCGGGTTTGTACATTGTGGCGAGCCAGGGCGCGTCGCCTTCTGGGCGGTTTATGGCGGTCGGGGGTCGAGGTTCTAGGCCGGAGCGGGATTTGGGGCGTTGGGTGGAGGAAGGGGTTCTGGGAGAGGCGGTGACGGAGCTTTGTCGGGGTTTCTGGTGGATGGTGGGTGCGTTGGTTGTGAGGGACGTTTTCCGGCTGTGGGTGGAGGTAGGTTTGTTGCTAATCACCCTTGTCGTATTGGGTGAGTCACCGGTACCTGGACGAGATGCATGTGTGGGTGTATAGTATGATGCGTCGGGATCGTCCAGCAGGACTTGGCTCCCTACGCTGTTCCCTCGGCTCCGGATTCTGTTGTAGGAGATGCCATTCTCTTCTCCTGCCCAAGTGCCGCTCACGCCTCGCTTTCGAGGTAGTGGGGTGTCTCGCTCAATATGCCCTTGCGGTATGGGCAGTGGGCTCGATCGGGGAAGAGGTATGCGAGATGAGGTTTTCCGTAGATCCTGCTGTCGGTACGAATTAGAGGGGTTCCGATCCATGTCATTGTCCGCGGCAATTTCTTCCGGTGTTCGGAGGTCGAATTCGTTCACTAATGTCTCGTGCCCATCCTCATATGGTCGTGTTGGGGATCTAGTTCTCCGCTGTTCTCGTTCTGTCGTGGGAAGCTCCTCTGCCTCTTGAGACAGGAATACAGGTACACCATGGCTTTGGACAGATTCGCTGAGTAGCTTGGACTTGCTGGTTAATCTTGTCTGTTGCTGTGGTAGTTTGATTCCTGCCTCTCGCATCTCATGACTTTCAATTAAAGCCAATTTGTCCCTATGGATCCATCGAGACCTCTCTGGATCCTCGTCATTTAGGTATAACTCTTCTGGTGGTATCGGTCGATCTCTGTCCGCAGCAATACCCACACTCCCTTCTCCTATGCTTCGGGGTCGACCATAAAGATCTATCAAGCTGTCTGCTTCGCTGCCACTTCGGCTTCCGCTCAATGCTGGCCGCACGCCGTTTCTGTAGGGTGAAAGATAGGAGGGATCAATATCTGCTGCCGATTTCATACCATTTGCGCCATGCTGTACATTCCGATCTGGTGTTCTTGCAGGAGGTAAGGGGTCGAATTGCTGTCTTTCTGGGGGAGGCGTCTCGTTGACGGAAGGACGCTGCGATCGGGAAGGAGTGGTCTGCAATAGGGTGATCGTTAGCTGCACCCAAGAACTTGCACACAATGTAAAGAAGAGGGGTAATGTTGCTGACAGTGTGGAGTTGAAAAGTGGACCGTTGAACGTACCTCCGCATCCACTGGAGCACTGAAATCCCATGGACTACCTCGTCCATTCCGGATACCATGAGGGCTGTATACGCCACTACCATTCGGGTATAAAGAAACGGCGGCCATTGCCAGGGGATGAAAATATGAAGATTGGATAGATGTGCTGTGTCCCAATTGTCTCTTTCCCTCTATCCTCAAATTATCTTGGGTTGCCAATGTTTGTGTGTCCTAAGCCACGCCCCGTGCCATGTGGATAACCAGAGATCAGGAAGCGCTCAATGCTTGGTTGGCAGAAGGCTCCAGCGAATCCAGTGTGGGCAACCGCTTGGAAGATACTATGAGGTATAGTAAAAGAAATGCCGTTGTCCGCCAACAGGGTATCTGTGTTGTTGACAATGTTACAATAGGTTTTTTAGCAGATAGGGTGGTGTGCTTTAGTAGTATCAAAACAATGTTCTAAGTATGCTGCGAAGGTTGTATTCCAGACCAGTATGATCCCAATGCACGAGGACCAGCCTTTGCGAGGTCCTACGCGGACAAATTATGAATTAGCAACAATAGTAGGAGTAAATGTACACAGAAGTACATCAAACGACCTTCTTCTCACATGAATATGTCGAAAACGTTGTGGCGTTCTCAGCCATTCAATCATAGAATAGCTAATCACGGCGTTTCGGCAGATCTGGGTCCGAGCTTGCATCGAGCTTGGGCCTGGGCGATCCTGGCCCCAAGCAACAGTTGGACCGTGCTTTACAGTGAAGCAGGCTCAGAGGGTGTCGGGGAATCTCTAGTAGGTAGTTAGACCATTTCTTGTGGGTCGTAGAAGCATGAAAAGGGCAATCAGCTATGGAAAATTTCCTTGCGTTATTCTTCCAAAATATATACGCTAGATGAACCAACTCCTCGCTATGCAAAGTATGCTCAACCCATCACAGTCGTACTCGGCCATCGGCAGGCCTTCCGCCAAACCATCTACCCATGCCCCTTCCAGAATCCGCTCTCCCGCTGTTCTCAGCGTTACCATCTACTCCACCCATCCATTTCGGTTTCTTGCCCAACTCATTTATCCACTCAGGTCTCTCCACACTGTCAATGGTATTCTTGACTCGATGCGCGAAGCCCTGGAACAAGTTCTCGTCCTCTTCCTCTGCAGCTGTCGTGGCGTCTGCGAGCCTTTGCGCCTGCTGTTGCGCGTACGTCGATTCCCTAGCCACGCTGGGAGGCGCGTTCTGGCCATCGGCTGCCTGAATTCTCTGCGGTCTTGCTTTGGTCGGACTTTGTGTCGCCGTTGGTAAGGGCGCAGATGACCCATCGGTTGAGCCAGAGAGACCGCGACGAGAGGCGCCGTACAACTCTCGATCTATCAGATCGCGCCCTTCTCTCCAGCCTCCCAAACTCAAGTCGGCTGGATTACCATCTTCATCGTTTTCGAGTAAGCCCAAGCCAAACAATTTCTGGGCTCGACCGTACAGATTAAATAGTGTTGCAGAGACTGGTACAAGGATGAAGATTGGGAAGAAATAGTCAAAGCCTTTGCCAAGTGGCGTAAGATTGATGAGTTTGCCGAGGAAGTCGTAGAAAGTGCTTTTCTTATGCACCTCAGGCGGAAGAAATGTGATGAAGTTGTAGGCCAATGGCACAGTGAGCTTCGCAATCTGTCCGGCGTACCAAGTTGCACTCTCGCCATAGGTATTCCTCCGCACGAGCGCACGGTTCCCCCAGATCCTGACATCATCGAAACTTGCAAGGGCCGCCATGGACATGTAGAGGAGCCACATGGACGCTACGACTTGTCCACCGAAGCCGACTTGCGCCGCACTTTCGGATTTCTGCGTCAGGATTGTCAAGCTGATGATTGATAGCTTGGGGGCGATGAACTTAACAAGCTCAGACCAAACGATACAAACCGAGGCGATCGCGAACACTGCCCCATTCAAGGTCATGGTAGCGGGGATGATCTTGGAGTGCAATAAATAACGGGTGTAGGGCGTCAAAACGTTCATGCGTTCCAACCGTGATGCATGCGGCGAAGCTTTTCCAAAATCCAATTGCTTTGATGCGTTCGCATCTACCATAGCTTGTATATCCACCGCTTCCTGAACAAGACGATCCCATGCATCAATGAACCGAACACGTTTGTGGCGAGCTCGCGTCAACTTCCTGGTCATCTCGGCAAGGTAGCGATCAGTGATGACTGCGGGCAAAGCGGGTGCTGGTGTGCGAGCTGCGGTGGTAGCAATTCGAGCATCAGGTTGGCTTGATGCGCCGGACATTTCCTCAATCCATTCTTCGTGGTCCCGCGATACGGCATTCTTTCGCTTCCTGAGTTGCGTAAGTTGTGCCTCCAATTCCTCGAGCTCAGTTATAGCATCGGTCAGTCGATCGTTGACCTTTGGAGCTTGGCCTTGTGTTCGTTTCAATCTCTCCGCCAGATTTGCATTCCGGAACAATCTTCGTGGTAAAGCTACCAAGCCATGTCCCATGAGATAGATGGCCATGACCAAACCCCAGCAATAGGCAAGCCTGGTAACTGGTCAGCAGACATATTTAGCTAGGAATGGATCGAGACCCTACGCCATGACAAGCGACTTCACCGAGACACCCCTGAAACCATTCTGTAGAAAGACGTAGATACCTGCGGCAGCCGCGCAGGCTATCACGATGAGCTGATAACGACCGTTTGATCTCAGAGAGTATATTATGCGGTCTTTTGGCGTCCGATATCCAGAGTCTATGTATTCACCAAGTAGGGGAAGGATCAGCCTATACAAGTCAGCGGTAAACAGAGCTACCGATCAGTCAAATGCTGACATACCAGGTAAGGCCAAAGGTCAGCCAGTATGTCAATCGCCATGCGACCAGCACAACACCTTGCGGCAGCCATATTCCACGCAACGCTTCCTCATCGGTCCTCGAGCTGGAGGCAAGGTCTATGGGGACAAGCAGGATGATACTGATGGGAAGAGCGAGGGCAAGGAAGATCGGAAGTATGAGGTATGCAGGGGTGGTTCGTAAGGGTAGGAAGTGGCGGAGAAGGAGGAGGACAAAGGTGGTGATGGATGCCAAGGCCAACAAGGCGAAGGTATCGGATCCTAATGACGATTTCATCGCTGTTGTTACTCACATACTTTGAATGAACCTTAGAGTTGACAGTGCCCAAAGCGAACGACGTCGACACCAGTCAATAGTACGTAGTACTAGTATGTAAAGGAAGCAAGGTAGTGCCCGAATAGTGCCAGCCTCTTGGCTCTGTCAGGGACATGATGTGCAGTAGCGGGGGCCTCGGGCGCTGTTCTAGGCGGAACAAGGCCTGGAGCGAGCGGCGATTGGCCGGGCCGGAAAAGATCGCCGGTGATAGCGCGCCAATCTCCACCGGGGGCCGGGGAGCGCAGCAATATACTTAGCCTCACCTTTACAACTGCCTGTCTATCCTTTCACCTGTCCTCGTCGCTCTCCACCAGTACACATACAATCCTATATTGCACACGCAGTCCTCGCTTGCCCTTGTTTACCCTCCTTTGCACCCAACGTCTACCCGAATCAACTCACCGTAAGGCCTCTCATTGGTTCCCCATCCTGACTCCGACCGTATCCAATAAGTTCGGCTCAGCTGACAGCTTCGACCACCTTTAGTCAATCTCTCGTCTTCTTGCACTCTCCTCTTTGCTGACATCTCTCTGGACCATACGACTCAACCTCCTCTTCTTGCACTGTCAGAATACTCTTTGCTCGCTCTGACAGTCGAAGAGTCCTCCTCGGCTAGAGTGGGGCTGCGCTTGCTTTCCTGTCCTACCGACCCAGCAAGGCTTCCCTTTCCCTCGTCTCTTGGCTTCTCGGCCATATCGACACCCCAGGCTTTCCGTGTCACCCTTCACTCAAGCCACTTGCTGTGCATACGCCCTTCGCTACATTACTACCACTTCAAACTATTTCCTCCATAGTCCTACCGGCTTCCCTTCTACAACAACGAAACGATCAATTCAAATCTGGTCATATTAAATCTACATAACCCTGAGGAAATCTTGTGCTTCGAGAGCTGCCGCAAGCACTCATGAGCTTGGACGTGTCTTGCCAATCTGGCGCCTTCACAGGTTAGGTGACATGGTGGATGATAGAAAGCCGTGCTCCGGATTCAAGCACTGTTCCACACGGCAATTTTCCCATACGGTTTGATATTCTATTGGTTCCGAGATCATGAATCAAAACACTTTCCCCAACATGGGCGGAGCTCGCCCACAGCAACCAAATCACCATGTTGGTGGTATGCAAAGGAACGGCGGCGGTACATCTTCCGATATCCAAAACCACATCTTGGCCGTCATTACGAGGCAACCGACCCCACCAGGCTGGCAGCAGATGGTCTCTCCAAGACAACGCGCTGGTATTATTCACCAAATGTATGTTCCATCAATCGATTTGTTCGGTCACACCTGAGCAAGACAGGTACTGACTTCTCGTTCACGAAGGGTCACTGGCCTCCAGATAGTCAAACCCGATATGAACTTGGCCCATGCCATCAAGGTTGCAACAGGGTTTGAGATGCAGCAATTCACCAACTGCCCTGACCAGGTATGTGATCATCTGTAGGTTCACGCGCACGGATACTGATGTTTCTGTAAGGAATCCTACCATGAAGCCTACCGCGCAAAGTTGGCAGATATCACAAGGACTAGGCAAAATCAGGCAAACATGCATCAACAACAATTCCAGAATCCACAACAAGCTCAGATGGTACTCACGCAGCAGCAGATCCAAGCGCGGGCTATGATGAACAATCAAAACCCATTCCAACAAGGTTTTGGTATGCCGCAAGAACAACAACTCGGGCAAGCTGTAGGAGTACCAATGCAGCAACAGCTATCGCAGAATCAGCGTCCATTCCCAAACGGCAATCCACTTGAGGTGCAAATGCCAATGCAAACCGGACAGCCTATGCAGAACGTACCTCGAGCTGGTCCCCCAAATCGTGGTCAAGCCCAATTTACTCAACAGGAGGGCCAGCAGATACAGAATATCGCCATGCAATTAACGGCCAGGATGACCGATCAAGATAGGATGAATATCCGTCAACGACTGTCACAAGTACCAGCTGAGCAACGGCAAGCTATGCAAGTGAACAACATTGACCCCTTGACAGCTTTTGTGCGGAGTCAGGCCACGCAAACATTCGTTGCTGAACGGAACAAGAGACGGCAACAGGCTAGCCAGGGGGGGATGTCAATGCCTCCAAATATTGCAATACCTCCTCAAGTTCGCCCGGCATCCCAAATATCGCTACATAATCAACAACAGCCCCAGCCTGCAGCAATCATGCAACACCCGGACCCTGCATTTGGTGCAGGTAACTTGGACCAATTTGTAGGTCAGCAACAAGATGCTCTTCGACATCAAGCAGCCGGTCAGGATGTCGTCCCAGCAAGTATTGGTCAAGGAACGCCAGCCCAAGTACGAGCAACACCACAACAACAGCCACAGGGGCAATATATTCCGAACCGGATGCAGCCCTTAGGACCTTTCCAGCCGCAACCACAGCCTCCATCTCCTTGGAATGGTACGCAGAACCAGCAGCCAAATATACCACCGACAGCCTCAATGCCCATGCAGACAACTACATCAAATTATGCTAGCATCCAGGGGCAAACACCACAACAGCAGGCATTGCAAGGACAGCTAGGGGGGTTGAGTAGCAATCGGGGACAACGGACACCGCAACAAAACCACAATATGCCGACCCTTAACCAGCCAATGGATCCACCAAACCCAGTCAAGAACGAGAACTCCTCACAGCAAACGCCAAAGCAGGCCCAACGTAGCGGCCCGAATAGTCAGCCAACTGCTAATAAGAACGCAAAGCCTAGCTCTGGTCCGCAGAACCCTCAAGGCCCATCCGCTCAACAAGCGCAATGGGCAAGGCTACCACCTAAGCTTAAGCAGCAATTGGCGAATATGCCCGACGAAAATCGTAAACAGTTCTTCATGGAATTGCAGCGGAAGCAACAACAGCAGAATCAATTAAAGAAAACAGCCGTAGAGGCTCAAGCAGCGCAGACTTCCCAAAACGCTTCGCAGACAATTGCCCAAGGCCCGGCGACGGGCACAACGGTGAGCCAGGCCAACATCTCTTCGATAGTACCCCCTGCCAGCATTTCTGGTCCTCAACAGGGGGTTAATCATTTTGGTCGAATCAATAACATGCAGCCACAAGGGCCGCAACCGCATGGAGCTTCGGATGCGATTCGGCCTCCACAGCCAAGGGCTATGCAATTTCCCATGACCGAAGATCAAAGACAAAAAATGGACACCCAGCATTTCCCTCCCGCGATCCTTAACAAGAACAATGTGCTAGGTCAGCTACCCGACAATGTAAAGACGTGGCATCAATTGAAGGAATATGTGAAGCACAACGCTCAAAACCTGCCCCCTCAGATCATGCAGAACGTGAATGGCTTGCAGGGTATACACATGCAGCAGATCTTGAACGAACAGAAGAGAAGGCAACAGCAGCAGCAGCAGCAGCAGCAGATGAATCAAGCGGCTCAGGCTCACTTACAGTCTGCTCCAGGGGGTCCAGCTCCGCAAGCACCAATGATTGCTCAACAGCCCAGCCAACTACCTGTCACTCAGTCACCTGCTCCACTAAATCCAGCTCATGGTTTTGTAGTGCCAAATCTTCCACCACCCACCATGGCGGAAATGCAAGATGCGCGAGGAACATTACCTGATCGATTGAAAGGTATTCCCGACCATCAACTTCGACAAATGATCATGCAGAGACAGCACGACAATGTTGTTAAGGCAAATCAGCAGAGGACAAACCCAGCGCACCAGCTTCAACAACGTAACAACCTACTGCAAGCGCAACATCAGCAGGGCCAAATCCCGAACGGACAACCTCAGCCAGCGCAGTTGCCGCAGCATGTTCGAGGTCAAGCTCAACTACCACAGCAAGGCCCACAGCATCAGCCGACCCCGCCACAGCAGCCTTCCAACAAGCAGACTCAGCCAACTGGGCAGGGAAGACAGGCACAGTCTAACAGACCTGGTGCTCAGAACATTCCTTCGGCGAGTCAAAGAGGTCCCAAGCGCAATACTAGTGACGATGTCATCGAAGTTCCGGATCCCAAGACAGCACCACAGCAAGGGCGCTCTTCAAATGCCAGACAGGGTCCAACAAATGGCATGCCGCAAATGGCCTCAGAAGCATATGCCAAGATGTCAGCGGAGCAAAAGATCGAAGTGGGGCAGCGCATGCACGTCCAAGCTGCTCATCGTGCTAGGTTGGGACTACCTGACCAGAGTGCTCCTGGACATGCACCTGCACCATCTGTAAATCAAGGCACTGGACAGAGTACTGGGAAAGATGGTCGCTTAAATCAATTAATCAACGAGGTAGCTCAAAATACGCCTACCCGGCCCATCATACCGATGAGCCCAAGGACTAGAAGTCAAATGATTGAAAGGCTCAAAGATAAGACCGGTAACATGGTGCACAGAATTGAGCAATCGTTGCCAGTCTTCCTCAATAAGCTTCAGGACGAGAAACAAGCCAAGGAGTTGCTCCGTATAGTAAGTCCATGCCCATTCCCATTGACTGACGCGTAGTAATCTTGATTAGCGATTGCTCCTGCTTCGGCAAGTTCAAGGTCCAGACTTCAGCGTACCCGTCGAGAACTTCACAATGACCTTAGAGGAGTTGGACAGATTCAAGACTTATTTACACAAGTACTTTGCCTACATGCTGAATGCCTTCAAGCCTCCTCCAAACCAAGGGTCAGGTACTGCGGCGGAGCTACCATCTGGTCAGCCGCAACAGTTGAACGTGGCGAATCTTCAGCAACAGCAAGCAGCAATCAACGCGGCATGGGTTGCAACTGCCCAAAAGAGTCAGGCAAACAATACTCACAGCAACAAGAACCATCACAACAACACTAATAATAACGCCACTAGCAATACTAACAGTAATAACAACAAAGCACCTGCCGCACCGACAAGCTCGCACGCACCTTTTAACCCCTTCGCAGCTACGTCTCCGCAGGGTGTTCCCCAAGCTTACGCTACACAAAACGGGCTCACTAGGGACCAGCTTAAGCTACCGCCAGGCAAGAAGCGGAAGCCTAATCAAGGTGCTGGCGCCGTCTCAACGACTGCCCAAGCCAGTGATACGCCTGTAGGCAAGGCTTCCCCTTCTGTGAAAGTCGGATCTCCCGAAGCACTACGTGTGCCGGTGGTGCCGAGTATGATGAAATGCGCGGTGCCGGATTGTGAGACTGGTAAGACGGGATTTGCTACAAAGGAAGATCTAGAGAACCATAGGATTGAGGTACATGAACCCAAAGAGCCAGTCATCAAAGATCCTCTCGACGCTGCGGCCTATGCTATTGAGGCCTTACGGTTCGCACTCAACCTAGACGAGAACGGAAAGTCGAAACCGGTGGTGCAGGAACTAAAAGCCGATAAAGGCATTCTACAAGCCCTTCCTATGAAGGCTTCAGCATCCTCGCAGGGCCAAAGCATCATCAAGCAGGAAGCGGCAACGCCGATGAGCAGGATCCCCACGCAGACTGGGCCTTCGCCTTTGTCCAATATGCTGAAGACACCGCAAGCCGCCGCAAACGTGAAAACCCCGGCGTCTGAGGCCAAGTCAGCAAGCAAAGATGCAGCGACGAAAGCACCAACGGCTGTGAAAGGTCCGGCAGCTGTAGCGCCTGACCCATGGGCCAACAGTCGGGTGAGGCCGGAATGGTTCCAAGAGGTCTTCGGCGGCTTACGCAACCTCAATCGCGGGGTGCCCGACGACATCATCACGGGCTGGATGGAGAGGAACCCAGTCACTCCAATCACGACTCCGTCTAGCGCCGACCCTGACAAAGACAGCCCGCACAAAAGCGACATTAGCACCAACGATAACCTCAACATCAATGTCGCTGCCCATAACGAAGAATGGATGTGGTTAGACGATGGACTGCATGACAACCTGGAATCGTTGGACATGGGTGACCTCATGGATGTGGACTGGCAGACGGCTTTTGGCGCGCCGGATGACGAGGGGGTTGCGTTGGGGAACGGGAAGAGGAGACGAGATCCGCTGGATCCGAGCGATGAGTGGTTGAAGGCTTGGGCGCCGGAGAAATACGAGGAGAGGAAGAAGGCAGATGCGCAGAGGAAGGGCTGAGTGGATGGGCGCACCTGGAGTTTTTGATTCGATGGGCTGCCATGTGAGAAATACGGGTTTATCACCAGGCAAAAAGGGTATGGGAAGGATATGGGAAGGATATGGGAAGGGAAATGGGGATAACGATAACGAATCCTAGAAACGGCAGCGGGACTGTCTACGAAGTGACGGCCAGAAATCGTGTTTAGAAATCTGTTTTGCTCAAGATTTGGCTTTCTTTTGGCATGGCATGGCTGGCCCCTTTAAATTTCTACGTGGTTTACAAAACTCCGACATAGTTTGAAAGAATCGTTCACAGTGTATCGCCTCCCGCATCTTGCATGACGTTTTGTGGCAGTTGTACCATAGAGAATGGATGCACTGCTACATATCTTGAATTTCTCAAACTCAGTCTGTCCTACACTCTTCTCAGCGGGTTTCTACCCATTATGATGTAGAGATGAGAGGAAGTATCGTGCCAGCGGCTGTGTACGTTATAGATGTTTTGGGGCCACGATTGGAAGAATATAACGCTTAATTTTGACTTCTTTCCTCTTCTTATCTAGAGGAGCTGATATTTAGAGTACGAGTACGTTGTAGACTAGTTTATATCTTAGACCGTGTTCCCTATATGACAAGGTAATTTCCAGTTAGAAATGCAGTCATACCTTTATACTCTACTAATTAGTATGGTTGTTTTAGGTCTGTCAACCTTAATGGTGGTCTTCTCAGTCCTACGTAGCCTTTACTGTACGTACGATGCTTTCTGCAATGGATGCATGCACCTTGCGTGGAAGGATAGGTCTGAAGTGATAGATAGATTAGTCCCTAGAACTAGGTTTACTTTCCTAAGTTTATTCAAGCCTGGCTCCACCACGTCCCGTCACATACACCTCTACTAAACACGTTCTTCCCAAGTTGGATAACCGTAAAACCCCATGCCCCCCCCCCCACCTTCTCTCACCCCCTTCCTCCAAACACCCCCCATCACCCCCCGAAAAATCCCCTGTCCCCCCTCCAATTTCGCGATCCGATCCTCCAAAAACAGCCTCTGCCGCTTCGCAGCCCCGGGTTCCGCCGCGATGGCTTCGACCTCTGCGTCCGATAGCCCGTTGACGACGACGGGGGAGAAGATCCTTTCGAGGCCGCGGATGATGTGGCGTTCTACGACTTGGGTGGTTATGTTTGCGACGAAGGTTTTTTGTTGGACCTGTTTTTTGGGAAGGGGGGAAGGGGTTAGTTATGGGGGATGGGGCAAGGGGTAGAGGAATTGATTGGTAATCGTAAGAGAGGAAGGGGGGGGTTATACAAGGGATTGACAGACCTTATAGATGGCATAGAGACAGTCCAGGGCCTCTTCGCAGCTGACGTTTTCCATGTTCGGGTCGATGTTTTGGGAGTGGTTTCGCACCACTTGGTCGACGTCGATACTGGCAGATGAGTGATCAGATTGACAGCCGTCCAAATGGGCATGGGTGGTTGCGTCTTCGATACTCTTGGCAAGAGACTTTGTCTGTCTCTCCTGACGACGTTTATTGATCGTATCCGTGTAGTAATGGTTGTAATTGATGGGATAGCTCCTCACATCTTCCACGATCCTCTCAAGCTCCTGCATGGCCCCGTCGTATCGCGCTTTGAGGGCGTCTTGGACCAGAGATGCGCGAAGGCGACTGACAATGTCTTTCGGGCACTTGTCTTCGAGGAGTATATCGAGGAACCTGCTGCAAAGTCGAGCTACTTCGTCAAGGTATTCCACTGCGAGGGTACGCCAATGGGAACACTGTTCCCAAAATAATTCTCCAACAAGTAAAGGATTGAAGTTTCCAACGAGCTCTCGTCCGCGAGTGCGAACGAGGACCGAACGCACCCAAGCTAGCGCTCCGGCCTTGTTCACTCGTACAGGTGACAGGGTATCGTTGGTATCCAGAGACAGAGGCGTTGGAGCCTTATGTGTATTGGAAGTGTCGATTTGATATTTGTGGCCAGTCGTACGGTGATTGTCTGCGAATTGGACGTTCATGAATTGGACGACAGCACGAATTCTCCGCACCGTAGATGGCGACGCGAGATTGAAGGCATGATCAGCATCGGCGGTGAAGTACGTGCCCTCGTAGTGTCCATTGACTGCTGCCTTGCAAAGTTCGTAGAAATCGAGGCTGAGTTGTGTCAAGTAAGCTTTGCATTCGTGGGCTTGTGTTCGGCGGTTTCCCATGATGTCGAGTTGATTTCTCGACTCGCGGAGTGCCTCCTCGAGGTCTCTGCGAAGCTTTGGGAGTTCTTGCTTGACATGTTCAAAAAGTAGCATGCTCAGACGGGTACGTAAGGTATCGATACCAACACAACTGGCCGGTAAGGTCTTGAAATTGGACGTGCGGAAGTAATGATCTTCCGCCATGTTGCGTTCCAGAAGCGTGGCGTCTCGCTCGTCGAACTTCCGATTCTTCAGGACGTGCCAGCCTAATTTGAAGAAGATGTCTTCATTGCGTGCTAATTCCAAGAAAGCTGCCTCGCTCCCTGAGCCTGATGGCAGCAAATCGGGTTTCGTGATGACGCCGAGCGTGCGATCACCCTTTGGGTCTACCTCTCTAACTTTTGTCAGGATCTTCTGATTGGCACAGTCGTATGCAGCGGAAACAACGGCCAAGCAAATCGTTCGAGGTTGTGAAATGTATTGATCTGTAATCTGCGCAACAAGTTCGACATCGGCTTTGGTCACTTCTTTGGTATTGGTCTGGATGAGTCCAGGAATGTCGACCAATGTGAGCTGAGGTCGTGTGGGCCCCTCAATCTCAATGCTGAGGACATCTTTAGCAAAGGCTCTAGGCTTGGAAAGGGTGCTTAGGCTAGTATCCTCGTCCATAACGGCCTTGGCGGCATCCATGACGCGAGGAAGCTCGCTGAAGTCAGTGATCGACTCTTGGAAGGCCTGGATTGACACTTGCTCGCTAGTTGGTCTCTTAGTATCAGGGATGATCTTGATGGTGAGCGAGTTGGTAGCTGCACGTCTGAGGATGATCTCTGTAGCAAATCTTGTACATAGATTGTCATTCCTGGGGAATGGTATTTCTGTTAAGGCCTCAAGTACCGAACTCTTGCCAGCGGATTGATCTCCGCAAACCACAAGTTGAGGAAGTGACAGGACGCTATCGAGGCCACATTTGCGGACCTGAGCCACCGTATCAAGGACACGTCTCTGCTCATCAGTTTGGAGGTCCTCCAGAGAGGTTGTTGTGTCCACCTCTTGCTTCACAGCGACCATCGCCTGTAGATCGGACTGCCCATTGGCCAAGCCTTGAGCGTCGCCGTCGTTGGTCGCTTCGAACGCCATTATGGTCGTGGTAGAGTGAACAGTTCGAGGAGATCAAAGAGGTACGAGAAGTTGGACGATCTTAAGAACTTAGAAACACCTCTCCAAAGCTATGACCCTATGATATAAGTAGTTTTTCACTTTGGTGAGGGCCTGGTTTGCAGACCCGGCAGCCAATGAATTTTGATACGATGCACCTTTCAAAGATTCTCGCGCGTAGCCAACAAACAAACACAAAGTGATGCCACAGCTGTTGCGATGATCGGAATCTGATTCATCGGACTTTGTGATGGACTCAGCCAGTGTTTTCCGGGTCTCTGCGCTGCATTGTTTGCTCTTACATGCCACGTTATGCAGGCCTGCGGACTTCGTCCTTGCGTACAAGCAGCTAATCACTCATCATAAAGATATTGCCCTATCATGAGTTATCCATTGAAGACGTCAGTTAGTACCTAGCATCGTTCTCAATCATGATCATCATTCACGACATCGTAGTAGTTTGCTTCTCGATGGGATAGCGACCAGGAACGGAATTTGTGACATAATTGACTTCGAACCGGAAATGAATGGACTTCCTGCTGTCTAGGTCAGCATGCAACTTGAGGGAAGAATCATCAGCACCTGACTGGAAAGAAAACTGATCGGGAGGATAGACGCCGTCATATAAAGGACGCAGGACCACATGATGCAAGTTGACAAACAAAACGCGTGTGAGGATCCCATGCAGTAATATGTACATGATGCTTGTCATTGCATATTGCTGTAAATGCAATTCAAGCGTTCCGCTCCATTGGCCTGTTATTACATGATGCCACTGGGTATCGGCATTCCAAAATTCATAATTCTGCATGCGTCTCGCCTCGTCACTCAAGGTCTCGGTAGCGGGCCATGCCAGGTAAGCCAGAGGTTTTAGTCCCGAAGTTCGCCTACTTCTTTGCCGCCGGCTTCCCTGTCACAGTACCCGTTGGCTTTTTAGCTCCTCCAGTCACAGTGCCCGTCGGCTTCTTGGCCCCTCCAGTCACACCCTTGGTCGCCTGTGATCCTCCAGTCACGGTACCTCCTGTCTTCTTCGCTGCTGCTGCTGCCGATTCTGGTACCGACTTGCCTGACGCCGTCCCAGTAGGCTTCTTTGCAGCTCCAGCAGCGCCCCCAGGAGGTCCCTTAGCCGCTGGTGCTCGTGTAGTAGCTGCACCTGTCTTCGCTCCAGTAGACTTAGCTTTTGCTGCTGCTGCTGTTTTTTCACGCGCCGCAATAGCTGCATTTTGGCTGGCTAGCGATCGAGTGTTCTTCGCGGGTGCGGTTGGTGGTGGTGTAAGCTTCTTCTGGGGGGCATACTTTGGCATTCCAGTCATCCTTGCGGCTTCTTTGCCTCTCGAAAGCCCAAGTGGGTTGCCTGCAGAGCCAACGCGTGGTGTCGGAGCACCAGTCGCGTCCTTGACGTAGTTGGCAGTGTCGTTGACGTAGGATCCGTAGCCGCCCGCGGCATTGGCGATGCCGTCGCCGACATTGCGGCCAGTCTGCGAGATACCATCACCGACGCCAGCGATTGCACCTCCAACTGCGGAACCTGCACCAGCGATCGTAGTGTCGACTGCGTTCCAGAAAGGGTCGAGGAGTCCCATTGTGGTATTGGTGTAGTGATGTAGTTGGTAGATTTGTTTGCGACTGGTATATTGATGGAGATATGATCAAGGAATTTGGCCGTAGTGTAGGAAGCGTGTATAGTGAGGAATAAGGTGGGTCGTTGAAGGCGAGGAAGTCAGGTTGCACAAGAACTGGGAAAGGACTGAGATTGAGGTTACCATGACGCGTATAGACAGGGGTTTGATTGGCCTGCGCCACGATCGTCTTAACCTGCGCCACAATCATCCTGGCTTGCACTAGCACCATAATTCCAAGCCTGAGCTTGGATTTTCTACGCATCAATGGTCAGGAAATAACGTAGGTACATCGGCCTATTCCATGGCGTACAGTTTTCTTTAGAGGCATGCTGACTCTACGACCGTCCTCACTGAGACTGGATGTGCGTTGCATGTACCAGCATAAACATGTCAGTACCTTAGATGGTTCCTTCCTTAGCTTATCAGCCCAGAGGATGTCCGACATACTGGAGTTTTCTGGCATCAATCGAACGGAAGCTGCAGCTCCTTTTTGTCTTGCAGCTTAATATGATGCTACGAAACTAATGGGTAACGTTCGGTGGGTTTTGAGACGTGAAACTTATACGCGGCAAAGACATCAGGGCATATTCAATGCAATAATGAATTTAAATTCACATCATTCGCTGTTCTGCTAATGCGTATATACTGCCAATTGGACTCAACACCCATCTCTCCCTCTCGCTCCGCTTCGAGCCAAACATATGCCTAGTCACCAACCCAGATATTCCTGCGTGGACGTACCTGGTAGAGTCTTGGCTTTTCACAGATTGCTGGATCTACGCAACATCCATTGCCTCTCGCTTGACGAGTTGGATCTCTAGCAAACAAGGAAAGGATCGTGCACGTTTACAGTTACCCGCTGCTGGAAGGACTTGTCATGATGGGAGAGGATCATTCATGTATATGATATACACATGTCCCACCCATACCACGTGCGATGCAGTGTTTGCTGTGGAACTTTGACAACAACCCTGAAAGCCAATTTGTTGACGATCATGAAGATAATCGACTCGATATTCAAGTTCTGCTGACAGCAACCGCACGATGTTGGGGTGGCAGATGGGAGGAAGTCTAAGCCACGTTTGATGAGCAAACTGAGACTCGGAGAGGCGAGAACGCGGGAAGACTGCATGTCTAATTGGCTCGTGAAGCGAAGGAGTGCTAACCTGTAGCAGCTAGATTTCGAGACAAAAACAGTTAGTGACAGCCACGTTTGCGGGCACCGGCTTCTGACAAGGAGAAGGATTTCATCATTTCAGTCCTCTTAGGAGTCAACTTTAAAAGGTTACCTTGATCCTCTACAAATAGATTGGTATTGTAGCGATCACTGAATCCCATGTCGTTGTCTCCTATGCGCCATAGCTGCAACCCAGCTCTGCACGCATGAACTTTGAAACTCCCCGAGCTTCGCATAGAACTGAAACTGTCCCCAATTGGGCGAAGCAGCCACCGGGTCGCATAATCCAACCCATATCTCTTGATCACATCTTCCCGGTCTCTCCTGCCATCATATTCTATCCCCTCTGAAATTCACCCACCATCGATTGCGATGGGTGCTTTCGACGAAACCGATGCTCGCTCACCGACCAGAAGCATGTTGGGTCGCGGAATAGGCGAAGCAAGGCGGAGAATCGTCCTCCTCATCTTCCTCGCCTTCTTCCTACTGCTTACTATTGTGGCATTGCGACGCCAGGATACCATCAAGGATGTCGTCAACCACAGTCTGCATCGCACCAGCAATGCACCTGCTGTCGAGAAGCCTGAGATAGCAGTGGACTCAAAGGCGGATACAAAGTCACACCTGAAGTCGGGAAAAACATCAATGTGGGGAAAGTCCAATTCGAAGGGTCCATACTTGGATGATCGGACGCTTGCACCCAGCAGTCTTGCGGATATTCACAATAGTACTTTGGGGGTATGGTGTTTTTGTAACATCGGACATTGGGCAGCTTGAAACTAACAAGGCTGCGATACTAGTTCGAGAACGTCTATGTCATCAACGTGCCATCGCGAAGCGACAAGCTCGACGCGATGAAGGTTACTGCCTCCTTGACTGGCTTCGATTTCGACGTCATTGAGGGGATCAACGGCAGAGACGTTCCGAAGAAAGCCTTGTCAGGTGTAAGACGAACCCCCATCGACCTGGTTGGGAGTCAATTCTAACAAGGCATCCCAGGTTTGGAAGGAATCTGAAGGCCTGGGCGGTCAAATAGGCTGCTGGCGTGGCCATATGGAGTTCGCTGGCCAGTGAGTTTCTCTCGTCTATCACTGGGAGTCTATATTAATGATGGTCATCTCTAGCGTCGCCAGGAATCGGTTGGCAACGGCTCTTGTCATGGAAGACGATGCTGACTGGGACGTCGAATTCCGGACGCAACTTGAATACATAGCGCTTGGTAGCCAGGTCCTCCAGGATACGCCCAAAGACAAGACACCTCAGTCGCCCTATGGAGACGATTGGGACCTGATCTGGCTTGGTCATTGTGCGAATGCGCCAGTTGAATATGACGACCGCCGCTTCCTGATGAAGAACGATAAAACTGTCACACCTTACGACCACCGCACGAACTACGGTACCATACCGGATATGTTACATTATTATGACAACACCACTCGCATCATGTATTGGAGCCAAGGCGGCACATGCACCTACTCCTACGCGCTTTCTCTACACGGAGCCCGAAAGATGCTCAAATGGCTGTCCATGGATATCTATTCCGGCCCCATCGACTTTGGTCTCAATGACATGTGCGGGAAGAAAGAGCGAGGGTTCAAATGTATCGGGGTCTTTCCGCAGATCATAGCGGATCACAAGCCAGCTGGTGCCGGCAACAAGGATACGGACATAGGCGATGGAGGAGACAACATCAGGCAGAAGGGTTTCTCGTACAACATTGTGCAAAGTACACGACTCAATGTGGACGCGTTGACCGATGGTGATATGGACCGAGTTGTGAGCCAGTGGCCGGAAGAGGATCCTCATCTGACTGGGCCAATTGTGACCGAGTACACGGTGGACCCGCCGGAGTGGAAAGACACTCTGGCCAGTCCAACCTAGGTCTCGATGTTGCCCTCTGAAGTTTTGGAGTTTGCACGGAGTAAGCGGGTATTGCTGGACTCGGATCGTCGACATCATTATACAGGGCATACATAATATCACGACACTACCTACGCGCTGCCTGTACTTAAAATGATGTGTCCCACAAGACGGGAGGGGCCACCACAGGAGGATTGTGTATGCAACCTGGATCAAGCAGCGGATTTGGAAGAGGTGCAGGAACGAGCATTTGGGCTCATCTGTAATCCTCCTCTGCATGCTACTCCACACTCTTGGTTTCAGGGTGTTGCATCTGGGTTTGCAATGTATATTGACCAAATATCATGTAGTAAACTATCAAGATTACATGCTTTCTTGAACATCTATCAATGGTTTTGGATGACCTTTATGACGGCAGACTCATGACCTCCCTACTCGCCATAATACTTTGCTTGAGCATTCATTGTCGGCTGATACACCAGGACGTAGAAACTGTAAGCACAGCATTGATATGATCAATATCTCAGTGTACTTATAGTCGTCGAGAGAGTGACTTCTCACAAATCACGTGGAATTTCAGCCGTTGAAAGGATCCCTGCGCCGATCATTTTTTGTTCTCCGCTCGAGTTCGAAAGCGAATCGCGAAGCAAATCCAACCTGCCCTTTACCAGCATCACCAAACATCACCGCGACCCAACATCTACCGTCATGGTACCATGGTATCTGGAATCGCGTAACTTCAGAGCATCCATCACCTAAAGCACTACCCTCACCACTCTCGACCCTCTTTCGCCCACAATGTCGAAGCTCTCTAAACTCCTCAACCCCGCCCCAACCGCTGGCATGGAGACATCATCATCGACAAACCATCCCCCCTCAGTGCAGCCCTTGGTCTTGGACGGGCGAAACCATCGCACATCCTCAGTCTCGTACAGCGCAAGCGGTAGTCCAACTCTTGCCCGCTTCCCACCCATAACCTCACCGGGGCTGGAAGCACTGGCCAATGCGGCCAGCAACACTTCGCCCATCCTATCACCCACACAGCATTCGGCATCCTTTGCGCACTCAACACCGTATCAGCCAACTTTCTCTCAGTACGGCTCGCGACCTACATCGAGTCATGCAACTCTACCACCGCTTTCCAGCGAGTTCTCACATGGGCCAAACCATAATGCATCACACTCGTCTGGCTTAGAGCAATACCATCATCACTCCAGTGCCGAACGGCGCTTATCTAACGTCACTGATCCATCAGCACGACTGCCTCCTCTTCATCATTTACCAACAGAGCACCATCCTTCATTTCCCTCAGACGCGCCTCAATCCCTGACAGGTATAGCCGACGACGCCAATGACACCGCACCAAACACATCACTTCAATCACCTCATACTCTACTGGTAAACTCTCATTCAGACCCTGACCAAACTACAAGTACACCAGCTACTTCACGAATCCGTCAACCCTCACCAAGACCATCACATTCACTCCCAGCCCTCAATCTACCTGAAGCTCAGAGCGAAAACGTGGAGGTCAAAGCTGAAATTACAGAAAGTTTACTCGAGATGCCCAAGATTGAGCGTCGACCCAGTGTGCAGGAAGGCGAAGGGTCCGAGATTGTCGTCAAACTTCCAGGGTCACCTGCGCCAAAGATTCTCGCCGGAATGTTGGATGGCGCATCTTCACCGATGGCGATGGGCAACTTGAGCGGCACACCTTCCAAACCAAAGGGACCACCGAGCAAGAAGCGAGCAGCACCCAAGAAGGGGACCGCAAGCGCAGTCAGGCCAGCAGCAAAGAAACGAAAGCTTGATAGCGAGAGTATCGATGGCACGCCTCTAGCGCAGCGAAACGGTACCCCTGCGTCCAGACGGACAAGCAACACACCAGCGCCCAAGAATCGCAAGCACGATTCGGTCACTCCCGCGCGAAGCTCGTCCGTTGCAAATGTTCCTGAAGACGAGGAGGGCAGCGAGGAGGATACAGAGGCTTATTGCATTTGCAGAAAGCCTGATGATCACACTCTCATGATTGGCTGTGATGGTCCCTGCGAGGATTGGTTCCATGTTCGATGCGTTTCGATGGATTCAGTGAAAGCAAAGCTGATATTCAAGTGGTATTGTAAGTCGGTGACTTTAGATTTATTTCTGGCGGAAAATTTTAGCTGATCAAGACTTCTATGTGCAGGCCCGAATTGCGCCGAGAAAGGGCACGAAACACTGTGGAAGAGAATGTGTCGATTGGAGGGCTGCTCAGCGCCGGCACGTGAGGGTGATGAAAACAGGTCGAAGTACTGTTGCGAGGAACATGGCCTCGAATTCATGAAAGCTCGTATCTTCGACCAACAATCTGAAAAGAAGGCGCCTAACAGCCACAAGAAGAAGAGACGCGACAATTATACAGACAATTGTGGTAATACCGAAGAATTAGTGGACGACGACCCTCATCTACGTGGCGGAATTCTGAAAGCAGCGGAATTGAAGGCATTAGCGGTGGGGGTCAAAGACGTTGATGCGTTCCGGATACTAGGTGACGGCGTCCTCAGCCCGCCTCCGTCTGCAAGTCCAGAGGGAGAGGACGTGAAAATGGAGAACGATATAGATGCGAGAAGAAAGACGCTCTATACACCTGAAGAGACCGTACACCTTGAAGAGATTGCAACGAAGAGAGACACCGTTAGGTCGCACAAGAAGCTGCTCGACGATCGTGACCGATTTCTGTCTTTGGTAGCGACTCGAGCAAGGAACGTATTGAGCGACCTGAAGGAGCAGGATAAATCGATCAACACGATATGTGGCTACGATTCCCGACTCACGTGGTCTGACCAGGAATTCAACGAATGGCGCGCCTCAGCAGAAGGGAAGGCTGCCCTTTCTGCAGGCGGCGAGCTGGGGGCGCCCACCACCAAGGAAAGACAAGATCAGCCTGAGGGTGGCGAGAATGCGCAATTCGTGACTAACGGCACAGACGATACACCAGTCGAAGAGGAAGAGATTGGCAAAGGCGTTTGCAGGAAAAAACGCTGCGAGAGACATAAAGCGTGGTTCAAGCTGCAGCAGCAGGATGTTCTGTTCGAAACGCATCATGCCAGGCAGGCCATGAAGAAGCTGGAGGTGGAGGAGAAGGGCGTCAAAGATAGGGCGATGATTAGGAGTCTGGAAGTTGGGGAGTCTTGATTGAGGGTGGATGGGAATGGAGGGTATATTTGATTGCATTGCATTCATCTTCATTGATGGGGGTGATAAGAGGTGATTTGGGCGACATGGAGCAGCGAGCTCTGGACGCGCGAAACGATTTGAATTGCAGCATAGCTTGCAGTGATAGCATCTTCTGATTCGAGGTACATCCTACCATTTTTGACGAGAATCAATTCTCCAAATTTGCACACCATACCGTCAGGTACCTCTGTATGGAGTATGCACATGAAAAAGGTCTGAAAGCTGTCCAGGGAACGTCTGATCTGCTAGGGCTGAAACCGACCTGGGAATTGTTCGTTTCACAACGCTGATCTCCCGATACATAATAACTTGGCAAGTAAACAACAGTACGTACCATGTGTCTTCTGCAGTTCCAGACTGCGTATCACATCGTTTGAGAGTGTTGTCCTCAACGTCAGGAACGCATCCGACAACATCTCCATCAACTACCATAAAATTTCAATATATCGCGTTCCACAACTGCCTATTCGAACACCTCTACGCCCACGATCCCATCACCAAACCCTTCGTTCCCTGCAGAAACACAATGAGCGACGAGGTACCACCCTTCCCCCACCCACCAAAACCCACCCCTCACCCCCCTCCCCGCCTCCCCACCCCTCTAACACCCCCCTCCCCCCCCAGGGCGCCACCCCCCGCGAACTCCTCCTCGAAGCCTGCCGCCGCAACAACACCGCCCTCCTCCTCGAAACCCTCGCCGCCCTCCCCACCCCCACCGCCATCGCCCACCTCCTCAACACCGCCACCGACGGCCTGGGCTCCTACTGCCTGCACGTCGCCGCCAGCTACGGCGCTTACGACGTCTTGGACATGTTGCTCGATCAGGAGGGGGTGGAGGTTGATCCTGTGGAGAGGCTGGAGGGGGATACGCCGTTGCATCGGGCTGTGAGGTGGTGTAATGGGTTAGAGGGGAAGGGTGGGGGTAGGGAGGTGGTGGAGTTGTTGTTGGATGCGGGGGCGGATCCGAGGTGTGTATTTTTCTGGGTTTTGGTTTTGGCTAAGGGGATTGGGTGGAGAGATGGTGTGTGTGTTTTTTGGGGGGAAAGGGGGATAGGGGCTGACGATTTCGTGTGGCGCAGGATACGAAATAAAGCCAAGCTGAAAGCGCTGGAGCTGGTGGATCCGCGGAATGCGGAATTGAGGAGTGTGTTGCAGAAAGCGGAGTTTGCGATTATGGCTGGGGATGATGTGGTGAATGGCGAAGAGGAGGATGGGGGGCGGACGGGGAGTGCGAGTGAGAGTGAATGAGTGAGTGAGAGTGAGGTAGGGGGTGGGGGGTGGATCGATGCGAGTGTATGATTTAAGGAGTAAGGGGGGATGCATAGCCTGGCGCTTTGGGGAGCATGATTGCATAAGTGGAAGCTTGGGAATGGGAATGAAACGGGTGAAGTAGAGGTTTTGTAGACTCTCTGAGTTATGATGGCAGCAGTTGGGCCTTAACATCGGTGTAGATCCTCTCGATGATGTGGTAAGATCCCTAAGATATAACAATTTCATCTGTTCCGGTCTGTGATGTCTGTCTGATATCAGCACTCCGCACAACGATTCCCCAAGACACCAAAAACCCACCCCAAAAGCCCACCCCAAAACTCCAAAAACCTTACACCATCCATCCCTCCCTACTCCACTCCCCACTTGCCTCACCTCCCATCCCAATCCAAATCCAATCCCCCCTCCCCCCAGAAAATCCCTTCAATTCTCCTTCCACCTCTGCGCACAAGTAGTACACTACACCCACCCATCAGCTCCCCTCCGCATCCAATTCCCCAAGACAAAACACAAAACAACACGACAAAATAGAATAGCATACCTTATAAAACGTCGTCATCGGCTCGTCCGCACTCCGAATCTGCACCTGGTAGAAAAACGCCTTGGCGCCATCGCAGTTTTCGTGGGGACATTGCGCTATTGATCCCATACATATCAGCCCTTATACCCTGTTTAATCCCCTTCCCCCCCCCCCCCCCCCCCCCCCCCCCCACCTCCCTCCCATATCGCAAAAAGAGCAAACAAAAAGCACAAGACTCACCATCCGCCTGATCAACATTCGCCCACGCCTCCTTCCCACCCATGACGTCCTCGACCTCCTTCCGCTTCATCTCCTTGCGCTCGAAATAGGTGCGTTGGATGAGGAATTGGTAGGGGCAGGTGCGGCAGGCGAGGGTGTTTTGCCCGGTGGGGTTGTCGTCGGGGGAGGAGGAGGGGAGGGTGCGGGTGGGGTAGAGGGTGTTGGCGCAGCAGGGGCAGAATGTTAGCATTGGGGTGGAAGGGTGGTTTTGATTATATCTGGAGGTATCGGTCCATTGGGAGCTGAATATAATAGGAATTGTATGATTTTGTGGGGTATTCTATCATCCCACGATGTTTCTGCTGCGCGGAACAATTTCCGCTGCAACTGAATCGCGTCCTCCAGCTCACGTCGCATCAGCATTCAATCACTACTAACTCCAAGTCAAATTCCCTTTCTAAAAGATGCCAACCATCAATCGTAAGAGGCGAGCAGTGAGTGTTCAATCATGCTATCGGCTGAAGGAGCCAACGTATTGACTGTCAAAAGCAAGCCGAACCCGAACCATCGCCTCCACCAACGCGTCGGCGAAGGTCACCATCCGTGTCAGAAGCCTCTTCCATCGAAGGCGACGGAGATGCGGATGTCACTGAAGAGACACAAGGTGGCAGTAGTCATGGACAAATGGTCAAGAAGCTCGTACGCCTTGCGTTGGCGAGCGAGTATTCGAGGCAGGCAATACGCAGGACCGACATTACAGCCAAAGTGATGGCACCGAATACCGGCCGGCAATTCAAACATGTCTTCGGCGAAGCCCAAGATCAGCTACGCTCCGTCTTCGGCATGGAGTTGACTGAATTACCTCAGAAAGAGAAAGTCACCATCAGCCAGAAGAGGGCTGCGCAACGCTCAGCCACGCAATATTCCTCCACTACCAAATCCTATATCCTCACAACTATCCTCCCTCCCCGATACCGCCAGCCAAAGATCCTAGCTCCACCTCAAATACCAACTACGGCAGCGGAAGCAGCATACACTGGTCTCGTCACCTTCATCCTCGCGTTGATATATCTGTGCCCGTCAAAAACCATCCCCGAGTCCCGGCTGGAGAAGCACCTGAAGCGCATGAACGCGGACAACTACGTACTGAACGGTGAAAAGACGGAAAAGGTGCTAAAGCGGATGGAAAAGGAAGGATACATCAACAAACACAGAGAGAGAGACGGAGGTGGAGAAGAGACGGTAGACTACGTACTCGGTGCAAGAGGAAAGGTTGAAGTTGGCGAAAGAGGCGTTGCCGGCCTAGTCAGGAAGGTATATGGGAAGAAGGATCTAGAATTGGAAGAACTGGATCGAAGGCTCGTGCGGAGTCTGGGCGATGTGGTGATCGATAAGAAGAATAGACCTACAGATGCAGGAGAAGGAGAAGGAGCTGGCGAGGGAGACGGCGCTGAAGAAGCTGAGGTTGAGGCTGAAGAGGAGCAGGGTGGAAGAGGAGGCCGGGAGAAGCAGCCGGGTAGACGTTTGTCGGGTAGGAATAAAGGGAGGCGGAGAGAGGAGGAGGAGGAAGAGGAAGAAGAGGAAGAAGAAGAGGGTGAAGAAGAGAGCGATGAGTAGTACGCGGCTAGCCGTCTCATACAAATCCTTCACACGTTCCGGAGCGTGCCACACCCCTACCAAAACTATCCTGACGCCAGCATTTACCCAGTCCAGATGTCTGCTTTTACCGATCAAACAATTTATATGTCCCGCTTTACATCTATAAGAGTATCCATCACGGTTGGACGACTCCATTATACCGCACATTCCATCTAGTCTTCCAATACGCTCAGTAACAATCTCAACTCATCCTCACCCATCGCCGGTCTCCATTGATCGAATGACAGCCAATCTTTCCACCATCAGCAATCACGTAACTCCACCAGCGTCGCTGCGTCAAAGTATAAGCGAGTCGGTATCTAGCTGACTACCAAAGTCTTTGATGACTGCCCGGCCTAATATGCACCGTATTCCTGTAGGAGTTTGCTCAAGGGTATCATTTCGTCCGATCTCCACCACCACCACTTAAAACCTTTAATCCACCGATCCAACTTTCCTTCCCTGGATAATCTCTCGCCTTCGCCTCCCTGCTATCCTCATATCCCCATTCTTACCTCACCTCATCGCACCACCTTCCTCCCATTCCCTTCCCATCTCCACCCCGTCACCCTCTCACCTCCTCTCAACAAGACCCCCGCTAAACCCCTCCCAACCCCCGGCCCCAGGACCTCCCACCGAAACCTTTCCACCCATAAAACCTTCAGCATCCTCAGGGTCGGCCCCGAATACCTTAGGAAGCTGACGTAGGGCGGCTGGCTCCAGTAGCGGAGATGGGAAAAGTATGCCATTAACGCAGTTTGAGAGACGACTTTCAGGTTGCATCGTCCAAACCCCCTAGCCTCGGCATCTCCCTCCGAACTTCTCCACCCACAGAAGCTCCAGCATCCTTAGCGTTGGCCCCAAATATCGCGGAAATGTCACATATGGCGGTTCGCTCTAGTAGCGGAGAAAGGCGAGGTAGGCGATGAAGACGGGTTGGGAGAAAGGTTTCTAGGCAGCGTCATCTCGTCCCGCCACCATCCCCCCCACCAACGCCCCCACCACACCCGGCCCCAGCACCTCCCTCCGAAATCTCTCCACCTGCAAGAGCTCCAGCATCTTCAGCGTCGGACCCGGATACCGCAGAAACGTCACATATGGCGGTTGGCTCCAGTAACGGAGATAGGCGAGGTAGGCGATGAAGGCGGGTTGGGAGAGGAGTTTTTGGGTAGCGAGATGGTTGAGGTAGAGGGGGGAGGAGAGGAGGGTTACGAACTGTTGTATCTTAGAGAATAGGGACAGGGTGAAATTGGGGGAGGGGAAAGGAGCAGGGGGAAGAGGTACTTCTAGTTCGAGCTCGAAGCGTGTGTAGCCGGCGTAGAGAGGTGAGGTGGTTGGGTTCGTGGGCGGGGATGGGGGAGGGGGGATTGTGAGCTTAGGGGAGGAGGGAGGGGAAGACGTTGACATTGAGGAGTAGGGCTGTCGCAACGAGTCGTTGCGGATAGAAGATAGGTTATTAAATGTGTAGTTATTTACTATGCAATTTACCTATCTAGACATGATCACGAAACATTTTTCCCCCTTCCACTTCTAGCCTCGCAGGTGAGCAGCGGCTGCTTTAAGGTGAGCCGGGGTGAGCGGCCCTGAGCGGTGCCTGAGCCGGGGTGAGCTCCCGGGGGCAGTGCAGCGGCGCAGCACGCTGGAGCCTGAACGTGCTCCCTTGAGCCCGGCTTCAATTGCCTTCGTTGGCGGCATACTGCTGCCTGTACTCTTTGGCTGCTGCCTAGAGGACCCCACCACCGCTGCATAATAGTAGATGCCCCTTGATCCCACCTGGTTAGGCGGCTCAGTCAGGCGTACATTTGCGCAGCGCGTGAAATACCCCGTCCGTCCCACCTCGCCTGCTATACTAAATCTCCACTCTTTCATTTTCCTCGCCTAGGCGTCCCCTTCTTGTTTCATTCTCTCTGCTCTCGACTCCTGCTACCCTTCTCACGATTCTCGCTCGAAACGATGATCGCTTCACCGGCGCAGCTCCAGCATTGCCGACCTAGTCGAAGAAGGCCCCATGGCGATTACCATCCTCGGTACTTCTGAATTCGCCGTTTTCCTGGAATTACTCTCGACAAGGATGCTTTTAATCTCCACGGCCCGCTCTTTGGTCTACGGCTTGAGCCAGCGATTCAGTCGGGCCTGCCACACGACCTAAGGAAGGAAATGCTTCATGCCTCATCGCGATCGCTCGGGCTTCTTACTTGCCTGCCTGGGCGCGCTGACAAGGATCGCACCTCGCCCATGATCCGGGGACCCGACATTGAGGGGCTGAGCGTGAATCCAAACAGCGGCGGTGAGCCAAAGCCAGCGAATGGAGTCAAAGGAGCGTTGGCCTCGCCTCGATCGACACTCGTATCTGCCTGGCTGCGCCGACAAGGATGCCATAATAGCATCGTTCGGGTGTCGTAGCCTCGAGACGTGCATCTGGCCTTTTCCTGTTCATCGTGGCAAGGCAGTGCCGCCGATCCATTACCGCCGTCTCAGCTTGAAGACCCAGGCAACAGGAGCTGACGAGGCACGATGGATGGACATCTCCGAGGGGCGTAGCGTGCCCTAGAAGGAGGCTTTGGGAGAAGAGGAGGCACGTTCAGGGATGAGATAAGCGCTATTGGGCTGGCCTGCAGTCACTTATTAGAGAGACTATGGGCGCGGCAGCGCGCTTGTGGGTACGCCTCGCGACGACCTTGACAAAAGCTTTTACAGGGCTTCTACTTCGACTCCGTCCGTTTATAAACCAGTTCATTCGCTTTCTTGTATTCGACGTATCTAACATTCAGGGACGGCCAGGAGAACGATCACTATCACTGGGAGGGTTGGAGCGAGTGCAAAGACGTCCGAGGTTGTAGGTCCTGAGTGAAGGAACCCATCTCAGAAGATATCCATTAAACAGTGTAGCGCGAGCGTCTTGTAGCAGGCCGCTCAACCAATGACTCGTCCACCAATAGGATCAATCCATATTCCGCGCGAAAATATCTCCACACTATTTTTCATCAACAATGTGACTTGTACCGATGACGTTGCCGTCCTTGTCTAGTTCATAAGCGGTGTAATGCATGCGCTTGTCTTTGTCGCTTTGATGCTGCGACTCCCTGGTTGAGTGTCAGGCGTGTAGATCGAGATTTAGGAACGAGGTCTCAAGCTCCAAGCTTACTTCATAGCTACCTTGACCGTTTCAGGTTTGAATGAATCGGAATTCTTGTCGACGACATCACTGAATACTTCTTTGGTGCTTGCCGAAGGAAAGCCTGTAGGTCGCTTCCAAGCAGTTGTTTGATCGACGTACTCCACCGCAATCCTCTTTTTACCCTTCTGAATGTTCTTGATAAACTGACTAGAAACATATCTTGCCGACATTGCTATACGCTGTTGACGTCGCTTCGGATGTTAAGGATCGTAAGTGCCAGTGATCGACGAAATCGCTGCAAGTTGCCGGAGGTTAGCTGTGTTTTATTCATGTGGCAGTAGATGTTAAAGGCTGTAGTTGAAGGACAAACTTACTATAAAATGGTGAAAAACGATCGACGTAAATGTGACTGGATACTATAAGATTTGACGATTGGTCAGCCACAGTAAGGTTGGTATTGCTGTTGGTGTGAAGGTCTGTTTATGTCCTTGGAGTGCAACGGATAAAAGCTGCCTTTATATCGTTCCTATTGCGCACAGCAGATGCATGCCGGACAAGCTGCGATTGGCGCGCGACAAGTGAAACCGGAGAAAGGGACTGCGTGAGACCAATAAGTCAGTGAAAGCGCACTTCACCGCGACAGGAACCCTGAAGAGGGTGCAGCTATTGACTTGTTAGCCATCACTTTGTCTATCCAATGTTGTTCCAGACCGTTAAGACTGAAATTATTGATTCGCTCATAGTCTAATAGTCGAAAGCCGGCCAGGCAGGATGGAAAGGCTTGAATTCGGTCAAAGACCAGATGTTGCCCTGAGAGGTTATGAAGGAACCTGATAGGGCCCTCGGTAAACGCGCGCGTAGCATAGCGTCTAAATATAGACCACGGTTGAGACGATTGGCAGAAGACGCACGGCTTAAGATACGCCAACTGGCTTCGTGAGACGTACATCAATCATGAAGTCTTTCGTATTACAACCATCGATATGTCTCTACGGTACGTCTCTTCATTCCTGAAAGCTTACTTGAACACATTCCGTTCGCCTGTAAACAGGTTATCATCGTGTGCGAGTGAATTAAAATTCGCCTACACTCTGTTTCCGACTACTCTTGGACTCCCCCGCCATATTAGCACTATGTCGGTCGACGACTTGAAGCAGCATGAAACGCAATCCACGATACATACGAATGAGAAGCTGGTAGGTCAGTCCGGCCGACACTACCTCATCGAGCGAGTCCTTCAATCGAAGGAAGTTCCGCCGTCCCACGTCTATCTTACAAGGTGGGTGTCCAACAAGCTATGTTGCTAGTATAGGTAGACCTGCTGACGACTTTTGTGCCAGATGTGGGAACCAGAACTTCGTAGTCAAGAACGTCCTGGCCGACTTTAAATACTACCAGGATATGCAACGGGCGCTCGGTAGCAGTCGTTATCTGCGTCTCTTGCAAGACACGATCCCCGATAGGTCAATGTTCGTCTACAAATATCTTAAGGATCATTTGCTTTCTCTGGCTCAAAAAGATTTGCCTCTGCTACTCACGAAACGGATTCTGAAAGATGCATTGCGTGGCCTTGCTGAGCTGCATCATCAGAACATTGTGCATACTGGTTAGCCCGATCTCTTTCAAATACTCGGCTCCCTTAATGATAACCGCTAAGACATCACAGACATCAAACCAAACAACGTCTTGGTCCAGTGGAGCCAAACCAGCCATGGAATTATTATTGATGAGGTCCGTCTCGGTGATCTCGAAGACTCAGCCTACGTCCCACCCGGCAGCAACATTCGAGGTAGACAAGTGGGCAACCAGAATTGGCGCAGTCCGGAAGCTCATGCCGAAGGTCGTATCAATAAATCCTCCGACATGTTCTCTTTTGGCATCGTGGTAAGTTAAAGAATGCTAAGGCTCGGCTCGCCCGGGGGACGGATAGTGACTAATAACGTGAAATAGTGCATCTATGCTGTACTGAAGCACGTCATCTTGTATGTTGATGAAAAGGCGCTTCCCGAAGGTGAGCTAGCACTGGCCCACGTCCTTGAACGCCAGATTTCGTACTTTGCGGACCCGGAAAGTTTCGATGGGCTTTTAAGGCACCTCGGCGACAGCCCTTGGTGCCAGGTGCTGGAAGCGCTTCGGGGCGGCTTTAATAAGGAGAACCCGCGTGAACCATTCGTCCGATGGAATATGGAGCCTCTTGACTCGGACCTCAAGGATCTTATCGGAGGTCTGACAAACTTTGATCCAGCGAAGAGGCTCACAGCGGACGAAGCCCTCTCGCATAATTGGTTTCACGATGCTTGAGCAGATCGACCTGAAGACCGCTGACGGGTGAAAAGGCCGTCTGCCAAAGGAGCACTAGTTATGTATATCAACTCCCAACCGGAAGAATTGAGCTAGAAAACAATTGTAACAGGTCACGATATGTGGTTTGTGGATGTGTGTGTATATGTAATCCAAGGAGAATAACAGCGGGGATCTATGACCTTCAACGATCCTGGGCCATTCTCGAGGGCCACAAGGCGGGGATTGAAAAGGGATTAGATTTCTATCAAGACTGTGGATTTAGTGTGGATGATAGGGTAGCCGTCAGAAGTTTTCCTTTCGTTGATCCCAATTCTCACATGTTAGTCGCGCGCCCGCTTGAAGGACGATTCAAAGTGTCGAATATTTGGCGAGGAGCTATAGCATGAGGCAACAGAGGTAACTACCTTGGCATGATTAGTCATGAGCCCGACTAGGAAAGGTCAGTGCCACTCACCCTCCACCGTACGCGACCTCGTTGGTCTTTTGGATCCACGGATTCTAGTGGAAGAGCTTGTCATACATCCAGGCGCCTTTTGCGCAGAGTCCATTGAGACTGCGCAAACATACTTTCCAACACTGTGGTCCATCGAAGGAATGTCGATGGCATCACGGGTATAGATTTATACTAAATTTGGTTGGAAGCCTGGGAGCTTAAAGAGGAAATAATGACCCTAAGTGTCAATGCCCCTACTCGAACCACGAGAGCTGTTTGGCCAAATCTGTTTCCAGACTGGACGTTTTCCTACTTGCCACACGTCGAATGACCATTGGTACGATGAGATTGGCCTTGCAAGAGCTGCCGCAGAAGAAGATATGGCCGAAGTCACACGCTTATTGGAGGGAGGCTCCCCCGCATACTCCAAGAAATCCAATCGACTCGACGCCCCTTCTGCAAGCTGCGTTTCAAGGCCATGAAAGGATTATACAACTCCCATTGGAACATGGCGCCTCAGTATCGGAACTGCACAGAATGAACGGCGCTATATTGGGCAACAGTGGGTGGACATTGACTGTGCAGCGAAGGAGCGTCTTTTGCGAGAAGCTGATACGTCGACCACGGATGAGAAGGGACAAACATTACTACACTTGGCCGTGGACATCGGGTCTCCGCAAATGGTAGCATTGTCTTTAAACATGGAAACCTCTTCAACAATGGTCGTCTCACCCCTAAGAACCAATGCTAGATAGGTATGGAGCAACCGGAGTTGTTGGTATAATCCAGAAGCGCTGATGGATAAGTCAGCCCGTACTGTTGGGCGGTTGAGATTGACCAATGGCTGTCGATACTATTGACTGCCCAACTCTGGGAACGGTTGTCATCCGTAATGATATAAGCTCGGGTCGGAGGGTCATCCACGGGCACCGGCGGTGTGCTTGCTGGCCAACTCTTTTGTAGCTGCACCACGTGGAGGAGATGTGCCGTAAGGTCAGCAATAGAGTTTATCGACTCGGAAAGATTCAGGCTGGCAAGCACGGTCTCCCGGCAGTCCGAACCAGTCGCGACGATGGCATGGCCAGAGAGGTCGTTCTAAGTAAGCCTCATCCCGGTGATCTCAAGCCGGGCTAAATACTCACTTAGCTCTTTAATCAGGGTACTTGTGCGATTGTCTATGTCAATGTCTTGACTTTTATTCCCTAGGAGATCTGTCAAGAGCGCGAGGACAGTTTCGTATGTTGTAAAGAATTGATTCGATTCACCTTGGTGTCCTAAGCGCTGGTCCGAGACTCTATCAGTGTGCGAGACCGGAATCTGCGTGAGACGACCCTCTGGCGGTCGACGTTTGATCCTCTCCCTGCTGGAAGACTTATCGGCCGAGCCCACGGCCGTAGATCGCGGTCGTTTATATCCTCCTAGATGTTTCGACCCGGCCTCACGAGGACACGACTGGTTTACCGGTAATTGAACGTTGCTACCCCGATTTTCAAAGCCAGTTCCAAAGCTTCCGAGTTGTGAGCCGTTTCTATCTCCGTTACTTGGTGGGCTTGGAGCTCGGAGATTGCAGGACTCCAGGAGCCCAGAGGTGGGGGTACAGCGTCCTGTTCTGTCGCCGTCACGATTTGACCTCTCCCGCTGTGTGTCCCAAAGAGCACCTAGAAGAATAGTGGTCGAGCCATCGTCATCGCTATTCTCACCCTGCGCAGCTGTCCGCCGTGTTGGTGTGGCACTTCCCGAGTTAAGGGAGTGACCGTCGAAAAGCCGCAGATCGCACCCTTTCTTCAAACAAGTACTTACAGATAGCCGCTCTTCGGGTGTCATCCGTAGCAGTCCAGTTGTGAGAAGATCTATCAAGTCATCCGAGTCCCAATCGTTAGCGTGATTAACAACACGACGGCACCAAGCGAGCCCCCATTCTTCCAACATCGCCGGCGAATTCTTGTGCTGCCCCCGTCTCTGCCTGGGCGCTTTAGGAAGCCCGTACATATACTGTAATATGATCACTCCTAGTGACCACAGATCCACCGAGGCCGTGTATTTAATCCCCAAGTAAACCTCAGGTGCAGTGTATCGCTGGGTGCCACAAACAGTTTTCAAGTCGGGCCTATCATTCGCAAGGCCGAAATCAGCAAGCTTAATGCTCAAAGGAGATCGAGATTCAACCAGGATATTCTCCGGCTTCAAGTCTCGATGTGCCACGCCGCGGGGATGTAGGTATCTAAGCGCGTTGAGGGCCTGGAAAAACAGGTCTATGGTTTCTTCCACAGCAATAGGGCTTTCGCTGTGCAGATCCTCCAGATTTCCGAGAGGAAGGTATGGCATCACCAGAAAGGGCAGAGGGTCCTCTCGGAAATCCACGACCTGAACGGTGTTTTCCTTCCTGACGGTCAGATTCCATCCAATTCGCAAGGGTGATCATGCTTACATGCGGGTTCTCCCTCATAATACGGATCTCTCTGCGGATTTGCGTCAGCCAGTCTTCCTTTTATTGCCTCCTGCGCTCCTTACCCTTTCCCTATTGAGGTTCGTAAAATTCCTTGCGGGCGTACATCGCGCCAGTGCTCACGTCGATAACTTTGTCCACTCCTCCGAATGAGCCGCTTCCGAGTTTTCGTTCACGGATGTAGATGGGGAGTTGCCTGGGAGTAAGGGTTTGACTAGGTTGTGCGGTCGTCGTGTGGCTGTCGATCCCAAGCACGTCGAGCGGAGGAAGAGCTGCGCGACTGTCTTTAAGAAACCCCTCTACCTTCTCGTCGTATTTGGCTTTGCACGTCTTATGGCTGGCTAACTCGACCTTAAAGCTCAGCCCCTGAACATGGACCTCGATTTCCCACTTCCCCTTCTCCTTTTTCAGCTCCAGAATCCAGGTGAAATGGTGCCGCACTTCCTCTTCTGCTTGGCCGCTATAGCTGACGGCCGTTCCATTTCTTGACGAATCCCTCAGTATGAGATGCTTTTTGTCATCGATAGTGTCATCAAACGTAATATAGAAATGCAGCCCACTAATACCGTGCGCGCCCCTGGGCCCCAAGAGGACGTCACATTTCTTCGAGTCGGTACCAAAAGAGTAGCCTTTGTTAGTATCCTTTGGCGGCTTGTCAAAAGTAAGTTGCAGGCGATGCGTGGAATCATACTTGCAGTGGTCGTCAATAGGCTGTTCTTGGGCGGGTGTGGCCTCTCGGCTGGAAATGGTAGGGCCTTCGGCGATCCCTCGAGTGGGAGGCAGGTAGCGCTCGTCGTTCTTTTCTAGGCGGAACGCGTTTTCAGTCAGTCTCCTCTTATCGGCCGGTATTAAGGTTGCGATGAGGTTAGGGTTTTCCATCTTCGATGCTTTGACCGAAGATGTTAGGATTATGGTGACATTTTTATATTGCCCGCCGTCTTCGGCGTAAGCTTGCTGGCGACGATGGCTTTGTTTCGTAGATGAGGGGTAGATGACGCTCTATGGCGTTCGATTGGTTATTCCTAAACGCTAAAGATCCAACGCGCACTCTTTGGCAAATCGAGAGCGCTTACGGAAGTACATTTGGCAGGTTCCGCCAGAGGGGCCAAGGTCAACACGTGACCTCGCTTGTTTGCCGCTTCATCCCGGATCTATTACAGTCCTCCCTGAAAGAACAAATTGTTCTTCCACTCCCTCCATCTCCCCTCGACACCATGCCTCGACCCAGGACGTATTCCATGGAGGAAGTGCAGAACTTCACGGTCAAAGATATCCAAGGACCAGAGTAAGAGACCCGGTGGTGCGGGCGACTCTGAATCCGCGGCCCTTAATGACATTGCTAATGCCGTTCCTTCTGGAAAGCTTCGTGGACGTGAAAATAAAAGGCTGGCTCAAGTTGATGCCAGAACAACGCGAACAATGCATTATGAAGCTTCGGTATGGATCCCACCGACTTATGTCCACCCGTCGCACCGCGTGGTCGTGCTAACAACACAAAGCGATCTGGTGCGCCAGAGAGCTGAGATGGCCCAGTCTATTGCCGTGGACGCAAATATTCTGGAGGATAGACTAAAGTAAGACTGAAGTTTCTTATAGCAATCAGTCTATATGCGCTGACACGTCCATAAAACATAGACGGGTCGAACGTTCTCCCTTCCGTACCCCAAGCGTGTCCCCCTTCGACCCTGATGACCCGGAACAAGTCGAAGAAGATCTGAGGGTAGAGAGAGAAGCCCACGAAGCTCTCATTAGTGATAACGGTCGGCCGTGCTACCCGATCGAACTTGGTTTCGACGTCTTCAAGCATCCTGGGCAATACAAGGAACTTTTTGAATACTGGCGCAGGGAATCCGGTGTAACAGAGGATACAGCACGATGGATATTCTTTCTCCAGTTGGAACGCTGGAAGAAATTTCGCCAATTCCAGCAGAAAAATCGACGCTATTTTGTGTTCCACGATAGGTTTCCCGAGTTCCAGCAGAAAGTCCTCGAACGTCGGCGGAGACATGGACTGGACGGCGATGCACAACTGCTGGAAGAACAGAACAAACAGAGCAAGCTGGACGATTGGATGGAATATCAGGACTACGAACTTCGGGAGTACGAGCACTTAGAGAAGGATTTCAAGGAAGCACAAGCACGACTGGCGTCCAGACGGCAGGCATTGGCGGAGGCAGGAATTTCGGCATTCGAAGAGATCCAGGAACTTGAATTCGCCAGCTATTACAGTCTGGCTGTCCAATGCAGTGGCGAGGAAGGGAAAGCGGAGAAAAGGGAGAAATTGGCGGAGCGCAAGTTGAGGCTGGCAGAAAAAAAGTTGAAGGCCGCCGAATCGGGTGATCTGGGGGAAAGGGTCGAAAGAGCTACTTGGGTCGCATTATTCCTGAAGGAGGTTGAATCTGCGCAGATACAACTGGACGAGTTACAGCGCTTAGCTGAGGATGCCAAGCGCGAGCTCGAGCCGTATAGCAGATGGCTTCAAGGGAGACACAATAAGTGGGACGAATTCTCTAAAGAAGGGAAGCGGTTAGTCAGGCTTGAGGTCGAATCTGCAGAGTACCAGGACCGAAAAAAGAAATTAGATGAACTCAAAAAGAGTGAATTTGAAGCATCGTCGAAGCGTTATAGAGCAGAAGAAGTGGTGGAGTTCGCAGAAGAAGGATACAAAGCCGCTCGACTGGAAAATTTAGGAGAAACCCTCGAGAGAGCCGCCTTGATCAAGGTAGTGCAGGAAGAACTCCGATCCGCACAGATCCAGTTTAAGGAGGCAAGAGAGTCGACAGAAAAGATCGAACTTAAGGGGAAAGTGCTGAGTGCGCTAAGTTCGATACCGCTTATAAGGGGGAAGATGAAACGGCATAACGTTCTGTTGGAATGGATCGAGCAGCAGCGTCGAGAAATCGCTGCCAGCTGCGCCCCTACCCAGAAAAAGGGCGGTCAGGGCCGGCCGAAGAGAGCCAGTCTGAGAGCGCTTCGAAATCGTCCTGCAACGGAAGCATCAAGAACCAATAAACCCCCGAAAGCGAATGGTTGTATACGGAAGCAATCGACGACAAGGTCGATCCTCAGCCCGGTAGATCCAGCGAAAGTATCCAAGAGACACGGCAAGAGACGGAGCCCTCGCCGAAAGATGAGCGTCCCATGCGATGCATTACAGTCTACGGGAAAGACGAATACCGATCCCAGCACTCCGGAGTCGAGAAGCAAGCAGGCATTCAAGGTCAAAGACACAATACCCGCTTCTCTCCGCCCTGTCCATTCATCAAGAGTCTCCAAGCCCGGCAAAAAACGGCCAAGTGGACTGTCTAGGGATGGCACAAAGCTACCATTAACAAATGGCACACACTGGCCAAAAAGAGAACATAACTTGGGCCTGTCATCAACCCCATCAACGGGCAGGAAAGCGATGCAGCAACCTGCTAACGTATCGCTGCGGAGGAGCACACGAATATCAAAGCCGCCTGAGAGATTTCGTCCCGGCTTTACGTGAGAATCACCGTGGCGTCTCTGGAGTGAGGAACTTCAGATGCACGATTTTTGTGGCTCGTAGCCAGAACAAGCGTTGGACGTATCCCTAGCTGAGCAAGATTATTCCAGGAGCTTCTACACACATGCGGCCTACCCTATGCGTGAAAACATTGTTCGCTGCACAATATCTGCGTTGAAATGATCCAACATTTTTTTAACCTGCTCACCCAGGATCTTGGTTCGCAAGGCGGCCCAAACATTGCACTACGCAGTCTTATGTGTACTAAAAGCTATCAATTCGCTATGTATGAACTTCTCTACTTGTATGTACGCATTCCTTGTTAGGGATGGAATGGGAAATTGGACGATGAAGCCAACAGCGTGAACAGTGCTGATATGGGAGGATATGGAAAGAAGAAAGGTGTTCAGGACCAAACAAGTACAGCACAAGCAGTCCCGCGATCGTGAGCGCAGCGAAACCTGGACCAATCTGGAACTCGCATTTGCAACACTTACGATTAGATTCAAAGGGCAGCGCGAATGGCGTGGCACCCGAGCACGGCACGGGAGAACAAAAGGAAGCACGAGGACACTTTCCCCTGACAGATGAAATTCTTTGGGTCATTGGATGTTCTAGATGTGTAAAGTGCCGTCGGAACCTCGTCACGAAGCACAGCCAAAATGTCATTGCCACCCCCTACGACTCCGTCTCGTTTTACAGCCCACCGCACTCGAAATCTTTCAGCTGCCCATCAACCAGAAGCCAAGAAGATTGAGCGTTGCAAGGAGTAAAAATTCGAGTCGCACACCCTTAGTGATCACACGCAACTTCGATTCACAGTTCAGCCTCATAAGGCCATTTCAATCGCAACCAAACATCCTACTTATCAGCATAGGTGACCATCCACACACCTCTCAACATGCAAGTGTAAAGGGTCCTCAGAGGGTGGGCTGCTGACAGACTCATCATACCACTTGCTCAAAAGATCATTTGGGCTCAAGTAGAGCCGGGGATATGGTTATCATCTATGCTTTAGAAATACACATTTGACGCTGACAGTCCAAAATCTGAAGCATCATAGCAGTGATGCACCACTATCCCTCTCCCTTGAGAAAATCAATCAGTCATACCGTGATTGATTTTTTGACGTTTACGGGGCGGTGCGGAATTTTGGTCGACGCAGCTGTCGTTGGCCAAGGCGAATTCCCTCCCTAACGAGTGCTCCTCGGCCAACGACATTTCAGGGCTTCCAGGCGAAGTTTCGGCCTCTGTCATATTGTCTTCGCGCGTAGCTTCCCGAGAAGGCTGGGGCACATCGTCGGGAGTACCGAAAAACCTGTAAAAGAAATCTCTCCAATGGCCATACGAGGTCAAGTGGCGGCCGGGGCCAGCTCTGACGGTTCCATCATATACGTGGGAGTAGAAGAGCCGATCGATGCCGTAATATGCGCCTAGGTCATTACTCTCTGAAGATTGCAGAGGAGACCTTGTTGATAGCTTTCGAGGTTCTATAGTTTGCACGATTGCGCAGATGCTTTTAACTTGATCCGACAGCTCGTGGCAACCTGAATGGTAGAGCTCAGATGGCCGGACATCGCGGAGGAAATCATTCACAGCTAGCTCATCGACAAAACCTAAACTCTCGGAAGCTCGGTGCAGAACGCTGTATCCGCAGTCAACGGCGAACTAGGCGAGGTCCATTCTTGATCGCCATAAGCGTGCATCCTGGGCATGTGCTAGCGCAATCTTTCGATCCACCCAAGGTCTTTGGCTCTTCGCTACCAAAACACGGCGGAGTGCAAACAACCAGAGTGAGCGGTATGCCTTCCAGCGTGCCACAGAGCTTGACTTCTCGACTTTAAAAGCGAAAGATCCATCGGCCAACTCATATCTGAATTTGGTCTGACCGTTGTGAATCCGATCCATGGACTGTGAGATCGAACCGCGAAGATCTGGAGGGATTATGTCTCTCAGCAAGCTCGAGCACGGCTCGAGACACTTCACGTCCTCAAACAATGTGTGAAACGAGGTTATCGTGTACGGGACGGTAGCGATGTTTTTAAGGAGCTGTGAGCGTCCAGACCGTGACTCAACACCAGGAAAGATACGGCCTTCTTTCATTTGTGTCTCGATATGCCGACGATCCTCTGTGGATCCGGAAGGGCAACGACCTTGAAGCGTTTGCACTGTGTGAACGTCCACATGGGAATAGGTAGCGCCCACTATGAGCTGCCAGGTGGCTCTAGTTCGCAAAAGGTAGCGAGTCATCTCCTGTGGACGGTATCAGCGACTTTGAACTTGGCACAGCCGAGATACAAGCTTACTTCTAGGCACCGTTGAGCACGTAAAGCAGGCAGTTGGTCGACTTGGAAAGCCGACCAGAGACCTCTGAAAGGGACTAATGCATCTAACGCGTCGCTGAATGGCATCAGTATATCATCTCTCCGAGCATCTCTCTCCAGACTAAAGATGCATTCTCTGTCGTCCTTTCCTATTTTCTGCAGCCATTCCCTTTTGTTCAATGAATCGCGTCGAAGATGAGCTGTCCGGATGCGAAGAAAGATGTCGCCATTACTCAGTATTCGAGCACTCAGTAGATTGTCTCGTAGTGCAGCCCTGAGTTCCAGGCTGAGATCTATTGTCACGTTACTAAAAGAGATAGGGATATCGAAGGAGCATTCAACCGTCTCGGTAGAGGTCAACGAGCCACCATCCACCAGTCGAGGCATTATATATCTTGGCTGCTTCTAGTTGGTCTCCCCCGCGCAAGCATGTGATAACATCGACCGGGTCGAACACCGGAGGATCTTGCAGATTATCGTTGGCATGATCGTATAGGTATTGAGGCAGGGAATTTGGTGTTATCAATGCCGGTAGATGGCTTCGTGGATCCAGCCGATCAAAGGTTCTCGATTTGAAGTGCTTTACCAAATTCTCTACCGTCCTCCGGTCGATCGAGTGTGATCCGTTGAGAGTAAGCTTTTCGATAGGGACCTTGACCGAGATACAAAACGCTCGGTCCTGCTCGCGGAGCAGGTCGTCATTGACTTCACGTTGCATGTTGATGGTAATAGGACGACGCCTCTACCTGTTGCTCTGGCTCCTTTGATCATTGCCTGGCTCATGTTCAAGCCAAGTACATGAAAGAAGCAGTGTAAGGGTCAGGATTGAAAGGGAGAGTGGAATGTAGTAATAGGTTGTGGGAGGGAAGCCAAAAATGGATGCTGGAGGGGGGCTCCAATTTAATGCCGGAGGGGGAGCCAGAAATGGATGCTGTTGAGAGGACTAGAACTGGATGCTCAAGCCAGAAGTGGATGCCCCACAAGAGCAAGGGCTGAATGAAATGATTAATAATGAAGATTAATAAGAAACGAATTCGTCCGGACAGCTTTATTCTCTGGGGAAGACGCATTTAGAGTCAAAACTGTATAGATTTAATCCACGAGTTCCTTCTACAAGTTCGATATGGCGGAATCCACCATCACGTCGTAATCATATCCATCATGCTCAGGTCACCTACTGCGCCCGAACTTTGGGCTTAACGCAAGTGGAGGGCCGAGACCCGCGACAGAATATAGAAAGACGGATCGTCCTCGAAGGAAATGGCAGGCAACTCAACATGAGGAAATTCAAAAAGGGAAGCAGCTCCGCGTCTAAAATTGGGCGAAGCGGCGCGAGCGCCTCGACGAACTATCTGCCTCGAACCCGGAAGTCTTGAAAGCATTGGACATGAAAGAATGCATGCTGGAGGTGCAGGGAATGTTGTTGGGAAAGCTTGCTGTTAAAGAAAACCATATAAAGGGGCTAGTGGAGACACCAGACCCCTCTGAGATAAAATTTGACGAAATGGTGAAGGATGTAGAAGAGGCAATACGGGCGCTGCAATATTGACCGAAACACTTTCACAAAGAGAGGAAGAAAGCGAGGAGGGAAGGAGTAGATACTTGTTCCATTTTTCCAATTCAAGCGGAGTCAGAAATAAAACATCCAAGCCGCGTTATCGCTGTCTGCCAAATTGTGCAATGCAATGCCAGTATCTTCCAAGACTTTACAGTTCCTCCTCGGGATCTTCGTAATTTTCGAATCGACGTATCAATTCCTGAATACTATGCTGCGAGACTGCAATCACTGCCTGCAGTCGCTCTAAACGGGCCTCTTCGAGGATAGTAGTTGGTGCCATCAACTTCAGTCGCTTGCCATTATCCCGCGCGATGAAGCGGGAAACGGACGGCAGCCGCAGGGCAGTAGTCATGGAGAGCTTGTCACGAGAATCAGCGCGGCGCTTGCGAAACCTCCTATTCTCGGTGGGCGAAAGCACCGCGAACGTGCGCTCCTTGACGCTCGTTCGCTTGCTGAAGACAAAGCGTGAAGCCTGCGCCAAGGAGATGGCTTCCTCCCCGCCTTGCTGCCCAAACACATATATGGGCGACCGGGGTTGGGCGGCACCCGAAGGCGGTACGTAAGGGACAAGCGATGTTTACGCGCTTCCCACCGGTAAGACCGGCGAGACTAACACGGCCGGTGGCGGCGTCGATCCCCGCGGAGACGTAATCGGTCCAGCGGTATCGTTAGGATTCAGCCTACCATCGTGACCTTGCTCTGGAACCATGTCTTCGCCTGTGTCGGGCACGTCCAACGTGGTTGAAAGGTGATGGCCCGCTAGCTGCGTTTCGGAATCGGGCATGTGAATATTTTCCTCCTGATGCCTGCGGTGGCCGTCATGAAAGGCCTCGAATGACGGTTATTAGTCTAGGTCGTCTTCTTCCGAACCGAAGAAAGCACGGAAGCAATCTCGTTTGACGGCAAAGGAAGTCAGATAACGCTTAGGAACGGTGCTATAGGAAGTCGAGTAGATATATTCAAGAAAGAGACTTTCCTCGTCTGCTTAGAAAGAACGCTCCCACGGCCTGCCATATCGATCAGAGATATCCGATCCACAGCCCTCATACTCCGAGGTCAATACTAGAGCTACCAGCTCCTTTTTAACGTACGGCACGTCGCTGAAGAGTTAATAATTGATAAGCACTATTTAACGCATGCGGTCCGGATTAATCGCGTAATACTTGGAAGGCAGGATGTTCCGCACGCAGTCCTTAATGGCCTTGGCGTCCGCCGCTGTGCGATCGCGGTACAAACAACGGATTCGTCGGTAGCCGTTCTCTGACGCCAGCGACCAGAGCTCGTACCATCGTCGCGGCTGCCGCCCTTCGTGTAAAGTGCTCTGCTTCATCTTAACTCTCCGCGGCGACTGGCCGTCCATGACCGGAAAGTGACGGAGAGCAAAGAGCCAAAGCTGACGATACGACAACTATGAAGAACGACCGGAAGGCGACGTTTAATCCTCGAAGGTATATTCACTCGTTTATACCTTTACCTTCGTCTGTCCGCTGTGGAGGGCGCTGAAATATTGAGACATGGAGCCTTTACACTTACCCGGTAGCAGTTCCTTCAGAATTCTTGCGGGAGGTTCGAGGTATTTCGTGTCTTCGAGAAAGGTATGGATAGATGGGATCATATGCTCTATCGAGTAAATACAGTCGAAGATCGGTGATCGTTAATCGTTAGCTGTGACTACCAGGAGGATATTACTAGCGAGCATCTTGATCTAAACGTGCGCGCGGTCTTCCGATAATCGTGAGGGATAACGGCCCTACAGGATTATAACCGTGTTAGCATCGAGTCGCAGCTGGTATACCTCCTCGTCCCCAACGATCTATGTCCACGTGTTGTTGATCCGATATAAGTAGCGGGTCAATTCCTTATATCGTTTATTAGAGAACGGTCTGCTACGGAGACGAAGCTCGTACCTCAGGGCAGTATAAATCCAGAAGTCGTGTAAAAGTTCCCGGCTGTAATGCTGGCCACAGACCTGCGAACGGGATCAGGGCGTCTAGGCTATCCACGAACCTCTCCGGGAGTGCTTCTAACCGCAGGAGGCATCTCTGTATATTTTTCGAAAGCCTGGCGAGCCATTTCCGCCTTCTCGTGGTATCGCCATATAAGGTGGAGATCTGAATTTAACGGACGAGGTCTCTATCGTAATACTTGGTGGAGTTTGCCGCGTGTCCTCGCAGGACGTCCTTGACCTGGGGGCTAAGGTCTGACTTCTTTCAGCGAGCGTCTCCTCTAAGGAAGGTCAACTCTCCCACCTCTAGAATAAAGATCTACCACCCACCATCTGTTCTCGTGTCCTGTGAAGAATTTCCGCGCCGCTTCCAGGCGGTGTCTTCCGTGCAGATAGACCACGGGATGCTCGGGATTAAAGCGTGGCGGCTCCCCTCCTAGGTGGAGGCCTCGGGGCACCGCAGACCGAGATATCAGCGTAGGAATATAGTGTTCGGGATCCAAGCGCAAGCAACCCTCCGACCGAAAGAAGTCGAGCAGTGTCGTGACGTTCTTCTCGTTGAATTGGCGCGGGTTATTAGGAAGCTCTTCATGGCAGATTTTATCAAGGGGAATCTTGACCGAACCGCAAAACGTTCGGCTCTTCTCTTAAAAGATCTACAGGTCGTTAGATAACAGGTTGTCTATGGTGGAGCATGTCCAGGCTTTGGGATACCTTCCAGTTGGAGGGCACCTACGAATGGCTATCAGTCGGACGCCAAACCGAGCTATATGTGGAGCCGATAGCATCCACAAGGGATGCACAAAAGGCGCAGGCACGATATTCTCTCTTCTCCAATCCCTTCCCTTCGCCGTAACATAGTCCTCACTTTTCTAAAGTGTTCGTCCTTTCTTGTCCATCCCGGTAGCTTCTCTTTTTCCAAAGCTATTACAATCTTGATTCCTCTTATTCCTCCTCTCTAGTCTTGGGTGTACTTTGTTCTCGTGTCTATTTCGAGTTTCGCGTTTTGGGTTCCAGAAACGGCTGCCCCTCATCCCGCTTTGGATACCCTCCAATTTTGGATGCCCTCCAGTTTTGGATGCCCTCCAGTTTTGGATGCCCTCCAGTTTTGGATGCCCTCCAGTTTTGGATGCCCTCCAGTTTTGGATGCCCTCCAGTTTTGGATGCCCTCCAGTTTTGGATGCCCTCCAGTTTTGGATGCCCTCGTCCAATATTGGCTCCTTTATTACTGGCCCAGTGTTGGCCACCTGTCTCCAGTAGAGATTCCAAAATCGAAGATAAAAGCATTATAAAATGAACCAGGCATTATTGGTTTTGGGATAAACCCGTTTATTTCACTCGTACGTCGTTAGAATTTTCAACCTTCCGAAGCAGAGATGGATGTACCTCTGAATTATGCCATTGCCGCAGGCGGTAGCATTGTTCTCTTGCTCTTCATATATTCTGCAACCCGTCTGACCCGGTTCCTTAGGCCCTGTCGAACGCTAATACGGAAGTATTTCCTGCTTCTCACGCTCGTGGGACGACACCGCTTCTTTGGGCCGTGGACCGTCGCGCAGGTGTCTCTCCAGGTGGTCTATCTCGTCGCCAACATCTTTTGTGCCAGTTTCAGGGTGTCGACTGCAAAGGAAGCGAGCGTTCGAGCGGGCCATTTATCGCTATTTAATATAATGCCAGCCTACTTTAGATTTCACCTCAGCTTCATTTGCGACTTGTTGGGCGTCTCACTGGCCACGTACCGTGTCTTCCACGCATCTACAGGGACTATATCTATTCTTTTAGGGTTACTCCACGTCCTGATTCATGCGACCAGCAAGCCGAGCTTCAACGTGGGCCAGTTATGGCAGATGTTTGGACTGATCGTAAGCGCCGCTGTGTCCAACAAAAGTGCTTTGCTAATACTCTTCACAGGCAATCGTGTGTATGGCCTCGTTACTCATCCTGTCGCTGCGCGTATTTCGGCTGCCGTCGTACGAAGTCTTCCTTCGTTGTCACCAGGCGTTAGCGGTCATCGTCGCTTACGCCCTTTAGAGACATGTCCCTTCTCAGTCGAGACTTCCCCGCATTTACCTGCTCACCTCCAGCTACACATTTGCAGTTACGTTCGTTTTAGAGGGTGTTACCATTCTATATCGAAATATCACTGTCAGTCGGGGCTGCTCGCGAGCCTTGATTACGAGACAGAATCACGCCGTCCAAATGACCATCTTCCCCGCCAGACCTTGGAAAGTCAAAGCCGGACAGTACGTCAACGTGTGGATTCCGTTAATCGATCCTTTTACTTCCCTGTAAAGCCATCCGTTCACCATCGCCTCGTGGAGAGACGGACAGCCGGCCTGCCTCGAGGTCTTAATAGAGCCACGGAGCGGTTTCACGCGAAGACTCCTGGATTACGCCGATGACTATCAGGAAGATGATAAATCACGAGTAGAGCTACACGACGAATTTAAAAGGAGGGCCTTTAGCTTCGTAAGGAACTATCTAAGTCAGCCTAAACTATCCGATTTCTAGATCGCGTTTGTTAGTAGACCCCACGGCTCGACCGCTCCTACCGGCGAGTATAGTAAAGTAGTTATAATCGCTAGCGGCTTTGGTATCGCGGCACAGTTGCCATTATTGAAGGAGTTGATATAAGGGTCTAACTATGCTGAGGTACAGACGCGTGATATCTATTTGGTGTGGCAATTACAGAATCTCGGTTTGCCTGCCTTTTATTCCTTTGGCACCGATATCCTCTAACTTCAGCAGGTGACGAGTACCCAGCAAACAATCTGCTTGACAGAGCGCTGAAGGAGGACACCTTGGACCATGGCTATGCGAGTGCACGAGCGTCCTCGAGGTCCACGAGGCTTAGGCTGACTAAGCCGTGCTAGATGCTACGTGTCTCGATCTTCTTCGCCAATACGTACTTAGATCCAGACCCTTAGTATTTGGGAAAGCACTAACGCGTCGCCTACCGCAGCGGAGAGATGGACCTTCCCAGCTTGCTACGTGATCAAGTCGATTCGGAAACTGGTTATAGGATGGGGAGGACTTTGATTACGGGTTCGTAAGCAATCTTTTAAGAAGAACTCCGAACTGACATCGCTTGCAGTTTCGACGAACGAGAATGTTCGCGATGAGGTGCGGGACCTGGTCAGGCCACGTCTCCAAGAGGGTACGGAATTATTAGAACTCGGCTACCAGCCCGCGGAAAGGCGACGACGTTGGTGGCCTTCCATTTAGAGGTCCAAAAGCATCCCGTAGCGATTGAGCTTATTAGATACAGTCTCTTATTAAATTAGAATTTTCGTACTGTAACACCACCAAGAACAAGATGACTGCGATCACGTGATGAACTTTGCGTCCTCCTGGACGAACCAAAGTTCATCACGTGACAACAGCTGGAGATGGAAAACAATTGAACATCAAAAGCTTCGTGCCGATGAAATAGCATCCAGAATCGCCAGCATCTTCCGCATCCATTACTGGAGCTGGGCTGCTCTACTCACTTCACAGGAATGATCTATGCATAACGCACATCCATTTCTTATGGCTCAAGCATCCATTTTTGGCTTGCAGAGCTCAGAGCAAGATATATCATAAAATGCTCCCCGGGTTTTCCCACCTTCCGCTTCATTCTCAAGCTCTCCAAAATGTCTAGCAACGGAAGGCCTATCACTCAAACCTGGGGTTATCAGGCGAGGCTCAAGAATGGCAAGGCTGATAATGAAGTAGCAACAGGGCACGTTACCCCGGATACCTTGATAACGTCGTCTCCTCCTCCGATTCCCGAGAACCGCAAAAAGACAAGTAATCCCATGAAATTACGGTTTCCCAAACCCAATCACGAGGGGAATGATATCACAATTCCAAGAGTGCCGAAAGACGAGAAGCTTGCCAGGACGTTTCCCAATCGATCTTATCACCACCTCATGACGATTGAGCAGGCTAGACCTGCGGTCATCGGAGTCGACGACACGGATGGTCGGAAGCGAGTAGCCATTAAACGGGTGAGAAAACCCGAGGGTTCTGTCCATCAGGTGCCGCCGTCCACCTATAATCAGATTATCAATATTAAAGACATGTATATCGAAAATAATGATATTATTTTCGTTTATAAGCAAATGGACGTGTCGTTACGGCATATAACGGGTGTTTTACAAGATCGTCCGTTGAAGGCCTTCTAAATCGCGGCAATCTGCCGAGAGGTAAGCGCCAACGTCGATCAGTTTAAGCTTACGATGCTCATAGACGGCAGGTGGTAAGCGGCCTCCTCTATATACACGAAGAGCTTGGTCTGGCTCATAATACGCTCAGTTACAGCACGATCCTTCTTAACCTCAACGGAAGGGTGAAAATCGGTAAGTTTTAGAGTAAGACTGGGCGTGGGCGGCTGCTGATGTGTCAAGCGAATATCGGCGATTCTTTTATCGAAAAGAGACAGCTGAATCCAGATAGCGAGCGCGATGACGTTCGTAGCCTCGGAGCTATTATAATGGAGCTGATGGAGCCTACAACATATATTCTAGACACCCAGTCCACGAAGCTGAAGGACTCAGACAAGTGGAAAAATGGTCTTAGGGTAGAGGACTTTCTGGCAGCAACGCAGCACAAGTCCTTACAGGAGCTGAAACAGGTAAGATCCTTGATTGTTCTAGACCTAGGGATATATTCTGATACAAACAAGCATGACTTTCTGCCTCAAGAGCCTCTCGGAACATGCCTCGCGTCTCACGTATTTTGCGCTCTGAGAGCGGCCAGGTTAGGTGATTGGGATATCTTGTCTGTATGGTAGGGATTTCAAATGATATTGGTGAATAGACCATTTCGCAAATAATGGAATATTGCTTGAACTTGGAGTTTATTCAGCATTTTTGTCATTACATTACCGTGAAAGATCGCACCGTGAATGCATGTACCGTGAAAACAGGCACCGTGAAAAATGGCAACGTAAAAGATGGCACCGTGAAAGACGGTACCGTGAGAGCAGGCACCGTGAAAAATGGCACCGGAAAAGACGGTACCGTGAGAGCAGGCACCGTGAAAGATGGCACCGGAAAAGACTGTACCGTCAATGCAGGTAGTGTGAAAGACGGTAACACGCGGGGCTCAGGGGGGACGAGAAGTGGATGCTTAGGAGCCAAATATGGATGCTAGGGGTTATTAGATGCTTGGGAGCCAATTGTGGAGCTGGAAGGGACTTAAAAAAGCGGCAGGAAGTTCAGAAATGCATTCACATTTTTCCACCGCCTTCTCGCTCAGACCTTGCAAATCAATTGAAAAGCTTACCTACCAAATCACAGCACATAGATCATGACGACTTCCACCAAACTCCAAATGCCTGAAAGCAGATCTTCGTATAAGAGCTCCGGATACGCTCTTGAAACGCACGCGAGGTAAGCTGATTATTTTTAGCTTTTTCAATAACTCCGATTACTCTGATATCAAAGTCCTCTTTGGGACGACCGGAATCGAAATTCCTGCTCATCGAATAATTCTTGCAGATCAAAGTCCTTATATTCACAACGAACTCTTGGAAAATCTGGAGAGCAGACTTCTTCAAGTTAGCCAACCTGCTTGGAGCGCACATTCATTTTGGAGGGTCTTCCAGTACATGTATGAGAAAAGATATTCTTTGTGGCCTGCAGAAACCCTTCGTGGTATAGGTAGGTCTTCACATTGAGATGCGTCGAAAGGCACTGAAAGTACTCTCCAGAAGACGAGCCAGAGTTATTTAAACACTCAACCGTAGCTCTTATTGCACGTGATTTTCAAATGGACGACTTGGAAGCGCTCGCTCTTGAACGGTACAGGTCTCAACTACGCTGGCCAATCAGTGAGCTCATTGGCTGCATTCAAAATATGTACGAGTCTCAAAATGATCCTGCAAGACGATTAGTTATCACAGAAGCAGCGAAATCATATGTACAAACTCCAGACCTGGCAGAAGCTCTTCAGAAGGCTGCTCGGGAGGTTTTAGAATTTGCAGTCGATCTGATGGAGGCATTGAGAAATCTGTGTCAGCAACGAGAAGATTGAGAATTTCAAAATCTTGCTATGGCATAAAAGGAACAGGCGATCACATTGTCATCTTACCGGGAACATAAAATACTTCGAACGCCCAAGAGAACAGAAACCATTCTGTCCAAGTTAATACTACCAAGGGCGTCTCCTCTTGTCCCGCACGTTTGATCTTCGAGCTCGTGATTTCACCCACGAGCTTGATACAGGTCTAAGGTGGATCCTCTGCCAGCCTGGCTGTAACTTTTTGAAGACCCCAATGGCCAAATACACATCGGAGGGAGCTCGAGCACGCGGACTGGCCAGCGGAAATCTGAGCCACACGGGGCAAGAATTTTCCAGAACGGCGTCCGGCTTGTCCAAGCTTGGTCTACGCGAGCGCCCGCCAGGAACGCCGGAAATGGAGGGGGTGCCAGAATTGGAGGCTGCCAGAATTGGCGAACGGTGCCAATTCTGGAGCAAGGTAAGAATCTGAGATTTAGTTTTCCCCATACAAATGGTTTCAACATCCGATCTGCTCTGAATGTGCCTCCGTAAGTCAGAGATCCTGATTCGCATCCCTCTTCTGCGTCTGTAAAAGCGCTGATCAAATGGCCTCACTTCGATCAAGTAACGTAAACCGTGCGGCTTATAGGAAGAAGTGCCGCCAGAAATTATCCGAGCACATCTGTAAGATCCAGCTCTCTAGTGGAGAATATTCCCTGCTGACGAAGTCTCGGAAGTGACCAAGCTCGGAATCTCGATTAAGCCCGCAGAAGTCCGGCTGATTACAAGTGCTGATGATCCCTATACCTGGTAGATTCTGCCGGAGAAAGAGCACCTCTTCAAGAAATATTTGAGCAAGCATTCGATCGGAGCTTACAGAGAATTATATCGAGGAGTTGGTGTATTATTTGAAGCTGTCCTGGCACCTGAGTCAAGCATCGCTGGGGTGAGGAAAACGCTCACGGAAAGACAAGGAGTCAAAGTAGGCGTAATTTCCGTCAATCAGTCATAACTAACGAAATAAACAGAACTTTTCCAGTCCGGAAATTAATTTCACCACCGTGATTAAATAATTAAAGGCAGAAAAGCTTAGAATAACCTCTGGTCTGGTTTCATTGAAGGATAAGGTGAAAAAGGTGACAGAACTAAAGGAGCTGGCTGAAGAAGAAGCGAATCGACTGCAATTGGCAATATAGGCAGCCGAAATAGATAAGCAGATGTTAGAGCAAACCGTGCAAAACCTGGCGGGTGTAGTAGAATTTTTAAGAATAACAACAGTAAAGTCTATGGATAAGTTCCTGAACAGACTCAAGCTTGATCTGAACTGTACTACGAATGGATGATTCATTGGCTGGAGGGTTCCGCTATACCGTGCTAGCTATTTGTTAGATTCAATGTGAAGCTGTATTAGCTGAACGCTGGCCTTATCAATGATCAACTGCAGATTGAGCCTTGCCTGGAGACTGAGACTTGACACTAGAAAAGGGTGGTGGTGGCATCGAAGGAGAGTACCAATTCGCAGCTGGCTTTCCTGGGGGAGATCTCGCGGGCCCCTTCTTACAGGAGGCCCAAATCAGGCTTTAACACTGCTTTCCCCACCTGCCGGTCCACCAGCGGCCCTCGATCGAAGGAGAAGTCCGGTGGGAACGGGGTATTCCCCTTCTGTGGCCAATCGGGATCGGAGCCAAAAGAGAATCGGCGGTGGTACAAGCCTCCCCTCAACATATGCAGGGATAGAATCTGCAAAGATGGCCAGAGATGCGGAGGCCGACACATGAGAGGCATTCAATGCCTGATTTTCCTCACAGGGTACCGTGCTGGCAGTATCTATGGAAATCTTGGAAGCGGCTGCATCTGGCCTGGCTCCACTGTCCATGAGGGAGCCATGAACAGGAGACGGGGACGCGTGAGAACAGCGAAGACATACTCACACTCCCGAATTACTCCTAAATGGTTTAAATGAGGCCTGTGAGTCGTGCTAAACCATCCGGCGGCATTGTGCAGCGGCTTCACTAATCTTATTCCGTCCAATTTGGACTCGGTCTTTCGAGAGCAATTCATTTCTTACTTGTTAAGCCCCGCCCTGTACAATTCTTATTCGCCAAAGTGATTCAAGCTTGATATTGTGCATACATATGAAATTGACAGTGACGTCCACCTTCCCCGCTCAGCGATGACTAAGCATTCTCGGATAACTATCCTAGGCACAAACTCCTGGGAGCTTGGTCGCCCCTGTTTCCATATCCACCGTCTATACTGTAATTTCAAAAGATAGGCGCCACAGAGTTGGGACATGTTCGCCAGAGATGTCGCCAGGACATCGTAATATCCACCTGACATCACCCCGGCTTCTCAAAACGTTTCTCAATCCCCTCCAGCCCTTCCGCCTCCTTCGAGAAGAGTTTCATGGTCTCCGGGTCCGCTATGTCTCGGATTGGACAGTATTCAACCAACTCGTGGTGGCGAGTGCTGTCTATGTATTCTTCACAAATCTTTTGCCGGGGATAACATTCGCCAGTGATCTGTATGTGCTGACGGGCAAGAGCTGGGGGACCATTGAAGTGGTTTTCAGTACGGGTCTGTGTGGGGTGATCTTTACTTTGTGAGTACTAAAATTCTGTGTGTTTGAATTTGATTGTAGAAAAGAACGGTTGCGTTAGGGATTCCCCATGGCTCATGATTAGAAACGTTGGATGCAAACGATATGGCTGTCCTCGATGCAATGGAGGGAATGTAGAGAACGAAGAAAAGACAAACCATCTTCGTTGCAAAACGGAAAGTGCAGGCTGGTATCCTAATGCAATTGAATATACGCAAAGCGGTAGACACACATTGGAGTGTGGCATTTTCATGAGGTTTGAGATTTGAATTAGTCTTTCGCGGATTTACTGTGAATAAGCAGCAGCAGCATCTACTCATGTTGGGCAATTGAAGTAATCCCAGCTTACAATCAGCACCACAGATTTTCCGCGCAGCCTCTCACGATCCTGGGAGTGACGGGGCCTTTCTCCGTCCTTGCCGAAAACATCTACACATTATGTGTCACCTCGTTCAACGTAAGCCAATCCCATTTCCCCAACCTTTCTCCCCAGACCCATCAATAGATCAACCAGATCCCATTCCTCCCCTTCATGGCCTGGACCCTCATCCACAGCTGCTGGCTCCATTATATCCTCGCCATCCTCAATGCCCACGACTGGACAATGCGCTACGTGACAACTTTCAACACAGAAATCTTCTCCCTCCTAAATTCTATTATCTACTTCCACAAAGCCATCCAGGAGCTCCAACGTGCCCACGATGCCCTTTCCTTCGCCGCCTTCCTCTATGCCATCATTGGCGCCATTGGCACTATGCTCGTCGCTATATTCCTCTCCACGGCGGAGAAATGGGCACGGCTGTTCCATCGCTACATCCGTATGGATCTCGCTGAGTATGCGGCTGCCATCAGTATCATCATCTTCATTGGGATGCCGCATGTGGGTGAGCTGGCTTCACTCGATAAGCAAACATTGCAGGTCAGCAGCCAAGCCTTCCGGCCCAGCGATCCTGGAAGAGATACCTTCCTGGTGCATTTCTGGCATCTACCCACCGGATGGGTCTTCGCGGCTATCGTTCCCGGGATGATCATCACGGTCCTCTTCTTCTTCGACCATGAAGTCAGCAGCATCATCTGCACCATCGATCGCTACGGCACTAAGAAGCGTGGGGGGTTTGCGTGGGATATCGTGCTTCTGGGAACCACGACTGCTCTGTGCGGTATACTAGGCATACCGCCAGCGAATGGCCTCCTCCCACAAGCTCCACTGCACTCCGAGAGTCTGCTGCATACCGAGAAAGAGGAAGTCGCTGTCTCTGTAGCTGACAAGGAGAAGGTCGAAATTAAAGAAGTGAGAAGGGTCTACGAGCAGCGCTGGAGCGCCTTCCTCCAGGCAGCCGGGATCTTGACATTCATCAGTCCGCCTCTTCAGCTGGTACTGGGGCTGACGCCGACAAGTGTGTTGGCAGGTTTATTTTTGTTTATGGGGGAGCAGAGCCTGGCTGTGAAGTATGTCCTTCTTTTCTCCCTGCCTAGCTACATCACTTTTGCTGTGCAGTGGACGGCTGATGGAGTTCATTAGTCCGATTCTTTACCGTACATTCTATCTCCTCACCCCACCCTCCGAACTCCCACCCCTCCCCGCCGACGTCCGTGGCTGGATTGGCGTCCACATTTACACCATGACCCAGATAATTGCGACAGCAGTGATCTTCATCGTAACATTGACGAAAGGGGCGCCCGCGTTTCCAATCATCATCATAGCGTTCGTGCCCATCCGACTACTTCTAATGAATAGACTGTGGGCCAGATCCACCCTAAGATTCGTTGACGCTTGGGCTTGTCGACCGGGAAGGCCCGAAGACGAAGAGGAAGGTGGAGGAGGAGCAGCCGGAGATGGTGAGGGCAAAAGGAATCAGAATAACGACAACAGAGAGCTTAACGAGAAAGTGAAGGAGGCTGTGTAAACAACAGCGACTGGCCTAAGATCAAAAAAACCTCCTGGCCTACCAATTCTCCTTCCCCAGTCCCCTGCCGCCGCCTTCGTATCTCATCTTGACCTGCAACGTGCACCTATTGGCACCGGGACCAGAGTCGGTTGTCTGTTGCAAGCGGCGATGGATGGGTTCTGTGGTTGTTTGACCACATTTAGTACATGGGAGGTGGAACTGAAAGGTTTGAGGACCAGGCATGCGTATAGTTATGAAGTGGTGAGCGGGGGTACGGGATTGGGCCTGATGGTTGTCGTCATCGGAAGTCTGCGCCCGCCCATTTGTGCCCTTTTCTCGTAGTCTCCAACCACTTCCAAACATCTTCAGCTTCGCCGAAAGGTAGGCTAAAAGTCGGAGACTCTGCAGAATCCCTGGGGAAGGCATCCCAACAGACCAAATGTCGGAGCAATCTGCAGTCCTTGTTTGAAAGCTGCATGTGTCTTTGCTAAAAGTCGGAGTTTCTGGAGCGGCCACTATTTAAACGATTCTATCGCACTAAAGGTCGAAAACATGTAAAAACTCACGATGGAGTGTTAGGATATGCGTGGAAGTCCTGCAGCGAACGCGCCTAGCCAGGCTAAAAGTCGGAGAAAATCCATTTGTGGCAACGGAGGCTTTCCCCGAGGACTTCAATGTTGATAAGGTCTATGCCACTATTGCTTAGTATATAGCGGCCTCAGGCAGCGGCTTTCGGCCCGCAATGAGACGAGCTAGCAGGCGCCTGACATCGCGACTAAAAAGCATCGAGCAAGATCCTCTCCGTCCGCAAAGTCATCTCCCATCAAAACAGGCAACGGCACATTCTTGAATCCTTGTGACGCGTCCGACGAAGCCTCTTTCGATTCCCTTCTCGGAATACGATCAGCTCTACAGAGATCCTACGACTTCTCAACCATTGGGCTCTCAAACCCTTCCCGGACATCCGCGAGTAGCCCTGCAGGATGCCGCGCGACTTCGCGATTCTCTCCTTCGAGAGCTGTGGGCTACCGATCTGGAGCGTATGGCCCCGCATCTGTGGATAATGTCGACGCAGTGCAGCAACAACGTCTCCCCTCTACATCGGCAGAAAGTAAACGGGCGAGAGGTCATTGTGACGGAAGACCCACGATTACATCTAGTATGAATCTATGACCGAGTCTTTATCAAGCCATTACCGCAATACCTTCTTTCGTATACCTTCTGGTCGGATACTATATCAAACGAAAGATCTGTTCTGCGGAGAAGCACTCGGGAAGAGCAGCAGACGTGTTCAAACAATACGCATGTGGGCCTTGGTGCTTTCATTATAATCAGGACCCATCTATCATCGTTATTTTCATCAACCCATCCTATCCACCAATTGTATCTCTACGTCTGTCAATCATAGACATCTTGTGATGTTCTGGGAGTGTCTTGCTTGCAGGCCTGAGCATGGAAAGAACACCGAAATACGATTCGGATGTATCCGTCAAAACGATCGAGCAGGACACTCTTTGGGATCTTGATTTTACCAATGCAGAGCCTTTCGTCACTTTGAAGTTTCCTGGATGCCCTTCGCAAAGCATTCAGCTTTCGCCCTCGAATAATGGCAACTGGAAAGCTAGTCGTCGAATTGAGGTTGAGCCTACCCGAGATCTGCATATGTGCGCCGCAGCTTTCTGGAAATACTCCCACGACTTCCCTTTCATAGTCGACTTTTGGCTAATAGAGGTCGGTCATCGAATCTGTCTTTTAATCAACAGCAACTGACTCACTGCAGCTGGGACCTCGAGCGACTGCAGAGTATCGAGGTTCGCGTCCCGCTCGCGCCGGTCCGAAGAACCACTCCCTCCTCGATCCCTTTTTCGTGGCTTTTTGGCATCGTGATGTTACCAGGACCGAGAGGTGGAAATGTACATCGATATTAAGAGAATCAAAGGAAATCCCGAGCATTGCTGGACAAATGGAGGCCCTGCGCAGTGCTGTGTCATCTCCACCACTCCGAGACGCCAGAGACTGGTTTGTCGATCCTCACCACGAGACTGAATGCTTGCCGGCTACGAGCTCTTCAACTCAGTTGTGGGTCTCCAACAGCCAACGCCAAACTCACTGAGATCACCAGTGACCCACCAGAGCAGCCGCAGATAGAACTTGCAACCTCCCCCTCGCCAAACGACGATGAACGGCATCCATGTTTCAGTGGGGGATCGTTGGAGCTGAGATAATTGCCCTTGACGGTACGAATCCTCGACACGAGGTTGGGCGTTCTATGAAGATCGAGTGCCCTGGGCTAAAGTGTTCAGGTACTTGTCATGGTCAGGGTACTCGGGCGGGTAGAATTCGACCGCGAAGGAGACAATACTTAGAACTTTTCAAACGTAGCACTCGGCCGAATTCATCAGATTGAGAAGGCTGAGATTGTAGATTCCCTTCCAGCACATACCCACTGCCCGTACCACCCTGCACTAGCCCCCAGGCTTCGTACACGTAGCTGATCCGGTGTGTGTGAAGGTCCGCTCGATGCTCGCGCGAGACAATATATTGTAGCTAATAGAAACGCAATCTCCTAGTGTAACTTTACTCAACCAATGTATTTTCTGCTAGTGTAGGCTTGGAAACCAGCATATCAGAATCCCTTAGCCTCAGAAATATAGCGTACTGACGGCTGTGAATATATCAACGGCCGCTCCCAGGACCCCCACGATACAGATTAATTTATGTTAGGTTCCACCACCGCCACCGAGCTGTTCGAACGCAAGCCAAGACGGAAACAGAGAATTTATCTCTCTCTTAGCTTGCGTTTGCGCGGATTTTACCTTCCTTCCACCAGCTCTGATTTACAAAGGCGAATCAGGGTATTTACAGGACAGTTTGTTTGATGATTTACAAGAAGGAGAACGAGTGTACTTTTCAACATCACCAAATGGATGGAGCAACAATGAGTTGGGCGCAAATTGGCTGATTAACGTTTTCGATCGCCATACAAGAGCTAAAGCAGGGAACAGGCGTCGTTTACTCATAGTAGACGGCCATAGCAGTCACTTGAATATGAATTTCATCAATCTCTGCGATGAAAAAACGTATTCTAGTACTGATTTTGCCACCGCATTCAACGCATCGTTTACAGCCTTTGGACGTCTCGCTTTTCTCCCCTTTAGCAAGGTACTATACTAATGGACTGAACACACTTATTAGTACTAGTCTAGGCTATACTAATATGTGTAAACGGACCTTTTGGCGAGTCTTCTGGCCTGCTTGGAACCAGGCTTTTTCAACTACCAATATTGCTTCCGCCTGGGCCAAAACAGGCCTTTTCCCTCTCGATCCTAAGGTTGTTCTATCAGTTATCGCTAAGCCAACAATACCTATCATTGAACAGAGAATCAAAACACCAATTACATGGCGCACAGTACGCTGTTTTCAAAAAAGCTTCAAACATTCTCCGACAGCCGCTAAAGTGGAGAAATTACTCAAAGCGAATGAACTCCTTGCTGCTCAACATTCCATCGATCAGCATATACACCGAGGACTTGAAGAAGCGCTTAAACTAGAAAAGCGTAATCGCAAGAAGGGGACGAAGCTTAATCTGCTTGGAGAAGAAGCATGTGGTGCTCAACTCTTTAGCTTGGGACGCGTGCAAGCTGCTAGAGATTGGCATACAATCAAAGAGGTAGATAAGCAACTGGAGTTGGATGAAAAAGCAAAAAAAAAAGGCTTCCGCTTTATCTGCAAAGCTTCAAAAGCAAGCAGAGAAGGCAAAGAGAGCTGCTGAGATGTCAGAAAAACGACAATTAGCTATAAAGGAGAAGCTCCGGAAAGCGACGGAGAAGCAAGCTCTTCGAGAGCTGAAGTCGAAAGTTGCGCATTCCAGAAAGGCCCCCCGAAAGCTTCAAGGAGTATCTACATTATCGAAGACTCCTAAAAAGCGTAATATCTCCGCGATATTAGAAGCTGATAATGTGGTGCCTGCAAAAAGACAAAAGGTAGTGGTTTCTACTACTGTGAAAGGCAGGGCAGTATTACGCCCACAACGCTTTGATTCATAAGCTTCTTTTGCTCAAATGTTGCTCGCCTACATGTATTCTAGCTCCGCTCTCAATATTTGACTTTAAGTATCAAAATTGATAGAACGGTAATGGTTTTAGTGCTAAAATGCGTCGTCGGGCCGGGTGCATCGCCGAGCCGGGAGATCTTCTAGCGCGCCAAGGCTGAAAGCCCCGGCGTTGACGGCTTGTGGTCAATTTCCAACACCCAAGCCCCTAATTTTAAGCGCATCCGGCAGCATGCATTAGCGTGTGCGCTCCTCTGCCTCCCGCAAAAGGTCGCCCCACCTCCACGGCTCAGACAATTTCTATCGGACCAAGGTATTTAATCATCAGGGACAGCTTTTGCAACGCGGCCAGAGCTTGATCGAAAGCCACTCCTTGTACGCATTTCTTCTACTCGACGCTACATCCAACCTTGGGTTTACTATACCGTTGCTACAATCGATAGCGATCAGATTCCGGCTTGTGAGGTTGATATGGATTGCAAGTACTCAGTCGGACATTTCAGATACTGATTCGCACATGGCTCCCTCAAATTGGCGACGCGGAGGCGAACGTCGAGATGTATGTCGATTCTTCCAGCGGGGCCAGTGCCGAAACGGCAATGGCTGCAGATTTTCGCACATTGGCTCCCATGATGACAACAAGCCACCAGTACGGTCCCCAACACTGAAGATGGAGAATCTTGACGTTGAGAACCAAGCAAAGGCAGATTACATGCATTGGAAAAGAATAGTTCGATCTCCCCCAATGGGATCTGATGTCGACATGATGGATGACCTTTGGAGTAGTGCTCTCAGCATCCTAAACCATGGTGACAAGAACTCCAAGCAAAGGTTGCCACAGGACCTCGTTGACGACGAGGGCACATGTGGACTTGAGCATGTTCGTGAAGTATTGACGATGGATGTACACACTCTCAGGCTGGCAAACCTCACCAATCTGATCGGGACGTTCCTCATTGTCATCACCCACAGGGCTCTACTAGACTGCCTTTCGGTAGACTCGTATGTGGGAGATCTGTACAGCTTCATTAGCGGCAGCGGCGGCACCAGAGCCATACCGTTCTTTCAGCAAGTCTGCACTTCTCTCATAAGAGAGCCCTCTTCCGCATCAACCGCGGCTGGAGCCTTTGAGGATCTCGTCCTCTCACTTGCTACAGCTCTCCGCGAAACCTTGAGGCGGAATGCACGAGCGCTTTTCAACGACCAGCTTCCCGATTTGATTGAACTTCTACAAAATGTCCTCCATACTGCAAAGCTAGACAGCGGGTCAGCGGCTTACAGTATGGCAAGTCGCCGGCTCGATGACGTCCGACGATTGTCAGATCGTTCAAAGTCTCTCTTGACTCGTGAGGGCACGGGCGGTGATGGTGGTGGCTCAAAACCTGTTGCGACCAGTACTTATCCACGGGACATAGATCTACCGGATGGCCGGCATGACAATGATAAGAGAGATATCACGGAGTTGAAAATAATACCAAGCGAAGGGGAAATGCGATATGAGGGGGCTGAATATTTGCCATCAACAAGCTTGGCCAATCCACATTTTCAAGGTGGAGTTGAGGGTCTTCTCGATACACAATTCCGACTTCTTCGCCATGGCATGTTCGGAGAGATCAAGAACGCCTTGGGCGGATTACTCAGAGCATGTGACGAAAGCCTAGACTTTAAGAAGAGCGCAGCACTATGTTTGACTGACTTACGGGCATATCATTATCATGACATCCACGTGAGTTACGTCCTATTCGACAGAAGACGCGGCATGGAGTTCAGTTTGTCCTTTCCCCAGCCCAGTCACATGCAAAGAAAAAGCGGTTCAGAACGTCAGAGATGGTGGGAAGAGACCAAGCGGTTAGAGGAAGGATCCCTTCTATCTCTGCTTTTCTTTGAAGACGGAAAATGCTCAACGATCTTTTTGACAGTCGCACAAAAGAAGGCCAGCGCGAGGGAACCGCACAGTCTGGCCTCGGGCGATTTTGCATGTATTACAGCGCGATTAGCCTTTGGTAAGGATCAGGATCAGCTAAAGCAGCTGTTGCGCCTCAGCTTGGAGCACAAGAATTCCCAAGGCAACTTGCTCGTTGAGTTTCCCGGTGTTCTGCCCGCAACTTTCGTTCCAATCCTCGAGAACCTTCAACAAATGCAGGAGTCAAGCGATCTACCGTTCTACAAATGGATCGTGTCGGACTGTATCATTGACCGCGATATGACCGACGCCTCTCCCTTCAAAGTCCCTCCACCCCTTTACGCTCGGTCTCAAGCCTTTCATTTTGACTTAGAGCCTATCCTCACCGATATTGACGAACCCTTGATTTTGACCCCTACCAATACCGAAGACACCGAAATGACTCAGAGGCTAGCGGAACGAACTTCCTTGGATAGAGGACAGTGTGAAGCTCTAATCGCCGCTCTCACCAGAGAATTTGCGCTGATTCAAGGGCCACCCGGCACAGGAAAGTCATACCTTGGGATTCAATTGATGCGCGTCTTGCTACACAACTGTCAGCGTGCAGCTCTTGGTCCCGTCCTTGTTGTGTTAGTGGGTCTACGTTGGTATTCTCCTTCCAAGCTAACGTCTATCACTAGATGTTACACGAACCATGCGCTCGACCAGTTTCTTGAACACCTTATGGAGATCGGTATTCAAAAGATCATTCGAATTGGGGGTCAGAGCAAGTCCACTCTACTGGAGGGCCAAAACTTGCGACTGGTATCACAAGAGGAAGTAAGGACAGGCGATGAAAGATATCGGTTGGGACGGTCTATCGGGGAAACGGAAGACCACGAGAAATTGATCAGGTCCCGGCTAGGTGCGCTTCACAGAGGCAACCCCGACTGGAAAAGTTTTGGACCTTATCTAGCTAAATCTTTTCCGCGCGTCTACCCCCAATTCTCTCGATTTGATAAAGACGGATTCGAGCTAGCTGGCCGTACCCACCCCTTCGACCTTTGGACGGCTGGCAAAGGCAAGGCCGTCGCGAAACATGAAAACTCAGCGGGAGACATGAACCAAATATTGTGGAAAGCAAATTTGAATGTTTTCGACCTGTCAATGGTCGACAGGGAGACATTACTGAGCTATTGGGCTGGGCATCGAATAGACTGCTTAGTGAAGGATGTCTGTGACCTAAAACAGGAATACGATGAGTCAAGGCAAACCTCAACAGATATCTACGACGAGTTCGACCGGCGAGCTCTAGAGACCGCGGAGGTCATTGGCGTCACGACAACTGGTCTTGCAAAGCGAATCTCTGTTCTCCGTCATGTCAGTGTGAAAGTGGTGATCTGCGAGGAAGCTGGTGAGGTGTTGGAGGCCCACATGCTTTCTGCACTGATACCAAGCGCTCAACACCTCATTCAAATCGGTGACCACTAGCAGCTTCGTCCTCAAATCAACAACCACAACCTGTCCCTGGAAAACCCGCTGGGCCGAATTCATCAGCTCGACCGCAGCCAGTTTGAGCGACTCTCCGTCGGTGAGCGTGGCAGACCTCCGTTTCCCATTTCTCAACTCAATGTCCAGCGCCGTATGCGACCTGATATATCAGCCCTCATCCGGAATACCCAATATCCTCGCCTCGAGGATCATGCCAGCGTTCGAGATCTCCCAAACGTGATCGGCATGCGGAATAACATCTTCTGGCTCGATCACAAGAGGACCGAGGAGAGTATGAGGCCAGACACAGTCCAGAAATCGAAAAGCAATGATTGGGAGGTTGATATGACTCATGCTCTTGTTCGCCACATAGTCCGTCAAGGTATATATAACAGCAGAGACATCGCCGTGCTCACGCCCTACACTGGCCAGCTTCAAAAGTTACGCGCCAAAATGAGCCACGATTTCGAGATCGTCCTAAGCGAGCAAGACCATGACAAGCTCGCCAAAGATGGCTTCACAAGCGAAGGCATCCACACCGAATCCAAGTTCAAGCTATCCGAGAGCGGCGAAGCGTTCCTCGAAAAGAAGACCCTCAACAACCTCCTCCGCATCGCCACTGTCGACAACTTTCAGGGCGAAGAGGCCAAAATCGTTCTCGTTTCTCTCGTTCGCAGCAACGATCGAAACCGTGTCGGCTTCCTGCGGACGGAGAATCGCATCAACGTCCTCCTCAGCCGCGCCCAGTACGGCATGTACCTCATCGGCAATGCGGACACCTACGCCAACATTCCCATGTGGGCCGCCGTGCTCGGCATGCTGCGCCTCCAAGATTCCGTCGGCCCGGCCTTCGCTCTTTGCTGCCCTCGTCACCCCGAGACCGAGATTCAGGTCGCGCAGCCGGAGGAGTTTGCGACACACAGCCCCGAAGGAGGGTGCAGGCTCGCTTGCGACAGGCGCCTGGATGCGTGCGGGCACAGGTGCATGGCGAAGTGTCATTCTGAGACTATGCACCGCATTTTCTCGTGTCCACAGCCATGCCAACGCTTGCACGTACCTTGCACGCACCGCTGTCGGAGATTATGCGGTGAGAAGTGCGGACCTTGCCTGAAACCCGTGAGCGGGATAGAGCTTCCATGTGGGCATGTTCAGGATGATATCCTTTGCTTCCAAAGCCTGGAACCGGGAAAGATCACGTGCTCGGTTGATGTTGAGAAGATTGTGCCAAGATGTGGTCATAGAGTTCCCGTCCCTTGTTTTCGAGACGTGACATCCACGGACTTCAGCTGTCCAGCCCCTTGCGGAGCTGTGCTGAAATGTGGCCACCGATGCAGCGGAACGTGCGGTCAGTGTCGTCGTGTGAGAGACTTGGAGAAGGGGACGGCAGAACATATCCTTTGCACCACGCTATGTGGACGGCCGCATAACACTTGCAGTCATACTTGTGTGCAGTTTTGTCATGATGGGACAGAGTGTGGCATTTGCAGGCTTCCTTGTGAGGTATGGTCCCTCGACCATTCGCTCAAGATAATGTATCAAGAGGAATGTGCATTTCGTGATGTTCACGTGCTGATTTACATACAGGTTCGCTGCAAGCACTCCCACTGCAGCAAACCCTGCCACGAGCCTTGCGCTCCCTGCATTCATGACTGCGCCTGGCAGTGCGAGCACCAGGGTCGGTGCTGCATGCCCTGTTCTGCGCCCTGTAATCGCCTGCCTTGTTCTCACCGATGTTCCCTGGTTCTTGATTGCGGCCATCAGTGCCCCAGCCTCTGTGGTGAGGACTGCCCCACTGGCTTCTGTCAGATATGCTGCTCCGACGGCAGAAAGGACCAACGCGTTGATATGCTGGAATTCAAATCATACAGCGAAATTGACCTTGATGAAACCCCAATCGTTGTCCTAAGCTGTGGGCATTTCTTCACAGCCGAGACACTTGACGGCCACATGCAGATGAGTGAGGTCTATGAGTACCTCCCCGCAACTGGCGAGTACACAGCTCTCCGCAAAAATATAGAATCACTGGCGCCAGCGCCACCTCGGTGTCCAGATTGCAAGCGAACGGTTCGCCAATTCGCGACACAGCGCTATAATCGCGCCATCAATCGCGCTGTCATTGATGAGATGTCGAAGCGTTTTCTTGTGAGCGGGAGTGAAAGGATTCGAAGCCTTGACGCGGACATTGACGAGATAGAGGAAGGTCTTCAGAAGGCGAGGCACCAGGTCGTGACTCCTGATCAAGGTCAGAGCAACCGCGGCGTTCGTCCTTTCTTCGCCAGGCTTCGAGAGATGGAAAAAAGGGCTCGCAAGATGTGTACGTGCATAGAAACTTTCTTGGAACAGGTTGCAGATCACTGCCAGCCAGCGCGCAAACTGCATGACGCAACCATCAACGCCATGCAAAGCGCAGAAGCTTTCAATGTGACGATAATGCAGCTGTCGATAGACAGCAAGCCCCCGGCTCCAGCACCTCACGACCGCCGAATAGTCTTCGGTGCCCGGGCGCTGCACATCAAAGCCTTGTTTGTGTCTTTGGCGCACCGTCTCAGTCTGGTCCGCGAAATGAGCTCCGCCACCTTGGATCTCGCCTCTGAACCACCAGTGCCAGATGTGCAACTCGCGAATGACTTCTTCGCCACCTGTGATAGCTTCATTGCTGAGTGTGGCATCGAAAAATTACCCAAACTAGATGTTGAAGCTCGGCTCTTCTACGGTCGCGCCGTGAGGCTCTACAATAGTTCTACGGTTGGGAGAGAGGATGGTGAAACGAGAGTAGGCGAATACGTCAACGCAGCAAATTTTTTTATTGAGGGTGCCATCGAATTATGTAGGCAGCCCTTCCATAACGTCGATGAACTCCGCACTGCAGCAGAGGAGGTGCAGCGGGCTTTGGGAAAAGAGTGGTATGAGCCCGTCAGCGCGCAGGAGCTCGAAGCAGTGAAGAGCGCGATGGTCAGCGGCTCGCACGGCTTAGCGACGCACTCGGGCCATTGGTATAACTGCCGCAACGGCCATCCTGTGAGTTTGTTCCCTTTCTGCTGTGGATATGAACTTGAGGCATGTACTAATCGTGCTACTTGAAGTTTGCTATCGGCGAGTGTGGTATGCCAATGGAAGAAGCGCGCTGTCCGGAGTGTGGCGAGCCGGTTGGTGGGCGTTCGCATCAGTCGGTAGAAGGCGTGACGAGGGCGATGTACATGGAGTAAAAATCCCGGATTGGACCCGTCCTATAGCTTTTTACTAAATCGTCGTAATCATTATTTTAACTACCAAAAATAATACGTCGATGCGTGCGACTATGAATAAGGCGTCGGATTACTTTTTTGCCCTACGACACACGCTTTTGAACGTCTCGGCTAATCCCGGAACATCGACCACTCTTGTAATTGCCTCACCAGCAATACCCGCAACTTGGATACCACCCACAGCCGCTCCGCCCATGGCCGCACTCTGACACCAAGCGAAGAGGCTGCCAGCCTCGACAGCTCCAATCGACGCTTGCCAAGCTGCAGCAGCAGAGCCGGCAGCTGGTCCCGCCGCAGTGAATCCAACGACGCCAAGTACTGGCACCGCTAAGAAAGATACAGCAGAAAGAGTAAGGGCCACTACTTGAATGCCAGTGCGGACTGGATGGGCTTGAGCGTAATTTCTGATCGCTTGTAAAACGTTGACATCTTGTGCTTATACTACAAGAAATCAGTAACTATTGATTGATGTTAATGCAATAACGTACCTTGTTTGCTCAACTCCTGCGAGAACTCCTCACTCCAACCCGAGTAAATAACCAAGGAGTTGGGCAAAGAAATAGCGTCATCAGGAAAAACTGCATTGCTGAAGCGATGTTGCACCTCATCGTCGGACAGTTCCTCAAAGGGTTTTGTGCCAGATAAGATCTCGTAAAGAAGGCTAGCCATTGCAAACCTCTCGACTCTTTTGACCTTTTCGTGTTGATCAAATTCACGTAGGGTGCCTGGCGGTATCTGGAAACGGGCGGGATAGATCTCACCTTCTGGTGCTGACAGTGGGGCTGACGGTGGGAGGGACTCGACAGAGCCGTCTAATCTGGCAATGAAATCCCATGGCCGGATGCAGTCCTGGATGACTCCAAAACACTTCACTACCTCACGCGCCCACTGTGTCCGTATCTCGATTCCTACCTCATGGCAGTCCTTTAGATCGGAGACGGTAGAATTTTCTGGCTGTCCAGTGCCTGCATCGTAAGTCTCACCCTTTTCCACCCGAATTCCACAGGTAAGCTGTGCAGGTGCCATCTCCCCTGTAAATCTCCTCCAGCTTGTGAATGGCTCAGATGCCGTGGTCAGTCGCCATGAGTGCAAGATGGTGCACGACGTAGAATGCCTCGGAGCGGGGTAAATGCAGAGCCGTTCCGGGACTAGTCAGACTTGTGAACCCCAAAACCTAGACCACAAGTATGAATAGTCGCCTTGATTTCGCATTCTGGAAGCCGGAAGGAGCAGGTTGCCTTCTGATGGCCAGACTCTCCCAATCGAGATACCCAACGTCCAATTGGGGCAGCTTGGGTTGGTTTGCCTGCTACGCATCTTGATAAGATGGCTCTGAGAGCGATGCTTGATATCAGAGAGGAGAATGCCATTTTCGAAGAAGGACTGCCTGTATATGCCATTCTGAATACAACAAGAACACATGAATGAACCGGATGATATGATTCCAAAGGAATCAAACACACAACAGGGACTTATAGGGTTTCAGCTATGACCAGTTCTGGCTCCCTGCTCCAGTTCTGGCTCCCTGCTCCAGTCCTCCCTGCTTCAACTCAGGAACCTTGCCCTTCAATTCTCCCGCTTCGATTTGGCACAGCGCATGGTCTGATTCCGCCTCTCCTAGGAAGTTTGTCCCAGGAGAATTATCCTGGGCAAAGAGGCATCCAGGATGAGCCGGTACTGGGTCAAGCGGTGTTAATGATCCTGGGAGAATCAGCTCAGGACAGATCTCCTAGGACAGATGGCAGTGCAATCAGCCAATTCTGGCACCCAGCTCCAATTCTGATCCCCTTATAAATGAGCCAGTATTGGATCATTTTGATTCAAGGTATTTAAAGCTCTTGGAACGATGGACTTAGGACTTTCCCTAGGGAACACGGTGCAGTCGGCGAGCTCTTATTCACCATCAGGAGGAACAATCCAGAAGCCTTACATTCCCTTCTACCCTAACGCTCATCAATCTATGTCAACATGGAAGAGTACGCGAACGAAGCGAAACCCTCTGACGGTGAGGTCTATAGGAAGATACGCAACTATAGGTTCCAGAAGTAGTCCAGTTTGGAAATGCGATGGTGGACTCTTCTCTCCACACACAGAGCCAGAAATTTGAAACAACTATACCGGCACAGGGAGTTCACCATTGCCTTTGATGCTTTCTTGGAGATACCTGCGCTTTTGACCGGGATGAGAATCAGTACCCTACATAAGATGTTCGCGATAAGATGCGATGAGGTAAACTTTCCGTCGCCGAACGAATGAATGCGCTCATTGATTGCCAGGAAATCATACGTTATCTTCGTTACACTAAGTAATTCTGGTCTGATCTTCTTCAGCAAGACAAGACCGTGATAGCCAAGGTGGACTAAGCTACCGTGGAAGCGTTGCAGCTCACCGCGCCATGGGCATCGACACTAGATGCCAATATTCTACGTGGTAAAATGCTGGGTGGGGAAATCTTTTACACTTTTAGCCAACAAGAACGCGAGGAGATCTGGATTAGGCTATAGTCCTTTAAAAGTCTGGTTCCTTCTCTGTTCGAATTGTTTAAGAATGTCAAATGCCTTGAGGCATAGGCCGAATGTTCAAAATGGCTGGTATGCCTAGGCCCGCGAGAAACGCTCTCCACGGCAATGAATAAGATATATACCGGGATAGATCAGAGCGTAGACTCGGCACTAGTTTAGGAAAATGAGACTACGTTCGAGTCTGTGCCAGTAAACTCCGCTCGTTGAATTGACCTAGGATATCGACAATTATGCGCCTTCGCTATGCGCTACCACCGCGAAATCCCGAAAAAGCCCAGCGGGAAGGACCTTTTGGCAAAGCCAAGGGCTATGCTAGATATAACGAGGTTGCGCGAGATGGCTGATCTAGCTAATTATTTGGAATTTGAGTCGTCCGAGATCACCGCCTTAAAGCAGTTTCTAAAGTCAGCAGACCCACCGATAATAGGAGGAAACGAAACGCCTACGATCGTTACGGATGGTCTAGGGGAAATTAGAAAAGATAGATGCGGAATGCCGCATGCTCAAAATTACGAAGAAGATCGCAAATTTCTGTTTATCAATCATTTACATGACAACAGGTATGAACAATCCGAGGGGATCACGTCCTATTTCAGGCTAAGATCCACGTACTTGAAGTTCTATGGGATGCCGGACGACTCCAATTCACAACAGAATCTCATTACAGCGACAGGAGAACTATTATCCCCGGCTTTCCGTCTGACTCAATCGGCTTGTTCGCCAAGAGAAGACCCAACACGAGGTTCTGAGTATATGGAGGTTGACGGGGAACAAACAGAAGACAAAATGATGCAGGATGGAGAGGGAGAGGGAGAGGAGCAAGGACCTCCGTTCCAAGCAGAAGATGCTCTTGCACAAGAAACAACGATGCAAGCCGGTATCAAAGCCATAGGGCCAAGCCGTATTTAAAGCTCCTGGGAGGATGGACTCGGGAGATCGCTCCCAGGATACAGGGCGGCAGTTAGCGAATCCTCGAACTCCACATCCTGTGATCCTACGCTATCCCAGCCAGAACCTCCTGGGAGTCGTGTGTCCCGTCAACATTCTGACTGACTCAATTGGTGTTTCTGATCCCCTAGAGATCCTCTCAAGAGTATTATCCCGGGAAGAGATACGTAGTTTTTCGCCCGAAGATCTGGACTTACATCGCTACGAGCCAAATTGCCATCCAAACGCGCCGGCTCCGCCACTACAAGACCCGTCAGGTGATAGAGCTTTCCATGAAACTGAGCACTTCACTGGCAAAGACGAGGGGTGACTCCTTCCCGGTTCGCATGGCGGACCAGAAATTTTAACACGTACACTTTCAAGTACTGTAAGCCATCACTGGCTAAGTGAAAACATTCCTACTTGTATGTACAGTCTACATTAGGGATGAATGGGATAATCGGACGCTGGAGCCAACAATTCCAGTGGTTCATGCTTCTTCAATGTACCCATTCATACTTCTCAGGCGTACATCGCCGCTCTTTTCCTACGAAGATATTCGCCCGCATTGATAGGCTTCCACCTCTGTGCTTGGTCTCCGTAGCAGCACGGAAGAGCTTCGATGACTGTCGCCGGGTCAGGAGCACTAAAATAAGCAATACTGTATCTTTCGGGAATCGCTTCCACATTACCACTGGCTCTTTCAGCAGTATCGTTGCATTTTGAATCCTGTAAGCCCTGTTCCTTCCAAGCGGGAGGCTCTGAAACCCTATGAACGGTATTTTTCCAGCGGCCATTGCTCCACCTCATAAGCAAGTACCCCACGTTGACTAAAATTGTCCCTGGTTCTGGATCAATATGTACAAACCTCCCGTTTCTTTCGACCCTAGCACTTATCTCACTACTCGTGGAGCTCGTATCTGCTATTTCGAGGCCACCAACCGCGTCCTGGAAGAGAAGCGTCAGGGTACCGAAGTCAGAGTGCGCTGGGTTACGGGCGAGTCCGCCAGATGGGAGGGATACGGTAGGATAATGAATGAGGCTTAAATCGAAGAGGGAGCTTGCGTGGTATTGGCCGAGCGCGTCTTTTGGGGATAGGTTGAGCGCAAGGGATAGGCACTGAAGCAGTTGATGTATAAGCTGAGCGCAGTCCTATTTTTTTTTAAGACTCGTCAGACCCCCAAGTGATTATGTAGTACTTGGGAGAGTGGACTTCGCACCTGAAAGAAGTCCTCCGTGAAGTGGCGAAAGCCTGGTAACAGCTCCTCCGTTGGCCAGCTATTTTGGCGTTCATGGTCCTCTGGGTTGCCACAATCGAAATTCTCTTTCATGCACATCCGGTCGCGGACCTTCTCGTTTCCTATACCCGAGTACCCGCGATTATGCGACGGAGAAGATGGATTGATTGTCCCCTTCCCGGACTCTGAAAGCGCGAAAAGTCGTCTGCTCTGCGAGTTGCGGTCGATCAGCATTTGAACTACCAGCCAGGAGGTATTACAGCTGGGAGTGACTCGACCCACCCATTGCAAACATGCGTCTATCTTATGCGGCTCAATGCCATGGTTGTGAAGCTGTATAAAGCCCACGGAGCTTAGAGCTTTGTCGATTTCGGAAGCTATCCGCTGGCGGTCGCTAGCAGAGCCATGAAGGAAGGGTTTGAAATCAATAGAAGGGACAGTTGTACGCATCCGAGCAAGACTCAGGCTCCTCGCGAACCGCAATGGTATTGATACAGGCATGTTGCAATGATGTTGCAGCAGGAAGGTGGGGGTGGCGAGGAGACTCGAGCAAAAAAGTTCCTAAGCCTGTCCACCAATGCTCGCGTCCCACTTCAGTGAAACAGCTCCTCGCCTGCTGTAGAAGGGTTTCCGCTTCTTCCAACCTACCGAGCTTCATACTAATATCACAAACACAATAATCGATGATCATGGGGATGAATCTTGTAACCTTGTTCTTACAAATCTCAGCAGACGTCCGCGCGTCCCGCCAGCGATTGTGAGCTTCAGTTAAGCGGTTCGCCAGATGTGAGACTAAAGCTCTCCCGATGCAGACTCTCAAATAGTCGAATTCTGAGCCCCAAGTGCCTTCTCCGCCTCTCTTGATCAACTCACATTCCCCTTTCATCCGCTCGTATATGCTTTCGGACTCCAATAGCCACTGGTTCGTTATTTCAGTGTCTCTTCCACCGTCGACTGTTTCGACCAGCGTTTGGCAGATCAGTGTTTCTGCTAACGAGAGTTGTAAAGATCTGAACATCTTTAGGCCTTGTCGCTTCAAGCCATGTTCATCGAAGACTTTACAGCTCGCGACGGCCTGGCGTGCGCTTTTTTCTGCCAGAGCTAGGCGGCGTTGTTCGCAAAGGGTTGCAATATAATGACCAGTGAGATTGCAACCCATCTCATTCGATAGACTTAATCTCGATTCCAGTAACAGGTAGAATATCTCGCTTGCTTCAAAGAAGAAGGCTTTCCAACGATAGATTTTCCCCTCAATGAAGAGATGATGATCCTTTTCTTGCTCCTCGATCGTCGTTCGAACGGCACGGAAATACTCAAATTTCCTCAATTCCTCGAGTGCACCATCCAGATCACCAGAACCTTCCATAATTCGGTCCTGCGCGTTTGATCGAAGATGTTCGCCATAGAGAGCGTTTGTCCTAGGGTCGATCGGACATAGCTCCTTGTCAGCACTTTCTACCGATGAGATTGGGATTCTGCGCGAAAGGTCTCTCCTTCGTTGCCTTGCGAACATCCGAAGATACAAAGTTCCACGTTCTGAAGACGGAAGATCCGACAGGATCTCCTCGGCCAATTCGACAGCACGATATTTCCAATCTCGGCCATGGAGTTTTGAAGACAGCAAAAGAGCTAGCAGTATGCCATGTCCAGCGGGAGGGTATGTAAGTATCCTGTCCCTGAGGCCTTGACAATGTGTAAAAGCATGTCGGAGTTGGGGAAGGAGTGCCCTCCCTGTATCCCCAAAGCTGTTCAGCAAAAGATTAGCAAATCTGTCGAGTCGAGGGAGTCGGATACTGACCCAATCTCCTCGAGTCTCCCAGGAAATGAATGGCAGACCAGGACCAGACGTAACCAATCTAGCTCTTGTAGATTTTGTGTCATGCCCATCGTGCGGACTTGTACGTCTTGCTTGATTGAGAACTTCCGCTTGCCTAATGCACCAGGTTCTGATTTGATAAACCCGAGTGATTCAAGCAGTTGAATGTCTTCGTGGAATTGGGTTTGACGTGTCAGGATGTTGACAAGTGGGGCATTCAGCGAAACGTTGACGTGTTCGATTTCGCCCTCGCAACTCCAACATTCACGTGTGGTCCACATGCGGCAAAAGAGAATCTCAGGAATCTCATCTGGTTGTAATGAGCATAAAAATTTCAGAAGTGTCGCTGCATCTGGTGAAGTCTGTTCCAACTCCAGAAATCGTTCATCCCAAGACGCCGATAGATGCAACGCAAATACCGGCGTGACGTTTGATGTCGGCGACGCGTGCGACGATTGAGCGTAGTGAGATGTAGTATCGGGACCATATTGCAAGCAATCCGAGGAAGTCCGGGTTCTCGGCGGGATGTTTAATGTGTTCAGTGCAGCGTCATGGAGGGGGTTCCGTATCTGATTGTCGGGGGCCAATGCAGATGATGAACTGCAAGTTTCCTGGCAATGCATCGTCGAGCATCTAGGATTATCGATCGAGCGCTCGAGAGTAGACGACGGAGAACCAGTAATTGCGGGTTTATCCGTTGCAGCACCTGCAAGAGTCATGCTTTGCAGACCGCTCCTTTCAGTACACAAGCGGCTCGGACCGGAAGCTCTGATCGTAGGATGGGACTTCGATGCTAGATTCAGATGTCAGACATGATTGCATTGAAATTCCTTTGACCTCACCTGAAGTGAATTGCCCATCGTTGCTTTGGAAGGAACTCGGTACCAAGATTTCGAAATCAGGAACAAATGGAGAGACCACGGTGCTCTTACAAGCAGCCTGAACTTTGTATATGCTCTCGACTGACTTGGGGACGCGATCCGAGTTGTAACCAAGGGCGGCGCATATTTCGTCAATCCTATACCTTCTCGTCAGCATTTGCCATTGCAGTCGGACCAGGATCCATACGAGATTTTATTGGCTGTTATATTGCATGTATCAAGCAGAGATGAAATAAGACCAGGAATGGTGTACTCCGGTCTCAGACAATCGTTGTAATCATGTTTGATGAACTCGTCTGCCTCGAGATGTTTCAGGATTGATTAGAAGTTTTCGTTGTTGTGGATGTGGGTTAAGTTGGTAAGTGATAGCGCGTCTAAGAAAGATATGAGTTCAACTTCGCAAGGGGAGAGTTCAAGGGACACACTAATAAAGAACAGTTCCGTGGCCCGATAGATCGTCCAACCATGGTTAACCAGGTCAACAATAACGCCATTGATCCACCGGGCGCCGCTTAGTAGTCTTCGACGGTTACGCTCCCCAGTAATATGTTCAATTACCCGATCAACGGTTTCGTAAAGAACGTCCCTTTTCCTGAGAACCTCGCAGTATGAGAGCAAGACGAGAGCTTGAAACGTGGCGAACGATCTCTGATGTTTGGCGTTCGTAAGGGAGGCTTTAGTGAGCAAGGCGAATCTTTCGGCCAAATTGACAAGCTCGTGTTTTGAATGCTCCTCTCTCTGGTATGGTTTTCTTCTGACTATGATATTGGTGCGATCGGTGAAAGCTCGGATAGTTTGCTCGTACTGCTCCACAGTATTCAGTTCCAGCTCGGTCTGTTTCTTGCGCCACTCAGTGGCCTTAGGGGCATTCCGTAGAAACCACTCCGCAGCCTCAATCTTTCGTGGTTTCTGTTATGGTCTGTTTCGTGGTCCTTTTGCACGTGGTCTTTTAGGGGGTTTACATTGGGAAATGTTTGATGATTGGAATGAATGCTGTGATCCAGTCTCCTGTGATAGTTGCGACGGCCGCTGGAGTTCGGGCTGCTGTGACGAATGCGATGACTGCGACGCTTGTTGAGATTCTGACTCGAGCAGACATTTTCGTTTCTTTGAAGGTTCTCCAGATGGACTCTGGAGAGGAATGACAACCGCACTGTCCGATGAATCTGGCAGTTGCTCACGGAAGTCAGGACAACGTTCGCAATGCTGGCGTAGACAATCAAACTGGCTTTTCTTAACTGTCACCCAGGCATCATGTACCGCCATCCGGTGATACTGCAGGCGATGGTTGGAAAGATGTTCTGCAGAAGACGGAGATTGGTGTTTCCGAGGGCGCTATTCCAGATTTGCGACTACGTTGCAGTCGCAAATCTGGAATAGCGCCCTCGGAAATTAGCGCAGCCACAACTGAAGCTAACGAGTGCTCCGGCATGCCGGCGCCACGCCGATCTTTCTTTCCGAGCTAGGGCTGCAAGCCCGTCACTGGACAAATGGCACATGCAGGTGGGTTCATTGGTGGGTTCGAATGCCTCAACATCAGCCGGCCTAATCTGGTAAGGCTAGCCTGTTGAATGGGAGGTACGAGTAAAGGATTCCTAGCACGTTCAACTGGAGCACATAAGATATCGAGTTCAGTGGTTCCTCCTCGTTACTCAATTGGAACAACAAGTACGTCGTACACAGGATCACATACAGGGGGAGTAAGAGGATTTCGAGTCAATGCATAGATAATACGCCACTTGGAAGATCAGTGCCGTTCGTCTGTGATCCTACTGATATCTACCCTCTCCTACGTTCGACTTACGAATCAGGGGTCGGAAAAATGCTGCTCTCACTTTCCTGTACAGCTAATATAAAGAATCTGTACATCTTGCAGCCTCGTCTTGGAAAGCTGCTCACATATTACCGTCTCTGTCTTTCTCCTCTCGTTTACCACGCTCAGCCTTTGTCTCCTGCCGTCTCAATTGTACACTTGCATGACCTTCCTTTCGAGTTACGGTAAGAGTCCCACCAACAGCACACACTCGACCTCCCTGTTGCAGCACTTCGTCTTCTGCATTGGCGGTACATCCACAGGATTTCATTCCTCTGATTTTTGGTCACACATGGATATTCAACAGCAGAGGTGGAGTCACCAAACACCCTTTCATTCAAAGCTAGACCTTTGCTATGGGTTGTACGAAGGGCAGACCAATCATCAACCAAAGGTTGAAACCCCTACAATTCAGAAGCCCACCAAGAAACGACCATTGCCCCTTACATCACCCACACCACCAAAGCAATGTCTCTCAAGGCTCAATGGAGTCGAGCATCTCCTCAATCCTACAACCAGCGACACCACCAGTGCAGGCGGTCGTCGACACGATGACAACGGCACGGATTCCCCATGGGCTCCGCCAATAGCAGCAACGTCCCGGCCTGCAACGCTACCTCCAAATGCCATAAGGACACGTCCCGCAGGAGATGTTATTCTGCCATCCATTATATCCTCTTTGACGAATAAATTCCCTCATCCACTACCGAGGTCTACGTCACCTAGGTCGCCTTCAAGTCATGAGCCGTGTCTCATCGCGACTGGTCCTCCAACAGCCACCACCGGCGCGCAGCGACTACCCGCAATACTCCCCCGAGACCAGGCGTTTGCGTTGACAAGATCGGTTCCGCTCCTGCCCTCAGACATCATGACAGATCCGAATATGCTTCGTGCTGCGCATCCACCTCCAGTCCCTCCACATCGATCCTCTCCCCCCATGCCAACTCAGTCCGGTCGGACGGGAAATCCTGCGTCACAGAAGTGCAGCCCATCTTCGGCCCTCCTTCAGCTTGCCTCTACCGGTGAGCGTCGGTCCTACTTTCGACACCCTTCACCTCAACGGGTCCCACTTCCACGGTGCCGCAACTAGCATTCAACAAGGAAGCCTTCGACACGCCGACATCAGAGATTTCAGGCCCGGGCCAATTCCCAATGATGATACTCGAAACGGAACAAGGTCCTATTCGGGTGCCTCTTGACGTTCAAGCTGCGTCTAAAGTCGCTGACGAAAAACGTAAGCGCAATGCCACTGCCTCCTACCGCTTCCGACAACGACGCAAAGACAAGGAGCAAGAGACCTCAAACATCATTTCAAAATTAGAAGCACAAGTACGGGAAATGACCGAGGAGAAGATATACTATCAGCAGGAGCGAGACTTCCTGCAGGATGTGGTCCTGCGAAACCGCATCCCCATACCACCTCGGCCCCTATCGCCGAGGCGGAGAAGACATGCTTCGCTTGGTGGACCGCAAATTCCAGACTCTGAAACGTCTGTTCAGAACGGAGGCAGAAACACTCGACGACGCACCGGTGCGTACGTGCCAGAAGGGCTACCTCCGCATAGGGTCGCCGCCCATTTCCCCTTTGAAGCGCATAACACAGGTGACTGCAACAAAGGATGCGACCACACTGCTATGTCGTCGTAATACCAAACTAGTCCCTGCGACAGCACCGCAGTAGATGCGGTGCAATCCACAACGGCATATTTGTAGAAATCATGGTGTACATATAGTATGCACACACAGCACATAGATCATCAAATGCTTGAGCGAGCAATCAGTCCCATCATTTATTTGTTTTCTTCGAAGAGATCCTCTATGGCCGACATTTCCGTCGGCGTACTGGGTCTGCACAGATGTATCAGTATTCCCACACGCAGGTTCGCCGCGACCGTGCTTAGCAATTGAATCGCTTCTGGCGTCCTTAGCTCTCAACGTCCATCGTCTAACCGAAGTGAAACCATGAGTGATGTCTCGAGCTGTAGTTAGTGAATTGATCCTTGTACCCGTGAAATCGTCGCCCGCCACGCTTGATCCTTTTTGAGGACGGGCGTTCTTGGACTTGATTGGGTTCAAGTCGGTGAACGGCGCTTGGTGGGCCCAGACGTCCCTACTGACGGTTCTACTCGAGATTCAAAAGCGCCCAATTCCCAATCCATCATCGTTGTTTCTCTTTATCCATACGGCCCTCGATGTGGAAATATTTTGTCACCCTTTCAACAGCTTCTTGCCTGCCGTTCGTTTCCGCCACAACGTAAAGCCCTTCTCTTTCGTGCTCCATGCTCACAAAACAACAGTCATATTAGAGTGCGTAAGGGAACTGAATGCTTCGGAGAGAATGCTAAGATTTGCAAGTTCCCAGTGGAAATGTCTGAACTCCAAGTCCCCCTAAAACAACCTCGCAAATGACGGAGCACAGGAGCAATGAGGGAAAGCGAAGAAGCTCGGAAGAAGAACGCACTTGGATCCCAACAGCACTCCACACTCTCCATTTCTTGTCGACATGCGGATGATGGGACGAGAGAGCCTCAAAACAACTCAGGGTCGACAACTTCCCCAGCTGCCTGCTCATCAGCCCTGTCATCCGGTCAACCCTCCATAGAGATCGATAATACTCATAGTTTGGACATCGAAGCAGGGATGAATTGGGTTCGAGAGAGATTCGCCAAACTCAAAACAGAACGGAGACACAAGATGGAAGCACTTGAGACGCAGACCTTGAGCGACGCCATGGATCGCAACTTGATTCGGTGTTGTCGGTGTCGATCCTTTGCTGCGACTGATTCCGAGGGTTTATGCGCTGACTGCTTTCATACGCGGTGTTCCGAATGTAAGCATCCGGGCGATTTGAAGGTAGAAGTGGAAGAACGTCACTTGTACGGACGGCAAGAGAATCGTTCTTCTCGGTCTTGATGAAGTTCCAGTCTAGAGCAGAACGAGCGGCACGCCTCACTTTCGTGCCGACTGTGTGGGTGGAGAAGGGACCCATTGCTTTCTTTGGAGCCAGATCGTGACGGCTACGCTGCTGAGGGAATCGAGATGGAGGTCAAGATGGGTGGGGAGGACCGAAGCGGTAGCTTGATGACGTAGCGGGTTGTAATTAGGGTTCCAGTCGGCTAATTCAGCACGCGCGCTTTGAAGCCGTTTTCATCCTCCTTCATTTCCTTCACTTTTCGCTTAAGTATATATGTGCCAACATTGCTCGAGTCTCCAACGGACACATTTACTGACTAGTGAAAAGATCCAGGTCGAGCTTGAGCCTATAGAGAAAATCCTCGACAGACTTTACTGTTGTCCTTCTTAGGTGCTCTACTACGCCGGTCAGGCTTTGTACTTCTTGCTGTAATGTTTGCTTGTCCATCTCAGCCGCTTGTGTTATCAACTGTAGACGGGTCGCTTCTTCGTCGGCGAGAGCCTGCAATTCTGCCGCCTTCGTTGCTTGATCACGTGACCTTTCCAGCTCAGCGGTCAGTTCGAGCTTATCGGATCTTAATTGTTCGATCACCGTGGTGAAGCTGATTACGGGTCTCGAAAAATTCTGTTCATTCCGTCAGTCAAGGCTGGGCAATGGAGAGCAAACCTACTATAGGTCCTCGAATATCCTCGAGCACTTTACCCTCGGCAGCGCTGCTTGATTCAGGTGCCAGGACAGCTTCGAACAATATACCAACCTCTCGACACAATTCTCTATAAGCCCCGATGGAATGCTTACTTAAATGTTTCCTAAAGAGGTGCTCTTTCTCCGGTAATATCCGCCAGTCATACGGATCATCAGCACTTGTAATCAGCCGTACTTCTATAGGCTCAACTGAGATTCCGAGCTTGGTCACTTCCGAGACGTCGTTAGCAGGTTGAATTCTCCACTGGATAGCTGGATCTTACAGATGTGCTCAGATAATCTCTGACGGCACTTCTTCCTGTAAGCTGCACGGTTTAAGTTGTTTGATCGAAGTGTGGCCATTTGACCAGCGCTTCTACACCGCTCTCTCAGCCTCCTCCCCATATCACGCCAAGGCAAGTGATGAACACGTTGTTGTGCTGACCATTACAGCCGCCAATTTACCACTTGGTAGTTCTAATCTCTGATTCTGTGTCAACAATCACCGTGACCCCCTGTTTGATAGAGATTCTCGATATGACGTCAGATCACGTGGTCAGACTCGCTGTGCACGTGACAGGGTCCGGATATGGAAATCTGCCCTGCCTTGACCCTGTGTTGGAGCCCCGCTGTGCCCCAAAGCCACAACAAGCTGCGACTTTGACTACATACCTACCTTACGTTACTCGTCTTGCAATAATGTCCGGCTTCAAGTATAACGAGTGAACCGAGATTGCGATTCAGTCGACGCCTTCCGCTCGAGCGACATCTGCTTCATTCCCGCTTGAAAACCCCCACCCCGCCATGGTGTCCGAAAGAGCAGTCAAGCTCTGCCAGGAGACCCAGACTGTCAGCAATGAGTTCGCGAGGAATCCGGAAGAGGCCCCAACAGACATATGTCAGCGTCTCTACGGACATCACAAGCCTATCGTCACCCACGAAGAGCAGAAGCATGAGCTGGCTGTATCTGGTGTCGATCGCCCTCCAGCCTCGACAGCAGAGCTCGAAATAGCAAGACAGTGCGGGATTTGGGGACCACAGCAGCCGAGCGAATTCTTCCTGCAGGTCTACCACGATGTGCTGGCTACACTAGATGCAGACGCGTTGGGGGGTATGGTGTCGCCGCCCCTCATGGGCAGCCATGGCACCATCCCACTGACCGTCATTGCCCCACTGGCGGATATAGTGAGACACATGTCGAATCTGATCGTGCGTGCCGAGAGAGAAGTGATTTTGATCACATGCTCTTGGTCTCCCTCAGTCGCTCAGGCTCTGGTCCGTGATGCATTGTTTGAGCTGTCTGCTCGAGCGGGCCGGAGAGGGCAGCGGGTTACAGTCAAGCTCATGTACGACAAGGCTGGCCCGGCGCAGTTCGTCAACAATCGGCAGCAGGTGAAGCCGGACGTCTACTCTGGGTGAGTCTTCTGATGTATCCTCGGAAGGAGGCATTGTATGGTACCATGAACTGACAAAATTGTAGCAAGGGGATTCAATTGCCAAAACCAGAAGAGATACCACATATTGATTTCGAGGCTATCAATTTCCACAAGCCACTACTGGGTACACTGCATGCCAAGTTCATGGTAGTGGACCGCAAAGTGGCTATTCTGGAGAGCAACAACATGGAAGACAACGACAACGTGGAGATGATGGCACATGTTGAGGGCCCCATTGTCGATTCGTTGTACGATACAGCGCTCATCACCTGGGGAAACGCGTTCAAAGGCACTCTTCCCAGTGCTAATGCTCCAGCGACCGCAGGTGGTCTTCCAACGTCGAGCGACGAGCCGCTGTTCACAGATCGTGGTCATGGCAGAGAGCAGCAGCAGGTTGTTGTGGATGGCAAGGCGGCGCAGCTTCCAGAGCATATGCCTGGTGACCCCCACTGGGACAACAATCTCCCCGATGAGATCACACGCATGCAGTCTGCCTACTCCGCCAAGCCCGGAGAAAGTCACCTTCAAGCAGCAAACCGCCAACTCAATCTCGCAGTCAAAAAAGGCCCAATTCCCCCGACAGGTCCTGAGATACCAGAGGGCGAGGAGTTTACCCCATATATTGCCACCTCGACGCCCACCTCCTTCCCAATCGCACTCGTCTCCCGACCAGCCTATGGACAGCCTAACAACAGCAATCTCTTTGTTCCACAGAACGAAGCCTGGCTTTCGTGTATCCGCAATGCCAAACGTTCCATCTTCATCCAAACGCCGAACCTCAACGCCACTCCGCTCCTGCCTGCATTCACCAACGCCCTCAAACGAGGGGTCGAGATCACATACTACGTCTGCCTTGGGTACAATGATGCCGGAGAAATCATGCCTGGTCAAGGTGGTACGAATGAAATGTTTGCTGGTTCTCTCGTCAAAGAGCTCGGCCCTGCGGAGCGGAGATTGCTACATATTGGCTACTACGTTGGCAAAGACCAAGATCATCCTATACACCACAATTTCAAGCAGCGAAGTTGCCACATCAAGCTCTTGATCGCCGACGGTCACATTGGTATACAGGGGTCTGGCAACCAGGACACGCAGAGCTGGTTCCACAGCCAGGAGATCAACTGCATGATCGACAGTGAGCAAGTGTGTCGGAAGTGGAGGGAGGGCATTGATCGGAATCAGAGTACTGCTATATTTGGCATGGCAGGTGTCGACGATGGGGTATGGAGGAACCACGAGGGGAAAGAGGCGGAGGGAAGTTTAGGGAAGCCGACGCCACCGATGAGCTGGGTGAAGGGGGTCGTTGGCATGGCGAAGAAGGCCAAGGAGAAGGGGGGTCTGGGTGGGTGATTCGAGGTGTTGTAGTGATGAGTTGAATGCCGTCGCAGATGCTCGCGCTTGCATTATATACGACTTAGACAATTGCAACCATGAAGAGGATGGCAAGCTTTGAGCTTTTCAGGAATCACCTCCCATACATACCAGCTTCATCCTATAAAGTGTCAATATCGACCTTTTCATGATCCAAATTTTACTCTTTGATGTCGCGCTTCCATTGTATTAGTCTTATCTTACATTGAGAGCTTACTCTATTTGATTAAGGGTCTCAACATGAATGATGAAGTACTTGCACCGGCCAATCAAGATTCATCATTGCGAACGATAATACATAGTCAAATTAATGGTCAATTAATAATCAACTGCTAATTGATCTTACTATAGAGGGTGCATGCTGTACACACATCCATAGCTGCTCTTTTAGAATATGCGAGAGGCCAAGAGGCCGAGTATCGCACGCTTACTGTATCTTGATAGTCAATTGATTTGACTCCGCCCTATGAATTGACGGGCTTCAATAAGGCCGAAGAGGGCCGGCTCGCGCTGACAACGATAACGTTACCTTACTTTACTAAAGTAACCTAAAACTCTTGGACGCATATGTTATAAGCATTGTGCTGAGTAACGATGCTAGATGAACGGGATGATCCAGTAAGGAGAGCCATTCTGTGCTTCTTCGCGAGCTTGCACATATCAGGAAGAGCAAGCTGTCGATCTCTGACTGCATACCTAAGGTATGGACCCTGTCGGCGTGTTCTCTGCTACCTGATTGCTTCACACTCTGAACAACGATGACAAAGCTTCGGCGGCTCTCCTGTGGTTATCGGATGGTTAACGCACAGAATGTTGATTTTCAAAGAGGCATAGGGAACAAAAGATACCTCCTGCGCATTCATCTGCTGTGCCAGCAGCATTCACTTGATTTCGCATTGTCCAGGCCAGTTGCACCTTGACACTCGTGTTCGAGTCTTACTAGAATCGAAGATTGAGAAATGCGCTGAGCTTCGTATCTTGGAATTCTCTTTCGAGGTCGAAAGCGGTACATTTTCTGGGGGGGGGAAAACGACCAGATGTCGTTCTCACAACTCCTTCGTGTCTGGCGGGCGTTCAACCCACCCGAGGTAGAGAAGCGCAGCGATGCTCTCAAATTTGGAATCATAGGAGCCGCGAACTCGGCGTGAGTGTCTTGCAGACTGGATCGCTCGCCATACAAGTGGGCTCCATTCTTCTGCAGTTCGGTGTTGACAACGAGCAGTGGCATGACCTTGACCATTCCTGCCAAGTTGCATCCCGAAGTGGTCATACAGGCTGTGGCTGCTCGAAGTCGGACCAGGGCTGAAGAGTTTGCAAAGAAGAACGGTATCCCAGAGGTCAAAGATTCGTATCAGGGTAAGTCTTGCGTTTATACCTCCCCATCATGGCCTAAATCGTCCTTAATCACCATTCTGACACTCTTTCCTTCCTCTAGCTCTCCTTGACGACCCAAACATTGACTGTATACTGGTTCCACTCCCAAATGCGCTACACTTCGAGTGGGCCGTTCGCGCCATCCGCGCCGGCAAACATGTCCTGCTCGAAAAGCCGTCAGTGTCAAATGCGACCGAGGCCGAGATCCTCTTCAACCTGCCAGAGTTCGACGATCCCAAGGCGCCAGTCATGTTAGAAGCCTTTCATTATCGCTTCCATCCTATCTGGTCCGTTTTCATGTCCCTCATCAATCCCGCTGATGTGGTTCACGTTGATACGTACTCCATGATCCCGTGGTGGATGGTCACCAAGGACCATATTCACTTCAACTATAATCTTGCTGGCGGTACAATGATGGGCATGGGCACGTACAACTTTGCTGCGCTGCGTCTGATCTTCGGCGCCGAGCCTGAGGAGTGCTTGAGCGCTGACACCAAGTCCTTCACCGAAGGGGTCCACCACGACTGTGACTACGAATTCAAAGCCAAGTTTCGCTTCCCCAACGGCGGAGTGGGCGAGGCCTTTAGCACGTTGCAAGGACCCACTCTGTGGTTTCCATCCTATGCCACGGTCACACACAGGCAAGTTGTCGTTCCTGACAAGACGGTACTTGACTCCCAGGAAAAGCTGGTGACTCGCGAGGTGACCATCAACGGCTTCATCCATGCCATCTTCTGGCATCGAATCGATGTCAAGGAGTCATTCGAGATCCGGAGCAAAGAGGATGGTAAGATCATCAGAAAGTGGAAGGAGACCAGGACACAGAAAGCCTACAATCCCAAAGATGCCGGTGGAGAACTTGCCCGTCTTGACGGTCAGGACTATTGGATGTCGTTCAGATATCAGCTGGAGCAGTTTGTGAATAGGGTCAAGGGTCGCGAGACCCAGTACTGGGTCGAGAGAGAAGATTCGCTCAACCAGATGAAAATGGTCGACATGGCATATGAGAAGAGTGGACTGGGTCTGAGACCGACTAGCGAGTACAAAGTCGAATAGCATTGGCAGGAGTGCGCAGTGGGCAACGACACAATCACTAGTTGTTGTGGTTCAAAGCATGTCCGTTCATCTTTTATAGGACTTAACGTGGTATAGTTGTAGAGTACAGCACCATACCTACAGTTGAAAGAGCCTCAGGACCCCGTATGTAGGGGTGATCACGATGATGATGATGATTATGATGATGCTCTTATGATGGGGATGAAGAAGGAAGGAGAAGTTGGGGGTGCCCAAAAGAGTTTCACCCCCTGGTCTTCATACGCCACTAATTCCCAATCAAGTTGGCTCAATTGAAAAGCTTGGCAGTGGTCTTGGCAGTGGTCTTGGCATTGGACGCGTCCACTCATGATAGGCACCCTCAATAACAAACAGCTTCCATATATGTCGTGGTCGTAGACAAAATCTGCTCATTCATTGATGCATTGACGAACCTTCTTGGAGGGGTGGTGTCTACAGTCTACAGACCGACTGTGACGGACTAATTCAAGGATGGCTTCCGGAAAATATCGAAGTGGCATTTGCCACGAAGACTATGAAGACCGTCAGACCAAGGATGGCACACCTCGAATATCAAGCAGCGGCCAGCCAGCTCCGGCATCGAAAAAAGGTCGAAAATTCGGAGTAGAGAGACCGTTTCCTTGTAGGAGTCACAGACCACTCTGGCTCTGGCGACCACAATCAAGTAAGACTTCTGCACACGCAAGGAAATTCGCAGGTAGAGCTGATTCGGTATCCTAGCCTTGGAAGAAGGATGACCAAAGCTCTCTCAGCCGTCTGACTTGTGTCGGACTCAATGTATTCGGCGAATTGGACGGGCGTCTTACATGTCCGGTCTAATTGCATTCGGCGAATTTAACCCTATCTTACAGGGACATCCGACGTTATGCGGAATCATCATATCTCAGATGGCTGGTGTCTACAGTACACACCCATCTATCAATGCCACCCCCTTTCAGGACCCACTACTTATCGATGTCGGTGGAATCTGAGGCCTGTCAGGATAAAGCTTCTAGCCCAAGTTGCTGGTCGGCGACAATTGTCATCCAAGTGTGTGTGTGGGATGTCAACGCGGTCATCATGGAGAAGCCGCATCTTCTTCAGTGCTTCTTGTTCTCATGAGGGGTTCCTTCCAGTGCTAGGTTGTCCTTGTAGATTGCAGCCCAGCTTTGCGTTCAACACTTCAATCCCCATTTGTCGTGCTCTGAGTGTTTCCAAATCCTTTCCTCCAAAGGCAAGGGATCTTCGAGTTGCGTCTGGCCGCGCAATACCGCACGTACCACACTGCACGTACCACACTGCACGTGCGAATGGCTTTCCAACAACCAGAGCCCATCGCCATCGTGGGCAGCGCCTGCCGCTTCCCCGGAGGCGCCAACTCACCTTCGGCATTATGGAAGCTCCTCAAGAGCCCTCGCGATGTAAGCGTAGACATTACAGAAGATAGATTCGATGCAAAGACCTTCTATCACCCCGACGGCAGCCATCATGGTACCTCTAATGTTAGACAATCGTATCTGCTGCAAGACGACGTACGCGTATTCGACGCGGCTTTCTTCAATATCAGCCCCAACGAGGCGGATTCGATGGACCCACAACAGCGTCTACTTTTGGAGACTGTGTATGAATCTCTCGAAGCGGGAGGTCACACCCTTGAGTCTTTGCGGGGATCGGATACTGCTGTTTATGCAGGTACTATGACTGCAGACTACAACGATACTCTTGCTCGAGATCACAACACTATGCCAAAATACTTTGCAACAGGCACGAATCGGGCCATCATCTCGAATCGAGTCTCATATTTCTTTGACTGGCATGGCCCGAGTATGACCATTGATACGGCCTGTTCATCTAGTTTGATCGCTATGCACCAGGGTGTGAAAACCCTACGATCTGGCGAGTCACGTGTCGTCATGGCATGTGGCACACAGATGTTGTTGAACCCAGAGATGTATATAGGTGAGAGTAATCTGAACATGCTTTCGCCTATGGGCCATTCCCGTATGTGGGATGCGGATGCAGACGGCTACGCTCGTGGAGAGGGCGTGGCAGCGGTGGTCTTGAAACGATTGAGTGATGCGATCGCGGACGGAGATCACATCGACTGTATCGTTCGCGAGACTGGAGCCAACCAAGATGGCTTCTCCAACGGGATAACAGTTCCCAACACTGAAGCTCAAGCATCCCTTATCCGCCAGACGTACAAAAGAGCCGGGCTAGACCCTGAGAACGAACCTCGGGACCGACCGCAGGTGAGTAAGCCGTTCAGTATGCTGTGTATATTGTGGCACCATCGTGGGCGACGGTGCTGGGTAAGTCGTGTGAGGCAAGCGAGCTGATCTATGTGCACAACCAGTTCTTTGAAGCGCATGGGACTGGCACTCAGGCAGGAGATCCAAAGGAGGCTGCCGCCATACACGAATGTTTCGGTCAATACGTTGCTGGCTCGGGCACTCCTCTGTATGTGGGATCGGTCAAAACCGTCATCGGTCATCTTGAGGGTTGCGCGGGTCTCGCGGGTGTCCTCAAAGGCTCTGCCATGATCCAAGGGGGGTTCCTTGCCCCAAATCTCCACTTCAATCGTCTAAATCCGCGCATCGAACCCTTTTATCAGGGCTTGCATGTCCAGACGCAGCTGAGTCTATGGCCAAAATTGCCAGAAGGAGTTCCTCGACGCGTGAGCGTCAACAGTTTTGGTAAGTGCAGGCTATACAAGATATCATGCCGTTTTGGCCCCTTTGACGGGATTAGATCTCATGGTTGTTAAACCTACTGACCCCGACTCTTTGTAGGTTTCGGCGGTACTAATTCTCACGCCATCTTGGAGCAGTATCAAGCCCCTGCAGCTCCAAGGCCTCAAGGCCTGCCCTTCACTCCATTCATTTTTTCAGCCGCCTCTGAAATCTCTTTAATCAACCAACTGAAGGCCTACTCCACTCACCTGAAAACACATCATGGTAGCATCGACCCCTCCGATCTTGCTTGGACGCTGCACTCTCGCAGGAGCCAGCTCTCTACAAAGACAAGTTTCTCGGCACTGACCATCGAACAGCTAACGTCTGAAATCGACACTAAGCTTACAGAGGTGAGCCAGAAAGCCGGTACGACCATTGGTATTCGCTCCAACACCAAGGCTGCCCCTCGCCTGCTGGGCGTGTTTACAGGACAGGGTGCACAGTGGGCAGCTATGGGCGCACATTTGATTCGCTCGTCAGACTTTGTACGTGAGAGGGTTCGGCGTCTTGAGCAATCACTGGCCACTTTGCCACCTTCCGATCGACCGACATGGCACCTCAAAGACGAGATGCTAGCTGGAGAGGATGCCTCGCGTATCGGCGAAGCCGCACTGTCGCAGCCATTGTGTACCGCCATACAGATCGTCCTGGTGGATCTCCTATGGGCAGCGGGAATCACCTTCGCTGCTGTAGTGGGCCATTCCTCGGGCGAAATCGCCGCAGCGTATACCGCTGGTTTCATCTCTGCTCACGATGCTGTCCGTGTTGCCTACTATCGAGGGCACTATGCTCGACTTGCCGGCAATGAAGGTACTGGTCAAAAAGGCGCAATGCTTGCAGTTGGGACTTCCTGGGAAGATGCACAGGATATCGTCAACCTACAAGCCTTCAAGGGTCGTCTGGCCGTTGCCGCCAACAACTCTCCGGCTAGCGTAACATTGTCAGGAGATGCTGATGCTGTCGTGCACGCAAAGAAAGTCTTCGACGAACAGAAGAAGTTTGCAAGGCTTTTAAAAGTGGACACGGCCTATCACTCTCACCACATGTTGCCGTGTGGGGATGCATACGTTCAGGCTTTGCGAAAGTGCGGCGTCCGAATCAATCGAGAGCGAAACGACATCGCTTGCTCTTGGTTCTCCAGCGTGTTTCCCTCTGCCCAGGGAATGAAACCTGTCAACGAACTTCAAGACGTCTACTGGAGGGACAACATGACAAACCCAGTGCTGTTTGCTGAGGCTGTCATGAACGCTGTTGCCGGCGATGAGCAGATCAACCTCGCTATAGAGGTTGGACCTCACGCCGCCCTAAAAGGTCCAGCGACACAAAATATCTCCGAGGTTCGGACTACAGCCCTTCCGTACTGCGGTACACTCAGTCGAGGGAAGAACGACCTTGAAGCCTTCTCCGAAACCCTGGGCTTTGTATGGAGCCAGCTCCCGCACTTGGTGGATTTCCAGTCTTTCGAGAAGGCTGTGACTTGCGATGAATCACGCCGGCCCAGTTTGGTGGTTGGCTTGCCCTCATACCAGTGGAACCACGGGAGATCCCACTGGAGTGAATCACGCATATCGAGAAGAATGCGTGGGCGAAAACAGCCCCATCATGAGATACTTGGATTCCTGTCTACTGATTCCAACGCCCACGACCTTCGTTGGCTGAATGTGCTTAAGCAGTCGGAGATTTCCTGGCTCGCCGGCCACCAGTTGCAAGGGCAGCCCGTGTTTCCTGCTGCGGGCTACGTCGCCATGGCAATAGAGGCTTCTAGGAGCCTTGCGGGCAGTAAATCTGTGGAAGTTTTCGAACTGCACCAGCTAACCATTCCGAGAGCCCTTACATTCGAGGAAGATGACAATTCGGGCGTCGAGACACTCGTAACGCTGACGGGAATTCAGCACCATCCCGATCAAACCGCCACTGCCGATTTCGCTTGTTACTCCACTCCCGTCCTCAATAGTGGATCAGAACAAGACATGGAACTCACCGCTAGCGGGACCGTCAAGATCGTGTTCGGCTCGCAGAACGTTGCAGCATTGTCTTGCACACCACTCGAAGATTACAACATGTCTCCAGTCGATCCCGAACTTTTGTATTCCACCCTTTCCGATATTGGATATGGTTACTCTGGATCGTTCAGAACAATGTCGTCGATGAAGCGCAGGCTTAATCAATCTTCTGTCCTCGTAGATTCGTACACCTACACGGATACCGATGTGTCCGAGTACTTAGTACATCCAAGCATGCTCGATGTCGCGTTCCAGGCAGGGATGCTAGCGTATTCAGCCCCCGGTGATGAGCGTCTCTGGTCACTCTCTGTACCGACAGCTATCGGAACCATTCGAGTCAATCCTGAGTTGTGCGCTTCGCTGCCCACTTCTGGGTCGAAAGTGCCGGTTTGCGCCACCCTTGATGGTGATTCTGAGCAGTTCTCCGCAAACATCGATCTTTTCAATGAAGACAGCGAACATGGTATGATCCAGGTAGAGGACTTAGTCCTCAAATCTTTCGCCCCTGCCTCCAAAGCCGACGATCGTGTCATGTTCACGCATCAGAAATTTGATTTCGCGCTGCCAGATGGACCCAGTCTCGTGAAAAACATGCGCCCCTCTGCATACGAGATTGATCTGGCTACCGTCTGTGAGCGAATATCGTACTACTACATCCGTAAGTGGAAGTCGGAGCTCAGTGATGACGAATGGGCAAATGGCGAACCACACTGGGCACATTTTCTGGATTGGATGAATCAGACACTCTCCACCACGTCCCGTGGTCAGCATCCAACCTTGAAAAAAGAATGGTCTGATGATAGCCCCGAAGCAATACAATTTCTGATCAGCAAATATTCCGAGTCTATCGATGTCAAGCTCCTCATGGTCGTTGACCAAAACCTAGCGGCGGCCGTGCGAGGGGAGACGACAAGCCTAGAGCATATGCTACCGAATAATATGCTTGAGAACTGGTACAGGGATGGTCTTGGGTTTGCAAGGTACAACTCCTTACTGGCGAGCATGACGAAGCAGATAACACATCGCTATCCGCACGCCAGGATCTTGGAGATAGGTAAGAATACACTCTTGCAATCTAGTCTGAGCGGCCAAACCTCTTTCATCTCAGATGCCTTCTTCATTTAGCTAACACGATTTCAGGCGCTGGAACCGGTGGAGCCACTCAGGCGATCCTAGAAAGTATTGGGGATACATTTTCTTCTTACACCTACACCGACGTATCAGAGGGCTACTTCACCAAGGCTGCAGAGCTGTTCAAGGTTCAGAACGACAAGATAAGATACAAGACCTTGGACATTGAGAAAGCACCGGAAGACCAAGGGTATGAGCTGCACACGTACGATCTCATCATTGCGTCAAACGTTTTGCACGCCACAGCCTCAGTTCAGAGATCTTTAGAGAATGTCCGGAAGCTTTTAAAGCCAGGAGGATATCTAATGCTATCAGAGATCACCAGTCAAAGCCCCATTCGCCACCACAGCATCGCGGGTGGCGTACCCAGTTGGTGGGTTGGCGGGAACAATGGCCGCAAGCAATCGCCACTATTGACAACTGGGAATTGGCATTCTGCCCTGCGCAACACAGGTTTTGGAGGCATCGACGCCAGTACCCCTGAGATGGACCGCGTAGCTTGGCCATTGTCTGTCATGGCGTCGCAAGCCGTCGACGATCGAGTGCAGTTCTTGCGACGGCCGCTCTCCGCGCCTTCACCCTCCCCATCAATCCATATTGAAAGCCTGGTCGTTCTTGGGAACAGAACTCTTGAGACTGCACGTATCGGCGAGGAGGTAGTTGAGCATCTCGAACGCTTCTGCGGCGAGACCACCATTCTCAATGGCCTGCCTACCGAGGACGAGGCACAGAGTCTAAATCCAATGAGCACGTTCCTCAACCTCGTCGACATCGACTCTCCAATATTCAAGGACATGACGGCTGAGAAAATGAATGGCCTAAAGCGGATGTTCGAGCTGGCCAAACGCATCGTTTGGGTCACGCAAGGCGCTCATATGGACCAGGCTTACCACATGGCAAGTATTGCTTTCAGCCGCGCAGTCAGGCAGGAGGAAGGACACATCAGCTTAAGCAACCTAGATATATCTAAACTGCAGCACAATGAGTCCAAGATCACGGCGGAATATCTCCTACAGCAGACCGCCCTCGACGAATGGGATGCGCCGCCATCGACACTGGCCGATAAGCAACACCGGGACTTTGGTTTGCTTTGGTCAAAGGAGCCTGAGGTTTTCCTCGATTGCGGAAAGCTAAGCATCCCACGACTTGTGGAAAACGTCGAGCAGAACGCCCGGCTTAACTCGTCCAGACGTGCTATCGTTAAAACAGTGCCGATATCTGGGTCGAAGGTCACAGTCATCTCTTCCTCGGCTGACTCGTCGCCCATCGTGGTGGAAGAAGTAGACCGAAAACGCAAGGCCTACTCTGATGATGTCGTTAAAGTTGAGAGTTCCAGCCTGATGGCGCTCCACGGTGTCGGGGAGACATTCTTGTTCCTTGGGATTGGCAAAGCCAAAGATGGCAGGTCTCAAGTCTCTCTGTCCTCTACCAACTCCTGCGAGACGACTCCAGTTGTAAGCGTAGCTATTCAGCCGAATAATGAGACTACCGACGTGAATGCCGACGCCCTGCTGGTCGCCGTTGCGAGCGAGCTTCTCGCCGAGTCTTTGGTCCAAATGCTGTCTACAGAGAGCCATATCATGGTTCACTGCTCGGGCAAAGATCGCTTTCTCGCAGCGGCACTATACCGACGAGCGACTGCCAAATCCATTCGTGCCACTTTTACATATGATAGCCGAGACGAACGACAGAATTCGACATGGCTCCAGCTAAATGCTCGCGCACCTGGTCATGTTGTGCGGAAACTGATTCGTCTCGCGAAGCCTACACATTACCTCGACTTGACAGCTGTGACTACTCCCAACGACCTCAGCCTGCGCGTTGCTACAGCCTTACCCGCAAACTGCACTCGAATCGACCCGTCTGCACTCTTCCAACACCAATCCTCGCTGGTACCTCTGTCGCTTGACCGAGAAGCTCTGCTACATCGACTCGAAGACGCCGTTTCTAGTGCAGGGCTGTCTCCGCCACAAATCCAAGATCTGGTCACTCCGCTCAACCGCCTGCGTACACTTAGCCATAGGTACGCGACGAGTGCCATCCACTGGCCTTTGGATGGGCTTGTTGAGATAGAGGTACGTCCTCTGGACGCCCGAGGTCTCTTTTCCCACGACAAGACCTATCTCCTCGTCGGTCTCAGTGGTCGCATTGGGCAATCGCTGTGTGAATGGATGGTATCGAATGGAGCAGGATGTGTTTTTTTGACAAGCCGCCGCCCTAAAGTCGACAAGCAATGGCTGGAGTCTTTCCACGGAACAGGTGCAACGGTCAAGGTTGTCGCCATGGACGTCCTCGACAAAAGCAATCTTGAGCAAGCCGTAAAAGACATCAGGATGAGCTGCCCGCCAATCGCCGGTGTTGCCAACGGAGCCATGGTACTCGAGGACCAACTCTTTGCAAACATGTCAATGGATATGATGCAGACAGCGCTTGGACCGAAAATTGACGGGACGAACAATCTCGACGATATCTTCCATGACCATGACCTTGACTTCTTTGTACTGTTCTCGTCCATAGCTTGTGTCTTCGGCAACGCTGGTCAATCCAATTACTCCGCAGCGAATGGGTACCTCAATGGCTTTGCCAGGGAAAGACGTAGACGTGGCTTGGCAGCCTCTACAATCGACATAGGCCGTGTAGTGGGTATCGGAATAAGTGCGACCTCAGGTCAAGCTGTCCAGGATCAGCTCAGGAAGCTCAGCCTGCAGCCCGTCTCGGAGTCAGACCTTCGCCAAACAATGGCAGAAACTATTCTATCAGGCTACCCAGACCCAAGGGATCAAGAAGCTATTCCCCAGGCTGTGGTGACTACCGGGCTCCGTATCATTGGCGATGACGAAGACATCAAAGGCCCGTGGTTCAGCAACGCATACTTCTCGCATTTGATTAGGGAAAGTAGTAAGGCAACGTCAGGGTCTGACGATCAGGGTAAGAAGGCGACGCTTCCTCTCAGTCAACGGCTTCCTATGGCCGCTAGCCAGGAAGAGGCCCTGGAAATATTGCAAGGTAGTTCCGAATTCCTAATCCCTCAAGTCCAAATCAACATGCTAATCCCACGAAGAATACTTGGCGACAAAGGTGCGCATTATCCTACTGCTAGGAGACCAGCCAATCGACTTCGATGCTCCTCTTGTTGAGCTTGGGCTTGATTCATTGGCTGCAGTGGAAGTGCGGTCATGGTTCTTGAAAGAGTTGAAAGTAGATATACCGGTCCTCAAAGTGGTCGGAGGCGCTTCCCTAGTTGAGCTATGCCAGAAGGCGATGGAGAAGCTCCCGGAAGAATTGATTGCGCGCGATCCGAAGCAGGAGAAAGATACTGAAGCCCGGAAACCTGTTGCTGCCCAGTCGGAGTCCCGCTCGCAGGCACAATCTCAGGCTCAGGCACAGGCGCAGGATCATGCTGACCATTCAGAGTCAAGTTCTACATCTGGCGACAAGACGAATTCAACACCTGAAACGCGGGTCGCATCGAGGTCCATGACCGCATTTACCACACCAACCTCCGCCAGGTCCGATTCCGATCCCGCCGACTCGGAGTCCACGAAACCGGCGGTAGCGCCAGTATCATCACAGCGCCCGCCAAGGAGGTTCCTAAAAAGCGAGCGGATATCATTGCCCCAGTCGCGCTTCTGGTTTCTTCGCCACCTGCTGGAAGACCCAACGACACCAAACGTGGTCTTCAGTTACCATGTTACGGGGAACTTACGCGTCGACGATCTGGAGCGAGCCATTCGTATCGTCACTAATCGGCACGAAGCGCTGCGCACCTGTTTCCTCGAGGATGAGACCAATGCCGGCGAAGCATACCAGAAAATTCTGCCCAGCTCCCCACAACGAATCGAGCGCAAGAGGATTAATTCCGTGGAAGATGTTTCCGGCGAGTACGTGAAGTTGAAGGAGCATGTGTTCGACCTAGAAAGCGGCGACGTAATGCGGATGATGCTCCTAACCCTATCATCGGCAGATCATTATCTCCTGATTAATTACCATCACATTGTCATGGACGGCGCCAGCTTCAACATCTTCATCGCAGATCTGGAAAAGGCATACAATGGCCAATCTCTCGGGGTGGCGCCCCGGCAATACCCTGACTTCTCAGCAGCTCAGCGGCAAGCCCTTGAAAGGGGGGACATGCGGGACGAGTTGAGCTACTGGCAAAAGCAATTCCCCGCCGGTGAACAACCGCCTGTCCTACCGCTCTTGCCGATGGCTCGAACTAGCTCTAGGGTGGCCATGAAAGGCTTTGGATCCCATCAGGTCGGATGCCACTTGGGACCCGATTTGGTGGCGCGAGTGAAAGCCGTTTCCAAGGCGCAACGATCAACGCCCTTTCATCTCCATTTGGCCGCCTTCAAAGCCATGCTTTTCTGTCTTGCCGGCGACGACACCAAAGACTTGACAATCGGTATTGCCGATGCCGCCCGAAACGACGACGACGTAAAGAACAGTATCGGCTTTTTCCTCAACCTTCTAACACTGCGATTCCGCAGGAAACCAGATCAAACCTTCGCCGATGCTGTCGTCGAAGCCCGTGACACCACCTACGAGGCGCTTGGGAGCTCCCGCTTACCGTTCGATGTTTTACTTACGGAATTAAATATAGCTCGCTCTTCGCTGCACAGTCCATTCTTTCAAGCCTTCCTCGATTACCGACAAGGCGCCCAAGAGAAGTTTCCTTGGGGAAATTGTGAATTCGAATTTTCGGAGATCCACCCTGGACGCACGGCATACGACGTCACTTTGGATGTAACTGAGTGGAGTGCTACAGATACACTCGTGATGTTCCGAGCTCAGAAGAGTCTCTACGACCTGACAGCGGCCAATCTGCTGCTGCAAACATATGTCCATTTTCTCGACATTATTACTATTGACGCATCGCTCCCACTCAAGGCTACTCCCCTGTTTGGAAAGACGCAGCTTACCCAAGCTGTCGAGATCGGCCGTGGTGGGTTCATCTTTGTTGTTCTTGACATGAGAGCGTGATAGTATGGCACTAATGGCTGTGCTGATAGGCCCCAATATGATAACGGACTGGCCCGGAACACTTCCCCACCGCATCGATCAAGTTGCTTCAGAGAATCGAGAGAAAGTCGCCATCATGGATGGCACTGGCAAGGTCCTCACATACTCGGTCATGATGAGCCGGATCGAGACCATCAGCGAGGCATTGCAGAATGCCGGAGTCGGCGCCGGCTCTCGTGTGCTTGTCTTTCAGCAGCCTGCGGCGGATTGGACTTGCTCTATGCTCGCTATAATGCGCATTGGCGCCATCTATGTCCCGTTAGACCTCCGAAACCCTACGGTCCGCCTGGCTGCCGTCGCAAAGGATTGTGAGCCCAGCGCTATTCTTGTCGACGCGACTACACTGGACGAGGCTCCGCAGCTCAAGGCAGCAGATGCCCACATCATCGATGTTTCAAGTCTCACGCATGGAGCCACGACTCACATCGCCAACAATGCACAGCCAGATTCAACCGCCGCGATCCTGTACACCAGCGGCTCGACAGGCACGCCCAAGGGTATTATGGTCACGCATGCAGGCCTTCGGAACGAGATCGAAGGATATACCAAGACGTGGGGACTTGGCGCGGAGCGGGTCTTGCAGCAGAGTGCATTCACATTCAACCATTCCTCTGATCAGATGTACACGGGACTGGTCAACGGTGGTATGGTGTATATCGTTCCCGCCGATAAACGCGGCGACCCGATCGAGATCACGAAGATCCTCTACAAACAGTCTATTACGTACACCAAGGCGACACCGTCCGAATACTCACTTTGGATGCAATTTGGTGGGGACACCCTTCGGCAGGCTTCCAGCTGGCGTTTCGCTTTCGGAGGTGGCGAGACACTGACCAGCTTCGTCACACACGGATTCTCTGATCTTGGTCTGCCACAGCTGCGCTTCTTCAACTCGTATGGCCCGACAGAAATTTCTATTTCGTCGCATAAGATGGAAATCCCATACCGCGAAAAGGAGACGATGGAGGACATGGGCCGCATTCCGTGCGGCTATTCTTTGCCCAACTACTACACTTATGTCGTGGACGAGCAGCTACGCCCAGTACCGGTCGGCATGCCTGGGGAATTCTGTCTCGGCGGCGCTGGCGTGTCCCTTGGCTACCTCAACAACAAGGACCTAACGAGCCAACACTTTGTTCCGAACCCCTTTGCGACGCCCGAAGATGTCGCCCGTGGCTGGACGTGCATGTACCGCACTGGGGATACTGGGCATCTCCGAGAGGACGGTGCCATGGTCTTCCACAGCCGCATGGCTGGTGACGCCCAAGTCAAGATCCGTGGACTTCGTATCGAGCTGAGCGACATTGAAAGCAACATCATATCAGCCGCTTGCGGTACGTTGAGAGAGGCCGTTGTTACGCTTCGTGAAGGTGATCCCGCGTTTCTGGTCGCCCACGTGGTGTTTTCGCCACAACATGATATCCCGGACAAGGATGCCTTTCTGCAGCACTTGCTGAGCCATCTTCCTGTACCGCAGTACATGATACCTATTGCGGCAATCTCTCTCGAAAAGTTCCCCCTCAGCAATCACTCCAAAGTGGACCGGAAAGCTGTCCAAAAGATGCCACTACCTGAGCGAGTCGGGAGTACCAGGGAAGATACAGAGCTGACCGAAACTATGGTGCAGCTGAGAATCGTGTGGCGGGATACTTTGGGGAAGAACACCGAAAAGCTCCGTTTCGACCTGACTCCATCAAGTGACTTCTTCCTCACGGGTGGCAATTCTCTCCTAGTCATCCGCCTGCAGGCAAAGATTCGCCAGGCTTTCAGTGTCGCTGTCCCCCTCTACAAGCTCTTAGGTGCCAGTACGCTCGGTGGAATGGCACGCTTGATCGAAGAAAGCGCCAGCGTCGACCTCCTTGATTGGGAGCAGGAGACTTCTTTACCAACAATTCCCAGCTACCTCCGAGACGTCCCCGCAAAGAGCGAAATGAAGACCAAGTCAGTTTTAGTCACAGGCGGGACAGGCTTTCTTGCTAGGTACCTTCTCCCACAGCTTGCTGCCAGGTCGGACATTGGCACGATTCACTGCGTCGCTGTGCGAGACAAAAGGCGAGAAGCAGATCTATATTCTTCTCCCAAGATGACCTATCATCCCGGTGATCTATCGTTGCCGCTACTCGGTCTCGGCATCGATGAATTTCGCGAGCTAGCAAGCCAAGTGGACGTGATTCTACACATGGGTGCCGTGCGTTCGTTCTGGGATAATTACAATGTGCTCCGCCCCAGCAACGTCCAATCGACCAAGGAGCTGGTCAAGCTCGCCACCCCGCACTGTGTGCCCATCCATTACATCTCGACGGTAGGTGTCCTGTCCTCAAAAGCCACTGGCAATAGCCCGGGCTCCGCGGCAGCTTATGCACCCCCGGTGGATGGCACGGACGGCTATGTCGCGGCCCGATGGGCCAGCGAGCGCATTCTAGAGCGCTCCGCGACAAGCCTTGGGGTATCGTCAAAGATCTACCGCTTTCTCCCTGCATCAGAACAGCAGGTTAAGCAGAAGCAAGAGTTGCTGGATGCCTTTGTCCGCTTCGTCGACGTCTCGGGCGCGAAACCCGAGATGAGCGTCTGGAAAGGCCGTGTGGATATGATCCCTGCCGAGCAGGTTTCCCTGTGGCTGTCCAATTCTATTGCTACCACTGCTGCTGTTGCTACTGACGCCGCTACCACTGAATTCTCTCACTATAAAAGTCCCGTTGCCATTCACACGGATGAGCTGAGCGCACATATTGAGCAGGAGCGAGGGAGCAACGGTAATCTCGAGGTGATGCCAGTCCTCAAGTGGTTCGGGCGCATCAAGGCATTAGGTTTCCACTATCTTCTGGCGTCACAGGAGGCAACTGTTGGGGGCAGTGAAGGTGGTGAACGTCTTGTGTCGCGGAGGTAAAGGTATCAGGAACAAGGCTCTACGAAGAGTGCGTCATTGGGGCAATTACTAGATTGTTGGATCACGGTGTATCGCTCTGTATGGTATTTACTTTATTTTCTTTTTGCTCTCTTCCCTCCTTCCTTCATGAATAGACGGTAGATTATGTGTATGGTAGTGGATAGAGATAGAGATGTTTACATGCCTATTTAGATGTAGTACCCATAGTCTTTACAATAAGAATCGCTCGTCTTGTCCCTCAGAAGGATTAGTCGTTCTCTCGAGAAGCATACCTCTTGACCACTTTCAAATCTTCTCCCATGGAAACACTATCACGAACAACCACAAGAGCACGATAATGGTCCCTATGTTGACTTGATCATGACAGGCGTACATCTGGGCCCAGGCCGGGTAGTGCAAGGGAAGGCCGCCAGTTTCCCACCGAGTTTTCAACTCGCCATCTTACAGCACCATAGCTCTGATCCATTCACACATCTTACCGTTTTTCTTACCAGACCTGCACTCCGCTTACAGCGTGTCAATAATCAGGCTGTTCGGTTGTTTAGGATGATCAATGTCGATTACGTGTTAGCTTGTCGGCCAATATCTGATGCAGAGGGATGTGGTTCGGCGATTATCTAATCAATTCTATGTGTACGGCATGATGTTCGGATGTAAGATATTGGAACCAGCCATTGAGAATGAGAAAGCGAGATCGAGGTGCCGAGACTCATTAGGGGAGTCAACTAGACCCTCCGTTGAAGGCCTCTAGATCCTCGTTCCATGTCATCTCCTTCATCAGCCCCGATGCTGAAGCCCCAAATTTCCTTGATTGAAGACCAAGACGATCACGAGGGATATGCTAAGGGACCACGTCATTACCTACTCCAGTCCCGGTGCATGGACTAGCTAAGTACTGGAACCCTATGGATTTCATTCACAGGTGTAATGCACCGAGCGCTCACGTCGAGGATAATGCTCTGTGCGAGTAGCTAAGATATAGGCCCCCATCTTGATGTTGGTTCAATGTGCAGCCTCAGTCGATTTGATCAGGCGACCAAGTTATCCCAAGTGATTCCATTAATTTCAAGATGGCTGCCCGACTTCTACCGACGCTGTTAATTCTCGGCACTGTTGCTGCTGCAATGGCTCGATCCAACCAGACATGCAGATATCTCCCAGAGGATGCTGGTTGGCCCACACAGAGGCACTGGCGCCGTCTCAACGAGACTGTCTGCGGGCGATTAATCGCTACAGTTCCCATAGCACACGTCTGTCACGACAGTGGGCTATCCCCAGGATACAATGGAACGGGATGTGCGGCTCTGGGTAAGGCATTCGTCGAGGCCAGCGCGCAGACGCTGTATGTAGTACACTCTGGCCTCATACAAATGTAAAAATTGAGATCTGACCATTACTGACTAGCGAACCACAACCCGGCGAAATCATGAACCCTTACTTCCAGAATCTATCCTGCTCCCCTTTTACTCCAGTGTCCATGCCTTGTGAGCTCGGCGATCGTGCTGCGTATTCCATAAACGTGAGTGGGCCAGCGGATGTGCAAGCTGGCTTGAAGTTCGCCAGCGAGAATAATATCCGCCTGGTTATCAAAAGTACCGGCCTTGAGTGAGTACGACTCCTTTCTTTACCTCTGTTGATATACAAGAACCAGAAATACTGACAATGAGCTTCCCCGGCGGCAAGTTATATGGGAAAATCTACTGGCAAAGGTGCGCTTGAACTGTGGACTTTCAACCTTAAGACCACTGAGATCATAGCAAATTACGACGGCCCTTCCTATTCTGGACCGGCGGTGAAGCTTGGCCCGGGTGTCATTGCGGGAGATGCTTATGAAATCATTTCTGCAGGAGGATATCGTATTGTGGCTCCCGAGTGCGGGCTCACAGGCATCGCTGGCGGTTATACCCAAGGAGGTGGTCACTCGCAACTTGCCACTGCATACGGGTTGGCCGCCGACCAGGTCCTTGAGTGGGAACTTGTCACGGCTCGGGGTGAGTATCTGGTAGCAACGCCCGAGGAGAACACAGATCTATACTGGGCTCTCGCTGGTGGTGGAGGCGGCACGTATGGCGTGGTGCTGAGCATGACGGTCAGAGCTTATCCCGAAGGACCCGTTGCCGGAGGTACTCTTATCTTCCACAATACCAACACAACTGCTTTCTGGGAAGCCATCACAATCTGGTTTCACCAAACGCCTTCCTTTGTGCAGGATACCCCCAACAATGTCCAGTTCCTCGTCACAAATGACACATTCGAGGTCTTCGCCTTCGTCTTGCCGAACCAGAACGCTTCAGCCATGCCAACCCTACTGGCCTCCTTCCTGCCGGAGGTCGATAAGCGGAATATCACGTACGTCCTCAACACAAGCGATCATGCGACCTATGTCCAGAACCTCGTCTCTTCGTACGGATCCCTGCCATATGGAAACCTATGCCCCAACTACCCCGTCATCTCCAGTCGGATCATCCCACGAGCTACCGTTCTCAACTCCACAGCCAACGCGAACCTCATGAAAACCTACCGCACCATCACCGCCGACGGTACCTGGTTCATTGGCTGCTCCATCATCAACGTCGCCGACTCCCCCATCCGCCCTCCCCACCCACCCAACGCCGTGCTCCCCGCCTGGCGCGATGCCATCGCCTACTGCAATCCAAACCACCCCTGGGACTTCAAGGATCCTTCCGCTGACATTGCTGCTAAGGAAATACTGGTGAATGACTACTTCCCGGCTATTGAGGCGGCGACGCCGGGGTCGGGGGTCTATTTGAACGAGATGGATCCATTGTATAAGGGAGATTGGAAGAAGAGTATGTATGGGGCGAATTATGAGCGGTTGCTGGATATCAAGCATGCACACGATCCGGAGAAGCTGATGTATGCGCATTTTGCTGTTGGAGCGGATGAGTTTAGGATCGATGGAACCGGGAGATTATGTGAAGCTTGACGTTGTACTTAAAGTACTTGTGAACGTAGTGTTAAGATTCAATGCATGAGTGGAGATGTGTTGGGATCTGTGCATCTTGCCAACCTTGTTTGTGACATCTCTGCTTCATGAGTCGTGAGGCAAAGAGAAGTGTAAGTAGCATCTGCATGCTTGTTCCAAAATGGGCTCAACATGATGCGCAAATCGCAGCATTCGTCCACAGCACAGGAGACTTAGAATCTCAGACACTGGGGACCTACAAAGTCCGTGACGACTTGTGTCTTGTCGATTACATGATTTCTCAACTGAATGACTTATTTGTTTTCAACAAAGGAACAACACTCAAGTCGACTCCCTCTCAAGCCTCACACATCCTCCCATCCTCCCAAATCTCCCACTTCTCACTCCCAACGGCAATCCTATTGTAAAACAACCCCTTAGGATCATACCTCCGCTTAATCTCCAACAACCTCCCATAATTAGCGCCAAAGAACACATCCTGCCAATCCCTCTGCTGGAAATCCCCCTCGTTGATATACGCCCCCGCACCCGGCGTCACCTTCTCAATAATCGGCATCACCTCATTCGTGATCTTATCCTGGCTTGCCACCATGTCGGAGAATGGGACTGAGAAAGAGTAGGGCAGCGTGTACGAGGACATGACGACGGCATCGCGCCATTGCGGCAGCACGGCTCGTTTGGAGGGGGCGGCGAAGCGCGTCACATTCATCGCTTGGCCGATCACGCGCACGCCGAGTTGGAAGGTCGCATTGATTGCGGGGCCGATGGATGGGAGGACGTCGCGGTGCAGGAGGCGGCCACCTACAAGGTATTCGCCGGCTGTGCCGAAGATACCGACGGGGAGGGGGCCGTAGTAGTTGGCGTAGTGGTCGTGGTAGGAGGGGAATTGCGTGTAGTTTGGCTGGAGGGAGACGTTTATTGCTGCCATTGAGGCTATGAAGGGCGCGAGGGCGCGTTCAAGATCGGTTTGAGTGCGGTTGTAGCCAGTCAGAGAGTAGACGTTGATCAAGTCTTTTTGAGCGTAGTATGTAGCCATCATGCCTGCGTCGAGGATATCGGGGAGTACAGCGTGCCAGGCCTCGACGACGGCGCCGTAATCGAGGTTCGGGTCCCCTATGATGAATGAAGCAGCGCTGGTAATGGCATCGGGATGGGCTTTCATCGTGGCGGAGACCACGACACCGTAGTTCCCTGCGCCGCTGCCGCTGAGGGCCCAGAAGAGGTCTGCGTGGTCGGGCGAGGAAGGGCTCGCGGTCACGAGCTGGCCGTCGGCGGTCACGACTTCGAATTCTAGCGTGTTGTCCGCTGAAAGGCCAAAGGCTGTGCTGAGTGGAGAATGGCCCCCTGATTGGGTGTATCCACCTGCGATTCCGACTGAGGGGCATTCCCCTGTAACCACCACCAACCCAGCAGCGGAGGATGCTGTCAAGACTTGGAGGCCCTGGGCGCCGGCGGCGAGTTTAATGGCTTTGCCCGTGTATTCGGCGTCAGACCAGTCGATGACTACCGCGCCCTGCATGTTGTGTGTCCAGATGGCTAGTCCTCCTGCACCAGTCGACCGTCCTACGTAGTCATGCGCCGTGTTGCGAATCACGAGGCGAATATTGCTCTCGTCTGCAAACCGGATCGTTGCCGCGATGTCCTTTGGCCCTGTAACGTTGACGGCGTAACGGACGTAGTTACCAAACAGGCAAGATGTGTTCTGTGGGGTGAAGGGATCGCAGCTTGCGTTGGCGAAGATCGGATCCTGAATCGACGAAGATGAATTGATGCTACGATCAAGCCGTCAGCAAATGCCTTAATCCTGTTCTTGTGAGGACGTTGCTTGACCTACTGCACTGGCGGGAAATGCCACTCAGACTTCAGCTCCTCGCACAGGGCCATGTCGTAATTGGGATAGTGGCATGGCGAGGCGAGTGGTACCGTCTTGATGAGACGGCCGCCTACTGTGGCGTTGAAACCCCTCCACTTCTGCTCTGACGGCCAGCATGCATCGCCTGGGAAGCACTTGCACGACTTCTTCTCGGTAATTGTCGCTTGCACGTTGCTATAGCTCGCTAGGACAAAGATCCCAAAAAGTAAGAGGGATCTCATAATGTAGAGAAAGCTCTGGCTCGGTCTTTCACAGTGTATAAAGAGGTAGGCAGGTCAGAGAGAAATCAAGACTACTTTTTCTAGATGAGATCCATAAGAGTGCTGGAAGCTACGACTACGGTGAAGTGAAATGATTCGGCTCACTGATCTTGCCCCTGCTTTTGCATGCTCACTTCAATAGATCAAAGGTTGTACCATGTGCTAAGCATTTTGCCAACTCGGTCAAGGGTCAGACAGACGCAATAGATTTTCGAGATCACTGCAACAATCCTTGCAAAACGATCTTCAATCGGCGTACTACCTTACGGCTTGCGCTATACAGCGACCGGTGTCTTAGGGAGAGAGTCGGATGTCTATGATAACAAAGTTCGGTGGTTTGATGACGCTGAATGCATTAGTCATGGCAGCACTGTAGGCTTCTCACTTGGCTTGGCTGGACTGGCGCCTAATCATCGGTCAGATTCGCGAGGACAGACGTGAGTGATACAGGGAAGCACAACTGCCAGTTCAAGAACCAAGTGTTTCTCGCCCCCAGATCGACTGGCAATAAGTCTTCGGAGTGTTACTATCTTATCAGGGAAGGGGCCTATTGAAGTAGAACTGTATGATGGTGAGATATCTGTGGTGTTGTAATGCGACGAAGTGTGGGCTAGACCGTCAGATACGCATTCGTGATGGCATGAACGCATAGTCCTGGAATGGTGTTCTCATCGTTCCCTTACGCATGGTGATGACTTTGCCATAGACTACGCCAGTTGTATGTAAGGTCGCATCTGCGAAAAAGGCTCAGATGGATGCTGAAATGGGTGCTCGCTCTGCCACACATTCTGTCTCAACCAGTAAGGCGCTCTCTACCTCGATCCAGACACACTGACAAAGTTCGTCGCTTCCCTTCAAACTCACGCCGCGGCTTCAACTTCAGCAATGAACTCCTCTTTGAAGGAGAACTGGTTGCGAAATCTCTTAACCAGGAGCTGCCCCACAGTCTCCTTGACCGGATCAGCAGGATTCAACGGGTTCGTCGCACGAAAGTCGCCATGAAAGAACGTAGCACAGGATAGTCGGCTCTCACTATCCGCCTTATTGATCACCCTATGCTTAGCACTCTTATACTTCCCTCCAGACCACCTCATGATCATATCTCCACAATTTATCACATACACATCTTCCATGGCTTGGACCGGCAGCCAACTCTCCTGTCCCTCATGCCATACCTCGAGACCGTGCTTGCCGGGCTGCTGCAGCAGAACCGTGACACCGCCGAAGTCGGTATGAGGTCCGACGCCGAACTGTCCAGGGAGAGTTGCGGAGAGAGGTGGGTAGCGGATCATTTTCATGACCACCATAGGTTTTTTGGCGAAGGTCTCCATCAGGGAGGTCGGGTGACCGAGGCCTTGGAGGAGGATCTCCCAGATGGTTGATCCGAGGCTGAGCGTTGCTTGATAGTAGTCCCAGACTGGGTTGCGGAATGCCTTCTCGGGGAGAGGAGGCCAGACGTTGGGGCCGTAAAAGCCAGAGTGCTCTACCACGGGGTCCTCGCGGCCTATGTAGAAGGCCTTTGTGGCTCGTTAGCGGCAGTCGGCCTGAGATCGTACATTAAGGAAAGAGCTTCACATTCTAGTACTATGTCGGAATGTATCTTACCTCTTTGGAATCAGGCAAGGCGTCACCTTCTCGAAGCGACATGCCGGACTCTTCATACCCCCGGCGGGAAGGGTTGTCCAGGAACGAAAGCTTGCGTTTTTCTACCTTGGGCAAGTTGAAAAGGGTGTCGATGCTTTGAAGCAAGCCCTCTTGGAGGCCTAGAGAGATTCCATGTCCCCTGGTTTGGAAGAAGCCATATTGTGCACATGCATCTCGCACCTCTCCAATGACTCGCTCCCTGTCTCCTGGAGATTTGGGGTTGATGTATCCACTGAGGTCAATCAGAGGTAGTGTTACTTCGTCTGTCGTCATGTCTAGCGTCGACTGTTTCGCGAAGTGAATATCCGTCAGATGGATACGTCAGGTAAGGATGGACGTTGTAAGAAGCCGAAACAGAATTGCGCAAGGCCCTTGGAAAGAATTGGCTTGACAATGGGGTAGATGGATTTTAAATCTGACCTACCTTTAGGGGTACTCGGGCCATCGAATCTGAGCTCGCCGGGACGTGGCAACCGTAACAGGTACCATTACGCCGGGTGCTGAGACTTCCTAGAAGCTGCGTTTTGCAACCCGTTCAATTCTTCGGCGATTTGTTATTGATTATGCTCCCTTCGTATTAGCTTGATCCAAGAACTTTAAGTGTTGCCAGTGGCCACTAGCTACGACTCTCTCGGCGGTTCTAATGAGACTGCACGCTGCTAGAGCAAAATTTGCTTTAGCAACTCATCTTCCCGGAGGTGGTGCATGAGTCACTGATATGGTAAGCACCGAAGAGCAGCGGATTTTGGGCGCACCGAGCGGACTCGGTGTCGAAGTAGAATCCGTGAGTCTGTGGCCTTCTACTGACGTCTTGAAGCGCTCATTGATTAAGCATAAGAGATGTTCTTATCCTTCTCCGTGCCATAGCTCAGCTGAGACCTCGTCCCGCGCACTCCCATCTGACATAAGCTCAGCCATACGACACAGTCATCAGGATGCACGTCCTCATCGTCGGAGCTGGTATTGGTGGTCTTACTCTTGCCCAGAACCTCCGAAAGCAGGGCATCTCGTTTGAGATTTTCGAGCGTGACGCAGACAGGAACGCGCGTTTTCAGGGATGGGATATTTCCATGCACACGTATGGATTCACCACTCTAGTCAATACCATTTCCTGAGGGCGGGCCTGGTTTGGTGTCTGTATTTAACACGGGTGATAGAATCGTCAACGAGCTCGTGTCTTCACTCCCGTGCGATCTGCCTGATTTGAGAAAATCGGTAGATCATCTTTCGCCATTGAAGCTCAATTCCCAATTAGCATATTACTATGGTGGCAGGGATGAACGATATGGCTTCGAGGTATGGGATACATCTCGATGTTTCTAGCGTCAAAGCTAGGTGATTACCGTACGCTGCTGCTGAAGTTGGAAATCAGGATTGTGCTGAAACAACGTTCATCCGCGCAGAGCGGGTGAGACTCCGGGACTGGCTCATGACCAACCTTCCAATCCAATGGGGCAAACATGTTACGGGCATCGAACACAACGATCAAGGGGTTTCCTTGAAGTTTAAGGATGGTACAAATGCCAAGGGAGACATCATGGTAGGTGCAGACGGAGTTCACAGTGTCGGTAAGTACATCAGCTTAACGTCACCGGGCAGTCTGAGCAATCGCGTTAGCTGACATGGAGAAATTGAGTCCGAGAGCATTTGTTACAGCGTCCCAGCAGTGATTTGCTCCAGGTCGTCCCACTGACGGCCATTGTAGGCGAGCTAACCCTGTGCGGTAACGCATTTAAGCGCCAGCTCGCGCTCGGCCACAGCGCTTACAACCTCATCAACCCGGAACTAGGGTTCATTGGCTTTGTTGGCCTCCACTACGCCCTCCCTGACGGACAGTCCGGTCGGTTTTTCTGGATGTTCATGCAACCAGACCCCGAAGACGTCAGCCACCCTCAGCACTGGCTCCATACGGCCAGTCAGCAGGAGAAGCTGGACCATGTCCTCAAGACCACTGCGAAACTCCCGCCCAAGTTTCGCGAGGTCTTCGAATTGACGCCTGTACATGGCGTTCGGGAGGAGTCGCACGTTTGGCGGGACCTTGAGCTCGAAAGCCTTCCCGCTGGGCGCGTCGTTCTGCTTGGGGATGCGGCTCACGCTATGACCCCGTCCCGCGGCGAGGGTGCGTTCCATGCTTTCATCGATGCTATGAAGTTGACCACGACGCTGGGTGAGCTTAAGGTCAACGCTAAGGTCAATGACATTGTTGCTGTCGAGGCTGCTGTCGCAGGGTACAATGAGGAAATGTTGAAGAGAGGCTTGATTGCCGTGCGGGCTTCGAGGAGTTCGTACCAGGAGGCGAAGAAGAGGGCGGAGACGAGGCAGCACTTCACCACTGGCATGAGAGCGCTGGCTCCCTCGCCGGTTGCTCTAGAATTGAAGGCTTAGTACATTCTATAGTATCAAGTGTCCTTGGAAGCTCGAATCATATGCGTTGTCAAGGCTAAAAGATGAGATTGTTGCCCTCCAGTCCTGGATTCCAACGTGATTTTGTAATCTCGTACCTAGTGGAGCCGAAGCAAAGGATACTTTCCCACTCGCCAATCTCTCAGTCTCGTCACTCTTCATTCAAGAATGTTGTCCCCGGGAAATAGTGGCATCAAGTTGGATGTAGGCCCGGCTCAAGTATCTCATGTCAACATTGAACCCTAAACTTATGAAGTGCCTCAGACTTTCGTCTTCGCAGAAAACGTGCGATGGAGATATGTCAATTCCAGTACGACTACCGAGTAGCCTAGCTTACCATGTCGACCCCAGTCCTGAGGCTGCTCCAATCGCCAGCCATCGCTTTTAGGGCATGATAATTGGTCAAGCCGTGATAGTGAAGCGCATAGATGCCGAGGTTCCAATCACCTTGCGCAACGAAACGGGTCCACCACCGAGAGTCACAACGGTGTGTGGCTTGAGTCTTGATAGTGATTATAGTGTGATTCCTGGCATTAGCATTGGTGTCGTTGGGTCGGACCCTCTTTTGTTTCACTAGTCCTTCCATATCTTCATCGCCCTGTACCCCAACGGACTACTTCCACTACTCTGCGCAGTGCATGAAGGACAAAGCTTCATCTTCCTATCGCGAGGAAAGTCGGTCATTGGACTCCATGAGAAATATCGCCGAGTTGTTTATCATCAGCACCGAAAGTGGGTAGAAGGCCCTCAACCGACGCCGATCAGAGAAACATGCGACGATGCCTTATTGCAATCGACACTAACAATCCTGATGATCTAGTTTCGAAGCGAGAAGCGAATTACCAGCTGAGTCCAACCTATCAGGTACAAATGTTGGACCACATCAATGTTTGGATGGCCATCGCTGTTGGAAGCCATGCAGCCAGTACAATGCCTGTAACTTTCTGCATGAGTGATTGAAACAAGATAGATCTGTAGCGGTAATTTTACCGCGGGGCGAAATGGATCGTCTAAGTTGTTGCAAAGTCTAGCTCGCGATATCCCCAGAAAGAAAAGTCCATCTATCCTGCAGTAAAAGCTAGTGGCAGTTCTAGTTTCGTTTTCATCATGAAATCTTCAGCTTCACCTACTAAATCCATGTCATCATGTACATCGTACCGTCTGCCACAGGTGGGCGAGCCTTTGTTGCACCTGCTTCCTAAAATCACTCAACACCTCTCTACCGGCCGTACCCACAACGGGCCCTGTTGAGACTGGTTGCTGCAGACCAGCAAAGTCAAGCTTATCAGGAAACGTCTTACTTGAGCTTACCGTGCTAGGGGCGGTCTGAGGTGCCAAGCACATGTCCACAGCCTGATGTTGGCGCTCCATTAGGTATGAGCAGAGCTGTACAACTAGGACTAGCTTGACGTTTCCTAGTGCCATCGTGTTCATGCAAGCACCGTGATACGCGTCGTGTTGCAAGGCCATAAAGACTGCCATGTAGATTTCCAAAAGCAGCGTCTCACAGGCCATGACCAGGTGGCGGATGATTTCCATAGTGTTATTGCAGGACTGTCGACTTCCACTTGACGGTGCAGAGGGCCAGGGGCCCTTAGCCAGCCCCGGGTATATGCTATTTTGACTCGAGGAGACAGTAGATGGCGTAGAAGGTGAGGTGGTCGTGGACGAATTGTACGATTCGACGTTGGTCCTGACCTGCAAATAACTTAGAATTTCCAGCAGACGGTGCGACGCAGAGAAGACGTCGTGTAGAATGCCAGAACTGCTTTTAGGTTTCGTCTCGGGCGTTGAACTTGGATAGGGATCTTGTCTCTTCGTAGGGCCATTATCTGAAGGCTGTGTGTTCATGTTGGCGGAGCCTTGACCATGAGCGAGCCACGTGGCCACCGACTCCAACGCAGCAGCATGGATGAGCGGAGTTGCTTGACCATTTGGAGGATGGGCTGAAGATGATTCTGCTGCTTCCGCCAGAGTGTAGCTTGAGTAGCGTAATGAAGAGAGATACGTGCTTAGTTGGGACAGCTGCGCGATGACAAGGCTCGGCCAGTTCATGTACATGTCAGTGGATCTGTTGATCCTGCCGTCGACACCGCCCTCGATGCAATTGTCAATGTTGCTTCTGCTGCTACCATCCTGTCCCTTAAGATTGCTACCCCCAACTTGGCTGTGGGGGTATGCATGAGGATGAAATGGCCGAGGGGGGTAAGGAAGGTTGGTGGGCGAACAAGGTTCCATCCCTTCTCGCAAATCTCCATCGTCCCAGAAAGCGTTGAGGGACGCCAATACGGTATCATATTGACTCCCAGCCGAGTCGTGACTGTTCCAATCCATACCAACCTGAGTGTAGTCCCAGCTCAAAGCCTCCAGTCGTGGCCACGTATCTGTGGACACGTCCAGGGATATATCCATAGGGCTGGCCAGGGTGGCGGGCTCGTTCGTGCTCATACTCTGGCTCGCACTCGTACTCGGACTGGGGACTGGGATTTCGTCTACATTCATCTTTGAGACGGCATCGACATCGGCAGCTTTCATGTCAGAGTCAGCCATCCTCGCCATCCTCAATACCACCCCCCAGCAGCTCGGATTTGATAGGTCGCAAACTCACAGACAGCTGGAGCTGGAGCTGTAGCTCTTGGCTTGAGAGGCTCTTGTGCCATCTCTGGGCTTCTTGTACCGTTTGTGCTGGTGGTAGTCGACTCGTCGGTCAAGCGGTATGGGCTGGGGCGACCCTTGGGCAGACTGAAGCTGTACACGCACTGAACCCGTTTTCGGAAGCACCGGTCACATCCACCACCGTTACTGTTGTTCTCGCGCGTGCATCGCAGCTTCTGTTTATGGCACCGGTCACATGATTGCCGTTGTGGTGGTGATGGTGGTGGTGGTGGTGTTGTGGACGATGTCGTTAGTGGAGTAGCTGCGCGTGCACGCGGAGTCGGGACCATGGTGACAGGAGACTTCAAGCTTCTCGAGGACATGGTACCCCAAGATGTCGAACAAACCGGAGCACATCACCTGCAACTTATCCGTTTTGTGTCATTCTATGGTAAGCCTCTCGATAGGTCCACCGGGCTTGATAGTCCGACTCACCGCTCCACAAGGCAACAACTCCAGTCAGCTAGGCTGTTGGGGACACTTTCACCAGCCGACCCGTTTTGCAGCTGTCCCGCGACGTATGACCTGCATGGTAATCGCAGCTTGGCCGTGTGGAGGAGATGCCCGCATAGCTAGCGCACGTAAGGGGCTTTCAAGGCTTGCATCTCGTTATCTGACACCTATGAGGAGTTCTTGCGAGACGGGATGCTTTTCGCCGGACATCGTGCCCTTACGCTGCACAGGCGGTGTGACGACTCAGGGGGTGAGAATGCGACACGCTGCAGGCTTATCCTGCGGTCTACCAGCAAGAATGGATGGAGGTCTGATTTAGGGCGGTTGAATAAGATTCTCAACAATAACACGACTGGGCATACTTTGCGCTTACTGGTAAGCGGGAGAAGCCGGATGATCAACCGTCGTTCCCATGGCTCCCCGTGCTCCCTCCGGGCGGATACAGCCCCCGGCGGCGCCAACCTGAGCTAGTGTCATGCATCATGGGCGCTAGTCCTTGATGGGTAGTCAGTAGGAACTGCATTAGAAATCGCCGAGGGTCATCAGCGGTCATCCACTTGTCAGCACTAGATGCGTGGTACAAGGGAGGGAGATGGCTGGGCCGCTCGGGAGCATGACAAAATCATGTGATTCACACCTGAATAGTCAAGCTAGGGAACGGACGGCTCAGGATACGCATGGAGAACCTGAATATGGCAAACGTTGATTCAGACCGTTTTTGGTTCTGACAGGAGGTTAGAGCCTGTCGTGCCTTACGAGGCCTGACTGGGTGGGCTGAGGTGGGCTTGTTTCCCCACTGGTCTTGAGCAAAAGCCTGGCAGGGGTCCGCACCCATTCCTGCCACCTTCGCACGTGTGGTTACATTCTCGCTTACACCTGGACCCTGATCATAATCCTTCGCTTGGAAGTGTGAAGAGCAATGCAGAGAAAATTCTTGGCATACCCCATTCTGCCTCGGTGTCCTCGGGGCTAGGCTAGACGCCGGATTACTAAAGCATCTCCCAATACCGCTAGAATGATTCAAATGAGCTCCTAGAATACCAGATAAGTTGTATCGTTAGTCCCATTTGTCAGCTCAAATAAGCATCAAAAGATCAAACTTACCTTCACTGCTCCGAGCTGTCAACACAACTGTGAGAGTCGAGACACACGGACCGTTGGCCCTTGAACCTTGAACAGTGAACCTGCTACGATAAGTACTTCGTTTCTAGACTAGGGGTCGAAGTGCCAAGACTAACATTTTCAGCCTCAACACCACTCAAGGAGCTGTACCTCAACTCACCATCACTCCACCTCCAGACACTCACACGCTTCTACCCCCAAAATACAAAGCTGAGCCGTGAACCATGTCCAAGGTCCTCGCCGTCTTTGGCGCTACCGGCCAGCAAGGTGGTTCGGTCGTCGCCCATGTGCTGAACGATGCAGCGCTCTCCCAAAAATACAAGATCCGCGCCATCACCCGTGATGTCAATTCAGACAAGATCAAGACACTCAAGGGAAAGGTTGAAGTCGTGCAGGGCGACGTCTTTGATCGTGCCTCCCTGGAGACCGCTTTGGCTGGCGTCCACACCGTCTACATTATGACCACGCCTTCTTTCGCACCAAACGCCGTGGAGGTCGAGTTCAACAGCGGCAAGACCATCGCCGACGTCGCCGTTGAAAAAGGCGTGCAGTACTTGATCTTCAGCACTCTACCCTCACCCAGCCAGATCTCCGCTGGCAGATACACCAAAGTCACCCCTTTCGACGCCAAGGCAAAGATTGAGCAGTACATTCGTGGCCTGAAAGTCAAGAGCGCTTTTACCTCGCTGGGATACTTCATGGAGAACTTCGGGTCCCAGCCATTCTTGGCCCCAAAGCCGGCTGCCGACGGCACTTTCGTTCTGACCCGCCCAAACAATCCCAAGACCCCGTTGCCATTCATCGACGCGGTCGGGGACACAGGAAAATTTGTTGGTGCAATTCTCGCCGACCCCGACAAGTATGCTGGCAAGATGCTCTGCTGTGCTACCACGCAGTACACCTGGGAGGATATCGTCGCTACCATGTCCAAGGCTACCGGCAAGACCGTCGTCTATGACAAGGTCCCGCGGGAGGACTTCAAGAAGAGCCTGCCCTTCCCTGGGGATCTCGCCGATATCTTCGTTCAAGGCTTCGCTTATCAGGAAGAGTACGGCTACTTCGGCTTGAATTCTCAGAAGGAGGTCGCTTGGGCTGCTGAGAATGCACGTGGCAAGCTGTCTACTTTGGAAGAGTTCTGGAAGAAGAATCCTCTTCAGCTTGCCTAGACGCACAAAGGTACACAGGTGGGATGATAAGAGGCTTCATGGTGACTGGGTTGGGTATTTCTAAACGGACCAGCTTGGGTGACGCGCCATGAAGTAGAGAGATGGACGTCCCTGAAATGATGAGTAGAGAGTGTTCACGCTCCACTGAATACGTCAATAGGAATGCTTGCAGCCGTGAGGTGAAATAGAATATCAAAAGTTAGCATGCTGATTATTATTCCAACCACCCAGCACTAATCTCCACATTGGACGAGACCATCTGCAATGAAGCTTCGAATATCCAGAGTCCTATCTGATGGCGCCTAACATGCGTGATATACAACCCAGTCTGCACGCAGATATCTAAAATGGAATGACTCTCAGACCAGTACAATCAACAACGCCTCTACCCCTGGAAGCATCTTTCGTATGCTCTTGATGACTCCCGACATCCCAGAGGGGCCTTCTGTCCTCTCGGTTGCCCCCTTGTTACTCCTACAATAGCTCCTGATGTACCTGTGTACCCTTACACCTCTCTTAATTACGTTTTGACTTATCTATGTGCGTCCTGTCCCCTTTCCTTCCCTATCACTAATTCTAGATAGTAGTCGAGTCAACTTCTTTTTTCGCCCACCAAAAATTGTAACGCCGGTCTAGTAAACAGGGGGTCGACTTCTTTTAATTTTCGAAGTCGATTATTATTATAATTTTTAGACCGATTTTAATAATTTTAACGGTATTTTATAGCCCTACCTTGGGCCTTTTAAACGGATTAAAGGCCATAAATTTCTATGAAAGGGCTGATTTGATATAAAAAGGTTTAGAAAGGGTTAATATACTAATATATCGGCAACATTAGTAAGGTTCTAAAGTCTAATCGGAGCGCTCCGAGCGAATTTAGCTGGGCTTAGCCGGTAGATCCTATATGCCGCTAAATATTAGCTCGGAGCGCTCGAAGAATTTATTAGATGAGCTCGGAGCGCTCGGATAATTTATTTAGTAACTAATTAATTTAAAACTTTATTATAGGGTTTTCCTATACTAACTATATTAATTTAGATCAGGTCGAAAAAGGGAAGCTTTTATTTTATTTTTCATATTTTTCCGACTAATGTAAAGCGGGTTCTTTCGCTATATAGAAAAGGAAAGGTAAACGGTAGAGGGAAGCCCGGATTCGCGCTTATTAAAATTAATTAACGGTAATAATAAATCTTTATTCCGTCGTATATTACGTTTATGCAGGCGCCCCAAATTATAAAATCAAAGTTACCGCTATTACGTTTTAACTTATAATCGAGGGGACGGCCAAAGGGCAGCCCTTTCCTGCTCCGGCCATCGCGCGGCCGGTTGGGGTTTGACGTGGCCCCTTCGGGCAACGCGCCCGGCCTCGCCTGGCCCGCCGCTTTCTCGAATTATAAAGACCTCCATCCCTCGCTGTTTCTCCGTCGTCCTTTCAGTCTCCCTCCGACATCTCTGCGCTTAGTCCCACGACCAGGGGATCAGCGCCTCCCTCTCCTTCCAGCGACTTTCGCCTAATCGCCCAACCCCATCTCGCCGGGCGCTGGCCTGCCACCGCTATCGAATCGCTAGCCCTCCCTCCTCCACTCGCACCCCTCCTCATCTGACCACTCTGATGCACAGCCTGAGCCAACCCCAGAACGTGCCACCCTCACTGGACCACGCTGGGCCTCCACGGCGCTGCTCCACCTCAGCTGGAACGGAGTTGATGCCGTTTGGGGGCGCGGTGAAGGCCTCGACGCGCTGAGCCTGCAGGACGCAGCCTTGCAACGCCCACCGTCGTCTTGCCACGGCTCAGCTGACCCTCGACGCTGCGACGGCATTCCTGGACAACGTCAGTGTGCAGCGACGATCATGGAGTCTAGACCGCAGGGTACACCAGATCAGGGGGCACAGCCGGCGCACGCCCAAGGAGGGAAACGCCTCACCGGCGATCCTGCGACATCCCCTTCCTGTCTGCCTGGCCATATGATCTGATGACCTAGCGCTGAGGGGCCAAGTGTGAAGCTAGATATGGGCGTTGAGCCGCAGCCAGTGGACGATGCAGCTCGATTGCGGTCAGCAGGTCTGCTGACCTCCTGAAAATGTTTGATTTGGGTAGTGGCAGGCAATTTCGGTCTCTGTCGTGTCAGCTGGTGTTTCAGGCATCAGCCATTGCTGACGTGGCGCCTGCTCGATCGCGAGGATATGCAAGCCCACTGCCCGAGGAAGTCTGGATCGGTCAAGCAACAGCGAAGAGTCTGGGAAAGGTGAACACCTGGGCTGCGACGGCGCTACCATGGGATCCTGCGAGGCGTTCTGCCAGGCGAACGCTGGTGATGGTGCGACTGGATCCTGCGGCAGGGCTCGATCGAGGCACATCGTGAAGACGGGACAGGAGATGGTTGGATGGTGTGTGAAGGTCGAGAGGGCGGGAAGGAGCCCCTGAGGGCTGGGACGAGGATGCCTTGAGACGTGGATCTCGATCCTCGCTACGCATCATTCTGGACGAGAGGTGGTCGACACGTTATGGCGGTCTCAGCTTGCAGATCGTGGCCGCTGCAGCTGACGGCCTCAACGGGATATAGAGGCCTGCGAGGGGCGCAGCGGTGATCGAGCTGCATGGGATAGATGGATGAGTGGATGCGAAGTTCCAGTGGCTGCATGGTGCGCCGAGACCTGTCTCATGAGACGCGAGAGTTGCTTCCAGATCGTCGATCGATGGTCTGGTGGGTGTGGAGGGGGGAAATGGGATCTGTGCGAGAGGAGAGTCGCAGAAGAGTATATCAGCCGGCCTTCGCCGCCTCCATGGACCTCGCGCATCTTTCTCTCCACCTATCCCAGCCGATTTGCTGTATCCTGCTCTGTCTCCTTTCATATCTGCGATGGCCTCTGTCGGCTTGGATTTCATCCCCTATCAACCTCCTCCCTCGACAGCCCGGCCTGTCAAGTGGCGTTCTGCAGTAGCGAAGAGCGGTCTTTCCACGGCCAGCAGCGAGCGCAATGACCCTGTGGACCTTACACCGCAGACCACCGCGAGCGCTAAGCTCGCAATTTACGACTTCATCGAATACGTCGATCTGACTACCTCCCTGCCAGTGAAGGCTATGGATCCACTCGGCTTTTCAGCACTGGGTTTTGGAGGCGCAGATGTATTGGAAGCGCAAGGTAAGGTCCGCTATCCTTAGTATCGATGGGGCGTCAAATAACGACTTTCAGGTCCTCCCTCGATTGGGCACTCTTACGCGGCCGGCAGCGAGGAGAACGATCCGCTCCACCCGTCGTTCCAGGAGCTGCTGCGCGACGTCGAAGATACATACGAGCCACAGCCTACAGTAATGGCTGTCCAAAACGGGAGTGAGGGAGCGGACAGCGCCTCTAAGCTCCCTACCCCGAACGACTGCGTAGACTCCACTGCCCCCATACGGGAAAGAGATGGAGACATGTGTGAGGAGATCGCCGCCCACAGCGTCCTCCTCAATAATGACTCGACATCTGACGAGCAGGGTGGGCTGCAGGGTGCCCCCAGCACTGCAGCGGTTTCGGTGTCAGGTGCACATGCTGGGTAGGCTCTTTGGACCTTCGCTCGCTGATTCCACTGCTAACAGAGGCCTGCAACCTAGGACGATCTCCCTCCGCGGGAAGACAAACCATCCTACTTCAGTTCTTCCTCCCCCTCCTCCACTACCACCACCGCCAGCACAACCTGCTGATACCGCCCTCTCGTCGACATTCCATACACAAGCAGAATCAAGTGACGGCTTCCCCCAAAACGTCGGACCTGGTCCCTCTACTGAGAGAAAAGAGAAGGCAGACACAGGTGATCGCCACAAGGGAGATGGAGGTGCACAACATGGGAAGTGCACGGCTAAGAGCGCTACGGATGCTCGACATTCCTCCAAGCGCACAGCAAGCAATGCAGGTTTGAACGAGGGGAGCGAAGGTATACCCAGGTCAGAGAAGGCCCGACGACGTATTGGTCAGTCCGCAGGCCCTGATGGCTACATACCGCGACTAATTATTCTCGAAAGACCCTACCAACGCGACAGATAATGCCGACGAAGACTCTCGCGACCTCGACTCCGTACGGCTCCGCGCGCAACCCAAGCCAGTCTTCAAACGGACCCCCCCTCTGCGAAACTCCCGGCAACGCGAGAACATAGCGAGTTCGATTCAATCCAGTGAGGCTGGCGACAGTCAAGGTAAGCCCCCCTCCTATATTTCTGACCAGTATCCGGACATTTCTTCTGATACACTTCAGATTATCCTCTCGTGGTTGAGGATAACAGCGTAATGGCCGATGACATCGGTGCCTTCACTACAGCCACCACCGTCGAGCCAGAGATCGGAACTATACACCTCCGTTTCTTCAGCTTCCACCCAAGGGAAGATCCAAAGGCCCTCGGGTGCTTAGATGCTACCACCACCCTCGACGCTTCCGTTGAACCCCTCGATCGGCCGACCTCTCTCGACGTCGCTCTACCCCAGCATCTATATGGGCGGGTTGTTGGCGAAGACGAGCACGGAACAGCAATGGTCATAACCTCTCCCAGTGCCAGCACTCCGCCACTTCCCCAGCCATCTGAGGCCCAAACTTGCGTACTTGAAGAGGAGGAATGGGAGATCAGAAAGATTGTCGGCAAGAGACGGGTAGGGAAGGGCTACGAATATAAGGTGCGTTGGAGGGATACATGGCTGCCTAGAAGTGAGTTAGGGAACGCCCAACGAGTACTGCAGGAGTTTGAGGCACGATATCAACCGGGATCTAAGTCGTGGAGACTGGCACGTGCAGACAAGGTCAGATGACAGCTTCGGGCGGACCTTACATTTCCCCTGCTCCGCTCTTTGCCTTCCTTCTCTCAGATTCAGGCACGAATCGGTAATCGTTATTTACTTTATCCTCGCCTGAATAGCGCAGACACCACTTTCGACCTCTTTGCTCTAGACGACTCAGGTTGCGACGAGTGAGCTATGTTGACGGATAATCTCTAAGCTTCTAATAGCCATTAATGCCCGCCGGTACATCTTCTCGGCCTCGTCCAGCTTGCCCTGGTTAGTGTAGAGATTGCCCAAATTGTGGACGGTAGCGAGTGTAGATGTATGCCCAGGGCCCCATGCTTTCTCGTATCCATCCAGTGCCCGCTGGTACATCTTCTCTGCCTCGTCCAGCTTGCCCTGATTTTTATAGAGATTGCCTAAGTTGCTGACGGTTATTAATGTGGATATATGCTCGGGGCCCCATGCTTTCTCGTATCCATCCAGTGTCCGCTGGTACATCTTGCCGCAAGGCTGCAGGCGAACTATCAAATCGTGGAGCAAAAATCGCTGCATTGGGCCCTGAATTAAGCCAATCGTTTGGGGGAACGAACAAGGATTCAGGGTTCGAAGCTATCGACGTTGGCCAGAGAATGCGGCACCACCAGCAAAGCAGCCTTAGAAGCCGATCATTCAGACGCGGCCGATGCATGAGAGTTAGGTAGTCTGGATGCAATGTTCGAGTCTTCGGTAATAGGCTTTCGTGCTGCCATTAAGGATTTGGATTGCATTGCCCCTTTCATGCAAGATATGACGATGTGAAAAGAGTAGGTCTGTGATTCGGCCTTGTTTAAGAGCTTCTGAACTCAATATTCGCTGCGTAGCACTTGCTTGACCAAGTATGAATCCTTTCTCATCCCAATTATATATATTGTCGGCGGTGATATGGTGTTTTTCGATCCCATTACGGAGCTAAACCCGATATTAGCTAAATGGCCAATTAAATGCAAAATAAAGCAAATAGAAAAAACTGATATAATTACAAGTTGATAGAAATGCTCAAATGAGGGGAGATATTCAGCTTTGGTACGTTGTTTATCAATATTGCGTAGATATGTACTTTTCAAAGCATCTTTATGCCTGCGCACAAAATCCCCAGTCCAATTCTTGCCCACAGTGTTCTGAATCATCTCCTCCGCCATATTTTTCACCATTTGGCTTGTAGGAGGCATGCCTCTATCAGTCAATCGATTGATTTGACTAATCCCGAATCAACAGTCAGCGCTACAACCGTGCCCAGTTGGAGCGGGGTGCTAGGATAGGAGTAGGATGTCGAAATTGAAGTCGGGTGCCAGAATTTGAGGGTTGTAAGAGGTGGAGCAGCAGGACTGGACCAAACGGTGAGAGTGTCGACCAATGAACGAACGCCCTATTAGGGTGTGCGAGGAAGATATTGAGCCTTGTATAACGGCCGACGTAGTGATTCGCTAAGGACAAGAAAATGAAAGCACAATATTCTATCATTCAATCACGAATCCTGCACATATATAAATTAATTGACACACCTATCAATCCGAGTCAATTCGCAATCTGCCTTCTCGCATGAAACCATCAAACATAATGAACGACGAGGCTGAAGATAAAGCGATGAAGCTTTGTTGGGGGACGGACTGGAGACCACAACTCCAGAAAACATAGGCGAAAATGATGGATAAGATACTTGATGTGGAAAAACATCTCCGCTCCCAGCGCTGTAGACACGAGAAGGAGGACAGAGTAGTTTCTTACTCGTCGTGGAGGCGAGGGTCAAGCTTGTCGAATAGGTCAGAACCTACCGACGACGCCGGCGTTTCCGCAGCACCCGCGCTCTCGTCCGTGACAGAAGCGGTTGACGGAGACGAGTGTTCCAAGCTGATCGAAGGAGGTGTCGACGTTTCAGCGTATTGTCGGCCGCACAGCTTCGTCGTCTCATCCACAAAATCATACGTGAATTGGGGCCACCTTTCGAGCTTCACATCCTGGTCGTGATCCTTGGTCTTTCGAGACCTCTTTCTTCGGTCAGGCTCAAACCCCACTTCGCTGCCTGACCTACGCCTCTTCATGCCTTTGGTGAACTGGATGCAATGAACATCCTGAAGGTGGAATTTCATCTCCAGAACGGATTGGAAAGCGTCGACGCATTTCAGCCTCGGATGGGGGCATTTGGTCGCTTTGTAATCGTCCAGCCTCTTGATGTGTCTATCGATATGTTCTTTCCATTTTTCACGGTCGAGGAATTGCTGCATCCGTGTCGGAGCTGGAAGTGCAGTATTCCCCAGACAGAAAGGGCAATACCCAGGGCAGGCAAGGGTCCCGCCGTAGACGAAAGGATTGCACTGGATAGGGAGCATTTCCGGCGTCCGCAGGTGGTCTTGACAGTGATGGTTCCATTCATCTTTGCCGAGAATCCATTCACTGCAATCGAAGCACAGCTCAGCAAAGCCGCAGGTGGTCACGAGTCTCTTTTTGTAGCAGCTATAGATGTGTCTCCATCTCTCGGCCGCCGGCTTGCTATGGGGAAAGAGCGAGGTCAGCAGCTTGCTCCACTCGTGGAGGACGCACAAGGGAGGGGGATGTCACGAACCTATCGAGCTCCAGCTTATGCTCTGCAATCAGGCAACTGCACTTCTCCGGTTCCAACCCCGGACGGAAGGGAACCTCGGTATCCTGTCGACAGAGCGTGATCATATCGCGGAGGACCAAGCGACCCTCATCACTCCGGATGGGAGCGACGAGGAAAAGATTCGACGCCAGTCGGTCGCGTTCGGGCATGAGACGACGAATGCGGTGAAACTGGCTGCGGTGGTATCCCATGAAGTCGGCGTCGTCCGGGCTGGCCAGGAGTTTGCTCGGTTGAAGCTTTTGGCACCTGCTGAGCTCTTCCGCCAGGAGCTTTCGTTTGTCTGCCAGCAGAGTCAGTCGACGTTCTTTCGCAGCCGGGTCTGTCTTTGCCTTCGGAGCCAGAGCGTCGATCTCAGTGTCGATGGCGGCGAATTCGGGGGTGTTCTCCAGCTCGTGTTGCTTCCTGGCCGGCAGTGCCTGCCATAGTTCTGGATTGCGATGCAGAGTCAGCCCGCGGAAGCGATCATTCACGATACTGCGCAGCTTCCCGTCGAAGTAGCCCCCTTGAAGGTCGGTCCCGGCATTGTTAGGCATGTAGGAATCGCAGTAGGTGCGCTCATCACGGTGTCCACCGTGCTTCATCCTTTGAGCCGCCGAATAGAGCTTGTCTGCCACCCATGTCAGCTTGAGAAATCGGGTCGAGGGGGGAAACGATGAGACCCTACCGACAAGGTACAGGCCCTCTGCCCTGAAATCGTGGATGGTGGGGGGCCGCAGATATCCGGCGCGCCCTCCCAGCTCCCTCAGACGCCTGCTGAAGGTGTCGGCTTTTTCCATCTCGCCGGTGGAGACGACGTGGAAAAATGGTTTGCCGAGCACACCTTCGTTCTGCCGGAGATGATACATTTCGTTCTCCGGCGGTTCGATCTCCAGCAATTCCTCCATAGTGCTGTAGTCCCGGAACGCATTCTCCGCGATGGCTCTGGCCAGCATCGTGAGCACTGGATTGCAAAAAAGTGGTCGTGGCTCCAGACCCTCGTGTACGGAATGTTCCGGCCTGCTCATCACATCAACTGTCGGAAAGCTGTAGTGACGGAAAAGCTTTGGATGCTGTCGAGGCGAACCTTTTCTCCGGCGTCAATGTCATATTCTTCGCATCTCGCACCACCTGTATGGCGAACTCGGCTTTCCCGTGCTCATTCCGAAAGACACCAAAGGTCATGTCCTACACAACGCATTCTCAATCAATTTCATCCTTGTTTGAGAATTCGTTCAACTTGCGGAGAATACTTACACGGTAATAGAGGCCACGACCGGAACCGGCACGGCAAGTGGATTCGATGTACTCACCCACCCTGGCCGATGTAAACACGTAGAGCTGGATCTTCGCCCATGTATCCACACGGATCCGCGGCTTGTCGTAGATCTGCCAGTCTTTCTCCCAGAGCTGCGTGCCCAGGTGTATAAAGTGGTTGGTGGTACCGTAGCTCCTGATCCTCTTTCTGTGAGCGAGGCCAAGCTCTGTTCGCAGGGGTTCCTTGATGAACTGCAGGCTGGTTAGCCTCAATACTCAGAGCATGGGTTGCGGAAGCCACAGGGTACCAACGTTTGTGACGGACTGCGTTGTTTCGGGAGGTATGAGGGAGGCGTGCCTCCGCCAGCCGGCCGTGAAGTCTTTCCAGTATTGCAGAACGGACTTCTCGCCCGCCTTGGGGTCGCCATAGGTGCCATCGATACCGTAGGCCATCATCCTCACAAAGTCCTTCAAAGTCTCCAAGTCGTACGGGTCAGCGCCAGGGTGGTCTTGTACGTATCTGTTTTACGAATGTCAGCTTCTTTCAGAACGCGCCAGGGCCCAGGGCGGTAGACCTACCCATTCCATAGCCCCAACGCCCGCGCGTAGTTTTTCTCGGTCTTGGGTTCAAGGTGTTTCTTGACTGCACTGCCATTGACGATCGCTTTGTTGATGTCAGAACCCTTCTCACGAGCTCGCTGGAAGAAATCCTCCGGGGACTTCTTCTTTGGCATTGGAGACGGCGTGAGGAGCGATTCGGACGGAGTGAAGAGCGAAGGCAGAATCCAAAGGGAGGGAAGGAAGAGAGACACAAAGAGAGGGTGCGCAGGTATCGTGGAGCTGGGTCTTGCTGGAAGCAAACGAGGCGTCCTGCGAGACGATTGGCAAAACAACGGGACCAAGGTAGACAGGTAGGAAGGACGAAACAGAAAGAGCGAGGCCAGCAGACAAGGCTTTATACGCAACAGTCGGGGGAAAGGGCACGGCGTCGTCTTCGCATCCAGTTTCGCACCCCCGGGAGCCAGCTCTGGCTCCCCTCCATCCTTCTGGGGTTCGCCGTCTAAACTTGACAAGATCGAGCTGGCAGGATGGACTAAGAGTCACGAGAATAGCACATCAAGAGAGCACGAAGGAGCAGTGCCTGAGCAGTGGGTGAGCGAAAGTGAGCTGGGGTGAGCAGTGGGTGACGCGAAGGTGCGTGGTGGGTGCGAAGAGCGGCGACAGCTGACTAACCCGACCGGGAGCGAACGCAGGTTTTCGTAGGCCACCCTACCTTAGTAGGGGATGGAAAAAGACGCCTACTTAGCTAGCTCATAAGCCTGGCTCTTCAGGGCTCCGTAGCGGGCACTAGCGGGCACTTGCACTCGGAGCCGTGGCGTATACTAGCTTCCGCACAGACGACCCGCACCCGCACTAGGTACTAAAGCTAGCTCGCTCGCTAAAATCTGCAGCCTCGTGCGAGCTCTCGACAGAGGATTTCTATCTTTGCCCGCTGAGACGGAACATATAATTTGCTGGGTACCTTTCATGGTGATACTATAGGATTCTATGCCGAATATACAATATCAAGGGTAATCATCATCTGCAAAGCTCCATCAGGCCTTACATTGTATTTCTTCGCTTCACACCTTCCCCTTACCTATCACATGTGCTCAACATCGCTTCAAATTATAGCGCGCCATAATGTTCGACTTTCCCCTCACTCGTAACTCGTGGCGCCTTGACATCGTAAGTATCCTGGCCGTTCTTGGTGAAAACAACATCAAGATCCACGCGCAGAGCATTACAGCCTCAAAGTTCAGCCTTCTGCCACGCTTGCTGCCTGCACCGCAGGCTCTCCTCCGGGAAACGCGACCCAAGCGCCTACCCTTCGAGACGGATGTTGAAGTGTATGGAGTGAGGTCCGGCTCTCAGAGGTCAGGCCTGAATTATATACCTAATCTGATACATCGAGTTGGTGAGGTACGTGCCTACCAGGTTGTGGACGTGGAGATAGCAAGAGAGAGGAGAAACCGCGCTGTCACATATAGGTCTTGGGCGCCACTGAATCTGCTCGCCATTGGGAGTTGCTTGCTCTCTCTTGGGCTTCTGATATGGTCCGTTTTGCTTCGTGACGGCGTGGCCTTTATTGCAATACTGGTCATGTCCTCCGCTACTTCAGCTTTAGGGTACGCTTCGCACTGGAAGAGGGAAAACATTATGGCCAAACGTTCAGTGAGGAAAAATCCTCCCGAGAAAATTGTTCTCAAAACTCGTTGGGGGGCTTTTCTGGTCGTGCAGTGTGATGAGGATATCGCGCGGGAGCTATACTGGGCCCCGGAAGAATGCATGTATAGTATGGGCAACGTGGCCTCTCGAGCCTTTGGTGGTGTCATCGGTGGACTCGGAGTGATGATAGGTGTTGTGTTGTTCGGCAATTGCACGTGGGTCATGCAAGCAGCCATCGGATCTTCGTACGCTTTCCTAAACGTCTCGTATTGGCTGATCACGGTCATTCCGGAAAACTATTCGTGGGATTTGAGCAGATTCTCTGTCACCGTCAAGCATCATGATTCGACGACCTTCACGAGTGCGCTATGGCAAAGCATCATGCTGACTCACTCTGTCCGGTGGGTGAAGGCAAATAACATCATACCTAACTCACCTGCGTGGAAAGCATGGTTGGATGAAGCAGAGCAAAATCTCGAGAATGATAAATGGGACCCTGAGCAAGCTTTGACGGAGCATTCTGATTCAAACCATATAACACCAGTATAAAAGCCAGATCGTATCAACCAAGATGATCAGGCAAGGCGGAAACGAGGCTATTCCATGATTCCCCTCTTCGAAGAAAGTACCGATGAGAAGTATACTTATACTTGGTCATGACTTCTCCCGTTTCCATACATATTACCTCATCCTATGTTCACCCCTGATCAAGCACGTGGCGCTTTTCACGCACATCACTCCTGGAGATGGCTATTAACGGCCATGCCAAACATGCTGTGCCCACCATCATGATTGCTCCCAAGACAGCTTGCGCACGCGTATAGTATGCAGCTTCCCCGTTCGCGAGTGCGCCTGCAACGGGAGCGCCAACCAGCTCTCCAGCTGCAGCGGCGAACATACTCATGCCAATGCGGGTACCAAGTTCCGCAGGAGATGGTGAAAGGACGGTATGTGACATCGACGCAATCGGAGCCGTCACAAGAGCACCGGAGACAAAGCCCCAAAGCACACACCAGACTACGAACCCGGGCATCGTCGTGACGCCGATCCAGCTGAAGAGTAGTATGACACTAGCAAGAGCCCAGAAAACGAAGATGCGGATAGGTGGTATCCTCGCTCCGAGTACGTAAGGCATGATGCGGCCAACGAACGAGCCTGCATTGGCGATGGCTAGAAGGTATCCTGCGAAATGATCGGATGCTGCGAGCGCCGTCTGCGCAAACGAAGGAATGTACGTGAATGGAACATAATAAGGAAGAAAAATCAAGAACATCGCAAGCGTGAAGAGCGCATACGGCGGCTCGCGGAGCGCCGACAGGTGGAGGAAGCGGCGAGCTTGATACGCGTGATTAGGTCGCCGACACGTAATGGCGAGGGCAACGAGAGCACAGCCAAGGTGGACGAAGGCGACGCAACGCACCGCCCACCCGAAGCCTATCCTGGGGACCAATTCGCGAATCATGATGGGGAAAACGATACCTCCAACGCACGCACCTGTAGCGATGATACCCAGAGCGATCGATCGCTTGGTCGTGAATTGCATGCTGACGGCCGCGAGAATGGGAACATAGGTGCATCCAAAGCCCAATCCCACACAAACACCCTGGGCCAGCAGCACCTGATAGTATGAGCTGGCGATGCTGGTCATCAGCATGCCGAAAACGGTCAGGAAGCTCCCGCTACAGATCAGGGTGCGAAAATAGCCACGATCGTAGATTGGGCCGGTGAATAGCCCGAGTGCCATTCCAATAAAGGCTTGGACGCTGCCGATCCAGGAGATCGCTGAAGGGGAGCGTTCTGAGAGCGTGTGTGATTGGTAGTATGCTTGGTAGACGCCGAAGCTGTTGAGGATGCCGCTGTAGAGATTCTGTTAGCATCTTGACCTGCAGGAGAAGATCTTATCAATGGCTGCTGTGATTTTGGAGGCCAGCTCTTACTTACGATGTATTGACGTAGAAGAGGAAGCCTGCGAGCACATATAGCCACGGTCCCAATCCTTGCTTTATTGCTGGTTCGCAGTTTAATTGTACATCACGGACTTCGCTAGTTGGCTGCTTTTCCGTCGAGAGATCGGCCGCGGGTATCTGAGCGTCCATTATCTCATTCGAAATCTTGGTGCACAATTGGTTACTACTTCACGGCATGGTTATTTGCGAAGACATCGACACTATGCAGTAAAGGCATAGACGCTGATAAGGCTAGGATATTGATCTATCTGAGCATGATGGAGAAGATCCTGCGATATGAAATATAGTGTAGCCGAGTTCCGCTATAGGCATGTTTACAGGCGCTTGGGTACGAGGACTGCATACCGTGAGTCTGCTGGGAGTCGGTTGCCGACAGTACAGGCAAAGAAAAGAGCACAATTGGACTTGGGCTCTTGAGCTTTTCAGGCGGAGCGAACAATGAGACCCCGATGCGAAAGACCGTTTAGGATCATATATAGCAGCACATGGACGGGGTTCACGGCTCGGGCCCATCACGGCAGGGTCTTGAGGTTAGATATATTGTTACTAGGAGCCGAAGACGTGAGATGGTATCCCCCAACTATCCTGACTTGTACTTTGATTTAGTATTGAACATTGAGAGCTGAGACTGGAACAACACATAGCCATCAGCTCTTATCGTCCAAAGACATTTCGAGATGTGTGGACTGTGATGTACAAGATTTCAGTGTCTCCCTTGTCATTGGAGTGCTCTGATAGAGGATCATGCAACTAATTTAGTACACCTGTCATCTGAGTGGACCAGAAGCCGCCCATGAGTGAGGCCGGTCTAAGAAGGCTGTCTGCCTAATCAGACGCAGGACTCGAAATCTAAGGCTGCATGACGTTTCTCAGATTGGTTGACATATGCGATAGGACACCTGATATTCACTGCACTGTTGCACGGCGGATGAATCATGTAGCACGTATTCATCTACATGAGCTCGTACGGAGTATTGCGAATGAAACGAGGACTCGGTTCCAGCATCAGGAAAGTGAGTGCGTCAGGAGCAACGCTAAGGTTCCGGAGGATGAGCTTGCAATGTTCTGTGCCGTCGACTATGGTGATCGACTAGACCCTGCGCCTGTAATGTGGCTAGTCTTCTCGATGGATCCATTAGCAACTGAGGAATACCAATCGAAGCCCATTCCGGTTCCCCGCTCTCCTTGCATGCGCCTTACACCATCCCGAAGACAGATGACAACAAGGATCTGTAACCACGAATTCCTCCACGAAGGATTCTTGCTGGGGTAATTTAAGCGGAGCATCAGGCGGGGTCGTCTATCGAACTCGGTTTTGCTGAGCAGAGTGGAAACGCATGCGCCTGAGGGAGGTTGGCGCTACAGCCCGTTATGATCCACATTGGCTATCCTTCTATGCTGTACCATACCGCATTCGGAGTTCGTCAACTTCCCAGCCAATATCGTGCGTTGACAAGTAGGTGCTGTGACCACATAACGATCATCATAATATTAAATCCATCAAGTTCTTGCATCCCCAAGCGCATTGTCCATGTTCAGATGGAGTCGATCCAGGTTCTCGGCTTCTATTTTCTGGGCCTCCTCGCTTGCGCATTGGTCAAGAAGGTTATTTCGAAGTTGCTATTCGCGCATAAATTACGGCGGATTGGTTGTCACGTTCCAAATCGGTATCCTCAGCGGGTTCCTTATATCGGTTCCGACCTTTCCAATATCCTAGATAAAAGCAGGCAGGAAGGTACTCTCTTCACGAAGCTGCAGCAGATATTCCAAACGTACGGGAAGACGTTCCAGGCCACCTTATGGGGCCAGACCCTGTTATATACCATCGATCCTGCCAACATAAAAGCAATTCATACCGTAGAGTTCAATAGCTTTGGTGTCGAATCTATCAGAAAACCAGTCAATCACGGTTGGATTGGCGATGGCATATTTATGTCCGACGGGTCTGTTTGGAAGCTATCCCGCACCCTTCTCAAACCTGTCTTCTCTAAGGGGCAGTATGCAAATCTTCCAGGTCTCGAAGTTCATGTCCAAAGATTGCTTGCCCTCGTACCTCGGGATGGCACCACGATCGATTTGCAACCGCTCTTCTCACGTTTCGTCAGTCTCATTCCCGTACTCAGCTTCTTGGAGATATCTTGTGGCGCTTTACATCCCTATATAGACGGACTAATCCGATACCTAGTTTCTCGATGTATCTACAGAGTTTCTGTTCGGCGAATCTGCTCAATCTCTGCTTCCGGGCTCTTCCCGCCTAGATGTAGATCAATTCAACATGTCGTTCAGCCGAGCACTACTCGGAATGACACAACGGCAAGCTCTCGGAAGGGGTTTAGCTCTGTTCAGGCGAAATACCGAATGGCAGGAGGCGTACAGCAACGTCCATGCGGTTGTTGACGGATACATCAATCGCGCTGTAGAAGAGCAGCATTATCCCACAACCCCGACCAGGGACTCTATTACACACTCTTCACACGCGGAACCCGAACGAGATTCGTTTTCGATGTTACATGAGCTGGTGAAAGATACACAAGATCGCCGCTTCCTTCGCGATCAGCTTCTGAACGTTTTCATCCCCGCCCGTGACTCATCAGCCATCGGGCTCAGCGATATTTTCTTTAATCTAGCAAGGAAGCCAGAAGTCTGGACAAAGCTTCGCGAAGAAGCTCTGAAAATCGAACAACCACTCACCTTCGACCTTCTCAAATCGATGAAGTACTTACAGTGTGTACTTAGTGAAAGTAAGTTCAGATCGAGACCCCAGTGATATGTATTGACTCTCAAGGTCTGCGTCTCCTCGCTCCCGCCGACGTAAGCTATCGCACCTGTCTCTCGGACTGTACCCTCCCCAGCGGTGGTGGTAAGTCCGGCAGAGAACCCATTTACATCCGTAGCGGGACCCGCATCGAGATGCGATTTGGTATTATGCATCGAGACAAAGATTATTGGGGATCTGACGCAGAAGAGTTCCGCCCAGAGCGATGGCTAGATGACCTCCGGCCAAAGTGGAGGTATATACCTTTCCTCGGAGGAGCACGGGTCTGTCCCGCACAGCAGATGGTTCTCACGCAATACGCGTTCCTCCTAGTAAAGTTTTTGCTGGAATTCAGAGAGATTGAAAATCGCGATCCGGAGATCGCTTTCGTTGAGGAGATTAAGTTTGGTAAGAAGAGTCGGAACGGGGTTCAGGTTGCGTTCAGGACGGCGTCGTCGTGAACTCGATGAGCTGAAGCTATGGTGTTTCGTACCGAACATTGGGAGAAGCTTGCCCTCGCTTCAACTCTCTTCTTAACACACACTTCCTCCTTTCCAACTCTATTGCTCGTTGATAACAGCCACCCGATACTTCTTGGGCGATTTCGATTGTTCCTCTGTCTCCGTTTTGTTATTTATCGCCGATATGTTCCCCGCTACGGGTGGAGTGAAATGAAGTCGGTCGAGGTGATTTGTTGCCGTGAGATCTGTGCTGATGCCCACGACTCCCGCATTGGATTCCGTGACGGTCGGTGAACTATTGATTTCTCTTGTCTTCGTCCATCGCTTCTTCCCGCCTCTATTATCGCGTTCCTTTCTGTGTCCTTGCCGTATATGGAGTAGCTTGGTAGGATTGGTAATTCTGTAATTCTCGTATATTGGCTTGCTATACGACGATGAAAGAAGTATGAAATAGGACTGTCCAATATAAGTTGTCTATTCTCCTTACGGAAGATATTCGATACCGGCTAGGATTCGCCCGCTGCTCGGACGATAGCTCAGCCGGTATGCCTGATATACCCCTTATACTGGCAAGCTGGCACAGGCTGTGGACGACGTGGTTGGAAGAGTGTCCTTGCCTTCATATTACATGACTTCCCGTCTTCCAGGGAACACCCACTCGTGCTGAGCCTATGGTCTTTGATTGCGCATATTCCTCTACTATCGTGGACTCCTTGATAGTGAGGGCTATGGCTGGAAAACCTGTATTTAGAGGAACAGAACATGGCTCCAAATTTTCCTGCGCCTCGGCAGCAACCATTTCAGCCTGACAATATCTAACTCATCCTATAATTTGCTCATGCGGCAAAACCTTATTTTAGTGTTAAAGGAAGAGTGCAAATAAGTACGTCCAGAATGCCGTAGAACTAGAAGTAAAAATGGCCAATCAACGACCACCTCCAAAAGCGCATCTTATCAGCGGCCATTGCCGCTTACCCATCGTGTTGTGGGACAGGTCAGGATGGAATTGCGATGCGATCATCGAGTTGAAGCAGTGGAGTCCCGACCGGGTTTGCGCACATGTGGCTAATCGGAATATTCTATGGGCTGAGCGGGATCTATTCTACAGCTTCTGCCATATGTATCCTTTATGACCATGGTGATCTGACACATTGAGATAGTCGCGTATACAGAGCGAGTCCCTCCTATTTAAGATCAGCGACAGCAGACATGGAGTCCGCCACATCCCCTCCGAAGATGCTTGAAGTGGCGGCAAAGCCATATGTCTACGCATTCCCGCCAAAGCATACTGCCTTACTGGTCATAGATATGCAGCGAGACTTTCTCCTTCCCAGTGGATTTGGAGAGATAGAGGCCGGCAGTCTCCACGCCGTGCAGGCCTCAGTAGCCCCGACTAAAGAGCTATTGGATAAATGCCGCCAAGCCAACCTCGCTATATTCCACACTCGCGAAGGCAATAAGCCTGATCTATCAGACTGTCCCTCGTCCAAGGTATTACGTCAGAATGGCGCACCAGGCAATACAGAGTACTCGAAGGCCATTGGTGATATGGGAGAGATGGGAAGGCTGCTTATCCGAGGCGAGCATGGCCATGACATCGTGGACGGATTGCAACCTTTCCCGGGCGAAGTGGTAATTGATAAGCCAGGCAAAGGAGCCTTCTGGCAGACAACATTAATGGACAAGTTGAAGGCGAAGGCAATCACACATCTCATCATATGTGGAGTGACTACGGAATGTTGTTTCGCTACGACGTTTCGTGAGGCTAACGACCGAGGCTTTGAGTGCTGTAAGCATGAGGCATCCATCGCTCGGTTAAGGTCCGGCGTTGCTAACGCTACTAACAGGTGGTATCGAAGAGGCAACTGCGGGATACAAAGACGAATTCAAATGTTCTACTTTAGATATAATACATTGGAGCGAAGGGCTTTTTGGCTTCGTTGCCTCTTTGCAACCCCTATTGGACACTCTAGCACCGTATACAAGAAAGCCCGTGCCCACTAGAAGCGAGACTCATGCACAGGACTCTCCAACATTCGGCGGCGACCTAGGAATTTCTAGCCTCCAAGAAGCTTTCCGCGACGGACTGTCTCCGCTGATTATGTTGGAATCGGTCTTTGATAGGGTTGAGAAGTACAAAAGCGTCGATGCAGCCGTCTGGATCCGTCTAGAAACAAAAGACTCGGTGATGCAGCGAGCAAGGGAACTATTGAGAAAATGGCCTCATCGGAATCAACGCCCACCCCTGTTTGGTGTACCATTCAGCGTGAAAGACAACTTCGACATCGTAGGCCTTCCCACCACCACAGCATGCCCTCCATTGACAGATGAACCTTCTCAATCAGCTCCAGCATATGATCTTTTGCTAGAGCAAGGTGCAATATTCATTGGAAAAACGAACCTTGATCAATTAGCTACAGGTCTCACAGGTTGTCGTTCTCCACACGGAATCCCTCGCTCAGTGTTCAACCACGACTATATATCAGGGGGCTCATCCTCTGGTAGTTGTGTTAGCGTTGGTGCGGGGTTGGTGTCTTTCTCCTTAGGCACAGATACTGCAGGATCTGGACGGATCCCCGCAGGATTCAACGGCGTCGTCGGCTTCAAACCTACCCGAGGACTCATATCAGCGCGTGGCGTAGTCCCAGCTTGTCTGTCGTTGGATTGTGTCGCTGTCATTGCGCGCAATATGCATGACGCCCGTACAGTGTGGGATCTCTGCGCCGAATTCGACGAGGACGATCCTTACGCCAAGACTGCTGCTCCTATGCAGAGGCACATCAACCCGACCGGCGCTCAAGCGAAGAGCTTCAAATTCGGCATCCCACCACCTGAGGCCCTGACGATCTGTCATCCAGTCTATCGTCGAAAATTTGATGAGGCTGTTCAAACTCTACAGGCTATGGGAGGCCATCTAACGCCGATCGACTGGAGTCCGTTCGAGAAAGCGGGCAAACTCCTGTACGAGGGAACGTTCGTATCAGAGCGCCTTGCTAGCTTACCCGACGACTGGCTCGAGAAGAACCGAGGATCTCTCCATCCCGTCATCGCAGCGATCTTCGAAACCGTAATAGCTAGGCAAAGTACAGCAGTCGAAGCGTATAGAGATCTCCAAGCCAAAGCGCTCTACACACGCCAAGCCGAGAAGATCTTCGCCTACACCTCAACAGGGATCGACGTCCTCGTCGTCCCAACGGCTCCAACACACTGGACCGTCGAGGAAGTGCTCGCGGACCCGATCGCAACGAATAGCGTCCTTGGTACGTTTTCGCATTTCGGCAACGTCCTCGATCTCTGCGCCGTGGCTGTGCCGGCGGGGACGGTTTCGGTGGGGGAGTTTTCGGGTAATGGTGATGCTGAAGCTCGGGGGAGGTTGCCGTTTAGCGTAACGCTGATAGGGGGCAGTAGGATGGATGCTGAGACTTTGGAGTTGGCGGTGCGGTTTCAGGAGTGGATGGGAACGTCTTGATGGATATGATACTCTGTTGCCATGGTGTTGGACAGCGATTCCCACTGCGCCGCAAGATAATTCAAAGTGGTGTATATATGACATACAGACATACATACCGTACCGTACTGGTTCAGTGGTAACGTCTAACGCCGAGCTTTCGCCTCCGAAACCCCCAGCCGTCCACATCATATACACATTGGGACCCCCACACCGCACATCCCCATCCCAGTCCTACCGCTATCAACGAATCTCCAACAACGAGCAACTCACATACAGACAGACCCCTAACAACAAACCCAGCAAAAGCGATCCGCTGACGAAGAAAGAATATTGAACAATACCCAACAGCATCCCTAATACATACCATACCATTCAAAAATCAACCCCGTCTCCTACGAAACTCCAACATCGGACCAGGAGCATAACTCGTCAAATGCGAATACAGCTGAAACTCCCCAACCCTCCGTCTCCCCCTCCCCATCCCCTCACCCCCCTCACCCACACTCCCTCCATGCCGCCCACTCACCCGAAAGTCCATCAACCACAGCACCCGCGCGACAGTAATACTAATCTCCATCATCGCAAAAGCCCTGCCGATACATGCTCTCGGCCCCGTCGAAAACGGACTATACGCCGCATGGTCCGCTTGGCTCGGCTTCCCACTTCCATCATTATCTGAATATGAGGGGAGCCAACGCTCCGGCGCAAACGTGAACGAGTCCGGGAAATAGGTCTCGTTGTGATGGATGGCGTAGATGCAAGTGCCGACGTCGTAGCCTTCTGGGATGAACTCCCCGTCGACGTGAATTCCGCCGGCTTCTGCTTCTCGCCACATGGCGCCGGCGGCGGCGGGAGACATTCGCATCGCTTCTTGAATGCAAGCGGTGAGGTATCTGCAGGAATTGAGTTGGGGTCCTGATTTGATGTCGTCGAGCTCGTGGAAGGTGTGTCGGATTTCGTGGGCTAGGGTGGTGTAGGCCGTGGGGTTGTGGGAGAGGTAGAAGAATATGGCCGAGAGCGTTGTGGCTGTCGTCTCGAAGGCTGATGATACGTATATCGAGTTAGGCTCGTAGGGAACTAGAGCGGCGGACTTACCAGCTACCAACAGCACCTGCGCTTCGGCCATAAGCTCCATGTGCGATATACAGCTCCCCGTCACCTCGTCTTTGGCGTCAAGAACTCTAGCAAACAGGCTGTTCGCGGTCTCCTTCTGTCCTGGATCTGTGAGTAATTCGCCAATATCTCGTCTCCACTGCAAAACTTTCCTAAGAATGTCGCGGTCGATTGGGCACCATAAAATGTCTAGACCGAGGTTGGCTAGTCCAGGAGATTGAGCATAGGTCCCACTTCGAACGTTCAGTGCCATGATGGCGGTCACGACGAAACGTGTTTCTGCTGAGCTGAGGGTGCGAAATTTGTGACCGAATACGAAATCGCCGCTGATGTCAAAGGCCAGCCAGGTACCTATCATGGAGTGTAAGTCGAAGAAATGTAAAAGAAAGAGAAGCAACCCACACCAGTCACGCATGTTGCGAATTCCCGTCCACCCATTTGGATCGCTTGAGTCCCCCGCCAAAATCAGCTCGCAGAAGGTTTGAACATGACTTAGCATGACAGGCTCGAACGCAGTAAGTGACTGAGTGGAGAATCCTTGGCTGATAAGCCGTCTTCTGCTGCCATGTACGTTCTTATCGATCGTTGTGAGAATACTATGGCCGCCGAGGACACGCGAGATTGTAGCGAACGCTTTGGACTTCTTCACATTTTTTGAGTGGTCGTAGATATCTTTGTAAAGGGAAATGAGTCAGATGGAATGATTGTTGAATGGACTTAAGATTGATCTACCGTGAAGTCCGGTCTTCGAATTAATCAGAACCCGATTTGGGCCATAGCGAACAATAGACCCTTCCTACACATCAGATCGACAAACAAGAAACCAGTGATTGTTGGTCGAACCGTATTGCTCGTGGCATTGTAACATGTTCAAGTGGAGATTTCCACGCCAGGCATGGTAGGCGCCGTACCAGCTTGTCAGCTTCGCAGCCAACGGGCCAGGAAATTTGGCCAAAGGGTGGTATGTCACAAGATAGATGCATCGTCCGAGGAGCTGGAGCCCATCAGCTGCAGGGACGCCAGTAGCTCAGATGATAGGTTCAAGGTGAGATGGACGACTCACTGCCAAGAGGGGGATGATCAGAGTGAGGAAAAACGTAGGATGAAGGCTAAGAGACTCGAACAGTGCGTGTGGAGAGTATGTATCCATTGTCTTTTGTAGAGAGAATAGAGAACTGAAGACGTCGATAATTTCCTCATGAAACAAAGAAGCGATAGCATACGTCAGTAAGTGTAATCCGACAGAGATAATTCTCCCGTCAATGAGGCCGTTACTCAGTAATAGAAGTAATGCAGATGGTTCGAAGAAATTTCATAGATTGAACCTCTCCAGCGGTGTGTAAGCCCAACGAGGTTTCTGTTGTGAATGGTTGCTATGCTTGGAGAACAATGTTTCGAATGCTTGGAGCTATATGAATAGAAAGACATGTCCTCGAAGTTCTCGGGTGACTATACCCAATCACTATGGACCCACTTTATGGTAAACATCTAGCTGTGCCTCGCGGATTGTAACGTTTACTGCCCACCATCAATCTTGTCATCCCCTGTTGCTCAGCCTGCTTTGGCTTTATCTCAGCCTTCACCATCAGTCATAATACTCGATTAATTTCTTGAATGCGGCACACAGACCCAAGAAGGAGCTGCCAAAAGTGCCAGTGAATCCCCTTCGGTATCTAGGTAACTATTAAGTCCGACCAAATTCTGGGATTATTTCGTCTCCAGTAATAGTAAGAATGTCGAGTAGGATTGGGACTCTTGAGCGTCTCAAGGGTTAAGGAAGAATCGTGCATGTGTACACCCCATTACGGCGGGTGCGTCCGCAACTTTGTCGAAGCGTGTCGATTGTCGTCAGTCCGTTCGTCATGGCTAATAGCTAGAGGACTTCTCCACGGAGTAAATACAAGCAGACATACTCCTTTGTTACCCGAATCATGGAAAGAACCTGGTAGTATCAGGTGGTGCTGTCTGCATGGGCCTTCGTATCCTGGGAGAACCCGACGTCGATAGTGATATCTGGACGACTGACAGGCAACCGGTTCGAAAATGGCTGCATGAAGGCTGCGCCATTGTTAACCTATGGGGCTTTTCGCACATCGTTATGCAGCGGGAACAACGTCCACTAGGTGAAACGGTCCCAAGTTAAGGAAGGCGAGGAGGCCAGTAGCGGTAAGCCATTCAATGCTTCGTCAGGGCTTTGATGAGTGCCGATCAATTGGACACAGATGAGGTCGATCCCCACATCCTTTCAGCGTCGTGTCGGAGGTGCTGCCGGGAGCACCACCAACTTTGGAGATGGCGAAATAACAATGATGATTGGGCAGCATAGAAAGCAGGGCCGTGTATCCAATACGGCAATGAAAGCCGGTGGAATTCAGCTGCGGGTTCATGCATCGATATCGACTTCGTTTTCAACAAGAATGTGAGAGGAAGGTGAGCGATGAGTCGAAAGAAAAAGGGTGTGACGAAGATGAAACAATCTCACCGCGCTAGCATTGATACTAGTGACGCGCCGTTCCGAAGGCCGCTCAGCCCCCCGGCCCGACCGTTGCCGATCTAGCGTACCGAACACGCTATTTTACCTACCGAAGAATACCGTCAGCTTTTCAAATGATCATCTTCCGAAGACAATACTTCGGTTTATCAAGAGGATATACCTTACTTATAGACGTTATCCATAGCCGCTAGTCAATGATTCTAAACGTTATGGCCTTATCTCAGTAGTTGTCAGTGCCAAAGAGTCGCAAGGCTCTAGTGTCCCCAATGGATGAAGTACCTGAGTACAAAGGCACTGTCTCGTATCGGCCATTCCGAGAATGTGACCTCGTCCCATAACATAACGCCGCATATCTACGTCACAGCTCCAACAAGGATGGACCTTTACAAGGACAAGGATACCCGAGTCCACGGCGCCAGTGGATTGGATGTCAATACACTGTGCCACGTTGTTGCGCCAAATCTTGTTCGAAGCTAGAGAATGACGACCAGCTGCACGTAATATATGATGAGATGAGTGTGCAACCATTACGAAAAGTCAACGGCAGTTGACTCGGCGGAGTCTGGCCATCTACAACAAGATGGGCCTTATAGACTGCTTGCACGGCCCACTTGCAATCCTTCTGATCATCCGCCCCAAGTTTGGACGCCATGGCTCTCCCACATTCCTCGGTGCACGATGAGCTCAGAGGATTGGCCTTTGTCTCGCTCTCGCTGGTCACTTTTACCCTTGGTGTGGTCGTTGTGTCCTTGCGCATGTACCTTCGAATATCTCGACGCATCACGGGCTGGGACGATTACACAATTTGTATCGCATGTGTAATGATCCCTTCTCGTCGTCAGCTCCCATCGCATTGTACTTATCCAGCATAGGCATTATCCGTCTTAGGAACCGTTGCCGACATCTACGAAGTTGCAAATGGCGCCGGCAAGCATATCAACACCTTGACACCAACTCAGGTGTCCGGCTTCCTCAAATGGACACTTATCGCAGAGCTTGAGCTCGTCATCAACACCTGTTTCCTCAAGCTTTCTGTTTGCATTTTTATCTTGCGATTCATCAACAGAACTAGGAAAAATCTACATTACTTCATCTATATCCTGATGGCATTCCTCATCGTCTCCACTATAGCACTGGTAATTACCTTGCTGGTTCAGTGCGTGCCCTTATCAGCGCTCTACCGTCCTGGCGTAAAAGGACGGTGCTTTCCCAAGCATGTACTTTACTCTGTAGCTTACGTGCAGGGAGGTGTGTTGTTCCCACAGTCCATATATGGCTTTTCTGACCTTTTCAATAGCTTTCAGTATATTTACAGACTTTGCCTGTGCTGGCCTACCTATCTTTATCCTGCGGAACCTTCAGATGAGCAAGTCGCTCAAGATAGGACTGTCAGTGACCATGGGGCTCGGGGTTTTGTAAGGTGATCTTATTCACTGTCCAAAAGAGATATGTTGACACAGTGTGTCTAGCACTGCGTCTTGTTCGATCTTCCGAACCGCGTTTCTATTCACGAACTATTCTGAAGATTTATCATGTCGGTCTCCAGACGTCTCAATTCAGCAGCAAAGGACTGACGAAGCTTCAGATGCAAACCTGATCAACGTAGTTTTCGCCCTGTGTGTCCCGTCCAAGATTCTACCTGCCATAAGCAGCAGCTGACACAGAAACCAGATTAGAGCGAAGCCTTGGCATCATCGCAGCCTCAATCCCTACATTACGACCACTCTTCGCCAATTTCAGGCCCATGTATAGAATCCATTCAGACAACACCAGGGAGCCGTACTCTGATCGTGCCCTCATCAACGGCGTAGCTCCTACCAAACAGCCACGAAAGATTATAGACGAATCGGTGTCATTGGATCCTATAGGCATAAGTAAGACGACAGATGTTCGCGTGCTACGCGACTTCTAACGTCAGCTGGAGGAGCAGGTCTAGGATTGGGGGAAGAGAGGTTTACTAAGTTGATTGTAGCCATATTACCATCGTTCAAGAAACCGGATTCGGGCAGATTGAATTGGAATACCAGATCATTCCCTCTTAGAAAAAGTGATAAAGAGCGACGAGTATGATGACGCTCACGGTGAGACCCCCAAAGCGAAACTTCCCCATAAAAACAGTAGATTATCTACATAAGGTACCTCGGGTACTTAGTACCTACGTAGAGCGCGTCACTCTAAGAGGTGGCCGCTTCAAGCTAGTATTATCTAGCGTAAGGTACATATAGGTAGAACACCACATATACTACCTTAGCGGCGGGTAACGGATTCTTCGTACGGTCTATAGGCGGTAGCAAATTGGGAACGGTAATTATTATAGTAAATTGAGATTTCACGTCTAATATTATAGACGTTAGTTTAAATTACGGTATCTAGTTTCTAGCCGTCAGCGTATAGTAGTAAATATAGAACGTCACTAGTTTTATTACGTCTTAAGAATAATATTATACGTAATAGTAAACGCTCGTGATACTGCCAAGACTACCAAGCCCTCTCCTCGGAAGTACGGGGCTCCGTATTTAATCAACGCTGTACAGATTCTGGTATCAGAATCAGTCGATTCAGCTGATTTTTTCGCGGAGGTGTTACGCCAGGCTGTAGGGTTTGACATACGTGGGTGGGTGGGTGTAGGGAGCAGGGCGCTGGCATGCTAGACAGGCTGTAGGATGCGCCCCTGACGCGGGGGCGTTTTATATTTCAACGCTAAAATTAAGGTTTTACAGGTATCGTTGATCAAGAACTTCGTTATAGGAAATCGATACCGTTACCTAATTAGACGTATCAGAAACGAGACTCGTTTTCGGCGGTGTTAATAGTTTTTAACGTCACTTATCGGTAACGGTAACTGGACGGTTCTGCTACAGTCCTGAGGAACCACATCCCGCCGCTAAGGTACTCCGTGCAGCGGCATAAGTTGATTTCGAAGCTGAAACCAAAGTAACATGCCGTAATGCTGCATCGGAGCAAGTGCTGCGGAATTGCTTTACCCGGTCGGCGTCCCTTGGGTGAGCCAATGAACGAGGAGCGGCTTTTCAATCCACCTCCAAGACTCTCCATCTCAGTTCTTCCACACCTTGACCTCCTCTCATCTTCACGATCAGACCGCTTGAGACTTTCTTACCAAGGTCACCACAATGGAAGCGTCTAAGGCCCGCCAAATCGTCACCGCTCTCCGAACTCGACTCAATGACGGCCGCTACCTCCTCCCAGTAACCAAGCAGCAGCAAGAAACCCAGAAGGCATCCACGACATCCGAACCCATCTGGGTGAGCGAAGTGGAATTTCCTAAGCCCGTAGAAGAGAACCTTCGCCAGACTGTCCTCAACGTGATCGAACGTTTAGGCGATGGGCACGAAACTTTCACTCCCGTGGATGTAGTCGGCGTCAAAGCAGAATGGGTAGGCTATCGTCACTCAGACCAGCCTCTAACCTCCATACTTTCTACAAAAGAGAATTACAGGGCTTTGGAAAAGGATCTTACCAGTGACGCTGTGCTATTACATGTACACGGTGGACTGTTCTAGTCAGTATCAATCCACCCAATCACCTCGAACTGACCACTCAATCATCAATTCCAGCCTAGGCAGCCCAGCTGCATCTCGCTCCACCACGGCCCTCCTCGCGAAACAAACTGGCGGCCGTTGTCTGTCCGTCCAATACCGTCTCGCACCCCAAAACCCCTTCCCAGCCGCGCTTCTCGACCTCTTCATCACCTATCTCTCACTCCTCTATCCCCTCCCTGGCTCCCTGCACACTCCCATCTCACCCAGCTCGATAGTCTTCACAGGCGATAGCTCCGGTGCGAACCTTTGCCTTTCTCTCCTGCAAGTCATCCTCTTCCTCCGCCGGCAGCGATGTACCTCTGATCAGCTCGTACTATGGAACGGCCAGCAAGTCCCCGTCCCCCTACCCGCCGGTCTCGCCCTCATCAGCCCTTGGGTAGACCAAGCCCGTGCCTTACCATCCTGGCTCAGCGATCGAGAATACGATCTCTATCCCAGCGGACCGCCTCGCGCGACAATGCCTGATTTTCCTTCCTGCGCTGCCTGGCCTTCTGATCCGCCGCGAGGGGATCTGTATTGCGATCTGTCCGCTCTGTGTCACCCGATTGTTAGCCCAACCGCTGCAACTGACTGGAGCGGCGCGCCGCCTCTGCTATTCATCTGTGGAGAGGAGAGAGCCGCTGATAGTAGCAAGGTGATTGCGCAACGGGCTTTTGATCAAGGTGTGAGTGTGGTGTGGGAACAGTATGAAGGTATGCCGCATATATTCATGCAGCTAATGGGCAAACTACCGCATTCGAGGATGAGTATGGAGAGATGGGCATCATTTTGCGTGGATTGCGTGGCCGGAGTTAAGGTGGGGAGTTGTGGGACATTCGTGGAGGTTGAGACTCTGCAGAGGAGGGAGGCAAAGATGTCGAATCTTACAGATCTGACGGTCGAAGAAGCAGTGTGTCGAATGCAAGCCCAGAGGGCTACTCGGAAAGTGTGGTACGGCCCTACCAAAAAGAAACCCAATCTCTAGCAAGACGGCATATGCTATCCCTTGTCTCACCTAGTCATATAGCTCGTTACGCCAAGACACCTTACACATGAGGAAATTCGTGCTGTTCTACCAACACAGACATTACACCTCCTTCCTCCCAACAACAACAATCATATCCGTACTCAGTGCCACGCCCATCTCCCTACACTCCCTACTAGCCTCTCCAATCATCTCTCGCAATTTCGCCCCTTCTTCTTGCCCTCGAGCGTCTAAGACTGCGTGGCTGAAATCTTCATAGGTGGAGAGGGATTTATCGCTATCGAACCTCGCACTAGCTTCCGACATGGCAACGCGGACGGAACTTGTAGCCGTGAGCCCGGCGGATGCGAAGTGCTCAGGGAGTTTGGCGATCCATCTGGCCTTGTGTGAGTAGGGAAAGATGGTTGGAGCCACTATGGTGAGGTAGAAGATAGGAAAGGGTGTATATGTTTGACGAAGCCATAGCTTGGAAAAGCTCCAACCACGGAAAGAACAGCAGGAGAAAGGGAAAGGACTACTGACTCCTTCGGCCCCAGCTTATCCTCCCACCCACTTGCAAAATCCACCAGCGCATTCAATTTCTCCGCCGAAGCCATCGGGTCCGCTTTGATGATACGTCTAGACACCACGTCCAGCTCGTTCCATTGCAGATAGCCTCCTGGCTCTGTCCACAAAATCAACCTGCCTACGCCCTACGATGATGAAAACCCTTACCCACAGTCGGCGAAACCCGAACGATCTCTTTGCGAAGCAAGAAAGGTACTGGAACGCACTCACTCAACATCCTTACGAGATTCCTCAGAAGGGGTCCAGGGTCGTTATTCTTGACAATCAATGCGAAGATGGCAATGTGCACCACATCGTACTTGCCCACCAGCTCCTCTGGTACCTTTTCCGAAAAGGCGTCAAGAGTGTTTATCGTTACGTTTAGAGGCAGCCAGGCTTTGGGCGGGGCTTGGGAGATATCGATGTCGAAGCCGTCGAGCTGCGTGGTTGGGGGTTGGGTGCGAGCGAGGTCGAGGAGGAAGATGCTGGAGAGGGGAGGACGATTACTTTGGCAGGTGGGGTGGGAAGGGTAGGGAGGAATAGGAAATCGAGAAGTACCCTGTCCCTGTACCCACGTCTGCGATCTTCAGGTGCGGGGTTGTGTCTTTGAGAAAGGGGATGCTGGGATGGAGCAGATAGCCTAACTGTTCTTTCCAGAGATGGTGTTGCAAGTTTAACCCGTAGAGAGAGAAATCAGCTCAGGCTAAAAGACATGGCCTCCACGTACCTTACCTCATGGAAGACAGATGTCCCCGCCCCAAGACGTAGGCGTTCTGTGCCGCCATGCTTTCTTTGTTCACGAGATAAAGTTCGGTAGACGATTATTCTAGGGCTACGACGTCGGATGGTGGGTAAAGAGTGGTTGATCAAGAAATGAGGGATGGGTTTCAGATTGAGAATTCAGGTTATACGGACTTGGAACTTGTGTTATGATATCCGTTTCCGGGTAGATAAGGTAGAAAAGTAACGACTGATTAATTGACGTTTCATATGTTACCAAATGATATCATCGGGCACTATGATTGCCTTACATTCCGTCCGTCGCCTAGCAAGGTGTGTACTCCTTTCCGCTTCTAACGATCAGTTTACCTACCTTACTTTACGCCCTAGCTATACGCGCTATGTATAGCTGAGTAACGACGGACTTCTACATTTAACGCGTGGATGGGCTAGGCCATCTAGACCAAGAAGTGATACAGGATGGCTATACATATGCTAACAAACCAAAGCTGGTCCAGATAAATGCACTTGCGAGTACCAGTACGCGAAACTCATGTGAAAACCTCACGCTTCGAGGCCTGATAGCCCACCACGAAAAGTCCCAAGCGGTCAAGGAGAGGAAGGCCGAGAAAGTCAGGACAAAACCCAAGCACGCTAACATACCATCCATCGTCAAGACCATTTGTTGGAAGCGACGCCAGTCCGCAGCGAGCCCGTGGTATATCTCCAACGCCCGGCTTGTCGCATCACGGAGGCTTCCTAGAAGATCCCACTGTATTAGTCTTGGATGGTGAAGAGGTGGACAGCGGGGGATACCTTACCGTTGGACCATTGAGCTTGTGTACTGCGATGCCTTTCACGAATCGCGGCCTTCAAGCAATCGTATACCTCGCGATCCTCTTGCAATGTGACACTACGTAACTCCCAGTCCTTGATAATTCCATCTCGTCTGGGATATCGGGGATGCTGTGCGTTGAGATTTCGCTTCGCAAACTCAAGCGGTGTGAAGCCACTCGCTGTTCTTCTCGTCAGATCTGCCCCGGCTGCGATCAACATTTCTGTGAAATCAATACGGCCTTTGCCTCTGTCAAGAGCATGGAGTAACGCTGAAAATCCAAGGCGATCCTCACATTCTACACCGAGCCCATGTTCGACTAAGAGGGTGGCGATTGGGCTGTTCGATTTGACAGCCCAGATGACTTCGGAGCCGATAGCTTTTCGAGCCCTCGTATCAGATGGCATACCGTCTCTTCGGCCACATCCAGCTTCTAATAAGCACCGGTAGATGAACGGATCTTCATGACGACCTATGGCGAAGAAGATCGAGTCGGAAGCGTTGAAGGTGGGATTCCTCAATAAGTCCTTCAGTATCCAACATTCGGCCTCGGGGTCACCATTGTACTCTGGTCTTCCGAATTGTATCGAGTGCCACCGTTCCAGGAGATCGTCAACTGCACTTGATGCTGGAAGTATCTCACTCTCGCTCATCGAAGGGCAATAGGTGTCCAACGATGCTCCCGCTTCCGCTAAGGCCGCAACAATATCGACACTGCCACTCCCGGCGGCGGCTCTGATATATGTTCTGTCGTCAGAAGGATGGCACTCGTCAAGATCGAAACCACAATGCAAAAAGGGGTTGATCATCTCCAAAGTGCCCTTGGCGCAAAGAAGCCTCAAGAAACTTTGACGAACTACTGATGTCGCATTCTTGACCTCCGCCACTTGTAAAGGAATGTCAAGTTCGATTGCAGGCGCAACAGCTCTTGCCTGTGGGGCTGATAATTCTGCAGGAGTATGGAACTCCGAGAGCTGGGCATGGAGACATTGTTGAAAGCTTGGGAAGGCCCGAGCTAGCGCTGCTAGAACCCACAAATCGACACCCTCCATTTCCTGGAGCGTGAAGATATCGACATATGATAAGACAAAATCCTTGAGGAACGACAGGCCATTCTGTGATTGAAAGATGAGAGAACAGGCCGAGTAGCCATTCGAATCACACAGGGTGAGATCTGAACCTGCTCTAATGAGGAGGCTCGCGATTGGTTGAAGCTTATGCTCGAGGCCGCTCGTCAGACTCATCAACTCGCAGCATAGATGCAGAGGGGTACTGTCACGCTGTCAGTCACTGGCGCGAGTACATCTTATCAGGCTACAACATACCTCCCATTAAGACTTCGAACATCCGAATCTGCCCCTTGCTGGATCAAAAAGTTGCAGAGCTCCGTCGAGTTCGCGTTGGTAGAGAGACTGTTGTAGACGGCCTCCTGCGTGCCCATGGGCGTCAGTAACACTCCCAATTTTCGAAGGCGAAGGCTCACAGGCTTACATGAAGGAAGGTATTCCCCCAGGGTGCCAAGATGTCTGTAGGCTTTGCTTCGCCGTTCGCAAATAGTGTCTCCAGTCCAGAGATGTCACCGTTGTGTAGGCAATCGATGAGCAAAGGGTTTTGATTGTAGGAGCGGGATCCCAGACTCAACGAGATTGACGGTGATCCGCATTGAGAGTTCCTCAGACCGAAACCAAGCTCAATGATCTTATTAGCGATCCAGGGAGCGGGATAAAGTGTAAAGGTTACGGCACTTGAGGTTCGATGATCCTGCTTTCTGCAAGGCGTCTGTTCCGTGCGCTGCGAGATTTTTCTGACGGTCATTGTTCCGACGGTCAAGTTGTATATTGCCAGGTTCCAAGACTCTGTGACTGATCTTGTCGCTTTCTGTGGCCTCTTCGAACCTCTTGCCGTACCCCATGGTTGGAGTAGATCCTGAGAGGTCTGCCCGTTCTTGGAACTATCGTCATAGGTTGAAATTTCATGACTGCTTCCTGCTGACCTCGGCTTGGAATAGGGCTTACACGACGTCCTTGGGTTTGTGGATGGCTCCGAAAGATCTTTCTGCTGAGGCGTCATCGATAGGACACTGTGATTCATTGGCAAAAACCTGAGCAGCCTCAGTGCTGATTCCTGCTGCAAGTTACACTGGTCCGTTGGGAGAGTCTGAATTTGCTGCGAGGTCGCACAAGCAAGGTCTGCTGGTCGGTCTTCTGGTCGGTCTCCTGAAGTTTGTTGAACCCTTCCAAGTTCATTCTGTAACAGCGAATTCAAGGAGCTTGCGGACGTCACGAGCTGAGAAATATCGGATGATCGCGATTTGATTTCCTTGAAGATAAGTTTTGATCGAGCACTGCCCAGCATGAGACTCCGATGGAGTAGATCGTCACCATTTCGGGGATCTTACTTGGAAAGAATGCAGAGCAGGAAGTTGATCGTTTCTAGATGATCCGACAACAGATTCTCATAATTCTCCACTTCTTCGGCCGAGAAGAAGACGCGGATCCGCACGGACATATGTACCCTTGACAACGACTTCCCATTAAGACTGTTCTGCAGTCTTGAGATCTTTCCTTCCAGAGCCAGGAGGTCTGTTTTCATTATCGTAGCGATATTGGTCCAGTCCCTCTGAAGGTCCGTACCCAAATGCTCGTCCCCGATCTCATTACCAACCTTCTCAATCTCCGAAACCACTCTACGTAATCTTTCTATCTTGGCAAAGAGTCTGCGAATATGATCGGGCGCATTCTTCAATGATTGTGCTATGTTGTGGATCTTGGTACAACTGCTAAGAGTTATCGCCGACAGACTCGCGATGCTGGCAGAGAAGCCTACGAAGGCCAATGCCGCCGAAGCTGGATCCATTATAGAAAACCAATCAGAAGGCTCTTGTTGTCTCGCAAGGACCAACGGATCGTTGTGCAAGATGCTGCCGTCGGAGCGCGGATCAGATAACTTTTAATTATGGAGAAAAGAACTCTCAAAGCTGTCGAGGAGTGAGGTGGAGATATATGGCCGCACACAGACTGGAGACGCTTAGGAGGTTAAAACATCTCTTATTTCGTCCTCAGCTTCGCCCCTTGCGATTGGCTATCGAGTTCTCCAATGCGATGCACTCCCTGTCTATAATTGTCTCTGAAACGCCAACCGCTGATTATGCAGGTACCCGAAACCAGCAGAATAGCAGAAAAATCATGATGTATAAATCTAGGGTTTTCCAATCTCACCATATGCGGGCTCCCTACAAGGGACAATCTCACACGATTTTACAATATCTTCGTTTCCACGTCATCTAGTCATCGAAAACTATTCAGAGAGCGAGCCATGGATCCTGCTTATAGACAAAGCTCGCCACACAGGGTTTGAAGATAAGTAACTTGGTACCGTTCCTCACGAAGTTACCCATCCAGTCCCAATTAACATCACCACCGTCTCCTCTATTCACTATGGTACCCTCCGGAAATACAAGAACATCATAGGGCACCATTTTGGGACTTTGTCGTTGGTAAAACTTGACCACAAATCTCTCCACGGTCCCGTTGGCATTGAAGTGGTACTCGAGCTCGTTGTTGATTACAACGACATTGTATCGACTCTGATGACGCTCCGCAAAGACGTGATGGCAGAGACGGAGGACCCATGCGCTGCGGGCGATGTGGTCTTCCACCGAACGTGTGATCGTTTCCGGCAACTCGGAAGCGGAAGACTGGATGGATGGGGTGAGACCAGCGCGATTATTCTCCTCGGGCTGCTTGTCGTGCTTTTCGTGATATGGACTTGGATGCTCGGTATCAACTGTGATATAACGCCGTCTTCTGGTGATCAAAGCGACCAGAGTGAAGATGAGAAGTACTGCGCTGATCGACCACATGAAGCTGGGAAACATAGTCTAGTGGAACTTAGCGGGGGGTAGTATTCTATGGAATATTGCGAGCCAGTTTTACTCACGGGAAAGCTCCCAACTTACCCAAAAAGCGGTTGTCACATATAGGTATCGGGCATGAATACAGCATGGACGCAAGTAAGAAAACCGTATGAGCAATTCTTGGGTTGGATCATCCATTTCTTAAACGCAACTCGAGAAGGATGGGACGAAAATAGAGGGGGTTAGCCAAAGAATTGGCTTGCCCCTGCGTGGCCTGCGCCTCCTAGCATGGTGATAGGCCAGCCAATCTATCCTGCCGATCGCCATCCAAGGAGTGCATGTTGCATCATAGCCGCCGTCGCTGACGTTGATTGTTGGGGGCGGCGTACTATTCCACGGGCTCTTGCAGCCCTACCTCGCTCCACGAGCCAATCAGACGTGTCGTCCCCCATGAATTTCCCTCTCGTTCAAACGGTCTTTGATGCTTTTCAAGCAACGGCGACTCCATTTTGGTCGAATTCGGCTCCAACCTACGCTCCTAACCGATACCAAACTCTTCCGACTCCTAGCCTCCAGAGGCAAGGCTTGCGATCAAGTTTACTGATTATGCGGATCCTTGCGCCGCCTCTGACGCAGGTAGAACTTCCCATACGCATTTTGACACACAACATCCGCTATGCAGCAACATCACTCGAGAGGAACGAGAGGCCATGGCATGAGCGACTGCCTTTGATAGTATCAGAGTTATCTTACAATACCCAATTCCTCACTGGAAGCACTCCCAATAATGAATCGATTTTCCCCGAACCATCCGCCCAGACTGCGGCCGGAGCAGCCTTCATATGCCTACAAGAGGTCCTGCACGGGCAGCTGGTCGACATACTAGCTGGTCTTAACGACCAAGATATCTCCAAAGACAGCTCTAGCCCCTCCGCCGGTCCGATCTGGGCACACATCGGCATTGCCCGTGAGGACGGGCTCGAAAAAGGTGAATACAGCCCCATTCTGTACCCTGTCCGGGTATTCTCCCTCCTCCACTTCGAAAATATCTGGTTAAGTTCAACGCCGCACGAACCGAGTAAAGGGTGGGATGCCGGCAGCCCGCGTATCCTCACAGTTGGGGTGTTCGAGCACAGAATCACTCGACAGCGGATAATGGCTTGTTGTACCCATCTCGACAATCAAGGCGGCGAAGCTCGCAAGCAGAGCGTTCGTCTCATCCTCGAAACAATCGAGCGTATCCGAAATCAGTGGATCACCGCCATCTGTGCCCCGGATGGTAAGCTGGAGGATCGATCCGGGGAGATGGGCGTCTTTTTAGCTGGCGATTTCAATTCTCTGCCAGAGCAGGAAGCGTATCTTGAGATGGCGCATAGTGATCTGATGTGCGATCTCCGCGAGCATGTGGAATCGAAAAATCGTCGCTATGGTGAGGATATCACGTTTACGGGTTTCAACAGGGATCAAGATCCAGAGGATCAAGGCCGGATTGACTTCATTTGGCTGGGGCCGAAAGAGACTGTCGTAGGCCGAGGTGGTCTTTATGAAGTCGGAGTTTCCAATCCTGCGCTTGCAAGGCCGGGGCTGTGGTGGGAGGTGCGAGGATATGCTGTGTTGCCTAATGTTTTTGAAGAAGGAATTTATAGCAGTGATCATCGAGCTGTGGTTGGGGACGTCTGCTTACATGGGGTAGTCTGACTTGAACCGCCTGGGGAATTGAGGCTAGACTTGTGCGGTCACGCTGAGAGAGTGTTCGCTCTTCATGCCGAGGACTTTATGTGTATGGAAGCCCTCATCCTAGAATTCTGGGTATGGTCATCCATTGGACATTGTATCATCTCATGATTTTCAGGTGTCGAGAACGAATCCTACGCAGCAACACTCACCCACCTAGCAAGAATGATTCTATTCAACAGTACGGCTATAGTGACACAACAGGACTATATTGATATATACCCTTACTAACAGCTATACGATTAATAATTACCAGTAGCTATATAATAAAGTAATACTACGATGAACAATGGCGACGGCAATTCACAGTGTCATGTGACATAAGTTGTCGGTTGGAAAAGACGTCTGATTTGGACGATGTCGATGCTTCTATGGAACAGAAGTTGTCGTTAGAGTTCCTCATGGTGAAGAGGAGGATAGTCGTCATGGTGCCAGCGCCGTCCTGTCGCAACTTGGATGCGGACAGTCCGGTTCCCCCACTGCTCCATTAGCCACATTGCGAGCAGGCGATTGTATTTCTATATCGGCATGTAGGTGATGCTCGTGATAGGCTTATATATGCATGCTCGTACGTGAGTCGTATCTCTTTCAAATGTTTTGAACGATGGGATGAAGGCGATAGGATGTCAGGGCGGTAGGATAGGAGGCGATAGGCAGGGTGATAGGTAGGTAGGTAGGGCCTGGGAGCTTGGAGTCCTCCACATCGATTCCCAGGAAATTTTCCAGTTGGTTTACCTAGCGATCGACCAGAGTTTTCCAGCGCGGAGCCTGTAAGCGTATACTGTATTTGCGATAATGGCACGACCTGGCGCGCCTATCTATTCTTCCCTTTCTTAACAGACTTCCACTCGATACCGAGCGTGCTAACAACGGCCAGACATGCAAGACCTAATGCAATATGAAAAACGTTCACAAGAGCCCCGTTATAGGCGCCCAGCACCCGATCGCGGAATTGTGCTGGGACCGCTTCGATAAGGCCTGTCGCACCATTATTCAATACTGAGTTCGGGTCTAGTCCTGGTACTTCTATGGCCAGATTGCGGGTTAACCGGTTGAGGAACACATTTTGCGCAATAGATAGGACGACGATACCGCCGAAGATCTGTGTGAAGCTTAACAGGACCAGTGCCGTGGGCACCGTGGAGTCATCAAGTACGGTTTGTACGGCGATGAAGGGCGGTTGGAAAGCCATTCCGATGCCGATCCCGTAGAGGATTTGATACGAGATCCACTCTCCGGCACCTGTGTTAGGCGTGAATGTACTTATGAGCCCTACTGCAACAGCCGCAAAAACGCTGCCGAGCATCAAGACCGGACTGTAGTAGCCGATGAAACTCGTCAAAGGACCACCGATTAGCGCCGTGATGGCCATGGCTACGGCCAAAGGTAGGTACATGAGACTAGATCCAAATGTGCTTGCCCCGCGCACTGCCTGGAAATATAAAGGTAAGTAGTAGGCAAGCACCCAAAGAGTCGCGAAATTGCAAAAGGTAATGAGACTAGCAAAGGCGACAGTCCGCTGACGCAGCATCTTCAGTGGGACCATGCTGTTGTCTCCAGCCCTGTGTTCCACGACAACGAATATGGCAAGGAGCACGAAGGCCATTGCGAGCAGAAGGATAATTCTCGAATTGGCCCAAGAGTATACCGTTCCCGCCCACTGCAGGGCAAGTACCAAACACACTGTCATTGGTACCTCTATGCCGAAGCCTTTCAAGTCGAGGCGCTCCAGTCTAGCCTTGCGGTTGAGATGTCCATTTTCGGGTCGACGGATATGATCGATGCTGAAGAATACTATAACAATGATAGCGACGCCCAGCGGGATGATGATGTAGAAGCATACTCTCCACGACGAGTAATGAGCTATAGTTCCGCTGATTAAGGGACCAAAGGCCAGGGCGGCACATCCTACGCCGCCGCAAATTGCAAGAAAAATGGGCCGGCGCTCGAGTGACGTTGTATGTGCGATGATGATGTATATGCCCGCATTTATGCTAGCTGCTCCTAAACCGCTCAGTGCGCGTTCCATGATGAATGCTGTGGACGTTGGAGCCGCGGCGGTCAGAACTGTGCCAATGACGAAGACGAAAATTGAGGACATGTAAAGTGTCTTCATCGAATAGAAGGAGTACAGTCGTCCAAAGATCAACATTGGTGCAGATAGTGCAAGCAAGTATGCTGTTTGATACCATCCGAGGTCGCTGAGAGCGTTGAATTGATTTGTGATGACCGGGCTCAAGGTACCTATACAGCTGCTGTCATAACCGACGAAGAAATTTCCCAGAAAGAGGCATATGAACAAAAGGGCGAATCTGATCCCTGTGGGATCGTGGACATTTTCCGACTCTTCGTCAGCCGCAGATCCAGATTCTTCTTCGGCTCTAGCCTGTTCTTGCGAGCTGGTGGATGTCTGCGCAGCTTGATCACGTTCGCTGGCATCCTGTAGCTCTATCGCACTGGTAGCAGTCTTGGGATCAATAACAGATTGGAGCTCCATCTTGAGCTACCATGGTCTTATTTTCAAATCTGTGTGCAGCGCCAATAATAAATGGTACAGTCAATGCGCAAGAGGCATTGTCTCGTAACTGGGGACAAAGACTCTTGGGTCGTGCTGGGTCATGTGTCCTTCGACTCTGCCATCCGTGGTACTCTTTGACCAAGCGCAAGAATCATTCCATGAGTCTGCTACAGTCAGGCCGGTCTATAACGATACGTGATTTCCACAAGGGGATAAGGGATATCGTATTGCACACCCTACGTAGTCAGCCGCGCTAATGCGAGGGGACTTCTTTAATGACTTACTTTTATCTATAAATCTATAGTGTAGTAGATGGCTACCAGGTGAACCCTTCTAATTTGCCCATCTAGTTTCTCCATCACCTTGACCTACCTATCTTCACGTTAGAAGTTAAACCTTAAAAAGTTAGCTCCGGAGAGTGTGACTTACATAGTACTGCCGAAGGATGGCTACTAAGCGAGGTGTAGAACTCGGAAAGCCTAAGCGGGCCGAAGAACAAGCTTTGTCAGCCTCGTCGCCGGAAAGTGGCAATGTGGGTACTTCGAAATTGGTTCTGCTTGACCACTCACAACATGTGAGACATAGTCTTCACTCTTCAGCTACCATCGGATCGAGAGGCTAAATGCGATGATCCTACACATCACTCCGTAGCTGCAGCTGATGTTGGCTCACATGGGCAGCGCACCGCCTACTACAACAGTAGTGTACATAATAACCAGCCCTCAGTCGGGCTGCGAAGGATTCCAGCCCCTGCAGTGTACCTTCTTCATCATTTGCAGATTGCCTCCACATGTCACGCTACGCCGCGCCAGCCTGCACCTATCCTTGCATGTTCTCTCGATTGCGACAGTACCCGTCCAATGGGATCGAAGTGTTCCCAGTCCCTTGAAGATGTTTCAGACTGTTCGAGGGTTACTTTTTCCCGAGGCAAGCTGAAAGGCACCAGCACGGCACAGCCTGAAGAGCTTGCATCGCGAGTCCGAGATCATGGTGCGCGTTTCTGTTTTCGCACCGGCTCAGCTATGGTATCCGTTCACTTGGATATTGCCAGGTAGCATCGTCAAGCTGAACTACTTGTGGTCTTCTGCGTGCCCATTTTCTCTCTATTTCCTGCTACTACTGCTGCGCTCGATCAATCACAGCCTTGTCCACTCATTCGAGCAAAACACCACCGAAGCTCATAGAGAAGATAGGTACGTTCCTCCCAATGTATGTCGCTAAGGTCCAAAGCTAACAGCTAAATAGACCCCCGGTTCCCCTAGACCCGAGTAGTAGAAATGGCAAAGAAGGAGAAAAAAGACAAGGCGGCGAAGAAGGGCCAGCAAGCTCCCCCGACGCCTCGACCTGAGATGATGCAGTCGCCCCAGCCAAGGTTTGGACCCATACAAAACGCTTTCAATGGTTCATCAAAAACAGCCTAATTACATATGAGATAGAACGGCCTAACGGGGACACATATATATAGTTACCAAACCGCGCCCATGTCTCCGCAGCAAACTGGATATGCATCCCCACCACCAGTAGGGCAACCCCCATGAAAAATTCCACCAATGGTCAGCGCTGAAATACGTCAACAGATGCAATACACGCAAAGTCAGCCGCAGGTCATCAATAATTACTACACCGTCGCCCCTCCGGAAAAGAAGAAAGAGAAGAGTTGTTGGGCGACGACGTGCGGATGCTGTTTATGGACTTGTAAATGTCTAGTCTGCTTTGGGAGCATTATTTAAGGGACGATTAGTTACAATTAAGGTATTGAGTGGTCCGTGAGCTGGATGCCCTACACGCCAGGATAGACGGGCCATTATTCTATCCCGAGCGCTCTAGATAATGGTTGGAACGATAGCACCGGAGGATTCATTGGAGTATGCATAATATTGTTCTTATAGAACATACCTAGGAACCGCACCGCATACGCAGCCCGTTCATCGGCTTCAAGGCCTACTACGCTATGGTGGATGTGATTGTGCAATAGATACAGAATTTGTTACCAATGAACATTGAGGATATGAGCCCTTAGCCGGAGTAGTCGATATGCTTCTCCCTACTACGACATACTCAACTCATACTTACTGCAATTCCGCTACCCTGCGCTATGTATCCTATTCAAAGTGATACACACTCCTTCAAATCCTTCGAAGTAATCGAACAAGCAGATCGACACCCAAAGACTTTTCTCGTCCTCCATCTCTTGCAATTTGATGAACTGGTGGCCAAAAATTGGTTCCTTAATCGGCCGTGTGTACTTCAAAGTACTTTGTCAACTTAGAGATGAGGTCGTGCTGAACGGGTAAGGTTTCTTGAAATCTCGATGATAGGAAGGGACAATTCCCATCAAGGCATTCTGTGCCATCGTAGACAGACATCAATTCGCACCGTCACCGGACATCGGAGAAGCAGGATGCACTCGAGGATACATCCTACCTCTAGCAGTCTCTTTAACTTTGATCGCTGGCGTATCTGATCATCCAAACCGTGATTTATGGCCATGCCATGATGCCTCGGCTCGATCCATACGTCGTAGATTTAGATATCTAGGTATAACTTGTCTGGCATGGTTCGAGTTGAGACGGTCGACTTATGGTTGTAGTTATGCTTCATGTCCACTAGAATATTTCAATCGATCGGACGCAAGGACAGTCTGTTGATGATGCACATTCGACTTGATCAAAACATCTCTGGGGTTTGCGGGGAGAAAGCCAGAGGCTGTCTGATGCCCGCACTAGAAGATGTTGAGCCTATCACGGTGAATGGCAGCAGGAAATAAGGGAGCAAGCGTGACGGACTTGCCCACAACAGGGTAGGGCCAAGCCCCCAAAACAGCCCCCCCTGGCCACCCCTGGAATGCAGACTGAGAGGAAGCAACGAGGTGTTGTCCGTCGAACGCATGCTTCCTCGCCCTCCTGCTATCCTTCCGCTACCCATCCTGTCCATACCTACTCTTGTATCCTAGGAAACTGATTCTTCCCTTGCATCGCCCTACGCTGCATCTTCAGTTTTCCCTGCTTGACCCACGTCGAGCATTGTATTCGGCGCTTTCCCAACATTGAGATCTTGTTTCGTCCTCATCCAACATCGCTTACACCTCACTTCTATTTGCAACCACGAGCATTCCGCAACACATCACAGACATATCCCGTAGAGAAGACGCCCTTTTTGGAGATTCTGGTGACGGTCGAGAGAATATAACGAACTGGAGTGGTACGATTTGCAGATATGTCGCTTATACAGGTGCATGGGCAAGCTGCAGGTTCGTGCACTCTGACATCCATTTTTGGCAGCATATAAGCGCTGGCTTGCGACCACTCCTCGCACAGAATCGCGGCGTTGCCCAAACTTGTCGACACGCCTTGTTTCATCACTCCCTGATAGATACAAAATGGGCCAACTGAAACGCTCTCCTGCCCAAAGCACCCTTCGAGCACTCGCTAACAACCCCTTTGCAACGACAGAATCCGGCAGACAAATATCGCCCGGACTCACGACCAATCTTCCTTCAAATAATCCTTTCCGAAATCGGACAGTGTCACCAACCAACAGCATCCCCTCTCCTATAAACAACACGTTTGGCACCGTCTCAAGTACTGCCCCTGAAAGGCCAACGTCACGCAATCCCTTCCTTGATCAGCCGGAGAAGAAGAACTCGACTACGGTACACGTCCGGTCAACATCACCAGAGGAAGGAGCTTCAAGAATGGCTGGTCGAGCGTCTCCACCAAAGCCTGCTTTTACAGGCCATGCGGTAGATCTATTCGTGGGTCTCACTCCTGGTGCGCTCCTTACTGAGACTGACGAGTGGTACTAAGGACAACCTCACACTTGATAATTCTCCACCGCCCCAGGGCATGCCTCCACCATACAGCAATCGCGCTCCACGCGCGGATATCATGCCTCTACAATCTACCGAGAACCTCCCTCCTAAGACCAGGAACGGCTTGGCCGGACATCATGCAACCCGATCACAGGAGGAAGGACATCATCGACCACGCACCGGCGCAAAGCCTCGAGGACCTGAGCTCGACATCTTTGCAGATCCCCCTACACCTGAACAACACAGATCACGAGGACACAGGATGAGGCGGAATTCGGAATCCTCCATCAACAGCAGAGTCATGAGCCCAGAAGAAGAACGGAAACGAAGGGAACGCCATCGTCGTGAGCGAGAGGCTAGACATAGAGATGGCAAGGGCAGGCCTCCGACATCCTCGAGATCGAAGAAGCCAAACAAGCAGGTCGATATCATTGATTCTCTCGATGTCACTAGTATTTTCGGGACTGGCGGTGAGTCTACCAGCCATTGCGAACGATTGTGTGAAGAACACTCTCCTGACTTCTACAAACAGTATTTCACCACGACGGACCCTTTGACGCATGCAATCCCCACCGCAATCGCAAAGGTCAACAACGAGCACCAATGCAAGCTTTCGCGAAGGATTCGGCCAATATGGCCATTGGTGGCTCTGGCCCGGTCAATAAAGATCTCAACTTCGCGCAGTTCCATGGCCGGGGCGCTGAAGGCTTTACCGACTACTCAACATCAGGCGCGAAAGCTCTGCAAGAGCCGATCAACTTGGAACCCTATACAGACCCCAATGTCTCAGCCAGAGCAACTCCAGGAGTTCGAGGGAATATCGATCGAGCGTCAAGTTTCAACCCCACCGCCCGGGTTGACAAGATCCATGGCGAGGAGAGCATGGGTTTAGGTACCACAACACATCTTGAAGGAGCACCTGCAGCGCGAGCTGCGATTGTACGCCGCGAGTCAGAAGCTGACCAGGTTCCGGCCTCAGGAAATGCTGGCGGTTTAGGGAGAAAGCGAAGTCTAGCACAGAAAATCCGTGGCATCAGCAATGTCAACCGCAGTCACGGAGTAGGACCGTCGGGAAGGATTACGAGCCCAGAAGGCACTTACGAGCGTATGACTGTTCCTACAAGCCCCGGGGACCCACCGAGAGCGGGAGGCATGCCCAATATCAGAGAGACCAATCCATTCTTCAATAGCTACGATGATGAATACGAAAAAAAGGGCCAGAAGATTCAGATTGCTGAAGAAAGGAATCGACGTGGCAGCATCGGTGGTGGTGAAGACCAAATCAACGTCAGATCTAGGGCCAAGAGTAGCCCCAAGCGTGCCATCGGTTCGGGTATGCTGGAGAGAAAAATCACAGGTGATGGTCCTACCGTCGCGCCGGCGGAGACTGTTGGTGGGGGAGGTGGCGGATTCATGAGCCGCGTCAAGAGTTTGAGGGGTGGGAAAAGATCGAGGCCAGAGAGGAACATGTTCTAATTGGTGCGTCGATGTTTTCAAAGGATAGAGGTTGGTTATTCCGGACCTTGATCACACGATGGTCACGATACGATCGGTGACTTGGTCTGGACGCTCTACATGATACTGTTTTCCCTCTCGTTTGTTCTGATCGATATGTCGCTCTACAAGGTGATGGCACAGGCGGAAAACTCCTGCCTTTGGCGTTCTCGTAAGGGTTGATACCAGGATAGACTGCTTATAGTCGACTATGAAGAGCCAATGCACTCTTGACTTGATAGAGTTTGGTATTGTGATCTTGTGCATGGAGCTGTTTCTGTTGCAAATCAGCCTATCTACGTGAAGCCTTGTCCACGGTGTAGAAGTTGATCGTGAACCCCCGACGCTATGCCCAGCACACAAGTACCCTTTCCTCATCTACCAGAGGTATACCAACCGTCCCTCCCCGATTCCCCCATCCCCTTCCTCCCTCCCCATATTCCATCCATCCCCATCCCCATCCCCTTCCCCCTCCCCCCCATCCTAACCCCCACCCATATCCAAACCCCCCCTCCCCGCTTCTAATCCTGCACCTCCGGCGGCTTCCCCACCGGCGCCACCATCCGCTCAATCATCATCCCCCTAACCCTCTCCCGACACTCCCCCATCCCCACACTCATATACGCCAGCAGGGGCGGGTGCCCGATGTAGGACGCGTAGCTGTCGCGGTGGATGTTGGCCGTCCATTCGTGCTTTGTGGTGTCGGCGTGGCCGGTGCCGATGTAGCGGGCTTGGAGCTGCTCGAGCTGTTGTTGGGTGCGGAGTTTGTCGGCCTGGGAGGGGGGGGGGGGGGTGTTAGTGGGGAGGGGAAGGGGAAATGGGGGGGGGATGGGAGGGCGTACCATGATAGGGGGGAGTCGAAGCGGAGGGTTGTGAATGTTAGTGATGGAGGGTTGGGGGGTTATTGGTTTTAGGTAGCGGAGGGTTGGTGTTGGGCTGATGGGTTTCGTGAGGTGGTAGAAAAGCAACGATCTTTTATTCACTGCAAACTGCAAGACAAGCCACCCGAGAAGCTCTACCTTTGTATCAAAACTACCACGCAATGGGAACTTTCATGCCACGATATTGAATCCGATCCGCATCTCACAGCATTCTCGCTATAATACCAAACATGGACACACCTCCCTCCCCACCAACCCAACAACCCACCACCACCTCGCCTCCATCCAACCACCTCCCACCCCAACCCCAACCCCCCACCTCCATCCCCCTCACCTCCCCCTCCACCTCCATCCCCCTCACCTCCCCCCTCCGCACCCACCCCAAACGCCTCCTCCCCCCCACCCTCGCCTCCACCTACCCCCACGGCCACATCTCCGGGCACCCCCGCACCCCCACCGCCCAGCGCGCCTTCGACGCCCGCCGCACCGAGATCCTGCGCACGATGAGCAGGGAGGAGATTGAAGCGCAGTATGAGGCTGTGGCGGGGAGGGTGAGAGATGTGCTGGCGGAGAGGGAGGAGAGGGGGAGGGAGGTGGAGGGGGAGGTGGAGAAGTTGAGGGGGGAGAGGGAGATTGAGAGGAGGGTTTGGGAGAGGGTTATGGGGGGGGTGAGGGGGTAGGGTTGGGGAGAGGGGGGGAAAGGGGGAAAGGGTTTTTGGTGCTGGGTAGGTTTGAGGTTGGGGAGGTGTGTGGGATGTGTGAGGGCTAGGTTCCAATGATATCCGTTGTGGTATTTGAGATGTTTGGAAGCTGGGTATCGTCTTTCTGCCTCGAGGGTGGGAGTTTTGTTATGCTGAGTCGGTGCTAGGTGCCATGGACATGAAAGGGATATCGACCCCTTGACTACGACTACCATTGCTGCAGGGATTCTCAAGCACGATATTCTAAGGACAGGACGTATGGCTGGCGGCGCCGCGGAATTCTTCGCTTGACTCTTGGAGTGAGTGGCGTGTGTTTTGTGAAGGGTGGGGAGATGGGACATGGGACTGAAGGTATGCGTTATGCTAAGACTATGAGTCTGAACGTCTTGACCTAATTATGGGGAGTAGAGCTTAGAATGAGTGCAAATTGGTCGCAAACTCATATTCGAGTTGAGGTCAATGATTTTTTGAACTTGCCTTGAAAGGAATAACTATGTACGCACGATATTCTATTTCTTTTAAAGACAGTCGAAAAGGATCGGAGATACCATTATAGAAGAAAAAATCATACATTACAGCTTCCAAGCTCGTGCCAACTAACAACATCACTTCAGCGAGCGTCGTGTTCTCATGCGCGCTGTTGACAGAAGGGAGATGACTTTGGACTGGACATGGAGGAAATGCAATGCAAGAATCGACAGCCAAATTCGGGACATCCTCTACGATTGAGCTTGAATTCCTCCACTCGGATGAAAGTGGACGTGACGGGTTGAGGTTTGTAGATGCGGATGGTTACTAGAAGCGTTGTACAGTACGATATGCCTGGCGCTGATACGGTTCCTTCGCCTTGCGTTGATGAGGATGGGCAGGTTTCCTTTGGATGGCCTAGACTCGAGCGAGATCTGTCTTTCATATTGGAATCATAGCTTACTCGATACGAAGGAGAATATCTCTTTTTCTAGATATCCTCGTGCTATTTAGACTCTGTTCTTGGGTCTTAAGCCATTCCAACTGGCTCAAATGCAAGAAGATGAATTTTTCGCAGCAGCGAGCAGCCAACAGTCAGCAGCTAGCAGTATTCGGTCTTTAGTTTTATCTCGCACAGGAATCAGTACAACTTCATGTACCCTGTCAATACTTATGCCAGGGACGTTGAGTCGTCGTACAACACTATTCTCCATTCGTGAACATGGTTCAAGCCAAGCCAGGATTCATACCTTCCAATGCCTTGCAATCTCTGTGGAAATGATATACAGCCAGCAGACCATAACAGCTATAGGTAGAAAGCCTCAATAGCTACAACAATCGGCACATCAATCTTTGCGAGCGATGCCACAGGCTGCTATTCGCCATTTTACCTTGGACTTCATTAGGGTTGAGACATTTGCTATCTCGTTTCCTTTTGACCACGTAGAGATTCCAGAGTGCGTTTAGTGAGCGGGAGATTACTATCTAGTAGTGAGCTCCGTATCGTCAACAACAATTCTAACAGGGATTGGCAAGTTGAGGTCTGGGACGCTCTGCACCCGCTTAGAATATTCTAGTCGTTGACCATGGTAAATCGTGGGACACTTTTTCATTGAGAGCATTACGATCGGAGGGATAGAGCTATGGGCTGCAATAACATTTTCGTGTACATATACCCCAACGAGTAAAGGCTCGTGGGAAGTTTCGTTTGTACCCGTGGGTGTAATATTCTATGTTTGATTACAAGTATTCTATCCTAGAATAAGCTATGTATTGATACGTAATTTATAATATGCATAACTTCAGCAAACAGCTCCCGTTCAAGATTATAGTCTTGCTGCTCCTGGTTCACAAGCACACCTCATGGAAAGTTCACAACGCTCTCGAGCTCATATTATCCTCGAAGCAGCTCGCCATGCTGCCAACGGGGACATACCAGTCCTCCGCCAGCTTACGGCTGCTAGACCGGATGCATTGGAGCTCGATATCAGTCTAAGAATCCTTTTGACATATCTGCCCACAGGCACAGAGCCCGAGCTCTATACTGATTTCCTCCGCGACCTTATTGCCACTCCTTTCGATTCTCCGTCTCAGATACCGCCTCTTCCATCCACATCTCCTGAGCAAGGAATATCAGACGAAGAAGCACGCGTTCGCGTTCGGAGATTACGTCTAGCTCCTCTCGTGGACCAGTCGTCGCATTTTGATCAAGCGGCCGACCCTCTCACCCTCTTCCTCCTACATCAAGCGCACAGGATTGACGCAGAAACGGGCTCGTTGGAGCTCGTGTCACAACTCTTGGAACCCTTCGTTGACCATTCAGAGACGTTACGCTCATGGATGATATCCAATCTCATACCGCTTTTGAGACTGGACTACGAATATTACCCTCATTCAACATCAGTCTACAGCCTAGAGGACTTTGAGAAGCTTGATGGAAGCATTGTTGTTCAGTCGCTTCTCTCTAAGGCAGTACAACAAAATGATCCTGGCGACACACAGAAGATAGGCAGAGACCTAAGAGGCCTGGTGGGACCATGGATGTATGGCGAAAGTACAAGGAAGCGTCGGAAACTTCGTCAAAGAAGCAGACGGAAAAGTTCCATTGCTGGAAGTCTCGCTGGAAATACTACGGAAGACAGCAGCGAGTGGTCTCATGTGAATGACTGGCTTCTGGAGCTTTCAATACGCGATTTCCAAAAGGCCGTAGACGCTGCAGTGCAGTGGGATGGTCCAAGCGACGTCGATTATGGCGACTGGGCTGATGCGAGTCAAAGGTTGGACGAGCAGAAGCTACAACTAGCGACTCGCCGATATGCACAAGCGAATATAGCCTTGCTCTATGCCACGAATGACTCCTCTCTTGAGACCATCATAGGCTCACACCGTACTTTGGTACAAACAGCGAGACTCATGGGCCATGAGGAGCCACCAGATCTCAAGAGGACCGACACACCCATTGTCAGTGGATTGACTAGTGATTACCTAAACAGTCTTTCCCCAGTTCATCTTCTGCATAACGCACTCCTAGCATCACGGAACCCGTTCACTTCACCCACCGACCAATCAATGAAGCTTTTCAATCTTGTTCTTTCATCGTGCTACAAGCTCCTGAATTTGGGAAACATGAAGACATGTCGAAGTGTTGCGGAGTTGTTTGTTTTTGGCAGCGAACCGGATCAAATTGCGGAGATTCGGAAAACGTTGCACAAATTGAAGGCAGAGAAGATGGATGAAGGAGTCTGGGCTACGATCCGGAGACAATTTCTTTGGCTATGGAATTGGGAACAGCGGTCGGATGAAATGGCAGAGCCTATGGGAATCTTCAGCAAAGTGGCAAGAGCTGACTTGGAGAATGAGGTTCTTCGAGCCATGCTAGACGGAGGATCCTACGATCTCGCGGCGAACATCTACTGCAACCAAGAGCGCCCGCCACTACCGACCGGCAACCTAGAAAGCACAATTATGAATGCAGCGCTGTCGTCGTACGATGCTGCTAGCAACGGAAATCGAACAAGGGGTGGTGTTCTCAAAGCTTCAGATATCATATCGAAATTTCGTAATTACTTCCCAAACTCGACGTCATTTGCGCAGACCGGTGCACTGGTACGTGCAACCCACGCCATGTCGTTCTACTCCTTGACCCTCCAGCACGGAGTACCCTTCCAACCTGTCAACATTCGCGCTCACAACGACCCTATTTCCTTGATTGGCAAAATCCTGAGCCAAAACCCCCGAAGCTACACGCATTTAGATGACTTACTTGAGATTGGGCAGAATCTGGTAGCAGCTGGCCTTTTCCAGAAGACAGGGGGTCCTCCCAGTACCGCTACCCATGATGTAGACCAAGAGCATTTGGCCGTTATAGCACGCCGGAGGATTATTCGTATGGCTATTGAAGCCGCGCTAGAAGAAGACGATTTCGAGACAGCCTATTCGTATGTAGTCAACCGGTTGTCATCAGCCGACCAAGCAAAGCCCGATATTTTGGATACCTCGGAAGACTCCGAACAATTCTTCACAAAGCAGGATGATATCTCCTGGCGAGCAGCGTACCAAGCTGGGCGATTCCCTACCAGCAGTCCCGAAGGTTCGGCTCTTCGAAGACTGGAACAACGCATGGAGCTTCTATCGCAGGCGTTGCTTCTAGCGCCGGCTTCTGCCTTGTCAGAAGTTTTGGCTGCATGGCAGAGATGCGAACAGGAAGTGACAGTTCAAAGTGCTCGTGAAGCAGAAGAGGACGAGAAGTGGAATGAGAAGGGGGAACGGAAGGTTCCAGGTGGGTTCACAGCGGACGCAAGCCCCGTCATACAGAAAGCTCGTGACCCAGCTCGCGGCGCGCTTACCGAAGAAGCACCGATGGGGCTATTTGACGTTGCTAGGGGTGCAGCTGCCGCGTTGAGCAAGAGTACGTTTCCATTGCGAAGTGCGGCAGTAGGGGGACCCGATTCTCCTGAGAGAGCATCACACGGAAGGCCTTCTAGAACAGCGAGTATTGACAGTAGTGACGAGGGAAGTATCAGTGGAGCAGGAGGATCTGGTCGTGTGAGGAAGCGAGACATGGTCAGCAGTATGGTGACTGGAAGTCTGGCTTCTGGTATTGGATGGGTCATTGGTAGGTCACAAGAGACATCTGAGTTTCCTGTTACTGATGGACAATGTAGGTGCTCCTCCTGTGAGACAAGAATGAATGACACACGTAGATCTGGTTGGTATTCATTGGGTGGATTGGCACAATGCAAAAGGAACGAAATGGTCGGAAGGGGCATCGAGCGCCTATGTTCAACAGCTCTTGGGTTGTGACAATCATCATGCCATCGCGATATGCATGAGAAATGAATGTTTGGAGCAAACTGGTTATCCAAATGATCGGTAACTACTTACACCTAATAATAAACAATGAAGCGCCTAACGGCATGACTTACACCTCGATCCAGGTATTCCAGTGAAGGCGCACCAGGGGAATTCTCCGACAACGTCTCATCAACCACAACGACGTCAGCTTTGAAGCTTTTCGAAGTTAGAGATTGGCACTCTGATCGCTGTGACTTCCACTGAGGGTTGGTGGGAAGTAAGACTAAGCAGCCTTTACTCGCCACCATATCAAACCGCTCCTTGGGTGACGGATGGCCAAGGATATATCTGGAAGTGTTGACTTGAGTGTGATAGAATCACTGGTATAGCGATGCAAATCAAGTGGTGTCAAGCTGTATTCACTCTGAAATGCATCAGGTAAGTAAGTGCCATGACTCAGGCGAGTCATCTTCTTGGCACGCTAGTGTCGTTAGCGCCAGAAGCCGCACTGTGAAAAACTGCCTCTCTCGCCTTGACTTTCTCCTCTCTTCCTTTTTGAAATCGTCCGTCCATTACCGAATCTCTGAGCAGATCAACCTGGACAGTATGCATCGAGTCCCAAAATTCAATACCCACTCACTGACAACAATCTTAGATCCCTAATTCCTTCAATTCTCACACCACAAAACAACACTCAATCCGACACAATACAATACCGGCAAGATGGGGTACGCATTCCATGTCCTACTGCCGTTGCCGCTGCAGCATCACATGATGTGTTTCGTCGAGCTCCTGCTGACGTTACTCTTCACTACAGTAAAGAAAAGATGCACATCAACGTGGTCGTTATCGGCCACGTCGACTCCGGAAAGTCCACGACCACTGGTATGACTTTGTTCCACCCCTCTATCACTCCGCATACTCATACACACAAGGTCACTTGATCTACAAATGCGGCGGTATCGACAAGCGTACGATTGAGAAATTTGAGAAGGTACGTCTACTGTGTTGGGGATCTGCTGCGCAAATTTTGAGTCATACGTGGTGGGGTGGCGGCTACCCCACCATCGCAATTTGCGCCGACGCACAAGAGTACACCGATTGCTAACACCCACCACAGGAAGCCGCCGAGTTGGGCAAAGGCTCCTTCAAGTACGCATGGGTGTTGGACAAGCTGAAGGCCGAGCGTGAGCGTGGTATCACTATCGACATTGCGCTATGGAAATTCGAGACACCCAAATACTATGTCACAGTCATTGGTAAGTGGATTGCTCCCTTCGAATACGGGGCCATACTCACATCTTGATGTAGACGCTCCCGGCCATCGTGATTTCATCAAGAACATGATCACGGGTACCTCCCAGGCCGACTGCGCTATCCTCATTATCGCCGCTGGTACTGGTGAATTCGAAGCTGGTATCTCCAAGGATGGCCAGACCCGTGAGCATGCTTTGCTTGCCTACACCCTGGGCGTCAAGCAACTCATCGTGGCCATTAACAAGATGGACACTGCCAAGTGGTCAGGTGATCGTTACCAGGAAATCATCAAGGAGACCTCAAACTTCATCAAGAAGGTTGGATACAATCCCAAGACCGTTCCCTTCGTCCCAATATCTGGCTTCAATGGTGATAACATGGTCGAGGAGTCAACAAACTGCCCATGGTACAAAGGATGGGAAAAGGAGACCAAGACCAAGACCACCGGCAAAACTCTTTTGGAGGCTATTGATGCTATCGACCCTCCCTCACGTCCTACAGACAAGCCCCTTCGTCTGCCCCTCCAGGATGTATACAAGATTGGTGGCATTGGTACGGTTCCGGTTGGACGTGTCGAGACTGGTATCATCAAGTCTGGCATGGTAAGCATATTCTGAGACGCCCGAAAGCTCATACCGAACCGTCATACTAATGCACTTACTCCTCAGGTCGTCACCTTTGCTCCCACCAACATTACCACTGAAGTGAAATCAGTCGAGATGCACCACGAGCAGCTTGTCGAGGGTGTTCCAGGAGATAACGTTGGGTTCAACATCAAGAACGTTTCCGTCAAGGAAATCCGTCGTGGCAACGTTGCCGGTGACTCCAAGAACGATCCTCCCAAAGGCGCCGACTCCTTCAACGCCCAGGTCATTGTTCTCAACCACCCCGGTCAGGTCGGCGCTGGGTACGCACCAGTCCTCGATTGCCACACTGCCCACATCGCCTGCAAATTCTCTGAGCTTCTGGAGAAGATTGACCGTCGTACTGGTAAATCTATTGAAGATGCTCCCAAATTCATTAAGTCTGGTGATGCCGCTATCGTCAAGATGGTTCCCTCCAAGCCAATGTGTGTCGAGGCTTTCACTGATTACCCACCTTTGGGACGTTTCGCCGTCCGCGACATGAGACAGGTATGCTTTATTCTCACTTGGTTGCAAAGAAACCATGCTTATCTGATCTTAGACCGTGGCTGTCGGCGTCATCAAGAGTGTGGCCAAGACCGACAAATCCGGCGGTAAGGTCACCAAGGCTGCCCAGAAGGCCACTGGCAAGAAGTAGGGGTTGTACGACATTAAAGCGGAAAAGCGAGAGGTGTTTGTGGTGGGCGATGGTACAATATGACTGATCCTGATTAGGCATATGGCATCGTGGTTCATTCTAGCGCTGTCTTCACTACACTTTTGTCATACCCATCCTTTCTACTTTTTACTGTAGCGTTGCAACGGTCTTATGAGCTCGGACAATGACCGGATGAGCTCTGTTTATTGGTCTACAGAGAACGATGGGATGATGGGAGTCTTTTGCTAGAAGGGCTTCTTAGATAGATCTCTGTCTGCTAGAACAATTGAGCTCTTCGATGCGATTGACTTGTCCATCGATGCCTTTTGTGCCGTAATGCCTGGTGCAGTTGAACCAGCTCCTGGTTTGCCTGTCATCCACCATGCCTAATTCCGAAGCGTCAATACTATCACGTTACCATGATAATGGCTGAGAGGACCAAATCAAGAAAGGATAGGTCTTTGTGAAGCCTTCAACTGAGTATTCGGGATGCGAGACATCGCGCGGAGATTGTTAGGCATCAGCCGAACCTCGCCGGATCTTCAGAAAACGCGCTGTGCTGACGAAGAGATACCTTAGCCTTCGAGCGGACGGCTTTCGTATTCTAGTTCCGCCAGGACACAGGGACTTGTGACCATCGAATCCTATTCATAATCACACGATACCGGTGTTCCACACCCTACGCTACGCGGACGCTTTGTTTACTCTGAACTGATAGATCAGTCGAGTATTGGCCAGTGCAGCCGATGCCTAGCCATGAATGCAATTCGACAGAAGTGTCGACCAAAGCATCAAGTCCTCATCTTGAAATGCTACCCAACATTCCAGAAAAACGTCCAGGACGTAAAGCCAAACTCTAGCGAGCTTAGCTACTTGCTATACTATGCCAGCACCCGACGAAGTAAGCTCCAGAAAGTCGGGGCTTTCCTAGAGAAAAAGGCAGCAAGCGACATCTACAAAGCCAAGATTGGGTACGTCCTTCTCATGCTGAGCGACTGGGTAACGCGGTGCTGACTTCTAGGGGTGCAGTAACGTGCAAGTTACCCTACAGATCATCAAAGCGCTCATTGAGAAGCTGCCCCGCGACTTGCCTCTTTACGCGCCTTATGTCCTTCGAATCCTAGGATATGTCCTCCGCTCGAAAGATCTGTCGATGGTAGAGGAGTCTATACCAACCTTCGAGGCATTCTGCGAACATCATGATGTTGCAACACTAGCGGCTGATCAAGAGCACATCGGGCATTATGAGGAGGTCGTACAGACCTATGCCAGCTATGCGGCATTGAAAACACCCATACAGCCAAAAGGCGGTCTCAGTGCCCCAATCGCCATACGATGGAGGAGCGCTGGCTTGCGGGCACTGAAAAGCATAACATCGTCCGAAGCCGTGGGCGCGGACGGTGGGCGACAGATCAATATTATCATGCCGGTCATTTTGCAGAATCTGCACTCGGTGGATAATGAAGACCTGCGCCAACTGAAACTTCGTGCTGAAGCAGTTGATGGTGCAGAAGAGAAACAAGCATCGAGAAGACGGATGAGCGTCGCTACAACTCGAACGACTGAAGACAATTCTAGACCAAATACCGCTGCTGCTACCGGAAGCGCAGATGATGCAGATCGCTTGGCAGAAGAGGAAGTTGGAGTAGAGGCCGTCAGGTGTTTGAGGCAGATATTCGCGTCTGACAATCGAGGCCAAATACGGATGGCTACGGGTGCGATGTTGAAGTTCGTATGTACAATGTCGAATGCTCGGTCTAGAATAAGCAGAAATTCCATGGCAGGCAACACTGGCACATGGACCACTACACTTATAGAGATAGTGACGAGGTGGGCTTCCGTACAGGATCGTTTCGTCATACTGGTGACCATCATGGAGACCCTTGTCAGGAGTCCTGTGGCAGAAGAGAATTTGGAGCAGCAACTGTTATTGGTGTCCCTGGTTGGATGGCTGCTTAAGTCAAATATCAACATGATTGGACTCAGTGTCATGGATGTGTTACTTGGCCTTGTCCAGCACATTCTCCTTCTACTTCAACTTGGAGGCAAAGGATCAAATGTTCTCCCACATCACCAACAAACTGATGCGATCGATCTGTTCAAGGGTACCGAGGATCTCATGGATGCGCCGACATCACCTCGCGACGAGAAGAATGGCCACAAGACCGAAGAATCATTGCCCTCATCGAACAGACAAGAATTGCTCAACAGACTGCAGGGGTGCATTGGCGATTTGGCAACGCACGTATACTATTCAGATCAGATCTCGGACATGATCACAGCAATGCTCCTACGACTTAAACCTTCTCCCATGTCAGCAGTGAAATCAGACGCTGCTGCTATAGAAGATCCACAGGCTGCTGCCCAAGCAATTCGTATGTCAGTCCGTATGCAAGAAAACCCCGAGACCGATAACTTCTTCTCCTTCGGCACCGCTCGCGTTACGGCACTCAGAGCGATCCAAGAGGTATTGATCGTAGCGAATCTGAAGAGCACTATGGCTGGGGGCGCTGCTATCGGTCGCCACCGAGTGGGTGTTCAAGTCTGGGAAGGTACTCAGTGGCTTTTAAGAGACGAGGACAGAAGAGTCAGAAGAGCTTATGTGGATGCACTGTTGACTTGGCTGAAGCTGGAGATGAGCTCGAATGATCTACGCGTGCTAGAAGACAAGCGCAGATTGCTGAGATCAACCTCGAGGACAGAGGTCACTAGCAGCAGAAGGGATAACATGACAAAGAGAGCTGCGTCCGTTGCTTCTAGGAACGGAAAGGCTGGCAAACCGTCGATATCAACATTTTTGCAGCTTCTTCACCTGGCAATCTACGACAATGCTATTGAAGCACCGGAATCCGAGTCTGACCTGCTACTGATCCACCTTCTGCTTGTTAGCCTCGTTGACAAACTCGGCGTCAATGCAGTCAAAACCGGGCTCCCGATGATCATGCGCTTGCAAGAAGACATCAATGTCGACGCAATAATCTCTAGCCCTACTGCCAAGTTGAACGTTGGAAGTCTTGTTCATGGGTACTTCTGGAAGTTGTGTGAAAAATTTGACTTCGACACTTCTACAGTTGGCTTCATGGTCCAGAGTGAGATATTGAGGAGGAGACAGCATGGCTTGTGGCTGGATGCAGTACAAGTGCCGCCGCTACCACTAGACTCGATCATGTCAGCTGTATCACGTCCTATGAACGGAAAGCTGTCTCTACCCCTGGTGCAAACAGAGTCTCTCAAACCGTTTGACGCTCGTCCTGAGATGGTTGACCGGATAGCCGATTCTTATGCTAACGCAGTGGCATCACCGCCCACTAGCCCTCCCACTTCACCTGGCCGTGTCTTCAGTATGCCAGTGCCATCTTCGCAAGGCCCGTCAGCATCTACATCTAGCGATGAGCTGCCGCCTAAAATTGTAGAGGCAATGCTCGCAGAATGGTCGAAAGATATTTGCATCTCAACCGTCGAGAAGGAGTCAGCTCGCACCGTTTCTCTGAACGGCTCCCGGAAGGGTACAAATCTATCACAGTATCTGGGCGTCAATGGACTTGGCAGCCGAAATGCTTCGCCAAATAGTCTCCATACCCCTGTACAGAGATCTCCTCAGAGATCTCCTCCCAACGAGAGCGAGACCAATCAACCACAAGCACTGAATTTCGCGTTCCAGAATGAGCCTCGCCGTTCTAGCGCCCAAGATACGGGTTCTGCGACACCCATGACCAGCTCAGACCAGAACCCGACACTTCGAGTCGATGACCTCAAACGGGTCCTGACTGGTAGTACGGTGAACAGCCGAGGCGCAAGTCCCCTTCGCCACAACACCGCATACCGCGACTTTGTCGTCAACAGCGAACAACGAAGCATCAGCACAGGCAGCGAAAGCGTAGCCAGCGCCAGTGGATTCGAATCGACCAGCGAAGCCGACCTCGCTCGTACCCTACCACCCGCAACCTCAGACCCCCTGAACGAATCTAGCAAATCCCCGCCCTGGATCCCGACCTCAAATCACACCACTTCAAGCACGCACTCTCGCACCACCTCCCACAGCCATCCACGCTCGCGCCCTCAATCAGCAATCATCGATCCGGACAGACCGCCATCCACCCCCCGCTCGCTCCGCCGCCCCTCCACCTCCAGCTCCGGCGAAGACCCCACCGCCAACGCCGCAGCGTTGCGAGGCGAGTTCGTCCATCCCCGCCTCTCGGGCGAGGTGATGGAAGACGAAGTCCCGCCCGTCCCACCACTACCCGCGGGTGTCACTCCCTCACCTCGACCGCTAAGCACAGGTCCCATCCCTTCTTCGCCGCCGTTACTCCCGCAGAAGGGGCCAATCCCTTCTTCACCGCCATTGCTTCCGCAGACGGGCCCCATCCCTTCTTCGCCGCCCTTGCTTCCGCAGACGGAGCCCATCCCGGCCGTTGGCGCGGGCAAGCTTGCGAAAAAGGCGAGTGTGGGGAAGAAGAGGGGGGTGGATGTTACGGCGCTGTTGGGTAGTATTGATGCCGTGGCTGGGAAGGGCGGGGTGGGGAAGCCGCCTTATTGAGTGTTTCGTTTTCGTTTCGTTGTGGTGGGGGGAAGGGATGGCGGGATTAGTTCCTTTACTAGTCGATGGTGTGGTATAGAACGCCATTGGACAGGTATACATCATATAATAAGGCATCATGAGGACGCTTTGTACATGCCCTGCCACGTACGCTATCATATGTATCAAAGAAGAAAGGAAAATTAGTCGCACAAGTCTCATATTCAACGATTGATATCTCGATATCTAATACATCCCCCCAAAAACCGATCGATCTTCAACCTCCAACCTCTAACCTCCAGTACGTACACCTTTGTGCCGGCAATGATGGGATCCATCTTATCCTGAAGCCATTATCATGTTTTATACAACATACCCCTCCCCACCCCATATCGTACTGTATCTATAACATACCCCATATATCCTTCACCTTATTTAGCTAAATCGAAAGATTAATACACTTCCTCCTATCCCATCCCATCCCCTCTCCCCTTTCTCCCTCTCTCCCCCTCTCTCGCTCCCCTCCTCTCCTCCCCATCTCCCCCTCTTTAAATTCCAAACCTTCCCCATCTCCCCCCTAAATTCACAGAAACAAAGCTCCCCCATCCTCTCTCTACTCATCAACACCCTCAGACTATCTATCTACTACCCATCACCGCCCTTAAATCTCCCTCAATCCCCTCAAAACCCCCTCAAATATCCAATCCAATCCCGGGAAAAATAAAGAAATCCATCTTTTCTACATGTCACGTACGAGATTTTGTGTTTTTCGTAGTGAATGATGGGTGTGGTGTGTTGTGTTGGGGTTTGTGGTGTGGAGGTTTGTGGTGTTGTGTTATGGTTGGGATGTGATTAGGATGGGAGTATACTATGATGGGGTTTTTGATGATGGGGATGGGTGGTGGGTGAGGGTAATGGGGGAGTGTGGTGTGTAATAGGTTGGCGTTTGCGACGGGGGTTTGGGGGTGGGGATGCTGATGGAAGGGATGTGTAGGTGGACTCTTGGGGGTTTTGTTGGTGTTTTATTCTTTGAAGGGTTGGTGGGTTCGTATACTGTTGCAGAAGGGAAGGGGAGGTGGATGATCGGTAATGCATGAGGAAATGAGGTTTGGACCGGGGGGGTGGGATTATCTAGAAGTCGTATGTTGTCTGCTTGGATTTTTCTATGGAGAGTTCTGAGGATCAAAATGGACGCTGGATTTTTAATGTAGTATTGTGGGTTTTTGTACCGAGATGTAGACGGGAGATTGAGAGGTCTAGGATTATATTGTAGAGGAAGCATCATATGTGAAGGTGACCCTCTATTTGGGAGCCCGAGGATGACATCGTAGAGGAAGCGTTAGATACGAGGGTGACCCTCTATTTGGGAACACCAGGATGAAATCGTAGAGGAAGCGTTAGATACGAAGGTGATGCATCCCCAGTCACCGTCTCCCTCAGCCCCAACGCCGTGTCCCCCAGCGCCGAAGAGACGGCAGGTGACAATCTAGCGAGATCGTAGGAGTCCGGAAGCTGCACGTCTCCGCTCTGCTGATTCTGCCCATGACAGTCTGCATCAACAGATTTCGGCGGCTGCAATGTCGGCTCGCCCTCCTCATTATCTACACCATGGTCATTCATCAGACCTCCATCACCATTCGCTTCCAGCTCCTTTATCCGCGCACTCACGCTGTTAATCGCTTTCTTTAACTTTTCTATTCTCGCCTCTGCCTCATCGCCGTTGCCGCGGTTGTTATGTACCCACCAATCTACAACCTCGAAAGATTGGCCTTGCGATGCCATGGCTGCCCTTCGTTGTTTGTGGAGAGTGCGCCAGAAGTCGAGGGCTTGGGATGTCAGTCCAGGGTGCAAGGATATATTGGGGTTTTCCTGCTCGTCGCGTGGTCGTCGAGTGTGGTCGCGCAGTTCTTGTTCGGTGTCGAGGGACATACCACCCCGGTTGGGAGACTCGATGATGTGCTTTATCCAGCGCCGTGTTTGCTTGGTGATGCGGCTGCGGAGCTCGGATTTCAGGTTTTCGAGTAGGTTGCCTGTGTTGTTCCAGTCAGTGGTTGTGCGACGAGGCAACTCTTGGGAGATTGATGTTGGGAGGATGGAAGGATGAGACGAGGAGAGACGGCTGGATGTGTATGATGTATTATGGATGATGGATCGGGGCCTCTACCATCCATGTTTTTGCGCTTGATCCTCGAAGTTCTCTTGCGGACTCTGTACGCCTTCCGCGTATCATGATCGACCTCTTTGCATTTGATGTGAGGCTTGGCCATCTTTTATTGCATGATAGGATGTTACTGCGAAGGACATTGGGTGATGGCATCAAAAGTAGAAAAGCGTTGGGAAATGGTTGGGTTACATCAAGAAAGTTTGGTGGTGAGGGCAATGGTGAAGTCAGGGCGTGGTCAAATGAGAAGTGTAGAGAAAAGCGAATATGAATCAAAATAGCAGGATATCTTCCATGATCAAGATAGGTCGATGGATCGTTAGTCACGCTCGTTATCCTCCTTGAAATTTCCGAAGCTAATGCTTGGGGCAAATGTTCCACTCCTTGAAACCTAGGTCTTCCCCCCTGGGTGGGTGTCCTATCGGTAGCAGAACACAGAGAAACCTCTACGAGCACCCCCCGTTCGTCCCTAGTGGTGTACCTTCTACCTTTTTTGCATTTTTGATTTTGCAATTTTTATTTTGCAATTTGTGATCTTGAGTGCTTACTCAACCAAAGCTTATTACTTTGCGATACTTGTTGACTGGGCCCATTTGAAGGCTTTAGATTGTCTTTCTTCGCTCCTTTTTACAAATCTTTCGTATGACAGGGCTTGTGCGAGGCCAGGGGTCCGACCCCGGGATGAAGTGAAGGCAGCAGGTGAGGGCATCCAATTTCCTTGGCACCCTCTCACACATCGCCCAACATGATCCACGAACAAACAATTTTCATGACAAACTCATTGGGACATGATATCATGAAGTGTTCTTTCTGAAATGTGCCAAGAGGGTAACAACGTCTTTCGGTTGAAGAAGAGCTGGGCAATGGTGGGGATTCATGTCGATTCGTTTGACTGGTATGGAATACTACTCAGCCTTCCTCTTTATCCAACAGTTTCCTGACGTGGAGTCTAGCCAGCGACGAGTTCAGATTGAGTAGCGACATAGGCCCATCTTGCAACGCTGGTAGACCATCACCGAGATGGTAATGAAAGGGAAGGTGAGTTGTCAAGGCATGTCGTTGCTTCGTTGGAGAAGCAGCTAATATTCAGCCTTTCAGCTCGTCTCCGCGGATATGGATGCCCCGTTCCCCTGGCGCATGAGGCGCACGTGCCACACTCATGCAGCACGCTTCCCCACAATTAGACAGGGAGACGACTTGCTGACGTTTTCGACAGCCCTCCATAGCTCACCCCTTCGTCCGTTTGTGTCTACAAGCTCTTCTCCGACGACACTTGCCTCACCAGTGTCCTGTTGCTTTTCAACAATGCATTGGCTCGTTGCTGCAGTTGCCGCTGGTTCGGCGCTGCTGAGCCTCCCTGTGGAAGCCTCAAAGCTTACCCCTCCCGTGCTGCCCTTGGTGGTTCGCAATCCATACTTGAGCACGTGGCTGGGCGATGCGAGGGAAACACCATGGAACAAATGGCCTATGTTTTGGACTGGCGAAGAGGTACAAAAATCCATCTTGGCAGAACAATCTATATATGTGATGCTTTGTTTACAGGAATGGGGAGCTTGGCTTCATTACCAGTAGCTGACTTTTATGCCACTATAGATGGGCTTTGGTATACTCGCTGCTGTTCCTGAAAGTGGTTACGTCTATCCGCTTCTGGGCAGACCTCACGACTCTCTGAAACTGAGGGAAGATGATGGGTAGGCTCAAGGTCCATTCGGCATTGCAAGCAACAAGGCTAAGAAATCGGGTTCAGCTTCAATGTATCCTTCTGCACGTATATGGGCGCTACCTTCGATGCTTCGACGACCAACCTTACCTACGAAATACCTGCGCCTCTGTCTACTGCGAAGACGGCTAAGCCATTGGAAGTCGTCGTCTCATTTCTATCGCCCATCACACCACCGTCCACGTTACGCCAGTCGATTCCCGCCTCTTACATGACGGTGCATGTCTCGGGCGGCTTCAATGTCGATATATATGTCGATGTCAATGGTCAGTGGGCGAGTGGAAACAGAGCCAGTGATATTGTCTGGGAGTTCGGTCAACAGGAGATTAGCGACGGTAAAGGTCTGAAAACATGGAAAATCAGGAGGGAGACCGAGCAGCTCTTGTCTGAATGGCGAGATCAGGCTGAATGGGGCACTTTACATTTCTCTGCGCCAGCCGTAGGTTCTCGTCGAAACCTCACTCAACTCCCCACTTACTAATCACATCAGGACGTTCGCCACGAGTCTGGGACGTCAGGTATCATTCGCCCACGCTTTGCCCGTACCGGTACCTTACAAAACACCATTGACGACGAGTACCGTGGAATCATGGAGGAAGAACCCGTATTTGCATTCGCCAAGTCCTTCAATCTGACTTCCTCGTCGTCCTCTTCATCTGCTCCGAGCAGCGATAGCGTTATGTTTACCATTGCGCACATCCAGGAACCTGTCGTCCAATTTGCTTCTGCCAGGGGTTTGACCTTTATGAGGCCGCTCTGGGCTTCGTGGTTCACTTCGGTGGAGTCGCTGCTTGCTTTTCACTATCTGGATTATCATAATGCTTTCAAGCTTGCCGCCAACTATACATCACAGCTTGCTGAAGACGCTAACGAATCTGGATCTGACGACTACTATGATATCCTTGCTCTGAGTGCTCGTCAAGTCATGGGCGCAACAAGCTTCGCTGGTACTCCTGACAACCCGATCCTGTTCATCAAAGAAATCTCTTCGAACGGCAACTTCCAGACCATCGATATTATCTACCCGGCTTTCCCATTCTTCCTCTATACCAATCCTCGTTGGTTGACCTATATGTTGGAACCACTCATTGAACACACCTTGAGCGGCCAATACCCCAACAAGTACGCTATGCATGATCTTGGGTCGCACTTTCCCAATGCGACCGGGCATCCTGACGGCAGAGACGAGTATATGCCAGTCGAAGAATGTGGAAATATCTTGATCATGGGCCTTGCGATCGTAAATAGTCTAAGCTATGAGACTGATGCCTCTGCTGGCTCGGTCTGGGCAAGTATGGGAAGCCGGGAGTTTGATGCCAATCCAGAGACGAGTGCTTTCTCCTTGAACAATCTGGAAGAACGCGACGGCATCGTCGGGCTGGACGACTCTTGGGGCGGAACCACAAAGGGGGTGAAGCAAGCGCAGAAATGGGTTCATAGGAGCTACAGTCTCTGGCGACAGTGGACAGGGTACCTCGTAGAATTCGCTTTGGAACCGTTCAATCAGCGTAAGTGCTCTCGCACCCCAATGACAGCCAAGCCTGCTAAAGACCTACAGTATCAACCGACGACTTCGCCGGGCCTCTCCCCCTCGCGACCAATCTAGCTCTCAAAGGCATCATCGGTATCAAAGCCATGGAAGGCATCGCCAACATCGTCAACATGAACGAAGACGCGAAACACTTCAAGGTAAACACCACCACCATCCCCCTTACCAGAATCCGAGAATTAACCCACAGCCCAGAACATCTCCGAAACCTACATCGCCAAATGGGAAGAGTTCGGCATGTCGCGCGACGGCACCCACGCAAAGCTAGCCTACGACTGGTACGGGTCCTGGACGACGCTCTACAACCTCTACGCCGACACCCTCCTCTGCTTCCACCTCGAAAACACCCCCTCAAACCCCATCACCACCAACACCAACACAAACCCCCACGACCAAAAGCCCCTCGACCCCCCCGCCCCACTCCCCCCTCTCGATCCCCCCACCCCCGCAACACCCGGCTTCGTCCCCCACCACATCTACACCCTCCAATCAACCTACTACCCCCTCGTCCTCCAACACTACGGCCTCCCCCTCGACAGCCGCCACCTCTACACGAAATCCGACTGGGAATTCTTCGCCGCCGCCGTCGTCTCCAACGCTACCCGTGCGCAGATCGTGAAGAGCGTGGCGCGCTGGATCAATGAGACGAGCACTGATCGGCCCTTGACGGATTGCTATGATACGGAGGGGGATGGGGGCTTTTTGGGGCCTTATTTCATGGCGAGGCCGGTTGTTGGGGGGCATTTTGCACGATTGACGTTGGGGAGGGCGTGTGGGGGGAGGGCGGTGGGGGGGTTGGGGTTTTTGGAGGGGGAGGGGGAGGAGGGGATGGGGGTTAGGGGTGGGGAGTTGTAGGGTGTGGAGTTGGGAGCGAGGGGGGGATCGTTTGGATATGAGTAAGATGTGAGTGGATGATGATGGATGATGTATGAGGAGGCTGACTGACATTGGCATTGGCATTGGATAAACGGCATGTACGAACGGAATTTCGAAATTGTATGTTGGATCTTATACTTACCATATTCGTCAACCAATTTCTGGGCATTTGATTTACATGACTATCTACCATGAAGGAGCAAGTAGTTAGCAACGCTCGGAGATCTGTCAAACACATGCACATAGCCCCCCCTCCCTTCCTTCGATCAAAAGACAGCAACAAATGCTGCCCTACCCCACCACCCTCTCGCCACCTCCTCCCACACAAAATTCCCATCAAAACCCCCCCATCAAAAATTCCCCACACACCCACTCACAGCCGCTCCCACAAATGCACCTGCCTCCTCTCCTTCCTCCTTTCCTTCCTCTCACTCTCCTGACTACCCGAAGTCCCACTCCCAACACTATCTCTATCTCTCTCTCCCATCCCCCCCTCCCTCCCCCTCCTCCTCTCGCCCAAGAGACGCTTACGCACGCCCTCATCTCCAAGCCGTGCCGACGTGACAGCGTCGTCGTCCTCGGCGGCTGCTTTAGTACTGCTATCCTTGAGCGACGTATCGGTAACGTCCTCGACGAAATGACTGGAGGCGTAGACTTCGTTGGTTCTGTCGCTGAACTCTGGAGCTGGAGATGGGACGTCCTCGCGCTCGCGCTCGCCGCTCCTCTTGCGTCGATTTTTGGCGCTGGAGAGGGCATTGTTTAGGATGCCGATGCTTGTGCTCCGCGTGCGTGATGGTGGTGCTGGTCTCGGCTCTGCGATTAGCTCGTGCAGTTGGTAGGTGGAGGGGTCGGGGCTGGGGAGGTGGGTGCGGATGAGAGAGGCGAAGGACTCTTTGGAGGCGAGGGTGTTGAGGGCTGTGTCTGTTTGTGGGATTTGTGGGGGGAGCTGTGTTAGTTTGGCGGGTGTCGTGGAGGGTGGTGGTGTTCCGGGGCGGGGAAGGGTGAATGGTTGGATGATTCTGGCGCGTAGGGGTGAGGATAGGTCTTGTTCTTGGGTGTCGATACTGGTTTGGGTCTCGATTGTGCTGGTTGTGATGTTTTCATCGGCGGCTGCTAGGCTGTTGCTGATGTCGTTGTTGGCGTGGTGCATTATCGTCTCGGTAGACGGGTTTGTGGAGATATTGAGGGAGTCAGCGACAGTCACATACGAATCGATCGTGTTGTCGCTGCCCTTTGGGGAGAGTGACCGCTCGCTGGGATCAGGCGAGCCGATGGGTGACGTTTCGGGGCTTGCTAAAGGTGAGATGACTCTCAATGCAGCGAGCTGATCTGCTGGAATTAGCGAATGGATGTCTGAATGAATGACGAGGCTTACCATAGCTGCGGCAGTAATATCGGAAAGTAGCAAAGGGCTGGTCAAGAGAATCAATAAGGGCATACTTATAGAATCGCTGAGGGTGGTTGGCTGGTAGGAAGCCGGCATTGACAAGACTGTTGTTCTCGATTAGCCACATCGGCTGGCGACCTGCCGTAGAGAGTGTTCTTACTTGAGGCCACTTCCTGTTGCATGTTGCTGTGACTTGCTGTTGGCTTCGCCAGATAGATTATGAAAGTCTTGAACCTCGGGATCTATCCTCTGCCTGCCTTTGGACCGAAAGACTTTGATCTCCATAACATCGTTCAGGCTGTCCAGTGTGAGTGTGTCCACACGCTCGTCGTGTGTACCAAAGAACAATGCCCTTCGCTCGACCAAAGAATGTTTGAAAGTCCTAGGACCAGGAGAGAAGAGGCCGAACATGGTCTTTCCTTTGTAGCCTTCGTCCTTGCCGCAACCCCAACTCACAATTATCTTCCCATTGATGTACAGCTTGAAGTAGTACAGTGCGTTTGGTGGATGCGGTGCCGCTATGTCGTAGCAGAGCCAGAATTGCGAGGATGGATACATCGGAAGATAGACGGAAACAACAGAGTTGTCAGTAATGAGAGGTGGTACATTTTGGAAGGGATCGGTGGGTTTCTTGGGTGGCTGATATTCTGGAATCATGAGTATATCAAATTGTGAAACGCAGGAAATCTTTATGTTGCGGAAGGTAGGCATGATGTGCTGCTGTCTGCGGTGGACGAGGTTGATGTAGGAAAAGACGACTAATTGATATCAAAGTTGGATGGATGGAGTTCTCAAACAGCACGCTAAGCGAAACTTCACTTCCTTAACACTCGCGCCTACTATGGCAAATAATCAGACTTCCGCGAGCCCATAGAGCATCAGATCAATGATGCAGCTCCTGGAAGCTACCAAAATTGATGCTGTCCAGCTGTGCTTTGATCATGACATGGATTCCTGCCCTGTGATCTTCTTGCAACTACGCCCACGACCTCTCTATGCTAACATCAAGCAGACGTTCCACCAGAGCAATCATCAGAGCCCACAGCCACGTAATTCTTGATACACCACACCGAAGCAGACGGGTGTATGATGACACGTAACGCTACCATTGCAGACACTTTGGCTAAGAAGTCATCGGCTTCCGTGTTGACTGGTTTCAAACTGAGCGGACGCAGTCTCCAAAAAATCGCGCCCCAGTCAGCAGCATGTTTCTCTGTCACATCTCCGGAATAATGGAGCACTTAGCATAGCGAAAGACTGGAATAGTCCCGTATAAGATATACTTTTTGCAGCAACGGCCAATCCAAATCAACCCCCTTTATGCCAATTGGCGCAAGGCGGACGACCTCTAGTTGATACTGCGCCGAAGCATCTGCTTGTACATATTCCATAAGTTGGAGATACTCAATCTTTCCCACATTAGATTTCTCAAGCACTTACTACCCTCAGGTTGTCTCACGTCAGCTTCTGATAGGCTAGATTAAAGATCATCAAATCGAGCCACAGTGGAATTCAGTCCAGCAAGCGCACATTCGATATTATGATTCGTGTGCCGACTTTCACTGGCATGGGAGAATGTGTCTCAATTAAATTCCTCAAGAAGGACGCCGTGGTTAACACCACTCTATGTTCAAACTTGAATGGGGTGATCTTTATCAGCAGAGCTATTCAGACTCATGCTTGGCGCACTCCCATATACTTTAATGGAGACGCATGGAATGACTAGAGGCTCTCTTCACCTTGAATTGCTGCGCCCTTTGTATTAAGAGTAGCAATCGATCATCCCTTATTTCTTGACCTCAGGAGAATGGGAAATGTAATGAATTATAATCTTCACCCATTTGATACTCCCTAAATCTTCATACCTCAGGGTATATGCTTTGTGGATGCCTGCTTGACGTGGACGTACTGAGTGGTTTGTGGCCTCATGAGCAGGCTTCCGATCGTACAAGGTCCTTGCCATGCGGAGAGAAACGCCGAATGTACGAAACGAACCCATCTTGACATAGCTCAGCGTAGTCAGAGCATGCCGCCAGGGTCTGATGAATTGGGTGCATGGGAGTTCCATAACAGTTCTTGATTCTTAAAGCTCTGCTTCCCAAGGCCATGATCTCCGAATTCCATGGGAGTCGTGCCCCTCTAGACGCCACTCTAGAAGACAGCTAGCCTGTCACCTGGGGCATATCCTTTCTCGACGCCTACCTGACGTGAACGTGTTTAGTGACCGGTAGCCTCGCCGGTAGCCGCGCCATTCGATTGTGGGATATCTTCCGCCTCATTTCCCTCCAGTATACCCTTTACTTCAACTTCCGCCTCCGGCTTAGCCTTGATAATTTCTTCGGCCAGCATATCCCTAAATCCTGCAAAAGCTTCACTCTTGCCCTTCAGGAACTGATTGCTCTTCTGCAGCGCTTCTACAAGCTCTCTGTTGTAGATCTCCGGATTGCGGCCTTGGTCAATGTATTCAATGATCTCGGGTGGGAGGCTCGTTGGAAGGGTGGAAGATGCGACTGAGAGCGCGGAGAGGGAGGACGAGAGTTGATGTCTACACGGTGGAGTGGCTGAATGAGCGTTCAACGGGCTTGGGTGTGTATGGAGCGATGCATAAGACGCACATCTTGCGCACGAGCTCTTGCTGGGTCTCCAGGCCTAGGTAGCCATGTACGGAGGATTGAATCTCGTATAGGTTCTGTATCACTTCTTTGAGTCGTACTGGTATATCAGGTCAGCTCCTGCTTGCATTAGCATCAAGTTCCTTACCGTCGACCGAATTATCCAGTATGGGAGCCATGAAGACTCCTGCTGCTGGAGACTGGCATTAGTCTAAGTATGTAGTTCTTGGAAACCTCGTAGTCTTGGGCTACTTATACATCCCGCATCGGATTGGGTTTAGCGCGACACTTTTATAGGCCTTTGGAACAGATACAATTACAAAATTAGTATTCTATGTGATCAACCTTGAGAATCTCAACATATAGTGCCTCGATATCTAGGAGCCTCAATATGGCAGGGCTTTGCGTTCGTCGAACTTTCTCCTCAAACAGCGCTGCCTTCATCAGGGTATCAACACCTAACCCACAAAATGACTCAACGACAATGGCGGCCAGAATGCACGAGTGACCAGGCTTATGTCAGTCCTCGAGGCGATGTTCCCCTGTCAACTCTTCCAATTCTCCTGCGCCATTGGTCACGCGGTACTCAAGATGGATGAGATCGGAGCGGGCGCGAGCTCAGAACCCGCACCTCTTAGGAGCTTTTGAATCTACAAACATTGGGCTTTTGATATCTGTACTCGTTGTCTTCAATATACTTATCATCAGACCAAGCCATCCCACACAGCCATTACAGAGTCTTATACGTCCCTGACTCTCATTTCCCTCTGCGACCTTCGAGCATTGCCGCCCGTACCACCGCCATCAAGCTCCGTCTCAACCATCTCCAACCCAGCGAGATCCGGGTAGCGCTTGGTAAAGGTCGATTCCCAATCCTCGTTTGCGCCGTCCATAGTAGGCATTGTGGTTGATGGCTGCTGTTGCTCCGGTAAATTTTCGGGCAACGGCTTCTTGGTAACCATTAGAGCAGGTTTAGCGGTTGACGGCGGAAGGCGATCCCCTGTTCGTAAGGTCTGGGGTTTTAATTGAGGTTTAGGAGGCGCTGAAGGACGGGAAAATGGACGTTCGGGAGCAGTGCTGTGATGGGGAAGAGTATGTGTTAGTGTTGGTTGGACTGGTGGAGAGGGTCCAAGGCGGCCGCTGGTCGAGGGTAAATGAGGAGCTTTATCGAGTGGGAGCTTTGGATTGGGTGGTTGCTGATCGCTCAATGGTTGAGCTTGGCGAGATATCGTTCGCGGTGGATGGTTTTGTGTAAGTTGTTCAGCTGAGATCTGCTCTGGTGCATCTGTGAATCGGCCGTAGCCTGAAGCTGTCTTCGTAGGTGATGGTGACGCTCTGCCGCTTTCGTCAAGCAGGGACTGGACTTTGGTTTGGATGGAGGCGGCTTTGTTGTTCCTGGGGCCACGCCCTCGACTACCAGTGCCACCCGCAGCGAGACGTAGTCTATAAGCTGCCGCTGCATCTGTGACGCGCTTTTCTTCCTGAGACAAGCGTTGACGCTCAAGCTCTCGCCGCATCTCCGGAGGTAATTCTTCGGACTCCTCGAGGTCATTACCGTCATCACTCCTACCGTCAGTTGCCTCGGAGCCTGCTATCGGCGTAAGTCCGCTGGTGCGGCGCTCAGGCGATCTGCTTGCATCACGTGAATGAGTCCCCCCTGCATTCATCTCAAACCTCTTGAACGCATCCCCAAACCTTCCTGCGAGCAGATTCTTTGTTCCGGATAAGGACACCGACGGCATACTAGCTCGCTTGATGTGTCTTGACCCACTGCTCAGGCGCTTCTCCTTTCGCTTTGATGCCTCTTCTTCTTCCATTACCTTGAGGAAGTCCACATTTGAGTTGATCTGGATCGTGTCCTCTCCATCGTTTGCATCTCCTAATGGCAGCGGGCTGAGAACGTTACTATTTGCTTCGTGGCTTCCATCTTCAATGTTCGCTTTCTCTCGCGACATTCGGCGCAGTAGACTGGGCTTCGATGGATTCTGCGCGCTGGCTGGTCTTACTCTCGAGTTGGCAGACTTAGACCTCTGTATGGTACTATCCAGACCGGTTGAATATGATGATCGATGGTTCGCTTCCCATGGGGGCTGGGCCGATGGCGAGGGGTCGTTCGTAAGGATCTGGGACCTCGATCGGTGCTCAAGAAAGGGGGGCCTCTTGTTGCCTAAGGCGCCCGCCCTCAAAGAAGCGGATGCCACCTCGATTGAGTCGGATGTTTGTGGCTGGCTTGATGACCTGTGTTCTGAAGAGGAAGGGGGAAAACGGAAGATGGGACGATTGGCGGTACCCTGGAGGGTAGGGGATGGGGGTGAGGGGGATGTCATTGTACCTATGGATACCATTGTTGGTCGCTGAGAAGCTGACTGTTGAGTCGCAACCTTCGTCACTAGCTGGGGCTCTGATACGTCATATACGGGCTGCGTCGATCGTGCTTCGGCCCTTGGCGAATTTGTTAACGGTTTATGTTGGACCGACTTGGATGTCGCTTTCGGCTGGGCAAAAGCATCATCCGCCAAAGCGTCTGTGACTCGCTGGGTGATGTCGCGTGAAGGCTGCTTCTTGGGATCCCGGCTCGGATCGAACGCAAACTTGCCACCAGAATCGTGAAGCAGAGAGAACTCATCCAGAGCGGGGAACCTGGCTGAAGCATCGTCTGTTATCCCAACACTTGACGCGGTCGAGTCAAGTACAGCCCATGGATCGTTGGCAGCACCTCTTAGAGGGGACGGACTTGGCTTGGGCGTCCTAGATTCTCCTCCTGCTTTGGCCGGCCTCCCACGCCGCATTGGCGTTATATCTGGGATAGTTTGTTTTTCGTCCACAGGCGTAGCTCGGAATGCACCAGCCAATGGTATATTAGGAATATCTGGATCGGCTGATGGGAGGTGTTCATTCCTTCGGGCTTCTGAGTGTGTCCGGCCAGCATATATCTAGAGCCATCAGCAAAGATGTGGCAATTGGAAAAGAGAGGCTAACATCCTTGATGGGAATGTCAGTCCCACGAACCAGGCTAATTTCGCGCACGACTTGATATATGTTGGGTCGCTGTTGGGGGTTCTCCTGCAGCATCAACGCTATGAAAGTCAGCAACAGTCCTGTATTCTTATTCAATAGCAATCACCGACCTATAAGCTTTTTGAGCTGGTCTGAAAAGGTTGGGTAGCCTGGAAATTTGAAGCTTGCGTTGAGTATAGCCATCTGACCCTGCTCTTCAAAAGGCGTCTTATAGTAACAGAGCTTATACAGCAGCACACCAAGCGCCCAGATATCACTCTTCTCATCTATAGGTTGTTTTCGATAGACATCAATCATCTCCGGACTACGGTATTGCAGTGTAGTATGTTTCTGCACATCGTCTTCAATCATTCTTCCTTCCACAGCACTTGTAGCAGCGGGCCTCGGAGGAGCAGTAGACCCAAAATCACACAATTTGTACCTTCGGGTAGACCCAGATATGTTGATGAGCACATTTTCAACTTTGAGGTCCCTGTGAAGCAGCGGTGGCTTGAGGTAGTGCATGCAGGCCACACCTTGGGCAACGTCTGAGAAAATCTTGAGGATCTCGGGCTCGGTAAGCCGATTCTGTAGGCGTGTATTCATGAAGTCGATCAGTCCTCCGCCATTACAATACTCCATGAGGAGGAAGACCTCGTAACCCCCTCCCTTCAATTGTGAAGCATGTGAATCAATGTATGTGACGATTGGCCAACGCCCCTTAAGTTTCTTCATTGTCTCCACCTCTGTTCTCATGCTTGCCAATGCTTCCTTGTCCGGTACCGCGACCCTCTTGAGTACCGCCCCATCCTCACCGTCCACAGGCTTTGGAAGGCGTACCAGATAGACGTGGGCGAAACCCCCTTCCGAAAGATACTTTTCTATGACGACCCGGTGATTTCCAACCTGGACCTTTGTACCTGGAACGAAGGTTCCGCTTGGTATGGCCGGAGCCAGAGCAGGAGCGGGTGCAGCGAAGGCAGGCTGTCCCACTACAGGCGCGAAGACGGAGGAACTGAAGGCTGTAGGCATGTCGGAGATTGGTGGGGAATGGGTGGATATGCACCCACAGCTGAGGGTCACTGGAACCTCATTGATGGGTGAATCGGTGCTTCTGTCTGAGATGAGGGCGTAATAATCGCTGGCTATCCCCCGAGGCCAGATATCGCACTTTCGCTTCAGCTGGCCCAGGCAGTCAAGCCCATGCAGGTGCCAAGGCTCTACGCCAACTTCTCTTGCAGCAACCCCAGATTGAACAATCCCTATAGGAGCTTGCGACTAGGGGGGCCCCGATTATAGCGTTAAGGCTGCAAGAACAAAAAAGATACAGGAACTGGCGGACATGTAGGCATTAGTTCAGTATCCCGGCAAGGAGCGCAAAAGGTCCGTCCGCTGTACAGGCTGTGTGGATCGCGGAATCTATAGAATAGCCTACGCGGGTAATAGAACTCTAGTAACACAATGCTAAAGATCAACGAGGAACACACTCTGCTCGAGTGGTAACCCTAGCGATGCCATGTTCCACTCTTGCCGACAAAGTGACGCATTTTGGGCTTCGTAAAGAGCATCAATAACAGCTGTGATATTCCCCGAGAATCCACACCAAGTCACAGCAAGGCTGAAGCACTGTCAAGGCTCGGATTCGATATGTTGCATTATCCCATGACATACCATGAGTTCATTTAGCCGTTAGTCGAATGACATCTTTCCTCTGCTGCGCGACTGCCTGTTGCAACACATCATGGAACCGACGGCGAACAAAATGATCAAGCTGCTTATTGATAGGTGTGAAATTAGGCAACAGTCAGAGATGTGATGGCATTCAAATGCCTAGAAGTCAAACCAGCGATCCTCAGAAGAGAAGGCTAGCTAGTTATGTTGACAGTATGTGTGCATCTTTACGACAATCCATGTGGAGAAGAAGGCTCACCCGAGGTCTTGAGCTTGATGGAGTGGCCTTGCCATGGCTAGCTGCCTCTTTGACGGTACCCCTCTGTGTTTGATTCTAATTTGACTCAACAGCGACTGCATTGCATAGGTGAGGAGGCAGTGATCATGCTTGAAGTAGTAGTGGGGAGAATGAGCAGCGGCGTGGATGGGAGGCAGTGTGTCCCCTATTTGCTAGCGCCATACCAGAACGCGATTAGCTCCCGTTAGCCAGGGCACCATGCTGCAGCTTATATTAAAACGGCTCCCCTCGGCCAAAACGAAGAAGTCTCAAGTCCCAAGCCCCAGGCGTATCAGCCTTACGAAGTCACGACTCTCTTACCAACCTCAGAGTACAATAATCGCAGTGTTGAAAACCAATGAGATTTAACGTCTTCTCCCATGGTGAGCACAAACAAAAGACCTATAATGCGCACTTTCCGGTAAAGGTATGCGGACCAAATGCAACGGAGCCTCCATACTCTTTGATTGTAGGATGAAGGAACAGTGAAAGGAGATGACATCCAGGTGAGTCATCCAAGAGGCTGATCGGATATGGAGCTAATCAAAAGGGTTTTAGGCTTGATCGCTTGGTCACGTGAGTCGCATGAACCCCTGCAGTTCGGGAGCAATAGACGCTGACATGAGCTAGGCTCCTTGAGACAGGGAGTACACAAGTAATCAGAAACACTGCCGCACAGCAACTGGGAGATGTCCAGAAACAGCATCCCGACGAATTATTCAATTTACTGACACGAGTTCTCCCGTTTCTGAAATCGAAATCATGGGATACGCGAACCGCAGCTGCCAAAGCTATTGCTGGTATCGTCGAAAACGCAAACCTCTTTGACCCCAATAGCGATGAGGACATCAAAGTGGACGAGGCGGTTAAAGTTGAGCGAGATAATGCGGTCCCAGTTCTGACAGGAGATCAATTGCGGCTCGACACGCTTGACATTTCGGCGATTCTGAATAATGGCAAGAAATTATTGGGAAGTGGAGGCAAAGAAGTTGACTATGCAATTGCTTCGCTGGATCCGGCAGCCCGACTAGAGCTCCAACGTCGAGTTGCGAACGCCACATTGGGGCTTGGAGGAGAGGATGTCGATGAACAAATCAATAGCATCCTTCAAGAGGTGACCGCTTCTTCTCAAGCTGCTAATGGTACCCGTAACCTACCCAAGATCGACACTTCGGACAGCATGCTCTCTGATGATCAAGCACTACGATCGCCCAGTCCTTACACAGCAGCGTCGCCAGCACCAACGACGGAATCTGGCCTGAGCAAAAGGCAGCTGAATCAGCTAAAGCGCAAGAAGAAGCTGGATGCTAGATCTCAGGCTAATAAAGTTCGAGTAGTTGATTTATCCGGTCGTCGGCCAAGTAATTATACCCCCATGACCCCAGCAATGTCGGAGCCCTTCGCAATCAAATCGGGCATCAAGACCGAAACAGAGGATGACGGGAATACTGATATGTTCTCTTTAATTCGAGCCAATGTTGACGAAGATGCCAAAATTGTATCTGACTTCAAAGGCTCAGTTCTACCTGAAAGATCTGTGATACAGACCGAAGCCGAAGACAAAGGGCTTGAGTGGCCTTTCGAGCGTTTGTGCGAGGTTTTGATGGTGGACCTTCTAGACCATCACTGGGAGATCCGACATGGCGCAGCCATGGGCTTGCGTGAAGTTGTCCGTGTCCACGGCGGCGGTGCCAGCCGAGAGTGTGGCAACAGCAGAGAAGTCAACAACAACGCCAATAACAGATGGCTAGATGACCTCGCCTGTCGTCTTTGCTCGGTACTGATGCTCGACCGCTTTGGTGACTATATATCTGATAATGTTGTTGCACCTATCCGGGAGACCGTTGGACAAACCCTCGGGGCTGTCATGGCACATTTGCAAGCCACAACGGTGTCATCAGTATACCACGTCCTTTATCGCATGGTCATGCAGATAGACCTAAATCTTCCCAAACGCATATGGGAAGTCTGTCATGGAGGTATGATCGGCCTTCGGTATCTAGTCGCGGTCCGAAGCGATCTACTAGTGAAAGACAATGCCCTAATGGACGGTGTTGTCGAGGCCGTCATGAAAGGTCTCGCAGATTATGACGACGATGTTCGAGCTGTTAGTGCAGCTACCCTTACCCCGATCGCCAAAGAATTCGTGACGCTTCGGCCGGCGGCGCTCAATGATCTGATGAACATTGTCTGGGACTGTCTGTCTGATCTTCGCGATGATTTGAGTGCTAGTACTGGATTCGTCATGGATCTCCTCGCGAAGTTATGCAGCTTTCCCGAAGTTTTGATGGCAATGAAGCACAATGCAGCAAAAGAGTCAGACCATTCCTTCACTAATCTTGTTCCAAGGCTGTATCCATTCCTCAGACACACGATACCCAGTGTCCGATCCGCCGTCCTTAGAGCGCTGCACACGTTCCTTCAAATTGGGGGCGAAGACACTCGCGGCTGGGTCAATGGGCGGATATTGCGACTTGTGTATCAAAATTTACTCGTAGAGCGTAACGAGGGAACGCTGAAGCTTTCACAGGAGGTGTGGAACTCGCTACTGGATGCTTTGGTCGAAAAAGATGATCACAACACCACCTCCCAACTCTTGGAGCAAATGCATGACCTTCTCGTTCTCGCGTTCCATCCCATCGGCACTACTCGGAACCCGTTGCCGATAGAATTATGCTATTTCATCAAGCCTTCAGGTCAGCCGTATGGCCCACCAAACCCGGAGATGTTGAGAGCAGCGGCGCAAGAAACCGTTGAGCCGGCTGCGAAACGGAGAAAACGCTCCGAGAATAAGGAACAACCACCCACATCGGCTCACAATGTTGATGGACATATGATATCCGGAGACGTCGATCTGGTTGGTATCGAGGTACTGATCAGATCTCGGGTATGTGCAGCCAAGGCACTGGCTCGCGCTTTGGCTAAGCACCCACCGCTGGAAATAATCATGATGGAGATATCAGATGGCTTGCGGTCACGGTATTCGACGACGCAAATGATTGCAGGGATCATTATTGAAGAATACGCTCGAGGATTTACCAATCCCTCAGGTAGAGCCGGGAGATTCAGCGAAGATTTGGTATCAATTCTGGATACAGAACGCCCCGAAAGCTACGCCGATCTCTTACCATTCCTAAGAGTTTTACGAGCACAATCTCAAGCTCTGTTGAATGCCTTCCGCGATCACGGTCATGTGCCTACATTGAAGCTACCATCACTTGCTATTGTTGTCCAAGGCGAGATTGGAGCGGGTCCCACAGCCTTCTCTATTGCAAATGCAGAAGCGGTGGTGGGCAATGACTTCGATCGTCTGAAGAAGTCTTTAGCCCCAGCGCAACGGATCACTTCTTCTCAAGTCCTCGCCGATGCGCGCCAGGCTGTTCAAGGTTCCATCGATGAGGCTAAGAAAGTCAAGAGCGAAGGAGACGTCCGCATCAAAGCAGCCGCTGCGTCTGCCCTCGTGGCCATTGCAGAAATTCCCAAGAGGCCAAGTTCTCTCATCAAATGCATCATGGATAGTGTTAAGCTGGAGGAGAACTACAAGCTGCAGAAGCGATCAGCTGTATCAATATCTTCCCTCTTAAGTTTTTATGCTACCACACAGCGCCGTGGTCCGGCTGATAAGATCACTGCTAATCTCACCAAATTTTACTGTATAGACAGCTCAGAAACGCCAGAGTATCGTATCAATGCCTCGAAACAAAACGTCATCTTATCACTTCACAAAGAAGAGGATCGAAAAGACTATGAGAGCACCGAAGCTTATGAAAGGGAAGCAAAGGGAGCGAAGGTCACGCGACGTGGTACCAAAGAAGTGCTGGAACAACTCTGCCAGTCATTCGGAAACCAACTGTTTGAAAAGGCGCCTGTATTGCAGTCCAAGATCGAGGGACCTCTTTGCAAGGCCTTCGCCGACGATGAACCATTGGATCTTGAAAATGATCATCAATTTGGTCAAGAAATTGTAGACGGTCTTTCGGTGCTGCGTGCTCTGGTGCCGACCATGCACATAGATCTCCATCCCTTCGTTACCAAGTTAATGCCATTGGTGGCTAAAGCTCTGACTAGCCCTCTATCCATCTTCCGATACGCCGCAGCAAAATGCTTTGCTACCATCTGCAGCTGTTTGAGAATGGAAGGCATGACTATGCTAGTTGAGCATGTCCTCCCTTTGGCTAATTCTGACAATATCCACTGCAGAGAGGGCGCAATAGAGCTGGTGTACCACCTGATCGGTGTGATGGAGGACAGCATCCTGCCATATGTAATATTTCTTATTGTACCTGTGCTTGGCCGTATGAGCGACACTGACAATGATGTACGACTTATCGCAACTACGACATTCGCTACCTTGGTCAAGCTCGTACCGCTCGAAGCTGGCATACCAGATCCGCCGGGATTTCCAGAGACTTTACTCAAAGGCCGCGATCGAGAACGCAAGTTCATCTCACAAATGCTAGATCCCAAGAAAGTTGAGCCATTCGAACTTCCGATTGCTATAAAAGCCGAGTTGAGATCTTACCAGCAAGATGGCGTCAACTGGTTAGCTTTCCTGAACCGGTACCATCTCCACGGAATCTTGTGCGATGACATGGGCCTTGGCAAAACGCTACAGACACTGTGCATAGTAGCTAGCGACCATCATATGCGTATGGAAGAATATGCAAAGACCGGATCATTAGACAGCCGACCCCTTCCTTCACTCATTGTCTGCCCACCAACCCTATCTGGCCATTGGCAGCAAGAGATACAGCAATTCGCGCCCTTTCTGACATGCTTGGCCTTTGTAGGTCCTTCCCAGGACCGGCTTAAGCTTAAACCCCGGATTGGCACGACGGATATTGTGATCACCTCCTACGATATCTGTAGAAATGACATAGACATATTCACTCCATTGAAGTGGAATTACTGCGTGCTGGACGAAGGACATCTCATCAAGAACCCCAAAGCCAAGACGACAATGGCTGTCAAGCAACTTGCCAGCAATCACCGCCTAATTCTGTCCGGTACTCCGATCCAGAATAACGTTCTCGAACTTTGGTCCCTCTTCGACTTCCTCATGCCCGGTTTCCTTGGTACAGAGAAAGTCTTCCTTGATCGGTTCGCTAAGCCTATCGCCGCCTCGCGCTTGAGTAAATCCTCGTCAAAAGAACACGAAGCCGGCGCGCTCGCAATTGAAGCTCTCCACAAACAAGTCCTACCTTTCCTCCTACGCCGACTTAAGGAAGAAGTGCTCGACGACTTACCTCCCAAGATTCTCCAGAATTACTACTGTGATCTCTCCGATCTCCAGAAGAAGCTCTTCGATGACTTTGCCAAAAAGGAGAAAAAAGTCCTTGCCGACAATGCCGGCGGCGACAGCAAAGAAGCCAAGCAGCACATTTTTCAAGCTCTTCAACACATGCGCAAGCTCTGCAACTCGCCGTCTCTCGTCGTCAAGGAAGATCACAAGCAATACGCTGCCATCCAAGCATCACTCGCGCGGCAAGGGTCCAACCTCAGAGATGTGAATCACGCTCCCAAGCTTACGGCTCTGCGTGACTTATTGGTAGATTGTGGTATTGGGACAGATCCCGCAGAGAACAACAATTTCGTTTCTCCTCATCGTGCTCTGGTCTTTTGTCAGATGAAGGAGATGCTGGATATTGTTGCCAACGATGTTTTAGGCAAGCTTCTCCCGTCCGTGCAGTATCTACGTCTAGACGGCAGCGTTGAAGCTACCAAGCGCCAGAGCATTGTCAATAAATTCAATACGGATCCCAGCTACGACTGTCTTCTATTGACCACTAGCGTCGGAGGTTTGGGTTTGAACTTGACGGGGGCAGATACAGTCATCTTCGTCGAGCACGACTGGAACCCGCAGAAGGATATACAGGCTATGGATCGAGCGCATCGTATCGGGCAGAAGAAAGTCGTCAACGTTTACCGCCTAGTGACAAGAGGGACGTTGGAGGAGAAGATCTTGAAGTAATTTGCCACATTTCATTATACATCTTTCTAACATCATGTCGCTAATCTTCTTTCAGCCTCCAACGCTTCAAGATCGACGTCGCAAGCACAGTAGTGAATCAGCAAAACGCGGGCCTGGCCACAATGGAGACAGACCAGATCCTCGACCTCTTCAATCTTGGCGAAACCGCCCCGGCGTCCAATATCAAAGACGCCGACGGTAAGGAAGAAGACATGATAGATGTGACAACTGGAGAGGTCGTGAAAGAGAAAGGCAAGAAAGGTTGGTTGGACGATCTGGGAGAGCTGTGGGATGAGAGAGGGTATGAGGAGGAATTTGATCTAGGAGGCTTCATGAAAACCATGAAGATGTGAGAAGGCGTTTCGAAAGTGTTCCTCTACCGGACACTATGCATATTTAGCGATGGGCGTTTTTATGATTATTCTTGAACGACATCAGGCACTTGGGACCATTAAGGCTTGTCCTCATGGGTACGGAACAGCATCATCAGGACTTACCGTGGGCAGCGGCTCTTCGTGCTGCTACAATTTGTATGGATGGATGAGACATGTCTCACGGCTGCAACCCGAGTGGGACTTCGTCCATTACAGCGACTGAAGGAGCAATAAGTGGGAAGCGGTTCAATCGATCAGTACCCATTCTAATATCCCTTACTATGTGAATGGTTCGGTCCTAGAGTTCCATAACAGAATGTAAATATTATCCTCGAGCTCGTGGAGGCAGGCTCGGCTCATCCCAATTCGGCCTAGCGCATGCTCATCCATCTTAGCGTTGATGCCGAGCGCTAGATGACTCATCGACTCTGCCAGATCTTTCATAACCATCCCACTGACCCTTCACCTCGCGACCTCACCTTTCCCATCACCTCCAATAACTTATCTAGGGGTTTTGCAATTAGTACTCTCCAATATGGCATGGCGCAATCAGGCATCGCAGACAGGATCGAACAATATTCCACTCGGCTCCCGTCGTCGCTTCGGAGGCAGTGACTCGGCTCCCCCTGACGATGGCGGGTATAATCCGAGCATGCCATCTACTGGCATCTCTGATCCCAGCTACAAGCGTGGTCGAAGCCCGCAGCAAGGTAGGCACTTTGATACACGTGATATGCATACTACTAACACATTCAAAGCTGATGTCAAGATCGAAGATGGCGAGAGGCGCCGCAAGAAGAGAAACAGATGGGGTGATGCGGCAGAGAACAAGGCTGCTGGCTTGATGGGACTTCCTACTATGATAAAAGCAAATATGACAACTGAACAACTTGAAGCATACACCTTGCACTTGCGTATCCAAGAGATCAGTGAGAAGCTAAGAATCAATGATGTGGTGCCAGCAGATGGCGACAGGTATGTACACCTGAAGGAGTGGCACAACTTGACTTGCTGACTCTCGCTTTCTCTTAGGTCCCCATCTCCACCGCCTCAGTATGACAACTTCGGTCGTCGTGTTAATACACGCGAGTATCGCTACCGCAAGCGTCTCGAAGATGAGCGCCACAAGCAGATTGAAAAGGCCATGAAGATCATCCCTAATTATCACCCGCCGTCTGACTATAGACGTCCAACTAAGACACAGGAGAAGGTCTATGTGCCGGTCAATGATTACCCAGAGATTAACTTCAGTACGATAACTAACCCTATCCTAACCCTTTCCTTTTCGTCCTTCCTTCTGATGATGCGCACGGCATTCTTGGAGGATACAGAAGCTGTTATCACTAATACTCTAATGCCGTACTTACCCGTTGTCATAACGCTTTGATTGACAAAGACTAACACTTAGCTCGCGCTCTCTTACTAAAGTCGGACTACTTATCGGGCCTCGTGGCAATACACTGAAAAAGATGGAGACAGAGTCACTTGCAAAGATCGCTATCCGCGGCAAAGGATCCGTCAAGGAAGGAAAAGGCCGATCTGACGCAGCTCACACAAGCAACCAGGAAGAGGATCTACATTGTTTGATCATGGCAGATACCGAAGAGAAGGTTAACAAAGCAAAGAAATTGATCCACAATGTCATTGAAACGGTGAGCCCCAAACGCCGAGTTCTGATCGTTCGCTAACAAATACCAGGCCGCCTCCATTCCTGAAGGTCAAAACGAGCTCAAGCGAAACCAGCTTCGTGAGCTTGCAGCTCTCAACGGTACCCTCCGTGATGATGAGAATCAAGCATGTCAAAACTGCAAGTGTCCTTCCATCATCATCACGCAGACTCTGCTAATAATCTTGTAGGTGGTCAAATCGGCCATCGCAAATATGACTGCCCGGAACAACGCAACTTTACTGCTAATATCATCTGTCGAGTTTGTGGCAACGCAGGTCACATGGCTCGAGACTGTCCAGACAGACAACGCGGAGCTGACTGGCGCAACGGTCCTCCAACCGGAGCTGTACCTGGCCGCCCTGTCGCTGGACGCATTGGCGGAGGTGACGCTGTCGACCGTGAATACGAGGTAAGTTTTCCGCTTTACCACGTTACCTCTCGGCTAACATATACTCCAGCAACTCATGCAAGAGCTATCGGGCGGTGCACCCAGTGGAGACGCACCTCAACGCATCGAAGCCGGCCCTGGGGGGTATGAAAATGGAGAAGGAGACCGTGATCTCAAACCATGGCAGCGTGGCCCCACTGGCGCAGCTGCTCCTTGGCAGCAACCACGTGGTGGAGATGATCATCGCGACGACTACAACCGTGATGGTGGTGCTGCACCACCATGGGCTGCACGTGGTGGAGGCGACAACCAGGGAGGTTACCAACAGAACGGTTACGGCGGTCCTCCTGGCGGTGGGGCCGCACCATGGCAACGACAGCAGGACAACGCACCCCCACCACCTCCTTCGGGCGGCGGATATGGAGGGTATGGTGGGTATCCAGGGGCCTACGGAGATGTCAGTGGCGGCTACGGCGCCCAACAGGGCATGGGTGCTCCACCAGGCTTGGGCGGCGGTGCTGGCGGTCTTGGAGCTCCTCCAGGTCTAGGCGCTTTATTCCAGACGTATGGCGCCAATGGCTCTGCAGGCGGTGCTCCACCTCCACCTCCTTCCGATGACCTTCCCCCACCTGTAAGTCATATTTCCCCTACTCTCGGTGACTTTCACTAACCATGTCACAGCCCCCAAGCGACCAGCCGCCCCCTCCTCCACCCTCTGGGAACTGAGCCCATGGCCTTCGCTCCGTCTAAGAGTCCGCTCTGGAGTTCTCGCTTTTCGAAGAGAACTGAACATAAGGCTGGATTTTCGAGAGTATCCGTGCCATGATACTTGCAGGTCAAAAGCACTGATGTACTCTGCTACTACGGTCAATTGGGAGAGCATGCCCCTTTTCTTCAAAAACAACCAAGTGTACCTTACTGTGCTTTTACCGATGTAATAGAATGCATTGCTTTTGCTAGTCTCACGTTCCCGATCGCGTGTGCTCAGCCTAGCTACCATGAATGAAAAACGGTTAGCTTTTGGAAAATACACCAGACAGAGCACAGCCTCTAACAGTGGTGCTTTTGTGGTCGAAATTATAATCCAAATAGGATGGTAAAGTCCTGCTAGCACCCAGGATCGGCTCCGAAGAAAAGCCATTTCATAACCCCAAGAAGCACCTAATTCCCATTCCTACTCCTACTCCTCATCGCCTTGCCTATCCCTACAAACTAAAAACATATATATATATCCTAACCTACCTCTCCTATCCTAACCCACCTCCACATCGTCACCATACCTCACCTCACCTATCGCTAAAAGATACCATACATACCAACCGACCTCTCCCATCCCATTCTATCCCACATTCCAGATTCCCCTCCCCTCACATCCCCTCCTAAATGGATCCGCCGTGCCGTTATAGGGAGAGCAGAGGAGGGGAAAGAGAAAGAAGGAATAAGAGGGGCGAGCAGTGAAGGAAAGGGGCGGAGTCTAGTCTTTCAAGAGTAAGGGTGTTGGAGGTTGGAGATTGAAGAGGGGGTATGCTGGGGTTTATACGGGGGAAAAGAGGAAGGTGGGGAGAGGGAGGTGGTATATAATGATTAGGGATGCTAGTTGTACAGGTTGCAAAGGATGGGATGGGATGGTATGGTATGGTATAGTATGGATTGGATTTGGACATTGTAGGAGATGCTTGTTTGTTGTATTGGTGGTTGTATTGGTGGTGGGATGGGATATTTAGATATTTACAGTATTTACAGTATGAATGAATGGATGGATGGATGGATGGATGAATTTACATAGATGTGGAGGAGATATCCACTCCCAGCAGTAGAAATGCGACTTGGATCAGGATAGTCACGTGTAGCTGTAGCGCGCTTTTCCGTTTCTTTTTACGGCGATGATGGGGACGGATTCGTAGTCTGCGTCGCAGTCATCTTGGGTGTCGGGCTGTTGTTGCTGGGCCGGTTGCTGGGGCTGTTGGGGCTGCTGGGGTTGTTGTTGCTGGGGCTGGCCTTTGATTTGGCCGTCGGGTCCGCCGGGCTGTGCTTGCTGGGGCGGCTGTTGGCCTTTGACTTGTCCGTCGGGTCCGCCGGGCTGTGGTTGCTGAGGGGGCTGTTGGCCTTTGACCGGTCCGTGGTTGAGGGGCAGGGGTGGTGATGAGGATGAGGAGGCGGGTGCGGATGTGGAGCTTGTGGCTTGTGGGTTCGAGTTTGGGAGGATGAGGCTTGGGCCAGGAGTTGAGGTGGGGGGGGATGCTGGCGCGGCGACTGGGGAGGAAGAGATGCTGCCGGCTGCCGCTGAGGATACTGGAGGAGCGGGCGATACCCCAGCGCCTCCGTTGAATTTGGCCGCGAAACACTTTTCCATCAAAGGGACGTCCGTGTCTCCGTTCGGTGTGAGACCGAGGACGTAGCTTGTGTCGAAGGACCCAGCTGCCCATCCCACGTAGCCGAGGAATTGATCCGAGTTGGTGTTCAAGAAGTCGATCACCTCGCAGATATTCTTGATGCAGGATGGATTACTGCTGCCGCCACCGATTTCGGTGAGCAGAGCTTGTCGCTTGCTGTTCTTCAACCATGTTAATAGCTCGGAGAAGACGTCGGAGGTCTTGACGCACGAGGCGGTCGTGCCGGAACCGTCGGAGTCGAGATACTGATGGACGTCGAAGATGAGGTTGGTGGTGCTGCCGTCTGGGTTGGTGACGCCGGCCAGGACGGCTGCTGAGCCGCCTGATACAAGCGTTGATGCTCCGGTGTATCCGTCGCCTGGAAGGAGGATCATCTGCGAGGTGGCTCCTGCGCCTCGTATGGCTGTTACGGCGGCCTGGACGGATCCGGCCCATGAATTCAACAATCCTTGGGTTTTTACTATGAGGTCTGTGAGTACTCGACCAGAAGTATAAAGAGGGTTCCATACTGTCGTGTGGCTCGTTCATCAAGCCCATTACCACCTTTTCTTTAGCGGCATATTTGGTGGCCAATTGCTTCCAGAGGTCCGCGAAATCAGCGTTGGTGGGACCGCCCGTAGCACCAATGACAGCCCCGTTCCAGCGGGCATAATTGTGAATGTCGATGATGCAGTAAGCTCCAGTCGCTAGGCAACCCTGCATCAGATGATCGTATGATTCTATCGCGGCGGCGTCGAGGGTTGCACTGAGCTTCCCCGCCACGAGATATTGCCATGCTACAGGCAACCGGAAGATGTTAAGCTTGTCCTTGGTGGCAAAATGGCTCATTTGGCCAGGGCCGTCGCTCACGGCATCCACGCTTGTTGAGAGACTCTTTACCGGGCCATAGACAGACGAGATTTTACACGTGCCCTGTATTTTGTGATCAGCGCTGGCGTTAAGGGGGGCATCATCTCAGCATACATCAGTGCCACAGCCAAAATCAAAACCGGCAATATTGACACCAGCAAATTTGACACCAGCAGCCAGTGCCTGTGAGATACTGAGAGCTAGGACCGAGCTAGCAAGTAGAGTATTTGAGAACATGATGGGTGAATGTACTTTTTACAGAAAATGAATGTGGTCGTGGGTGCTGACCAGGGAGCACCACGAGGATAAAATCAACAACGAAAAGAATGACGGGGTAGAGAACGAAGTGCTTGCTACACACGGGAAAGCAATCAACGTGTGACGGAGAATATTCATCGGCCTGGGGAAGGTCGAAATGTATATGCTCCTACCTCTTCCCGCCGAGGGGACCATTCTACGTTTTGAAACATGTCGTCTTGACGCCCTACTCATCTCGGGCGGGGTGATGAACTTTGGAGGAGATTGCAGTGATCTGCTGCAAGCAATAGGTGGGCTTCATCTGACAGGGGCCTTACCGACCTGCCTTCTCGAGACTTCAAGCCGAGGCGTGCCGCGCGCGTCTGCCGTGGGGGATGAAACCAATATTCCTTCGAGGTCGGCGAAGAGGCCTGCTCTGAAGGGGACGGCTGGGAGGGTCTTCGGAAGAATAAATGCGATTGAATGGGAATCCATCGCCACCATATTCGCCTAATATTGCGATATTGGAGATACGCGACCTCGTGGTTAGGGCTATGGAATTGTAGCTCCAATATAACATACGAAGTTAAGCGGTGACTGTGAAAGGGTTGGTGTGTGTGTTGGATGACCGTGTTGCACAAGGATGTTGATGGAGATTGAGAGATTGAGGATCATGATGAGGGGATGTTTCACATCCTCGCTTATCTAGCCAGGTACAGGCAGACATACGGGATCATACTAAGTATCGTACAAGCGGAGCCGCCCCTATCATGTTGTAGACCTCAACGGAGTTCTCCTCAACATGCTCCCGTCGTTCTCGGGGATTTACCAGGATCAAGCTCAACTCGCTGCTTTCCCTGCTGAACCGGAGCAAAATATCGATATGTTATAGATGATCCCGAGGCCGGAGCATACCTTAAGACCATGGTTCCACGCATGGCTAAGGTACACAAGGGATGCTCCGACGATCGTTTGGCTAAGCCTCTCTTATGTTAATGCCCAACTTCCCACCTTACTCCCACTCTCCTAGCCTCTGTACCTCTCCTCTTGTCCCGCACAGGGTGCTGGAATCGTCCCCCACGTCTGCCGTCTCCTCCATTGCAGCTTGCGGAGCTGATAATCCCAAGTCTGGTGCTGAGAGGTCGGAGAAACCTTGTCCTGGACACCCACGATCTTGCACAGCTTGTCTCACAGTAGTACATTGGTACATTGATACAGACACTCCGATCAAGCATAGCATCATCTGCCCATTGCGATATCGAGACTTCTTGCCTGCCCCAGCTTCTGTGAACATCACGTGAGCTTCATTGTGACATGGATGGCTTCTTCATAGGAGAAAAGTCCATGCCGAATGTTGGTTTCATCTGGTTTTCATCTGGTAACTTACCGCTCACAACTTCTCGTCCCGGTCGTGTACCGTCTGCCAATCCTTCGTCCCCATGAGGCATGGTAACAACCGTGGCCGCTTCGTGATACAAAGGATGATCCAGGGTCATACTCGTTCGAATAGTGAGGCCACTGACACATCGTCACCTCCAGCTACAGCCGGCCCGGGCGGCGTGCTACCCGGCCACTGACCCCACAATGTATCGAAATCAATGCTCTCATCGCCACTGGTGCCATGGGACGGGTCGTGATCCGAAAAGCTAGGGAGGACAGTGTTGTTGAGATCGAGGAGACCCGAAAAGGAGTCTTCCCATGGATAATGTGGAGGAGCCGAGGTGGGTGGAGCGACAGGGGCTGGTGTAGGCAAGGCACTCAATGCTGAAGCGGCTGCTTGCACTGGAGGAATCGCAGTGATACCGCTCTCCAATGTAGGCATCAGAGTAGTGTGGCCGCTCACAAGGGCGGGGAGTGGAGTTTGAAACGCAGGAGGTGGGAGCTGGACCGCGGCGTGATGTCCTTGCTGACGAATGGCGTTGCGAAACTCGGTGAGCACGTGGGCCGAACGCTTTGCCTGGGGGTCCATCTCACCACAGTAAGAAAGTATGGCAATTGAATTTGCCATGCATTGCTGAGTCAGGATGTTGCCTGATGGCCGCGCCCACTCATTGGCAAAAATAGTAAGCGCTGCGGCGAACAGTGAATAGCTAACGAAGGAATTCATCTTGGGCAAGTAGCGACCATTGAAAGCGTTCTGCACGAGAGCCACAGTGTGCGTCGAAGCAATGATACAGGCGTTAGAGAACTTTTCCTGTTTCCCCGTTCGTCTCTGGGACCTCTGTTGATGTTCATCGGAGGCTAGGGGTACGTTTTGGAATCCCGAGCTTAGCAGGTGGAGGAAGAATGGCCGCGTTAAAAGAATGATGGAATGACAGTATGCCACGTTGGAATGAAGGATGGCAATAGCTTGTCTGCGATTATTGGGAGATGCCTGGCGCCAATGAAGCGCAGGCGACAAGCTCTCTGGCCATTTCCTACACTCCTCTGCGATCTCCTGTGCGAGCCTGGTCGATACTTTCCGTTGCAAATAGATCTTACTGAGTATGAGGCCGATCGCATGACAACTGCGTGCGCAAGCCTCCAAGCCAGCCGAACATATTTGACCAGGTGTGAGCTGAGTGGTCTTCGCAAAAGTATTTGCCTGTGGATTCAAAAATTCGCCGGAGCACTCTTCTTCCGCCATTGCTACAGGGCGACCTAAGTGCGCGGCCAGAAAACGATCCATGGTAAACAACGACCGCCACAGCCTTTTTCGACTTGTTTGCTCGTCCGTTGAGAAGATGGCAAGAGTCTCTTCACAATGTAAGCCGAGCGTGTAGGCTGTACGCACAGCCATACCTGCTTCAGGCCTTAGGATGGAGCATATGAATAGCAAGAACGCCTACCGATGTATGAGAATGCTGCATTCCTCTTCGACCTGAGTAGCATATACACTGCCATGAGCAGCAGAGCCTGTACCGACCAGACGTCCCCGTCCTCAAATCCGACGCTAGGATTGTTGATACTCTTGGCGTTGAGAAAGAAGACCTCCGACTGGTCAGGATACTTTGACCTCACATCGTCGATGATTGCCGCTTCACTAGATCCATTTGCGGGTGTAGCTAAGCAATAACCAATGGCGAGAACTAGGTTGAGATGGCATAGATAAATGCGATCAATCGTTAGAGGGTCGGAGTAAACTCTGTCAACATCTGCGAGGAATGACTTCTCATCAAATATGTGGATGAGACCGTGCAGCTTCGTAACGATTAGTGATGCAGCTTTGCAATGCAATAACGACCACCAACATTGACAAAGAAGGAATCCACTAAAATCATTGCGGTCTCTTTGGTCGGAAGTCTATGCGTCAATTTGAGGTCCGGTGGTAGCGACAGCTGAGTCTCTATCATGGTGTGCCGTGTCGGATCGAGACTGAAAGCCGTTGGTCCCGCTACTGTTTCGACAATCATCCTTAGAAGTTGCAAGAAAGAAAGCGTTGCTGAATCTCCGATGTATATCACCCTTCCAGTGCCATCGTCCAACATCCTAGTCATAGTGTGATTATCCACCACCTCGTCCTCACCACAACTGGTAGAGGCATGATCTGATATTGGTTTTACCCCCGACCTCACATCATGCATTTGTTGGAGTTGGTGTGCCGCCCTTGCAGAATCACCAATGGATGGTGTATCGCCTCCAGGACGCCACGTATTTGGGCCATCGCTATGGTGGTCTGAGATGCAGCTGCTTTGAGGAAAATTGATCGCCCCAAGAAACCCTGCATTGGTTCTGACGCGCTTATGAATTGACGACTCTGGGGAGGATAGACCGCCATGGCCGCTGTGTTCGGTGTATATACACGAAAATTGTTTCTTGGCGCAATTACTGCAAGGCTGCTCGCCATCACACTGTGTTCAATACGTCTCAGCCATGTTCACAGGGGCGTAGAGAAGGGCTGGATATGGGTAGCTCCACCTTCTGCTTCCGCCGCTTACAATCGTCGCAAGCGTTTGCTATGCGTTGTCTCTTTTTGGGATCGACTTTAGGGCGTGTCATTGTGGTTACTGTAAGGTAGTTCTGGTTGATTACGCACCATACCCTAGCTTTAGGCGTTAGATAACAGCAGTATAAAACAGTAATAGATGTGAAACGATAGAGAACGACAAGCGTTGTGCGCCATGGGTTCGACTCTAAGTTATTCAGGGAATTTCCCTGGCATCCCAATAGCACCGAGCGCGGATGTTCGGGATATCGAGCAGCGGAGAAGGTTCCGGTCAATCACCACTAAAAGTAGCACAAGAGGCTAGAAGGGTTCACTGGGTAACCGTCCATACTCGGTGACCGTCCAGCCTTATAGGGCTAGTCCCCTATAAGCCTACCCTATTATGGTCTAAAACGTCAATTCCATGCTATAAATCTATAGAATGACTATTTCTAAAGCTATTTATATTATCCTTTACGAGGTTTTCTTATCCGTATGCCTCGTCCTGATTGGCTGATTCCTCTAGTTACCTATCCTTCCTGTCCTTCCTGGCCGTTTTATCTTCGTAGCCCGTTCTAACTCCGCCGTAAATTACCTGGTCCCCCAGCCTTATTCTATGTGATCTTCCCTACCTAGTTCGGCCTCCGATGATGGAGGAAGGAACGGTAGGGGTGCGTTTAACATGTTAAATAGGTTCGTAGACAGCGTTATTACAAAATTTAAGTTATAAAGAGTTACAAATTACAAACTCTGATGCTCTAGGGTAGCCTTATAGGGTATCAACCCTATAAGGCTGGACGGTCACCGAGTATGGACGGTTACCCAGTGAACCCTTCTAGTGACGGGACAGTCCAGATACTGGTCAGTGGATTGGTGGCTTCTCCCGCCGCTACTAAGCGATCGAATTTATTTGTTGTCACTTGTCAGTCACTCAGTAGAGGAATCTTGTTGTATCATCATAATATGTTAGATATCCTCTTGAATGCGTACATAAAACCTTCATCATAATGACACAAGCAGCGCACGGCTCACCGTATTTTACTCCTCGCTGGGGTCTGACAGACTAGCTACTCGTCTTGGAACCCGAACATGGTGCTGGCGAAGCCTGTTGTACTCTCGATCTCGAGGGTTGGGCGGTACTGGAAACTAATCACCAGGCCGACACACTGCTCATAGTGTACAACTGAATATACTATCTCGGAAAACAAATCGAAAACCTAAGCATAACTAGACTTAGTAGTGTAAGCTGTGCTTTGGTTCTAAAGCGCGAAACCTCAGATGCACAAGCTTCCTGTGCGTCGGTCGTCCACTTGAACATTGTTTCCACGAGATGCAGATCTCTCAGGGCACCGCCTGGGGATACTAGGAATACAACCCTTCCCAAAGCACTTCCGAAGACACTTCCATGGACTGCTCGGATAGTTGGTGGGAGCTCCAAGAATATTTGCCTTTTCTAATTGTTGCCATTGCGAATCCGGAACAAGAGTTCATGAACCAGCCGCAGCTCCCCAACCCCCAGGAGTCCTGACTCACAAGCCAGGAGATCAACAAGTTCGTCTCAATTCCCCTGCAAATCAACGCAAGCTGGAATCAACCGCACGTGGGATACTTCTGGGAGGCGACTGGGTTTCAGGACGCCATCCTATACTCGTCCAAGCTACACGCAAACCGACCTGCACGCTGATCTCAGGCCTGAGCCCATCAGGAACAGATGAATAGTACATATCATACGTTCCAGCGAAACCCCTGTGAGTCATACCCAACATGTTTCTGGCAAAGTTCCTTACAAACGCCCATGGAATGCCTCTTGGCGTTCCGTGGTTCCATACAACACTCATTCTTATTTGCAGGCATCCCAATGACATTGTCAGAGTTAGCTGAGGCGGTAAACTGGTCCAAAGCGTGAGTGCATTGTAGAGTATGGAGTTGTACAACATGTCGAGATGATGCGTGGCCGCAACAATTGGCACAGTAGTGCTGAGTATGTTGATGCTTCGTACTCGGAGGTAGTCTTCTTCTTCGTCATCTCGTTTACTGGAACTAGCCACAATCATTGGTTGCGGGTGTACATGATCTTGGGATTGTGGTCTTACTGAAGGCGACCTTTTGGGACTCCGGCCATATTCGTGTCTCTGGGCCATTTCATAGCTTGCCAATATCGGACGAGAGCTCCAGGCTATCCAGGATAATACGCAGCAGAAAAACGGGATTCCTTGAACGTGCATGTCGACGACACAGGTAAGTAACACAATTGACATACATGGCCTATGGAAGTAGCAGCGATATATGGTATTTCCATTGGGACTAAAGACTTGTCTCACATCCATTACAAACCTTGGTGGTGACATCGTTACGCATGCGGCTTTTAAACATGCACATCATTCTTCAAGATTTTCATGGAGTTTGTTATCTTGGTAGCGAATGAAAGCTACAGTCCATTTGCGCAATAGCATCTCAGGCGCAGAAATTCTATCTGTGCGCAAGATGATATCTGCGGTATGTCGAGATAAAGAAGATATAAAGTCACTGGCTCAGGGTAACCGTGTATTAGGTTATCTCGAACCGCCTCGGACTTGATTTTCTACCATTGGTCAGTGTCTGTTTTGGAGGAGGCGCTTAAAGGCTCCATCCTCGCGAGACCCTCATGTTCCCAGGCAGCTTGTTCACCAATCTTGCGTGACTCGGAACGATGTGCTCGCGAAACACTGATCCCCACACCCCACGCTTGCTTTCCATCGGTAGCTCTTGCTGCACAACGCACCTCCTCAGCAGTGGAAAAGTCTACGAAGAGATACCGATGACTCCATGCGCCCGCAACGCCGAATGCTGGGTTTGCTGGGATGATTACCTTGTTAATCGCTTCCCTGTAGGAATACTTACAATTTGAATCCCTTGAACAACTCGCGAACCTCGTTGTTGACCGTCAAATGGTCGATATATAAATATAGGTAGTGTCTCCCGTGAAATTAGAGATCTACTAGTACTATAGGTTCTACTATATACGAGTAGGCCGAGTTAAATAGGTGCCTTAGGCCTATAGTACGGAATAGTAATAATATAAGGCGGGGGCTGTACTTCTAAGGTAATTACGTCGGACCTAATCGAGGCTTCGCCCCCGGGTACCCCGCCACCCCTGCGAGCACGGCGCACACCCAGATCGCGCGACGATAACTTGGCATGGCTGCTATAAAGTCTCTGCTAGGCTTTCTTTTTGGCAGATTGCAGCACATACGTGGCATCTGCACAAGAGTGTGAGCCTCGCTTAACGAGGAAAGGCTTCGTTATGCTTAAAGGGCCACAGGGCGAAGTCGTCCGATAAGAGGTTAAAAGGCGAAGTTATACTATTATCACTCATTATGCCTTTCTATGGACTATAGGTAGGTGATATACATACAACTTTGCCGTAGACTCTGCGAGACTTACTACCTCAACTTCTAAAGGCACCTATTTCGCTATCCCTCTTTGCTGATTGTATATACGCGTCTGTCAGCCTTATCTACCTCTATCACTTGGGCACCGCTATTATGCTTCTGGAAACACAGCATTAGACACTTTGTGTCATTAATTTGCTGTAAAGACCATTAGACAAAGAAAAGGCGCAATACTATTAGGTTTTGTAGCTGCAAAACTTCCTGATCCAGATTGAAGGGCTATGCCGAGGCGCAAAATTGGGAGCCTCGGGCATCCAGAGAGGGCATTATGTGTGTCATACAACACTGCCAGGCAAGTGGCAAGGCATCAAGCCTTCTAGCCCACTGACCTTGGGAAGCCGTTGTTTATATGCTTCCGTAGCAACAATGTCACAAATTTCTGGTAGCTGAGCGCTGCTGGCCACTTCATGTGTCGTCGATGCCTAGCGATGACGCCGATAGCTCAGCCACCTACTTGTCCTGAGCTTTGCAGGCCCTGGGACGTCAATAGTACTCGACCAAGGCTGTACGCGAATACACCCGGTATGATCAGGCTCATCAAGTGGAGCAATCACTGTTCCTCTTTCCCCTCCACCCATTCACATACATAATGGCTGTATATTATTCCGTTCAGAAGTTCAGGATGATCTACTGCTAGGTAAGGCGATCTCAGTTGATGTCGATTGCTACAAGGCTCATAGGCAGTGCTGTCGATTAGTCTTGGCTCTTACCAAACTCAACTTCACCCTTCAAACCGTAATTTTCTTTTCACTTTTCTGGACTCCTAATCAGTCCGCTGGTACAATTTATTCCCTGAGGTCGATCACTTGCAAAGGATCCATACTTCTCGGGCATGATGGCTGAAAGCTCTGACAGCCAAGTAGTAGTCCCCCCACTCGGTCCCAAATCAGCAGACATTGCTCAAAATGTGGCGGAATGTTTCAAGAACAACATTTGTTCTCCCAGTGCAGGAACAAAATTTCAAGGGTCTACTTCTTCCTCGACTGTCGATGAAGATGACAACGGACTGGCCGTGGAAAGGGAAGCCGCGGTCAATATCGACAAGGTGAACAGTCCGACTGAAAGCTCCAAAAGTGATCCTCATGAAGGTCCTATGGCTGAACAAGCATCGCGTGGAAGCGCAGCGGAGGTCAACCAGAAAAAGCCAGAGAATACTACAGAGAGTTCATCTGGAAAAAAGCATTATGAAGACGCGGTCTCGGCTTTGAATGATATGGAAAGCCAAGTGGTCGGTGCCACAAAAGAGCCCGTGCGGCGTGTACTTGAGGAGTTCAAGAAGATCACGGAGACGCAACTGACGACTCAAGACTCCCCAAACTCGGACAAAGCTTTGCAGAAGGTGGATATATTGTATCGTGTCCGCGTCAAAGAAGAGGGACAAGCCGACAAATACTGGTACCAGGATATTCCATTCTCAGGTCTTGATTACGAGCAACTCGAGCCGGCAGAGAACAAGGAAGGGTGTATTTTTGATGTAATCATGGATGTTGGGATCAAGACCCAGGCAGAGGCCCAGACCCAGGCGAAGACCGAATTACCACCGAATGAGACACCAGAGACTTGGAAAGGACGGAAAAACCATGTCTTTGGAAAGGATATTCAGACGGATTATCAATTAGCTCCTGCGATCTTAATCAAGTCGCAAAGCTTATTGAAAACGCTTCAAAAACTGATAATATACTACCCGCAGGAGGATAGTGACATGGGCTTTGTGTCGCATCCTTATCAGATGCTACTATTGCACTATCCCCTAATTGCAGCTTATCGTTCAACCTATAAGGGCCCGAATGAATGCATTCCTGGATACATCACTGTACCTGAAGGCAAAGTACAGACACAGGGACAAGCAACAGTCCTACATCGCTCCAAAATGCCTGCTATTGCAGAGAATGGTCTGCCCGTTCACGAGCATATCAACGGTGAGACAGAATTGGGAGCCAAAGATCTTTCAGCTTCACTTGTCAGCCTAAATGCAGAAGGAATGTCCCCTGAAGAACAGATACAACAAATCTTAGACTTGGCGACGAGCTCAGAGGCAGGTGCTGGAGACTTTGAGGAAGGAGCATGTGATCAAAATACAGCTTACTCTATTGGAGTTTTGCTGTTCTATCTTGCGCCGTTCTATCGTAAGACTATGATTCCTGAATTTGGGCGTCATCGGGAGGGTAAAGCCACATACAAGATGCTTTGGACCCTTTTCAAGCCTGGAATGGATGTCTTCGCTTTGGTCAACAAACAGTACGCCGGATTTGTTGTACAGTCTTGCGAAGTGCTTGAGAAGGAACCCATTTCCGACATAGAAGAGAACAGAAAGAACCGGGTCGCTGTGACGGTCTGGAATTTGGATTTCGAGGGTCCAGAAGTCAATCGAGTCGCCAGAATTTACAATCTCTTCGAATTTGAAGGACAAAAAGATATTGCTACGTTAGAGGTTATCCCAACGAAGTACCTCAAAGATGCCCAAGATCGTCGAAGCTATTTGCAGAAGAGGGGACAGAAGTATTTTGATTTCATTCGACAAAAAGTAGCCTACTGGGCATATGATGGACATTCATTGGAAAAAGACTCCAAACACGTAAGATCCCATGCTCTCATTGATTGAAAAAAAAAGATGTGACTTTGCATTTTTAGTACAAGGGCGATATTATCATCGATCCCAGGAGCTATTACGAAAGCTTGGAGCACGAAGAGCCGCTGGGAGATGAGACATTCGAACCCGATGATGACGGAGGTGGGCAACGCTGGAAAGAATACAACAAGATTGACCCCAAAATGGTTAAGAGCCTGACTGCTCACCAATTGTTCTTGCTGCCGCAACATCTGCGTGGATTTGCACTTGTCATCAAGGAGTGGAGTACGCCTTTCGTTCTCCCCAAAGACATTCGTTTTTAATGCCTTCCAGAAATTTTCGACATTGACAAAATCCACGCCATTGATGAACCTCGTGATCCTATGAAAAACCTTCTTCTACCCCTCGGCGGAAACCATCATGATGTAATTCTTGCATTGCTGAACGATTATTCGTCAAGTCCAGCAGACTTCGTCCCCCGCAAGGGGCAATCTCGCGTCATCCTGTTCCACGGTAAATAGATTGAATTTATGCTAAGTGCAGGAGCTAACGGATACTAGGTGAACCGGGCACGGGTAAGACATACACCGTCGGTAGGTCCAGATCATTCGTATGTGAAGCTTCGAGATTGACTTTAATAGAATGTATATCAAAGGCATGCAAACGGCCGTTACTTTCGTTGACTGTTGCGGACCTGGGCACTAGGGAGGAAGTTATGGAGCGCAAACTATCCATTTGGTTTCAATTAGCAGAGACTTGGAACGCGATTATCCTAGTTGATGAAGCTGACCAGTTCCTTGAGGAACGCAAGCCCGGAGACCTGCAGCGAAATTGTCTAATTGCCGGTGCGTTGTGAATCATTACGCGTTTACTCTATTCTGAATAGCATTGCTGAATTGCTCAAAGTGTTCCTCCGGACCATGGAGTACTATTCAGGGATTCTTTTCCTCGTGAGTTGCCTTCCCTTCTACCAATGGTATATCGACTGACCGCCGGAGACTTCCAACCGGGTTGGACAGATTGACGTTGCATTCGCATCACGTATCTTAATGGCCTTTGAGTACCCAGCAATGACCAAAGACCAAAAAATTGGTCTGTGGGACTTGTTTTTCGACATGTACACAGGAAATGATAAGAGAATCAGATTTGAGAGGGCCGCAAGAAATCACATTAAATCCGATAAAGTAGCAGACATGTTGCTGAATGGACGCGAGATCAGGAATGGTAGGCTTTTCAAAGTGTCTTTCAGCTCAGCTATTAATATTGGCCTTAGCCGTTCAAGCAGCTATACTTATCGCCCGGCATAATGAGAAGAAAATCTCGAAGCTCGATCCCAAGACTGACGGGTCAACTGATAATCTTGTTGTTGATAATCTTATTGTTGAGAAGGACCATATCGATATTTATTTGGAGCAGCGACAGGCTTTCCTGAAATATCGAAAGATTGTGTACAGCATGACGGACGGAGAGAGGGCCTGGCATCAACATGACCGCGCGCGTCTACCTAACCCTTCCACACCACCCACAGGGACCAGTGCTCATGGCTGGCGTCTACCGGCCATGGCGAGTCCCGCTCCAGCAGGTTCGTCTCCAGGTTTACGGCAATACTAGAATGACTCAATACGCACTACATCGGTAGGATTGTTGCACTCATGGTATGGGGCGTGCAGCACATGAACCTTATCAGACAGCCAAGATGTACACGACTTTCCCTTGGCTAAGTGTGAGTTGTTCGTATCATGTATATACCTAACGCGTGTTCATGTCGACGAATACCGAAAGTTGAGCTAGAGAACATTTACGACATTTCCTTATTCGCAATAAGCACAGATTTTACACGAGGCAAGTGAACTTTAAAGTATACACAAAGTTCCTGTTCTAAACTTACTAATATCTCATATCTATCGTATATTCTGCGCTCAGCTTTTCGACTTCAAACCCGCCCCAAAAATAACGGAGTTTAGATACCGATTACACAGTGGTTTTCAGTGCAGACGTAGGGGTAAATTGGAGTCGATTTACTTCCCTCCATTCTTTTGTCTTAGCCCCCGGCAAAGCAAACAGAGAGGGGCTACTATTTATATGTATTCTGGGCCTTAATTTTACTTCTATATCGTCGTAAAGAAGAGAGCAGTTAGTAAACATTTAAGCCGGGCCTAGGCTACTAGAATATATAATAATGTTTTAATCTAAGGTCGATTTAAGAGAAGGAAACTACTGTAAAGGTTTAGACTCTAGTTTCCTAGGTTATATAAGTCCCTATATAGCAGATCTTAATTTAGGAACGACGGGAACTATATTCCTAGACGAAATATCGGCGATTAATTAATCTTTTATAGGAAGATACTCTAGAGAGTAGCTACGCCTAGATATAACTATAAGAGTTTTACTACTACGGTTATCAGCCTTAGCTAGTAACTAAAATATTTATAGTAACGCCTTAATATAGTAAACTAGGCTCGGGTTAGTATAATCTTCTAGTAGATAAAAATCGTTAATAATATAGAACTAGTATAAAGGATAGCTTATCTATAATTTTCTAAGGATCGCTAAAGTATCTGCGAGTATACTTAGTCCCTAAAGACGATTAAAGCGATCTTAGCTTACTAGTTACTTTAGCGGTAATAACTAGTTAATATATTCTTATACACGGTAAATTAAAAAGTGCGTTATATCTATAAATATCTAAGGCTTTAATTAGCCTCTTCCTTAGTCGTAGAGATATAGAATAATATTAAGTCGTTCGCGCGTAGCTACCTAAAAGATTCCTAAGTAGATTAAAGAGATCGCTCCGATCTCGTAAGTCTTTAACTTACTAACCTAGCTTATACTTATACTAGGATCTATAATCTACTACTCCAGTTTACTAAGTAGTATAGTATTAGTAGTAACTCTCTTATCTAGTAGTAAGGGCTTTATTCGTTATATTACTTAAAAGCTATTAGTAAATCTTATTAAGTCGATTAGCTTTAGGATCTTATTATTATTAGTATAACCTATTAAATTCGCGTCGCGAGAGACCTTAAGCGGAGGCATTATATTATAAGCTTTAATAAGGTATTCTTAAATTATAATAGCCCGTAGTTAGTAACTAGCTTTAATATTAAGTATTTCTCGAAGAATTTTCTTGTACTTACGTAGTACGGTACTCTCTATTCTACTACTATCGTCTTAAACCTTACTAAGGTCGTCTAGCTATACCTAAATATTTTCGTTAAGGGCCTTATCGCGGTAAAAATAATTATAGTAATAGCTAATATCGCTAGAAAGGCCTCTCTTCTTAGTTAATTTATATAAGGACGCCTCGCCTATTATCTTTAAAGTAATTATATTAACTAGAATATATCTATAGGACTATATATTACTTCTTTAACTAATATTCTTACTATTCTTATAGATCTCTAGAGCTATATAAGGTCAAGGTTCCTACTTAACTACTATAATAATTATTTCCTCTATATTTATTAGAGCGCGACTATTACTACTCTTATATAATCTGTCCTTTAAAGTCCTAATAGCTGAGATTCTAAAGTCGGTAATTTTCTATTTACTAACCGGCTAAGTTTTAAGATTAAAGATTAAAATATTACTAGGCTTTAGATCTATATAATAGTAAGCTAAAATCTCGCCTAGTACTTTTATTTCTATATATAGCTACGCTAGCGCTCCGGTAAGCTCTACTACTTCCTATAATAAATCGTATATTATTAGGTTCTTATTTCCCCCGAATATATCCTTTTAATATAGTAGAAATAAGTATAGACTATAATCTATAAGATCTATAATAATAGAGATCTTATCCTCTCTATTACTCTAAGGGATAGTAATAAAGGCAAGGTATTTTATAATATTAGAGTACTAACTATAGCTTTACTTAAAACTTATTAGATTTTCGATTTTAATATAATAGTCTACTCTTTTAAATATCTTTCAAGCTACTACTTTACTACTCTTTATAAGATTAGCTTTAAAGTATAGATACTAGTAAGAATTTAAGGCTTATAGCGTTATAATTCTTCTTCTTATCTATATAGTATCCTAGCAGAATATATTCTTCCTAAATAACGCCCGACGCTCCTTTACTAACCTTATATCTTAACTGCTTTTTAAATGGCAACTTAGTCCCTATTCGAAACTTCTATATTTTTACTTCCTTATAGATAATAGAGGGGTTAAAAAGCTATTACGTATCTATAAACCCCTTATAGTATAAAGGCGGTAAAAAGCTAAGCTATTCCTTATTAAGTAGTAGCTAATTATCGGTATAGTCTAGTACTATTAACCCCTAAGAAACTCGACCTTCCGTAAGCTAACTAATATAAATTAAGATAAGAATAAATCTGTATCTATCTCCTAAGTAATAATACTACTAGGTAGCCTAGGTCTTAGATACTAAGTTAAAAGTACTATAATATAGAGCGTTTAAATATTTCAACTATATAAAATTAATATCTTTTACTATAAGGAATCCTTACTTCTAATATATACTATATATAGACTCTTTAGTTATCTTAAAGGGTAATTCCTAAGTAATAGAAGATATCTTAATAGTAATATTATAAGGTTACTAGGATAATTTCATTTTATATATATAGCGGAGAGGATATATCTAGCAAGCTATCTAGAAATAGATTATTCTATAAGTAGAGGCTAATCCTAATAGATTTATAAGAGCGGGGCCTTTAAGGCGCTTAGAAGTATCTCGCTATATACTATAACGCCTAATATACCTTACGTTACAGCTCTTCTAATATAACTAGATACCCGGATAATAGGGACCGGTCTGTATATTATATCCGATAATCGCTCGAGAATAGCTTATAGTATTAGTACGATATATAATATAGCCTCTACCCTTAAGATAAAGTTAATTAAGCCCCGTATCTACCCCCTTTAAACGGTGTATCTTCGTCCCTAATCCTCTATAACGTCTTTAACTTACAAGATAAATTATCTTAGAAGAAGAGAAAAGCTCTAAATATTAGGTAATAGGATACCTCTATTAGTTAAGAACTCTATTAACGATTATTATATTAGTAAAGCTAATCTACTAAGCCTCCTACGTAAATTATACCTAGGCGTTATAGATAAGGAATTTAGAGTAAGGGTATATATAAATTCTTTAAAGGCTACTTTAAGCGTATCGCTATTACGAGGATCTATTTCAAGATGCTAAAGATAGGAGTAGAGCTAAAATAATTAATAGTAATTCCTTACTTCTAGGATAATAACGCCGGTAAGTAGCTTTAGTACTAGGTAAGACTCTCTATATTATAACTTACTCTATAATATAGGAAGAATACGAGTAAGTCGTTTAAATAGTAGAGAAAGGCTAGAGACCTTATTTATTATAATCCTAGTATAATTAGAAAGTAATAACTATTATTACGGCCTTATAATTAATATTAGTTATTAGAGCTTGAGTACCGTAGGGATTCTATTATAAATTACTTATATATCGCTAGAATAGGTAGGGGAGGAGATTTTATAGCCTATATATATAAAAGCCAGCTATAGGTAAAAAGACGCGTATATTTAAAGTAAGCTTAAATATATACAGCCTATAGGCTGTAAAACGGTTTTCACTTGCATTACTACACGTAATACGTTTTAGAGGACTGTAATTAGAGTAGACCTCCCCTAAAGATAAGGCTTGCGAGCCGGTTATATATATCTAGATCCTATCCTTATTATACGCGAATCCTAGTACAGTCGCGCTCTATATTATCTAGTAGGACTATTAGACGATTATATATTCTCCTAATAAGAGCCGCTTTAGTATAGTAATACTTTAAGTTTTCGATTAGAGTAGGGTACTTAAAATAAACGTTTTCGATAGCTATAGTAATATATTTAGCGTATAGTAGAAAGAACCTTACTTACCTACTTAGATAATATAAATCGTACTAATAGTCTATTAACTTTAACTCCTATTAATAGTTATTCTATTCTATCTAAGTACCTATTAAAGTCTATAACGCTAGTAACGAGAATTATATAGAGTCGCCTTTAGGGATTACCCCGTACTATCTACTACTACTACTAACTATATCTAGATTAATATCTACTCGCTACTTGCTTAGACTACTATAAATTACTAAAAGAGCCTTAGTAATTATTAAAAGTTACTATAATCTAGATATAGAGTTAAACGGTATTCTCCTTACTTTTAGAGATAAACCTCGGAGCTTAGAAGCTAGATTAGGAATTATTAATATCGAATATTAGTTAAAACCTTAGAAATATAGAGTATCTACTTAAGGCTTTCTAAGTTCTACTTATACTTGTAATATTAGCTATCTTTTTCGGTATATAGAGTAGGATATTAGTAATAGTCCTTAGCGAATTAAATAGATAGGGCTATATTACTATTCCTCTATAGTACTAGAGGCGGAAAGTAACCTATAGATTTATTTACATCTAAAGCGGGACTTGAAATTCAAATAAAGCCTTAAGCGGTTAGGTAAAATATAGCTATATAGCCTAATTAACCTAAGCTTACTTCTACTCTCTACTTATATTAGTAATTAGTAATAGTACCTACGAGACCTATTAATAGAATATAAAGTTATTATTAGTCTACCTCTACTTACTTAGAAGTCTTTAGCTCGCTTAGTAGTCTATCTAATAGATTTTAGGAGGATATAGTACTTACTCTAGACTTATTAAGTCTTATAACCGAGCTTTAAAATAGGTTTTATATTTTATAAAGACTATAGTATTTATAAGATAGAGTATTCCTACTTATAGCTCTTATAAAGTTATCTAGAAATACTATTAGTATTATATAAGAGCTATAAAATCCCGATTAACTAATTAACTATAATAATTTAAAAGTTAAGTCTAATAATCTTTCTAGTTCCAGAATATTTCGATTATATAATATGTAATTAGAAGCTTATAGTATAAGTATTAAAGTCTTTAAAAAGCGGATTAAGGGTAGCTTAAGACTTATAAGTCTATAAATAGCTTATAATCGACTTATTATTATTTATAGCCACCTATTATAGCTTATAGTAGCGCTCGATTTAAAAAGTCAAGTTATAGTAAAAGCTATTAGTAATAACTTAGTATATCTATCTAAAGTTAATATAAAAGATACCTTAAGTATCTACGTAGTTACCTTTATAACCTTAATCTACCTTCTAGCTAGCTTTATTTCAGTAAATTAGTATTATTAGTAAGCTTGAAATAATATTTATATTCTATAGATATTCTTCGGCATAAATTTTTTCTTCTTTAGTAGCCTAGATAGCTCTAGGTTTAAGATATTACCGTAGTTCTAGATATTTATTATAGTATCTATACCCTTAACCGTACTAACGCTCGGTACTTAGATCGTAATAGTCCGAAGATAAAATACACAACGAGCCTTAGGCATATTACCGTGCTTGAAAGGCACCGAATCGGCAGCAAATACTAAACTTATCTCACCTTTATAGGAGAAAGTGTGAGAAGCGGCTGAGCTACAACAGAGTTTTTTTTTTAATTTATCCGCACGCCAAGAATTTGGCGGCGATCTCACTAAAATAGCCTTATACTTACAGCGTACCTATTGCTAATATATACATTAGATAATTAAGTAATTAGGGTATCTAATACCTTTAATATTCATCTATTATTATTTATACTCTTCCGATTAAGATTATAATAAGTAGTACTAATAAGACACGCTTTGTAACAGGAACGCTTATAGTAAGCGTGCGACAAGTAGAACAACTCCGCGAAATTTACATGAATCGCGAGAATTGATATATCTTAGAAGGAGTATATAACCCCTAGTGTATTTCACTTAGTCTATACTTTTAATTAGAAATAGCCTATATATTTCCCTGGTAGACTGCGCGTCGAGTCGGTACTTCGAACTCGAGTCGGGTACCCGACTCGTTAGATGCTATTGATATACAAGAGAGGACGTCGAGCTTTGAAATTTTCCTCGGGATTTAATTTCGGCATTCAGCGGCTGTTGATCAATCCGTTAGGGAGGTCAGTAGCGAGATGAGGAGATTCTAATGAGAGTTTCATTCGGGTTTACCGTTAGAAACGCCTTCTCCCATCGTCTCGGTCTCTGATTCTTTTCGCCGTCGGCCATACCATTGGTTTCCAGTCTCATGGAATGGATCTTGGTCACGCCGAAGAGATTTCCTCCTTTGAACAGCTTGGGTATATATAGGGGACTCTTTGATCTTGTCCTTCAGCTCTTCTGAGCGTCCTTAGCCTGCTCCCGTTGGATCCATTTTGCACTTTCCTTCGCATGCTTCTCGGTCGCCTCCTTATCGGCCAGCATTTCCTTTATACGGTGCGGACTGGGTACACTAGATCAATCCAGAATCAGTCTCCCCAGCTAAAATTTGGGACTGTATTGTTCGACCCTCGAAGAGGCTGCGGGTAGGATGTTCAAGAGAACAGGATCTACAACTTACTGTCTCCCTTTCTCCACCCCTGGCCTCTTCAACATTTTCTCCTCCCACGCTTTCAGATACGGAAAGTCATCGATATTGACTCCGGCCCATCCGGCAGATGCGACCCAGCCCCAGTGCGCAATATCAGCGATCGTACACTTGTCACCCACCAGATACCCGGAAGCGGACGTGGCAAGATGTTTATCCAGCACTCCGTACAACCGCCTTGTCTCGTTCTGATACCGAGAAACACCGTAAGAAATTTTCTCCGGCGCGTATCGATGGAAATGATTAGCTTGCCCTTGCATGGGCCCAACCCCAGCGTTGAGGAAGAAAAGCCAGTTGTTGACTTCGTACGTCTCACGGCTGCCCGCTGGATAGGAGATCTGGTGCTCGACCTGGTCGTATTGCTCGACGAGATATTGCATGATGCTGCCAGATTCAAAAAGGCGGATCATCTTGCCATCGGAGAAGGTGTCTGTGAGAGCGGGAATGCGGCCATTTGGATTGACCTCAAGAAACCAAGGCTCTTTTTGGGTATTGGTTTGGATGTCGATCTTGTGGACTTTGTACGGGAGGCTGCAGATTAGGGAAATGTACTCAGCTGTGAACACTTGGATAGGGCAAACAGATCTGGGATATTCACCCAAGCTCTTCAAGGGTAATAGAGATCTTGATACCATTTGGTGTTTGGGTTGTGTAAAGGTTGATATCCGGAGTCTTGGGTGTAGAAGACATGGCGTTGACGAGATGTTTGGTCAATTGTTCGACACGTGGAAGCATATATAGAGAATGATGTTCTTAGAAAATGAAAACAAATTCGAAGTCAGTGTCTGATCGAGTTCTGTAATGCTCTAGTTTCCCCACGTTCGAGGGTCAAGCGGCATGATCTCATCATGCCGCAGCTTTCCCAGGTGCCGAAAGCCTAGTTCCCCGGTCGATAGGAACAGAATAATTTTGCGTCGCAACAGTACGTGATGTTTCAAACGTGCTGAAATGTAAAAGAATCGAGATCTGTGAACCCTCGAAATCTTCAGCATTTAGGGTGTCCGGCCATCAATGGCAGCCCCAGTTGTAACTCAATCCTTTACAACAAGGACCGATTTTATTGAATTCCACTATTAAGCAGATGCCAACACGTAGTGCTGGAGTGGTGATCATGACAACACCTTTGGTTGCATTCGACTTGGGGCACGGGAAGAGACAATTTGTCCAGCACCACAGGATGGGCTTTGTAGCAGATACATCGATTGAGTGATGCGATACTCAATCAAGTCGATGATAGCCCTATGTCCCTGTTCCGTGGACAGTCATTTCGTATTTCTACTCGTGTCATTAGAGGTATAAGGAAGTACTGCTGCTACTATACTATTACGACCCGTGACCTTCTAAGGTAGTCAGGGTCTAAGGTGGATCTCGTAGAGAGGAGTGTTAAGGAGAAGGCAAGCAGGCTTCGTACTAAACTGGTCTGGTACAGAATTATATTCAGTATCTAGGAGATTAGTCTGGTAGATAATATAAGTTAAGTACGAAGCTCCTATCTAGAGGGAAAGTAACGCCATCTATATAGATATAGGAAATCTATACTCGTACTAGTCGCTAGTAATCAACCTATATCGATTAAAGCGATCAGGTCGAGCGATCGCTCGACTTGCTATACCAAGGTATATTCGACTTTAGTAAGCGCCTAGGGCGTCCGCTAAGGCTCTAGTACCAAGGTTATAATATTACCCCTCATCCCCTAAACCTTTATCCTAAAGGTTAAATAAATATTTATATCGTCTCGTCTATAGTAACGTCGTATTAAACTATCGGATCGAGTGGCTTATAGGGGAGTGATTATAATAGTGTCGTGTCTGCGATATACAAGATCTTAAAAGGAGTATCAGGTGTCTTCCCTTTCTCGAAGGTACGCGGAGTGTATTCGGCTCGGAAAATAGTACGAACCGGCCGTACCTATTATCCACTTCTCTGGTATTAATAAGGCTATAGAGAAGCTTAAACGTAAGGAGGTGGAGATAGAGGTAGCGTAGGAGGCTACTAATAAAATCGCTCGTTAAAAATAGATGAAACTAAAACGTCTTTATTAATAGAAGCGTTTCCTAAAAGAGCGGGAATAACGGATATTTAATAAGGGTCTTGACGATATTAAGGAGTTAGAACGTCTAGAAGAACTTAAGAAGGCCGGTGAAGTTAAAAGGGCACTTGTAAAGTGTCCTACTTTCTTAGAGTTCGAGGGTTCTAGAACTCTTTCGCCTGGAGCCCTCGAGTGGATCGCTCAGGGTGTATCTGGGTTTAATGATACTATTAGAGGAGCTCTTAACAGTTAGCGAGATTTATAACTGGTTCCCAGGTATTTTCCGAGTCCTCGTATCCTTTCCATTTCACTAGGTAACTCTAACCTCTCTATAATAGAATCTTTTCGGCTTCGAATTCATTCTCTTCTTCTATTTCGAAATAGAAGGTTTCCTGTAAGGGAGTATTAGGATCTGCCTGTTCTAATATAGAGATATAGAATACCGGGTATATCTTTACGTTAGGTGGAAGCTATAACTTATAATTAACAGGTCCTTTTCCTTAAATAACTAAAAATGGTCCGACTTTAACGTAGTCTAATTTCTTGCTTGGTCTTATACTCTTCAGGTTTTTTATAAGGAGGTATGCTTTATCCCCCTTCTTTAGTTAAGGGCCATTTTTTCTTTTCTTATTAGCCGTCGTTTCCGTAGATTCGTTCTTTCTTCGGACTTCACCTTGCATTTCTTTATACAGGTGTTTCATGTCTAATATTAGTACTAAAGCTTTTTCAGCATCTAGTCCTCGTCTTGAATCTAGAAACAAGTTCGCGTGTCTCCCGTAGTTAGCGAAGAATAGTAATAGCTTTATAGTATTAGATCTTTTGTCGTTATATGCTAATTATACTATTAGGAGTAGTAAAACCTAATTGTTTTATCTTTTATTAACGTAGTATCTAAGATACGTCTCTATTATTTAATTTATACGTTTAGTTTACTTATTAGTTTACGGATAATATATAGTTGATATTTATAACTTTATTCTAATTAATACGACTAAGGTCTTCTAATAATTTAATATGAAGAGCTTATCTCTATCTAAGGTTATTAACTCTAGTATACTATAATCTCTAATAAGTTTATCTAATAATATAAACCTAAGCTAACTAGTATTATAGGTTTCTTTATAAGGAATTATAATAGTATACTTGGTAAGTTTATTAATAATTACTATTATTGAATCGTACTTGTCGTTTATTACCGGGTCAACTAACCGAGGTAGTTTCACGACGAAGTCTATAGTAACATCCTTTTATAGCGTGTCTAGAACTTTAGTAAACTGGATTTGTCCGTATTTAGCGTGTCTCGTAGACTTGTTCTGCTAGTAATATATATATTCCTTGATATATTACTCGACCGATGCCCGTAAGTTCAGCGCGGCATATATTCTCTAAATTAGTTCCAAGGTTTTAGAAACTCCCGGATGTCCTAGTAGAGGGTCATCGTAGTGATTTCTAATCACTCCCTTAACCGCTTTTAGTGGTAAGTATAGTTTCTGCTTATATAATAATAAGTCTCGGTTAGGTTACTACTTCTTAAGCTCTCTAGCTAAAGTATCTCTAATATATGCTTCCTTTAAGTTAGGAACTGCATGTGTTATAACTTAAATAGTCGCGGCTAAGTTCCTTATCAGTACTAATAATCTATCGTTTTCTTGTTTTAAGATAGGTTCTATTATAGTGTCTTTCGTTTATATATAGTTAGATCGTCTACTTAAAGCGTCTGCTCGTCTATTATCTTTTCCTAGGGTATACTAAATTTTAAACTTATATTATCCGAGAAGCTTAGCCTATCTAACCTGTCGTCGATTTAACTCTTTAGTCGTTATAAAACCGACTAAGTTTTTATAATCGGTAAAGATAGTAAGCTTAGAACAGCTTTCGGTATATACTCTCTAATGCTGTAAAGTATAGATGATTACTAAGAGTTCTTTATCGTGTATATCGTAGTTCTGTTCTGCGGCTGTTATTTTTCGTGAATAGTAAGCTACTAGATGCTATTTATTATTGCTCTATTAATATAAGCAGGCTCTAATTACAAGGTCCGAAGCATCCGTTTTAATACGCGCGGGTTCTCCGCTATAAAACGTATAGAGTACGGGTAGATCTATATATGCTTGCTTTAGTTTAGCAAATGCTTTCTTTTAGTTAGTATCCTATCGAAATCCCGTGTCTTTCTTCGTGATTTCTGTTAGTGGCAAGGCCTTCTTAGAATAGCCTTCTATGAAACGTCTGTTAAAGTTAGCGAATCCCAAGAAACCTTATACTAATTTAATATTATATAGTATAGGCTAGTCCTATATAGCCTGAATCTTTTCAGGGCTTATACGAACTCCTTCTATTATTACTATAAACCCTAAGAACTTAACTAAGGTCTTATAAAACTCGCACTTCTCTAGCTTTAAAAGGAGTCCCGCTTGTAATAAGCATATTAATACATCTTGTATATAAAGGATATATTCCTTGAGAGTTTTAGAGTAGATTAATATATTATCTAGGTATGCGATCGCTATTTAATCTAAATATACTCGTATAATATTATTAACTAGTACTTAGCAAGTTACTAGTACATTAGTAAGGCTAAACAGTATGACTAGGTATTCGTAATATTTATACCGAGTTCTAAATACTATTTTCTATTCATTACCTTCTTTTATTCGGATTAGGTTATAAGCTCCTCTAAGATCTAACTTTATAAAGATCTTTACTTTAACTAGCCGGTCCTATAGCTCGCTAATATTAGGTAGCGGGTAACGATTTTTAATTATTATATCATTTAACTTTCGATAGTCTACGTATAATCGTAGTAATCCGTCTTTCTTTTTTATAAAGAGTATCGGATATCCTGCTAGTAATTTGGATTCTCGAATAAATCCCTTTTTAAGGTTCTCTTCCAGGTACTCGCGAAGTACTAAGAGTTCCTTTTCAGATAACGTATAAATAGGTCTAAATATTAGTTCCTTCCCTAGTTTAAGTTCGATCTTATAATCCTAAGGTTAGTATTTAGGTAGAGCTTTTACTATTATCTCTTTTATAAAGAGGCGTTTCCATCTTTAATACTCTTATAAGATATTAGGAGTGCTGTTAATTACTCTAAGAACTCTAACTTATTAACCCTACGGACCTTCGCTAGTATCTATTAAGCCGGATCCTTGTTTCTTAAGGCTATCCTTATTTGAAATTAAGGTAATATATGCCTCGACCGTCTTTCGGTTCGATTTCTTATCTACCGTCGTCCTCTATCGGCGTGTAGGGTGGAATCTAGCGATATTACTAGTTCGCTTAAACTTAAGTACTTTTCTTTTCCAGTTAATTACTAGGTTATACTTTTCTAACTAAGGCATGCCTAGTATAATGTAATAAGTGGCTATCCTAACTATATTAAAGGACATTTCCTTATAATATCGTTGAATTATAAATAGTAGCGAGGTTATTTCCTCGTCTATACTTCCTGTTAATAGTTTTAACCCGTCGGCTATTTATAAGTCGTATAAATCCTTCTTTCCTTATATTAGTAGGCCTACTAACCGTATTAACGCTTTAGAGATAAAGTTTCTAGATGCTCTAGAATCTATTATTACCATGGTTCTCTAACTATTAATTCTAACCGGTATGTTCACGTGTGTTATATACTCTGTCGAGTATAACTGTCGTGTTTTAGGGATTATAACATTGATCTCCTTGTACTTCCCCGTAGCGTAAGGGATTACTCTTTTCCCGATTCGGGGAGAAATCCGGTAATCTTTTTTTATCGCATGTATTTCTCACATTTGTCATGGAAATATACGTACTATTCCGACAAGTAATACTCCTTTATATCGGTATTATACTTGAGGTGTTTATAGAGACTACTATGCCATCTTTAATCATGATTTAGAAACTATTTACGACTTCTTTTTATTACTAAGTACTAAGTACAGCTTAGGTTATTATAAGCCGTCTAAACTTTTCTACACGTACGTATCCTAATTACTTTTCCCAAGTTTCTTTTTACTTAATTATGGATTAGGCACGTCGTATCGGTATAAGCCGTCTAATATATTACTCTATATTATAGATATATTAAGTCGTTCCTAAATTCCTTCTATAGGAGTCTATCTAACACTTTCTCTTAGTAGAATTCTATTCTTTTCTTAAGTTCTGTCTGTGGATCTTTTAACGTGGAGGCGCGAGATTCTTTAAGGTATTTCCCCTTGCCCTTCGTAGGTTTATAGCTGAGATCTTCCCAGTCTAAATCATTATTTTCTCGGCCTTGCTTAGGATATTCCTTCTAAGCCTAACCACCGTCACTATTATTATTAGAACCTAGTTCTTTTAACTATTCGTGAATTCGCGTGAGTCTTCCTTCGATTCTTCCGATGTTTCTTTCTTTTTTGGTAATCTCTTCGCGTAATTCCTCTTCTCTGATTTTTAGTTCCTTGATATTTTTATCTATTAGCCGATTGATAAGTGCTAGTAAATCTTCTATAATTACATCTAGCTCTTCGTCGTCATACTCTACCTCTGGTTAATCCCTTGGAGGTCCAGTCGTTTTAATTGGTATTCTCTCTAATACATTTAACTGTGGTCGTTTTACCATGTTTTTCGACCTGTAGTCTTTGGCGATGTAGCCCGGTTTGCCATAGCCATAGCATTTTATTGCTTTTTTGTCCCCTTACTACTTCTTACCCCTGAATTTTCCTTTTTACTAAGTGAAGTCCAATTCTATTAGCATGGGTCTATAAGGATTATATTATACATGTCTCTTATTATAATATCCTCCGGAATAGATCCCTACTCGTCCGAGTCTAGCGATACTACTATTATAGCGTAATTCTATCGCAAGCTCGTGGAGTTAGTTATCGATCCTTACTACGGCTTTAATAAGTGCGTCTAACGTATTATATACTACTCCGTCTCGTATAAGTTCTTTCTTAATATTATCTTTTAATCCTCTTTAATATATTATTATAAGTGCGTTATTATCCTAGTTTATTCTTATAAAGTATTATTAAAACTAAGTTAAATACTCTAATACTAACTTCTTCTATATTAAATGCTAGATAACTCGTATAGCTACACTTTCTTTATTTAAAGGTCTAAATATTCGCCTTATCTTAACACGGAAGCGTGTAAAGCTTTCTATCTATACTTTAATAGCGACGTTATTACTATTATCAGGGCCTTCTATATATCGCTTGAGATATAGGGCGGACTACCTCTAGGCCCGTCCTCTTATATAAGTTATTATAAATAGTAGTTACTTACCTAACCTAATAGCGTCCCGGTTAAAAGAGAAGTATAGCTGCATCTATACTAACCACTCTTCTAACTTGTCCCGGTCGTTATAATATAGGTCTGGTTTAGTAATCTTAATACTATCCTTAGCTTTAGCTATTATTAACTGTCGTGAACCGCGTTTACTTAGGGTGGGGTTCCTTTCTCCTGAGGTACTTATCTTGAGGGTGCTTAAAGTATTACGACCCGTGACCTTCTAAGGTAGTCAGGGTCTAAGGTGGATCTCGTAGAGAGGAGTATTAAGGAGAAGGCAAGCAGGCTTCGTACTAAACTGGTCTGGTATAGAATTATATTTAGTATCTAGGAGATTGGTCTAGTAGATAATATAAGTTAAGCACGAAGCTCCTATCTAGAGGGAAAGTAACGCCATCTATATAGATATAGGAAATCCATGCTCGTACTAGTCGCCAGTGATCGACCTGTGTCGACTAGAGCGATCAGGTCGAGCGATCGCTCGACTTGCTATACCAAGGCATGTTCGACTTTGGTAAGCGCCTAGGGCGTCCGCTAAGGCTCTAGTACCAAGGTTGTAATATATACCTTATGCACATAAATATTCGTTGAACTTGCAGGAGGTCGGAGAAACGCTGGACCGTCCCGAGCACGCTTTACCAAATTAGGAACTCCCACACGTGGACTAGCCCTCATTCGTCCACACCTTCACAGCTTTACCAGTCGTCGACAAGCTCGAAATAACGGGGACGTGATATCGACAGTCATGTCTTCCGGCTATGGCCTCGCAGGCGGTATGTTAGTCCTAGTTCTAGCCGACATCATCATTGCGCATCCCTCACCTACCGATATTCATGCTCACCATTGACGCTGTCCAGGTCCCTCACGATGCTTTCCCTTCTGGCAAGAGCTTCTAGCCTGCTACGTCGTCAACAGTGACTCGGATGACATGTCAGGCGCCAAGAAATGTCTACCAGTGCTAGAGGATTACTACGAGTGCTTGCATCATAGGAAAGAGGCGAGCACGCATATTCCAATTGAGAAGCAAGAAATCGGCTTCTGGGGACCAAATTGCTGATTGAAGAATTGTGTTATCTAGTTAGCAAGAACGATAGCATTGCAGCATGCATATCGAAAGGCGGAGGCTGCACATCCGAGGGAGAATTCACCGAAAGTGGGGACAATCAGGAATCTGGGATTATTAGATAAAGAAGATGATACCAAGAGTGTGCTGGGCAGCCAGTCAAAATGAGAACATATTTTACAACCTCAAATGGCGTTGGCGCATAGATGAGGCTCGAAGCCGATGTAGTGCCTACTTCTCAGCTTGCAGGTGCATCAAGACATGGCATTCTCGGCTCATACGACATGTTATTGGACCTTCTGGGACGGAAAGTGAGCTTACATCCAAAGGGAAATCCTATCCATTCGACCGCTGGCGTACGAGTCGCCGAGGCTTAGCTGGATGCGGGCCATCTGATTTCTCGCATTGCACTTCTTGAGACACTGAATAAAGGGCCATTCTTCGTGTCCGTACATGTTCCGTATTTATTGACAACCATCACTTCACTACACGGAACACCGAAGCTAGCTGAGTGGGATACTGTGCAGACGTGGCGCCGACCATATCACAGTATTGTCAACTGTTTGAGCTCTATACAAGGCCGGCAAGAGCCCCAGAGGCCAAAGATTACGAAAGTGGGCACAAAACCAATATGCTGTTGTTGCGTCTCTCAAGAGCCAAGAAGTTACTGGAGGGGAGTTGTGATGATACGATGGTTTGGGTCGAGATCAGGAGCTAAATAGAGCTACCGAAGAGCTTACATATCGACGTACGGGGCGAACCCGGTGTCAAGGTCTCGCAGTCAATCGTTACAGCAACTTGGTATTGTTCACTTGATCAACTGGAAGGTTCTTCTTATATCGACTTCAGTAGCAATGTGCGCCATCATCATACAAGGCTTTTTCCCTTCTGCTCGGTGGCCGCCCAAACAAGTCAAGCATTATTTACAGCGACCAGGCATGCGTCGCTTTTAAAGTCCCTGCTAATGAATATTCAGTCGCTTCTGACTACTTACCAGGAGAACGACTCAGACCAATCTCTAAAGCAGTCAATGTACCTGGCGTATAAACCAAGCGATGGGTCAAGAGGCATGCCTGCAAGTGCAAGTGCACCATTCACAACCCGCCAGAATGATCAGATGGCCTCAAGTATGCTGACACACGCATGCTCTACAGGCTCCTGATTGACTGGCGGCCCCACACATTTCAGGGCAAGCGGAACAAACGCTAGATCTTCGTTTATGCCCATACCGCTGAAATCCGCAAGCCTGACCTCATGATCTTGTACGAATGATTTTAGTTGAGCAAGGTGAAGACCCAGCAACCTGTTCGGGCAACAGGTGGCCCTTTGAGGAGACCACTCTTAAGTAAGCACGGGTGTAATCAACGAGAAAAAAGTGAACATCAGCGCACGATGCCTTGTGTATTGGGAATCACTGTGTTGGCAGCTGAGAAAAGTATGGCTATGACTAGGACACGTGAGATCTTGCGGTCGATTTGGTCAAGAACGTAGGATATGGCTCCGAGAAACAGATCACAAACCGTGTCGATGTGCTCCTTGATGGACCATAAAGGGCGTTGATTTTGTGCCGCTTCCCACCAGATCATGAGTCCGACGTCTTTGGCCTTCCTCTGCAATTGCATACCTCCTATTCGAACACAACTTCTCAGGCTCTAGATCCGCGTCTTGGGCTTACGCTGATAGAGACCACAGGATTTCTGCACATCAGAACCAAGCTATGCCTGTTCGGCACTAGAAGAATTCACCCCCTTCTGGTCCAAACTTACTTCTGGTCCAGCCCTAAGGGGCTAGCGTGCCGGAACTTTTCGTTTCCGTACTCCGGGGTTGTGTTCTAGGGTTCTCTTGGGCTAGATCACTGTTGCTTCCATAGATCAATAGCTGGGCTAGTTATAAGAAATATTTTGCTGTAAGAACTGTTTAGTTTTAGACGTTCTACAATTCTTGTAGCGAAGATAAGTTACTAAAATCGATCGTTATGGAAGTGGAGGGCGTGAACCAGAAGTAAGTTTGGACCAGAAGGGTGAATTCTTCTAGCAGCCGTTGAGACCCGACCCTAGCCTCCGAGGTTCACCCTCGGGCGAGCAAAAGTAAACAAAGCGTCATCCGCGATAACAACTTTTCAACTCAACAACATCCTCTCTGTGGATAGCCTTGATAATTACTGTCGAGATCGACAAAATTATCAAGAGGCATACCATTGCGACGAAGCTACAAGTTATGACGATGCCGCGGCGACGCTCATCGCGCACCAAGAGCGATGTAACACCAGTGAGCAGCACCCACCTCTGTGTTCCGGACGCTATGTACTCACCAACCAATCTATTCCTAGGCCCACCCTCAACCTCACTCGCATTCACCAAACAAACTGTCTTCCCTCCTTGAACGTGACGAATCTCCTACCAGCGGCCCCACAATGAATATCGACGCCCTCATTACGTTCCCCCCCTTGTCGCCAATGCCCGTAACAGCACAGGGCCCGTTGAATGCCATATCGTCACCTATGAGAACGCCTCAAACAAAATCTCGAGTGTACCCACCTCACGAAGAGATGCATCCAAGCAAAGTGCATCAGAGTACAATAAAGGCCTCGCCTTCTCGCCTCCACTTTGGCAACATCGACTCTCAGATCGCCTCAACTCCCTCTAAGCCTTCTACGGTAGCCGTTGCCCAACACACTCCGTCCAAATCGAAGGATGCATTGCCGAAGCACATGAACTCCCCATCCTTCGACTTTAGCTTTGAGCGACCCGAGACCGATCTGGGTGCAGAAGCTCAGAAAATCATGGACAGCGTTCGTGAAGAGGCTGCAAAGATTAAAGCACAGCTGATAGAAGAGCGGAGCAAGCAAGAGCATAGAGATGGAGATACGGACCAGCTCTATGGTTTTGGAGGGCGGAAAATCAACAAGCTCAAGGGCAAGTCCGGAAGATATAGTGATGTACACAGGGAAGAGTTCAAGAAGATGGATTCGATTGCTGGACACGTGTCCACATGGAAGAACAAGACTCAAGACAACCCTTCATCGCTGAAGCGAAGCCCTTCGAAAGCTGGCCTCGATCAGCCTCAGAAGCCGCTTCAGAGAACCAAGTCCTTCAAGTCATTCGCGCCCCATGAGCCTCATGAGAGACTCGAGAACACATCTCCAGGAAAACGCGCCAAAAAGACGCACGGCGACGACACCTCGGCAGGTAGACCAATTTCACGCGATACCAATTTGAGTGTACAGACAACCCCTTCTAGATCTACGATCCCCTCCGACTTGCCGAGCGCGGTCACTACTCCGACAAAGGCATCATTGGCTCGTTCAGCGAGTGTGAAGACCTTCAAGACTTCCATGATCCCGTCTTTGAGCCGGTCGACCTCCACGAAGACACTGAACAGCCCAGCTATGCCAAGGACCGAGGGGAGCAACAAATATCTTGCATCATTATCACGTTTCAGTAGTATGAAGTCTATACTTCACCGCTCGCAGCCAAAGTTCTCCAATGATCCTATCAAACTTGCTGCGGGTACCCACCTACCACTGCCAGAAGGCAAGATCGACCTAGAGAAAGACCTCCCGACTCTGCCAGGCACCCCTTCCGGGGGGCTCCAGCGTTCTTCAACCATCAAACGTGTCGGCTTCACACTCACGCCTAGTGAGAGATCTCGTACCGACCTTGAGGCTAAGTCGCAGACGCCATGCAAAATTCCCACACCTTACTCCCATGCTCAGCCTAAAGTCTCCACCTTACCTCCTGTCACCACGGACCGTGTCTGCTATCCCGACCTTGCCGATTCACCCAAAGTTACCACTCGCACCAAGCTCCCTAAGGCTCCCGCACCCGGCGATTTCACTTTCCGGGCAGAGAAATCCATTGACTTCTCTCACGGCAATGAATCACGCGTTACAAGTCCGGGCTCAACCATTCGTCATGTCCGCCCCAGTGGTTTACTGACCCGCGTACCGACCTTCGATAGTCTGCCTGCAATTCCTCACGGCATGCCGAATAAGAAACGAAGCCGTCCCGAGCCTGACACCGAGACTGAGGACAATGAGAACGTTGATCCTATGGACGCGGATGAGACCGATAAAGACCAGCCACGGGCCAAGAAGCAACGTATGGCTGCTTCGCCTGAGAAGACATTGGGCAACCAGCCCCCAAGCAAGCGACGTCTGACGGGATTCGGCGGCAGTAAAATCCCAAAGCTCGGTGGTGCGAAGGAAAAGGGGAAGAAAGGACTAAGTCTGGGCAGACTCAATATGCTTGCGAGGCCGAAGGAGAGGCACTGAGCTGTTGACCAAGAGATTTCCAGACCATCTCATGAGGTGCTGCGGTTAGCTGACCTGCCGATGTCTATGTCATGCGTATGTTTACGATTGAGCGTGTTTAGCGAGAATGATGCATGAACGTGGGGAAACTCCTCTTGAACTACTGTGTTTCCTCACGAGTGTCTTATGCTGCAATGCTCATGATACATGTCTCGATGTTCATGACGGTATATGACCCTTGTCAAGGTCGTGATGGCCTTGTATGTTGAATGTATAATAGCGATAGCTTGATCAGTGACTGAGATTGTGCTAGAATTAGCTGTACATAAACAACAACAAAAGACTATACTAAGTGAATCGAGTCGCCAGTAAGGTATTGTCTTGTCACAGATACCTCAGCCATGCCGGACAGATCTACGCTAGCTACAAAAACAGCTAGTGCAATCGTCACTCTTGCGCTTCGGCACGTGGGCCTCGGCATGTGAATTGAGCTCCTTTGAACCGATAATATTGTAAACACATGAACACCGCAGACACCGCAGAAATCACCCTCTTGCCTGCTCTTACGACGCAAGAGCCGAGTATATGAGCAATCGTTAAACATAACTCAAACATAGCAATCATGAGCTCTCTCGGAGTTGGCGTCCCTGTACCCAAAATGCTGCGTGAATCCGTCCCCACCTGCAATCACCCGTTACTAGCTAACGCGCTCCATCGCAGCAATCACCGGCACTTGGACTCTTCCTTTCACCGCTTATCTCGTCTTTCTTTCCAATCGTGTGGTGTACAGGCGTCTGCAGAAGGAAAAGTACATGGGTAAGGAGGAGCTGCAGCGAACCCATCACCCATGAAGTGGAATTCGGAGTCGCAAGCTGTCGCTTCGAGGCTCCCATCCAGCTACGGCTGTCTAACATCGTCTCACGACTGATCCTCAACTTCGGGTGACTCTCGCTAATGCAAAAGTCATGCAGGCGACCGGTACGAGAACGGAGAAGCCTCAACCTCCAACGACAATCCTGATCCCCTCCTCCTCGACAGCCGTGCACACAATAACTTCCTCGAGAGCGTTCCACTCGCCTTCACACTCGTAGCAATTGCAGAGCTCAATGGTGCAAATCGAAAGGTGCTGAATTATGCCATGGCCACGCTCTTGGTGCTAAGAATCTTGCACGTGGAGCTGGGCATGAAGGGAGAGAATACGGTGGGATGGGGCCGGCCAGCCGGATACTTTGGCACACAGGGCTTCCTGGCTGGGATGGCGGCGTATAGCACCTATCTTGTAAAGGGCTACTGGGGCTATTGAGTATGAAGGAACACTCGAACATGGGATTGACTTGGGAGATGTGAAGATAACGGCACATCAGGCATGTTCCGCCCCATTATAGATACGACTAATTTGTACATTCTCGCAACGTACAAATTTTGGAAAATCAAAGGCAAGAGCTCTGCGTTTGAAGCTCGTGAAGTTCCTTCCCTTTGGGGTATTGTACTTCCAAGTGGACTCGACTGACTTTCCTCACAGCATCTCGTCCACTCGCACTTCGTGATGCATCATCCCTTTCTTCAGCATTTCCAGAAGGGCTTTCGGTTTCCGTTATATCATCACACTCTCATTTAGTCAAGACTCCAAGATCAAATTCCGACCTCTCAGTCGTTACTCCACCAGTGCCTGCCCCTAGCCCCCCAGATGGTCAATCTCAGCATCGCGAACCTGCTGGAGGACAGCAAGCTCTACTGATTCAGCCATTCCCGCCACCAACATGGGCCCATCATTCTACCTCTCCTACATCCGTTCTACACCCACCGTCCGCCCAAATCCATCCCCGTCTCCACCTGCACCCCTCGTCCCAAGCCCCCTCCGAATCTTCAAGCGCCCCTCACGAAAACCCAGCTCCAAAACCCCACCGCTCGCCACCCTCGCCTCACCACCTCCAGAAAGCAGCTCCACCTCCTCCGACTCCCACAGAAGATCATCCACAGCCTCCCCACCATCGCCCTACTACTCCACCACCGACCTCCCACGCCCACTCCCACTCCCCACATCGCCCAACGGAAGCGCCGTCTCCATCACCCAGCGTAGCCTCTGCGATCTCTGTCACAAACCACTCACAACAACAACACAACCCTATTCCTTCCCCCAAACCGCACCCGCAGTCACCGACCGCGTCCGCCGCCTCTTCCCCGTCGTCAGCGAATCGCCCCTCTTCTGCGGCCCCTGTTTCGAAGCCATACACGCAGTGCACATATGTTGGGGCTGCGGCTTCCCCGTCTACAGAGCGGAAGAAAGGGTGGGATGCGGATGGGCGTGGTGGCACTGGGGCTGCGTGAGATGTCTATTGTGCAGAGTAAGCCTATCCATCCCATCCCATCCCATCCCATAAACCAATAACGCTGCTAGGAATAGACAGATGGAAGAACTGACGCCATATTATAGAGTCCCCTCCCACCACCCCCCTGGACCGAAACCCCAATCACCCTCTCCACCCCCCCATCCTGCAAAGCCTGCCTGCGCGAACTACACCATCTAGCCTTCCAAGAACGTGCCGCCAAAAAGACGCGCAAAGGCCGTCACACCTCAAGCCAGCAATTGCTTCCTTCCACCGACGTCAATATAAACTCTTATGATGGGGCTGGGAGCCGCAGTATGAATCCTTATGACGGAACCAGAAGCCGCAGTAGCAGTTTTGTCTCGAAGAGAAGAAGGTTCTCGCTCATGTCGGTTCGTAGGGTGAGTTTGGGGGTTCGGTATCCGCCGTTGCCGAGGTGGATGGGTGTGAGGAGGGAGGGGGTTGGGGGTGCGGGGATGGGGAGGGGGAGGGAGATACCGAGGTGGATGGAGAAGTTGCCTGGGAATTTTGGGGGGGTGAGGGGATGGAGGGGGAGGGAGGGGGGGAGAGAGGGGGTTGCGAATGGAGGTTTGGTACAGGGGGGAGGGGGTGGATATGGGGGATATGGGAGGGTTAGGGGGGGGAGTTCAGATGGGGGATGCTGAGGTGGGAGGGGCGTGAGTAGTGTTGTTGTTGTACTGAGATCTGTTCATTGTTGGACTGACGCGTTCGTTGAGTTGATGATGTGCGAATGATCCGCTGTGAATTCAGTGTGGAATAAGTCGAGGAATTAATACAATCATTTTGTGATGCTCTATATGCTACACATGGGTATCTCAATGATGCTCCATATGCTACACCTGGTATCTTAATGCTGCTGCCGTAATTCTGCGTCATCGTACACATATTCCCAGCCCCGTACTCATCAGGTACCATGGAACCAAGCCCGTGATCATCTCGTACCTCCCATCCCATCAGCCCCTGGAAGAATGATGGATCTCAACACTACTATCATCGAATCCCAGCCCCGACGTACTCTTCTGCAACCTCGGACCCCCATTGTCAAAACTCCCACGCAGGCCCCTTACGGCCCTGGTCTGGAGGCTGGACCTTGGCCGAGCGAAAGACTGCCGTCGCTCCTTTTTGGGCCTTATAGTCTCGTAGCTCGAGCGTCCGGTGATGCTGACTCGCTCAGATCGCGTGTTTGGTCTTGAATTGTTGTCCATTGAGGTGGACGGTCGTTGGACGAGTGCTTGGTAGCTGGTGACGCGATGGTGACGATGGGCGTCGCCCATGACCGCGGTTGATTTCCTCCTCCGCGCCAGGGTTGTTTGCTTTGGCAGACTGCCTTCGACTAGACGCTTGGTCATTTTTCGAGGACTGCTTTCCAACATGCGCGTCACTTCGTCCATTTCCTGGGAGCCTAGGGTGTCCTTCCTCAGCTGGATGTATGAGCGTCTTCGGGCGGCCTTGAAGGCTTGGCCTGCGGTGTAGCGGTAGGGGGACCCGGATCCATCGACGGAGATGTTGTTGCGATGCTTGTGCTCTATGGAGGCTGCGACCTGTGCCAGTGCATTCGGTGGAATATCGATTGAGTTCTTGATGGCTGTCAGCAAATACCTAGATCTTCAACTCAAGTATGCTTACGGGGTGCACGATCGAGATGGGAAGCTGAACCTTGAGATGCTTGCTGGATTAGTATTCAGTAGGTTACTCGCTATGAGTCTCAGGACAAGACGCACTTGAAGGAGCAGGTGATCTGTATGTTGAGGAAAAAGCGTATGCCAAAGAAGCGCCCTAAGCAATCACATCAGTCGCTAGAGCCAATCTCAGACGTAGTTTGATCGAAGCGCACGGCCACGCATCCCGCTTTCCCCTTAAGGTTATTATGTGCAATGAAAGTGGAGGAGGCCAAAGCACAAAGGGCAAAGCCCGTCAAGAGTGCTTAACGTGCGTATTTTGGGAGCTGCCTGAGTTCCACATGCGTGACACAGGAGGCTCTAGGCCTAAGAAGCATGCTCTTCATGAAAGAATGAGAAGAAGTGGATACCTGTTTCAATCGACACTAGACCTGGAGGCAGTGCTATTTGGCAGGTCCTGAAATCTTGCGAAAGCGCACGGACGCCGTGAAATCCATCCCGGATCTGTATCCTTGAAATGATCTCTTTGTGCATACGATCTGGTACCCGCAGACCGTCCGTCGATCGACTACCAGCAGATGGCGCCGAATAGTCATGGAAGAGTATTGTCTTCTCGAGCTGCAGTTCAACCTTCTTCACGTCTTTGCTACTCTCATTATTTATATGGACATCGACGAAGACAGGGTACCCGCTGATCCAGGTCTGACGGTGAAGACCAGCCGTGAGCTTAATCATCTGGGTGCTATTGTTCCTAGCTGGGAATAGCTCGTCCGATGCTGAGAGTGGATGTCGTAAGTTGACAAGGGCCTTTTCCGCTGTTGGTCACATCAATCATGATGCCACCGATACATGAAGGTCATGGACCTACGATCATGTACTGTCAACACCACAATCTCCTGCGACTGGCGAACGATATGAGTCTTGCCATTGACTGTGAACACCATCGAAGCACTAAGCCAGTAACTTATACCCACCTTCTTTGATTTGTATGGTGGTGGACCCATCGCTACAGGCATATTCAGGCGGAATGGAAGTAGAGTATCAGAAGGGGCGACGTCCCAGGAGCCGTTGATATTTGCACCCGGCGCCATGCCATCAGGAGGAGTGTGGGCTTCGTCGATAAGGTCGCTCGTCAGAGCTCGAAATATGTACTGCTTGCCTCTGCACCGCTCTATGCCAGCCAGTGTGACCGAGATCCTGCTGAGTGACAATGGTCGTTTGGCCTTCCACCTCGGTTCAAATCCGCCCCCATCGATCGTAACATGAACCTCACCCTCTACGGTTGCCCCTCCCATGAATACCGGCGAGGATAAGCGAATGGATAGGCTGGCTCTTGCGTGAGTCAGTATGGGACTTCCCAATATATCTGTAGGTAAGATTGCGGGAACAAAAGTCCTGGACGGAGCTCTCCGAAGTGTCGGTCCATCTGGCCGGCGAATGGGAGACGTGGAAGCGCCTTTGGGGGGAATACTGGTGCCCGCTCTCAGAGTTGCATTGGCCGACTGAGGTCGAAGTGGTCCATGAAAGACTGATGCTATAGAAGTAGTGGATGCAGCAGAGTTCACGTGCCTCGATGATCTTCTTTCTGGTATACTGGACAGACCTTGCAGGCTCGTGTCACCCGTCGATGGCTGAACGAAGCTCTGCCTCATCTGAAGTCACTAGGCCGGGAGGCCATCCAACCAGGTTGATTCATTGAGGGTACATGACATTGCATAGGTCGAACGACGACATGCGTCGATCATTCTTGTTCCTGCGCATTGCACCTGCCCGGATTGCTTTGACGTCTGCAGGGACAATAGTGATTGAACGTGACTGTCGCGTGGTACCTTCCCCAACATTGGTGATTGATAACAATGAAGCCCCATAGCAAGACGAAGCCATGAGCTGCAGCATTTGGTCAACATTCAGATCATGTCTCTTCAAGGTAACAGAATCCCCAGATAGCATGTCACCATGTTTCACTGCTGTGTAGGATGTTGTCAGATTTAAGTAGGTGATGATGTGCAGATCAGCACACACACACCACGTGCATCATTCCCTATTACAGACAGCTGAGACGCTTTAGAAGCAAGGTAGAAGAAGACTAGTGTGTTGATATGTACAAGAGAGTGGAAGCTATCTGTGATGAGCCGCGCCGTCGGGTCCTTTCCACTGTTTCCACTTGCCCCCAGCAGGATCCCTCGGAAATGCTTGTTTGATTTATTTTAAGGGTTCAATGCCAAGAGCAGCCTCCCATGTCAATGGTCGCCCATCCGCCTCACAATTGTTCATCCTCACTATCCCCCTTGAGGCTATTCGATCCAACCCCCCTGTCCTTTCTCCACCAAATGATCCCAATCGCATGGAAGCCCTCCCAAATAGCCGAGTCAAGAGGAGACTCTCAATCTCCTCAGTCCTCCCAGAAGTCCAAACGCCTTCCAACAACTTCGCCGCAGCGCCCCGCCCACAAGTCTGCCACCCCGTGTCTAGCCAATCCCGACGGCCAAGGCTTTCTTCCCACCGGAGCCTTCTCCCAAAACATGGAAATCTCCTCCTTCAACCTCAACATGGCGAGTCCTTTGACCTAGACGCAGCTAACCCCACATTTCGCCATGCTTTACTTATGCTGCCGGTTTCCGTTCTCACCCTATGCTTTGCTAGACCGCACACGTTCTTCGTCGACCTGTCACCATATTCACGATTCTATTACCTCACACTTTTATGACCACGTTATCACAAAGTCCTGCAGGATTACGTTGCTTGAGCCTCATCAGCGAGCATAGTATACCAGTCGTGTGCTTGGCGCAGAGCTAGAACCCGTGGCCGTAACCAGAACATGCTCTAGCACCCATTGGCGCGAGCAGGACGAACAGTCGAAGAACCCCATTCACAGCTCGACCTCGGGTTGGCCGCTTCTGCCGCGGGCATGTCAAACCTTGATGAGATACCACCAGTTCCAAAGATTGAACCGTTTGAGGAAGAGTCCTTCTCAGAGTCGTCGCCCGAAGCGGAGGAGCAGAGCCTCACACAAGAGCCCGCCCAAGTACAAAAGCGCAAGGGTGGACGGAAGCCTGTATGTTGTCCTCATGTTCGTGCAACGCGACCGCCGGCCTGACATGATTATAGATATACGCAACCTCGGAGGAACGCAAGCAGAGGAACCGTCAGGCGCAGGCCGCCTTCAGAGAACGACGGACAGAGTATATCAAGCAATTAGAAGCCACGATCAAGCAGCACGAGGAAGCGCTCCAAAGTCTACAGCAAAGCCACAGGTCAGCTGCTGACGAGTGTCTAATGCTCCGGTATAAGAATTCTCTGCTGGAACGGATCTTACTCGAAAAAGGTTCGGCTTGCTCAGTCCGGAGTAATATTGCGCAATGACTGACGTTGACCGATAGGAATCGATGTGCAGGCGGAGCTGAAATCGAAAACCGAGGGCTCGAGCGTGATACCACAATCCGGCATCTCGGCAGGAGCTCAACAACCCACCCCCATACAGCGAGCTGTCATGAATCGGCAAAGCCAAGTTCGCCGCTCGACATCAGGGTCTCAAGGGTCTCGAATACTACGTCCTCATTCCTCACATCCATCTTCGAACCATTCTCCTCGTCTCCAACCAACACCTCCAACTACCATATCACCGAGTACGACCAGGTCACCCGTTGGCTTACCAAAAGGTGGGATGGTTCTACCTGGTAGCGACTTGACAGCTCAGCACCAGCACCAGCAACAGCACCAGCAACAGCAACAGCAACAGCACCAACAACAACAACATCATCAACACCAACAGCAGCACCTGCCGCTTGAGCCTCGAGGATACGCGCCTCAAGCCCCAACCAGACTCAGCATTCCAGCTACCAGACCTTTGACACAAAACATGACACCGAGTACGACTGATGGCAGCCATGGTAGTGAAAGGGACAGCCATTCCACTTTTTATCCCTCTACTTTTCAAGCTCATATAGAGCAACTCGGCAAGCTGACCCGCCCCCTCCTTTCCATCTGTCTTAACAGAGCTCTGTTCGTCCTAGATTGATTTTGTGAATATAGAACAGGAATACGATGCGCATGCCGATATGCTCGACGACGATAACCCTGATGACGGCTCCGCAGGCCCCGGTCCATACCCACAATCATTTCAACAGCAGCCTCTTCCCCCAAGTCAGCAGCTACCACCGTTAGGCATGCAAGGGCAGCCGCCGATGCAGCAGATGCAACCGATGACAGCAATGCAGTCAATGCCACCCATGTCGTCTATGCAACCACCGTCGACTGCGCAACAGATCAACCCCACTAACTCGGCCTACGCCGGTATAAACGAAGGGTTCGATCCATATGATCCTGTGCTGGATGCGGATCCATTTGGACTCACCGCTAGCATGCATTTTCCGACGCAGTTCACATTTCACGAGAGCTCGATGAGGAGATGAGCGTGCTGGTGTTTCATTGAGCGAAGAAAAGTCATACTGGGCGCAAGATATCGAATACCTCGCATTCTGCAGAGAGCAGAGTATGGGTTCGAAAATTGTTTGCATAGCGAACTGGAGTTAACAAAAACATACCATCAGGGAAAGCTGGCAAGTCCCCAAGCACCTTTGTATTTTACCCTTCACATCATTGGATTGACCAAAGATTCTGGCCTCTTCGAACGTGTGATCTTCAGTTTGACAACATCATTCATACATCAAGTTTTAGTAGACCGTAACAATAACACATGATCTTGGCCAGAATGTAGACGAAATGTATAGTGCCCATGCGGCGCTAGAACTAGAGACCTTCCCGATCGCCAACCTCGCTAAGAAATTACCCACAACTCGTCTCTTCGAAGGCTTCCTGCCAGGTACCAAACGACAACATAAGCCATATTAAGAGACAAGATCCTGTGCCAGGATCCTGTCCTTTATACTGTACACCAATCCTTCACACTGGTGCGATAGTAGGGAAGGCCTTCGCGGAAGGCAGGGTAGGCGGGCGTCATGAGTGATGTGAAATCAAAGGTACGAAGTCGCGTCTAACACAACAATCCCATTGATCTCTACCCTACTCCAATTGAATATGTGTGTGATGATTTCGTTCAGTAGAGGACATGGGCTAACGTATGAACTGCTTAGAACCTTTACGAGCTCCTTGGTTTGTACAGAGTAAGCACGATTGCAAGCAAGTCTAATCCACTGCAACAGGAAACGACAGTGACCAGGACTCGGACAAAGAGCCAGCACCACCTACAAAGATCGCTGATAAGCCAGTTCCGCGAACAGGAAAGAGGGACGCGTCTGGTACTGCACCTTCTGAAGCTCGCGGAGGAGGCCAGCGTGAGAGACGTGGTGGGAGACGTGGAGATGCATCCGGCAACGAAGGAGGTACGTCAGCTCACGATTACGTGTTTGGAGACGTGGGGGATCCTTTCGTCACTTGCAACATGATCATACCACACCGTGTGAGACTGACAAATCGTTCAGCAATGCGCGACCGCGAAGCCGGTTCTGTGAACAACCGCAGCAAGCCAACCGACGATGGCCTGCGGCAGGATCGTCACCGCGATCGTATCGAGGGGGGACGCGGTCAAGGCAACCATGAAGGCCGAGGTGGGCGTGGAGGACGCGGTGGCGGCAGCAGAGGAGGCCGTGGCGCCCGTGATGACCGACACACTCGTGGGCCTCCCAAGTATGCATTCGCTCTTCCATTAGTCCAAATATAACACATCTAATCTATCGGTTGGTTGAAGCGACCATCCTAAGCAAGCCGAACAATCCTGGGGCGCCACAACCGGCGATGCTGAATATGCCGACGAGAAAGCGGGTGAGGCTATCGCCAAGGAGGAAGAAAAACAAGAAGGTGCCGCTGGCGGATGGGATTCTGGCGTGGTTGAACTGCCGAGCGAAGCCCCAGCTGAAGCGGACGGTGCTGCTCCGGCACAAGGCTCCACCCCCACCGATGCTCCAGCTGCCCCAATCCAGGAGCCCGAGCCCGAAGATACCAGCCGCTCATACGCTGACTACCTTGCTGAGCAAGCGGAGAAGAAGCTGAAGCTTGGGGGTGGTGTACCAGAAGCTCGCAAGCCGAATGAGGGTAGCAAGCAGAAGAAAGAGTGGGAAAACGCCAAGCCAGTATCTAAGGATGGGGAAGATGAATACATGGCCGGCAGAGGTGGAAAGGCCAAGCGCGAGAAGCAGCGCAAAGAGAAGGAGAGGGTCGATGTCGACATTCGTTACGTTGAGCCTAACACTGGAGGACGTGGTGGAGGTGAACGTGGACGAGGACGTGGCCGTGGCGATCGAGGCGACTTCCGAGGCAGAGGTCGTGGACGCGGCGGCGACTCAAGAGGGCGTGGCGACGGTGGATTTCGTGGTAGTCGTGGCGGACGCGACAGCGGAAATACTCCCAACGTTGGCGACGAGAATGCTTTCCCGACTCTAAGTGGCTCGTAGCTACGGCTTGAGCATATTACCAAGACTCGATCCAACGAGAGGGCGATTACTTGACTTCAACTCTACAAGAGGTATTGTTGGCACCAAGAACGGTATCTTCTCCTATGTCTAGCGATATCAGAGCGCGCGAGCAACGTCGTCCCATTGCATGTAGCATAAAAGGGTGGCATAGCTCGCTCATATCAAAAGCAAACTTCTTAGCACGTCATTTTCACTACAACCATCCATGTACATTCTGATTCGTAAGTTTCCTGGCGGGTACCTCCTCAAGAGTAAATACACCATGTCACAGTCTATCACGCGTCCGGCCCATATCTTTTTCATGTTTATTCTCTCTCAATGTCTAGGATGTCTTTCTTGCCATCTGACAAGATTCAATCAACACATGGGTAACAAAGTCTTGCGCAGTGTAATCATACGACGATCCATGTGTAATAAGCTGCGTGCGTATAGCAACAATCTAGAACACTCACTCACTTTCTTATCACTCGATAGCCAGTCGGTCCTTCGCCCTTCTCTTTACGCACTTAATCCAGCCTACCGATACTACAAAGCAACATGCCTTCCTACGCATCCCAAACTCCTCCCTCCGTCCCGATCAACTCATCCAACCACCATCATGCCACCCATTTCGCCATCAAGACCCTCCCCACGGGGCCCAAGCCTCCACGATATCTACACCTCGTGGACTACAGCCCTCACCCTACCACCCACACCACGTCTTTCCGCCCTCCGCCGCCTCGTGAACGCGATCACCTCCAAGAGCGCCTCAAACATAGTACTGCACCCGATACCCCTAGCACGCCTCTTCCTCGACCTCTCCTTAACCTACGCCTATCTTGGCGAGTACCACCTCGCGTCCCTCGGCTTCGAAAGGGCCGTCAATGCCGACGCCCAGCGAGCATTCGCCCTCTTCGCACTAGGTCTTTCACGAGCCGAACTCGGCGACTGGAAGCAGGCAAAGTTGAATTGGAAGCGTTGTCTCCGCTGCTTCGAACAGCCTGAGAGAAGTCTGAAAAGCATCCCCTACCAGCCGTTTCAGCAGTCCCAGCCCATCAATGAGGATGATGATGCTACGACAAGGAATATTGGGTTGGGCGAGCAGTGGCTGCTAGAGCGCGATAGAGTAAAATGGAACCTGAACATGGCAGCTTTCGAGACTGGAGACAAGAAGGCAGGCATCAAACGTCTGGGTCCGGATGACCCCAGACAAGGTCTGAATGGCATCCCGGCAGGGTTGAGGTTCGGTCCCGACGGATGGTTGAACGCTGAGTTGGAGAGAGCTGAAGCAAAGGTGTTCCGGCCACTGGAGGATATTGGGAAACCGGTTTCTGCACGGTCGTCGCCGCAGAGCTCGAATCCTTCGCCTGTCATGAAATCGCTCCCTCCACTACCACTCCGACCAAAAGCATCAGCGCCAAGGGTTGTAAGCAAGGTGTGGTACGTCGACAACGCGACGCTCGAAGACGATCTGGTTCCTGAGACATCGTCACCACTCACCGACCCAGCACCCATACTCTCGCCATACATCTACGACAGCCCATCCTCTATAGATCAAAACAGTCTCAGATCCGGCCCAGCAAAATCGCCCAACTCAGCAATCCCAACCCCGCTCTCCTTCTACTTCTCCGACAGCTACGAGCACGACGCCTACGACGAAGAATCGACAGATAGATACAGCAACATCGACGAAACGATCAACAATATCGACGAAGCGCTAGACGACATCGACGACGCAATGTCCCTCTGGACCCTCCCCCTAAACCACCCTATATTCACTAATCCCCACCCTCCCCTCCATCCATCAATCCCTCACCACCACTACTACACCTCCCTCTCCCCCCACTCCACCCCGTCCTCCCTCTCAAACGACACAACCCTAATCCCCCCCTTCCTCCCAAACGACCAAGACCTAATCGAAAACAAAGGCCTCGACGAACTCCCACCCTCTCCTCCTCCTATAACAACAACAACGACCACAAATGAGGAAATACTACTTCCCCGAGTCTTCGAAGGGTTTGGGCCAAGGATGTAAGTCCCGTCCCACCAAGCAAAGCCGAGTGATGAGATACAATCATATGTACAGATTTAGTGAGTTTGAATTTGCATTGAAATTAAAACTGAATAGCGGCTTATCTGTCGCGGTGTTTGCAATAGGCAATTCATAGATTGGAACCGGGAAATGGGCGGCTTTCCAGGGCGGAAGTTTGTGAAATGAGTTTTTGATTTTTCTTGATCTTTTGCTATATGGGGTATCATTGCGCATTTTGGGGCTTGCGTGTTTTGGAGAATCGGTTTTGTATTGACGACGAGGATGGTATGTAGACTATGATTTCTCATATATGCGTATACCTCTTGATTCCTAGCCCATAGTCCCCTGCCAGATTCAAATTCAGCACAAAAAGTCCAGTCCAGTCTCCTATATACCAATGCAAACCCTCATTTTCTTCCCCAACCTCCCCAACATCACTACTCTCCAGACACCACTCAATCCCCTCATACCTACCCCACCTAGTCTAGAAAAACAGCACACTCCCTTATCATCCACCATTTCCGCCTCAATCCCCCATCCCCCATCCCCCATCCCCCATCCCCCATCCTCCTCATCCTCATCCTCATTCCCTTATCCAACCACAACCATAACCACTCGAAAATCCCCCTCCCATCCCCTTCCAACTCATCAAAACCTCAACCTCCATCCGTCCAGCCATCCGTCCATCCATCCGTCCATCCCAAATCCAACCATCCATCTCAGTTCTCACACTGCAATCATCATAACACGACACCTTCCAACCCCTCCCTCCAATTCACTCCAACTCACTCCACCCCTATCCACGACGCCCCAATTTCTCGCCCAATCCAACCCACCACATATACCCACATCCCCACATCCCCAACGCACCTCCTCCTCCCTCTCCACCCAACCTCTCGTCCCAATATTTCCCCCCTTCCCAAGCCCTCTCGCCACGCCTCCTCCCCCTTCACACCCAACCCCATCCCCCATTCCCACTTCCCAAACACCTAAAGCCCCACCCCCACCCGCACCACTACATACAAAGACAAAAAAAAGAACAAAAACAAAAACAGCACAACAACACCACATGACAGACCCACCTCAAGCGGCAAAAGCACAACAACAACAGACACCACCACAAGCCCTCTTCTATCCATAACCGTAACAAACACCATCCATCATCACATGCAGAGAAGACAATAGAAGCGATTCCTGATGCAAAATCTCTACATCACATCGGCATACTCGTCACCAGTGCGTAAAGCTTCCCAAGACTGAGTCAATATTTAGTTTTGGTATATAGACCGGCAAGGGAAGAGAAGAAACATCGGGCGCGGCTTCAAATACGGGGCAGAGATACCTATGTTGTATGCGAAGAAACAAGGACACCATCATCGAAGATACTTGCCACACTGCAGGTCTCAATCTGGCAACTTTGAAAGAACCCATCATACATAGTCAGACCATCACAGCAGATATTCGAAAAGGAAGGCCATTATACCTATCGCACACGAAAACCAAGTACAAGGAACCAAACGTCAGTTCGCGGCTGATAGATATGCTTACTAGGCTATTGATTGAGATGGCCGTATCTATATTGGACATGCTGTAAAAGAGGTCATACTATACGATGCTTATGGGCGGACGTGCAACTTCTCCATACTCATCATAATCTGCCATCCGCTATATCTGCCATGGTAGCAACTGCTTCGCTCAGTTGGGCGTAGGGGCCTCGGGGTATCTCTGATGCACAGTCCCGTCGTAGATTGGGACGGTTGGTGCTGCTACGCGTGTATAATCTGCTTGGTGTCATACCTGCAGTGACGTACACCGCATTGGGTTGGACTGTCCACTAGACTGCTGCACAGTACTGCCTAAATCGTGGAGTCCGTGTAAGGGCTGATTAGGAAGTCGGTTCCAAAATCTGACGCGGAGCGGCTAAAACCATGCTCTGCTTCTGTGAATGTGAACTGCTAAATCTCAACGGCTTCGACCTCACCCATCGCCTTCCAGTTCGTATTGGCTCCCATCACCACCATCTGCCTCATCCATGTCGTCATCATCGTCATTCAAAGCGGCGGCATTCATCAGACCAGCGACTTGCTGGTCGTTGTCTGCCTCCTCACCTTCCCGATCGTCATACATCGTTCCCTCATCATACATATCAGTTCGTGAATTCAAATAGGTACGTAATCGATTGACGCCTTCACCCGAGAATACGCAAAAAACAGTTCTTTGGTGTTCCGTAAATTCTACACCGCAGTCAGCACTGCCGATTAGCAGTGAATGGGTTTCGTGGTTTTACCTGGAGGAGCTTCTCTGCAGAAAGCGATAAGGTCATCCCGCATGTAAAAAGCTTGTACTCCTGTCAAGCTGAGATGCGTCAATTTCGGACACTTGTTGAGTAATGCATGAATGCCCTGTGTACATAATCAGTAAGACACGTGTTGGAAGACGAGTGCAACGTACGCGAAGAGTGAGATTGATGCAGTAGCTCAGATGAACCCTCTCAAGAAGGCTTAGGATTCCTCTTGGGCGTAACGGTTCGGTTTGCTTGGCCAACGCGTAGATGCTCGTGTCTGAGATCTGTTGGCATTTGACGAGGCCAATCCGTCGGAGCTTGGGGAGGCTAGCAAGCTGCTTCACGCTATCGTCCGTGAGATGATGGCAACATGCTAAATCAATGTATCGAATTCTGTTGCACAGTTTGACAAGTTGCACAACAGCCGCGTCTGTGATGTGGGCGCAATGACCTAAGTGAATGTAATGCAAATTCTTGCCAAGCTTTGTGATTGCAAGCACTGATCTATCAGTGATCTCCTTGCATTTTGCAAGAACAAGGTTTCGAAGCCGCGGCGAAGTCTCGATAATCTTCTCGACTGCCTCATCGTGAAGCTGGGAACAGGCCGTAAGATCTAAAATACGGAGGCTTTCAAACGACATATTCTTTGGTAGGTCAAGGAACGCAACGTCTGTGACCAAGTTGCAATGCCCGATACGGAGTTCTCGAAGTTGTCTTCCCCGTGAAACTAGATTAGTAATTGATATATTGGTAACCTGTCTGCAATTATGCAAGTCGATCTCGAGCATGTACGGGCAATGCTGTGCGACCGCCATGATCGAGTCGTCCGTAATCAAGGAGCAGTTGTTGAGTTTGAGCTGAGTCAGGTTAACTACGGCAAGGATGGTGTTGGAAGAGATCTCTTACTCGTTTCAAGAAATGGCAGTTCTCTGCAACTGCCACCAAAGAATCGTCTGTCACCTTGGAGCAATCCGTAATGTTCAGTCCTTGCAGACGTCCGCAGTTCTCGGATACAGCTTTCAAGGTATGATCGGTGATTGCGTCTAGACCGGTGATATCCAGAGCCAGGAGGCTTTTACTTCCATGTATCAATGAGCATACCCCTCCATCTGTCAACTTGATGCAGCCCGTCAACGTAAGTCTCTCAATCCTCTTGCAAAGCATGAATGGCTTGACGGTCCCGTCATTTATCTGCTCGTTTAGGTTCGAAAGATTCAGCCGCTTCACGAGAGCATTGTACGAATAGTAGCCTTCGGGATGCTGGATCGACATGGTAACGCTTAAAAGGTTTTGCCAGGAGTTGCATAGAGGGCGATGCCACAGCAGATCCACACTGTTTCTCGACCACATCTTTGAAACCAGCATACAGCTCCTCAAATCCATGCTCGAGCTCAGCCTCGTGAAGACGCCAATCAGAAGCTCAGGAGGAAGGCGGCTGATCGGTGAAATCCGGTGTTCGCGTTCCTGGGATGGAGACATGGTCATTTCTCGCAGCGAAGCCACTCCAATCGATGATTCCGAGTCATTCCTCTGCGCGGTAAAGAAGTCCGTATCATCGTCGTAGGCAGCTCGTTCAGGCGAGCTTGATGATGACGAGGCCGACGTTGAAGTGCTGGCTTCCAGCATCTCCGAACGTCTTCTCACCATTTTCTGGGTATGGTGCAGCAGCAGCAATAGTCTGCGGAGGGGGGTGGAAGGGGGGAGGGAGATGTGTTGTCGCAGATGTTCAGGCCCTTGCAGGATATATTTTCCGGTGACCACCGGACGCTCTTTCCCAAGGTTCCTTCCGCGGCTCGTAGGAGTAATCGACGAGGTAAAAGGTATTAGTGAGTTTAGGGTGGCTCTGCTCTTGATAGCCGAGCAAAGACGCTTGGTGACGACGAGGCTATGGCGTCCTTTTCGACGTCTTTCTCATCCGAGCATGACTTGGGAAGTCTCAGATATGGCCCTTGTCTTTTGTCATGTCCCGTCTAAGATCTTATATGCTGGAGAGAGAAGAATTGAAGGTTGGTCAGGGTGATAGAGACGATCCCGCACTGTCTAGTAAGCGCCGTCGCCCTTCGTCAAGCTGAATGCCACAACGTGATTTGGATAAGGTGAATGTTGTATTCTCATGCAGGCCTCTAGATGCAGATGTTAGGAATGATTTAGGTTTCAATGAACGCGGTTCAAGAGATGTTTGGTGGTAGCTGCCGTTTTTCGCCCAAGGTGGTTCATGGTAGCGCCTTGTCTGACGCTGCGTTTCCGATTCGGTCACGTGTCTTGTTTCTGAACCGCCAATATATGACAGGGACTAGGTATCATGCCATACGTGGACTATTAATCAGTTTTTCATGTCCACCTCACTACGATTTAGCAGCAATTCACAAACCTGAATCATTTTGGATCCTTCAGACGCAAAGATCTCCCTCACACTTTTCGAAATGTTCATCGTCAACTGGTGTAAGTGACCACATAGCTCGTCCCTCCAAAGGCCCTGTCACCAGTACTGCCCTCCTCGCAGCGTTCCTTGCTATTGTAGATGCTGACGTGGCTGTGATACTCAATAGTTTGGGATGTCCTCGCTTCTTTAGGCCTGCTGAACAAGCACGCTAAGCTCCTCTTCCTCGGTCTCGATAACGCAGGCAAGACGACACTATTACACATGTTGAAGGTACGTGGCTTCGTCTGATCGCACGGGCCAGACAATGTGGAGCATGAGATTCGGCAGAAGCGAAGGGATTAAGCTATGCAGGAAGATCTCCTCAAGCCCAATGTGTTGATATGATCTACGTAGAACGATCGAGTTGCGATGCTACAACCCACTCTACATCCAAGTAAGCTACCATACCATGTCTTCAAGCCATTCATTCTGACACTATCTAGCATCAGAAGAACTCGCCATCGGTAATTGTCGCTTCACAACCTTCGATCTCGGCGGCCATCAACAAGGTACCTTTCCTCCCTAACGTCCCAGACCACAACCCGCTAATGCATACGTGCATGTAGCCCGCCGCCTATGGAAAGATTACTTTCCCGAAGTATCCGGTGTCGTCTTCCTTGTTGACGCCAAAGACCACGAAAGGTTCGCGGAGTCAAAGGCTGAACTTGACGCCCTCCTCACCATGGACGATTTGTCCAAAGTTCCCTTCTGTATCCTTGGCAACAAAATCGACCACCCTGACGCTGTAAGTGAGGAGGAATTACGGCATCAATTGGGTCTATGGCAGACCACTGGGAAGGGAAAGGTGCCCTTAGAAGGAGTTAGGCCAATCGAAGTCTTCATGTGCAGTGTGGTTATGCGGCAGGGATATTATGAGGCTTTCCGTTGGCTATCGAATTACGTTTGAGAGCAGTCCTGTGTTGTTTGGCAAAGGTTCGAGAAAACGAAGACTAAGAACGAAGGGCAGAATGAATGCGCGATACCCTGTGAGGAGGGAGAACAGCCTCGTAGCGTGTAGTGTCTGAACTTGTACAAGATAATATGTTACCACATGAACCTCTCCCCACTCTCAACACCAAATGTGAGAGGCATCAACTGTCAGCATTTGGGTCATAACCATATTAGCTATTAGTACATTGTGAGAGGTATTTCATCATTATCAGCCTAGACCTTGCACGATGAAGAAACTTCTTCACAAAACGAAAGAATCCATCCAATCTAGTCATCAACGCCCCAATCACCCGATTTCATCAGACTCACAATCTACGGCCGCTCCTCCTCCAACATATCTCGACGTCCTCCGTTACCGCTCCCACCATGGCGTCAATCTCGGCTCCATCTTCGTTCTTGAAAAATGGCTCTTTCCATCCATGTTTGAGCCGGGCCTGAAGGGCGATAGCGAGCTTGATGCTGTGACAGCGTATTCAACCCCAATACCACCGTCTCTGCCTCGGGCTGATACGGTGAAGGTCAATCGCCGCATACGGTGTTGAAAATACACGCCAAAGATGGGAGAAGCATTGGGCTTATGCACTTACAGATGAAGAACTAGCATGGCTGGTACATACCGCAGGGATAACCTCTGTCCGACTGCCAATTGGATACTTCACGCTAGGACTTACGTTCACGGATGGGACGCCATTCGCTGGGCACGTTGCACAAGTCTACGAGAATGCGTGGTCTGCTGTACGCCAACTTTGTGAACGACTCTACTCCTCTGGCATAGGCGTGCTACTAGATCTTCACGCACTTCCCGGCAACGCCAACACCGAAGACCACGGCGGTGTCTCGACGAAGAAAGCCGAGCTGTGGGGCAACAAAAGCAACCTAACGCTAGCAAAGAAATGTCTTCTCTTCGTGGCTGAAGAAGTCCAGAAGGGCAGCATCAAGGGTTGCATTGGCATCGAGCTCTGCAATGAAGCTTGCTGGGGCGCCAAAGGCATGTACCAGTGGTGTACAGACGTAGTCAGCGCTATTGGCCGAGTCGACGTGAGCATACCGCTCTACATCAGCGATGCGTGGGATCTTGGCTCTGCGATGGCGTGGTGTAAAGGTATGAACAAGCGAGGAGCTGGGAATCCCATAGGAGTTGATACGCATCGCTACTACACATTCACGGACAGAGACAAATCGCAGAGTCCAGGGCAGATCATCGAGCGTGTGCGCAGCGAATTGGATGAGGTGCACATCGGACCGGGGGATGCCACAGATACGGGCGCTGTGCAAGTCATCGTTGGCGAATGGAGCTGCTGCATGACCGAGGACTCTTGGGCTAAAGCCGGTGGCGCCGACAAAGACGATTTGGTTAGGCAATTTGGGAAGGCAGAGATAGAGCAGTGGAGAGAGAAAGCTGGAGGCGCCTTTTTCTGGACTGCGAAGATGGAATGGATGGACGGTGGGGAATGGGGACTCTTTGAGATGGTCAAAAAGGGGGCGGTGCTGCCATCAGCAAACCTGGTTTTGCCTCTTGAAGAGGTTAGGATGGCTGCTGAGCGGGCTAAACGACAGAGTTTGGACAGAAAAGCAAAGGCCAAAGACGCCCACGTCTGCTACTGGAACTCAACTGCGCCAGGAGGACAATTCGAGCATTGGCGGTTCGAGCAAGGGTGGGACTTGGGGTTTGCAGATGCTCTGGCTTTCTTTGAGATGAGAGCGAACGGGAATCTGCAGGGAGCTAGGCATGGCGGAGATGTCATTGGGGTCCTGGAGCTCTGGATCTTGAAGAGATTGCGTGAGACCGGGCAAACTGGGGGCTTTGCGTGGGAATGGGAACATGGATTTAGACAGGGTGTGGGTGACTTCCGAGATAGTCTATTGGAGACTGGATGAGGTACGTTACTTACACTCACCCGTCTTACTACAGATGCCGACGCTGTATGGATGATCCAAAATTTCCGAGCCCTGGCTCTACAGGGTTGGGATTGTCTTTCGCTGCAGCCTAATCCACTCCCTAATACCTCGCCAATGACACATCCACCACTTCATACACACCCCTCCAGATATACCTTCCCAAACGCCCTTTACGTTGTATTTTAACGTAAAATACAATGAGCACATCTCTCTTACTCCAGCACGCACTCTCTTCTATATCATCATACTCCGTACCGATTGCAGATTACGGGCCATTTGATCAGAACAATCCTCACACCGCGGATGCTACCCCCAAGAAGGAACGCATCTCCAGCTCTACCGGCTCACAGACACATGCACCAACCTAGCACTCGCTGACTCCTTCCAGAAGCAGGAATCCATGCCAGTGGAGAATCTATTCCATTACTTCCACAGCCATGACAAGTGTGTGGCGAGTGATCCTTGCAGACCTCTCCCACATGTTTATTCCTAAAGGGGACTTGCCAAACCTCGCTGAATTCCAAATCTTGATTCGCACCCATCCCAATTAAAGCACCTCTTCTGCATACCGAACGATACTTATCCAAGGTCCTAATCCACATCAACCGCATTATCACAAAGGAAAATACCAAAGGGATCACACGAATGCAGAGCAAGTTCCCCAATACATATCCCACCCTTGCCTACAAGCATAAAAACCCTCCAAACTGCCGACTTCTCTCTACGTGGATATTCCATACATAAAGAAACGGCTACGCAGGCACACCAATCAAAAACCCTCTACGACACCATCTCCAGACCCAAATCCGCATTTAACAGTACCTACTACCAGGCAACGTTATGCCATATTTTTCGAATCCAGTAAACACCGTCAATAGTAGGTCCGATGGTACTTTCCCAACAAAGACTCAGTCCCCTTTCAAGAACCGTACATCCTAAAATCCAACAAGCGTTCCCGATAGGTAGTTTGGCCATAGAATCAGAGTCATTATAAGGCCCTTTAACGGATTATATAATGTTGTACATCACCCCTAGATAGCACAATATGCCCGCATCCGAATCTAGACTGCAAGATTGTCTTCTCTTTGCCTTGTTGCGTTGATGTTCGTTGAGTCAAGCGGATGAGTAGGGGATGTCTTGGGCGTAATGTATGTAGTGGGATACTAATGTTCTATCTCGCTAGGGAATTGATCCCTCCATAGTGACAGAAGTTAAGATTGCTTCACGTCAAGATGAGAGGGGTCTTTAGGATCGTCATGCCCTGTCATTTCCATATGATGATATCCACCTCGTCAAAAAAGATCTTCTTCACAGGGGCGAAGGTCAAGATTGCTCCACATCATCGTAGAGCAAAGTGTACTCTCAGGAAAAAATTGTTCGATTTGCGGCACAAGAAGGTGCGATAATAGTTCAAGGAAGTGTTTAATATTGAAGCTGTGAATATGCTTGAATAGCTTTCTGTAACAGAGACTGCGTTATGTTCGTATAGCTCCCCACATGTCTGGACGGGAGCACGACCTTCCTGCCCACCCTATTCGTAAGCTCTGCGCGCTGCTTCTTACTTGACGATAGCGTAAAGAAACCTATTGTGAATTAGCCAAAGACCCGATTTTTTCCGTATTGAGGCAAGAGCATACCCATCGTAGTCCTTCTCTCCAACCTACTCGACATTATCAGGGTCAGCAAACAACTCTGAACATCGCCTCTAACTGTCTCACATATTCCGCAAGCAAGTTCGGAGAAAAAGCATGAGAGTAGGCACGGGGTCCTAGACTTGGGGATAGCAAATGGGTATGGAACCAACGTACCGTCTGCAGCACCGTACCATCAATCCGCTCATCCTTTCCCACCCTCTCCACCACCTCCCTTCCTCCCAGGACCATCGGATTCGTCGAATCCGCGATCGTCAATTCTCCCTTCGCGACAACATTGTCCACCACAATACATGCGCTCGGCACGCTCATTTTGATCGCCCAGTCAACATAATTCCAATTATTAAGCTTATCGGCATCAATGAACGTGAAGCCAAGGCGCTCTCTCTTGCCGGACTGGATGTCTGCGTACAGCTGCGGCAAAACATCCATACCTGCGCCTAGGATGACCTCGACTCGGTCACTGACGCCAGCGGCTTCGATGTTTTTGCGGGCGACATTGGCATGGTGAGGGTCAAATTCGATGGTCGTAACATGCAAGGATGGATTCTCGGTTGCGAGCCAGATAGCTGAGTAGCCACCTAGTGTTCCGACTTCAAGGGCGTGCTTGACGTCAAGCATGCGGCATTGGAGGGCGAAGAATTTGCCATGTGGAGGAGGGGTCATGATATCGGGAAGACCTTTATTCGCAGAGACTTGCAAAGCGCGAGTGAGGCCGGCATGGTTTGAACGTGTAGGAGGGTGGAGATTGGACATTGTGTATGCATCAATGGAAATCCAACGTTCGTCGACCTCGTAAGCGCCTCGGCCGGGATCGTACATCTTTTTGAGGGTAGAGGAAGACATTATGATGAACGTCTAGCTGTGCGTCTAATTCTTTGTGAACGTGAGATATAGGGTGACTTTCGAGTGCTCTGCAAGGGGTATATATATTGAACAGGGCATGCTCGGACAGGCTCGGAGTTCCGTCGGAGTTCCGGAGCTCAATCTTCTCAGTCAGCTTTCATTAATTAATCGGCTCCTCAATGTCTCCACAATAGCTGAGCAAGTAGCAATTCAGAAGTACTTGTGAGATGTCTGAACATCGAACAAGCCTCCCAAGTACTTTGAGAGCAACCACAGTCCATCATTGTAACATGGCTAGAAGTCCCAAAACGCGTCTAGGTCCCATCCTGCGATATTGGTAAGATCAAGCCCTTCGAGATCTTGACCGAAGTCCTTCAGTATGTTAGTCGGACTGATACAAGGTGAGTAGTAGTAGAGACTGTCCCACCTCAAGCAGTCCATGACTTTCCATTGGCGCAATTGGTGCGATGTCATGCCGATTTGACGCTCCATTGGAACCATTCGGGCCCACCAATGGCTGCAAAACAAAAGTCAGTGAATTAAACAACGAGATCCAGATACTGCATACCATGTTTGGCAGGCTGGCTAGTGTGGCAGCCGCCGAGTAGTCATCTTGGAGCCCAAGCACTCTTTGAGTGATCTGAGATACTCTGTCTGCAGCAATATGTTCCTCGTTCCTTGTACTTTCCGGTAAAAGCCTCTTCTTGACTAGGCCCGCAATTGCACAAACACAGTAATACTCCTGTAAGCCAATTCCTAGGCACATGATTTTTTCTTCGAGCATATTCAGCGCTTTCTCAACGTAGTGGACAGGATCACCGCTCAACTGGACTATCGAGCTGCGCGATGCTGAACGACGCTCTGTTGAGACATCAGCGACGTGGGCCCTGTATCGGAATTTAGTGTCCTCAACATACCTGGCTTAATTTCCGAGAACGAAACGCTGTAACAAACGCTTAACGCGGCACCAAGAACATCATTCTTGAACAAACACAAGAAGCTATTTCCAATACTTGAGAGCTGATCGTGTAGGTCAAGAATTGTCATTGCGCTTCTAAGATGGACGATGGCTGAATAGTCATATCGAGAGCCCCAGGGTTCATCTCGGGCGTAGGGTCTGTGGAGGAAGAGTAGGAGTTGCTGTAGTTGGAGCTGTAAGAGGATCCTGGATACCAAGGCTCCTTGGTCGTTCCAATGCGGAATATCGTCCAGATGTTGCATGATTTTCTTGTCGTACAGCAGTACATCTTCGTAGGGCATTTGCGACTTGGGATCGTTAATGAGGAACAGAAGCTCCAGCCGTAACGACCAGCTCGAGCGGGAAAGGTTTTGATAGGATGATCTCGTGAACTGTGACGACGGTCTTGGATTTGGTAACTTCTCAGTCGATTGATCGAATTCCTCATCCTCCAGATTCAACGGTGGTCCACAGTCTTCGAAAAGATCACGCGTCATAGCCGGCATCCCTCTCTCCATAGTAGCTTGTAACTCTAATTCTGAGATTGTTACCCAGATCCGCCGTCGCATCTCTTGATCATATACTGAAACTTTCTTGCGAGACGGTGTAGCATGTCGCAGGTTGACTATTTGGGCATCTCGATGGAGGCCAGCGGACATTGCTAGTCTCAACAGGTTACCAGCAGAAATCCATGTGCGCTTGCGTTTGACCGAATTCATCTGTTTTGCTATGAAGGAAAGGCAGTGTACCTGGAAGACAGTGATTGTTACATGCTTTTGGCTCTGGGAATTTAACCACGAATCGCAATGTCGTATCCACATTATAGCAGTCTCGCGCTTCACCGAGCTATCTCCTCTGAACAATGCCGGATCCTTCTCTCTGATGCAGTTTGTTGTAGCGAGGACCAGCAGTAGTAACGCAACGAAAGCAGGTCTTCCTTCATGTGGAGCGTTCCAGAAGGCATCGTACTCCGACCAAAAAGTTGGCAGATGCAAGATACGATGGGTCGACTCTAGGTTATCAACATAGATTCGCACGAGGCAGTCCGCAACTTTACGCTGAGGGAGTAGCTTGACCATACTGTTGTCATTGGCGGGAATACCATCACCTTGACCAGGACCTTTGATTTTGGTGCTCTTGAGTTCTCGTTGTACATGAGCAAGCCCTGGATGTTGCACGATCATGTCTTTCATGAAAACGCGCAGCTCGGGAAGCTGAAGCTGTTAGTGGTCACACCCAACATACTCTCATACAAAACCTACGTGAGACAGATAGCTGGTATGATAACTGGCACCGTAGAACTGGGTCTTGAAGTCCTTGCCTCTGAAAATCATAGTCTCCTTCATTGCAGCGTCTCTCTGCTCAGAGCCCGGCTTCAATTCAGCTTGAGTTAGTTCTGGGCTCCTGGCAGATCTTGGCCATGGCGGGCGAGACCCATGAGTTGCCTTTTCAAGGCCAATGATTCGATGCTCCAATTGACGAATACGCTCCTCTTGTGCATGGAGTCTCGAGGGTGCATCTTCTGGCAGTTGCTGCCTTGGATAGATGTCGTCTCCTTCATCAGCGGCGAAGCTGCGTGCAACAGAAGGAAGGCGTGGAATGGTTCGTGTCAGACCGTTATTTCCAGCAAAAGAGGAATCTCGTGGCCCACGCGTCCTGTCCACCGAAGACTGGGGAAGTCCGGATTCAACGGCTTCGGAATCGTACGTACAGGCCTCTGGACGGCCTCCCTTTTGGCATCGACTACAAGCGGGAAAGAGAAGATCACATTTCAATTTCCTTCTTCTGCAGTCCAGACTAGTCTTGACAATCAGATTTCTTCTCTGCTCGCGGTGTTTTATGGCTACTCATACCATGAGAATGCTATTCTGCGTCGCTTAGAAGTGGCTACGTCGTCATGAGAAGATGCTTCCTCCCCTGCAATGCCATTGCTGGACATGGCTGCGATCATGAAGGGTGCCTGCAATAGCCGAGCGGAAGACTAGAGCAATGAGCGGACATCAGATGCAGAATCATTATTGGTGAAACCATGCGAGTGCAATTGTGGACGATTCCCAGTGACACTATCAAAGGTCGTTTTCAACGGTCGCTGCCGAGTTTCTCCAGGTACAACACCCAAATGCGGGAGAAGGTCGGCAGCGACCATTGACTGGATTTTGAACTTCGTAAGCAGTACTGCAATGTCTCCAGTTGGCTTAGCTTACTCCCAAGCCTTCTTTTGAGAAATTTGCCTGAAGAAGGATTACGTATGCACCCCCTCACCCTTGTCTCGATCGAGCCTGATGACTAAGCGTCGGGCTCCCTTTCATGCTTTGAGTTAGGCCAAGTCTGAGTTGTAAGACGACCTCGTCTCCGATGTTCTGTCTACCATTGCGGTCAACATCGGACATCGAATATTTGACCGACACTCGTACTGTCGCTCTTGCTCGGATATCCAGCATAGGTATATTGACAATGAATCATAACCAATCGAACTGGATCTTGACTATTATACAACCTGCGTTTCTACTGTCCCGAACGGCCGTTCCACGACCTCTATTATTCCTTCGGCAATACTTTGCCTCGCCTCTTCACTTGCAATGTTATTGCCTGCTAAGTAGCCCATCCATACGAGCCTACTTATTCTCTCATCATCCAGGCCGCCCAGCAGACTCAATTTTTCTGCTTTGACCAGCGGCGCCCGGGGCTGCGATTGTCCTGCAGATGTCGGTTCCTCCTCAACCCAGATTCTGAGCCCTCCGTCCGCTCCTCTGCCTAACAATAACACCTTTCCCTGTCCAACCGACCCTCTTCCGCCTAGCATACTTTTGAACTCACTCAACGCTACCTGAAAGCTTTCGCCTTCAAACTCTTCTCCTTTGCCTCTCAAGTCGATCCCCCGAACCCAACCATCCCTGAGATGTGCAAAATTCGTGTTCCTCGTTGGTACGACCCGGACTGCACTTCTCACTGCCCCCTCTTTCAGGACTTTAGCCCATAATTTGGTGCTGCCTTCCCCATCAAGCAAAGTCTTCATCAACTCCTGCTTCTCTCCTTGAACTAGCGTGCTCGCTCCAGTACCCACTGACGCCTTTACTAGTTCTTCCTGCAATTTCCCCAGATCCCCTTTAGCAACGTAGAGCCCCACAACGTAGACCTGTATTCTGAAAAGCGAGACCTTTCGTATGCCCAAGCCCAACAATTGATATTCTTCCTCTTCTCGTGCAGCACCAATGCCGGCCGGCAGCGCTGGAGAAGTACCGATAGTGGTTGGGGCACCAGATCGCGGCAACCATATCCTGCGTGGGAAGTATGGTACTGTTGATGTCCCAGTAGCTACCTTTTCAACGTCATCTTCATGATCCTTGCCCTTGACTTCTACCCTGGCTCCAGCCGTCAGTGTATCTTTGCGGGGGTTCGGAGATGCATCGAGGTGTTGAGGCTTAGGGCGAGTGACCGCAAAGCTGGCGACTACGCTCACAAGTCCGCAGAGGACAGCTATTTTGTAGTTGGGTTTCCTCCGTGGGTGAGGAGAAGGAGTGGCAGTCGAATAGGCATGGACTTGGGGCCGACCTCTGGCTGAACGTATGGCATTGCTTGAAATCGCGTGGGGACGAAGTGCGAGGGAGTGGAAGGCATTGTTTTTGGAACGCAAGAGTCGAGAGACGCCAACGGTAGGCTTGACCATTTCGTGTAGGGGAAGACTTTGGCAATGTGTATGGTAGTGCGTCACTCTTTCGAATTGTACGAATTCCAGCTTGGATGCATGACATGGCGGATGTGTTCCGCATGCAGAGCAAGCTGTCGAGTAAATGTTAATTACTTTGAGGCTTTAGACATCACAAGAGTTCCGTGAAGTCTCTATAAATCGAAGCATCCTCTCAAGTAAAATTGGACCTCATCATCTAATTATACTACGAATTGCAGCAAGATTGATCATAACAGCTCCATGAGTCGTAGCGCTGTCAAATCGCTATCCTACATAGCGCCAGCATCCTTCAGCAAGCTTGGTAGGTCCTTCTTACGGGCCTGCAGGTCCGAGTTGCCACCAATGTGTTTCTTTGCAATGAAAATGTTCGGGACTGATCGCTGGCCAGTCATACCCTCAAGTGCATCTTGGATTGCTGAGCCCTCATCTGGACAGGGGGAAAAGTTAGCGATAGGTCAAGGACATGAATGTTCAGCTGTCGAATGTGAAACATACCAACTTGATCAAGCTCGATTGTATAGAATTTAGCGCCCAGCTCAGTCAAGAGTGTCTTTGTTGCTTTGCAATATGGGCAGTACGATTTGCTGAATACAGCTACAACAGACAATCATCAGCATCGACAGGTGAAGATCAAGATAAAATATTAACATACCAACGGCATTGTCGTCAATGATACCCTGAGCCTTAGTCTTTGCAGCGGACATTGCTGCTGGACTTGCGCTTGAAGCGAAGAATCTGCGTAGAAAAGAAATATTGGGCGACTATGTGGTATTAGATTTTTATGATATCACGACGCAATAGTTGAAATATGGGACGGTCGCAGTTTTGTTGTAAAGAGTTGGACGAGTTTTGATGAAGACAGACAAAGTAGAGTAATCGCACTCGACCTGGAGGGGTCCTAGCCCTTCGCAACTTGATGATGCCATCAAGGCTGTGGCGCTATTGGCCACTTTTAGCTGCTGGCTCGCCCGCCTTGGCATATCTGAGGTACCGAGTCACCGAGTCAAGATGTTTCCTGTTGCCTTTCAAGCTGCCAAAAATGCGATGGGAGCAATTCCCACAGAAGTGACGGCGCAGGCTCGGACGTTTCGCTATGGTCGGGTGTCGATGGCGAGAAAGCTCTCTTTCTCATGTCGCGGTGAGTGTCCGCCAGTGCAAACGGATAACATGCTGACTTCGAGGAAAAGGCCAACCAATCAGTCAAGATGCGCTTTTTCAGTATTCCAATGGCCGATTCTTGTTGGATGAGAAGCAGCAACTCCTGAAGCGGTATGTGAGCTTTGACGTTCACAAGTTGTGTGATGTGGTCGCGTCTCTCACCAAAAGTGGAGCTCCTGTTTGCACAATCGATAAGATGGAAGGAGGCTTCAGCAAAGCCCTTCTAATGACCACAGAGGATGGTATGGAGGTGGTCGCGAAGATTCCCTGCCCGAATGCAGGAAGGGCCAAATATTGCACCGCGTCGGAAGCTGCTGTTCTTCAATATTGTGTGTCATTTGCCCCTTCGCACGATCTGGTCAAAGCTAACAATTCAGAAATACAGTGGGCTCACGTACGACTATACCTGTTCCGAAGATCTTGGCGTGGAGCTCAGATCCCTTGAACCCGGTTGGTGCGGAATATATCATTATGAAGAAAGTTCCTGGTATTCAACTTTTCAAAGTCTGGGACAATATCACAGCGCCCGATCGACTTAGTCTTATCAAAGGCTTGACCGAGCTGGAGAATCAATTCACCGCGATTCGATTTCCAGCATATGGCAGTTTGTATTTTCGGCACTCGATCTCGAAGTCGGAACAGATTCTTCTAGACCCGTCTGTGGATCCGACTGGTTCATTTTGTGTAGGCCCTGCGTGCGGCCCAGCGTGGACAGATGGTACATCGCAAGATGATATTCAATCTGATGTCGACGCAGGTCCCTGTACGTTATAATGCTGCTCTACATGCTCCGTGCTGACTGCGAGCGATGATAGGGCCTATCCTTTTAGACTTTGGATTAGGTCTGATACAGAGATCGATCGCTCGGACTCGTCTCTGTCCAGCGCAAAATATAATTCCTACACTTCACGGTGCGGTACAGGACCACGTAGATATACTCAAGACTACTGAGAAGCTGTTGCCAATTCTGACGACACATGCTCCTTTGCTAGGCAGGTCACGGGCAACAATGTGGCACACGGACCTACATATGGGCAATATATTTGTCTCGCAAGAGGACCACACTCGTATATTGGGTCTTATCGATTGGCAATCTACATCTATCTCACCTCTATTCCTACAAGTTCGGTGGCCTACTTTTTTGAAACCTCCACAGGGATACTGTGAAGGCCCAGAGCGTCCCAAGCTACCCAAGAAGTTTGGTGACCTTGATGCAGATGAGAAGAAAATAGCTTTGTTTCTTCATGATCAGGCTACTTCAGCCAAAGCTTACGAGGTCGCAACGTATCTGAACAATCGCGACGCATACGCTGCAAGATGGGAATTATTCAACCCCTTGCGAGAGCTCTTCTTGCGGATCGGTGACACGTGGGATGATGGAGTCGTCCCAGTACGTAATTGCCTTATCCGAATCGTCGAAAATTGGGAGCAGATGAGCTTTATGGATGCATGCCCGATTCACTTTACTTCCTCAGAAATAGCGTCTCATGAAACTCAATTGATTGAGTATTCTCAATATCATGAAATACAGGATGTCGCACGGAACTATCTCGACACCGATGCCGAAGGTTGGATACCTCCAGGAGCAGACTTTGCTGAGAAACGGTCACAGAACAAAGCACTGCTGGAGCTCATGGTCGAGCGCTTGAGAGCCCAGAAGCCGGAAGGTGAAGTGAGGCAAATATGGCCATTCCCACTATAAAAGTTGGCCCGATCCAGCTGGGCTGCTGCCCGAATCGCCTCTCTGAGTCTTGAAATGGCTAGCGAGGGCGCGCACCACAGCCATAGCAAACTTGCTAGCCACTGAACTGTGCCGCCAATTGGAGACTGAATAGACTTGTCACGGTATCCAGATGGAGGCACTTCTGACGGCGTTATGAGGAATATTGCTTGTAACGAAGGTTTCAACTCTCCCAAATCTACAGCAAAAGGCCACAATCGCGTCTCGAGGCCACTTTTTGGGTTCAAGCCTAGTTCGCTAGAGTCGTTTCTTCATATCATGGGTGGAGTGCGAACATTGATCAAGAAGTGGGGGGCTCTTGTCAACAAGGTCGGCGGCGCTGGAACTGCGCTGGAACTGCGCTGGGACTGCGCTGATGAAGCATCTATCGCAGCTATCATAACATTACAATTTGTCCGCTTAGTACCGAAGGAGAGTCGCAGGGAATGTAGCAGGGTTTGACAGCACAGCTAAGCAGTGGACAAGGGGGTGCGCAGGCGAAGAGCATTGTAGAGTGAGATAACTACGAAGTGGGACCAGTGTTTGATATGCTGCAAACTTCACTGTGGCTCGACATACGATTACGAGAGACCCGCTTCGTGCGTGTCTCAGACACCTTTAATGCATCTTCAACAGATGAGACTCTTTGACGCCAAACGGAGACATGTTGATACTTGCGGAGGAGTTCACCAAGCAAGGAACGTTTGCAGAGCTCCGCAAGGACTTGGATTGTATCGAGGATGCAAATGTCGAGGTTCAAGCTGTGATTGCAGTTAGGCAATGTCCTCATCATGAATACAAAAATGGCTGATGCAAACATCTCAGGTAACCACGATATCACTTTAGGCTTGACCATCCCCTCAGAGCATCGCTCACGGTTTTACAATCAGTATCCTCAGGACTCCCAAGCATGTATCAACCAGGGCAAGGAGTAACACTCCATCACGTATCTCAATTACAAACATATCAATATGCGACTAACGAAAGAGTGCGGGCCAGAAATCAGCTTCCAAGTCTTCGGATTGCTGTACAGCCTAACAAAGAGTCCCTAGGCCGTTGGTTCCCCCGGACAAGACCTCAGAAATTTGGGTTCAAAGCATACAGTTGGATACTGACGTTGTCATCATTCACGTCCCATCTAAACATCACTACGATGAGTCTAGGGGTAGGAGAGTGGATGCTGCGAAAACCTACGCCAGAAGCTTCGGCGCGTTCGCCCTTCTTTAGTGATCTGTGGCCATGTATACGAAGGCAGAGGCGTGGATTGGACTGTTTGGGATCTGGAAACGCGGAACGTCAGGCACAAAGAATGCGCTACCGGGTACGGGGATATGTGTGCCATCTTCGGTTCATCCTGGCCTGTATCACGGTTTGAAGATCGAAACGTGGTGGGTGCGGTTTGGGGCTGAGGCAAAATACCACTGTCTGGACGATGCTATTTGGGAGCCCTCGTGGGGCGATCGGGTAGGAGAGAGGCGTGCAGGATGAATGCTGCCATAATGGCTTCCAGCTGGTTAAAGAACAACCGAAGGTACACTAAACCCATGTTGTTGATGAAGATTTGCCGGCGTGGCAAGAGGAACAGGATAGTACACCGCCTGGACAGCGTGTGGCGTCAAAGAAAGAGTCCGACCCCGAACAGCATTGCGTCGTCAAGTCAAAGCATGGCTAGCGTCTCAAGCTGAATGGTCGCTATGCATGGCCTTAGCTGCATATATTGGCGCTACTGCATTTGCTTGGGCGTAGGTTCTTCCCCTTGGGTCTCGAGGGGCGGACAGCCGAAGGCGTCAGCTTCCAGAAAGCCTGAAGACTTCGACACAATCACCTATGGCTGACAGGGTTCGAAAGCTGCATGATCTGGCTGTTAGAGATGCTGCATAGAGCGGACTTAGAGCAGTCAGCCCTGCCGGAACTGGATTGAGTCTCAGAGGCGCAAAAATATCTCACTCCTCTGAGGCAACATATTCACACCGTTTCATGAGCATATTAGCACACCTTCAATAGGAGGGAATCGCAATCCATGTGTGATGCTTTGCATATGCTGCGTGGTGAGAGACATGGCCTATAATGTCATTGGGTCGAACGTTCTCCGTAACCGCCGTGTCAAGTCGACATATTCTAGTCTGAGTCGAGCACCAGCAGACACTGGCCACATGCCTCCGTACCTGTGAGTTTCGCACTACTCGGCCAGCTCAACGGCCTACTTTCTCGCCGTAAACCTCCTATTCGCTCTTCTGTATTTGCACCCCACCAAGCACACCACGATAGACCCCTCTTCCGTCCATGCCGCAAATCACCCAAGCAGCCGGCCCGTAACCTAGAGGTGAGTCTGATGTGTACAACGGGGCTAACTGTCTGCACGCAACAAGCCCCCAGCCGAGAAACATAGCTTGATGATCCGTAGACAAACTGTTTCAGAAGCTTTGCCAGTAGTAGCGTTCGAAGGGTGGGGTGGAAAGAAGTGAAGAAGTGAAGAAGTAAAGGTCCCTTCCCTGTCCGGCCGTTTGGAACCCAACCAAGCCTGACTGTAAGCATACGTCCGTACACGCTGGTCCTTGTCCATCCACAAATCGGTGATACGTCCTTCCAAGTTCCAAGGCTGGCTCCTGGCCACTGTTCGATTCATTGGAGGCTTCATCCCCAATCGCTGCACGCCCAGCAGGATCGACGAACGCCCCCTCTCAGCTTTTGCTAAGGCCCCTCGGTGCCTGAACTGCGCATTCCCAACGCTTCACTGTTCTATTCTCAGATCTGGAAGATAGTAGCGAGGTCTACTCAACTTCACTGTCATTGGGATTGTCTCCGAGTGTTACAGGTGGAAGTCAGAGGAAGAGAGTTGTGGGACTTTGCCAAAGAGAGGCTAAGAGTCAGATGCTTAGGCACTTGGCAGGACCTGATCAGCACACCGCCATACTTGCAACACATCAACGACAATAACAATAACAACAACAAAAGTAACAATACGGATATTCCAGCAAATCGTTGGCCACGAATATCGGAAATTCTCTCGCCATCTGCTGCCATCTATTGTCTTCTATGAGAATTATACCATCCGGCTTTGTCAGCAAATCATTGGTTTGTTATTGCCACCCAATACCCCCAAACTCGCAGGCGCCTGTCACTCCGGCGGCCGTAGATCTATGAGGCCGTTGCCCTGTGCCTGACGCGCCTCTTGAACCAGAACTTACTATCTTTCATCAATACATTGCCCTGCTTACTCACCCTTCATCCTTATTCAAAAGACACAAAAGCCCATCCGAACAGTCGGGGCTCATCCATCGTCCAGCAAACAGATCTCTTGCGCTTACCAGCCACGCATGGTTTGACGACATTGCAAGAAACCACGCAAAGTGAGAATAAACCGCATGAGCCTCCTTTGCATCTTTTGCAAAGCCATATTCCACCGCTCGATGCATCTGCCTCCCTGAGGGTCACTCATACTTAATACACGAATATGGACGACCTTCTACCACCTAACCCTTACAAAACGCTCAGTATCCCCAAAGACGCAACGCTTGCCACGATTAGAGGCTCGTATCGAAAGCTTGTCCTGTCATGTCATCCAGATAAAGTCCAGGATGAGACGGCGAAAAAGGTCAAGGCCGAGCAATTTCATCAAGTACAGCAGGCATATGAGATCCTGAGTGACGACAAGCGCAGGCAACGATACGATGAAAAGGTCAAGTTGGAGGAGCTGAGAGCTGAGATGGAGACGGAGAGGGGGCCGCCAATTCGAAGAACAACGGATTACGACTACGGGCCACCAAGGAGTGGTCCTCCACCTAAGAACGAGATGCGAGGGGGTCGAATGTACGAGACTAGGGAACCCAAGGGCTGTCGTTCTAGTGACGAGGACTATCCTCCCTCGAAATACGACATCCGACCTCCATTCAAAAAGCACGATGATTATTATTATCCTTCATCGGCCAGGAGAACATCGGGTCGTGTAGCAGAAGAGAGGAGGAAGGACCGCGACATCGAAGAAGATCGTGAACGGAAACGAAGAGAGCGTGAGGCGGAGTCCCTCGCTAGGGACCAGCGAACTAAGAAACGAGACAAAGACAGGAGATGGGATACCGAAAACAAGTCCAAGAGCAAATTCTCTCCTCACATGGACACTGAGACGGATTCTGAGGTGGATGATCGGCGGTACTCCAGCAAGAAGGAGAGGGAATCTACCCCCAGATACAGAACTGAGGAGCCTCCTAGGAGAAGCCGAGAGGATCCAAGGAAGAGTAGCAAATTTGATCCTCGGTATCACGATGATGAATTGGATTTGAAGATCTCTGCCTACCAGGAGCATATCAACAGGTCACGCGAAGCTGTGGAAATTGAACCCGCTCGCCGAACCGAACGTAACAGAGCTACTTCCAATCTCGATACTCAAAAGAGAAGTCCGCCTCCACCCGTTAGCTCTGAGAAACGCCCTCCTTTACGACGCGCACAGGGCAGCCGGCAGCCGAGTCCGATTCGGTCGTCGAAGAAGGACAGACGGTCGCCTGAGATCAGTGCTGCGGACCCGCCAACGGGTCGGAAGTCGAGCCTACCAAATGCTTCATCAGACCCCAAAGGGATCAAGGGCTTCTTCACATCATCGTCCAAGAGAGAGGTAGTAACGCCGAGGAGGGAGCCAGCCCGGTCTGCCACTCATCAACCCTCTGCCGACTCCAAACATCCACCCATGCGCCGATCGGAAACAACGCCCATCGACCGCATGGGGCCTGGCAACGCATTTCCTTTAAAGTCGTCCAACCTCAAGAACATGAAAGCGCATTCAGACTACACCAACTCTAGTGAATCGGGCTCAGAGACCACCGAGGATGTTGTTATGCCGTTACGGCCAAGTCCTCGTCAAAGATCCACAAGCTATCGAGTTCATCAAGACGAGGATAAGTTTAAAGTAGAGCCGCAGGAGATCTTTCCAACCCGACCACCACGAGAGGGCTCGCCCAAAGCGCGTCGTTCCTCCGATCGTCCAATAGCTTCGCGGAGCTCTACCAACGCTCGGATACCTCCATTGCCACGTGCAAACTCGTATGCTTTCCCACAAGACGACCGATCATCTCGACCAGGGTTTTCACGCACAGAGTCTGCCCGACCCACACCACTTAAAGCACACCAATCACCTCGTAACGACAGGCTTTTCGGAGAACAGTCACCAACAGAAGAGGCATTCAAACATCGACATCCACCCAAGGTACATCCTGACGACAATGGTCGCTACGCTAAGTCGTATAGTCGCAGAGGCTCAGACGAAGTGGATCGTGATGCGTATTTGAGCTCTAACTTCCATTCACATCGCCCTCGTATGGGACGCAATGAGACTGTCTTCTGAGCTTGCTTGAGACGCAGAGGCTCCATCCTGATCCTCATGGAAGGGAATTGGCCATCGTGACATTGCGCATCATAGCGCCATCGGCATACTTCGATACTTTTCTTCAGTCATAGCGAAGCGGCATTGGAGGTCGTACAGTCTTTCACCTTGCATAGGCTTCTTCAAATGCGTGCGTTGCGACGGCTGTCATGTTGCGTCAAAGGAGAACACGATGCAATTCATATTGTGGGTAGGATGAGAGATTGTCCTTAGTTCATATTGTTCATATCTAAGTTACCACAGCGGTGCGTCTGTTCGACGAACAGGCCGGAGTACGAAGCTTAGTCAGATCACAGTATGTTCTTGGGCTTGTCTTGTGTTAACTCACAATTCATGATGATATGTACTCCATCTCGCATTTTCACTCATGATATGCTAATATTATCTCGATGAAGAACGGCTCAGATGGCAAGTTAACAGGGATAGGGGCGCATTACAGTCTTTAATCCGCAAAGATCTGAACGTTACCAAGGCAACCAATGCGCTGCCACCATTGCCAGTTCTTTTGGTTTCATCTATGTACCGATAGTTTATTTTCAAGTTCATGACCGCTACCCTATGAACAAAAAGGTATTTCTATCTGAATCGCCGTATTCTCATAACTCGCAGCTTTCGCTACTCTTACTTGAGCTATAACATAGCTAGTCAGCCAAACTTTAGGGAGGTGTAAGGAAACCATGGATGCGTTTGAATTCCTGTCTCCTTGATCTTATTTTCATGCGGAAGCTTATGATCAAGCTCCACGGGAATCTCGGAGCTTCCTTGCCGTACCTTGGGGCAACAGCTGACTGTGCAACTAGACATGACTTTCAAAGCATACTTGAAAACCTCACCTCATGAGAAATTTTTGACTCGTTCGTCACGCCCACCACGGTCTCCACTTCATGAAGCAGGGGTGCCTCGAGCATATAGCCCCGCGCAGAGTTTGGGACCGGACAATTCCATCAGGCGGCAAAGCATCATATATATAAACATCAACTTCTGAAGGTTATTTATGACTCGCCATGTTACGCCCTGTGAGCTAGTCTGCTAAGCATCGATCTCGATGGCTCCAATCCCAGTGCGAATAATAACACAGAAGCGGAATGCTCCCAGCTCATAAGTCGCAAATCCAACTGAGAGAGTTTCGGGAGAGCCTACACCTACCCTTTTCCGCTGTTCTTATTGAAGTGAAAGACTGTGGCTCATCAAAATCTGGTTGTCGGAAGGTTGGGAAAGTATGACGCCCAAAAGCTTGATGAACTGTCCCAATTGGGGTTCATGTCAAGATGCCAAGTGCCCCCAGCCTACAAATAATCCCTTGCAATTGGGATGACTCCATGCTCTCCCCATCAAAGCTCACAAGTACCTAGATTTCCCCTTGCTTTTCGTTCACGCTTTGAGACCTTTATCACTGTGATACTACATCAACTTTCAAACGTCAGCGATCCTATTATAAGAGCTATACTATCAGCTATCCTAGCACAAATTCACACCTTAAGACTTCAATTGCCAACCGGATATCAGTCTCTTTCTCCATTCTCTCGTCTTTTACATTCTTGCAAACATGAGCTCTCAAGCGCTCGATTTCTCGGTCTCAGAGGCTGCAGAGATTTTGAAGAGTCTCCAATTCCGCTCTGCGCTGGCTGCAGACAAACCCATCGTTTGTGCTCCTGCATTGCCATCACCAGCAAGGTCAGCGACAGAACGTGTCACGACCTTGACTTCTGCAGGCCAAAGTGCTGCAGACCGTGCCTATTCATTCATATCGCCCAGCAAAACTCTTCCAACACCTCAATCATCGAGACGGAGTACGAGGAATTGCCCGACACCTATCGAAAACAAGGAAAATACTTCCTACCAGAACACGCGGCAGTCCAGCAATGGGTTCGTAGATGAATCGACCGATGACGAAGGCGAAGCCGCCACCACGACCACCACCACCACCCGCGACATAACCTGTCACGGCAACACCTATGTCAACCTCGTCCCTCACGCAGGAAGCGCTTGTTGGGAACTGACGCAGCAAACCGATCCCGCCAGCATCGGTGCCCAGCCGACGAGCAGCACGCCCACGCTCGAAGACCACGACGGAGAACTCGACTGCCGCCGCTGCCGCGTCTTCAAAAATTCCAGGACCGCAGCCTTCGCCACCTCCCGCAGCAAACGGGAGAGAACGGTACCCCTGACGGAAGAGGCCCAAGACAGCAGCAAACGTCGTCGTGTCGGCGCCGCGGAATACGATGACGCCTACCACGAAAGCTACCGCTGCACCCTTCGGAAAGAGGAGCGCCGGCAACGAAAGCGCTACGTCCGGTTCCACACCATGACGCCTGAGACGCGTGCGCAACGGGTGGCTGAGCGTGCGGTCCGTCTTGAGCGGCAACGAGAGGCTCCGTTCGAGAGAGCGTGGAGGGAAATGCGACGGGCTTGCGATGCTGAAACTGCGAGAATCCGTGCTGAGAATAAGGCTGAGTATGAGAGGGAGAAGGCGATGGCGGTGGCAAGGCCGAGGGTGTCTTTCGCGGCATACTTGGCCTCCCTTCCGATGCCGGATCTCGAGACTTGAGAGGTATCCATGCAGGAAATTGTCCCGCATGGCCTCCCTCCAAGAGCTCAGACTACATGTCCACCACCATTATCCTCACTTGCAAGAATGGTGGCATACTGCCATCAAAACAGCATAGGCTATGCTCGCATACGGTCATCCTAACATAAGGTAGACAGTAAGTTACGACGAACCCTCCACCTCACTCCCACCAGTACATCCACCAATACGCAACCTTCTGAGCACGCTCACGCCATCACCCGCAGACATCGTCCGTTGCGCAACCGTCAACTGCGAGAAAACGTCATCCCCACATATACGCAAAGGATGCCATACCAAAGCGCACGGCTACGGGACAAATATCATCAGCATCTCCGCCTACTGACAGTACGCCATCACCATCCAGCACGCAGAGCAGAATGCCCATGCTTACGACTCCCATCCCAGCGACTTACAACGACAAAGGCGCCCAACTCTCAGCTCACCTACAACATAAAGCGCACACAATCCGCGATCCCCAACAAACCTCACCACGACCACGACCAAGCCCACAGCCACAAGCACCCCCGAATCACGACGCAACGCAACGCAATACACCCACCCACCCATCCATCCATCCGTCCGTCCGTCTATCTGTCTATCTATTCGAATACAAATCTACCAATCTAAATCTAAATCTTACTCTTAATCTACCTGACCTGATATACCAGCATCTGATATACTAATATACAGCTATATATCCCTTGCAAAGACTGATAGATACACTACCACCTCTTCCTTTTCCCCTCCCCTAAACACGCTATCACTGCTATGTTTGTACCTACCCATATGATGAGGATCGTAGGGTGAGTATTATATAGGGGAGAGAGGGGATAGAGGGGATAGAGGGAATAGAGGGAATAGAGATGGATAGAGGAGACGGAGGGCATAGAGAGAATAGAGATGGATAGAGGGGATAGAGGGGATAGAGGGGATAGAGAAGGCGGTAGAGGGGAGAGAGGGGATAGAGGATTTCAGGAAGACGGTCGAGGGTTTGCGTAATGGGCCTGGTTATAGTAATGGTAGTGATCAGAGTGTAAGGCAAGAAGATGAAGGGTTCAATCTGGATTTGGATGAGGTTGGCTCGGTTTCTTTAGGAGGCAGGGGGGTTCTTCGATGAGTGTATGCTGCATTGGTGGTGTAACGGTGGTGATTGGGGAAGCGAACAAGGGATGGTTTGCGTTTTGATGTGCGTCGCGTTGTTCTTCGTCATGGTTCGGGGATTTTTGCGGGGTGGATGTTTATTAGGTGATTGCCGTCATCGTATGCATGATCTATTTGTTGCGAGGAAAGACGTAGATTTCATACATCCGATCCATGTCGGAGGTTCCATGTTGAATGCTGCTGCTGCTGCTGCTGCTGTTCATGGTCATTGAACGCTTTTCAATTCGGAAGAATGCGTAACATTTCATTTCTCCTATTAATTGTACTATAAATGCATCCCTCAAGTCCTCATCTCATCTCACGTCGGTTCCGACCAGTCCACCTGATCCGTTATAGGCGCCATGCCCTCCTTCGTATAGCTCACCTTCAGCCGTAGCCGTAGCTTCGCCGGTAATGCCTATCGGTACATGTCAGTTGACGGAGACACGTTGAAGCCTTGATCCTAACATGAAGGAACTGGCAGGACTTACCCCTTGGACGGCAGACACCTTCATTCCCTGCGTCGCTTCCTCTCCACCCTCCAATTCCGCCTTACTGACGGCGTTCAACTGCAGCTTCTGGCTTTTCGGCACAGCGGCTTGCAGACCCACGCCGCTGAATCTGCTGAAATCACTGGTGTTTCGGAAGCGGGCGAGGATCTGGGCGACGCCGGCGGTTCGTTGGACCTGGAGGGAGAGGTGCATGTCGTTTTTTTGGTATGCGGTGTGGGGCTGGGCGTTTTGAGACTGCGATGGGGCTTGGGGCGAAGGAGAAGAGAGGGAGCTGAAGAGATCGTTGGTGCCGGATGGGACTTGTTGGGATGGAGGAGAGGTAAGGCCGTTGGTGGGGGAGGGTTGGGAGGAGAAGAGGTCCATCATTGCATTGGCATTGTTAGGTTGGGAGGGCTGTGGAGGAATGGAAGGACCGCCTCCAAGAATATCGGCCAGGAGGTCAGCATTGTTTTGCGTGCCGTTCACTGTTGCACTCAGGTCTGCTGCCGGCACGTCTGAGCCGCCCATTAGGTCCAGCAACATGTCCTGCTCGGTATGTTTTGCCGGCTTCTTGGCTTTGGCCATGGCAGCGGCTTTCTTCTGTTTGGGTGTAGCTTCACCAAGGACCCTTTGCTCTTCCCGAATTTCGGGAGGTGGCATCCGCTCGAGGACACCTCGTCGGATGTCGTCATATGCGAAGAGGTTACCATATTCGACGGCTCTTTGCTGGATCTCGATACTAAGGTCTGATGTACGATTGGACAGTAGCCGCCGTATCCGATCGACTTGAGAAGGTTCTTTGAGTCTTGCGGTAAGCTTCATGGCCGAGGTTATTATGTATTCTGTAACGATCTGTGTAGCGTAGGCGCTGTTGAGTACGGTGGTAAAGAGATCAACGATATCACTCTCCTTGACCTCCTGTACCAATTCTTCCTCCTCGTACTGACCACCACGCAGCAAGGCATCTCCATACTCTCCTATGACCCAGGTTCCAGCCAGTGTTAAGGCCTCCTGTGTAATGTCATCCTTGAGTCCTGCGTATAGCTTTTGCACCGAATAGGTCTGTAGATCAGGCGTCGTCGCAATAAGACGTACGAATGACGAAAGTATCTGCTCTTTCACATAATTTCCAGCCAACTTCAACACCCTGAGCATGGTGTCGACATGCCATCTTTTGGTAGGAGCGAACCTATCGGCTGCAACGCCTATCTGACTTGTCATGATAGGCTTGAACTCATTGTCGGCTACCTCCAAGAAGGCCAAGAGTTCCCGTATGAGTACACGCACATTGCCCTCATTAATGAGTGTAAAGCTCAGGTCAAGGGCTCTCCTTCTTATGCTGATATCTGGATCTCGAAGGCATTCAAGTATCGTATTTCTATGCCGCTGCACTGCGTTTGGCTCAACTGCCACAACCTTGATGAGGGTGTTCAAAGCCACATAGCGGATGTTATTATCTTTATTTGTCAGGAACTTCCCCAGTATGTTGACTCCGAGCACTCGCAAACCAGAGTCTGCCTCAATCTCCAGGATAGTCAGAACAGACTCATAAAGTATTGAGTTGCCCACGTTCTTTGCGCTCTCTGTGTTTGTAGCGACCTGTGCCAGGATATCATTAATTTGTTCACTTGTCCGAGCATCTCCCCGTCCAAGTACTCTGAGTAGCTGAAGAATCTTGACCTGCAAGAAAGGATCGGTAATTCCATTTACATCGTGCTCTGGCGCATATCCAGAGCTGGCCAGGCCTTTCAGAGTCCTCACTAGGCCCCCAGTTAGTGGTCTAAACATGTCAACAACCCCTTCAACCCCCTCTTCTGCTTCATCGGACTCGCACATGCTCGTCACAAGCGTCAATCCACAGAGGAGCACACCGTGGTTTCTGTCCGAGAGTAGTAGCTTGGCCTTCTCAATGAAATGTTCCTGCAGCTCAGGAACTTTGCGGCAAATCCGCATAGCGCACAAGGCGGCTTTCCGCCGTATGTAGGGATTGGATGTAGAAAGGAGGGTTTCAATTTGAGCGAAAAGATCTCTCGACATCTCGACAGAGGCTATGTTTCCCAGTGTACAGAGAGCGAGACCAACGACATATTGATTGGAGTGATTCAGGTCGCTAGGAAGCCGTATCAGCCTTCTAGATGGACTCTGGTAGTTGCAGCACAGGCGACCTACTTCTGAAGAGAGTTGGTGACTAACGTCAGAACCTCCTGGTTCTCATCCAGCAGCAGCATCGTTCCCAGGTATCCCAACCTCTTGTCCGCAAAGCGCGGAGAAGCGAGGAGTTTCAGACATTCTATCTGGCCAAAGTGCGTCCTTTCCCCAAGTGTAAATAGGTAGAGAAGTTTAGCAACATTGTTCCTCCTTCATCACCATCAGCTCCCGAGTCGCCCATCGTATGTTGAGATGTCCAAGTACCTTATGTTGTGGTCCCCACTCTCTTCCCTGAAGCTGGCTCGTATGGCAGCGCTTTCTTTCTGTACTACCGATCTCTCATCTGCAATGGTCTTCGAGGCCCGAACATTGCGAATGAACTGCTTCACTGCTGGAATATTAGCTACTGGCGAGCAAGCCCTCGGTTCATCAGACGCACAAGAGCTCATAACGGCCTCATGGACCCCACTTTCGGTCAGTCCTATGTACGACGGACAGAAGAGGATTATGGAGGTATAGTCATTGGTGTTTTGAGGCCAAAGTACCGAAATGTTACTCAGCGCTGGTGCAATGTCGGATCTCCGATGCTGATACCTCGAAATCAATATCAGCCCTATTCTACCATAACTCTACGGCAATTCCTACGTACACTCGTGTTTCGAATAATTATAAGAGCTGAAACACTAGGATACCAAATCCTAAATGACCACTCCCTATCCTCATGTGCGTCTAACATTAGACAGGCGAAGGAAAAGGAGCGCATCCTAGATATCATAATCAAGCACTTCATCAGCGAGAATTGATCACTGTGACAGCAGGCGTTACTCCTGTGAAAGGTCGACCAATTGGATTTTGTGGTGTCTTCATTGACTCAGAGAAACGCCGTCGGTCATGGACGAACACCCGATTCTATGTGTCGGACGTGTCTTTGGTGAGATCTCCTCGTGTCTATCAATCCTTGAGACACGTGTGCTGAGCATATTGCAAGTGTTGTTTTAGGATTTCGTGTTTCATATCATTGACAAAGTTGGACGTACCCTATGCATTGCCGTAATACACAGCCGAATTCCTGCGGAACGCGAGGTCTTTCAACCTCCGAACACTTGACCGTCCCGATTCAGCTTTTCCAAGATCCCCCGATTCTAGGCAGCTGTCGCTGGACGATCGTTCGGACTCCCGAACATGACCGTGCCTTCGTGAGCATGAGGCCAGATTGACCGGATGGTAAAGGTTCCTTCAAAGATATTCTATAAGTCTCCGCTCTTACTCTCCATGCGGCTTGACAGCAGAAGCTCTTCGCTTTGGAGCTGCATCTACGTGTCATTCTTGGGCAGTTGAGGTCCAGCAGACACTCGAATATTATAACAACACCATGGTATCACCTATTTCACATCCGCAAGATGGGGCAACAGACCACATCTTACGCCCACGACCTGTAAAGCCTAGCAATCCAATGATTCTGAGAGCGCAATCAGAGGAGGGCACGTTGCGACCTAACGGACATACCGATCACCAGATGTCGACCTTGTCCAGGTACTGGGTCATCGCCTTGTTGCCCCTCGGAGCTTGCTGAATCCTACATAGTGGCCGATCGACTCCTCTTCCTGAAGATGCACCACCGTCCGCCCAATCTATATCCTCAGCACGGAGGCATGTAAGAGCTCAGCAAAAACATAGAATGTTCCCTACTGTTGAGTACGCTGCTCGGGTATCTCATTTTGATCCAAGAAGCGAATACAGCGATTTCCGAGGCTTCTTCGTGCTCTTCTGGATTGGACTTGCAATCATGGTGGTCACCACTGTATTGAGAAACATCAAAGATACTGGCTATCCTCTGAGGCACCAAGTATGGGACCTTCTTACGACAAGAACTTGGGAACTCGGTCTTAGCGACGCCGCAATGGTTGGCAGTACTGCATGGTGCGTACCGTTACATAAGATGATGCAGCGAAGCAAAGGAAAGTTAAGATGGGAAAACTGGGGAATGCCCGTTCAAGGCATTTTCCAGATTGCGTGGCTCTCGCTTTGGGTGAAGTAGGTACAAGTGAATCATAGGAAGACGCAGAGCTGACTGAAGTAGCTGGCCTTTCCTTCTCCATTGGACATGGACAGCCCAGGTATTCTTTACTCTTCATACATTGGTACTGCTCATGAAAATGCATTCGTACGCATTCTACAATGGCCATCTAAGCACTACGGAGCACCGACTATCGAGTCTCGACAACCCTGAGCACGCCTCGACGGCTGCCGCAGTCAGGTATCCCAGCTCGAGCACGCAGCTCAACGAGTTGGACCAGGCCGCAGAAGACAAAAAGAAAGAAGACGACAAAGAGAGCCTCACACAGCTACGGGAGGACCTCGCTCTTGAGTTGACTTCCCCCCTTGGGCAAGTCACTTATCCACAGAATCTATCAATGCTGAACTATTGTGACTACGTCCTTTGTCCTACCCTCTGCTACGAACTCGAATATCCTAGGACGCCAAGGATCATTTGGATGGAGCTCTTCTATAAGACCCTTGCCGTCTTTGGCTGCATCTTCCTTTTGACTGTCATCAGCGAAGAGTTCATAGTACCTGTGCTCAGTGATTCCGCTATACGGCTTCAAGGGATTTCTAATTGGTCTGACATGAGCTTGATTCTGGCCGAGACCATCAGCATGCTCCTATTCCCGTTCATGATAACGTTCCTACTCTGCTTCCTGCTCATATTTGAGTACCTGCTCGGAGCGTTCGCGGAAATCACCTGCTTCGCGGACCGGCATTTCTATTCGGACTGGTGGAATTCCTGCGACTGGTAAGCCGAGTCGTTGACGTAAGCTTGTCATGTGTACTCATAAACGCTTAGGCTTGAATTCTCTCGCGAGTGGAATATCCCAGTACACCACTTTCTTCGCCGGCACGTGTACGGGGCATCACGACGCCATGTTTCTCGCAACACGGCGACACTGATAACCTTCCTTCTTAGTGCTCTTGGTCATGAGCTGGTAATGAGCTGTATCACCAAGAAGCTGCGAGGATATGGCTTTGTCGCTCAGATGACGCAGTTGCCAATAGTAGCGATACAGCGAATGCAGGTTGTTAGGAGCAAAAGGCTCTTCAACGTGAGTGTACTTCCTTCTTCTTCCATTCGCAATATCCAGAGCAGCTAATGAATCCCAAATCAGAATGTACTATTTTGGATCTCGATGATCCTTGGCCTCTCAATGGTATGATGTTCAATGATAGAAAGAAGCTCAGCTGACTTGGTGTCTAGATGTGTGCGTTATATGTACTTGTATGAAATTGGCTTCTGCTAGAAGACCAGGTTGATTGCAATGCTGGACTAGCAGGATAGCGCTCGAGGGTGAAGCATGGTTATTGGCGCACTCATTTCGATACCCGTAGAAGATCGCATTAGATATGGATGTGAGATGGCTTCAATGCAAATCATAACGCATATTGTATTTGATAGCCATAATATAGAAGTGAAGACAATCAATCCTATCCTGTTTACTAGTACTGACTTCTTGGCTCGGAAGCTGGTGGTGGAGCGAAGCCGAGAGTCCACCGTCTACCGCTTGCCAGGGCCTTCTAGAAAAACTCGAAGGATTCTTCGATGAGCGAATCCTCAACATACGATCAGCACCACGCAAGATCCTCGACAAGCAAATATTTCACTCATCGTGGCTTCCTCACTCTTTAGTGAGAGTGTCACACTGGCTACCTCGCATCTGCAGTCTTTATACCATCAGTTGGCCCCATCCTTCCAAACTTACATAGACACCGCCTCCCAATTATATCACCGTAGCCTGCCCCACCAGGCCTCGAAACCACCGCACTCCGCACTCGAGAGAGCCGCTGCTCTACTGGCAAGGCCTGACTCGACTACTCTCGCGTCTATATTATTACCACTGCTCGCTCTCCTCTTCTTTATGAGCCGCTTCTGGCCCAGCAGCGGTGGGCGCTACTCCCCCTTCGCCCATTCTGGTGGCCCTCCTCCTCGCGTTACGGAAGATGACTATCAATACATTATAGACGATGACCAAGATACGTCTGGAAGATACCGCAATGATAGCTATGGCTTCCCTTCATCGCAGCCCTCCCATCGCCCCAGCAGAGTCGAGCCAAATCTGTCGCCGGACATTCTGATCCTCAAACACAAAGGCATTACCTACCCACTTCACTTCCCTGCGTTCACCATTTCAGAAGGAAACCTCACAGTCGGTGAAGTACGCCGCTTGGCAGCCCGAGAAACGAAGACAGACGACCCACGGCGAATAAAAATGATCTACAAAGGGAAAACGCTGAACAATGACCACCGCCCATGCAAAGACGAGAATCTGAAACAAAACAGCGAGATCATGCTCGTCGTATCTTCTGAACCTTACCGTGGCGACGGCAACGAGAGCAGCTCCAGCGCTTCGTCAGACATGATAGCGAATGGTATCGACTCCGGCCCACGTATTGACGTAGACGGTACAATAATAGGCGATCGGGAGCCGAGAAAACGTAAAAACCACCGCGGCGGGAGGAAGAAGAAAGGGAACAGCACGCAAACCTCGCCGCGCGACTCAGGATATCTTGTCCCACCCGGTACCACGAACGACTCTTCATCATCCCGGCAACCCTCTCCCTCCCGTCATGTACCATCCCCTGCACCTCCACCTCCTCAGAAAGTTCCGTCCACACCGACCGAAAAGATCGATTTCATCTCCGATAGATTCCATAATGATTGGATCCCGCTCTGTACGCAACTCATGGACCATCCGCCTACCGATGCGAAGACTCGAGATTTCGAATACAAGAAGTTGAGTGAGGGGATATTAGCACAGGTTATCATGAAGCTGGATGAGATAAGTACGGATGGGGATCCCGGGTTGAGAGCGAGGAGGAAGGAGTTGGTTACAGAGACTCAGTCGTGGCTAGCCGAGTTAGATCGAGAGCAGAAGAGGAAGGGGTAGGGAGAGCCATTCTTCAAGTGCAGGTTGTGGGAAAGGGGACTTCCGTGACAGTTATAGCGTGAGCCGTTGCGACCAGGTCTTTGGAATCTTGGTCCAGCTAATAGTCCAGGACATATTCTTGATGATCATGCCTGGCATAGCATCACCACTCCTGGTTGGTAGTTAGATGACCACCATTAGACAGATGAACATCATTTATCTCAACTATAACATGCTGCATATACGGTGCAGCTCGAAACACGCGATGCAAAATTTGCCACCAGAGCGTCTGAGACTGAACGCCTTCGAAAATCTCCCAAAAATCCTCCCAGAACACACACAATCAAACAAGAAAAGCCTTACTCCCCTCAACCAATCCATCCTGATTCTTCGTAACAGCAACCCAAGCCGGCGCAAACCGCCACACCTCATCCAACGCCGGAATCCTCCCCCTCTCATTGGCATCACTCCACAAACAAACCACCCTCCCATCCATCCCCGCCCCTTCCCCCTCCTCCCCAGCATCCCACCTCACGCTAACATTCCACCCACGATCCCACGTCCGACTCCACAACCTCAGCTCCCGACTGCCAAATTCCGAAGTCTTGGCGAAGCGTTTATCCTCGCCCGCGCCCTCGACGCTGAAGTCGGTGATGGGACGATCGAAGACGATTTTACACGCGCGGGTTTCTCGGCCGGAGATGGAGAAGCGTGCTCCAGTTGCGTTGTTGGTGGGGGAGCGTACGGCGGTGAAGGTTAGCCAGTTCTTATAGCCCGTTTCTGGTGGGACGTCAGGGTGCGTGTTTGGCACGACGCGGGGGGGCAGGCCGGTCCAGCTGCATTCTGTGAGGTCGTTGCGGAGGGTGCTGGGGGTGCAGGAGAGGGTCTGGCCTGCTGCGCTGGGAAGGGCGAAGATGGCGTCGTGGAGGTAGGGTCCGGTGCCGATGCTGGTTAGGGAGACGGTGTTGATGCCGGTGTCTAGATCGACGCGCTGCAGGAAGTAGGGTTTGAGGCGGTTGGAGGGGGAGAAGGGGAAGGCGGTTAGGTTGTAGATTGTCGTTCCGGCGAAGACGAGAAAGAGGAAGAGGGGGATGTGGTAGGTGTGGCGGTGGAGGAAGGGGCTGAGGGGTGCGAAGAGGAGGGTTGTCAGTATGGCGGTGAGGACGTAGATGGGGAGAGGGTTGTTGCCGTCGTTTGGGGTTTGGAATGTGGCGGATGTTAGGAGGAGGGAGATTTGACCGAGGATGACAATGGGGAAGGGAGCGAGGAAGAGGAATTCGAGAAGCCAGAGGCTGCTGGGGAGGGCGTGCGACCAGGGTTGTTCGGTGCCGTAGATTAGTCGGTTGGTTTTGGATTGGGGGATGAGGTCCGCCGTAGGACCGGGGCGGTGAGGAGAGGTGTAGCGCTTGAAAGTGTTCCTATGCTGGCGGTCGCCGAGGAGAGAGGTGGACTCGGAGGCTCCATCATCGTTGTCCTCAACATTCTGGTGTGCGACGTCGTCTCCAGGTCGCTCTTCGGTGGATGGAGCCAGAAGTCTGGTGCTTGAGATGCTACCGGGTCGAGACCTTGCAATAGGGTTTTTATTTGGGGCAGTACCTTCAATCTCATCCGCATAGGCGGCCTTCCTAGGCAGACCGAAGAGCTCGAGCCAGGAGAGGGTGGTTGCTATATAGGTGCAGGCGAAATAGAAAACAATCAGATAACCACCGGCTACTTTAGGGTTGCGTTCGAAGACGGTTGTTGCAACGAGCACAAGCCAGCCACCCAGGAACATCCAACAGAGAGCATAAGCCCGATGGAAAGCCGTTGGCCTTATGGAGTCCGCCGTACTCAAACAACCCCATGTCACGCAGACCCAGGCAGATATCATCATGCTCCAGACCGAGTAAGGACTGCTGACCAAGATGTAGGGATTGAGCGCTGTAACCAGGAACGCCAGGCCAATAACAGCGGCAGTGGCAAGTATAAACGCGATTGGGTACCTGGCGATGCCCCGCAAGCCCTGTATAGCAACAAAATCATCGCCTTCTGGGTGATGGTGATGCTTGGACGAGCTAAAAAGGTAGAGTCTGTCGACCTTGAACAGGACAGCCGCGACGACGACTAGTGTTAGAGGTGCAACGACCAATAGCGTAACAGACAAAATGAACAGAGTCTCGAGTCTGAAGACAGCGAAGGCTTGGCCGTATAAGTCAAACCAGACAGCACTTGACCCTTTTCCACTGGGTACCTTCGCTTTTCGGGAATTATGTCCATCAAATTCTGAGCTTGTGTCGGACGTGAGTGCTTCCATCGTGGCTATAGCACTAGACAGCATATGATGTATAGACGCTCTGCTCGAATGCCTAGTGTCGTCCTGGCTAGTATGGTATCGAGCTCTCGGTTCCATGAAAGCCACATCGAGTCCTCGCATGCCTAGGGTATTCCTGAACACTTCGTAATCTGTCGAGCTTCTTATGATGCCTCTCTGGAATGCGTCTCCGCTCACAACGGAACCGAAGGGATACTTACTCTTTTGATAGGCCCTAGTGACCTCGGTGTCTGTACTTCTGAATAAAGTCGCTCTGCCACCAGCCCCAGCTCCCTCAAGATTGAGAAAGGTATGAGCAAAATCGGACATAGGATGCTCTGCAAAAGCCCGAGCGCCGTTCAGGAAGTCTTCTTCTCCGTTATTCAAGAGAGCAACGATGCCTCGCCTGGGTTGTCGACCGGTTGAGGAGAAGTATTTGATCAATTGCATTACCGTGATCACACCCACGCCATCATCTGTGACACCGAAACCGGTCGAGACGCTGTCGTAGTGAGCATTGACAAGTACCCCACCTTTCCCTTCGTATTTTCTTTTCTCTAGGAACCAATTTCCGGGCTCGTCCTCGTAGCCGCGTATGTAGATGATGATGTTCGTGCCTTCGAAGTATACACTGAGTCCAGGTCCCTTATTACTACCACCCTGGGAGAACGATGCATTGGATACCATATCCGAAAAGACAACAACAGCAGACCCTTCTGTGGGATCGTTTGCATGTTCGATACTACTGTCGCCCGTGGATAAAGAGACGCCATTCTCCAGCACGATTGTCTCAATTCTCCTCAAAAGCCAAACTCGAATATAGTCATTTCTGTGACTGTTGTAAGGACGAAAGCCATCGCTGAGAGTCTGCAAATCCCGCCACGCTTCCGTAAGATTCGTGCCACTCAAGGTTTGTGGTGCTTCTGGCACAACATGTTGTACAACAAGGAGAGACACAATCAACGCAACATACACTATGGACGTGATGGATGTGACAGGTAAGGGCGTAAATGATATGGGATTACGAAGGATCTTCATGTTCGGCTAGGTATTGTTTTGAACACTCAGTCTGCAACTGGAGACATGAATCTTGATGTACCGTCAGACCAACAGTGATTCGAAGTTCCACCAGCAAACATACAAAATATACAATGACATGGCCAACTGCCTGTCAACCACCAAAGGAAAAGCGAGAAAGAAAATACAAGTTCTGTGGAAGTGGGGGAAGGGTGACGGCGGTTGTCACCAGACTTTGATATCTACTTATTCTATCTAGTGGACCCCTGCCAATCTCGAATGGCGGGGTCGAAGATCTTATCGTAGAAGTCAATTCATCGAACAGATGCGCGTCATTCATGTTGATACACCATAGCTCATGCTCAGGAATATATAGTGGGAGCTCTTACAATAATCGGAGATTCCAATTCTTCACATACATTGCTGATGTCTCATCTTAGAAAAGCTTGCATCTATGCTCCGTTCTGATTCTTGGTTTACCCTCTCATTTGCAGTGGCTCTGGGCTTCTCGAAGCTTTACTTGATCTCAGACGAGCGGACCTTGCACTTCTTGATATCTTCCAAGATATCCACCGATACGTGCCTGAAAAGAGGCTGTAGCTCTTTTACGGGACTTGGGATCTTACCCTCTCAGTAAGAAACATGAGCGCTTGGGTCTTCGCGCTGCCCAAGGAGATGATTCCCATACTTTATCCAGCCGGATGGAGAGGGGTTCAGCTGTCAAAGGCTTGTGGATGGTTTCTCGATGGGCATATCGTAGAATTTCTGCTACTTGGACCAGAGTGTACAAGAGCGTCCCTTCATAATTTGAGATCCGTGATTTCAGATGACCTGTACTCACTCGTAGCTAGTAAAGTTGCGCATCTGTAAATAAGTACAGCACTCAGACTGGATGCAGAAACTGTCTCTTCCGAGCTACCAAGTAAAGACAACGAACATTAGCCTTGGCATCATTTATCGGAGGGTTCCTAGCGGCCCGTGATGCTCCATATGGTTTAGTATGGTTTTGCCGATGCGCACAATCAACAAGCCTCCACACATGAACCGCCTTCAGATCATCAACAAAGCTGCGACAAGAAGGGCTCGGAGAGCTACCCCATACCCTCGAAATACTGTGACCTTAATCGTGTGAGCGGCCAGGATGTCGACCTTCGAGTCTGTCGTACGTAAAAGCTCCACGAGCATTCCACGCGTACCACCAAGCGTAGACCATACTGACAGACTATTATGTAGGTCGTTATTGATGGCAAGGGGCACCTCCTGGGTCGCTTGGCCAGCACAGTAGCTAAGCAGCTACTCAACGGTCAAAAGATTGTCGTGGTTCGTTGCGAAGCTCTCAACATCTCTGGGGAATTCTTTCGTGCAAAGCGTACGTCTTATACCCTACAATCATGTTTGAGACGACGGAAGGCTGATCATGTTATCATAATAGTAAAGTACCTCGCATACCTTCGCAAGATGACTCGTTACAATCCCACACGTGGAGGTGAGCGATATCTCTTCGTCGAAGCAAGCTCCAATCTCAGGTCGATATACTGATATCCTACTTAGGGCCCTTCCACTTCCGTGCTCCTTCCCGTATCTTCTACAAGACTGTCCGTGGCATGATCCCACACAAAACTGCTCGTGGGGCCGCCGCGATGGAACGTCTGAAGGTCTTCGAAGGTGTTCCACCACCATACGACAAGAAGAAGCGCATGGTTGTACCACAGGCGTTGAGAGTGCTGAGGTTAAAACCCGGGAGGAAGTACTGCACCGTTGGTCGATTGAGCCACGAGGTTGGGTGGAAATACAAGGATGTGGTTGACAGGTATGGGGATATCTCCCATAGCAAACGAGATGCGTCACACGACTTTGACTAATATACCTCCCACAGACTGGAAGAGCGGAGAAAAGTCAAGGGTGCTGCGTACTACGAGCGAAAGAAGGCCGTGAAGAGACTGCTCTCAGAAGCGCAGAAGAAGGCAAAGGTGGATGAAAAGACGAAGACTCAGCTCGCTGAGTACGGTTACTAATTCGAAGATCGTCAACTGATCTTGAGGTTTCGACAACCTCGAAAAGATCAAGCTGACTGGCGTATGAATCCGGTTTGATGCCAGCAAGGCCTTAGTTGATATGGAGAGCAAGAGCTTTCGTGCCTGGGAGGGACTTCGGGTACCATTTACCCATACCTTCTCGAAGCCCTTGATGAATTTAAGCAACAACATTCAGAACAGTCCTTGGCCTTATTGTTCTTGACTTGGGCCTCGACATGATCTCCGGTGGAGCGAGCGGTACCCCACACTTACCGAAAGCACTTAGTAATTCGAAGTAAACCTGTAGATACACAGGCTCTCTAGATCAGCGTTCGCATGTTTCAGACAACAGCTGTAGTTTACCTGTACATCCGGGCTTTTGATCACTAGCTGTATAATGTCTGGCGCTCAGTCTCGTCTTTCAAAATTAGCTTCGCACTTCCTTCCGTCTGCTTCCACATCTGAATATCAACATCGCTACAACATCCACACACTTTCGCCTACCTTTTTCCTTCCCCGAGCTGCCGCTGTAGAGCCGGATGTATGATTCGACTCAGAAGCATCATGTATAAACTGACTATATTAGGCTGAGGCGATATACCATGTTACAGCGAATGCCAAAGTCTTGCGGCGGTCCTATCAAGAAGCGGCAGACCGTGCAAGAGGTTTAGCATACTACATACGGCAGCATGGCTACAAAAGAGTCGGCATACTATGTCCGAACACGCCAGCGTTTCTGGAATCGATTTATGGGATCGCAGCCGCTGGGGCCATCAACGTCGGAGTCAACTACCGATTAAAGCATGAGGACATTACTTACATCTTCGAGCATGCTGAAGTTGAAGCTATTATAGTCGATGCCGAGTTCCTACCCTTACTTGACGGATTTCGTAGAGCATATCCAAAAATCCCTTTCATAGTGGACGCGGACACAGACGCAACGGAAGGCGAACTAAGCGGACAATTTGATGAAGCAGTACTGGAAGGCTTACGATACGATATCGAGCAGGGCAGCCATGGTTGGGACGGATTAGAGGCCCAAGTCAGGAACGAGGAGGATGTCATCGCACTAGCATACACAAGTGGAACTACAGCAAAACCGAAAGGAGTCGAGTTCACACATCGTGGATGCTATGTTGCTGCATTAGCAAACGTTATAGAATCAGGGCTCAACTACCACACCGGACGATGTCGATACCTATGGACGTTACCAATGTTCCACGCAATGGGCTGGACCTTTCCGTGGGCTGTAACCGCCGTCAGGGGCACCCACTACTGCTTGAGGAAGATTGACTATCCCGAGATATGGCGATTACTGAAAGATGAGCACATAACCCATTACAACGCCGCCCCTACAGTCAATACGCTTTTGTGCACCGCCAATGAAGCTGAGCGACTGCCCGAGCCGGTGCGTGTGACGGTGGCAGCGAGCCCACCAACGCCACATCTTTTCGAGCAAATGACGAATCTGAATCTGCACCCCGTACACGTCTATGGGCTGACCGAGACATACGGACCGATCACCAAAGGCTACCACATGCCAGCTTGGGAGGACCTCCCGAAAACGGAAAAGTACCAGAAGATGGCGCGACAAGGTCACGGCTTTGTCACAAGCCTGCCCATAAGAGTGATTAAGACGGACGTCCCGGAAGGAACAATCATCGACGTACCAAAGAATGGCAAAGAAATAGGAGAGATCGTCTGCATAGGCAACATCTGCGCCAAAGGCTACTACAAAGACGCTGATGCGACGCGCAAACTCTTCCTCGGCGGCGTGCTGCATACCGGAGATCTAGCCGTATGGCATCCAGACGGAGCAGCCCAGATCCTCGACCGAGCAAAAGATATAATCATAAGCGGTACGTACCCATAATTCCCCACCACGCTCATACACATATAACCCACTAAACCAAACCCCCCGCCACAGGCGGCGAAAACATCTCCTCCGTAGCCCTCGAATCCATGCTCGCCACGCACCCCACCATCCTCGAAGCCGCCGTCGTCGCAGTCGCCGATTCGCACTGGGGCGAGCGGCCCAAAGCGTTCATCACCGTGCAAGCCGGCAGGGAATTGAAGGGCGACGATGTGATTGAGTGGGCCAAGCATAAGAGTGGCATCAGTCGGTTCATGGTGCCGAGGGAGGTGGAGATTGTGAAAGAGTTGCCGAAGACGAGCACGGGGAAATTGAAGAAGAATGTTTTGAGGGAGTGGGCTAGGGGGGCGGATCGGAGCGTGATGACTTAGATACTTTAGTCGAGGTTGGTTAGATGTTCGGATCGCTACAATGTGTTCATGGCCCAAACCCCATCCACAAGCTGAAGCTGTCCGCAGAGAAAACCGCTGCCATATATATTGTACCCAGCTGATCATTACAGATTAGACCATGCATGACAACCACTCTTTGCTACTGTTGTATTCCTCACCCAAGCCTTACCCAAGCACCCCCACTCAAGCTATCCTACAACCACCATCAACAAGACGGCAGCCTCAAAGCCTGGCCAAGGCGCGAGCTCCAGCTAAAGTTCTACTCTTGCGCCGAATAAAAATAATGTGCAGTCGTTGCTTCTGCTACGTACAAGAAAAAAGGGGGTATTGATTGAATACAAAACAAAAAGCCACACCCACAATCCATTCATCAAAGCCTGTACCCTTAGTCAATCCAGCCATCCAGCCGATCCGATCCTGTACAAAAGCCATCCATCCCCCCACCACGCACGCACACACGCTCATCTATACACACACATACATGCCCATACCCACCTCCATACTCAACGACACCCATTCATCAACACCCCATTCAGCACCGGACTCACCGCCTCCACCTTCACCACCTCCTCCGCTCCTCTCCCATCCTCAAACCCACCTCCGCCTCCGCCTCCCTTCCCAAACGGAAACTCATGCAGCACCATCGCCCGCGTCGGGAACTGCAACCCGGCAAGATGGAGATGTCGCGGAACGATATCCATGAAATCGGACAGCTTGATCCAGAACACATGACGGAGGTCGAAGAATTTCGGCCGGGTGGCCTCGTCGAGGTGGAAGGCTTCGATGGGGGTCAGGAAGGGGTTGGGGACGGCTTGGGACATGTGTCTGCGGAGTTGGCGCCAGAGGGAGCCGTGGTGGTTCATGGTGGCTGGGAAACGGGTCCATGCTGTGTCTAGATTTCATTGATTTAGCGTGTCTGTTCTACGAGCATAGAAGTGATATCTGTCAGGACTCACACTGCGAAAGATCCAGGTCTTTGATGGCGAGGATTGGCGCCGCCTGCAGGTTCGCTATCCACCGCTCCTCGGCCACCGTTGGCTCACATCCCGGATCGAGCTCTTGAGTCGTGACCGTGCGCAATGGGAACCACTTGACAATCTCCTTCGCATTCCTTGCTTCATCAACACCCAGCTCTGCAGCTCGCCGTAGGCCGTTCGGCAAAGATTGTAAGCGTTGACGCTCTTCTTCCTCTTGTAGCCTCACTCGACGCAGGTTTTCCCGCTCTTCCATCTCTCGGCGCTTGCGTTCCTGGTCCTCTTTCCGTAAACGTTCCTGTTCGATCCGCCGCTGGTGCAGTTCTTCGTCCCGCTTCATTTTGGCCAGACGAGCCTCCTCTTGTTCTTTCAAGTGGAGCATCTGACGTTCTGCTTCTGCAGCTTGACGCTGCTCTTCGAGACGGGCTTCTTCTCTTTGACGTGCAACACGAGCTTCGCGTTTGGCAGCTTCTCGTTCAGCTTGAGCCGTCCTCTCTTGCTCGGCTTTGAGATAACGGCGCTTTTCTTCCTCTTCTTGTATAGCTTGCTCATTAGCCTCCGTGGCTTGACGTTCCAGCTCTTGCTCCACTCTCTCTTGCTCAATCTTTATCTGCTCAACCCGCTTTTCTGCTTGCAAACTTTCGTGATCAGGTCGCTGCGGATTCGCTTGGTCCATTCCACTATTCGCTAATGGTAATGTGGCAGAGCGTGGGTAAGAATCCGTAGGAGATTTTGTCACTGGAGAAGTAACGATGCTTCCCATAAACGCTACAGGTGCTGTTCCTTGGGGAACCGTGGACGGTAACTGTCCAGACGTGCCAGCGATCATGTTGGCTATTGTAGCAGGAGCTCCAGGGCGGAAAGAGCGGTCACCGTCTTGATCTATTGCACTACCATGGGAATCGACTCGCTGTCGCTTTTTCTGCTTGTGATCGACATTCCCTGCCAAATCTGGTTTGCTGGCTTGAGGACTAATGCTTGTTCGATGCCGCTTCTTCCTCATTTCACCTCTAGAATTTGATGGCTCCTCGGAAGTGACCATGGGTGTAGGCTCAGAAACATCACTGAATCTGCGCTGACGATTACCGTGCGCTTGTCCCGACTCGTGCTTGTATAGCTCAGTATCGGAGGTAAGGCTCGCTCTTCGCTTCATGTCCTGATTACTTCTAAAATCATTACCGGACATCAATCTGCGTTTAGGTTTCAAGCTATCTGCACGCTTGCTTGTCAAAGGGCTCTTCTCAACACTGGCTTTACCCTCCTTGGCCTTCTTAGGAAGGCCTCGTGCCCTTGATTCGTGATCGGATGCAAGGGGAGAAGTACTCTGCTTTTTGTTCTCACCTGCATTCTTGAGTGCTACACCATTGTGGGTAGATTCACGATGTTTGCCATCGCTCGACTGTTCCGTCAGCGTGCTAGGCTTTCTTGTCTTACGAGGCTCATGTGGGGACGAAGAAGGTTCGGACACGGACTTCGATGAATCTGCTCGTTTAACGCGCACCCTGCGCGGGGAGTTCTTATTGCTTTTCCGGCCTCCATGCTGCTTGTAGCTGTCGTAGGCTTCCTTAAGAACGTCATGCTCCTCTTGCCAATCGGCACCTTGCCTTTCTCTAGCTATCTCGTAGTATGTCATTCCTTTGTATCGGCGACGCGTTGGATCGAAGCCGGCCTGTGAGAGTAGGAGGTTGACGATACTGATGTTACCTCTACCAATAGCTGCCAGCATAGGAGTGCTATCAGCCGGCTTGTACTCCATAGATCTCAAAGGTTCTGGATCCGGGTCAGTTGTTGCGATGGCCAGCATCAATCCAAGAACATCTTCATGTCCGCCTCGCGCAGCTGCCAGTATCGACTCTGTATCAGCTTGCGGACGCATCTTCAGGATGTGATCGACGATTTTCCCTTCGCCTTTTCCAGCAGCATCGCGTAGCCTTGCTGGTGTAGCGTTGACCCATAGGAGGGCATCGTCGGTGACCTGACTCCGTGCCGTCCTTCTCTTAGCCGCCGGACCTACAGGCGGTGGGCTTCGACTGCTGATAACAGGGCTGGCGCTAGAAGCATTCCCTGGGGTTATATCGATGTCCCGAGATCCTAAGCCCTGTTGCCTATTGTGATCCTCGGAAGGTCTCCGTAGTAACGCCTTCTCCTTCTTACTGGCATGTAGAATGTCTCGTATCTCGTCTGCATCATCGAGATCGGGATTAACCAGGTCCAGTGGTTCTTGACCCTTTGCATTGGTTTGCCGTGGATCGAGGCCTGCCTTTAACAAGAGTTGTACCACTCCCAGATGCCCGTTCTCCACAGCATCAATTAGAGGGGTTTCCTTGTCAATGTTCCTGCAATTTGTGTCGCAACAAGCCTCCAGTAGAAGCTGGACGACCTCAGTATTACCCTCCAGGGCCGCGATTTGTAGAGGGGTGTTTTCTGCGTAATCGGGTACATCTAAATCTTGCGGACGTTCTTTCAACCATTTTCCAACTTCGAGCACATCACCAGATCGACATGCTCTTGCAAGCAGTGTCTGCCCACTTCGGTCTCGATTCTTTTTGTGTGAGACCATCTTGGCCGATGACACAGCATTGTTATTAGCTAAAGGGACTTTTTGTAATTGACGGTGACTGTGAACTGAGCTATCGTCGTCCGACTCAAGGTGAGTATCCTCCGAAGCCTTCCTTCGACGTTCAACATACAGCGATGCCGGAACCTTCCTTCGCTTGGCCACACCAGAGTGAAGATGATTTGACTGTATCGATTGTGCCCTATTGTTGTGTCGTGAGGGAGGGGACTCGGATCGGTGACTTGGCTCATCGTAGTGCGTAGCGCTACGTGTGTCGCGTCGCTTTCTCCCATTCACTGGCTCCGATGCTCGATCACTGTTGCCTCCTCTTCCGTAGCCACGAGTCTTACCCTTCTCGAGATCCGCTCTTCTGTCCCTTCCTTCTTGCTCATCGGTGACCTCGTCGAAAGGCGGCGACGATCGAGAACGGTTGGAAGCAGTGTCTATGGCCTTCACAGAGTTTGCTTGTGGAGCTGGTGACGACACAGTCGAACTCAGATTACTTGAATTGCCACTACCTAGACGATCATTGTGGCCACGATCTGGCATTGGTCTCTTCCGTTTCAATGAAGACTGGCGGAGCCCCTCTTCCCGTATTGCTTCCTGCTGCCTCTCATGCACCACCGCTAGGCCGTTTGGTTGATGGTCGACGACATTTTCCTCCTCAAGCTTGATGGATTTCTTTAGTTGATGGTCAAGGCCTTCCTCCTTCCCTGATAGAACGACAGTCTCTGCTTCCGAATCACTCTTGTCAACGCACGCATCCACATGACCGCGGTGAGAGAATCCATTGATTTGCCCAATCATTGAGGTGTGAGGAGAAGTTTGCAGGCCTGCGCCTGCTTGGGGTGCTTGCAGCTGCTTGTCTGAGCCATCTGGAACGTGGTGATGCCCAAACTCTCCAAATTTTGGTGACGCTGCCGTAACATCGCTCATCGCGGTAATTCTCGGGCCCTCTCCCAGATCGATTTCATGCTGGGCCGTTGTGTCCGTTGTCCTCGAAATTGTTGCTGCGCCTTATGCGCAGATAGGCAACTGGTCGTGATATGCGGCCAAGGCTACTGTGATTGATGCGCGAGCTCCTAGCCAAGACTGTATTGAAGTTCCACAATGTTAGATGATGGCGATGGGATTCGTGAAGGACAGTGAGTCGAATCGATCAGTGATGAGAGCTGAACGAGAATCGAGAAAGAGGAACTTGTCGCAATTGTTCTTGGGGGTGTCAGGCCAATCAATGCTCGAAGCAGGGTTAACCCTTGTTGGCCTTGGCACTCCTCTGCCCCTCATCTCCTCCCACTTTTGCCTCTGCTGTCTTTTGCACATGGAACGATAACTACCCTACCTTACCTTACATCATATCCATCTAGTAAATCATCCTGATGTTGCAACTAGCCAAACCGTTGCCAAGCTAACCGCTCGTGAAATGAACCTCGGACGTCTTTGACCTCTCCACGCCGTTGACCGCTCCTTAGTTCTAGCTTCTGGAGTCGGGTGGCTCCGAGGAAGGCCTCTGACAACCTAATATCAAATCCTGAAGTCGTTATCTCTTATGACGCAACAAGAAACCGCCCTGTGAAGGATTGAATCATGTACAAGTTCATCGTCACCCCAGGGGTCACCAGTGCGCATGGTGATGGTACATGTGAGCGCAAAAGTCGTTGGAGAATGAGACAAGTCGAAGGAGGTGAGCCGTTCCCGGTTCTTGCTGTATTATACAGCTCTAAGGTAGAGAGTAAAATACTGGAGTGTGCCGCTTTGTTCAGCAATGCCCTCCATGATTTTCAGCTTCGCTCTACCTGTGACCCTTATCCAATTTACAGTTCTCTTGACCCATCTCTGAGAACAGGTCGTATTGGACAACGTGTGTAGCGTTCCCCGTCTTCTCGTCGAAGACCTGGCAACCGTGCCTTGCAGCATTGGCAGGAGTGTACACTTTGCATGTTATTCTTCGGACTTCGCAAGGGGTTATTGGAGCAAACGTACAGTGAAGTGACACAGCAAACTCCGTGGGATGCTGATTTTCAATCTTGTGGAGACCATGCTATTTCCGCTATTAGCTCCCTGTCATCGCTTTTCCTCCTTCGTGGGCTCACGCTGTCTGCAATGTAGGTAACCTCATCTTGAGACAAGTTTATCGCCCCTTGAGACTCCAGAGGAGACGCGTTGCCTGCTTCAAGAAGCTCTTTGTTTGGCCAGCCATACTGAGTCTCTTTCAGCGACCCTTGGAGCATCTACTGAATCTTTAAACACAGCATCGGCCACAGATCTACATGACTCGCACCTTCATAACACAATGAGAGCCAGCATGGTCATGCACCGGACTCTCTTTGCCAGGAGACCAGACTAAAATGAGCTGGACAACGCTGATTAACGGCATGTTCGTTCTAGTTGCTGGCCTGATGCCACTCACTGCATTGTGCTTGCCATTCCCGCGGTCAACAAGATTCCTTGTGAAAGATTGATTCCTGTTCCGGTACGCATACCTAGACCAGTCTTTGTGCTCAGAGCGGTAATCTTCCATCAACTTGACGAGTGGTCCTGGATCTATGTCTGTGAAACTCGAGCCTGGTGAATCAGCGAGTAATGAGCTGAGGTTCTCGAGCAGCCGATGGAATTCATCATCGAGCTGATGATCCCGTGTCCGAGTCGCGGTGGGCATGTCAGATGTCCTTCCCTTGATGGGCTTGGTGTACACCCCAGCCAATAACGAAGATGCAGTGAATCTGATTATCGATGATAATTAAATCAAGTTGAGATTTTTCCAACAACACTTGCTCTCGAGTATGGAAGGTTTTGGGAGCATAGTGGTTTCCATACAGAATCCAGTACCACGTGAAGAAGTCGGATGCGGTTGCCACGTGGAAGGCCAATCGGAGGTTCCCCCGGGAGCGGCCATCATCCGCAACCTTCACCAAATCAAAGCAACCCACGCACGGATCATAGTACATTCAGGCTTCTCCTGCTTGAATCAATCTTGGACTTCCTTACACGACATCGGCCTTAGAGCGTCTCCAGTACCTACTATTCAGCCAACAACGTCTTATTAATCTATGGTCATTCCACTCGATAATCTCGAGTGAACACCTATCTTCGATTTCGTCGTTCGCCAAATGCTGATGAATACTCAAATTATATTGCAACAAGTCTACTGATCCGGGCAAACAGCATAGGGGGCATTATCGTCGACTGTATGGTGACTACCGGAAGAGGAAGATCCCAAGCCAGTTGGCCTTCTCCTGCCGAACTTCACCCAAGCGTTAACTGAGAAGGTGACCATATGACTACGTTGTGTCAGTGGTCTAATGAAGATTGCGTTGTTCGATAGGTAGATCATCTGTACCGCTCATCCCATTTTAACTGCCTGTATCATGCGTTCTTATCTTTTGGATTCATGCGCAAAAACTACCGAAACAAATCATGGCATTGAAAGTATTCCATGACGGATTTCACGTTCATTGGCGATTTGAATCCAACCTCTCTCATTATTCTGGGAAACGTCTCGGTTACTTTCTCCAGTATTGTCCTTAGGCTTTACAATGTGCATAGTATCGCTTACATGGTCTCAGAAGGCTTGAGAGACTCGATGATGAATTCGCAATGTCATCTATACATTTCCCGCTCGTTCTGATATTATTAATATGAAACGAGCATCAATAACGCATACGTCATGGATGTCTAGCTTCTGGAAGTTATGTCTATGTTGGCTGTTGAAGGCCGTGATCATGCGCTGCTGTTTTTAAAAAGAGGAATGAACAAGGATACTATGGCTAGCATCGAGGTAGGGAAGGCCAGCCCTTAGGATAGTGCAAGTTAAACAACAGAAGGGGACGACTGCAGGATCGAGCAAGCTCCCTGGTCAAATGGGTGACCCAAAATTGTAAGGAAAGCCAAAGAGACAACGATAAACACAAACGTTAGGCGGTGAGAATGACAGACGGTCGGCATTGAGGGTGGTCGTCGTCGAGAGGAGCATATCGCGAAGGTTCCCACCTATGTGAGGGCCATCCAAACCTACGGGAATCCAACGGAATATGCAATGGACTCTTGAGTATAAGGGTGAAGTGTTGATGGCATCGAAAAGCAGCGAAGGGTACAGCTAGAGAATTGACAAGGGTACAATGTGATCCTCTGCTCGACCTATGTACGCTGAGTCACTAGTAATAGTCTGTGGAAATGGTGTCTTCGTTCCAAACATGATTTTCTGCTTTAGATCAGGAACACGGTACTTAAGAAGGGTAGGACATGAGCTTGAAACTACACTTCGTTTAGTTTGAAAGCAAACTCAAACCATCGTGGGCCTAGCAAGTGTAGAAGGTGTCAGCCTCCTGTAATGATGAGTAAAGTAGTCACAAAGGATACAAACACTGCCAAGCGAGAACGGCAGTGGCGCCGGCTAATATTCGGCTATACCCCCACACTCTGGAATAACGAACTTAACATCATTCATCGTCAGGAAAATATTGGAAGTAGCAAGCTATTGCAGCAGATAGTCAAGATGGCGACAACCGTGGATAAGGTACGTCTACGCTCTCGACAATGTACCTGTCAAAAGCTAATACTTTCCACATACAGATCAAAGGCATCGAAGAGGAGATGGCCAAGACGCAGAAAAACAAGGCCACAAGCTTTCATCTGGGACAATTAAAGGCGAAGCTGGCAAAGCTGAAACGGGAGCTTCTTACACCGTCGTCGAGTGGAGGCGGTGGAGGCTGTACGAAGAATAATATCTAAGAGGAAAGCAGGTATCTGACATTCGGCAGCTGGCTTCGATGTTGCTAGAACGGGGGTTGCTAGTGTGGGATTCATAGGCTTCCCGTCTGTTGGCAAGAGCACTCTGATGAGTAAATTGACGGGTCAACATTCGGAGGGTAAGACAGGCTGCAGCACGTGAAGACAGCATGCGAGCTGACGCCTTCTCAGTGGCCGCCTATGAATTTACCACCTTAACCACTGTACCCGGCCAAGTCCAGGTCAATGGCGCTGCTATCCAAATGCTAGATTTACCCGGTATCATCCAAGGAGCCAAAGATGGCAAAGGTCGAGGTCGCCAAGTCATCGCTGTTGCCAAGACATGCCATTTAATTTTCATCGTCCTTGATGTAAACAAGCCTCTCACCGACAAACGAGTTATCGAGAACGAGCTTGAGGGATTCGGTATTCGAATCAACAAAGATCCTCCCAACATTGTCTTCAAGAAGAAGGACAAAGGTGGTATTGCTATCACTAACACAGTCCCACTAAGCCATATCAGCCACGAGGTAGATCTTCGTATGTATAGAGTTGAAACGAGCTGACATCCTTCGCCAGGAAATAAAAGCAGTGATGGGGGAGTACAAGATATCGTCTGCCGACGTAGCCATTCGTTGTGACGCAACGATCGATGATCTGATCGACATCTTAGAAGCGAAGAGCCGTAGCTATATCCCAGTCATCTATGCTCTTAACAAGATTGATTCCATCTCCATCGAGGAGCTCGACTTGATCTATAGGATTCCGAATGCGTGTCCTATCAGCGCTGAGCATGGCTGGAATGTTGATGAGTTGCTTGACCAGATGTGGGAGAAATTGCAGCTCCGAAGAATATACACGAAGCCGAAGGGCAAGTCTCCTGACTACAACACACCAGTCGTGCTGAGGAAGAACGCGTGCTCTGTCGAGGACTTCGTGAGTAAGCCGCTTTTTCCATACCGCAAGCTTTGACAGTGTGTTAGTGCAATGCCATACACAAGACCATTGTGGAGCAGTTCAAGCATGCGATTGTGTATGGTCAGTCTGTAAAGCATCAGCCGCAGAGGGTGGGTCTCTCGCATGAGCTCGCAGACGAAGACATCAGTATGTGGGTCATTACTCAGGACAACTACAATCTGCTCACGATTGACAGTAACGATCATAAAACGATGAGGTCTAAGCCGGAGCAACGTAAGCATGCAGCTCAGCGCCGCCCTCATCCAGGCTAGTTGACCTCTCACAAGAAAGAGATGAGGCTACCCCGAATGATTGGTTTAGTCTCCGGCCAGCGAAGATGGGGTAAACAAGATCTAATCGTCACTAATGCTGACGCAAAACATGCTTGCATGATCATCCGTCGACCTTGGAACCTCGGAATCGAGAAGCTGGCGTTGAAGTCAATTGGAAGATAGTTCTACTGTGATGTGATGCACGGTCCCATGAGTATTGCCTCGACGACGACCGGCCATGCCTCAATGGAGCACAACGATGAGGCGTTCACCCGTTTCAGACTGTTCTCCGAGCAGTACCTTTGGCCATAAAGCCAGCGCAAGTAGTTGCTGCCAGGTATGTAATTCGACAACGGCAGCACCAAAGCTATTATCTAGTGGGAAGCGGCAGTCTCTTTTGGAAATGAGAGGGTATCTCATCGCACAGTGAGGGTATCTCGTCGTAAAGCATTGATCTCGCTTGCTGCTACCGAATGGCTTTCCAGCGTTGATAAGTACTCCATGGCGAAGAGGATTTGCATTGTCCAGTGGCTTTCGCTCAGAAGACCAGTGCCTAGCCTTGCGACATGAGGGTAGCGGATCAGCACGAGTCAGGTGCCGCACCAAGGCCACTCAGCTGGCTCCAGTCACTCTTCACTGTCATTATTCGTCGCCCGCCAATATCACGCGCTCAGCAACCGACGGACCAATTCTCCCAGGCCACTCGCTGGGGATTTCTTCAAGCACGGCCTATCGTACTCGGAAGATGTCAGCATGGTATGGGATAGAATTTCGAGTGGGATTTTGGGTTCCGAGGTGCATCCCACGCCTCGAGATAGAGGAATTCACTAATTAATTTACTAAATGAAAGTAGAAATTCCGGTCGAGAAGCACTAAGAGTTGGGATTTAATCCCATTGGGCGATGGAGGACGATGGCTGCCGCAACTGACAGGGCTGGACAACCAGTCAAGCGTAGCCGGACTTCGAGGCTTTCCCGTTGATCATCTTTGTTAGATCTTCAAGGGCTAGAGCCCTTTCAGCCGGGGAAGGCGTTGCTCGCACCTCTTTCTGTTTGTACTACGGAGGAATTCCTGTCATGCTGATAATCTAATTGAGATTTGACTTTATTGAGTCCCGCAGTCTACCATGGTTGTTGTCTGTTGACTTTCCATTGTTGTGCCTTGACAGACGGCTATTCCGGACGGATGATCTCGATGGGAAAAATGGCAAAAGGGAAGGACCGGAAGGGAGCACTAAAGTCGTCGAGGCATAACGCCACAGAAGAGTACCTACTACTAGTAACTAGTACTATTAAGTAAGGGAAGGAAACAGCGAGAAGAATGGTTCCGTCCGCACCGCCAATCCGCAGCGCCGTGCCCGCCGCAAGCCCCGCTGTTAGAAAAGAAAGTCAAAATGCCCCAAAATTCAAAATCCAGAAAATTCAAAATTCAAAATGCAAAGATGGGAAAACCCCAAGTGCCCCACGACCAACCGATTTTTAGTAAGCGGCACAGGCCTCGATTATTACCCGCCTTCAAAGAAAGCACGACCCATGGAAACTGCTACTTAGGCCATGTAGCTCCCCTCCATTGACACCTCTAGTCCTCCACCCTATATCCACCAACGGCTGTACCGTACTTCTACCCTTCCACAGCAGCATGCGTATCCTCATCGTGACGGCCGTTTGAGGCTCATCCACGCATTTTGCACACTACAGTCTTTGTGGCAGGTAGCCTTCTCCCATGCAAGATTACCCTACTGCGCCTTTTATACCCTGCCTATGCGCGCATACTGACCAGCATCGCAGGTACCATCTTGGACGAATTATCTGCACCCGCCCTGACATGCTGCAACTCCCCGTACACAACCGTTCACAGATATCAATGCCGAGGAACTCTCCTTCTGCTTCTGTCATCGGCCTGGATGCTTCAGTTGTCGAGTCCTTGACTGCATGCTGATATCGTGGGACAACGTTGTGGGCTTTTCCAAGGACTCGATGCTCGCTCCCATTTACTGTAACAACATGCACGACTCTTTCGCCGACATCAAGATGGAGCACCATTACAGTCTACACCAGGATCACGACTTTGGGGGAGGTCATGTCCTCGATATCGCCGAGGACCACTCCCCGCACCACTCACCCCCGAATGACTACGATGACTTTGTCTTCTCCGCCGCTACACACGTACAGATGGGTCCAATGTATAATCGACCGATGCAACCTGCATTTCCGAGTCCGCAGCCTCTACAGTCGCTCGTTACCATGACACAATGGCCCAGTCAGATCACGAACCCCTCAGAACATAGCAGCCCTCCAGCGCCTATACCGTTACATAGACCGATACTGCCGCTCTCGAAAACCTCACCTGTTCCCACACTCACTCCGGCTCCAGCACCGAGCAAACCATCACATCCGACATCCACTTCGAGAAGGACATTGACGGATAGCGATCGCCGGCGGATGTGCGAATATCATAGCGAGAATCCTAACGTCAAGCAGACAGAAATTGGTGGTGAGACTGGCATACCCTTGCATTTGAGAAGCACTCGCTGACAGTAGCAATTAGCTATGTTTGGCGTTGAGCGGAGGTTTGTATCCACGTATGATTCTACAACGAACAACCAAGACTGATTTTCTCATCAAGTACTGTGTCAAAAGTTCTGCGAAACAAAGAGAAGTATCTTCTTCCAGAAGAAGGTAGCCGATCGCCAATAAGAAGGTCTAAAAGTAAATTCCCAGATATCGAGCGAACGCTGTCACAGTGGGCGAAAAATCGTCTCAGCCAAGGGCTACCGCTTGACGACAACATCATCAGGGACCAAGCCAGGATTTTTGCAACCACGGTTGGCAGCACTGAATGTCACAACAGAGTCAATGATCTTGCGTGGTTAGAGCATTTCAAGACGAAGAATCATCTTCCTGGCGCAAAGTCTCCTAAAGAGGAGCACGATGAATCGAAGTCTGGATCGGAAACACCCAACGGCATCTCACCCATCGGGTGGGATGGTCTACCCATCAGCTCGCCCAAGGACGATTTGAAGACCCACAGCCCTGATAGCTATATGGATGGCTCGGGCTACGGACACGCACACGCACACTCACAAAGCACAGCGTCTTTGAATAGCTGTTTCTCCGACATCTCTACCTTCTCGAGTGAATTCAGGAGTCCTACCTCACCCTTTTTTTCACCAATGTCAAGTTGCGGCCATAGCCCATCCTTACCGGCTTCCAAAATGGCCCGTCTACCGCCGTTGGCGCCTACAAGCTCTTTACGACGTCGCCAGACCGTACCACTAATCAGCGCGGAAACGACGCCAGACTCAGCGACATCGAAAAATCCACCACACTCGCTCGCCGCTTCATCCCTGGAATCGCCACTGGAAGAAATGGATGTGCTACCACCGAGTGCCACGGAGCCAGCCCGAACCGGAACCACAAACACAAGCCCCGTACTGATGGCACCACCGTCGAGCATCAGCCCCAGCACGGCAAATACCAGTCCCAGCATCGGCAGCGTGTCGCCTTCCTCGGCGCCTTCCCAAGACGAAGCACGCGCGGCGCTGTCCACGCTAATGACGTTCATCAAGCACCAACCCAACGGTGCCGTCGACCCTCACGATTACCTCGTCATGGGCAAATGGATGCACATGCTGAAGCTCGAGACGGGCGAACTGCCGGGCGGCATGCAGGCGATCCCGATGTCTGAACGCGCCGATGGAACGCTCCCGATTGGGAGGAAGCGGAGCGAGCATTCGCTCTCCTGAGAGCTTCGCATTATTACCCTGCATCGACGACGCTTTCCTGCAATCCTTATCATCGATCCGTTCATTTGTTCATTTTTGCCAATCATGGTATCTACGTTTTTTCCTTTCGGCGGATGTGCATAATTCCCATGGAGTTTGAGGGGTCGGAGGTACACATACACACTGGCAGGCCCGGAGTATTGTCCCTTTTTCGTCACATCGATTTCTCTCTGTTTTTTTCTTTTTCCTTTTTTACTTTGGGCAATTACCAGTTCTAGTGGGGTGAATAGGATGTTCGGGTCAGGTGCATCGAATCGGATCGGATCGAGAAGATTGGGCAGAAGCAAAATGGGAGAATTAACCTAGAAATACCCCTAGCCTCACGGCTACATCTGAGCGAGAGAGAGCGAGAGAGTGTGTGTGTGAGAGAGTGAGAGATGGCTTTTGGCGTCGTCCGAGGGTCGATAACATCAGTTGTCACCGGCCCTCGGTCTTTGTTTTTTTTGTGTTTTGTGATTTGTGTTTTTGACAAGGCAGCGGTTATGCATGTTTGGAGCGGCATATTTCTGGATTTTGGTGAATGGGAATTGATCTTCGAAGAGGATTTTGAGAGTCAGAGAAAACAGAAATGTGTATGCATGTAGGCATCTAGTTCGCGCTTTTTCGTTGGAGAGGGGGAAGAAGATGCATGAATGATGTGATGAAGATGAAGAGTTTTGTGCCATTCAGTTCACTGCAATGCTTTGATATGGAATATTTTCTTTGAGTTACTTGTCCGTTTTTATATCGTGTCATCAGAAATATAAGTCCCTTTCATCCCCCCTATATATATACACATACACATCTCTCTCATCCCCCAACCCTCTCCCCCATCAACGCCTCCACCCCCTTCTCCCCCATCTCAGGCACCACCCTCACAACCACCAACTCCACAATCGCATACGCCAGATGCCGATTGAGGTACGCGTCCCCCCACACATCCAGCACCTCCCGCTCGACTTCGCGCGCCCACACGCCCAGGTCCCCACTGCCGAAGAACCTCCTGCAGGCAGCCGGCGGGAGGAGCGAAAGGAGACGGAGGGCGCATTCGTGTTGTATGCGGCTGCGAGCGGGGATCTCCGAAGGAGGAGGAAGGGGAGGAGGAGAGGCGAGGGGGATGGTGTTGTTGGGGAAGAGGGTTTGGCGGGCGAGGGATAGGAGGTGGGGTAGTAGGGTCGGCGGATGCAGAGTGGTGAGGATTAGGTGGTGGAGGTACCTGTTTTTCGATATCAGTTTCACGTATTTGGTCTGTGTGGCCCAGGGGCAATCATGATCTTCTCAGTTCGTGATGCAGGATAGCGAAATGGGAGGATGTGCGACGCACGTCAGTCAGGGCTCTCGTGTTCATGCATTGGCAGCCTTTCTTGTTCTTGAACGGGATTCCCGTTATGAACGAGGAACGAGGAAGGCAAACGCTACGAGGACTAGAAGACGCAAGTGCTGTTTGTGGAAATGAAAATGAAGCAAGCTTTGGGGGATCAGGGTGCTCTGTGAGGGACTCTGTTGGGCAGCCTTGCATCTTTCTTGCTACTATCGAGGAGAGGGTTTTCGAGGCCCCCAACTCCCCATCCATCTCATCGAGGACCATCACATCATTCTAGGCTTTAAGCTCGAAGAAGATGATCCCCAATGCGGTGTGGAGATGTCGATGAGCGGTGGGGAAGGGATAGGGTTATTGCAGGTTAGGGTCCTCTCAAGGGCCGATCCTGCTGATCTCAACGGCAGACCTGGATGATCCGCCCGGCCGCTTTGATCAACGATCGAGGTCTGGACCGGTATCATCGAATTGAGCAGCAAAGAGTTGGAGTCTTGTTCTGAGCCAAGCAAAACATGGAATAACGATGTATAGAATACCAAGAATAAAGTCAAGGAAAGGGGCGTGGCAGGGAAAGCGGTACGAAACAGACGAGGGGGGGGGGCATCCTAGACTTCTTTCAATTGCACCATCGAATTGTGGCTTGACCGACAGAGATGGAAGTGGGAAACGGCCAAAAAGTGGAGGTCATGCAGCATCCTTCCCTAGCGTCATCATCCTGCAGGAATGATAACGGGATAACGGGGCGAGCTTGCAACCCATCCCCGCGGGGCCTAGTCCACGCAGGCCTCGGCAGCCAAGCCTTTAGCGTGATGCGCACTCGCATCCACTTCCAAGTCAGATGACTGAGATCTCATGCGAGGCTAAGGAAGCGAGTGCATGCTAGGAAATGGAGAACGGCATCATTTCTGACCAGTGTCGACGCAGAAGAGACAGTTCGCTTACTTACTGGTCGAGTATGCCGTCTGTAGCTCCTACCTTGAGCATGCCGTGCATCAGGTGGTGGTGGAGTAGTGCCATAGATCCAGAGAGCCAGGGCATGCGCGAGGGGAGATCGAGCAGAACCGACACGAGCGGGAAGATCCTGAAGCTCAGGATTGGACGAGGGGGACGATGGTGTCTGTCCGTCGACTTTTCCATTGGTGAAGATTCGCGTGCTGCTGGAGTCCTGCTCACGGACGCTGACCGCAACGGTTGCGAATAAGCGGTGGTGAAGCCGAGAATGACAAATCGGACCGACATGAATGCCAGGTAGCCGTACTGCAAGACTCGCCAGAATACCGACGAGAGTGTGGATAGACGGTGGTGATGGTCTGCCTTTCCGAGTCTGCTCTTGTCGGCGAGGAGGCCGAATTTCTCGAGTTGACTCCTGCTATCTACATCAATCAGGTCGCCCGCAGCTCTGGGCTCCAATTTCGCTTGGACCACCTCGACGAGCTTGATGATGCTGGCCCATATGAACCAACCTTCGCAAACCTTGCCTCCAATCGAATTACCCAGAATACTCTCCGCAATCACATCGGCAACGAGGGTGCGTAAACATGCATTCTCCAAGTCCTCGGTGGGTAGCAGGACGGCCAAAACGCCCTGTACTAGCAGTTGCCGGTACGCTGCCTCATGATCATTCTGCTCTGTCGCCGTTGCAGCGACTGCAGGGTCGGGTACCGGAGAGAGGGCTGGATGGGGATTCAAGCTGTGGTATATGACTCGGGGATTGGTGGGAAGGAGTGTCTGCGATGCCTGGTGACTGATTCGGTAGACTGTTGTGTACTGTTAGCTTACAATTCTGAAGGGTCAATGTACACTCACTGACAGGTGATGTGACGCTCTATCAGGTCCGGGATCTCATCAAAAATCAAGCCCTCTAGATCCAAGGTCCGCAGTCTGCCTTCCAGCTGTGTCGTGCAATGGGCCACGATCCTTACCACTTCTTCCACAAAGCTCTGGTCAGGCGTGATCTTTCCATACCAGCTCAGGACCAGATCCTTTACGACGATAGCAACGATGGCATATAGTTGAAAGTCGACATCATTGCTGCTCGTCAATGGTGGTAAGAGTTCGCTAATAGGACGAGGATCGGTGGTACCGCTATGGCTTTGCGAACAAAGCACACGGCGAATCAAGGCAACTGTCGCCCTATCTGAGACGTCAGAAGGGATATTTGAGCGGGCCGGTGAAGCTTGACGACTCTTCGATGAATGTCTTGAGGCCTGGGATGGTGTCGAAGTGGAGCTTGCTGCAATGGAGGTGCTGCTGAAGGTTGGCACGGCCTTTGGACGAGGCTGGAGATTGGCTGGGGGTCGCAGGGCAGCCTGCGTCATTATCACACAGGTACAAGCGAGATATCCATGCTGGGTTGTCTATGAGGTCAGCTCAAGGTCTCTAGGGTGAATGCTGTTTGTTGCCGTGGTGTGCGGTACAGATGGAAAGTGCTAAACGGGCCCAAAGAGCGCCAAGAAGCGTCAGCGGAAATGTTCCGTGGTGTCCCACCGTTTCCCGTACTTTAAATGGAGTCGTGGGAACATTTGGCAAAGTAAGCGGTCGTTCATGCCGTCAAAAGAGATGCGCTTTCGGAACAGCTATCTCAAGACAAGGTCGTGTTTCTCTAAGATGACAGGCTTCAGGCTCATTACTATACCCCAAGGGCTTCCATTGCGGCTCTGCAAGTGTCCGTTTCCTTAGGCTTGATTGTCATTAGGGGGATTCAGACTGTTCCGTAACTAGGAACAGATCACTTGTTGTACTGATCCATTTTCCTTGACTCAGTACACGCGGGTGCGCCAGGAAGCTGCACTTCATCCGAGTCTCCCCATCAACTTTTTCGGTAGCGATAAATTAAATGTCACTCCCCATCTAAATCTTCTGTTCTCACTAAGCGCACTCTCCGACTGGATCACTTCGCTCCTATCTCTTGACCCAATCTTCAAGTTGAGAGTCATTTCCATTAACATGGCGACTCAGATCGTCCAGACGGTCATTACCGACATACTCGCGCCAGATCGTGGGATTATGAGAAGCCTTCGGTAACACAGATATATGTGGTCAACAGTTTCTGCTTCCACGTCAGAAAAGCGGCTTCATGGCCTTTGTGAACCAAATCTTACATCTTTGGCCTCTAGCCAGCTCACCATCATGCAACGTTTGATGCTCCTACCGTTACTGGCCTCGGCATACCATGCTACTTATACATGGGCTACGACAGCAGCAGTCACCCCAGCCTCACATATGGCAGCTAACGCTTCCATTGTTATGGCAAGTCCGGTCAATAAAAGTAAGATCGACAGGATCCGCAGGGTATTGGTTACCCGCTACCACGTGAGTGATGTCGGTTTATCCGGATGGTAATTCTCTCCTTTCCTTATGTGCCGAGTGAGACCTGTGAACAGCACCAGAGTCCTTTTTCTCCTCTTCGACTCTCTCGACCCATCAGCCATGTCCGAAACCATTCTTCCAATCTATGAGTACGTTCGAGATCTCAATGGTAGCAGAGGTGACGGCCTGCTCCCTGCAGAAGAGGATCCATTCATATACAACAAAGGTCGTGGAGCATATACCGAGGTCAGCTGGTAGCCAGTCGCTAAGCTGGGGGCTCCTCGAAGGCGCTATCGTGGGGATGTACAACGCTCTATCCTTGAGAGGCAAACATAGGACGCTTAGTTTCACGCTCTGGGATGCGCGTACTGGCATGGTCGGGCTTGGAAATTTATCCGCAGAAAAATCTCCTTAGCTTTGAACACGACAGCGACTATTCAATGCAATCTCGTGTCCTAAGCTTTTCATCGAGCCAGCTCAGCATGACGGAAGTACCGAAGAGAGCCGTGTTAGTCAAGACTTGCGAGATCTCTGATCCGGCGCTTTGCTGATAGATCTTTTGCAACAAGATACTACGGAATTAGTCGAGGCGGCTCAAGCAAAGCACTTGCTTCCTGTGCAAGTAATATGGTAATGCAAAGCACAGCGTGTCATGCTCGTAAACCAAGGACTAAACGTGGACTACATTTGCGGCTATCAATCGAGTAGAATGCATTCGGAATGCGAGTGCACATAGAGGACTCGTCGAAGCGTACTCTTAATCTTTGGCTCATGTAATTAACGGTGATTCTCAGGTCAGCTGTAGAGAGACAGCACCGATGTGCTCGCAGTAATACGTGGTGGCGAATGGGCATTTATGCAGCGAAGCATCCGAGAAGGAACTATTCAAGTCATACTCCGTACAGAACATTCAGTTGAACGGCACAACGGTTGTCCTACGTTGATACTGGTGGCCGACCAGCTGGCTACTAAGCCCTTTCGGGCTAGAAGATCTGACTCCACAGCGCAAGGTTCCGCTCCCAAGTTCATAATCCCTGTTCATATCTAAGTACCTATGGCTTAGATATCAAATTGTTTCCTCTTAATATCTACTATCTGCTGTATCAAAATATGGTAACTGATCCTTCATTGGAATTAATGTTTCTCAATTTTTCACTTCCAGCTACTTTTAGGTCTGTTAGGAGTACATGGAATATTTATCTAAGATCTCTAAATATTGACTCGTGTGGTTATGGGCTTTCCATATTATTTTGTCGCCCTGGATGGGGAGCAGGAATCGCGTCGTCGAGAACTTCTTGATCGTTATGCACAATCTTCCCAGCTCTCTATACTTCTTCTTCCCTTGATTTATCAACTGTCTTACGGCCTTTGGTTGCTGGTAGGGAGATCAAAGAGTCAACGTGAATTTCAGCCTGGAAAACAATATCAAAGTCCCATAGTGTCAAATCGAATATCGCCTGCGAAGACCCTGCCGAGCAGCTCCTGGCATCGTGTACGTTGGGCATTGAACGAGGAGTTCGTTGAAGGATGGGGAACCAGACAGGAGTGGCTAATTGCTACACTCTGGACTGGATGGCTTCTCGTGCTTACGGTAAAGGATACTGGAGACGGTAAGTAGCAGCGCAACCACAGCGCTGTCCATAATGCTGCGTGATTGTGGCTGCATTCTTCATAGAAGAAGTGTTCTGATCTGCTTCTCATGATGCTGCTTTTCGATGATCTTGGGACCTTTCAATCCTTCGTATATCACGATTACGACGAATGTCTTTTACGCTTCATGGGCAAATCAACAGTGAAGAGCGTATACTAATCAATCACTAGACTACCTCCATCTGACAAAACGATTCGGGATAATCGCCGCGTCGCAACTCCCACTGCACTACCTCCTCGCCTTGAAAACCTGGTCACCAATTCAATACCTCACACGCCTGTCCCACGAAGAATTGAATCCCTACCACCGCCACCTCGGCCGTATAATCATTACATTCTTCTCGCTCCACGCCTCGATGTACTTGAACTTTTATGTTCAGAAAGGTCTCTTACTGAAACGTATCCGCGATTGGGACGTGAGATTAGGTCTTACGGCCATTACCATTGCCCTTGTCATAGGCACGTCTGCCATGGCGAAAATCCGAACGTGGAATTATAGAGTCTTCTATTACCTCCACGTAGTGCTTTCCCTTTCCCTATTACCGGTCCTCTACCTCCATGTCTCCCATTTGCGCATCTACATACTCGAAGCAGGCGCCGTGTACGTTCTTAACAATGTCTCGCGGGAAAGCTCCCGAGCCACAGCCGACGCAACAATAGAACTTCTCCCACAAACAAACCTCCTCTCCATCAAAACCCCCCTAACCGACATCCTATCCTCAAAAACATACACACCAGGCCAACACGTTTACCTCGGTTTTCCCACACTGCCCCCAAAGTTGCGGATCAACCCCTTTTCGATCGCCAATCCCCACCCAACCAGCGACAACAGAATCCACCTCATCGCCCGCACCCTCTCCGGCACAACAGCCAAGCTATCCCATCTAGCAAAACAACCTCAGCCGGTCCCCTTAACCATAGAAGGTCCCTACGGCTCCGCACGCCACTTCCCAAAACTCGACACCTACGACCGCATCCTCCTCGTCGCAGGCGGCGTTGGCGCCACTTTCACGCTCCCAATCTACATCGATCTACTACAGCGCGCGACGCCAGGCAAGCGAGTCCCACCGGTGCGATTCATATGGACTGTTCGCGACGGGTATGATGCGCAATGGGGTATTGATCAATTACGTGCTCAGCTGGGAAAGCTGCCGGAGTTGGAACTGTATGTTTCGCGCACGGAGGCTGAAATGCAGGATGGTGTCATGCGAAGAGAGGAGGCCGATCAGACGATTGAGCTTCGGCAACAAGAGCAGTCCCAGGATCGAACAAAGGGTGTCGATGCTGACCTTGAAAATGTGGCAAAGGAAGGGCGCCCAGATCTCAAAACTATTGTTGATGAGATCTTCCAAGTCAATGCCAATGAGAGAGTTGCAGTACTCGTGTGTGGACCAACCGGCATGGGAAAGAGTCTCAGGAGAGAAGTCGGACGGTGGGTTGCAAGAGGGCGAGACGTGTTCTGGCACACGGAGGAGTTTGGATGGTAATATTTGCAATGATATTCCCTTCCCCCAACAAAGCTTGGATATCCTAACAAATACTTTCATCTTGACCGAAAAAAGACATGCGCTACCACCCCCCCTCTACCACACACAGGCCTTCCCATATCCTAAAAGCAACGACCCACCAGCTACCCATAATCCCTCACCCCACAAGCATACACAACTCCAACACCCCATCACCAACCTCCCAACCACTCCCAATATCAAGAGCCACCCCCTCCCTATCCATCTCCATTCTATACGCCCCGTGTCCATAAGCCAACAACCCCCGAGCCTCGTAATGGTCTTAATTGCTAAGATACAGCTGCATAACCCTATCTCCACTCCACATCCAACAATGCAGCAAGGGGTAGATCCACGAACCAATTTTTCATTCATATCGTACGCCCGTTGTGGGAGACACTGTAGACAATGATATTTGATTAGATATCAAAATACAGCACCGGCGACAGTGCTTCTCGGTCGGTCGCTTGTGATATGATGCGTTATGAACCAACAACATGGATTGTGTAAGGTAATGAGTAGGTGGGCGAATGAACGGAACGGGACAGGAAAGATGGTTGCACGCTGTCTTGGGTTCTGTGGCGTTTACTCGGTACGAATCTAAATGTTTGAGGACGAACATCGTGACGCAGGTAAAGTACCTTCTTAGTGAAGGAGAGGATAGAAACGTAGTAGCGCATTTTTGAAACGTCGTGCTAGGAAATTCAATGGGGACATACACCATTTATTTTCTTTAGAGAAAAATGAAGGATGGAATGAATGAAAGAAAGAAAGCAATTATTCCCCTTTAAAGTAGATATACTTACGGTTTTTATACCCGAACATACCTTACTGTTAGTAGTCTATCATAGGTAGGCGTAAATGACAGATTGCATCACCATACAATATAGGATCGATATCTAAATACCATATATACCAGGGAATATGGTGGAGCGATAGCTGCCGTCCATGGCTCCTGAAGGAGAGTGGAGTTTTCATTCTTGTCAGATAGATTGTTTTTAGAGAGGGGGATATGTTGTATGGTGCCAAGAGTGAGGGGGTGTGGATGATGGTCATGATGGATTTCGCATTTGGGGGAGAAGTGGGATATGTAGGGGGTTATGATGGAGGAGCGAGCTTGAGGCTGGAGGACCTTGGATGAACGAGGAGTGGAGAAGTGGTTGGTGTAGGATGGAATGGGATGTTTGGCGCTTGGGTTTGTTTTAGGCAGGGGAGGATAAGAACTGACATGATCGAGTTCTTGTATTCCATGCCTTTTATGTAATATCCGAATTAGTTGTGATTATGTTTCAGCCTCATGCCGATTTGTCCAGATCTGGCACAGAAAGCCTAGTTCAACAACCATATTGAGGTTGATCACACTATTGTCCAAAGCCTCAATAGAGCTTCTTGACTAATGAAGCGAGCCTCGGAGCCCTCGCTTGCCGCTCTTGTTGCCCTCTCTGTTGCTTTTGCCGATGCTGTTCTGCTTTCATGTAAAAGATGCTTCCGTCGTAGATCCCGCGGATATCTTCTTTTCGCATTATTCCGTCTTCGGGCCAGATGAAAAGGTATGTTGCAACCCCTGATGATGAAGCAAAGTCAGTAAGTATGCAAATCAACGGAAAAGTTGAAAGGACAATAAGTGCACGGAGTTCTTGTCGGGAGGGTACGTACACTCAAGAAAGGTAGCACTCCATCCAAAGAAATCAAAAACCATCCGCTGTCCCTTCCAAAACCTCAAAAGATCCCATATGTCCAGCCCGCCTTTGTTGCCCTTATCGTACTTGGCAAAGATGTCCTCGAAGTTTTGCGGCTTGAATCGCCCCTCATTATCGTACGTCATGGAGTCGCTCCCATGCTTGTCTTTGTACACGCGGTCGAGCCAGATGCGGAAGAATGGGTCAGGCAGAAAGGTGGGAGCGGTCGGATACGAGAGATTGACGTTGATGATGAAGGCGGCAATGGCAGCGAGGGGCGGGGACCAACCGAAGTCTCGGCAGCCGCGGTAGGTGTCTCCAGGCCAGATGATTCCATCGTGATCGGGATCCCAGTAATCGCAGTGCTGCTGGACGACGGTCTGGTGCTGGTGCGTCGTTGCCCAGTGGCCCTCTAAGGTTCCATGCGGTTTCTCCTGAGACGCGGCGATGGTTGCTCTTGCCGTGCCTGCGTTCTTCAGATGCGAGTCTGGGGGCGGTACCCATGGCTTTCGCTCTTCGGTCACAGGGGATGGGTGAATGTACGTCTTAAAGGGCCCTGACTTAGCCGTGTAAGGATCTGTGCTTCCTGCTGCTGAGCCATCGCTCGACAGACCATCGATTAGAGGAAGATTCACGTTATCCAACTGGTTCGCCATTGTTGGAGGTGTTGAGGTGACTTGGAAGAATAGTAAATGTGAAGAATGTTAGGGATGGTCTTATGATAACATGCATCAGCCATTGATAAGTGGAGCTCGCAGTTGGGATGAGGTCATGGTAATTGTGGATTTACACATGCGGGCTGCAGCGGATAGAACGAGACGTTGCGCAATAACATAATCATGACAAGAGGGAGATTTATCGAATGAAGTGAGCATGAGTGAAGGCACGATAGCTCCCATCATGTATGTATTGGAGGTATGAAAGACTTTGGGACCGCATTCAAAAGAGCAAGTCAACAAGCGTAGTTCGGAAGTGGGGAGCAATGGCGCTAGAATAGAACAGTAGTTCTACTAGTACTAGAATATTCTAGTGTTTAGAGCGAATCACGTACATCCAGCAGGGCTTTTGCTCTCGTGTCATAAACCATCGAGCTTGGGTCCTACAATATCATTCTACTCCGTAGTATGAGTCTTGACCCTTTGATGCCTACCAGGCACGTGACAGCGTGCAAGCTTGGTGTTTTGGTGCCTGGAAATTTGGCCGATCTCAGGGCATGCTGCCTGGACCCCCGCGCGCTGGGCCGCCTTAGATGCAGAAGCTGAAGGAGCTGGCTAGGCTGGGGAGTGCATAAGTATTGAGAAACCTCTCACCGCTCATAACAGAATCAATTGAATCGCTACCTTGTCGACAGAGCTGAATCCCTTCCTTTTCAACGTTGAGAAAGAATCTCTAGACACGATGCCTCCAAAACGCAAGAATACTGGCAAACAGGCCGGTAACAACAAGACTAAGCAATCAAAGCAGGACGGCCAGAAAGCTGTATCCCATGATCTTAATGTGCCGATTGATGAAGGCTTCAATCTATCTGCCAAAGTATATATTGATGACGATGGTGTCATCTTTGATGCCTCCCTGAACCAGACCAACATCGGCGACAACAACAACAAAGTTTACCCTCTCCGATTCCTTATTCAGCGTACTCTAGCTGAAATTTCTGTAGTTCTACAGACTGCAGCTTCTCTACGACGAAAAGAAAGACGAATATTACGCGCACACACGATGGGGTAAGGCACCTCTTTGCATTATCTGCCCAAGAATTCCGAGACAATTGTATAGAATATGCCCCCATTGTCGACCTTACTAGCCTATCTCTTCTGCCACTTGGTTCCTAACGGAAGAATGTCACTCTCGTTAGCAATTTATTCCTGTCCTTATCGAGACTGCGATTTGGGGAGTAGTCCTGTTGTCGAGCGATTCGTTATCCATCTTTCGTTCGTCTTTCCAGAGGATCCGCGCCTGTTACATCCATTCCTGCACCGAAGCGAAATCTCATAGCTCAGTCCCATTACGAGATCGGACTATACTGAATCTTGGATCTGTGTAGGCCGTGTGGGTGAGTTCGGTCAAACCAAGACTATGGGCCCAAGCTCTCTAGACGACGCCCTGAAAGACTTTAACAAAAAGTTCAAGGACAAGTCAGGCCATAAATGGGAGGAAAGGTCCGAGCCCGCGAAGAAGGGTAAATACACCTTCCTCGAGAGGAATTACGAGGACGATGAAGACGACGAGAGCGGTACCGCGGACCAAGCCAAGAAGGAAGACGAAGACGAAGACGAGAAGCCAATAGTTGAGAGCAAACTACCAAAACAAACGCAACGACTGATGGAGCTGATCTTCAATCAAAATCATTTCAATGCCGTTCTTGAGCAAATTGGATACAATGCTAACAAATTGCCATTGGGGAAGCTCTCCAAGGCCACCTTGAAGCAGGGCTTTGAGCATTTGCATGAGCTTGCCAGTCTAATCAAACATCCGACTTTGGCTAAGAATAAATATGATACTTCGCAGGAAGAGGTAAGTGTTCAACACCTCTTTCTTCAGACCTTGACCTCTGCATTCACCTTGCTAAGACCAACACTATAAGAATTCCATTAGTCGTTACTTGCTTTAGATCAAATCCCTGCCATTTTCTTGCATCACACTATATGGCCCCTTCGATGTCACACAGCTTCTACGTTCACCTTCCTTCATTGCAATTCTTTTCCTAAGCCAATCCTTGAGGAATCGTGTCATAGCCTATTCTCGTTTATCCAATCTCCTGGAATATCCTGGGTCGCTATGCGACCTTCGTCTGCTAATCGTCCACGAACACAGGCAATCGAAGATTTCTCAAACAAATACTACTCCACCATCCCCCACGAATTCGGTCGCAACCGCCCACCCGCCATCAACGATAACGAGATCCTGCGCAAGGAAACCTCCATGCTCGACACCCTAACTGACATGGAAGTCGCAAACACAATCATGAAAGCCAGCGGCTCCGACAAAGAAAAAGACGCCGAAAGTGTCAGCATCCTCGACAAACGCTTCCAAGATCTCGGCATGGAAGAAATGACCCCTCTCGATCACGATTCCTCCGAGTATAGAGCTCTGGCAGATTACCTCATCAAGTCCTCCGGCACGAGCCACGGAATCAAATACAGACTGGAAGACATCTTCCGCATCGACCGCTCCGGCGAAGCCGATCGCTTTGAGAAATCCGAATTCGCCAAACTCAAGAAATCCGACAAACGCCTCCTCTGGCACGGCTCCCGCACCACCAATTATGGAGGAATCCTCTCTCAAGGCCTCCGTATCGCCCCTCCCGAAGCCCCTGTCAACGGCTACGCCTTCGGAAAAGGCGTCTACCTCGCCGACGTGTCCAGCAAATCGGCCCAGTACTGCCAACCCGCCATGAGCGGCGGGACTGGTCTGCTGCTTCTCATCGAAGCGGAGCTCGGGAAGCCGATGTATGAGATCCCGACCGGGAACCCGAATGCGGAGGAGGAGGCGAAGAAGCATGGTGCGTATTCGACGCTGGGAGTGGGACGCACGGCGCCGCAGGGGTGGATGGATGGGAAGGCTATTCATGAGAGTTTGGAGGGGGTGAGTATTCCGGATCCGAGTATGGGGCTGGGGGATAATAAGAAGGCGAATGCGAATGGGTATCTGATGTATAATGAGTACATCTGCTACAATGTCGCACAGATGCATCTGAGGTATCTTTTCAGGGTTGGGATGTGAGTGAAGTCCCAGTACCCAGGGGTATTTCTTACTGGTGATGAAGGCGGGAAAAAAAAGCAGATAGATCGGCGCATAGCGAATGTCAAGATATATTATTGTTCTTCGAATGGGAATATGCTGTGATGATGCGATATGAAGGGATAAAAGTACAATTGAATTTTTGTATGCCATCTATGCAAGCCAGTCCAGTTCTCAAGCATTCAGTTGATCTTGACGGCGGTCTAAAAAGAAAAGACAATTCCCTCACACCCATTCATTCGTCTTTCAAAATCCACCATTCACTATCGAAACGGTACCTTATACCCCAAGTATCACCATCACCACCACGATCTCCACCCACCCACATCCGTCAAGTCAGTCGACCGCCCTCCCCCCTCAAGCTATCCATAACTCGCCCGCTCGCACCAACCATCTATTGCTCAGTCTGGAAGTAATTGAGCAAGATCGACCGCTCCTGCGACTCCTCGCCCCAATCCCTCACCACGACGCACGAGCAATTGACGACCTTTCTCGCATTGCCTTCGCGGTCAAGCACACCTATATAGCACACAGGGCAGAGATTAGCAAAATATCCTCATACTCCTTCCCTCCTTTCCCCCAAACCCCATCATCCCCATCCCAAACAAGAGCAGAAGAAGAAAAACACAAAAAGAAAGAAAAGACTCACACAACCCAGCCCACTCCCCCAACATCTTCCCATCCGGCACCTTGATCAACGGAATCCCATGCTCCCCACACAACGCCACAACAAGCTTCTTATACGCCTCCTCCTCGCACCCTTCGTTCAACACGCACATATGCGCCTGACGTCGATCCAGCGCCTTGCTCGCCTCCCGCAATCCGCGCGCCAGGCCATCGTGGATGAGTGCGAGTTTGAGCACGCCTTTCAGGGCTTCGAGGACGGACATTTGACTGCTGCCGCCGCCGCTGTTGGCGGCATTGCCGGCGGGGGCGTCGGTGGGGGCGGAGGGGTCGTCGGCGGGGGTGGGGGAGGTGGGCTCTTCTCCGTCCGACTGGGGGTGAGGAGGAGGGTGTTAGATGGGGGTTAGGTGATGAGAAGGGGGAGGGGGAAAGGGAGGGGGGAGGGTACCATCTTGACTGAGTGTGTGGTGTGTCAGTGTGGGTTGTCGGATATCCTCAAAGAGCGTCGTTGTTGTGGTAAACGTAGATGTTTGGAGATGTCTCGAGGTAGATTTTCCAGGTCGTGTGCGCCAAGGCGCTTCGCTTAATTTTCAATACGGACGCGCTAGTGGGATACAGGGGGGACTTCTAAGTTGCGTGTTTCAGGATTGAATGTAATTATTTATTCAATCCTCAAGAGTGATGGCTGAGGTTGAGCGTAGGACCGTGAACCGCTGATGCTACCTAACATTGAGTCGTGGCCCATATCAAAAGCACCACCCTACTCGCAAGACGCTGTCGATGAGTACCAAAATCAAGACCCGACCATGGGAATCACTTTACTGCATCTCGACTTCCATCTCACGTTTCACACTTGAGGAGCTTCTTGGGGTCTCGTCCCCCTTGCCTTTGTTGATCCCCAGCCCTCCCAGTCCAGCTGCCAGCGCAGCGAGACCGGAGGTGTCTCCGTTGAGCAAAGCATGACCAGGTGCTCCAGCTCCTACCGCGTCATGAGCGGTCTCTACGCCAGTGAGTACGCTGTTCTCAGCATATGGGTCGGCATCATTGCCCTGAGCCTGTGCCCGAGTTGGCCCGTTCATCTCCGCGCTAGTACGTCCAAAAAGCTCATTCCACCATCTGAGTGGGCCACTTCCCGGTAAAACAAGTCGTTCCTTACCTCGGACGTTATCGTCAATTGCGTCGTCGTATTGATCGTTGATAAATTGCTCCCTTCGGGAAATGAAGTACTCCCAGACACTCCGGGTCTTCTCGCTCACACGGGCTTCAACTCGCTCTCTTTCATTATTGTAAAGAAATGTGCCGTATTGGCAAGAGTACAGGTGGTAAAGTAGACGTCGAAGGAAGCGTTCATTAAACTCAAACCGATTAGGATGCTGGTACAATAATTGATAGGTTGCATCTAGGAATTGGTGAAAGACTGGACTGGTTTCCTTGACTTTGGTGGTGCTCTTATCGTTTGCGGTTCCCTTGCCAGAGGTCGGCGCTTTCTTCGAGGTTGGAGACCCCATATCGTAAGGTTGCATTTCCCCGTCCGAATCGACGAATGAGTCCCTACTCTTGTTATCTTTGTTAAAAAAGCCTTTAGCGCTCAGTAGAGCGCTTTCGAGTGCTTGTCCGGCTCCGCTATTCTGCCCAACGAGACTTGGCTTGTTATTGTTATCCCCTCCAATCCGTTCGTTCTCTATATTGAACCATTTTTCGCTAGACAAATACCCAGAGCGATGGTTGAACTGGTGGCCAAACGAGAGCCAGTCCTTTTCAACCAGCACAATGAAGCCCTCAATGGTACGGTAGTAAGGATCAAGACAAAGCTGACTTAATGCGCTGAGCTGGCTAGTTCGGTCCCATCCATCAGAGCAGTGTATCAAAACATGCGAATGCTGAAGGGCGACCTGTCTAGCGATGATGCCTGCCCCATCGAGGAGCCCACCAATATGTTTGAGCCACTTGCTACTCGCAAGAGCTTCTCTGTTCGGCGCTAAGGGCGTAACATCCGACTCTTTCAAGGTCTCTATGACTTTGTTCAAAGAGTCCCTCATCACATGGATGTTGTCGATCCCTAGATAGATTTTGGTTGCGAAGCGGTAGTTGTCCATATTCTCTGAGCCCAAGCCCACAGCTTGCATCGCTAACGCATTCACCGTTGGCCGAGCATCCACTATGAGATTGTGTTGCTGCGCACCATACACTCGTGGCTCTTCCGGCTTGTCGTCGCTCCCGGTTTGGGATATCATCTCGTCCTCAAGAGTTTCTGCGTCTGTGAGAATGGGCTCTGGAGGCGCGAATTCGCTTTCGTGGGATCGCATCGATTGCGGGCTTCGAGGCCTGGAAGGTGGCTCGGAAGCCTGGGGGTCTGAATGCGAAGTCGAGAAAATAGCCAGCAAGAGCTTTTCATCTTGTATGCTTCGATTGCCTTTGATGCCCACCAGCGGCTGAGCACAGCGGGTGATGGAACAATTGTTGACTGGGTGTAAATATGTCAGGACCGGTAGTCGTACCCGTGAACGATATTTGCCTGCATAGTTCAGGGTATTGTCGGATATTGCTGAGGGTACGGGTAGCAGAGCAGGGTACGTAGGTGAAAACTGCAGCGTCGATGAGCTGTAGCTCAAAATTTTCACAGTCGCGCAAGCTCACCCCATAATCTGTATTGACCCTCGATATTCTCCAACCTTTATCTGTGCCCTTCTCGGTAATGCCAAGTCTCTTCCACTCTCGCTTCGCATCGTAGATCGCCCATCCATTTACTTCTTTCTCGGGATTTTGTGGCTGGTAGCTGAATGCGTATAGCTTCTCAACCCTTCCTAGCTTACAGGTCCATGCTTTGATGCTATCGTACACATCCCGGGCCTTCTTCTCGTCAACAAAACAAAAACAAACGAATGTAAAGTCTCTGCAGCGCAGCCGTATCGATGAGGGGAGGTGAGAAGCCGGAGGCGTTGGTCGCAAAGTACAAGTCTGTATGATGGGATAGGTGATCCATAGTTCTCGAGGGCGGACCTTAGGATCTTCGGTGTGTGATGGTGGGGTATGGCAGAATATGAGATGGTGGGGGGTCAGATGTAGGGTTCCCTCGACTTGTTCACCTCTTCGGACGAGCTTAACTTCATCTACCTAGACATGATCAGCAAATGTTACTTTGAGGTTGACAGGAGCAGATCCACCTTAGCAATGCGTGTTCGCTCCATCTTCAGGCCATCGTCTGCTCATTGCATGGGGTAGAGGCGGAAGTACTATTGTGATTAGGTACAGCAATGCAGGAGATAGCACTTATGAGCGTTGAACTTTACAAGAGATACTGATAGCTCTATGGAACGAAGAGGCAGCAAATCAGAGTACCAGCTTGATGGTGTTCTTCATGGACACTAAAGCCAAGAATATTACTAGCGCCATCTTATCGTACGAAGCGATGCCAAGTCCCACAACTCCCACTCTTGGCCCCGCTACCTGTAATATCGAAACACATCCTCCCTGACCGCGCTTCGTTGTAATACCCACGTCGTGGGATAATCGCAATCATGGCTACTGCCGGAGCAACCAACATTTCGAAGCGCAGGAAGTTCGTCGCCGACGGTGTCTTCTATGCGGAACTGAACGAATTCTTCCAGCGCGAGCTGGCCGAAGAGGGATATTCTGGTGTTGAAGTCCGCGTAACACCCACGGTGACCGACATCAGTACGCTGCCTCAATATCAGCTCTTTATCATTATACTGACCAATGGTTTAGTCATTCGCGCGACACATACCCAAGAAGTCCTTGGTGAGCAGGGGCGCCGTATCCGCGAGCTCACCTCGCTCATCCAAAAACGCTTCAAATTCCCCGAAAACTCGGTCTCTCTTTATGCCGCCAAAGTCCAAAACCGAGGTCTTTCTGCCGTCGCTCAGTGCGAATCTCTCCGCTACAAGTTGCTCAATGGTCTGGCTGTGAGGAGGGCTTGTTATGGTGTGCTGAGGTTTATCATGGAAAGTGGAGCCAAGGGGTGCGAGGTTGTCGTATCCGGGAAACTGAGAGCTGCCCGTGCGAAGAGCATGAAGTTCACTGTGCGACTGATGGAGATACGTTCCCAGATACACATGCTGATATAGATATAGGACGGTTTCATGATCCATTCTGGTCAACCCGCCAAAGACTTTATCGACTCAGCTACCCGTCACGTCCTTCTCCGTCAAGGTGTTCTTGGCATCAAAGTCAAGATCATGCGCGGCTCCGACCCAGAGGGCAAGACCGGTCCTCTAAAATCATTACCAGACTCCGTCACTGTCATTGAGCCGAAGGAGGAGCAGACTGTCGTGCAGCCCATGAGCCAGGATTATGGTGCAAAGGCAGTAGCAGCTCAACAAGCGGCCGAGCAGCAGAGAATGGAGGAGCAGCAGACGCAGGGTGGTGAGAAGGGCGAGGAAGACTACGGCCAGGAGTAAGGTGGTCTGGGGAGACGTGGCAGAGGATTGTGTCAATCTTGTACTTGATGCTGGAGCTTAGTCAATCAACTGAAATTTACAAATGCCAAAATTGTGCCACCAGCGAGTAATCATTCCAGCGTATCGACTGCTTTCGACTCCATAAACGAATGCTATCCCCACTCTCCAATCCAGAAGAAAAAAGCGACAGATCATATAATTTGAATTAGATCTGAGGTCTTCCAAACGGACCAAACACCACTCATCAATCTAGAAGCATATCAATCTTTCTTAATTGTTCTACAAAATCATGACTAAATTCATAAGCAACACGAAAAGCATTAGGGAAAGTGGTAAGATGGGTATTCCAATCATATTATATCTTCAGTCATAGCACCTGAAAACCATACATACTAGTGCCTGACTCTAGTCTGTACTAATGAACTGTACAGCTTCGTGGTTTAGCAGCTGAGGTCAGACATGGCCGAGGATCATTATCTTTCTTATCTTTAGCAACAGATGTGAAACGAATCTGTATAGCTCTCAGCAGCGCCGAACGATTTCCATCAGACACTGCCAATGACAGTATTACTACAATTGTCAGACGATGCGACCCAAGGAGAGCCACGGAACAACAGTCAAATGATTTATGTAGGTATCTTACGAATGCGTCTAGACACCCTCGAACCCTGAAATTAAGCAGTGATGCTACCACTACCGCAGAAAGTAAGGTTACCTACACGAGTATCCTGCCTACGGCGATGTCACCATTGCCTCTCCCCCGCCACCTATACTTTGTGCTGCCGTAGTCGCAAAATACCTCACGTCCACGTCGTCATCCCGCTGCAGCTTTTCCAGGTTGGGTATGATTTTTTGTTGGATAAGATGCTGGCCAGCAGATGATGGAGGCATCGAGTGACCGGACTTTTCGAGGTCTAGAATGGTTCCTTCGGAAGGTAGTCGCTTTAAGATGTCAATGAGGATGGTGTAGGATTTCGCAACGTTGAAGCGGATATTAGGGATGTCGTCTGTTACTAATTTGTCCATCATTGGCAAGATCGCCTTCTCTATCACTTCAAGATTTATGGCTGGTGCAAGTGTCTGCAGGAGTATATTAGCCTTTATCAAACGGCTTACAGATGTTTACAACATACCGAGATGGCGAAACATGTAGTCATCCGGTAGAGGTAATTCGGGTGTTTGCCCATCACTGTAACTTTGGGAATGATTGCTTCACTAGCCCATTCAACACCAAACACTTCAGTGAGCTTCTTCAAATTTTTAGTGGCAGCTTCTCGTATTGAAAAGACCGTGTCACCAAGCCAACTCATACAGAGCGTACTGAGTTTATCGTCGAAGAACTGTACACCTAGCTGACCAGCGAGCAGTGGAATGTATTCGATGATGGCCAACCGAACGCGCCACTGCTTGTCCTCTGCCAGCTGTACTATGGCTGGGAGAAGAGACTCAGAAAGTCGCTCGATGCCAATTACTATTATGTGTTAGGGGCCTAAGGTTCTGGCAGTCGCACCAGGAGAGGGCAAACCTTTGTTGACTAGCTCGAGCTTCGAGATTATGTGCAACCGAACATCAGGGTACTCGTCCTTCAACATTGATAGAAACATCGGGAGGAGGTGTGAAATGGTTCTGAGCGGGATGTTAGTGAAGTTTGAGCATGGAATGATGAATCTGCCTACTCTTCTTTGCCTAGGATTGGGGCCAAGCCACTTATCTGGGTGCCCAGGGCTGCACGAACATGTTGCGAAGTGTCGGATACTAAATGTTCGATGCTAGACATAATCTCGTTGAGTAGAGTTTCGCGGTCCAGGAGGGTACAGAATCCTAGTCAAGATTGGTGAACAACGCTCCAGACAACCACGCGATAGATTTATTTACCTGGAATTTGCCCAGCAATGGCCGTGCGGACTTCGGCTTCAGTATCTTTGAGGAGTTTCACAAATGCGGGGACGAGATCGCGGGTTACGGTTTCTTCGTCTACAGCTTTCGCAATCTGCGTCCGAGTCAGCGCCTCTTCCTAAGCTGATGCAGAGGACTCTCCTACCTTTTCAAAGCGGTCCGCAACCATATACCTCACTCTCCAACTCTTGTCCTCAAACAGACTCCTTAGCGCTGTTAGAAGCGTGCCATGGCTCGTTTGCTGCTCCTTTGGAATTACTTCCGCAATAGCAATTAATATCTCTACAGTGAGAAGTCGAACACTATCCTGATCATCACCAGCCAAACGCTGGAATAGGGGTATCATCTCGTCAATGACTATTGCGGGTGACATTTCTTTCACAAATTTTGCAAGATTGTTCGCGGCCTGCCGTCGAACCATCGGAGTTTCGTCACGTACCAACTGGCTGAACTGCTGGCGGAGCCCTTCCTGCGACGGTGAAGTTGCTTTGGAATATGGAACATTGTAGAGTCCGGTTGCGGAGATTTTTGATGTAAACCAGTCGGCTTTTGAGAGTCTTACGGTGAGGGGAACGAAATAATCTTCGACTTGGGACTGCGACAACTCTTTACAAATTTTGTTCAGGGACTCGACAGCCTTTTCCCGCACAAGGGGCTCCTCGATAGCCGCGAGGTTCTCTAAGGGCGAAAGAAGCACGTGACCATATTCTGGACCGCCAACGTACTCGACGAAGCCTCCCAGCTCATCGCTCAAGGCGGTCAGTACTTCATCCTCGTCTTCCACGGATTCTGAGCCCAGTCAGTAGCCGGTCAAAGCTCGCCTGGCCCCACTAACCATCAAGGAATGGAATAAGCTCGTCTCTCGTGCGTTCAGCACCGAGAGCTAGAGCGATTGTAGAGAGCCGGTGTATAGCGTTCAGACGTAGGAGGACATCGTCATGCTGGTCAACATACATATCAGAACGGTAAAACTAAACCAAGGATATCGAAGTATACCTTCAACTCGTCGATCAAGACAGCGATAGGAAACAGGGGGTCATTCTGTGCTTGGTCCTCCATGTCTTGTAACCGAATTTGAATGGGTGCTGACCGAAGGAGGATGAGGGAGGTTGGGAGGACCTAGGTACTCTAGTGCTCGTCGATGGGCGCTCTTGGTGCTGCTGAAAACTAAGCGCTGCGGTGTACCGGCATCAAAGAAAATTCTGTAGACTATGAGACGCTGGTCAGCTATGGATTAGGTTCGAGATTTGTTACTCGAGCTCCCCACATGAGCTCCGACAAACAAAGCACACGGCTGCATAGCGCCGTTGCAAGTAGTGAACGAAAAGATGCAAGCTGACCTCTATGGTAGCAATCATCAATCTCTTCCAAGTCACAAAGAGTGTCTAAGACAGTCTATTGAACGTAGCCTTTTAGTATCATCTGTGAATCATGAATTGGCATGGTATTGCATGTTCTGGATTGGCGTTTCGAAGTTGTTAGCCTCGCGCCAAGCATCTGTATCTTATTTTAGGCCTACGGATATAAACTGGTCTGGGTTGTGCGTCCATGTTCCAATCAACACCGGTGCTGCTATGTGACCAGGACCTCTGAGATTCCGGCAATTGTTTCGCTGTATAGACTAGTGAGCTTTCAAAGCTCAGAACACCGCCCAAAATGCCGACCATAGCTGTGGACAAGGCGGAGCTCTTCAAAGCTCTTGGTCAAGAGTAGGTAAATAGCCTCAATCCCTAGTTAGTGCTGCTTGTCGCTGAATCTTATTCCCCAGCTATACGACTGAAGAATTCGACGAACTATGTTTCGAATTCGGTAGGCAGTGCTGCGATCTCCTCAAGCTACTCCTGTGCTGACACTAGTTAGGAATCGAGCTCGATGAAGACGTAGAGTGACCGTATATTGCCTTCGTTATGCATACTGAAATCTCAACAGACATCGACGAGTGAACGACCAATGGTCGATGGCGAGCAAGAGCCTGCGCAGCTGAAGATCGAAATTCCGGCGAACAGGTATGGCAACACCTAAGGGTGATGGGGCTGGGTGGCTTACTCTCTTTCCCAGATATGATATGCTATGTTTCGAAGGAATCTCCCTGATGCTCAACATTTTCAACAAGAAGCGAGAGTCGCCGAAGTACCGGCTAGTACCACCTCCCAGTGGCAAGCTCGAGGTCCTTACCTGCCACGAATCGGTCTGTACAAACCGGCCTCGAACCCTGCGGTATTATGCTGAGGCAGCTCCCAGACCAAAAATGTCAGACCCTTCGTCTCAGGGGCTATCCTACGAAACGTGAAGTTCACACAAGCAAGATATGAGTCGTTCATCGCTCTACAAGACAAGCTACACCAGAACCTGGCACGACAGCGAACACTTGTAGCCATTGGGACACATGACCTGGACACTTTGCAAGGGCCTTTCACCTACGAAGCATTGCCGCCTGAGGAAATAAGTTTCGTTCCTCTGAACCAGACGAAAACGATGAACGGAGTGGAGCTCATGAAATTCTACGAGGTAGGGAGTGCTGATTACCTCTGTACGGAGCTGTCAGCACTGACGGTACCAACAGCATGACAGACACCTCTCACGCTACCTTCACATAATTCGAGACTCCCCCGTCTACCCAGTCATCCTTGACGCCAACCGCACAGTCTGCTCCATGCCCCCAATCATCAACAGCAACCACTCAAAGATCAGCCCTAAAACTCGAAATATCTTCATCGACATCACAGCCACCGACAAGACAAAAGCCGAGATCTGCAACAACATCCTTGTCTCCATGTTCTCCCAATACACCGAAGAACCTTTCACCATCGAACCCATCCAGATTATATCCTCGCACAACCACGAATCACGCCAAGCACCGGACCTCGCCCCTCGTGAGACCCAAGCATCGATCAGCTACATAAATGCCTGCTGCAGCCTCTCCCTCTCCGCCACCGAGATATGCGCCCTCCTCAAACGCATGTCCTACACCGCCTCTCCCTCCTCCGCCTCCCCCGACCTCGTAGACGTCCACATCCCCCCAACCCGCGCCGACGTCCTCCACCAAGCCGACATCATGGAAGACGTCGCCATCGCCTACGGCTTCAACAACCTCCCCCGCTCCTTCCCCAACATTTCAGGCACAGTCGCCCAGCCTCTCGCCATCAACAAACTCAGCGACATCGTCCGTCTCGAAGCCGCCATGGCCGGCTGGTCCGAAGTGCTCCCCCTCACCCTCTGCTCGCACGCCGAAAACTTCGCCAACCTCAACCGCATCGACGACGGCACCACGGCCGTCAAACTCGCCAACCCAAAGACCGCAGAATATCAAGTCGTCCGCACCTCCCTCCTTCCCGGCCTGCTGAAGACGCTGCGCGAAAACAAACACCACAGCGTCCCTATCAAGATCTTCGAAGTCAGCGACGTGGCTTTCAAAGCGCCACACCTCGAGCGCAAATCGCGGAATGAGCGCCACTTCGCCGCCGCCTGGCTGGGCAAAAACAGCGGCTTCGAAATCGTACATGGCCTCTTAGACCGCGTCATGCTCATGCTCAAAAGCGCATTCATCACTAGCGAAGAAGGCTTGGGTGGGAAGGAGGTGGGGGAGTGCGTTTATTGGATTAGCGAGGTGGATGATAAAACATTCTTGCCTGGACATGCGGCGAGTGTGCATCTGAGGATGGGGGGAAGGGAGCAGGTTATTGGTGTGTTTGGGATCTTGCATCCGAGCGTGCTGGAGAAGTTTGAGTTGCGGTATCCGGTTAGTACGTTGGAGATTAATATTGAGGTTTTTTTGTGAGGGGATCGAGCAGGGTTGGTTGTGTGGATGGATAGTGAGACGAGGAAGCGATATGGGATGCTAAGTGTCGATAGAGTGTAGACGCATGTGTGAAGGGAATATTAGGAGATAGAAAAGATCTGGGCATGCATTCATTCGGCTTCATGTTCCTCTTGTAAGATTGATTACCTTGTATTTAGTAGCGCTGGTGATTGTTACAATTGAACGTAGCAAAGAACCTCTTGAAAAAGGACGTAATTGAAGCTCACATGAACTCAATCTTCAAATTAATACTACCTCTTCAACAAAACTACAAACGGGTATCTGGAAAATCTTCGCTCGCACGCAGGCGCACACCCAGAAGCAGCAACCCATATGTACCGATCTCCATATCGAAAGCAATGAACAGAGATTGAGCCAGGCAACATGGCACGCAAAGGGAACAAACAAATCTCGTAGCCAGACCATAGAAATGCCAACGCTCAAGACCGGTAGACAAGCTTGAAAGACCCATAAGGACATCAAGACTCAGTAGGCGCCACCTCCTCCCTCACCCCCGGCCCAGGCGCCCTGCCACTAAAATCCAACGTCTGGAAACTAACCGGCATATCCGCATCAACAAGCGACAGCTTCGGAGCCCCCCCGCCCCCCTCATCTTCTCGAACCTCACTCAGCGGCACGCTCGCACTACCCGGCAACTCCCTATCCGGCAGCCTCGGCCCCGGAGGACTCGCCGGACCTTGAGCGCCCAAGACGTCGCTCTGTCGGCGCTGCAGATCGGCGAGGCGCGCGACGGGGTTCCATTCGCTCTGCTCGGGGACGCCGTCGGCGCCTGGGAGGTCGCCTTGGGCGTCGCGCTCGGCGCCCCAGAAGGAGGGACGGCGGACGGGGGCGGGGGTCACGGGGAGGGAGGGGCGTTCGATTTCGGTGGGGAAGTCGGTGAGTTTCATGCTGGGGCGGCGTTGCTGGGGCGTTTGGGGGTTTGGGGAGGTGGACGCTTCTGGTGCTGGGGGGTTGGTTTCTGTTGGTGGAGCGGTATCGTTGTTCATCAGGACTTGGACTTTTCCACGGCGGTTCTGGGGGAGGTTGCTGATGTAGCGTTCGATTTCTGGGACTTCGTCCCAGGCGTTGGTACGCTGATAGGCTGCGAATGGTTGAGCGGCTGTGGGCGTGAATGTGGGGGTAGTAGGCGATGCGGTTCTGCTTTGCGTGTCGTCGTCGGTGGTTACGGAAGGAGTGGTTTCTGGAGGTTTGGGTGGGTCGTCTGCAAATACTCGAGTGGGTTTTGGGGCGGTGCTTTCCCAAGGGAAGATGGATTTAGGACGTTCTGATGCTGGCGGCGTAGGTGGGACTTGGTAGTACATCCCTGTCGGAGCTTGGGGGTATCTGGGCGCTTGGAACAATCTGGAGTCGGAGGACATGTTGTAGATTTCATTGGGGAATTCTGCCGCTTCTGGTCGAGAATTCAACGGTGGCGCTTGGCTACGCGAAGTCAGTCTACCGTGACGTTTGTGGGCCACAGCTGTACTCACTGCAGAGGATCCCAGTCTATGGAGTATCGTCGCTGCTGTGCAGTGGGAGCCGAAGTGGCTCCGCCTCTTTGTAGGGACTCGGCTGGATTGGTCTTATTCGTCAGCGACTGATCAGTGGTATGAACGGGAACTTCTGGATTGTCCGCGAGTGGCCATACCGAGGAGTATCCATAATCCCTGCTGGACGCTTCGCCCTTGACGTACTGACGGATCGTTCGAGACTGCTTCGGCGCTTGGTCTGATATGTATCCTGTCGTCTGAGTGGGATATCAGCATGTGAATCTTGAAAAGAACTCAACAAACGTACCGCTCTTCTATAGTGCTTATCATAAACAGCCCACCACCTCCCAAGTAATTCTTCATACACGCCAGTTGCACCCTTCTGCTCTCTTCCAACAATCCATGGCTTATCTTTCCCTATGTAATGTAGCATACTAATACTGCTCTGGAAATGGCGATACGCTGGCACGTACTGATAATTCCCACTCGGCGTGCAGTTGTAGGTGAAGCTCAATCTTTGCCAGTCTCTGAAATGCATGTTCAAAAGCCCCTGATCTGCTCCATCGAAGCTTGTTCCTCGTTGTGCCAATGCTAGCAGTGCGTAGTAGTCGCCCATGTTGGGTTTTAGGGAAAGCACACCGCTATTGAAACAGTCCGGCCATCCTATGTCTGGCGCGGCTGCAAACTTGGGTGGATCGTTGAAGAGTTCGTCAGGTGCTCGGAGAGCTACGACGTCGGCGTCTATGTAGATCAAGTGGGAGAACTGGGTCTGCCGCCAAAGGGCTATTTTGGTGAAGGTGGAGGCGAGGTCGGGACGGTTCATGAGATAAAGGTTTTGCGGCGATCTGTTGATGATACGATCAACGGGTATTACATGGTCATACACCATCTTTTATTCATCCTTAGCAATTCTTATCCCTTATCAGCAGCTGTTGAAGCCAACCTTGAGCTCTTCTATCGTCGAGTTTTGTAGGGTGTCGAGCGTGACGAGCACGGCCAATTGCCTTTTCGTGCCATTGTCTCGAAGTGAGCGTGCCAATACCAGAGCACCTGTAAAGATAAGTCAGTCTTGCAGTCACCGGGTGGTATTATGGTCTTACCTGGCAGATATGCATCGGTCAGGAGCAGCTAGAGCAACGTCAGTATGGTCCCCTGTAGGCCACTGGGAGTTACACAGGGGTTGAGAACACAGACCGTGCAATATGCTTCCTGCCCTGCTGCATCCATGTCTGCAGGAATCCCGAGAAGAACAAAGGTTAAAAGTCTGTCGAGACGTTATTGTCGTTGAGATTTTGAGTATTAGCGGGCCTTTTCCCCGCCCTTAGAGCTTGGGCGAGCTTTGGGTTAGATGCGCGCCTAAAGAAGTCACATGCTGCCCCGCAATCAACCCTAAAGTAAACCTTAAGCCAGTGGAGGCAAGCTGCCCACCTGCCTTATCGTGTCATCCCAACACCAAGATAACAGATAGCATGGCTCGACCAGTGAAGAAGAACCTGCAACTCGACACCTTCGTACTAATGATCATCTGAACAATCAGCCTGAACAGGGCTTATATTCGTACATCGTTCTATAAGCATGCAGCTGCTCTGATCGTACAAAAATAGCCTGATCGAAGAAACCAACGAGAAATATAGTCAGATATCTCGTTACCATGTGAATGCCCTTGCCTTGAGATGATTAACGCCCACCAGTGCGTCTAGGTCGCCATTGACGCAAACATTGATTCCCAATCATGATACTCCCATTTGCCTACTCACATAACAGCACATCCTCCGCTCCTGGCTCTCCGCCTACCACCCCTCGGCCCTCCCTCTTCCTCATCTGCATGCACCATTGCCGCCTCCCTTAGTCTCCTCCTTCTCCTCCTTGTGCCAGCACCCTGGGCACCAGCTTCCTCACTCGCGACCATATACTCCGCCCATTTCCTTTCCAGACACGCTGCTGATTTCGCGTCACCTCTCAACACCCGCTTCATGTGCTCGTTGACGGTGTCTTGGTAGCCATAAAAGCATTTTAACGATATGACTTCATGCCTGTCAGGCTCTGCGTTGCGGGAGAGCACTTCGCGGACCCCAGTCCAGGTAACATTCTGGCAGTCGTAAATGACCATGTGGAGACCGACAATCGGAGCGGAAGTCGACACTACCGGCGTAACTCGATCGCGAGCACGGCGTTGAGCCGCGGCCTCGGTGAGAACAAGGTCCGAGACACGGGTGTTGTCCATATAAAGTGTGCGTAACTGTGGGCAGCTTTTTACGACCTGAAGCATGCCCGTGTCTCCGAGGTTCTCGCAAAAGCTGATGTTAAGATGCTGCAATTTGGTAGCACAGGGTGACCGAGCAAGATTCTGAAGGCTCGTGTTCGAGAGATTGTCGAGTTCCTCGATATCCAGATGGGTGAGAAGGGGAGTGGATTCCAAGATAGGCGCAAGAGCGTCATCCGTCAATTCCTCGCAGTGAGAGAGCTGTAGGCCGCACAGTGTAGGGACATTATAGGCAAGCGACTTTACACTGGTGTCGGTGAGCTGGGCGCATCTGCTAAGGTCAAGGTGACGGAAGTTGCGAGGTGGTACCATAGCTCGCTCCGTCAAAGGATTGATCTCTGGCTCTTCACCTTGAATAAGCACCCGAAGACACTCATCGTCAAGATCAGTACAGTGAGAGAGGACTAGTCTCTCAAGAGTATTACGATTGAACAGTTCTAGGAGGAATGCCTTGTCGTCAAATCCTTTGACCTCGCCAGCTCGTAGATCCCTTAGCCTAGGACATGACTGAACGATCCTGAGCAATCCCCTTGTATCAACGTGTTGACACCAAGAGATATTCAGGTACTCGAGTTGTTCACAGCTTTGTGCAATAATCCTTAGGGCGGTGTTGCTAAGCCCTTTCATACCGCAGAGGTTGATGTGGACAAGCCGCCGATTCTTCAGAAGAAAAGTATGAACCGAGCTCCGATCGATGCGACAGCCCTCGAGGGAGAAGTATTCTAGATTCTTGCAAACATCTGTAATGTTCGCCCCTTCTTTGCCCCATATCTCTGGCATTTGCGCACAGCCTCGAAGATTCAGAGCCTTCACAAAAGGACCAGCTTTTGTCATGATCTTGGTGAGGGAAGCCGCGGGTATATCTTGATAGTACTCTTGTGTGTCCAGATTCATCCACAATTGGCCATCGAAGCACATCTTATACCATGCTTTGGAGACCAGTGAGGATTTGACGATTTCCTTGGGCTTCAGATATTGAAGTATATGTACTGCTATCTCTTGGGGCATTTCACCCCAGAAACTAAAATTCCTTCTCTTTCGAAAGTCCTTCGCACGCACGATTGGCTTTGCAAAGTAGTCTTCGAGTACGCCTGCCACACTAGATGTAGTCGCAGCGATTGCATCTTTAGTACTTGAACGCATGTCCGAAGGTAACCCGACACTCTTTGGAGCGGAAGAGCCATGGGCTTGGAGCCCGCTGTCCAAAAATCGAATCCGAGCATTGGGATCGAAGAATTGGGAGTCTGGGCCAGGAGTAGTCGCTACCGAGGTCGCTATCGAGAACCCAGCCGAAGACTGAGTCGAAGAGTACGAGGGGCCGGAAGAGTGGCCATACCTCGAGCTGGAAGAAGCCAGGGACACACAGGACATCGAGCCTTTGCCCATCCCCGTATAACTGGATGACGGAGTTCGGCCAATCCTAGCGAGTGATGGGGAGGATGAAATCCTCTGAAGACTCTGCAATAGACGTTTGCGACCCTTCAGCTTGGGTGGTCGTTGCTCATATGGCAGTGGGCCTCCATCGGTGCCAGTGGGTGACAGCTCCCCAGGCGACTCGGTCATCTCGTCCCAGATCACCTGGGACATGTTGAGAGTATTGATATTGTGATAATCAATTGTAGTTAGCGACGAGTATGCGAGTAATCAAGTCAGAAGGACTCCCTTGCTTCGCCTGTTACGGAGAGCTGGAGCGCCCTCCAAAAGTTTCAACACGCTTTGCTAACAATCAAGCGTGGTCAGTATTGGTACATCCGCCAAATCAACGTTACCTCGCTCGTCGCGAGATTGTCACTGCAGATTGCTGACAGCTTGAACCTGGCGGTGAAGTGGGGATCAGCCTTGGAGACGGGACAGCTGAGGGCATTGGCACATGAGGCATTAAAGCACACAAGCCAACCCACCGCTTCCTGGCGCTCAATTGGAAGGTAAGGATCAAACAGATGACCACACAGCCTTGAAGCCCTACACAAGCTGAAGTGGGTACCTTGCTATGAGATGTGAAGCTGTCCGTCAAGTCTCGGGCGGTTTCCTGCGATAAGGGTTTATCGTGATTTTAGCGCGGCTGACCCCACCAAGCTCCTCAGACAGGAGACAGTGTGACCAGAAACAGGTGACCAGCAGCGCATCCGCAAGCTGTGGACTTTAGCGATGACAGGATAGGAAGAAGAAGATCGAGTGACCTAACAGAGAAAAAGGTAGGAGGTCGCTCCCAAGTGTTGCATCAAGGGATTTGATGCGAAGCTCAAGCACTGCCGAGAGCTTCCAGCTTTCTGCAAGGGTCCTGCCGCTAGAGCTATCTTCGTACTGCGTTATACTCCGTAGAATACCTCTCCAAAAATAAACGATACGAGAGACTTTCGTACCGAAATGCGGGACTCAAGTTTCTCCCGATTAGAGATGGCTCCGATGACGATTGAAAGTAGCAGCGCTCGGCTTTACACCCTCCAAAATATATCCCCAAAGGAGTCCAAGAACAATTCGTGATAGGAGCTGCGAGTGGATTTCCAGGGCCGTGAGGGGTACCATGACTCCAAGCACACAAGCGTGACTCGGCCTGGTCCAGCCATTCTTTCCTGAGCCGGCCGTTAAGGCGTTTCCTTGGGGCGGGTTCGATTACAACTGATATCATGAGAAGTGGCTTAACCACATGGCGAAGTGTGGGGAAGAGGCTCCACCTAATTCCGCAGCTCTAACTTAGTCCGATTATGGAGGCGGGAGGCCTGATGGAAATGGCTGTGGCGTCAAAACTGTACGATACGCGAAAGATGAAAACACTCCATGACGGACTGATCGGGAGTGCGTGAGCAGTCGGACGGAAGAAAATGTCAATATATACGAGAACGCTGTATGTGATATCGACCCAACGCCGAGGAAATGCTTGCGTATATAAGGGTATATTATGCTTAGACCTTGCCGTAGCCGATACTTTCCCTGCTGTCATCCACTAGTCGACCGTACCTGCATTCAGAATTAAAATGGGCTTCTTAGAGCGGAAAGAAACAACCTACTCCAATAAGAGCCGGAAGAACCACACCTCAAAATCCTCATTGCGAAGGACCTTTCCAGCCCAGTCGCGTCCCTGAAGAGCCAGCTTCGTCGCCTGGACCATGCCGTCGGCTTCGTTATTGAAGTACCTCACACTTTCCACATACTCATCGCCCTTGAGACTTAGGGGGACATAGTGGATCCACGGTTTGAGCCATTCTTCGTGCCACTCTCTGAAGACGGCCATCTTGTATACCAGGCTCATGCTTTTCAAGAATGCATAGAATCTGCCGCTGAAGGCGTTACCATCAATGTCCAGGAGATATTTGTACTGCCAAGCGTTATGCTGCTTGTCTGGCTTGACGATCTCAAAATACTCTCGTTGAGCATCGCAGTCTCCTGCATCGCACTGTCCAACGTGGGCAAACTTGACGTCGAAAAGATCCTTGTATTCAGTCCTTGGTACTTCCTCCAGCTTCCATTCTGCTGCATCAGATGTACTGATATTCTTCATGACCTTGGTATTGTCTAGGGCGTTGATCTTCTCAACGAACAGCTGTCTGTGCTGACGTCTCCATCCGCCATCTCTAGAAAAGCCACCAGTGGTAGAACCACGCCAGTAGAGCTTGTCTCTTTTCGTTTCCCAGCTGTAGTCGTTACTCTCGTCATAAGCCACCTTGTTGGACCAATACCATGGTGATGGGTATAGAATGTCTTGGAAGCTGCTGATTTTGCTCTGCGAGAATACTGGGAACAGATCGTGGACGATGTTGAATGCATTTGGTCGATTGAAGAAACCATGCCGTTCCTTCAATGAAGGTCGCATGCAGATGTCAGAGAAAGCGGTCTTATTGGCCACGAAGCCTAGTTCGGAGTATGAGAACCCGCTGACATCGTCCTCTATTTTTTCGTCTAAAGCCCGAGAGGGACTATCTGGCGAACACGACATTCTTGAGTTCGTCCAGGTTGCTTGGTGGGGGAATACGTTAAATCGGGTGAGCTTCACCTCGTTCGGCCTGGTACCGTCATCCATATCAGCTGGTCTCGGAGACCAGGCGTTGTTCGGCGCCTGGTTGTTGAAAGCGACGGGCATTGTTTGATCCTTCGCAGCAGTCACTAGCCTACTGAGATCATCGCTCGGTACTATTACTCGAGGCTCGTCATGGACATTGAAGGGAAGGTCCATGTCTGGGAGATACTGCACGAAGTCTTTCACCATACCTAGTGTAGATTTCTGCTGCCATTCTGATCCACCAGCGGCAGTGATGACTGCTCCATCTCTTATGACCAATCCAAGCAGCGCATTGTCAAAACCTAGGGATTCCCTCGCTCTTCCTCGTATGACGGAGGGCGGTAGACCCCAGAACGGTAGCAGCGAATGATATATAGTGTCGTATTCGTCGATCAGCTCCACGCCTCTCTGCGTTGCAAACTCGTACCATTTATCGAAATTAGGAGGTGGAGGTAGTCGATATCTGCGTCTGTATTCCTCAACCGCCTTTGCCAAGGTGCCTGACTGCCTAAACTTAAGCTCCTCGAAATCCTTCTCGGCCTTCGTGATGAGCTGATAGATAGGGTGTGAGGCCTCGGTGGAGGGGGGCAGAGCTTTCGTCAACTCTGGCGAAGGATCGTCAACAGGTTTTGGTAGGCTCTGCCCGCGCAAAAGGTATAGAGTGACACCAATGAGAGTACAGATTGCAATGAATGTCACAAGTTGTGTCCTCCTCATGATCCTTCTGGGCCTGGGGGCAACATACGCGCGAACAATAGGACGGTGTCTCATCGAACCCTCATTGGACTTGTTTATGGCAGCCTGACTCGAAGACAGGTAATGCTGATGGATTGTATTGCATTGCCTTCATTGAAGCTTTCACAGCAATATACTCGCATGAAATATCAAAGACTTAGCTCATTACATACTGCAAAGAATGCCGAGAGTGGAAGATTCGCGCGATTGACTCTCGAGTACGAAAACCCTTTCCGCGAGCGCTAGCCTCTTTTGCGTTATTCTGAGCTTGCCCCCACGTGCAGCGGCCACTGATTCCGAAGGGGCTAGCGTACCCAACTATGAGAGGTACGAGGGTACCTTACCCATATTGCTAGTTGTTTCTTACCACCGGCCTATGGAAAAAAGACACAAGCTCCACCATTGAACCAGCGCCAATAGGAATCGAACCCATTCTCTTATGAGATTCATCCGCGAACACCTATGGGATACATATCAGCAAATGTGTAGGACACCGAGACGAAAGACTGGCGAGCAATGCTTCGATACCGTGTTTAGGAAATCTTGAGAGCAACCCAATTAGTATGGTGTCAGGACATATCTTTGTGTTATGCACGAGAGATCTCGTCCTACAAAATGGATCCATCTCAAGCTCTACAATTTTTCTTCATTTTTTCAGCGACTACGGTAAAATTCACCGAAAAGCCTTGCTCTGGCGTCTGACAGACCTATTGATAGATCGCATTGCTTAATAGAATACCGGCTTTAAGATCTCGATTTGTTGCATACGGCGCCAGAACATCGCCAGACACCAATAAAGTGCAGAATGGACCCCAAGATGGTGCTGCAGATATCACTACAGTTAACGATATTAGATCTGGCAGTCTGGTACCGCGGATTTTAGATGCTTTGGCAACCCTTCAAATGCCACACGAGTATTTCCGGCATTTCTATATCGTCTCAGTGCTCTCCTCTGTTTTCTGGGCCATGCAAATTCTAATGAAAGGGACCGCTTTCCAAGCTATCTGTGGATATGCTACACTTCATAACTCATCAAAGAGCATGACGATAAATCAGGTGGCTTTGACATGGGGCCTAATGATGATCCAGGGCGTTCGAAGGCTATATGAGTCTTGGACACTTGGGAAATCTCCCGGATCCAAGATGTGGTTCACTCATTGGGTGCTTGGCATAGCATTCTATATATCCTTCGGTATTGCTCTGTGGATCGAAGGCACACCAGCGTTTCTGTCTACAGACTCTGTATACTCCAGCATCACAAGATCAGCACCAGCGATGAAAACAATGATTGGTATTCCTATCTTTATTCTCGCATCCGGCCTCCAGCATGACTGCCATACGTATCTCGCCTCCTTGCCGAAGTACACCCTCCCAGTTCATCCGATCTTCCAGGTGCTGGTGTGCCCTCACTACTTCGCTGAGTGCTTGATCTATCTATCCTTGGCGATCATCGGCGCTCCTAAGGGCGTTGCTTTGAACAAGACGATAGCATGTGCGCTTCTCTTTGTAGGAACGAATTTGGCTGTCACTGCCTCGATGAGCAAAGAGTGGTACGAGCAGAAGTTTGGCAAGGAGGCAGTGGCGGGCAAGTGGAAAATGGTACCGTGGTTGTACTGACATGGCATGTGGGAAGAGGCATCATGCAGTCTATCCAGCGGTCGATCCAAGCAAAGTTGCTTCATATACTACACTGAAAATGTGGACCTGCTCCCACTTTTCAAGGATATCCTGCCTGTCAAGAGCCATCGTAGCCGGCATCCTCATTGGTACCTTCCGGGACGTTAGCTGAACTGCCACGATACCGATTGCATTGGGTCCACCACCGATATGTTTGACCTCCACATGATCGGCGCTGGCACTACAATCGTTCTTGAGCTATGCGCCTGTCAATGGAACATGCTGGCGAATCAAAGCCGTTCGTGCGAGGTGGGAATGAAGTAGTTCGTTCCCTACTTCCTACCTTCTTTCACGTTTGCATCACCACAGCTCTCGCTAGGATGCCAGCAACACATACTTGTGCTACACCAGGCTTGCTAATATCTCAAAGCCCGGTAAATTCGAGACAGACAACGCTAGCTGCGTCGTAGTAGATTTAGAAGATACCACAATACACTCCGAAGCCCAAATCAAACAAGGGGCAATATACACATCAGGATGTTGGCTTATTGAGATACAGGGAAAGGAAGAGATAGCAGATCTCGATGTAAACAAGTCATATAAAGCCCTAGATGCCAGGGTCATTATCTATGCGGTAGCGAAATTCGGAGAGGTCCCTCAGGTCTCCGAAGAGTGACTATTGGACAAGCATGACGTCTCCAACGAATCCTGATAGGCTCTCTACCATCATGGACGGTGGTGACTTGCATGACTGACGGTTCAACTGCTATAACCTCGGCAATCGTTAATCTTTGGTATGATACAACAGCGTTGTACCGCTGGTATCGCTAATGAATTAATTACTAACGTGTTAATAATACTCGCGACGCCATCGTTAGCAGAAATTGACGGGCCGTTTTCAAAAATCGACGCCTACCTTTAGCGACTGCCAAACTAAAAGCATGGTATCAATTTCCTGTATGATTTCAAGCCAGCCTTCAGCAACTGACATGGTCCGAGGCGCGACTTCTCAGCCATGGATATAGCTCAACAATGTTTTCTCCGTCATTAAGCATGGAGCCGCGAGGCCCTTCTTGTGAGCTTCTTGTGCTTCCAAGGGCTGATTCTCAATCACCAGCTGTTCATATATGAGGCTTCGTACAAGTATGTTGAAGCATTGAAGATCATCGATTGCCCTCACCTTCTCAATAGCCCTCCAAAAGCCTTCCCTAACTTCTGAACTTTATTGACATCCCTATACGTCAAGCTGACCCTTGTCTTTCTCACCGCTCGGCCCTCAAGGAAAGGTGTTCTGTCACCAAGCAAACTCCAATTGACAATCCCCTCTCTTCCCAGATTCTCATCGGTCTCAACCTCGCTAATTCCATGTAGACAGTCCGTATACAGATCACCACTCGTGATCAGCAAACTTCTCCGCTCCTGCAGGATTCTCCATCCTCCTGTATCCGTGTGGTCGCTCTTTGCCTTTACATCAAGCACGATGTGGGAGCCGAGGCTCACTGTAGCAACGACGGGATAGTATGCGTCGCCATCCTCATGTGGATGGATGCCTTGACCTGGAAGGTACTCATTGATGAGGCAGTGGTTCGGGGCGAGGTGGGGAGAATGGCTCAAGATGTTGTCATGACTGGCTTGAGTTTCGAGAGGTAGACTGAGAATGCGAGGAACGATTGGCTCCGATATCCAGGCGGGCAGAGTAGCGCTGAGGAGGGTATTAGACGATGAGAGCGGCGAGGGATGGGCTTGCAGGCGACGATGGGAGAGATGTTTCCAGGTAGGGAGCGGGACGGTGTTGATCTAGATTTCGTAAGGGGGGCATCGAGAACCATGGGCTATCGGCGAACAACCTTGTGCAGCAAGTACGCCTCTTCTTCCGAGGTAACAAAGTTGGGGATGTAGTAACCCGAGGTTGGAAGCCCAGCTATTAAGGCCTCCTGGAGAGTGATAGAAGATCCCGCCATGGTGACGGCAGGGTCAGGTGCAGCGGCATCAGGGGCTACACCTTGCTCTTTCCCTAAAATGTACGCCGGCATGTGTTTTTTTAGAATACTTTACCGAGCTAGCTCCCTTCGGATGGAATATGCCAAGCTTACCTACCTAGGCAAACATTGATGTAAACAATCTGCACCCCGTGTCGAAGGCGTTTCCTTATGAATAGAATAGGCCTTGGACCAAACCGTCGGATTGTCATACCTACCTGTGGGTTGGGTTTTGATATTCGCGTCGAGTAAGAATTGAAGTAGTTCACCTGGGGCCCTGTTGTCTAAGCCTCGATCTCACATACTACGCAACTGTGTCCTCCTTCCAATACCATATATCTCACCTACATCATTCCTAGACGCTACACGACAAGCTCTTCCATCGAGAATGCCCAATGGAACAGTCTTTGGAACATGTGGGAACCTTTCGCTTCCTAGATCTACCTAGAGAGCTTCGTGACCGGGTTTATGCAGATGTCCTCACCTCTGAACGGCGGCCTCCAGCTTCTCCAGAAGATTGCGCTCAAAGACGGCGAGATATAGATGCATGGGCTACTAGTAGATATAGCACGCCTCATCGACCAGAAATCTACCGGGATATCTGGTATGAAGTCCAGCCTATTTCCACTGCTTGCAGCGGGCTACTATCTTGCACCCGCCACATATCTCAAGAAATGGTCGAAGCCATAGAACGTCAAAGCAAAGCTGGTAGAGGTGGCTTGCAGTACAAATTAGACTGTATGGTCCAAGGCGACCGACTATGGCCGACTTGGACTGCCCTGCCCGTCCCGTTAAAGTACGTCAAATGCCTGGAATTCGACGTTCGCGATTTCACTATGTATGACGAACAGGGCCGGGTTGTCAAGTGTATCGACGACTCATGTTTTGGAGATCTTATATCACATCTACTTAGGCTTCTGGCACAATTCATTACAAGGGGCCCTCAGCTCACATGCAGCCTTTGCAACAGCAGACAGTTGGCAGGATTCTCGCGCATACGCTGCCGTGAATGTGAGCAACAGGAGATCACACTCGAAACTTTTGTACGTTTTGTCATTGGTTCTATGATGATTCCTCTAATGCCCTTCGTTATGGTTTAATGAGACACATTGAGAGAGTATGTGCTCTATAAGGCCTTGGAACACGGCAGCTTAAATTGATAGAACAGGACTGAACCAGATATCATTAGGATGTGAAATGTGTACGTGCTCGAACAATTACAAAAGCACTGAATTCATATCCTAGTCATTACGACAATTCAGATTATAGGGGCTGCCGTGGGCTTGGAATTTTACTGGGTCGCCTTGCTGTTAGCGGTGTGGGGTCTGGAAAAATTGGTCTGATCAGGCTATACTGGGAAGCCCAAGTACAGGAATGGAAAATCGAAGACGTAGAAGCCTCATCTAAGGCGCTGTTTGCAGAAGTGTTGCTTCCTTACGGATTGATACCGGGCGAGCTCTTTTGAACAATAGGCATGCCAGGTTACGCTTGAGGACGATTAAGAGATCTTCGTCTGTCTTTACTACAGTATATAGGTACGTTGATATCAAAAATCCGCGGATTGAATGAATGAATTCATACAGGCTCATTTCTTAAGGTGACCGACGGACTACCTTATGAACAACCATCAATCTGGGCCTGCCAACACTTTACTTCGCAGACCCATTCTATTTATTGAGCGTCGCATGCAGAATTGCACGTGTGTGCTTCAATGACTCATGGGAGGCAGATTCTTGCATCCAATGCTGTCACACGGGCAAGAAATTCTACGACGCAGCAGGATGATAGCTTCTATGGTCGTCACCAGCAACGAGATCACAAGATGACTCGCTGATTGCATCTTCAATTGCGTTGTCGATGATATTGGCATAGCTTATAGGGCACTGAATGTACTCGTTATGAGTGAGAATCATGGCCATAAGTATCAGGTTGCCGTCAAAATCTTTATGTCCACTCTGGATTACATAGAAAGTACTGCCATCATAGCAGTGCTAACCTACCCAATGTCATTGTCGGATATCTCGGTTTGAATGGCTGGCATGTTGATTAAATTTTCAAATGCCTCTTCTAGTGACCATACTTCACTCCTTTCCGCTGCTCCTTTCTTTGAAGCTCAAAGACTATAGAAAGAACCGCAATGATGCTTCTTGGACGCGAGGGCGGTCAAGATATGCAGCATTCGCGGGCTGGGACTATGTGCTCACGTGCAGGTTGAAAGGTTACCAGCGATGGGTCGACGGGTGAGCGTACGAAGTATGCAGCATAGCAACAAACTGGGCGTGGAGAGAAGGCAGAGGATGGTTGTTAGCATGAAGCTGAACGTGCTAATTAGGTGCTTTGGGAGAGTGGAGAAATAAAGTTGTACGAGTTGGGGGATTAGGAGGTTGTGGCTAAGAGTTGAGTCCCTGCCGTGCGTAGAGGGTAGCGTAATGCATTCTCAACAATCGTTCAAACAAGTTTCGAACAATATTTGTTTAATCTACAACATATAAACCTTTAGTGTCGATTTCGCTGAGTGGAGAAGTCTATTGGCGCAGTGGTAGCGCGCCGTTCTTATATTGGTCTTCCAACCTGTATGGCACTCATTTGCAATGCGGTGCGTAACATTATTGCTCATTAAATATCAGCTTGACTCATAATTGTACCAGGATGTCGTGGGTTCGACCCCCACATAGACTACATTTACTTTTGCTGTTCCTCTCCTTATCACTGTTGTCCAGAGGTAGTTGGAGAACGTGTGGTAGAAATTGATACCTTAGGATACGTTCTTCCATGGTAGGAAGAAGAATGGATTCTTTATGGACTTGATACCTACCGAAAGGGTGACTAAGCCACTTTGCTAACCACTTTTGGACACCTTTGTTTCTCAGTTTTGAGCATGGAGCGTTCATGGAGCGGTCCAATGATATTTCCTTGATAGATGTACCCCCGGCACTACAAAATGGCACCCAGCAAGAAACCCGCCAGCAACGCGAAACCAGCCAAAACAGGCGAAAAAGACAAGGCCAAAGGAAAAGCCAACGCTGCATCCAAACCCGAACAAGAGAGCGGGTCGAAACTGAAGCCCGCAACAGCAATCAATACCCGGCATATCCTTGTACGATCACTTCCTTCCCTACCCATCTACCCACATAAGCCTCATGCTTATCTAGTATGGCAGTGTGAGAAGTATTCGAAGAAAGAAGAGGCATTGACAAAATTACGCGACGGTGCCAAATTCGACGACGTGGCGCGGGAGTTCTCAGAGGATAAAGCAAGGCAGCGCGGTAGCTTGGGGTGGAAAGTGCGAGGGTCCTTGGACGCGGAATATGAGATGGCGGCTTATGAGTTGGAGCCGAGCACGACGGGGAATCCGAGGTTTGTGGAGGTGAGGAGTGGGCATGGGTATCATATTATTATGGTTGAGGGGAGACGGTAGAACTGGGATGAGTGGGATGCATGAATGGTTGTTCGCTCTATTCTATTTCTACTCGTGAGGTGGAGCGATCGCTATCTGGGCATTCTTCATGCAGACCTCTACAAGCTCCCAGAACAGTTTGACGTTCATCCGCCTAGGGATACGGACGCCACCTTCCTCGGCCCTGGTTATCACGGTCCTCCCCAGCTGGCGTCGCTCTTCGCCTTTGTCGCTATGCTGCCCGTCCGTTACGACGTGGACATGCCACCTCTCACTACCGTGATCGTCGAAAAGGCGCCAGCGCCCAAGGCCGTTTAGTAGCACAGCCACTGCGATGGGGTCATGGAGAGGAGGGCCGTCTGTAAGGCCGAAGACTTCGCTGTAACTGTGGGCGAAGAACACCAGGATTTCGTGGAATAGAGCGCGGATGTTGAGAGGGTCGTTGGCCAGGCCTGGAATCGGTCTAGGGGGGTGGAAGAGGTCTTCCCGGACCTGCTTATCGGCGAGCACCTGGTGCGTGAGGTCAAGCGGTATCAATGTGGTCTTCGCTGCTAATTCCGGGTTGGAAAAGATCGCTTGAGCGGCTTCGGGATCACACTATGCAGGAATCAGTCCTAGTCCGGTGAGAAGTACGGCCGGTGCACGAGCATACGTAAATATTGAACTCTGCCCATCTCGAAGTGTTCCCGAACCGTTCACCTTCCCCTTTGAGATGTCCCATTGGTGCATGGGTGAATCCGCCACCGATTGCTCCACCCATGATACTCAAGCCTTGGATATGCTGTACAACTTCTGGGAACGTCGTCAACAGCAACGCAACGTTGGTCAGCGCTCCAGTAGCCACTATCCACGCCGTTTGGTAAGGTTGGGCCATCAAGGCGTGCCGCATTGCTAGAATCACATTGGGTTGCTTCACGGGTAGGGTCATGGGAGCGGGCAAGCAGGTTGTGCCACCCAGGCCGGTAGAGCCTGAACACGAGTCAGCACTCGATTGGCACAGGTCCTGTTTCAAGTCCCATCACGGTCTGACCGTGGATTTTAGGGGCGTGCACTGCTTTTCTACAGAAGGGCTTTGCAGCTCCTGGATAGACTGACACATCCGTTCTGCTTATAGCGGCGAGGATACTCAAAGTGTTGGTGGTGGTGTGTTCGACCGAGGCATTGCCGTGGACGGTGCTTATGCCGAGAAGGGTCAGATGAGGATATTGGGCGGCAAGGAGGATAGCAAAGGCGTCCTATGAACCTGCTTAGTACACAAGCTTCCTGGCTGACGTAGACAGCTGGCATAGGCCACCCACATCATGACCTTGAGCAAGTTAACAGTTGGACGGGGCATATTGGCGGTAAAGGCTTGCTTTACCAAGATGTACCTGTATCACAATCCAGCCATAGAGGAATAGGCGTCCCGACGGGCTCGTCAAGCTCCATCGTGGGTCGTTATATTGGCGCTGGCAAACCAAGAGTAATGGATTGAAGAGGAAGCTCAAACAAACAACATCAGTTGTCCTATTCTAAGTACGCAATCAGCACGGCTATTCTAGCCTGGCTTGGCACATATTTCATCTCCATGGACTTGGCATTGGCGCTTGGGCGCGACGTCTTGAACCACCAACTAAGTACTTACTTTCTCTATCTTCCAGCCATGAAAACGGTATCTGTCTCTTGCAATATGGGAGGTGCGTTGTAACAAATGGTGAAGCCTAGGCGGTCTCGAGACCTTATTTACAACCACCAAGCCAGCAATGCCTTACTTATCAGTATTGCGTTGCTGTGGATGCCTTTGAGAACGGAAACCATTTGCATAATTCACTTGTAATTACTTTGGTACCAAAAACTTGACCGTTGTGAGTAAATACCCGTCGTTTTTGCGATCCAGCATCTATATAGGAGAAACAACAGTGGTGCGTTGATGGATTCCATAGCGGTGCAATAGCGAGATCCTCTGCATTCAAAATGCGCGTTGCGTACACGTTTTCAGGATGACATTGCGGTCCAATCTTCTTCCTCTTGACCTACACCCCGGAAGATGGAGTACTTTCTGCGAAATCGTGTGAAGTGGAAACAACAAGCCTACAGCTCTGACGCGCCACAGTAATCCTTTTCTAAGATTTGATCCAAACCAGGGCTTAATGACACCCGCGAGTACGGAGAGACGAGAGTTTCATACCGCAAGCAGCTGGGAATAACATCATATTGACGATGTAGCCAGATACCATATAAAACCTACGTAACAATTAGAGTCAACGTGACACGAGGAGATGACAACATCCTGTTTCCTTGACGGATCGAGGTAAGGAAACCTTGATACAATTGAAGTGACAAGCCCGCATTCGGGCTACGAGAAAGTAAGTTACAATTACAAAAAGTCGCTCTGATATCAACAAAAGCTCGGGACGTCGATTGGCGCCCCTACGAAAACCACGAGGGATTTTGCACAGGAAGTACTTCAGAGCTTTTCCTGCCGTCATGTCTATTTGACCTGACGCCTTGATCTGGGTTGACTGGTGACACGTCTGCCACCCAAGCTAGCTTGCGCTAGGTCGCTCGAGCGACAAAGGTTTAGCCCTATTCTAGTTCATCAAGCTCTCTGGTCCCGTGAAGAAGTCAAGTATCGAATCTTCACCGTCTTTCCAATCATTCTGCTTGCCTCCAACCCTTCCATCATAAGACTAGGCGTCTACTCGTCGAGTAATGCAGCACCAAACAAAAGGGCGGAACATATATCATGAACAGGGGATTCCATAATAGTAGATTAGTGAAGTTCCAAGCTCTATGTAGGTCTTCTTCGTGTAAAGATTATGTTTTGAGCACCCGCAGATACAGGAGCTTACATGGCGCAAAGACATATCTACTCAAACGGGAGACATCAATTTTACATCAATGGAATTATCTCGCTGACTGTTGAGGATCCAGGCTACGAGAGTTCTTTTCTTTTTATCAAACTCTGGCCAGGCGACGTAGCCGCAAAATTTCTTCTCTTTTCGATCACCAAGTCGCCAATTGTTGAGATCGATATCATTCATCACTACCATTTCCATCTGCCGGCTGCTTGTTTTGAGCTGCTCCCAAGTCTGCTACATGCCGAGTCTGTGGATCATCTGCATTGCCCGTCGGCTGAGTAGGGCCACCAGAACCAACCTTTGCACTGATATCTGGACCAGATTGTGAGTCGGTTGCATGGTTTTCAGTATCGATATCTTTGTCGCTTGTGTTCTGTATACGGTCATCTATTAGCACCCACGGGACGCACATCTTCATTCTGTACAACCAGCGCCTATTATGAAGGGGATGCTATGAGGGGATAGAGGTGGCTTTTAATATACTGACCGAAGTATCTGTCTCGCGCCAGTCCTCAGATCGGGCTGTCTCGTCTGAAGCCATGGCTTCCCTCTTCTCCATAAGCTCAAGGGCCTGGCGTGCGGTATTCTCTAGGGTTTTCCTTGCACCTTCAATGACCAACTTGGCGTCTTCAGACAATCTCTTCCTTGGCATTTCGTATATGCTTATGATGATTCAAGCAGGTTTCGGGGAGGTGACATGATATATGCCGTGGCCTTTGATTGCTGTTGGCCACTTCTATTGTCTATCTCGGGTCACGCAGTGTTTGTCCATCAACTTTGCATTGTGCTAGGCAGATTCACGAATGGCAATACGTGCAGCGACACGTAAAGGGCATCTCTTCAGTTCGCTCTTTCGCCTCCAAAAACGAATAACCGAGAAGTCTCAAAGAGTACCCAGCCATACAGCGATGCCACGTTCCTGGGCAATCCTCCATCTGAATCTATTCTTTCAAGACGAATCATGCTTGAAGCTCTCACCATGGGAGGCAATAACCTGTAGGCCAGTTCCACCGTCTTGATCCCATATCCCTAAACCCACTTCAATAATGAATCTGACATCGCCGTCTGCAATTTAGAACGCTTCCGGGGCAACACAGGATATAAGCAGAGCTCGAATTCCAAATAGTTTGGAAATGGATACCATGCATCATCCAGTACATTCCAAAGCGAGGAGAGAATGCTGTGGGATTAGTCTCCGTGCGCTTCAACAACGATCTGGTTGAGCGTACGGTTGAATTGAGGATAATGGTTTTCAAATCGACAAGGGAGAACAGTGCTTGATAACATTGGAGCCAGAAAATGGATGGGGCATTGTACTCTGTGTGAAATCCATCAAGGAAATCAAGGTAGAGCTGGAATCGTTGATCGCTCACCACACCTGATGTGCACGTCTCTCTTTGGTAAGTGACGAAGGTGACGTTATGAGATGTGATACCGATAAGTGACTTCCTATACATCAACAACAGTCATGTCATTCAGGCTCAATGATTGCGTGGACCGTGAATTGCGTGCCTTTCCCACGGTCTGGGCCTGGAAGCGGGTTGGGTTGGGAATCACAACCAACGCCATCAGCAAGCTTGGCTTTTGGCAATGACATCTGAACAAGAACAGAACCAAAGACCAGAGAGCTCGGCATGAAATCCCACGCTACGGACAACGTTGCTATTGGCGCGTAAACCCGCGACCTTGGCATCAAGACAAGGCAGTACTAGGTTTTGAATCGTTCAGCTGTTGTTTTCGAACATCTCTATTCTTTCTTCTCTTTCAATATAAGGGATATATCTTCATAATATACTGTTACTGAGAATGCACACCACATAAGTCGGTGTCAAGCCTACACCCGGATCAGAGGCATCCTCTTGGATATCCAAAACTCTACAAGACTACAAGACACCGAAAGCAGCTTCCTCTCAAAAGCACCTCACCCCATCCTCCAAAAAAAACCATGCAACCCCTCCCCCAAGAACTCTGCGCCCCCTGCACCAACAGCCTCCTCTCCCAACTCGCCAGCATCGCCAGCATCCTCACCTTCACCTCCTTCCTCCTCCTCAGCCTCCTCCTCTACATCCGCAACGCCCAACAACGAAAACTGCAGATCCGGAAAATGCACGTCGAGTGCAACGCCCACGTCGCCGGCATGCAGGAGATCACGTGGGCGATCGCGGCGGTCAAAGAATCGATAAAGACGACGGACGATGGCTCCGATGAGGCGAGGGAGGTGTTTGATTCGGTGAGTCGGCTGTTGAGGGCGTCGGAGGAGGAGCTGGATCAGTTGGCGAGGAGGACGGAGGGGGTGGGGAGTGTGCTTGAGAAAAAGAGGGGGTGGGGGATGAGGATGAGGTTTTGGTCGTGCGTTTAGGGGCCATGACTTGTGTCTTGAACAATGATTGATGGTATTTATACAGTATAGATCGTTGCTAGAATATAATAGGGCGGCTGAGAACCGGAGATTTATCTACAGCTCGGTTGAAATTTGGGAGGAGTAACGCTCCGCGACCTCAAGGACTCAGACATTGCCGCAGATTCTATCAATCCGTATAATTCGATTGTATGCTAAGAGAGCTCACAGTCTGTTCTTAGATCGATAGGATGCCTGGGAGACACTTTGCGTGTTATGCGCTGTAAAATCTGCGTTTCATGGCCATCCTGCAATCATTCCAGGTGTCTCCAAGCCCTGGCCCCCACCTGCATCGTGTAGAGCGCTAAGCATATGCCCTTCTACTTACCAAGACAATAATGTAGACTACTTCGCCTCGGTGAATATGTCTGCATTCCCTTCCAAATATCCACGGAGCAATTGCATAGTCGATGGGAGCCGATAGGTATCGCCCTCCAGTGCTGTAGCCTCATAATTAATATTCCGAAAGATATCCATCTGCAGCAGAGTCTCAAAAACACTCCTCCTATCCTGGTTTGAGACCGCCTCGTGGAAAAGTGGGCTTAGAGGGCCGAGGTGGACGGACTGGGTGACAAGCTGCTGCCATTGCTGATAAGGCATCCACCGAATATGATCTCCTAGGGATTCAAAGATGGCCTCGAAAGAAATCGTATCCTTGTTTATAATATGCCGGATTCCAGTCTCCCCTCGCAGCGAAAATCGATGGATCAACCGGGCGCAAAAATCTACAGGCGTGAGATCAATTTGCCAATCTCTTCCGCCAACGTCGTCTAAGACAGGTGCAGCTCCTGTTTCCAGAATGGACGCGATCAGACGGATGGTGAAGTCATCCCGAGGGCATTTGAAAGTCCTGGTATTACCTAGCAAACGACCCGGTCGCAAAACGAGGACATGTCCGCCCAATTGTGCATATCGAAGTACCAGTTGTTCAGACACCCATTTGGACTGGGCATATCCTGTCACAATTCCTGTATGCAGATCACTAACGGGGACTTCCATCCCGTAGTGGAGTTTCTCACCTGCACCAAAGAATACCGACAGGGTAGAGATGTAAGTCAGCCGTTTCTGAGTAAGGGTACTAGCAAATCGAAGAATCTCAAGAGTGCCGGTGACATTGACTTTCTCTAGCTCTGCGAAGGGCGCGATGAAGCTGACAGCAGCGGCAGAGTGGTATATTGTGTCGATTCGTCTTGCAAGATAGATATACTTATTGGTGCTCAGACCGAGGAACGGTTTGCACACGTCACCAGCGAAGGCGTCAAACCGTGAACGAAAGCTGTCCTTCCACAAGTCCCAGGCCTGAAGAGCGGCTTTGACGCGGTTGAAAGCAGTGTCGTTATCAGGCGCGCGGACGATGCAACTCACCCTGGTGCTTCGTGTATCAAGGATCTCTGCGAGAAGGTGGCTCCCAAGAAAGCCTGTAGAGCCTGTTAAGAGTACGTGATTCTCTCGATTGGATTTAGGTGGACTTACATTGTAGACAATGTCGCGCGGAAGGATAGTCCGTTTCAGTAGGTCCTCAGCTGGTGGGATTGCTTGCTGTTGCTGTTTCCCCAGTTCTGCCAAATGACGTATCGAAATATCTGTTCGGAAAAACTGTGCTAATTGGATCCTGCAGCCAACAGACTCATTCAGGTGGCGTAGGACCAATGAAGCCTGCAGTGAGCTGCCTCCCAGGTCTCCATACGTTGTTCCGGGTGACACAGCCTGGTCTGTCGGCAAATCCAGAGCCTCTAGTAATGCTATTGTGATTCTCTTTTCAAGAGTTGTCAGGAATGTCTCAAACCCAGAGTGAGGAAACCTGTTCTGTTTTGACATCAAGTCCGATAGCGCCCTGATATCCAATTTCTTGTTGAGGGATAGTGGAAGGGCGTCAATGACTTCTATGGTACTTGGAATACTGTACGAAGGCAGGTTCTCTCGCATGAGCCCTCTTAAGTGAAGATTTAGTGCCTCTTTATCGACTTTCGAGCCCTGGGGTGTGAGCACCACATACGCGCACAAATTCCGAGTTGGTGCGGGTTCTTGTGGAATCACTGCTACGTCAAGGACCTGGGAGGCGCTGCGTATAACCTCTTCGACTTCTTGTAGCTCTATGCGTTGTCCGTTCAGCTTGACTTGCCTCGTGCAAGTTTTGCGTCCAAGGTACTCAATCTCCCCATTGGGCAGAATCCTTCCGAGATCCCCGGTCTTGTAAGAGCGGCACTGACAATACAAGCCATCGCCATTTCCAAAACGCTCAGCGTTGAGTTCTGGCATGTTGAGATAGCCATTGCGACTGACCCCAGGTCCTCTGACGCATATCTCCCCAACCTCACCATGGCTAAGAGAAATGTTATTGTCATCAAGAATGATGATGGATGTGTTCAAGATAGGCTTCCCAATCACTAACGCAGAGCACCCTGACGGGATTTGGCCGTCATAATACACTTTCTTCGTACTGCAGACAGAGGCTTCGGTAGGACCATATGCATTGATAACTTTCCTTCCCGCACCCCAAGTCCTAATTAGAGACTCATCCGAGGCTTCACCGGCCAGAACTAGGGTTTTGAACTCTGGCAAATGCTCCAAGGTGCAAGTCCGAAGGACTGATGGGGTGATGACTGAGTTGCTGATTCGGTGCTGTGCAATGGTACTCATTAGATTGCCCGGCAAGATTTCCTCTTCCTCTGGCACATATAACGACGCACCTAGCATCAACGCGCCGGTGATGTCTCGCATCGAAGCGTCGAAGCAAAAAGGTGAGAAAAGCAAGACGCGATCGGAATGATCGATTTCGCGACTCTGGCGGATATCATCTATTAAGTTGAAGACGTTTCCGTGCGTGATAGCGACGCCTTTGGGAACACCAGTCGTACCGGAAGTATAAATGATGTATGCAATCATTTCGCGATACCCTTCAGATGCAACGTCAGCGCTGGGATATGCCTTTAGCCTATCAATGAGTCCTTCATTGTCCAGGCAAAGGGTCGTTTTGGCTTTCAGATAGAGGGTCTTCTCTTCAATGATCTTTTCAATGGTGATAAGACAGGAGGTTGCACTATCCGACATCATGTATTGCATTCTCTTAGCAGGCAAGGACTGATCGAGCGGTAGGTACACGGCACCCACTTTCCAACTCGCAAGCGCGGCAACAACATATTCTATTCCCCTCTCCAAAGCAACAGCAACGACACACCCCAAACCAACGCCTAGAGAGCGCAGATGATTCGCGAGCTGGTTAGCTCGTTCGTTCAACCCGACGTAGCTTAGAGTCCCATGATGACTGATCACAGCGAGCTTTTCTGGATGTTCGAAAGCACATTCCTCGAAAAGTGCTGTGATGGCATGGCTTTGAAACCAATGCGTATGTCCATACTCAGAATTAGACGGACGCATCGTGCTGACAGGAAGACAGTATTCTCGATCCTCTCGGTGTTACGATGCTGGAAGCATGGCAAAGAGACTGGGATTTCTGAGTGTAGTGAGCTAATTCGCGTCAAGTGTTCGGACTCTGTCGAGGTAGAGAAACAGTTTACCAATACAAAGGCGATACAGCGGGGTTCAGTAAGATCAAGCTCTTAAGCCGTGTACATATTGACCGCGCGGGATGTATGATGTTTCAAAGAATGTATATCAATAGCATTGTGGAAAATTCAGAGAGGCTAAGATGAATAGATTGTGCACAAAGGGTTGTAGACCTCAATCATAATGCGGTTAGCACTCCTGAAGGCTCCAGATCTCATATTGGATACAAAGACATTCATGTGCCCTTTGTCTTCCTTTGAGTGATTTGACGTCTGTGGGAAGGTCTTCGGCTTGAATAGAGGCTTCAAAGAGTGCATGGTACAATATCGCTTGGCTTACTGGTACCCACTGACGACCCTCTTCATTCAGCGTGATTGAACTGAATTACCACTCGCTTGGTCTCAATTTAACTGGACACATATCCGTATATCTGGCTGGAACCTTAAGAGGGTCACGTTTCTGGAAGGGACAGAATGGTTAGCCATACTTTCCTTGAGGGGCAGCTCGAAAAACTCCGAGAGCACACCGAACCACCAACCTCCCAGCCCCGAAAGCACATTGATGACTACAGTATCGATGACGAGCATGCTGTCCGTAAGCTTCTAGGGCGCTGGAAAATCGCTATACCTGATGTCTCGGAAAGCTTATCGGCGGCAGTCAAATGCCAGATAGTGAGACACAGAAGGGTTCGGACGACGACAAGCCGGATAGTGGAGATGGATGTACGCGAGATTATAGGCCATCATACGCTCACCACGATGGCATTGCGGATGATGATTGAGAAGCTGCACCAGTTTTTCGTGTATGTGGAACGGAGGCGACCAATGCTACTACCATCGGGGATTGATATCATGCAGCTTCGGAACTTATGCCTCCAGGGGAATGAACGACAACATTTCCATACTATACGAAGCCTCCTGGGACCGTTTCGCATTCTTCTACACCATCTATCAAAGTCCGACCAGGGTTCCAAATACTCCTTTTTGCAAGAGCTCGGCGATCTCGGCGTTATAGTACCAAGCGAGGTAAATGACTTTGTTTCAACGGCAGCGTTTGGCCACACAGATGAGATCCTATCTCCACCCGAGCATCTTCGAAAACTCTGGAAGCCAGTAGGGAGGGAGCGCGCAGCACCGGAAGACAGAGGACGGCTTGGAACTTATACTAAAGCGCTTTGGCGCACACATTTGCGAGTGCGTGATTGCAGCACGCCGCCAATATCGGAATTTGAGTTGAAAGCTCTCTTCGGCGACACTGCCTTCGCATGCCGACGAACGCTTACCGTATGAATGTGGGGCGAACAAGTATACGCTGGCAGGACAGGATCCTTTCGTGGTCGACTGTACTGATAGAGGGTTGTTTACAACTAGCGGGCCATCAGGAACAGCGTATCGTTATCTGAACCTCTGGGTAGTTCTTGGTGGCGCTCGAGAGAAGCTGCCAGAATTAAGGCTTGCTATGGCCGCTATGATACTTGGAGGCATTCATCACTCTTTAGCTGAGGTTATAGTGGTTTGTGCGCCCATTCTTGGCCACGGAATGCCGGGAAGGGTAGAAGAGATGCTGAAGCAGCTAGTACCGCACAGGCTGCAGCTCGAATGGAGAGGTGTATCACGAAGCATGACGCCAGAGGCTTTTCACAGCGAGCTGGCTGGTCGTTTGAAAGATCGACTCGCGTAAGTACAGTTTGTACATCAATGCGAGTATATTATCATTGATTGGCCATGTATCCTGACGTTTTTTGGCATGTTCGAGATGCACTGATCATCAAAGATGCTCACGATGGAACTATGGGAATCAAAATTACCGCGCTAAGCGTACTGTATCTATTCTAGTCGGGCTTGGCGCTGAAATCTTTCAAGTCCAAACATCTGTTCCAATTTCCTACAAATATGAGAGGGACTTAATTCTTGCGTTTGCATTGTGTCAGACACCACGACCCTGATTATGACCATAGTGTTTAGAGGTGTGTTGTGCCAGAGAGGTGTAATGAAGTGTTATCATCATGTTTACAAATCTACAAGCTGAATCCTTGACACTCAGCGCAGTCCACTCCTTTGAGTGTCGAGCTAGAGTGTGTGAGATTTTCTGTTGCCTCCCACGTCGTGCTTTGTCAGGTCTGGGTGGCTCTTTACCCCAGTCCGATTGTTCTCTCCCTGCTGTTTGCTTTGATGATCGGACGCATTACTTCCAGGAACTATACGTTATCACTTCTTGTTTGTTCTTTATAAGCATTCTTTCGTGTTATCTTTATTGTTTGCATCAACGTTTGATAGGGTCATTAAATCTACATTTCCGAAAAATGGAATTGTACTTGATAAGGTGCACTCACATTTTTATCCTCGGGAACGAAGTCGCGCTTGTATCTTCACAGATATCGTTGAGTAATTACCTCCACTACAGTGAAATTATCTAGCGATATGGTGGCGTCATTTGGAACACCAGCTCTTACCAGGGAGGAGAAGTACGACCTTATAACATCCAATATTCAGGAAGTCCTTCGCCCTGACATCATTCGGGAAATCCTGGCTGTACGGCCTCTCGAAATCTTCTGGGGTACAGCAACCACAGGTCGCCCACACGCAGCCTATTTTGTTCCCGCCATCAAGATTGCCCAGTTTCTGCGGGCTGGTTGCAAAGTCAAGGTCCTTCTCGCCGATTTGCACGGCTTCTTAGACGCCGACAAGGCCCCTGAAGCCACACTGGAATACCGAGCGCAGTACTATGAACGAGTCATTGGAGCATTGCTGCGAGCTGTGGGTGTCGAAGTCGATAACTTACAATTCGTGCGCGGCAGCTCTTACCAGCTGACTCCTTCCTTCTCCCGCGACTTGCTCCGACTTAGCAAGCGTATATCCGTGCATGACGCCGTAAAAGCAAGTAGCGAAATTGTCAAAACCATGGGCGAACCTTCTATGGCGGACGGCCTTTACCCGATGATGCAGCTATTGGACGAAGAATACCTTGGGGTTGATGCGGAGTTTGGTGGCATTGACCAACGAAAGACTTTCGTGTTGGCAAATGACACGATCACTAAAGCGTTAGGGTTCAAAACACGCGCTCATCTGATGAACCCCATGGTACCTGGTTTAAGTGGGGGTAAGATGAGCAGCTCTGACCCAAAATCGAAGATCGATCTATTGGATGATCCGGCAACCATACACAAGAAGATTGCGAAAGCCTACTGTGCGCCTTGCGAGGTAGAGGGAAATGGTATCTTAGCATTCATCCAGCATGTCTTATTGCCGTACTCACAACTGCAATCTCTGGATGGAGAAGCAGCTATCAGTATGCTTTTGAGAGATCAGGCTGCGCCGACCATCTTCACGTCCTTTGCTGAAGTCACAGAAGCTTACGCAGCTGATCGCCTGACACCACAGCTGGCAAAGAAGTTCGTTGAGGAGGGTCTTGTTCAACTGAACACCTCGATTCGCAGTGATTTCGAGACCGATGAGGAATGGCAACGCATTGCCCATGCTGCATACAGCAACCCAACAAAGTCTCCTGAAGGGCAAGACAAAAAAAAGATGCAGAATATCAGGGGGTATAAGGCGGATCGGACTATCTCAAACATTTAAGATAGTGCGGTCACGATCAGTAGCGATTACTTTTATCAGCAAAGCATGGGGTGTGTCCGTTGATGTTACAGGTAGTGAGAATCGAAGGATATTTATCGCGAAAGTATGTGAACCCCAGTCTGTTTATTCGTTATCTGAACACAGCCTCTCGCGCTTATAGAGTATGTGCTCCTCTCAGTGCGTACATGGATATTTATCTCTTGAATGTACTGAATTTACCATATCATACTGATTCTCCTTATATTTGTGTATCGTTGTTGTTCCAGCAGTCTCTTCACTCTCAAATTTCTGGGTGATCCTTACCCTTTCGATGCTCGTTTCGGGATCCTAAACCTCTACTAACGGCAATAAAAAGGTCTATTGATTACTGAGCGCAGCTCTGAGTCCGATCTATCCTAGGAACTGGGCCCTATAGATAGAATTGTACACGTTCGAATAAGAGAGATAAATGATGCAACAAACGAATTGAGTAGGAAAGCTCTGATTGAAATGCTACTTCAATGGCAGAGGAGAAAGGCAAATCTTGATTGTTCAGGTACAATGTCTTTGAGGTACAGAGGATAATGCTCTTGTTCGTTCCCAGAGGCTCTCTGGATTCTTCATCTTATAAACTCCATGATTGCTGGACCTTTCTCACCAGACTAAGATCACATAAAATACCACAATCATGACGGAGCAGCAACAGCAAACCGAGACGGCTAAACAAGCCTTTGAATGGCCAGCAAATGAGCCGCCGCATCCTCAGAATCTTGCTCTTGCCTCTCAGCTCTATACAACATTAATGCCAGGGGGGCCCGCTACTACAGTTGTTACAACGCACTTGCCCTCTGGCTGGTCTTCCAACGATGTTGTTCAGGTCTCCACCTGCTCTCCGACTGATCAGCGTCGCTTCACTGTCAAACTTCCTCGCCATCAAGTCTCGTCTTGTATCGCTGCCAACTGCAAGGCGGAAGCACTACGGACCAACTGGGCGTCCAAACATGGCTTTGGCCCCAAGGTTCTGGCTATCGATGAGGAGAGTGGAGGTTTCGCCATGGAGTACATCGAGGGACGAACGCTGACGATGGAGATGATGACGGACCGTCTGCCGCAGATTGTGGATTTGCTTCGACGGATCCATGGAGCTGAACCGTTCGAAGGGATGAAGAGGTACGATCCAATGGAGGTTGTAAGGGAGAATTTGTCACTAGTCAAAGAGAGGAACGCGATGCGATCAGATGATATCCGTCTCGTTGAAAGCGTCATACGCAACGCTGAGCAGCAAGTCATCGATCATCCGTGGATGCCATGTCACAACGACTTCCACAGCCACAACGTCATGCTCGACAACACCGAGCGCATGCTCGCGATCGACTTCGAGGACTGCGATCTCGGCGACCCGATGTGGGATCTTGCGTACCTGACCGCCAATCTTGAGCTGGAGCTGGATCCCTCCTCTTTGGAGGATCTGTACGGCGCGAGCGGAGAGGACAGACGACGGGTTCGAGCTTATGTTCCGTTGGCATTGGCACATTATGCTACCTGGGCAGCTTTGCATGGAGGTGTGTGGACGCAGCATCAGGAAGAAGTGATGGGAAGATTGAGGAAAGTGGTAGTTGATCTAGATTGAGAAACCAGCGCAGTGATTAGCACAGAAATAGTAATGTAGGCTCATCAGGCTTCCTCACATATAATCCAGGATGGGAAAGTGAATACCCTCAAGAAGTCTCATGAATCAATTCTGCAACACTTAAGCCATCCTTGTAATGGGAATATACTCAACGCCCCCTCCTCTATCCCCCCGAGTCCCCATCGCCCGCTATCATCAAGACCCGGTAGACTCTCCTAATCCCTCTTGAAATAGAAATCCTTTCATCTACGTCCCCAAAGATCCAGACTGCACAACGATGCATTTCATTTTCCTCGGACAAATTCCACTTCCGTACACTAAAGACTCCTTGAAACCCTCCAGATTCCCCGTGCACTGTCATGGCTTGGCGGTACGAGCCTCTGGGAGGTATAAGAGATTTTGATCATGGAAGGGGAGCGTTGTTGAAGTAATCAGTAGTGTGGCACGGTTGAGGCTTGAGGAGAAGCACAAAGGATAGTCAGTAAATATTACTGGAAGTCAGATCTGGGTTTTCTTTTGCAGCAATGAATGCCAGGGCAAAGTGCGTGATGTAATTCTCATATCATGATAATATACAATTCATCGAGCCCCAACAATTTTCCCAAACACACTACCGGAAGGTATATGCAGGAAACGTTCGCTTCTCCGGCATCAGGGACAGATGTTGGTATGGGTTGCTGTGCGGGTCATAGTACAACCCCTCCACGTGCCCATCCGCTCTCCGCAACGAGACATAGTAGAAGCCACTGATGGTCAGTGCGGTCTGCGCGTCCGATGGGGTGACGAAGCATTTCTCTTCATGATAGCAGTTAGTAAGCAAAAAGTGCTATAGAGACAGAGGCCAGAGCCGGAATGACGAACCTTTCCACCTCATCAGGATCCATTTCGTCATCAATTCCTCCCTCAACCACTCCTTACTCAGCAGCTTCCTGATCATGGCCTCATCATCACTGAGGTCTTTGAAAGGTGGGAGCTTTCGCCAATACATGCCGTCCACCCGTGTATCGGCTTTGAAACTTTCGGTCTCAAGTGTGAACTTGTTGAAATCAATGATCTCGCCCTCGAGGTATGTCGTTATGCTCGAGACCTTTGTTGGCGATGATTTGTCAGGTACGTTGAAAGCCTCCATCGTGCCGGTAAGAGTCATGTCGTTATAGTCAACACTGTGGATATTTACTTTGACAGGCCATCGCTCTTCCTCGGGTGGAGCAGAACCATCGGCGTTTGCTTGCGGAGGCTGACGAACGGGCGATGTGGTCCGGGGTGGAACGGAGCCAAAGTGTGGGTTCCTAGTTCTCGATCGGTATATTGAGGGAGGCATAAGTGGAGTATATGATGGGAGCGAGGATGGGCTTGCGCCATGTTGTGTGCCGGAGAGGACAGCGCCAACCTTGAGCCAGGAACTCTCCGGCGGTGGAGGTACGAGCCGCGTATTCACTAAGAAATCTTGGAGATGGATCGGAGAGCATCCTCCTGGATCAAGACCTCCCTCCTCGGCAGTCTCTTGCACCTCTTGGTCGGACTCACACAATCGTAACTTGCCTAAATACTTTATAGCATCATCGATACGTCTCTTCTCCGCACAAGGTGAAGAAGTCTGCCAATATCTGCGTCTCCTGTTCTCGCTCGCAGGTGCCAAGCCGTTACGCTGATGTCTTAGCTGCTCTTCTAGGTAGTTACGATGTTGTTGATGTTCCGCAAGAAGATCTCGATGCTGTTGGATTTCCTGTCTCATCGTAGCTTCTCTATGAATCTGCCGCCGTTGGCTCGGCGAGACTGCGTTGTTCGAAGGCTCGTTTGCGCGTGCTGGAGTGATGTCTTGATAATCGCCTGCTTCTCTATGTCGTAACTGCCGCCGTTGGCTCGGCGAGACTGCGTTGTTCGAAGGCTCGTTTGCGCGTGCTGGGGTGTGGTCTCGATCATCGCCTCTTTCTCTGTCTAGAATGTATCTTTGTAGCTCGTTCCTTGATCGTGCCGAGAATTGGGGGTTCCGCCTAACAGCTTGTAGTAAAGCTGTAGTCCGTAGTGATGATTCTGTCATTGTTGGAATCCCCTCGGAGTCATTTTGGGCGTGTTGCGGCTGATCCCATGGTGAAGGTGTATGGGTAGTCAGAGCTTCGCGGGGTGTAGGGTCACGCCACTCGAGTTGGGCAGCGTCCCTCATCCGCCTCAGCCTCATTCTTTCTCGAAGATGCTCATCTCGACGCATTACATGTTCGTCCAACAGTGCCGCAGAGGACTGAGGTAATCGTCGCTCAGACCGCTCCATATGTGTCTCCCCCTCGTCATCCGAAGCCCCAGGCGCCCAGCCGTGATATTGCTGCGGCAGCGGTCGAGCTACATCGGAAGTCTCTTGCATCTCTCCAAGCTCTTGCAGTTGCGCAGGAGTGTACACGCGGGGCTCAACCATTGCGTCCACGGCTCTTCGCATCCTTCGGCGGCTTTCTCCAGCCTCATCGTACGCCAAATTATCTTCGTCTTCTGGTAGATGCGTGCGTAAAAAGCTAATATTATCGTCTTCAGCCTCCTGCTCGGCCTGTGTGATCAAAGTGGAGGCAAGATCTGGCACTGAACTGGCGAGCTGAGCCAACTGCTCGAGGTACGGATCCTCAGAGGAAGGTCCCTGAGAATAGCCATTAATGTGAGACCCGGAGAACGGCCGCATCGCGGAGGGCTTACAGTTGGTTCAGGCATCGTTGCAGCTTGGCCTTTGATTGGAGGAGCGAAGATGTGAAACTCTAGGAGGTATTCCAGTCAGTACCCAAGCCAATTTAGAAGACTCTCCCTGTGTGTTCGTGCCACAAGGATTGATGTGATATTTTTACAATCTGTTGTGCAACGGAAGTCATAAGCCATAGAATAGAATAAGCCAGCCTTACACCCGGTCGCCGCGGCTGCATTCGGAAGGGACTAATTCTAGAACTGGTCAACCGCCTTGTTTTACCATAAATTTGGCTACATATCATCACAACTGCTACATGAATTCTACTGCATAACGACAACGTGTTCGCGATGTTTTGAATTAGCTCTTGCCTTATAGCATCGTCCTGACACCCTGTGCCTGTGCCCTAGAACTAGAATAGTTCTATGGCGCCTGTCGAGTCTGTCGCGTCCTCTGGCCATATCTCTGACCGATGGCCTCTACGACCTTTATAGTACTAGACTACCTTTCAAGATCGTCGAAACGTCAGATTCGCTACTCTCTACACTTTGTGTCGCATTAAGTTGGACAACGATGGCGGGGCGTGCATTGTCGATCTACCTTGGTCATTGGTACAGACTTCGTACGGAGTAGCAGAGCATAGCATTGAATTCCACCTCATCGCTGGTGTCGATGAAACAGTTGCCACATATTGCCTCATTGGCCTTTGAGATCAATAGCATTGGCTATGAATATATCATTTGCAATGGCAACGCCTAACTTCGTGATACAAGATCTGAGTCTGGGATCTCATCACAATGTCGAAGCAGTGGCATACAATATTGACGATTGCATGAAGTACAAGAGTGTTTGAGAGACGGGGAGGAGGGATCGAGGGCTGGTAAGATGTGGGCCTCAGAATCGAGACGATGAAGTGGAGGTCAGGATGGGGTCGAATACAGGTACGCTATGGATGGTAGCAGATTCCACCGGGCTTCAGGGAGGCATTAGGAAGTGTTCCCTTGGGTGGTTCCTTTGGAAAGCTCATATGTAGATTGTATACTTAGGGAACGGTGTCCTGTTAGTGCTATCCAATTGACAGGAGGCAAGGAAAGTAGGATTCACTGCTGTGATGTTCATACCACTCATGAGCATTGATATATTGAGAAAGCTTTGCAAAAAACTGCATAGTGAATTTACAACCAAGGTAGTTCTAATGCCGATTGATTTCGCCTGGTCATGCAGCCCTAGTTCTACCACTGATACATACAAACCCGGCTTCACGACTTCTCTGCTTCATCAATCCATCACGTGTACAGCTTCAGATCGCAACATGATGGGTTGCGCTCACTATAGCCAAAAATCTAGAATAAATTGGCACGATGCTGACGTTCCTGATCCGCAAGCCAGAGGTTGCTCAAATCACTCCTGAGGACATTCACAGCGACGCCATCGGTCTTCTGTTCCCAGACAACGTCCTTACCTATCATGGTGACCCTGGGTCCTACGTCACCTACGTCTCAAAGCGCTTCGGGAACATAGAGCTCAATCTCGTCGACCCATACGATCATGGGGAACATGTGCTATTCGCCCATCACATCTGGAACTCGGGCATACAGATGGCGGAGTTCATAAGTCAGGCTAATGACCCTGTAAAGGTTGAGAAAGGCAGCAGATGGAATGTCGAAGGCGAGCAGGTCTTGGAGCTAGGTGCCGGTGCGTTAAGAGTATCGTGGTGTTTTGGAGATATGGACTGATGGGGAAAGGTAGGTACGGGCATAGCAGGCATTACCAGCGCCCTGAGCGGCGCACAGGAGGTTGTTCTATCAGATTATCCCTCTACGAAAATTCTTGGAAATCTCAGACTCAACGTGGAGAAAAACATCCCTGAACCACTCCAGCTGAGCGTCACGGTGCAAGCCCACGAGTGGGGCGTCCTCACTGACAGCTTTTCCGAGACAAATGCCAAGCACTTCACTCGTGTCCTAGTCGCAGACTGTCTCTGGCTGGACGGCGAACACTACAGCCTCGTACAATCAATCGTGCATTTCCTCTCCCCGAAAGCTGAGGCGAGAGCATGGGTGATTGCGGGTTTCCATACTGGACGGCCAAAGCTGGTGGCATTTTTCGACACTGCGGTACAAGCCGGGTTGGAGATTGAGGCGATTTGGGAGCGGGATGCTGATGGTGGGGAGAGGGAGTGGGTCAGGGAGAGAGTGGATATAGAGAAGAACAAGTGGATGGTTGTTGCTATACTGAAGCGCAACGAGGGCGAGGTAGTCAAGGAAGCGAGCGAAAGGGGGAGGCAGGAGAGGGTGTTTGCTAGTATGCTTATGCAAAAGAACAATCGACATCCCTGACATCTCTGCAAGCCCTACTTAAATCTCCAAAACTTCCACCCTCAACCCTCCTTCCGAAAACAAACCGTCGCCACCGACTGCCCCCACCCCCCTCCGAATCTAAACACAGGATACTCCACCCTCCCCCGCGCCACCAACGCACCACCCCAAAACCACATCCCCAGCTCCTCCTCCGTCCAATTACAACTCGTCACAACAAACCATCCCCCCGCCCTCACCAGCGGCTCCACCTTCTCTCTATACCCCTCGCCACCCTCCCCACTCAAACTCACAGCATCAAAAGTGCCCTTATCCAACACGACATCGAACCCGCCCCCCCACTCCTCCAGCGGTGCATCCTTTAAAACATCCCACATCTCAAACGCCATGTCCCCAATATGGACTTCTTCGCTCTGCAGTACTTCTAGACGTTTCCGACACAGCTGTATCGAAGCGGGGGAATAATCTACGCCCACCATTCTTCCTCTGAATGCGCCTTCTGAGCGAAGTCGGAAGAGCATTTCGCCATTGCCGGTGCCTAGATCTAGATATGATGTCGTTTCCTTATTCAGAGCTAGGGTGGGAGAAGCGAGGTGGTTGAGGATTTTGGAGGAGGCGTTGACGTCGGAGAACCAGTCGGTGCCGGTGTGGGAGGGGGTTTGCGCATTGGTGGAGATGTCGTGGGTGTAGATTGTTTCCCAACTGGTATCAAGAGACTTAGCATTGCGGGATTGAGGATTTATGGGGAAGGGTTATGTACTATTCTTTTGTGCCCAGCTCACTCGGCTCGAGGTGAGTGGGCTTTTGGGGAGACATTGGGGAAAGGAGCGATGGCGATGGGTGAGGTTGAAAAACCTTTCACGGTTGCTGCCTGGCGTTCAGTGATTTTGTGTGTGCGTGCGACATAACGAAAGCAGACCTCCACTTTCAATGCATACGCTCCTTTCAATGAGTTATCTCTAGGCCTTGGTTCATGTTGCTGTCCCTTCTCATCCCGTTATTGCATGCTCTGATATTGCTTCAAATCTGTCACATTCGATGATGAGCTGCAAGGGGAAGTGTTCTGTAGAAACCTAGAAACTGAGAAGTGCATCCGCGGCATCTGTCATTCAGATTTACGCTCAAATGTATACTAGATATCAGCGCGTCAACAAAAGCTAAGATTCGATAGCGATGACAGTAGACTGAGGAAACTCATCCGTCTAAAGGACGGCTAATCGGTAACAGATTGCCACAATTGATGACTTTGGCCTTCGATCTGAACCAGCAACAACTTTATTACCTTAGTACTGTATGCCAAACATCGCCAAATGCCGCGATCTCCTTCACACTTTTCGTATCTCCAGCCACCTGTCTAGAATAAATTTCGACATCCGTCATCTTGCAATATCATCGCATACATAGCAGACAGCACCCATGAGTCTGAGCTGTCTCGAATAGATTGATCTCTTCCTTTGGTGGAAACTGGTCATCCATTTGGTCCGGCGGAAGCTCCTGATCCTGGTCTGGGACTGCTCTCAGGAACATCCAGCCGAAAACAAGATCGGCGTTTGTAAACTGTGTTGAAATTTTCGTACAGCGCGCGTTCCGGCTTTGCGGAAATCCAAATCGGGCCCTCCATTACGGGAGTACCCCTGGTCTTTCGGACGGAGGAATCTGGCATCCTACCGCGTAGTTGTGAATCATAATCTAGGCTACTAGTTTGCCAAAGTGTAGCATCCAAGCTTTCGGGAGCTTTAACGGCGCTCCAAGACATATCTCAGAGGTGTTGATGGAACCTCCAATTGGCTAGCTAGAGACTTATTTCTGTGCCACATTGCTGAGCATTCGGACATAATCATTGAGGCAAAGCGTGTTCGATTTGCGATCCTTAACGTTCTTGAGCCACAATTCTATGTCCCGTACTGCGTGATCCTGTATACATACCACCATCGGATGTTGTGTGCCATATTCACCCTGACATAACGATTAAGTTCGTTCCCATCACACAGTGAGCGGGTCTCGACGCACTGGAGGCGAGCGATTGGTTTAGCCGCCATCTGGTCTTGCGCTGGTTGAGACGTTTCGTGGAAATCTTATCATATTATTTGGTAGTCAGCAAGTCGTTGTTATCAATGTCCTTCGTCGAATGATAACGCTGTGGATATCAAGGGAAGCTTGGGTGGGAAGGTCTCGAATATTCGTACGATCTCTGCATTGATGAAGCCGATGGGTAGCAATGAACCGCCAACCGTTATCGTTGCTCAAGTAAAGATACCATCGCAAGGCGTCTCTCTGAGTATATGTATGGGACCATTGCGTGCCAATGTGTAGCAATCCTGTTACGCGGCGTTCTCATCTCATTGAAGTGTCTGGCTTCAACGATTGCTCTCAACCTTAGTACGAGCATTCTGTCTCGCACTAGCAGTCCGTTGTTACCATATCTGTTCAAGCACTTCTGTAGTCGAGCTCCTTACATCTGCATTCGCAATCCGGTACCGGACAGACCTTATGACTTGCAAACCAGTCCCTCATATGTTTATAATGAGACATATGCCAGCATGTTCTGCACACGGTGGTCGAGCGACCCAGAGCTTCTGCATTTGTCTTGCTGGTGGCTGCACTGCCTCGTGAATGCGGATCTGGCATGCCAAGCCAGTCCATGCAGATTATACACCGTGGCATGTGGCGTCCGCAATTAGGGCAGACAGTACCAGATTTGTCAGTTCCGAAGATCTTCTCAGTATGAACACCGAGATCTGCGGAAGGGGTTACGGAAGATGCGTAGTCCGCGCTTCGGTCAAGGGCTTGATCGCAATAGTTACAGCGAAGGGTAATCTGGCGAGGGGCTGGATGTAATTCCGGCCTCCCGTTTGGTGGCGTCGAGAGCTTGGTGCACTGAACATCAAATAGTGCCCGCTGTGTGAACATACACCAATTGTTGAGATGGGAACGGTATGTTTCTCGCCAGAGGTCGACACGAGAATCTATGAAGTAGCGAGGACAGGTAATGGACATTGCGAGGACTGCTGTTTGAATATCTGAGGATTTGCGAATGTAATTCGCCAAAAGGGGAACAGCTTGCTCGGTAAGACCGGTCAGTACAATACCTTCAATATCACCTTCCTTGATGCAATCTGTCAGATTGCTGTCTATAAACTGGCTTAGTTCCTGGTCATCCAGATACATTAGGGCGATGCCAACTCGATCCCTGAGCGGAAGAGAGGTCTCGGCTAGAACGTCGTGCCAGTCGCCATAACGAACAAGGGCAAGAATAGCCCGAGCGTATGGGTCGTCAAGCGTTTCCGCAAGGTCACGGACAGTCTCTTCCCAGGTATCATCGGTGCTCCCCTTGTTGTATCCAGCGAGAGCAAGTGAAAGTTCTCTGTGTGCGGGGGAGGCGTTACGATATCTCAGCGCTTGAAAGGCCAGTTTGGCTTGATCATGAATGATGGCGAGTGCAGCAGCCTTAGTATACTGGCCCTGGCCAACAAGGTCGCCGACATACTTCTGGAGTGGCTCGAAACGAAGACCAAGCCCGCAGGTATGTAGGCATAGTCGGCGATGGTTTGGGGCCCTTGTTTTCGTCATACGAAACTCCGGTAGACTGAGCCTTTCACATAACGTTTCCACAGCAACAGCAACTTCTTTGCTGTATGTTGGCTTGCTGAGCTTGTTAGAAGCTCTCTGGGAGTCTACGAGTACGTCAGCAACTCCCACTGCTGATGAACTAGGCTTACCAAGGTCGTTATTCCAGATGCTTGCAACTCCGAAGAAACTGAGGTCCAAGGTGTCCGTTATCATTCCTTCATGCTCTACCAAGTCCTTGGATCCTAGCTCTAATCAGCGGAGATGACAATGTGGCTTGCGAAACACACTCCCTATCCAAGTCCAAAACCTTTGCAGCCAGGGGTGATCATGCAGTATGCCGATGTTCTTCTTGCAATCAAAGAGGTAACCTTCAGAGCAGCGCTGATAACTAACAGTCGAGAGCAGTAAAGCTTGCTTGAAGTCGACAATTGGGCTCGAGGTCCTGGCAGTAAGCAGCTGCTCGTGAAGGTCTCGACTTGACCAACGTTGCCCTCGTGTCTTATGGTCGTTCTTGATTGCATTATGATTAGATTCTCTATCACTGACAGTGACTTCAGCCAAATTTTGCCCTATATTACCGTCCATTCTTGTCTTAATTATTCTAACAGTACTAGAAAGGAAGTGGTCTTCGTCAAGTGGTACCTGTAACTTTGGAATGCATTCATAGGGCCGGCTGATAATTACATCGCCCAAGGATGAGACGCCAAGGGCCGAAGGGGACCCATCGAGCTCTACGACATCGACTGTACTATCGCCACGAAGGATGATCATACTCGGAGTACCCTTCGAACTTGCGAGGTTGGTAAAATCAAAAGCGACGATACGCCTCATTTCTGATCGACCATATTTTTCATCATTGTAGGCATACTCGACGCAGTGTATACGTTTGGTCAACATTGAATAATCACCTGCGGTCGGTGTCTCATAGTTCAGATGGTCAAGTGGCTTTTGCTGCTCGACTGCCGAGGAAAATCCATGCTTTGTCTCGAATACTTTGAATTCTCCTGTACTTGCTAAGGCGCCGAGGCAACCACTCTTGCCTTTGCAGTACCGTAAACTCCAGATAGTAGACACCATAGCCCCAGTGCTGTCCAGCTTTCTGGGCAAAGGCTTTTGTGGCCGGAACACTCCTTTGTATTCGAGCACTGGATTCTCGGCTTGGGAACCATAGTCCGACATCGATCCTATAACCGATGCTGAGAAGGGCGTGCCGGAGCGACAGTCCCATACGTGGATAGTTTGGTCGTCCGGAAGCCCTGCAGAAGCGAAGTAATGTTCATCTAGAGGATCTATAGCAATGTTGAAGATTGAATCGGTCTTGAACAGTAATGACGGATTCCCGCTGTTTTCTCTTAGATCGTAGATTCGAACGCCTTTACCTTTGATCCCGGCTACAAAGACCTCGGGTTGCCCAGAGAAGAACTTTATACTGGATATGGCTTCTGAGCTGGCAAATTTACGGTACGGTTCCACAAAGTGCTTGGCAGATCCACCCCCTGGAGAAACAACAGTTGGAACTCGTTGATTGACATCCCATATGTTGAGGCAGAAATCATTTCGGATTCCCTCTAATCCAGCGGCCAGAAGGCCCGTCCTGCTGAAGGCTACAGCATTACATAGCCGTTGACGTTTGGCGGGTAGTGAGGTGCTAGGTGACGAGTCGTCAACATGGAGAACAGTGACCTCGCCAGACCATGAACCAACGGCTACAAGAGACTCATCATGGGGAGCCCAATCGAAGGCCCGGAATCCAGGGACTTTGCTATACGTTGAGACTGTTTCCTGTCGAAGCGTTTTCCCATCATAATGTTTCACCTTGCAACGTTTGAAATATCTGTCCTTAACATCCACTATAAGGAATCGCTGATCGGACAGTGTAGAGCTTGGTGACCATCTAATTGCTGCCTCCATCTTGTCACAAGGAGATCCGCAAAATATTGCAATTTAGCCACGAGGTAGCATCCATATCACTCCGTAGGCATCCATACCTACAAGGACCCTTTTGAGGGACGACCAAAAAGCAATCTTTGTGGTCATGGTGGTTTGGCCACGCTGTTACGGAGTAATGTTGAGTGTTCGCATTTGCCGTGGCGTCTAGTATATTATACACTAGCTTGATATAGATTACCAGAACCATAGCCCCACCATTATTTCCTCCCAGCACACATTTCAAGTCAAGCAAGACTCCAACGATAATGGGGCGCCGCGGGGCCCATTACTCTCCTCCGCGGAGGTACGATACGACGTCCCTCAACACTGGCAGTAGAGACTACCATAGCGGTCCCAATGTACATCCTGCACGACAAGAGAAGACAAGTGCACTTCGAACATCGAACAAACGCTCCGTCAACTCGCTGAAATCAAAGATTCGCGACTTGACCCGCTCACTAGATCATAACGAAGGCTTGCCAGCCGGGGTACGGATCGAAAAAGAAAGAGCTCTGACGGGTTACAAGCAGGACCTTGAAGCTGCCGAGCAGGAAAAGCGAAAGCAGGCGCTCATCACGCGGTATCACCGAGTACGATTTTTTGGTGGGTGATACCTTCTTCCAGCCAGGGGATCCATATGACTGTTATGACTCACATTAGATACAAAGAACGTCAGAAAGCTACTCGGCACGTCAAGAAAGCTAGGAAGCACCTTGGGGCCTCCGAGCTGGGCACTCCGCAGCACGCCGCCGCTCAAGAGATACTCCATATAGCCGAAGTCGATCTGAACTATACGCAGTATTGTCCCCTCGACCAAAAGTATGAAGGCATATACCCGCGAACAGTCAATTGTAATGGCATACCAACTAGAGAAGCAGAAGAGCATGGCAACGATGGTGATACTGAGAAAATTTTAGCTTCGAGACCCGCTATGTGGCACGTTGTGGAAACCTGTATGAGGAACGGCACGCTGGAGGCTTTGCGCAATGGAAAGATGACTAGAACATTGACGATGAGAAGCACAAAACCAGCTGCGACCAACACTCATGTTCGTGGACCCGGCGGTGGGGTCATGATCAATTTCGGCGCGGCGCCTGAGGCCACAAAACCGGACCAACCTCAGAAGCAAGATGATAGTGATAAGAGTGATGGTGGTTTCTTCGAGAAGTGAGGCCACAGGGACTTAGGCTAGCTGTGAATGGATCCTCACCTATCGCTTATCAACATGAAAGGTCGCCACCGGGCCTTGAAGAGCATGTGGAATGTGGATAATATAACGTTATAACGATATTAACCGAGCCCAACTGCACTTGGGCCATGGACGACTTGGGGTGAGATCTCACTGGGGTACAGCTTCATCGACAGTAACTGACAGACCCTCAGCTAAAAAATGGTTCTACATACGGCCAGATGACGGATCCGAAGATCTGAGCCGAGTCCCTCGAGACCTCGAATTGGACCTTCATGTGCATAACGACAACCTAAGAACCATTGCGCTTCCCCTTGCTAAAAGGTTCCGCAATTGTATCCATATATATTGTAATCATGTATGTAGGCAAGAGAGTAAATCCATACCACTTTTCTCGTAGCCCCAGACCTTTTTTCAGCACGAAGACATTTCCCAAGCGCACTCCTGGGTAAGATACAAGCAACATAGGCGCTGATGGGAGTTGGTATTTATATCGTGTTTTGTTGGGACCTTGGTGGATGCACTTCGCCTCGGGGTAGGGTTTACCGAGGTGCAGCCGAGAGGAGTGCCAGGACATGGATAGATGTAAGCCATGAGATGGGATAGATTCTTCGACTCGACCTCAACGTGAGGTAATTGCGCGATACGCCGTTGTGAACATAGTAGAGAGGGGTTGGGACGTTGGGACGAGATTTTCTGCAGCATGGGGAGGGATAATTGGTTCATGGTAGATATTTTAGATGATTGTATTTAATTGCTTGCTTGCTTGCTATGGTACTGGTACACCAAGCCTCCACAGAAAAGCCTCCAACACCTTGCTAACGTAGAAGGGGAATATGACATTGCTTGCGTTTTCGCGTATTTACATGGAGTGAGAATGGTAGGGCACCCTCTGACCATCGACTTGGATTCAGCCATGACGGACAGGAATGGGAATTGCTGTTGAGGGAACTCTCTGGCGTCAGGCGTGAATCTTTCAATTGGTAGATGCGCTGCCGCCTCGTTCGAGGTCTTTGACTTGTACCTGAGGTGTAGCGGAGAAGAAGCCAGAACCCTGCTTCTCGCCCAGGTGTGTTGGCTTTGCGGAGGGCGTCAAGTCTGATAGATCCGAGCCGCTGTTCGGGTCTGGGATCTCTTTCAGCTCTCGCACAGGAGGACGGCCGGACTCGAGCAAGTGGGGGACGTAGATGGCGAGCAAGGGGCGTATTGCGGGGATCGAGACACAGATCTTTGATTTGTCAGTGAGGGAGACGGCATAAGATATTGGATCGACTCACGATGCCCAGATCCACTTCGACAGCGGACGCGATCCACAGAGGCCAACCGGCCCAGGTCTCGTCGTACGAGTGGATGAGTGCCTTGTCAATGAAGTACGCCTGTATGATACCCGCGATGCATACAATGAATCCTAGGAAGAACAAACCGCAAACGGCGATTCGCTGTTTGAGAGGAAGTTGCAACGCCCAGACAATGGGCATCGGCAAGAAAAGTAGGATGAAATCGAGGAATATGGTGATGACGGCAAAGGACATCATGTAATTTCCCTCGTCGATGCATTTGTATTTGAATGTCGCGAGTGGCATCCAGAATGCCTTGAGAGGTCTATGAAGGGCCGTGGTCAGCACGTAAGAGCGTTTTGATGTGGGATAAGGTGGAAGGTACTGACCTGCAGGCGCACACTGCCACGATGAAGAATGCTGTGAGCATTGCTGCATGGAAGATCAAGCCCGCCCATACCGACATCCTATACCACCGGGGCGATGAGGGACCGGCGAAACGTTTGTAGAAGCACAGTAAAGACATCTTGTTCAGCGTTGCCGCCCAGAAGAACAGGATTTGGGCCGAAATGCAAAGCTTGTATCTGGAAGGTTCATATTAGTATTACTATCCAATATTCGAATCTGGTCGCTCAGATAGCCTTAGACAGATGACGTCTCGCTTCGTTCACTTCGAAGCATGTCGTGCAAGTCAAAGCAGCGTCTGGAATGTTAACAACTGGGTCTGGATAACATACCCTGGTGGGCCCCTTTCTGGGTGAAGATCCCATGAATGCCGATTCCAGCCAAAGTTGTTGTCGGCAGTCAAGACCACGACGGTCAATGCAAATGTAGGAATCTGTTCAGTTCAGTGACTGGCTCATTCATAGCAGGAGTGCCAACCTACCAAAGAGAGGCTAATTACTATATCATCGTGACCAAAGCTGTGAGTAATCTTGATACGTGTATAGTATCTGAGAGCCACGACATCAAAAACCAGGATTATGAAGATGATATTGACGACGGTCAGTGCAGATCCTCGAGTAGTTGGATTTACGAAATTCGGCTTTGGCCAGGATGCGATGACTTCCTTCGTTGGATGCATAGCGTGCAATTGATAGGCATTCACAGCAGGATGCAAGAATGGTAGCAGCACTCAATCAAGAGCGTACCTCACTGATGGTGAATCGACGCAGAAGACAGCCATTGGTGAAGGGGCCGTTGAAGGCTTTATCATGCCCCTCCGGTACGTATAAGCCATATACAGTGTCCGAATAATGACAACGACGGCGTAGATTTTTAGACGAGACCATGGAGATTGAAGCCATAGCGCACGCCTCTTAGGGTCTTGGAAGTGAGCCGCTACCAACGGTACCTGGTTTCATGGCGTTCGTGGACGAGTCGAAAGCGTACTACGAGATAGTACTATGGTAGATCAGGAGCGGTGGGGGACCAGGACGAGCTAAGGCTGTTAGGCTGAAGACTATATCGCCCCAAGGCCAGTGCGCAATGGACCGGATAAGCAAGAAGAGTTTAGTACCTCGAGAAGCTTAAAGTATCCATCGAACTACTGCATCTTACCCCACAAAACCCACGTGCATTTGGGGGAAATTTGCATACGTAAGGTAGTCCAAATGTTCAAAACGCCCCTGGAACGATCGGAAGCCCTTATCGGCCCTGCAAGAGATGTGGAGACTCATGAGGATCTTCTGTCGTGAGACAAGGCCTGAGACTGCTGTCGACTGATTGTCCAAATGACAGCAGAGTACCCCTCGAGTAAATGATCTAACCTCCAACACTATTTGGTGTTAGTTCGATACGCCCCTAGGAGAAGACTGAACCATGGAGCTGGGGCTCTCCTTCGACTTGATGGCTTCGTCCGTGACGATTGTAGACTTTGGGGCAGGCGATGAGTCTACGCAGGCCGAAGGCGCGAGCTTTGATCAAGCTACCTTGAATGTTTGCGTAGGAGGGAGCCGATGCAGACATTCAGACTCCTTTGCGAAATCCCAACGTAATTCAATATTCTAAAGAATTGAGGTGAAGGTCCTAAAGAGCCATCGATTCGACGCAGTCACATACCAATTGACGTCGTAAAGCGTGTCTTCGAGCGCATTCGGGCGACCATTAGACCAACCATTAGACCGACATAGCTACCTTAGATTACTTGGCGTGCTAGGGTTCGTCGGATTCATGGCTTGATCTCTAGGATTTTGAACCCGTGTGATGCTCTCTGAACACCCATCTAGCGTCCAAGCGGGGAGTATATCGCACGTTCGGACGGATGATCATAATGGGAATGTTCGACGATATCTGTAGACTCGGAAATGGAAGCAACCAGCATGGCTCTCACCTCGTGGAAGCTTCCGCCAAGTCAAGCTTTACAGTCAAAGCCATCGCCTTGATCAGCCCTTCCACTGATCCTATATTTCCCTATAACCAGATCTTTAGCAACAAGTTCTCGTGTCCTACCCAAGCTTTCGATGGCAGCAATCCTCTCAAGAGTGGCATTGAGATGCTCTTCGAAGTTGGGCTCGTTGCAGATCTGACGAAAGGCGTTCAGCATTGGGACCGAGTCTGCTCGGACCATAGCCTGGGCGTCAATTGTGAACAAATTGATATGATCATAGTCCTTGATAAAGTCGGCTCTTGTCATGATTTCTCTCGCTTTGTGAAGGGGTATCTGTGGCAACAATCGGCCCTGTTCAGGGTCGTGGGTCTTCTCATCCTCTTTCTCCTGGTCTACGAGAGCTTTGGCTAATACCATCGCTGCTGATGCGTACTTCTGTTGATCCATCACGTCGTCATCCATACCCTCTCCAAGTATCCAGCAATTATTCAAGAACCACGTCTGCTCTACTTGGCAGATCTTGTCACATGCGTGCAGCATATCATGTGACTTGGCCACCCGGGTTAGGAACGTCAGTCTGCCACCCACTCGGTCGTACACCTCATGAAGTATTCTGGATGAAGGTTCTTCTCTGTAGTATTGCCTGCGAAACTGCTTCAACGCCAAGACAGCTTGGTCCCTCGGTAGGTCCAGAAGAGGCAAGACTTTCATGCGTGTAGAGTACTTTTTGAGACGTTCATAGACCCAGTAGTCATCGCTATTCAAGACTACTGTGACGAGATTGCTTGCCGCCCATTGCTCAGCTCTTTGCTGGATAAGTTCCAACAAATCACGTCCATCTTCATCGTCTCTAAGCAGATGTGTGCTGTTTATTATGAGCACTAAGGGTTTACCAACAGCTTTTCGTCTCTTCAGAGCTACTTTTTCTAGCTTGTTGAACGCCCGCTCGATGTCCAGAAGGGCAGTGTTACCTTCTCGGGGACCTTTGATGCTGAACAGGCTTCCAATGTAATCCTCATGAAACTCGTAGTCGAGGGCCTTGCCGAGCCGTATACGAAATATCTCAAGGTCCGCATGCGCTTCAAACATAGATATACCCTCGCCGTCTACGTTTTGCATAGCATGTAAGAGCATGGAAGATTTGCCTGTTCCTTTCTCGCCGATTAACAGATGATAATGACCACGGTCAGTCCCGTTGATGATCGCGTCTATCTTCATCTGCTCAGCATGACGAATCCAGTGCTGATTCTCTTCTTGAAGGCGATCCGTCGGGAGACCTTTCTCCATTGAAGCAAGGTCGAGGACAGGGTCCCCTGGTTTGAATGCGTTCTCCATCTTTTGCAGAACAAGATACTTGTAGTACCGGTGATAGCCATATCCAGCTAGTCTGTCGTTTTGTGTATTAGCTTCCATCTTATAGAGCGTCAAGGGTTGCGGTGCACCTACGCAAGAACTAAGATAGATGCAAATGTTGTGGCCGCACTCTCAAACATCTTAAAGAAAGTCGGGCTCCACTTCGATGTCGGTACTGGTCTCTCATCTGCATAGGATGATTCTACCACTTCGCCTTGAGGTCCAACTTGGCCGGGGCCAGGTCCACTGAAACCATTGACATAGCGTACTCTTGCCCGAAGGAAGGGTGTAGAGCTTGGGAGCTGAGAAATAAAAATAGGATGGACCCTCGTATTTAGATGTGAAGCACGACGCATAAATACAAGATAGATAGACAATGGCATAGCTATAATCGATAACGAGTGTGCATGAGCGAGTAGGGAGCGGCAATCAATAACGAAGGATCATTTGTGAAAGTTGTTCTCCGCTGTCGACTGAAGGGGATTGAGTCTATCGAAGCCATGCGAATCGTCCAAAGGATGGCAGTCTGGCTATTAGTCTACAATTCATATCCAAGAGGCGTTGGAAATACACGACCATCAAGCCTCGAGTTTATACGCCGGCAGGCGATGCATACATTGTGTTATGTACTGTAGAGGATGGTTGATATGAGTGCAAAATTCTGGGCGCGAACCAACAGCTTCACTCGCGCGTCACAGGGTGAAATACTATTACTTCATAGAGCTTAGCGTTTGGATAAAGGGGTTGCTGCTCTGTCGCCTCTTATTTTCGTTCCTAGAGTAAAGTACTCCTCTCCATCAAGCAACCTTTGAGGCAAAAAATTCGCTCCCACTGGGGCTCGAACCCAGGACCTTACGGTTAAAAGCCGTACGCTCTACCTAACAGAACTTTTAGTCGACTTTTAGAGAACTAATCATGAATCAAATTACCAATTGCGCTATAGGAGCATGAGATGATGCACTGCTAGATTCCTGGCTAAATCAAAGTATATTAAAGCTTTCTTCTCTTCGAAACAAAAGGTTGGTTAGCATCAAACCACGATCTAAGCATGTTGGTTCCGATAAGGGTGAACCCTTTTCTTAACATTATCTGACATCACCGTATTGCATCCTGGGTTGCTAACTCGATATACAGCAATCTAGCTGGATCCAGAGCGTAGCTCTATTTACGTTTTGGTTCACTAGTTTTCGATAGATTCCAGTTCTCTGTGTCGGGCATATTGAGAGCAATAATTAGCAAGACCGTAAGAATCTACTTTGCCCGGAGACCGGAAGTGATGGAGTATGGACCGAAATATCATCAAGGGGAAGTCAATTATTCAAATCTACCCGATTTCTCCTTCACATGGTATTTGTTTATCGATGGAGACACGGGCTATTTTCCCATATCCTTCCTTTCGCCTTTATTCTTGAACATCCTTCGCAGGAAGCCTCGTTACATATAGTATAGTGTCCGCCTCTAAGCCGCCCGAAGTTCGTACCACGCTGGCTTTTGAGAAAACAATGTGGCGGAGACGATATATATACTCCGTCGTCTTTCCATTCCAACAATCTGCTACAGTGTTCATTTGACACAGTCGTTTATGGGACAAGTTTTCTCGTTTCCTACCACTTTCTCTCTGAGTGGTCCAAAACTTTCTGTGTGCAGAGGTACCGTCTTTCTCGACATGGTAACATTTGATCTGCATACCATACGCATGGACCTCGGCAGGATTGAGAAACTTGATGACGGCTTCTGAAAACTGCCACTGATGATGAGATGACGACCCACTGCTGCGGCCCCCGCCCGGAGCTGAAGAGCAGAGTAAACTCCAGACATATTGAGTTGTGTGGCGGACGCCTCGAAATGCGTGGATGGGAGAGTTCCGAGCAAAGCTTGCTAATAGATTTGCACTAGATACTGTTAAGGAAATGGTTGACCCTGTCAGACCTAGAATAAAGTACTCTAGAATATTTGTCGGCTCCATATTAAAATTCTTGTGTGGTAAAGGCCAAGCCGCTTTTGACTCTCCATCAAGCCACTTCCAGTTTCCATCCACAACTTTCGTTAAAACCCTCAACCCACAGTTACATGTACCTACACAAAGCTCTCATCATTCACTGCACCAAGCAATCCAACAGCGTATCGAACGCTGGTTAGACCAAAACTTGACCACAATCAATTCCCTGTAAGTTAGATCTCTTCCAATGTTTCAGGCTTCGTATGAATACGTATAGATCTTCTCGCTTGCTCTCTAGCCAGTCGTAATGGCTGCATCGTATCTTCCTAGCCGTAAGTTCTTGATACAGTACTGATATTCACTGCTAACATACTCATCAGTCCTCCTGAACTATGTGTACCCAGCGGCACTTACAGCAGTCGGGATCGGTGGCAATGCCTACGTCCTAGGAGCCCAGATCACAGACTTGAAAGAGGATACTCACCAAGTAAAGGAGGAAGTAAGATTGATAGAGGATGTTCTAAGAAAGGTTCAGGACGATATCAAAGGTGTACCTCGACAGAATGAGCTCGAGGCTCACGACATGGCACTGATTCAGAAACTTGTCATGGACTGTGATAAGAGGAGATGAGAGGTCAATGAGCTAGAGGATGTTGCTTTTCCCTTTGCTTTGCTTTGCTTTGATAAGCGTATACCCCATGGTGTAAGCACTCTGTGCTACCTATTGCTACAAATGAGAATTCGGTCAGAGATGGTATGGATTTTGGATTGTAGAAATAGCTGCCGTCAAGGCCATTACAAAATGGATGCGTTCTGACAAATATCTTATCTCCAATCACAGCGTCTTGGGTAAGCGTCGTTCGGGCTTCTCTCATCGGGGACCAGGGTCGTTCACCCACAACATTTGAGACTCTCGATGAATCTTCGCACTGAACATAAATATTCTCCCCCCTTTTCTTCCTTGGATGTAAGTCCTCATGATAGGTAATTGATAAGTTTAAGACGTCCTATCAGCGTGTCTGTATTAGTTACGCATGCTGTAATGGCTACTTAGTCTTTAGTTGTAACCTAATAACTAATAGCCTTTTGTCGTCAAGTCCTAGTCGTATTATCACCTAGTTATAGAGTATATCTCGGTGGCTATTTATGTCTTGTAGTAGCTAATATATATGTACTTTCGTCAAGAATGGGAGGTTTATCAAGAGTATTGAATACGCTAATTCACTCGCGCGTCATCGCCGCAAACAGGCTCGCGTTCACCCAAAACATCACTTTCTCTAACATGTATTCATGCAAACCCTCAACTCGGAACCACTTTCAACTCAACATCATCACTCCTCTCACCGAGAAGCGGTATCCACCATGGTGAAAACCAGACACAGCGCGAAAAGCGCAATCCCATCCGAGCCACCAGCTCACCTTCCAGCAATGTCGCCCGCGCCGAATTCCAATTTCCCACCTCGAGCCCGCTTCCCAGTGCTCGTATTCCTAAGCATGGGCCTATCTTCCTTCCTCTACAGCATCGCCTCCCCGCTCATAAGCGGGGATCTCGCAGCCGCGAGTCACACCCGCGACTCGTGGTATGAAGTCTCTGCCCTTCTTGGGTGGAAAGCCGCCCAGCTGGCAGTAGGATGGTACGGAGGCTATGACAGTATGATCTCACTACATGCTTCAATGAAACGTGCCCCATACTGACGTTTTTGCGATCAGGCTCCGATGTCGCCGCATTAACACTCCTCTCTCACGCGCCATTTCACTACTTCCTAATGTCCTTCTACTCCGTCCGTCCCTCCACCTTCCTCGCTTGCATCTGCATCGATGTCCTCTCAACCTACATCCCATTCTACACCCTCAAAGTCTCCTCCAGCGTCCACAGCGTCAAGACGCCCCGCGGCGTCGCAGCCAACCGCTCCGTCATCAACGATTCATATGTCCAAATCGCCATCAGTCTCCTCGCAGCCTGTATTTATGGCGTCGTGGTGCTAGGCAGCTACAGCAGCTGGCTGCCCACGTACATAGTGACGCATTTCGACGGCGTGAGAGATATCTCGAAGCTGTACAATAGCAATTTTCCACTTCTTGCGGCCTCCTTTGTTCCGCTTGGGATTGCGGCAAAGATATTCATGTTCACGCCGGCTACGGCTGCGAAGCCAGACAAATACGATAAGGAGATCAAGAGATTCGATCCGGAGGAGGCTACGTTATGGGAGACGCTTGTCTACAATTTGTGGGGACATTCAAAGCGGACAAGGGCGTTAATTATGAGGACTACTACATTGGTCGCTGTGTCTAGCTTACATACTTCGCTTCAGACTTATGTTACTGTTGAAGGGTCTGAGGGATTTGGCGGCGTGGGGTGGTCAAGTGTGTGGGCTTTGGCTGCCACGTTGACCGGTGTGGCATTTTCGTGGGTTGGGGACGTGGAGGGAATGGACAATTGAGGCTTATTGGACCCGGAAGATGGAGAATAGTGGAAGTGAATGAAGGACCGGCTGCTTGGTTGATTTCGTCGAATTTTTGCCGGTATCTGCAGGCGTAATGCAGGATATACCACGATAGCCACTCTTGTTCTCAGAATTGAGAGTTGCTTTGCGATCTAGGGGTCGAGTGTGGAATACCATTTTATTAGATCAAACCCATATTCACGTCTCGACCGGTGACAAAAGAAACTGGTAGAGGGGAGAACACCACCAAAATGTCAATTACGTTCGCAACTTACCCTGGATTTTGCCTCCTAGTGAGCTATAGACCGGTGCGTTATGCTGCTAGAGCAATGGTGACGGCAGCTCATAAGCACAGCGCGGAGAAAATAGTAGAAGCCTTTGGTGGTAACCTTCCGCAAAGGCAGTTCCCACTACAAGTTTATACACGCAAGCCAGCAATACTAATCACCAAAAGATCGAAAGTAAGACTACCTCCCCCTACACATCCAACCGTTAGCTTCGGCCTCATCTGTGATCGGCCAGAAGGCTATTGTCATCAGGAAGGCAACGTACAATGCATCGAATCCGGCCGGTTGTCCAAAAGACAAAGCCCAACAACCCGGAGTGCCGCTTGCAAGATCTCATCAAACGAAGATACGACCATGGTAACGCCGGCAATGATTGACACATCAAGCTTACAGGTACCGCTTCTGCGAGAGTAGGCGACGGTGCTTGACGATACATCCGGGGGTACAGTGAACGTTTGTTCTCTAGCGTGATGTTCGGTTGCGAGGATGAAGGTGAATACGTTTAGACAATCAATTGCGCGAACGTTCTGTTGATAATACACTGATCTGCTAGTGCATCTTGTGGGTGAGACGACGCGGGGAGGAGAGCGGAGTGTCGACACGTTTGAGCCAGGTTGGAGCAGGGAGGGAGATGAAGGATCGATCGCTATCGCTAGGATGGAGGAGACGAACAGCAAAATAGTTGCGAGAAGCATGCCTTCCATACTTAGATGAACGCTGTCATGGGCAATAAGAGATCAGATCAACTCCCTTTGGAGAGGACATTTGCCTTGGGTTGTCTATTCCCATGTATAACCCCACGATCGTGCATACTGGCGACGTCCAAAGGCGCTGTCGCTTACAGATTTCAAACAGCGGCCAGCGGCTCTAGGTTGACATGAGCCTACGCAATGTAGACAAGGCGTGAATGTCAATTTTGTCGAGGCTTAACAATGCCCTCGTGCACAATGTAGTACACTACCGTACTGTCGTCACCTATCGTAGCTAGGAGAAGTCTTTTGCCTCCTCTCCTCTTCTTCGTGCGATATGCTTCTTCCTCGTGTTTGCCCCGGGAGGAAGAATCTTCAGGTACGTGTTCGTCCTTCGTAGGCTCTTCTCCAATCGAATCGAATACCTCTGCAAATCTCTTCAGACTCCACTTCTCTTGCAAATGTGTTGGAAGCACCCATTCCAACTCTACCTTGACGTCTGCATTCGCCAGTCTGTCCTTGAGCTCTTCAACCTGATCATCTGGGTGGACGTATATCCTGTGAGGTGGCAGGCCAGAGATCAATGGCCGTGGTAAAGGCTTTTGGGTGAGAGGAGAGTGTGTATGGATACGAAGCGATGTCCAGTCGTGCTGATATTGGAGATTATGTTGCACCTGCACCGCCAGAGTATGTTGATAGCTTGAGTGGGAGGGTAGAGCCGGATGTGACTGGATGTAGGTCGACAAGGTGGAGACATGCGATAGTTCTTGCGAGGGCATTGTCATCTAACAATTGAAGGTGGGGGTTTGCGGCTTGGTACAGCTTAGATTGCTGACTCGACGGCCGAGACAACGCGAGTCATGGCTTTTATCTACTTCGAAAATGCCCTGGACAGTGCGCACATTAAAGCCACAGACGTGGTGCCATGAGTGTCACAAGCTCGACAGGTGGTACATCGTAATTGTAGTGTGTGGTCGACTAGGCTCAAACGGTATGGTATACTTACCTAGTGGATGTGTATTCTATGGTAGAATATGACTAAACCTAACGCTTTGAATTGCAGTGCACGAGCCAATCAAGATCAGGCATGCCCAACGACTAATCATCAAATGTCTGTGAAGAACCCCATCTTTTCACCCACCCTTATCCACTTATTCGTATAATCCTTCGAATTTTCACTTCGAAACAGCGTACTCAACAACCTCTACACGTGAAATATCTTTCAGCAACTTCCGATTGCCTCCTCCGTAACCCGCCACAAACCGAATCCATATCAACGTGCGCCTCGAACAATGACATTAATATGAAGCTTATCAGTACGGCCCTTGACCACGAATGATAGTAAACTACAGGATCTACTACTCATCCACTCCCAATTATGGCGAGCGACAGCGATCCAATGGCCTCCGACCCCCCAAAGACACCCTTGGGTCAGATAGACGGCGCCTATGATGGGGGAAACCGCAATCGTTCGTCTACTGCCAGCTCTGGTCGACTTCGTAGTGCCTCACTCAGATTTCTTGAATCTAGCCCACCGGGTGGTATGTGGTCAGCTACTGGTCAAGCACTCGCACAAGCTCCGACACCACTTGAGATTCGAAAAGGAAGCTTCGGCAGAGATGGCTGGGATGGACACATACAGCGGAGGAACAGCACGGTCAGCGAGGAGAGCATCAGAAGACTCTCGAGAACCTCTTCAGCGCAGACTCCTACGGGCCTAGGAAAAAGTATAACCGATCCTCTGAACGCACACACGGAGGCAGAAGACGAAGGGGACGCGCTTCCCAAGGTTCTTGAGGGCGAAGGACTGTCAGCAGGCCGAGACTTCGCTCCACACTCTCAAAGAGTTGCACCACGGCCGTTAGCTACAGAAGACAATGAAGACGACCCGTTTGCAAAATTCATTGGACGAGGAAAGATTGAAAACCAAGCGTACACCCCAAGGGCAAAGGTCTCCCCAGAAGCGGCCTTAGCTGCGAAGAGAAAAAGTGCTGACCCATATGCGATTCCTGACGACGACGATGACGACGACGACGTTGTTGACCCACTCGATGAATCTCATCCTGAGAACAAGAGGACCCTACCAAGGAAATTCCAGGACCCAGCAGGCGAGACGGTTCCGGTTCCTGGCGGGACAGGTGAAAAGCTCACAAAAGTAACTACCGGTACTGTTTCCGATTCCCATTCGTCCTCCGACAATGAGCAAGGCCCCAATGAGGACGGCGTTTACCCCAACGGTTATAAATTCCCACCAAAGCACACATGGGGCGAAGCTACCAAGATCGGACTAAAGGCTTTCTGGAAGTTCTTCATCACACCCCTGGGCTTTGTCATCGTCGTCTACGGCCTGAACGTCGTCGCCTGGGGCGGCATGCTCTTCCTGCTCCTTATCGGCGGTGGCTCGCAATTCATGTGCTACCCACCGGGCTCGCATGGAATCAAAGAATGCAACAACATCAACGCCCCTCGCCGCATCTGGATCGAAATCGACTCTCAAATACTCAATGCCCTCTTCTGCGTCACGGGCTTTGGCCTCATCCCCTGGCGTTTCCGCGATTTCTACTACCTATTGCAATACCGCATCCGGCACCGAGAAGACGCTCTCCGGAGACTGGCAGGTATTCACCGCTCCTGGTTTCGCCTACCTGGTAGTCGCGAGCTGCCGACCGATCCCAACGCTTTAGTTGACCGTCCAGAAACCAATCCCGCCATCCCCCTTCCCCCAACCAAAATCCCAGATGCGCCTCTCACGGGCATCCGCGCGCCAGCCACGAAGATGTGGAAGCTCGACTACGTCATCTGGGCTTTCGTGATCAACACCTTCCTCCAAGCCGTGCTGTCGGGGTTCATGTGGGGCTACGACAGGTATCAGCGTCCGAGTTGGAGCACGGGCACTTTTGTGGCGCTGGCTTGTATCGTCGCCGGTCTGGGTGGGCTGATGCAGTTTCAGGAGGGGAAGAGGATCAAGGCTGTGGAGGGCGTGCCGGTTGATGAGGCGGAGATGCTGAAGGATGTGGAGAAGAGCGTTGTTCGGGGTGAGAAGAAGACTGGCCATGGTAAGAGATGGGGGAAGAATAAGGTGGATGAGAAGAGTCCGCCCGAGGTTGGCTCGAATGTGTGAAAGGAATATCGTTCTTATCGACTTGAAGCGTTTCCTCGAGGGTCTGGTCCCGTCTAAGTAGATGGATTGTGAGCGAGGCTCAGCCACTTCTGTTGGGCAGTCTACATATCTTTAGCCGATTTAATGGAAGTCCATTGAGAAATCTATTTCTTGTTTCGATACCGACATCAACGGCTGTGACACCCCTGTATGAGTCTATAATACAAATCTATCGCTTTATATTTTCTATATTCTATTCAAACATTTCGAATCCCAAGACCATCGCGATGCACACATAGAGGAAATTTCATGACGCCTTCTTCCTTTTCGCCTTATCCTTCGCCGCCTTCTCCCTCCTCTGTATCACGCCCTCAGCTCCAACACCTCCGAATACCAACCCCACACCCACCCACTGCATCCCACTCAATCGATGTCCAAACCAAAGCACGCTCAGCATCATCGTCAACATTTTCCTCGTCACTGTAACCGTCACCAGCAGCAAACTCGAAAAGCGACTGAGCGTGTAATAGATGAAGATCTGTCCAAAGGCGCCACAGGCTGCAAATCCAAGTATATCTGGTAGGATTGCCGGATTGCGGGAGATGAAAGCCAGAGCGGCTGATATCTCGGAGCCGTTGGCGCCTTTGGGGGAAAGGGGCGTTGGTGGTAGGAGGGGAGATGCGATGAGGTAGACGATTGTGAGGAAGGTGGAGAGAATGTTCTGCGCGACCATCATTTGTGGGCCTGTAAAGGAACGGTGGGTGCTGAAGATATAGTCTTGAGTGCTGTTTGTGAGTCCGTCGAAAAGCAGGTTTATACCGAGTAGCATGAGGCCCCATGCAGAGTTATTGTTGCTTGGAGAAGATTTCTTGGAGGATGACGAGGGGTGGTAAACTGTGAAGACTGCGACGCCGGTGGTTACTAGTGCGACGACGAGATATTTGTAGAGGGGGTAGGATTTGCGGAAGATGGTGAGGTGCAGGAACATGACGGGGAGGAGTTTGCAGGATTTGGCGAGGATGAAGGTTATGTAGTCGACGTGGGCGAGGGAGGCATAGCCGAACGGGGACGCGAGGGAGGAGGTTATGGCGACGAGGATGAGGGGAAGAAGGATGGAACGGGTGGGAAATATGGTGGATGAGGGTGCGGAGGAAGGGGTGGAGAAGAGGAGGTAGGCGTAGCCTGCAAGGGCGGCGAAGGTCGACTGGATGGTATTGAGGAAGACGGAGTAAGTGAAGCGTTCGGGAGAGGTAGAGGAGCCGTAGATGGTCGTTGTTATACGTTCTTGTAGGAGAGCCCAGGAGAGACTGTAGATATTAGTAAGAATTGCCAACGACGTCGGTGCAGTCGGGACTTACAATGAAAGATAGATACCACCAATGCATACGAGTAATTGAGGAAGACCAGCTTGCTCTTGGGTAATTGAAGTAGAAGATCCCTTGGGCTTGCCATTGTTGCTGATAGTAGATGATTTGAGGGAACCGCCATGAACATGCTCTGATGATTGGCTCCGTGACTCGAAGTCTGATGGCTGTCTTCGCAGTGGAGCTGCTTGCTTTGTTCGTGCCATCGGAGGTTGCAAATGAACTTTAGTTGCAAAAGATTGAAAGAAGCATCAGACACAAATGCGCCTTCTCGTTTGACGCAACTGTACCAAATATAGACAAGGAGGACGTTGGATCATATTGCAGAATGATTGAAATACCTGTCCCTTACGACGGCAAGTAGAGACAGCTGGCCAGGAGCTTCGCCAAGATATAGTCTATGTCCCGCAAAGCCGACAGGGATCATCGGCCAGAACCGGAGCCGATGATGGTAATTGTTTCCCGGAGCTTTGGTCAAGAAGAAAGTTCAGAATACTTAACCACTCATCTCCCTTTTTTTCTACGGGTCATTGACATTTATACCTCAATCCGTTCATTAATTGTTGACATATTTCATTCCTTCATCTTTCGTCTCGGACTCCTCTCCTTACTACTTGTATAATACTTACAGCCCCTATAGCTTTTAATATGCCCGAGAGCATAAATGACGCCAATGCAAAACCTAGTAGGTACTGCTCGTGTGCCTTTCCTTGATCGAGCCATTGTGCACCTTCTTGAGGCAACCCGGCTGATAGCTGTTGCACAGATCATTGTACTCATATGGACGGTGACAAAACCACGTCCTCAACCCCATTGATTGCAGTCGAGAATGGAGAAGAATCATTACCGGCGAAAGGCGAGGCGAAGGAAGAGCAGACCATTGATAGTATGTCAGCAATAGGGGTTCGATGGATGCAGCTAATGGTGGCCGAGATGTCTTTCAAGTAACTATCAAACTCCCTCACACACCATACGAAATTCAGATCATGGTCTCGGCTCAAGAGCAGGTACAGGATCTTCGGCAGTCAATCATGGAGTCACCCGGGACCTTCCAATATTCGTGCTTTCACCTCGAGCACAAAGGGAACCGGATAAATGATTTTGTGGAGCTGTCAGAAGTGAAAGGGTTGTCTGGGTCCTCCGAACTGAGGTTGGTTGAAGATCCATATACCGAGAAGGAAGCCCGTATGCACTTGGTTCGGATTCGCGAGATAATAGGAGCTGCTGGTAATAGGACGGATACACTGCATGGGATCTCGGCGGGCCTATCCCTTCATGACAGCGTCTCGCCCTGGAGAGATCCGAACGCACCACCAGCTCCTCCAGACAACGCCTCCCATGGTAGCATTTCCGACATCCCGAATGCTCTGGCAGATTACTTGTTTGACGGACGACCTGCTGTGCGTACTATTCTACCTCCAACGCAAGAACAGCCGCCCAAAACCGTCAAATCTGTTGGACTTTCGCCCTGGAACCCGCCGCCTTCACAACTTCGTCAAAAAGGCCATCTTCTATATCTACTGCTCACTACAAATGAAGGCGAGCAGTATCAGATCACAGCGCATGTTTCCGGATTCTTTGTGAATAAGTCATCGAATAGCAAGTTCGATCCATTCCCGAGGCCTGCGCCTAAGAGGGCAGCCGCCCACTCCCTCTTCTCTTTGATCAGTAACCTGTCACCATCATTCAACACATCCTTTGATGTACTACTGGAGGCGAATAACAAGCGCGATCCTTTGGCAAATTTTCAACTCACCAATGCAATACCGTCCAGCCCATGGCTCGTTTCGCCTACAGTAATCGCTCCGTCGGCACACCAGCCAGATCTTACAAGAACTCAGGAAACATACCTGATGTCCGGGATTGAAAATACGGAGACATTACGGGATTGGAATGAGGAGATCCAATCTACTCGAGAATTACCGAGGGAGACCGTCCAGGATCGTATGTTTAGAGAGCGACTGATATCTAAGATATTCGCTGAATTCAACGATGCCGCTGCTCGGGGTGCGATGATGGTTGCACGTGGAGAAATTGCACCCCTAAACCCGACCGAAAGCAAGGACGCTCAAATCTATATCTACAACAATGTGTTCTACTCGTTCGGGGCTGATGGCGTAGGCACCTTCACCTCCGAAGGTGGCGATGAGGCTGCACGCGTCGCTGTTGGCAAAGATGCTTGTGGGGTGAAGGCTGTAAATCAACTCGACATAGCAGGCTTAGCTACAGCTGGTACTATCATAGTAGATTACCTAGGCAAACGTTTAGTCGCACAGAGTATCGTTCCGGGCATTTTCAAGCAGCGAGAACCCGAAGAGCATCAAGTTGACTATGGGGGTGTGGAAGGCCGTGATGTGGTTGCAGACAACGAGACATTCATACCAACATTCTCACAGGTCTCAAAGGCTCTAAAGGTCAAGAAGCATCCAGTGTGGGATAAAGAAGGCAAAACTCACGTACTCGAGGCAAGCGTGGAAACGAAGGGTCTTCTGGGCACAGATGGCCGAAAGTACATCCTCGACTTGTACAGGCTTACGCCCTTGGACGTCACCTGGGTTGATGAAAATTGGAGCGACCCGGTTGATGGCGCTACTAAACCCAAGGAGCATAATTACCCGCACCGCATGACTGTCCTACGGCCTGAGCTCATCGAAGCGTACTGGAGAGTCAAGATGGGAGAATATGTCAAAACGGAGGTAGAGAAGCGGAAAAAATCTGTAACGGACAAGAAGGCTCCTGATACGACCAATGCATCGCACGAAACTAAAGCTGACGAACCCAAGTCTGAAAATGCCAATGAATCGCCGGTATTGGGCAAAGGAACAGATGTGCAAATTCCAGACCAAGATATTGACCAAGAGCGTGTCGACATCTCAGCTTTTTCATTGACCCTCAATCCAGACGTTTTCTGTGGTCAGGTACCGCAGACAGATGGCGAAAAGGATGAATGGGCCAGCGATGAGACTGCAGTCCGAGCTGTTTGCCAATACCTCCATGAGAAGGCGATCCCACAAATGGTAAGTCATGCGTCAGGCTTGCTGCCAGTGCAATAGCTAATAGTGCTGGGTATCAGATACACGATCTCAAAGAAGGAGAGGTCGGCTTTCCGATGGATGGCCATTCCTTGAGTCAACTAATGCACAAACGAGGGATCAACATGCGATACCTCGGAAAGCTAGCCTCACTGGCCGAGAAGCAAGATGCTCGATTGCGAGCGCTCAAGGATTTGGTTATACAAGAAATGATAGCCAGAGCTTTTAAGCATGTCGTTAGCCGGTATTTAAGAAAATTGCCTATGGCTTTTGCTACAGATTGTTTAGCCCACTTACTCAATTGCCTGTTGGGTAGAGGCTTGAATGAGACACCAAGAGCGCATATTGACGAGGATTTGCAGGACTTGTACACGGATGCTGATTACTCCTTTACAAAGATGACACCAAACATGCTGAGAGCCGACATTGAAGATCAGATCCAGATCCGCTATCGCCATACTCTTGAGGATGATTGGATGCATGACATCAAAAACCTACAGCTCCTGCGTAGCATATCGCTCAAGCTTGGTTTGCAGCTAGTTGCCAAAGACTATCAGTTTACGCCTGAAGGTCAGGACCAGAATTTGGACTCGAAACCTGTGACGAATGGGGATGTACATCCAGCGGTGAACGGTAATGCTAATGGCCACCTTGGGGGGAAAAAGAAGCGGAAGAACGGCGGTCGTGCTTCTCCAACCAATAGCCACGATTCAGCTCCATCAAGTCAGCAAGTCACTTTCAGTCCGGATGATATTGCGAACCTCGTGCCTGTCATCAAAGATGCATGCCCTAAGAGTGTTCTCGCCGAAGAGGCCTTGGAAGCTGGCAAGATATCCATGATGCAGAATCAAAAGGAAATTGGTCAAGAGCTGTTGCTCGAATCCTTGACACTACATGAACAGATTTATGGTATCTTGCACCCTGAGGTGGCACGAGTATATCATCAGTTGGCCATGCTCTATTATCAGCTCGACGAAAAGAACGCTGCTACCGAATTGGCGCACAAAGCGGTCATCATCTCCGAGCGCACTCTTGGTATCGATTCGAATGAGACTATTCTCAGCTATCTCAATCTTGCATTGTTCGAGCACGGTAACCGGAACACCAATGTTGCCCTCTCGTGTGTCCGGCACGCGTTGGAGCTTTGGAAGATCATCTACGGCTCCAACCACCCCGACTCAATCACGACGCTCAACAATGCCGCAGTCATGTTACAGCAACTTCAATTGTACAAGGAGTCACGGCTGTGGTTCGAAATGTCTCTCACCATCAGCGAGGAAGTTTCTGGCAAGGCGTCCGTCAATACGGCCACCCTCCTCTTTCAATTAGCACAGGCTTTGGTCCTGGATCAGGACCATAAAGGTGCCGTCAACAGAATGCGAGAAGCGTACAGCATCTTCCTGGCCAAGCTTGGCGCTGACGATCCCAATACCAAAGAGTCGGAGAAGTGGCTCGAGCAGCTCACGCAGAACGCAGTCTCCATGGCCAAGCACGCGAAGGATGTTCAAGCTCGAAAGGTGCGGCGAGTCCTATTCAACCCTCGAGTGACGACGATGGGCGCTAGGCCGCAGCCACAGGTTGGGCAGTCGACTGCAGACCTGGTCAACGGTCAACAGACGCGAGGTAGCAGATTCAACGACTCTCGAAGCATTGAAGAGCTCATGAGGTTCATCGAAGGAGGTGGTGATATGTCGAAGGCTTCACCGGCCAAGAAGCGCACAACTCGAGGTAATCCTCGACGCCGTGGTGGGGCAACCATCGGAGCAGCAGCATGAAGGAAACATCTTTCCCATCTTCCACATTTCTGCCATCCGAATATTCTCTGTACAAAAGAGCCTTTCCCAAAAGTTGTTGCACCAAGCATGGCATTTACGAGGCGTCTCAACTCCATGTATAGCAATCTCTCGGATTCCTGCAGGATAATCTTCACTCTTCTCGCGTATATTGCACACAACTTCAATCCTGCATAGGGATGGAATCTTGGCCCGGGCGAGCATTGCCTTCTTGGAGCTCGGTTTTGTACATACAGATAGCATTGGTCTAGCGCGACCACGTTTAAGCTACTTTATCCGGACAACGCTGGGCTGAAATACGTTTTACCATCCGTTCCAAAAATCGTGTGCTTGAGTGAGGTCAATCAATTGACAAGATTCCGTAATGCATAAAGAGATCCAGTAAGTATGCGGCATTTGAACAGCGGACCGAGACCGAAATGTAAGCGCCCGAGGCTTTTGGGGGTTCGCATGTGCCACGATGGGGCTAATGCAGCTTAAGGCTCTTAGCCTCTTAGGGGGTAGTAGGCGGGCGGACCACGCGCGAACCCTGTCGGAGTGACAGCTCGACTTCCAATCAGCCCTCAGGCGAGGCCGGGGCTAGGGAGACGGGGATGCATCGGATAGGCTTGACTTGCGACGTGCATAGAAACTACTCAAGTTCTTTCTAAGCCAGTAAGGCCACGGACACTCCCTCGTCGAGAGACAGCTCTTAAGAGCTGGGCTGTCGCTTCCCCTCTTACACGAGTATTAATTCTACCCCGCTTATTCAACTTCGTCTGCGGCAGCGTTTATCTTTTCCTCCTTATCGACTTCAGGCGAAAGCATGGCCAATGTTCCACCCAACGAGCAGGACCCACGCCAAAACATCGAGGCAGATCCAGATGTAAGTTGTCCAGGCATCCTGTGCTGGTCGCCTACGACTGACATCGCTGATTCCTGCTAGCTCTTCGATGCGTCTGATTCCAGCCTGGGGGACGATGTGTACGTCCATTGGAACTGTTGGGAAACAACGGACTCGAAACTAATTACTATCACTTGATAGATCAAAGTATACTGCATCCCTGACCAGCAGCATTGAGAGATATCCAATGGAAAATGGCAGACGCTACCATGCCTTCAAGGATGGAAGCTACATCATGCCGAACGACGAAAGCGAGCAAGACCGTCTGGATCTCAGTCATCGAATGTTCACCATCACCATAGGCGACAAGCTGTATCATGCGCCCATTGGCAAACCTGCTCGCATCTTGGACGTTGGGACCGGCACCGGAATCTGGGCCATTGAGATGGGCGACGATTTCCCTGACGCCGAAATTCTCGGCACGGATTTGAGCCCGACCCAGCCCACTTGGTAAATACGTATTTGTGCTGCCCATAGAGTCTCGTATTCATCGTGACCCAGGGTCCCCGCAAACGTCAAATTCGAAGTCGACGACGCCGAAGCGCCGTGGACCTTCCAGCATCAATTCGACTTCGTCCACGTCCGCTACCTCGCCGCCGCCATCTCAGACTGGCCGATGCTGGTCCGCCAATGTTTCGACGCGACGAAGCCGGGCGGCTATACCGAGTTCCACGAGTATGACCTGCATGTCTATTCCGAGGATGGATCGCTGAAGCCGGAGCATGCGGAAACCAAGTGGAACACTCTGGGCTGCAATGCCTGTCTTTCCTTTGGCAAGGATCCCTATCCGGGCAAGAAGATCGAGGGGTGGGCGAAGGATGTCGGCTTCGAGGACGTGCACCATGAGAGGTTCCGCCTGCCCATCGGGCCGTGGGCGAAGGACCAGCATTTGGTAAGCTTTGAGGCACTTCTCGACCCCAAAAGCATAGACTAAATTTCCCTTCTCAGAAAACGGTGGGATCCTGGAATCTAGTCACGCTAGAAGAGGGACTGGAAGGAATGACCCTCCGGCTCCTGACGCAAGTACTCAAATGGAAGGCGGAAGAAGTGATGGTTCTCCTCGCCAACGTCCGCAAGGATTTCCGAGATCCGAAGATCCATGCTCAGCTCGATTTGTGAGTTTCACCCGTTGCTGTTTCACCCTGTGGTTGTGGAGTAACAAGAATGACTGACTTATCAGCCATGTCGTTTACGGCCGAAAACCGACGCAGTGAGGAATGTCGGATGGGACGTCATGTCTGCGAGGTAGGAGGTGTTTTCTGCGTAACGATCACGAACTTTCGTCCATGTAAATTGATCATTCTTCAGTATATGATATCTCATTTCGAGAAAAACCCTAGCAAAAATTTGCAAATCCGACACCGTCCACCTGTTAGCTCTTGACGTGGCAGATACAACAAACTCCCTACTCTGAAAGCAGCGAACGACATAAAATCGCAGACCACGAACATCCTCCCCAAATCCCCATCCAAGTCTTCAAATCCCACCCCAACCCCCCTTTCCAACCCCACGAATACACAACAAATAATCCCCTCCCTCCAAACCACTTAGTCCCCTTCCGAACCATCCCAGCTCGAGATAAAAAAAGAAACACCACACTCCACCCACCCACTCCACCCACTCAAAAACTCGCATACGAAAAAACCACTCATAGATTCAATGCACTAGAGCAAAGGGGGTTGCTGACGCCTAACCGTTCTCTACATTAATCTACCGTACCTAAAACCCCACCGACGCCCTATGGAGGCATCACTTTGTACTAGGCCCTCATCTGCCCTTCCTCTCCATTCCCCTACCATCCATGCAAGCAGAAACGCATATATCTATACCTCCCAAACCTTGGCGGTTTTTTAGGCGACGGCGAGGGTACGGGTGGAGTTTTAGGCAAGGGGGGGGTAGAGTGGCTGTGTTGGGTTTTGGGTGTGTGGGCTGCTTTTATTGATATTGTTGTTGTTGTTGATGTTGGGGCGGAAAGGGGAAGGGGAAGGGGAAGAGGAAGAGGAAAGACTATTCCGTAACACCTTTTGATATCAATACTTTTCAATGGTGAAATGTGTAGTACGCGGGGCTTAGCGAGCTGGAGGGCGGGTTGGGGTTAGGAGGGTGATAAGGAAGGCGTGGAAGGAGGTAGAGAGGGATATGCTCTTGGCTGTGAAATGGCGATGGGGTGGTGTGGAAGGGGTATGATATAAGGTGGTAAGGGTATAGCATGAGATGAGATGGAAAGGGTATAGTATGCTGTGGGAGAGGTAAGAGGTGGTGATGAAGACAAGGATGAAGGGGTGGGAGTTGGTGTGGATCTGTAGAGTAGAAGATGCATTATGATTGTTGAGAAGGGGGGTTGAAATGGGTGTGGGTATAGGTATGACCATGAGCGGGGGGAGGATTTTCGGTAGTGGATTATCTTTGTGAAGAGAAAAGGGATTTCTCTTGTTGAATTCGATCGTTATGCTTCCTAGGCGCCCAGTGATGTTTTGATTTATTCTCATGTTGATTTAAAAGGAGGAATGCGTGTTTCCAATTCCCCAAGCACTTTGACATTAGCTCGGTCCCGAATATCAAGCCGCTGGACATCCGCTTACACCAGGTTATTCGATTTGATTGCTGATGCCATACCGAGCCAAAGGAAATTCCATGCATGCAAGTGATGATGGAAATAATTCTCTACCTATCTCCACAGAATGTCGCATCGGCTCTCACATCCGGTTCACGACTTTCTTCACGGCTTTGTACAACAGGTGCTCCTTTCCACACAGCTGGGTATAAGCAACGTCTTCGGCCCTGTTCTCGTCATGAATTTGCCAAAGGCGGACTGTCACGCCCTTGGCTCCCAACTTGACGATTTGATACTCCAGCAAAATCTTTAGGTCCTGGTTGTCTCTTCCTTTCTCCGCCTCCTCCCGATAGGTTGAGCGAGCAACTTGGTTCAGGAAATAGTTGCCGGAAAATGCGAGAACAATGGTACGAGCTTTCACAAGACTTTCCGGCGCTTCGCACCAAACCTCAACCAGCTTCAATGCCTCGATTGCAGCTAGCAGTTGCGCGCGCTCAGCTGTTTGTGGGCCAAATGTGTCGTGGAGGTAACCGACATTAAGGGTCATATCCTGGTGAGTACAGTGAGGTCCCCATACATATGCATACACAGCGCGGCCAGGGGGGGCTTCTTCGCTGTTGCTAACGCCGGAGATGAATATGAGATATTCTCCGAAGTTTGCTTTACTACAAAATCGAGCTCCTCGGGTCAGGAAAGTAGTGGTGGAGGCATTGAAGAAGAGGTCAGATGGTTTGGCATTGGCTGGTATTGGGATGAAGCGACGGCCAGTGGGGTCTCTCTGGAGGTCGGGCATCTTGTTTGGCGATTGTAACGATTGCGAGCTGTTCATGTGGTCATCCGACGGGTGTTGTGTCACCAATGAGTGCTTGTGATGACTGTGCCGGATGAAGGAGATCCTGAAGGCGAGAGAGCTGGAACTCGCTCTTTGTGTTGATTGAGCGGAGATGATCTAGTATGGGGTTGGAAATCGCACGAACAAGTCTTGTAGAGGTAAAGATGAGCTGAAGAATAATGGGCTGCTGACTCAAATGCTGATCCGGTAGTAGTCCTATGGGACTGTCGAGCGATGTACAAGCTTATCGGAAAAGGTATGCTTGCTAATGTGAAAATGTGCACGGGGAATGCAAGAATTTATATCAGTCGGACGCCTCCTAACGTATCTTTGGACTTGCGTTACCCGAGTTGAGGACATCTTCGACATTCCGGAGCCTGGAGTCCAATCATAGTCTGTACCAGGGGACTGGACGTCCGTAGAAGAGAGCCCGATGGGTCCACACAGGGTGCCAAGGAATCGCAGAGGACGAATGTTTGATGTCCCTGTAGTCTTTTCTTTTTCGTTTGATATGCATTGACCCTGGTAGGGTCACGGCCGAGAGTGCTTCAACGCCCCAGGCAAATACTCCAGCAATCGTGGTGGCGAGACATCTGGTCCTTCCGTATTTAGACCTTGGTGCGACATCAAAGTGTGCGGAGCTCGCGTTACACCGTACCTAGCTGCACCGTGTCTTTGACCACATTCAATGACCGGGAAGTCATGCGTTGCTTATTTTTTTTCACGGCGTCTCCGTTGTGCACTCTTGAGTCCACCATTGGAGGTCAAAGACAATATGTGGCGTAAACATCAACCATCAAGCCGTGATTGAAAGCCTCGAGCATGTGGCGATATGATACTCACGACAGGCATCTCCCACAGTCATTCCTAGCTGCTCCACCTGCAACGACTGCATATAGTAAAATTGATCAATGTGGGAGCCGACCTCGTTGATCGACGGACATCCCGTCATAACGTATACTCTCAATCGGTGCAACATTGGAGCCTGCGAAACATTGGCCTACGCTGGCACTTACAGTGGACTCCATAATGCTGTAAAGTCTACCATTTGACACCTTGCCTTTGCGCATCCACGTGGGTATAATTGACCTCGACGAGCGTTGCACCGCACTTCGCAACACAAATGCCACCAAAGAAGCTCTGCATATAATCGAAGGCAAAGCAGTTCAAAGCAATTGATAGGTACCTCCTGATGAGTACTGGACCAATCTGGTACAGTGTCAAGGGATTGAAATTGCACAGAGAAAGAGACGTGGTAGAATAGGTAGAATTCTACCAGCTGGAAAAGGTCACGTGATCTCAGGGCTAGGGCTTCCGGCCCCGTTACTGACGGCTATATCCTTCAGCGACACACCTAGATTCCTCCAGAAAAGATGGTTTACTAAGGAGCAACAAGAACGGGGACTACCCGCATCCAAACTGCCGCACAGCCCCTAAATCCAGGATTTCAACACTTGTCTTTTACCCATCATCACCTCTATAATACAGCACGTATCGTTGAGAAGGCCATGGCTTTAACAGATCCTATCGTTAGATTGGGGAGTCTCAATGGCGGAGGAGGAGGAGATGGAAATAAAATATCCTAGAAGAATTGAGATCCAGCCTCTTTCCCGGAGGTCTTGTGATATTGTTTGATGCCATGGCGTTTGAGATCTTTGTGGAAGGTTTATCAATTTAGCATCTTGCTTGAAAACGTCATTGAACCATGGTCATGCAGTTTTTTGTCAAGCCACATACGGTTCTAAGAGCAAAGTCACGTCGCCAAATGAAATGCGTTCGATCGCTACATGCGCTATGTATTGCTTACGTATTTTCCAAGGTTTTACTCATATGTTCGAAACTTCTCATCACACCCCTACTTAGACCACTCCTCACCTAATCGCTTTTCGAAGCTCTCGGCTACCTACTCCTCAGGCTCGCAATAGCCATGACAACCAGGCTTCGCACCACAATGCTTCCCGTCCGGCCCGATGCACTTATACTTCTTCTCGCACTGTCGTCCATGAGTTCCCCCACAGGGAGTCTGCGTTGGCGTCGGCGTTGGCGTCGGCGTCGCTGTCATGGTCGGAGTGATGATGTTGCAATTCCCTTCGCAGACCTGCGTCGCGCGGCAGTAAGAGTCGGTAGGACAAGGGGAGCCGTCTACGACACAGGGGATCGACGGCAGCGACTGGTTATAGGGGTTCTGGAAACCGGAGGTGTTGATACATTCTACGCAGGTTATGGATTTAGCACTATCCTGAAGAGAATGCTCAGGGTGCATGGATGGCTGGTAAGCATAGCAGGGCAAACTGATGTCTGAACACTATGGGGTTTGGGATAGAGTGAATCAGAATGGTACTTACGTCCACCGCAAGGTGTGGGCGCCGTGCAGTAGGTTGTAGGCGTGCAGGTTGAGTGCGTGGCACAGGGGCCGTTGTCGCCTACGGTGCAAGGGACTGCAGGTGGAAGGCTCTCCGGGGTGTAGCAGAGGCCACTGTATGTCATTGAGGAATTAGTCATAAATCATCAAGCCGTAAACGAGTGATCCTATATGTTTTTACAAAGAGAGGTCGGATAGATATGGCCAGAGTCCGAACTTGGACTTGGGCCTCAAACGGTAGCACTGATACAGAGACCACACACTGATGTATACATACCCACAGGCCTGAGTGAGAGAGCAGGATGAGCCAAAGGGACAGGGAGATGCCAAATAAGTGCACGTCGTTTTTTGCGTCACAGTGAAGGCGAGAGCGAGAGATGGAAGGATTAGTACGGTAAGAAACTGCATTTTGAGAGTGTGGCTTGTCAAATCTTCGCATCAATAATGTAGGTGTTCACGAGGCATGAGCGTGGAGGGTTATATATCCCTCATTGACTGGCTTTCCTTCAGTAGCATGATGAGTCCCAAATTCCCGAACATGTGCACTCATCAATACGAACGCCACGGAAATCATCACGCCACGCTATTCGGGTCTGATGGTGAAAGTTGGCATTGAAATTCGTATCCTCTGCAAGGAGGGATGGCCAAGTCGTCCGTAAAGGGATCTGAGGCGGCCGCTTGGCGTAGCACATGGCCAATGGCGGGGTAGGCGGACATCGATCTTGCTAGACGATTCATGGTAGGGAGAGTATTTTCGCGTAATACTTCTGCTTCGAACGACATGACTCGCTAAGAGGGAAGCCACTCGCCGTCCTTACCTGATTTATATATCTTGACCCATCGATTCATACGAACGGAATTTCTTCGACGTTGACCGTTATCTACCTTACGCAATAGCCAATGTGCCAATTCAAAGAATATGGTAGTGCCGTACCAGCTCTCGCTGGTATTCTCGCGACCGAAACTTTACAAGGGTGGCATCGGATGTCTGCTTAGTGTGGAAACAGCGGTAGCGCGGGAGCTTCTCAAAGCTTCCATTGCTACTGACACGTTAACAACGGTGCTTAAAGGCCTAGCTGACCTAGTGCAAGCCGCCTGCACGACCAACAAGCACCTTTGGGCTGGGCCTTGTGATATGACAATCCAGTAGTGTCCCTTCTCTCAGCCGCGAGAAGACTCCAATTGTCGCCTATTTGCTCGCAATTGAGACCCAAATCTTTGGAGGCGTCGCAGCTTTCGAATACGATGTTTTCCAATACTGCCAGGCGGCGTCCAAGCGAGATTTCGGATGGGGTGTTGGTAGAATGTGAGAGCAGTTCGCTTTCATCTTACACGAAAAACCTGTCCAGTATTATCGGCCGCTGTGTAGAAGCCGGCGATATGTATTTCCCTCCAATCGATGCTTTCCAGGGGATTGAAGCCCTGATTCGCAGAAATATCAATGGGATGTCGGTCTCTTGCCTCTACGAGTCATGTTTGCTCGAATTTAGAAATGGGAGTGTTTGTGGAGGGAAGATCAGATGATGCCTTGTTTCCATACCTTACTATTCTGTGAGGACTGATGCTTGGCAAGCCTTCTTTCGCTGGGAAATGGAGGGCTACTAACGTCTAGCCTCCACTCGTGTCTCGCTACGGAAGCCAATTATAAGCATGCACTGTGTAATAACTAGTTGGCTGGAAGATGGTCTATCCTACAAAGAAGTATAATGACCCTCTTCCTTTAACCTCACTGATGAACAACATCTTCCAGGCTACCAAGGCTGAATACCATTCTTGTGTATCACCTTACCAGCATCTTGGTCTCTCTTGCCTTCGATAACTTCTGATACAAAGTCGCCCCCAATCGATGGATCCATGGCGCCCATCTCCTTGAGCTTCTCTGACCCTACACCTCCCAAGCCTGTTGCCAGGAAACCTGGGCTGATACCCCAGACCAAAACGCCGTCATTCTTGAGCAAGCGGTGCCAATCGCGCATGACCATGTTAAGCCCAGTCTTGCAGCTTCGGTACCCTACGATGCCAGAAGGTTTTGGCCATCCGGCAGGTGGTGATTTGTTGAACCACAATTGGTCACTCTCAGTTTCCGCAAGAGAGCAGGTTCCAGAAGTCATGAAGATCAGATAGGGTCGAGGGGATTTGAGAAGATACGGCACCATGGCCTGCGTAAATAGGTGTGCTCCCGTGACGTTGACATCCCAGTTCTTGTTCAAGGCTTCTCGAACGGTCATGCTGTTGGTGCCTCCTGCCAATGCTTGTTCGAAGCTCGCGCCGGCATTGTTCACCAGGACGTCTAACATGCCATGCTTGTCCTGGATGTATGTTGCGGCTGCGGAGATACTTTGATCGCTCTCGACGTCGAGGGCAAGCGGAACCAGCTTGGTCTGCGTTGTCGGATGAAGCTTCTCGATTTCGGCAATAGCATTGGTTGCTTTGTTCATCGAACGCGCAGCCATAATGATTTGATACTGCTGAGATGATGCGCAGAGAGATTTGACGATCTCGAGTCCTAGGCCAGCATTCGCACCCGTGATTAAGATGGAGCGAGAGGGGCTCATTTTGCACGAAGTGGTGTCAGCGACGGCTTGTGCAATATGATGTGATTGGCAATATGGCAGGTCTCGTCGATGTAAGAAGTAATTGAGGATATGGGTTATAAGAGGACGGCTTGGACTCGAGAACGAGAAGATATGAGCTCTCGAAGGTCATTATATAGTCAATTTCAATAAACACGCTAGTCTCTAAATGGTAATTTTCAGCTCCGAATCCCGAGGACAAAATCCGACGCTTCCAGTACCCACTTGCCATAGGCTGACTCGGACATACCCTCGAGCGAGCATCGAGAAGGTTGTTGCGCTCATCGGTTCACAGCTGAGAAGCAATGGGCTAAACGTGCTCAGAAGTAGGTAGGACTAAGCATATCACTAGTCTTTGTATCGCTAGTATGTCGATGATTGGTCAACTTGTGGCACCATGATGAGTTATGGGACACGTACTGTAATCCTGAAGGGCAAAGGGCAGAAGCATACATGTATGGTTCTTGCGCACAATTGAGAAGGAGAATCTTCACCCACTTTCCATTTGGACTTATCATGTTCTCTTCGGCTGATTAACGGCCATTGCAAGACTTGTATGTTTTCATCCTTACGCGACACTATCTGTCTATTACTGATCTTTTGGCTGAGTTGATAAATCTTCAGCTACGTGTCATGTGTTCTTGTGCACCCTCACCCCTTTATGGCCTTACTTCATGCCAATATACCCTGCAATGGCGCCCAAATTTAGATCTGGTCAAGATTGGCTTCCAAGTATGCTTTTCGACCAATACGATGATAACCAATCCGCCTAGCCGCTTGTATATCTCAAAGGGGCCACGATCCTCATTCTTTGGCTAGGAACTCAGCCTAGCTATGCAGATAAAGATTCAATATCAAATCAGCTGAATCGTATTGTCGGGTATCAACTGTCATCCGAACAGATCGACCCAATTGTAGGATATTGTGCACCTGCCGCCTATCCTCTCCTTTGTCAAGCTTGCTTCAGGGTATAATCTGAATATAGCGATCTGGAGAAAGCATCTCCATTTGCGTGTTGAGAAGTGAGTGAGCACAGCACTAACTGTGAAGACTTGCCTTTTCCTTCGGAGTATGGGACGACGCAAATCAAAAGCTCCATTTCCGGACAACGCATCAATCCGAGGGCACCTCATATGTAGCGAAGGCGAAGCTATGAGAGGCCACTAACAAGACGTACCCCTAACACTCCCCAATCACATGAACCTTCCATGGGCGTATCTACGACAAGATTCGACTCCCCAGGGCCAAAGAAGTCCACCAATGACACTGCAACGACTGTGCTTGCAATTATCACTAATGCCTACCTCAACAAAACCCTCAGAATTTCCTCAAATTCTTGCAACTCACGCTTTGCTCGCATAGGTGTCCTCACGTGCATGTTGATATGCTGTATTGATATTGATAGGAGCTGTGCAGACGCTCATAGGAAAGGTGTGTGTGTAATATCGGGAATTACGAGAAGGTTTGCTCGAAGCCGACAGATCTTCCGTCGCCACTAACTGACTGACTGTATATACTCTGAAATCCTTAATAGACTCCATCGCTGAAAGAGGTTTTGGATAGACTATCTCGCTCGCCGCTTGTTCTGCATTAGAGTGGGAAGAAGAAGTAGAGAACCCATACATAAAAGGGGTAACCGAAGGGTCTAGCTGTTATAATTTTTTGAATCCGAAAATGAGACTCGTGTAGTTGGGACTCTTCCGTTATTTAAGTCTATACAACCTTGGAGTAGTGTTCGTATGATCTTTGTTTGGCGAGCTACTCTGGGATTAGCGCTGTTTACGGAAGAATAATATTCCGTCATCCGTTGTTTATCCGATCTATCGAGTCAATCGACATCAGTTGTTCCCAACTTTGCTTGCATCTCTCAATCTTTTGTCTTTTGCTGCATTGCTTTTGCTCTATTGCTTTTGCTGCATATACTACTAGCATTGTACCGGTCATGAGCCTTCTGCACATAGGCAGAAACCCCACCAATGAAGCGACAGCGCCGAATTACCAGGCAAAGACATGAATGAGCTTGGCTATGATCGCCAGCACCCCCCAAACTTCTCGGACAGTGCTGCTAGCAAGATTCCATGGACCGCGGCTCGATGTAACCGCCTACTTCGCCCTCTTTCATCTAAAATCGCTCTCCTTCGCAAGGAGAGCCAGCTTGAACCCGAATCCAACGCAACCCGGTGTGCAACAAACCCAATAGCAGTCTCATCGGGTAGTGGTGGGAGCGTAGGTTGTCACAGAAGATCAGCACAGGCGGCGGCAGACGCGGATGCAGAATGGCAATCAAATCCACGGCCGCGCAAGAAAATCAAGCGGACCTACTCTGCGAAGGCCAGGATCCTATCGTTGAGAGACACTGAATATAATGGAATTGAAGCTCAGGCATGCCATCTCACGAGCGAAGCTGTCATAGAGCTGCCGTTTCAACTCACAGTTGAAACAAGGCCGTCCGAAAGATCGGTTACCATTGAAGATAACGGTCAATGTCCGAAACCTGTACCTGCCCAACACCTACGTGTTCCATCACAAGAATTTCCGAAGGAACTAGCGCCGAATACTTGGAAGCTCATCGATGGCATTGGCAAAGGGTCTATGGCCTTGTTGAATGCTACCGACTACGGGAATCCGCCTCTCTTATCTGGTTGCCGCTCGCTCTTCTCTACATGTTTGAGACAGACTCCGAAGTACATTGCCAAAGAGGAACACCAGGCAGACGTTGATGACCAAGATGGCGATGTTGATATATCAAGTGCTGTGTACAGTGATCTCGAAGAGTTCGGATCGATGCCTGGGGGTGGTTGGGAACCGCTGCGAGAAGTGGCGAGAGCTCATGGCATTAGCATGGTCACCGATGCCATTGAGGATGGAGTCCTTGGGCTACCGGTCGCTCGGCATCTATTCTATCTTTTTCTCGACGTAGGTGCCTACGATGAGGCCCAACGCATCATTGAGAGCCTGACCACGTTGGTAACGCCTGCTAATCAGCTAGTATCAAATAAAGTCAGACGACTCCCACATGATCTCCACATGATCGTCAACAACCTGGATAGTCTGGCTTCTAGATCCGGGAGAGATGGATTTCTGTTTCGGCATATAGCAGTCATGCTAGACAGAGGGACACTTCCGACAAATTGGATTTCCGGAAAGCCAATGGTGGGTACCTGGAATAAAGCCATTCGGTCAATCGCACAGGAAGATGAATATGCCCCATCAGCTGCGGTCTTACTTCATACTGCGGTCGCTATGTCATATCGGGAGGCGGACGTAACACCGTCGAATGTGCACGATATGCGACTAGATATACACGTACCGCCTCATCGTCCAGTGCTCAGATCTGATAGTCTTAGCCAGACTTCAGAGAGCACTGTTCGCTCACAGCGAAGCATCGAGATCTCCAGCAGATCTAAGTCAAAGGAGTCGGACAGCGATATTTCTACTACGCTATCGAATCTTCTTACGGTCTTAGTAGCTATTACGCGCCTCCGGATTCCAGCTGGACTTTCTTACACAGGTTCATGCAATACGTGGATTACTAACGTTCTGTATGATTTGTCCCTAGGAGCGCGTCGGGCCGTTGATTCAATGATGCAGGATTCCAGGTTGAAGGGTCTTATGAAGCTACACGCAGACTCATTACGTCTTCCTCTATTAGCAGCTGGCCTCGCTGAACTCTCAAACCGCAGATGCAGTAGTCATGTATTACAGCCTCAATTCCCTTGGCTCAGTAACTTGGCCAGCCTCTCGCCCAGTAACGAAGCTATAAGTTTGGCCAGTTCGTTCATATGCGGCGTGGCCAGATGCTGTGGACGAGCGAGGTCTGAAGATCCCTTTGAAATTGTACAATCTATTGTGCGAGACCTGATAGAAGCATCCAAGTTGATTTATAATGACGGGCAGACGCGGAAAATTTGTAGCGATGTTGCTCTTGGCGCAGCTTTCGCTTATTCAGAGGATACAAGTCGCCCAAATCACCTCGATTGGGCTTTACAAGTTGAATTGGACATCACAGGCAAGACCGCTAGCACACCCATACATTCATTGGTGAGGACGCCAGCTCGCAGTAAGAGGAACTCCAGAAGCGAATACAGATGGGAGGAGGGCATTTGTGAATGGATAGCGATGACACCAGATTTATTGCTGCACAAGCGGACCGACGTGAGAGCTGACAATGATGGTATGGGAGAGCGTGTTGAGCACATGAAGCGGACTTTAGGCGGACGACCACCTGGTTTGCCCGAGAAATCGCCGTGCGCAGCGATCAAGAAGCCAGTGAAAGTAGGAAGCAAACTCCGACGTGACGAGTCCAAAGCGTTACACGTTCTCATCAAGGCAAAATTCAACAGCTATAGCAGAGGCAGGAAAGCGGACCAGCTTAGCTCCGTCAGTACCTGCCAGCGTTCCAAGAAGGCACATTCTCTGAAATCGTTCTCGAGGATCTACGAGGACAACGATTGCGATGAGTTATCCATACCATGTACGTCGCAAAAGGACACATTGGCGCTGTCCACGTTACAAGAGCTTCCCAACTCAGTCTTTGGCGTGAAGCCAAAGAGGCGGTTCGGCCACACTTACAATGCGTATGGGTTGAAGGATTCGATACCCACCTCATCTACGATGCAACTGTCACGGAACTCGGAACGACACCAAGGTTTGGACATGGCTGAAGATGAGCTGGCCGCACCATCCGGATAGTGGTTATGTCCGGAAATTGTATCCAAGATATGGATGAGTCCACTGTATTACAAGAAATGCCAGACTTGGCTATCATGAAGTATTATGGATCTCGATGAATGAATGTGTGTCACCATTCATAGAACCAACTATATAGAAATGCCTACTGACAAGGGTCACGGATGATACTCTAGACCGCCTACCAACACGCCTCGATGACCGAATAAGTCTCCGAAGAGCCTACCGAAAAGCCTCGAAGATTTCAGATCATATCCGGAAGGTGCAGTGGCTGCAGAATGCCTGCGCTGCTAGTTTGGCTAGGAAGACCTTGCACCTCATGCAGGTTGAGGAAAAGCCCGCACACCACTAATCCCCTTTGGGTTGGAGAGATGGGCGAGCTTTCTCTCAAATCCACGTGCACTTCCAGCTTTGATTGTGTATGGTACTTTGAGCGACGAGCACGGTGAGGGTGGCAATGGTGCCTTGCGCTACTTCTAACATGGTGAAACCGATTCTCCCCTTCATTGCTCTCGAATTGTGTTTTCGACGCTAGCTTTCCTTGATCCGTCCGGTTTCAGCAGCACTGGCAAAACGCTCTCCTTGGAAGGATCTACTATACTATAATGGCAACATTCCAGTTGTATCAAATGATTCAGGAATTGCTTCTTGTTTCCCAATTGGCCCAGGCCTCCGGGTGTGTACTTGCCCACAGTCGATCGACTCGATCTTATCTCTATCATCCGTTATACCGTTCTATAAAGACTTGTCTCAATCACTCCTTGCTCTAATAAATGAACCACGCGATCCATCCTTCCCTGCAGACCATAGTCGGCCTTGATTCACGTGAGATAATAGAGCAGATTGGTGTCCAATTCGATTGACACCATTGCTTCAAGGAATCGACCGAGTGACGCCTAAATCGACGCAGATATCCAACTGTATCAAGGGTCAATTCCACAAATTTGAAATTTATCCCAAGCAGACCTCACTCTCATTCAAGATGGGACCCCCGAAGCTTTCACTAGCGCAGCGAGCTGCCATAAACAGGGATAATATGCTGTTCTCCGTCTACATCCTGATCATTCTCTCTGCGATTGTGGTCAGCATGGCAATTTACCGAGCGTCAATTTACTCACTACGATATTTACGCACACTTGCATGCCTCGAAGACGACCGACAACAATTCTTCAAGCTGCCCAATCGTACTTTTGGTTGGATCAAACAACACATCATATACGCACCGCTGTTCAACAGACGTCACAGCAAACAAATGTGCGTGGGACCAGTGGAAATGGGTATCTTGCCATCACGATTCCAGAGTGTGCTGCTCGCCGGTATAATTGCAATGAATGTCACATTCTGTGCATACGGTATCGAATGGAGCGGACCTCTGAAGATCAAACTGCTGCACCTCCGGAATCGATCAGGAGCCCTCGCTGTCGTCAATATGATCCCACTGGTTCTGATGGTAGGTCGCAATAACCCCCTTATTGCCGTACTCAATGTATCGTTCGACACGTTCAACCTTATGCACCGCTGGTTCGGCCGCATCGTCGTCTCCCTGGCTTTCACTCACAGCGTTGTGGAAATAATGAGTATGATCAATGGTGCCACCGCCGGCAAAAAGGTGCATCCTTCTGGGATCTCGATCTTCACAGAAAGCCTTCAAGCGGCTCGTTTCCTGCTATGGGGATTTATCGTAGGTCCAGCCTCATCTTTTCCAAGTGGATCCTCCATAGTGACAAGTCTCTAACTATATCCATAACGGCAGGCCTTCGTAGCAATGATAACCATAATCCTCACTGCGTTCACCGCCTTCCGCCACGCCTTTTACGAGACTTTCCTCCACATCCACATCGCGCTCGCGTCACTCATCCTCGCCGGCCTCTGGATCCATCTCGACGGCCTCAACGAACAACGCTACCTCAAAGCCGTGATAGCCCTCTGGGTGGCCGAGCGCCTCATGCGCCTCATCTCCCTCCTCTATCGCAACGTTGGCCGCACCGCGACAACCGCCGACGTCGAAGATCTCCCCGGCGACGCCATACGCATCACCCTCCGCCTCGCGCGCCCCTTACGCTTCACCCCAGGCCAACACGTTTACCTCACCATCCCCTCCATAGGACTATGGACCTCCCACCCCTTCTCCATAGCCTGGTTCTCCAGCCACCCCTACCCTTCAACTCACTACCAAGACTTGGAAACCGCCAATGTAGCCCACATCACCAGCGAGAAATGCGCAAGCACCTCTCTCCCTACCTCCCAAGATACGATCTCCTTCCCCACCTCCCAAAATACAATCTCCCTCCTCCTCCGCCGCCGCTCCGGCTTCACAACCCACCTCGCCCACCGCCCCATCTCAGCCCTGAAATCGCGTCTCGCCCTCCCCGCCTTCCTCGAAGGCCCCTACGGCCACCCCCCACCCCTATCCTCCTACGGCACCATCCTCCTCTTCGCTGGCGGCATCGGCATAACCGCCTACCTCACCCCGCTCCGCCACATGGTAGACAACTACGCACCCTCCACAACAGCCGTAAGGCGCGTAACGCTCGTTTGGATAATCAGATCCCCAGAGCATGTAGAGTGGATACGACCATGGATGACAGAAATCCTATCAATGCCGAGTGCGAGCGACATCTTAAAGATCCAAATATTCGTCACGCGGCCGACGACGAGTGGGGCTGAAAGTCATAGCCCTAGTGCTGTAAGTAACCCCTTAAACCCCTTCCTCCCACCGAAATCATCTCTCCACCCAGAATCTCACTCCTCTACCACCTCACCCTCCGCAAAATATACCAACTAACAAACCCAACCAGACCGTACAGACAACCTATGCCAAACCGGACGTGGACGCCCTAGTCGAGACCGAGGGGCGAGAGCAGGTGGGCGCGATGGGCGTGGGGGTGTGTGGGCCTGGCGGGTTGGGTGATGATGTCCGGTTGGCTGTGAGGCGGAGGATGGGGGAGAGGAATGTGGATTTTTTCGAGGAGGGGTATGGATGGTAGGGTGGGTGGGGTTTTGTTGTGGGTTTGAGAGGGGGGTAGGGGGTGGATTGGTAGAGGGGGTAGGTGGGGAGGTGGAGGGGAGGTGGAGCGCGGTCGGGTTTCATTGGAATATATGTTGGAAAGAGTAGTTGGTGGATATGAGCGTAGATGACCTGAGTTATGATCTTCGCCTCTCTCTTCCTTTCTGTCCTTCTGAGGACAGTGAGCCCATAGATATAGTACAACTGACCTAGAACACACCTCTCTCGCTCCGCCGCCCCCACTTTCTGCTCCAGGACCCAGCCAGCCTAGCTATCAGAACAAAATGTATAGTCTTCGCACTTGGTCCACACTTAATCGGCATCTATGGATCTCGCCCTGTCATTTCTAGCAAAACGAGACTAGCCTCATGAAAACTACCTACCTTACAGGAAGTTCTATATCACGTTTCTTCTACAAACCGAGTCAAGGCGCAAGGACTGTCGATTGGAAAACCTGTTCAATGGCAGGATAAGAAGAAGAAGAGGGCCTCGCCGATACCGATGTCCATTCTGATCGGATAGGTAGCTCAGTCGGTGCTTGCATAGCCGCACTCGACCTGCTTTCGCATCTATCTTTTAGACGCTTTTCAAATAGATGGAATTCACTAACTATTTTTACTGAAATAGCGGAGTTCACACTCCAAGCCCATAAAAAGAAATTCATTCCGTGCAAGAGGCATGGAAGAGTCGAAATCGGAGACCACTATTGAGTAAGACTCGAATAAAAGATATGAACTCCTCCGGAGTGTTGAATGCTTGGGTTGAAGCTAAGGTATATACAATAGATACGTGCCACGGCCTAGCGGGCGTGAAGGACGAATGTAAACAACCAACAACCAGAACCTCCAAAAAAAAAACACAGAGTAGAGATATAGAGAAATGGGGGGGGTATTCGTCGTTGCAAGTCTCCACAGAATTAGTCAAGAAACAGAAGATCCGAGTCCCTTGCCAGTCATCGAGTATCCGTCCGCACCAAAAACAAAAAAAAAGATTGAATCAAAAGAAGGACCCAACAACCAGATTGATCGACCGAGCTGAAACGCAGGCGACATATCGGCCGCAAAGTCGTCGTGCGTGCTCAAAGTCCGCATCGGTACCCACGATCCCTAAAACCGCCAAACCAGAAAAAGCCAAATGTCCCATCCAAACGCCACCGATATTTGTGTGTATTTCACACGCTGCTAAGCTGCAATAGCGCCTCGACTGCCTCTCTGTCCTGGGCGTCGCCGGCGAACCCATTTTCCTGCAGAGGCGAGAATCCCAAAAGGGCACGCGCGGCGTCCTGTTGTTGCTGTTGCTTCTTCCTATTATACATTAAAGAACTTGTTACTGGCATTGATTTTGCCACCCTCGAATGAGGTCTGGCGCTGCTTCCTCTTCCCCGGCTCTTGGGATCGAAGTGAGATGGGTGCCGCTGGGTCGGAGGTATAAGGCCGCCTGAACGTGGGAAGGAGCCTTGCCGTAGTGCAGCGGCACCTATGCTTGCCCAGTCTTCCTCATCTGTGACATCGTCCAAATCGTAGTCAGGGATCCGCTTATCAGCTAGGACCTCGTACGAAGAACAGTCGTCATCAAGAGACATCTTGTCTGCTTCGTGTTCAAGCATTCTCGCGTCGTCCATCGGCGTGTCGTAGCCGTGGTCTGACTCGTGGGAAGTCGCCATTCCTCGAGATCGATCTTGCCGCGTGCTGCTGACTGGAATACGGAGCGTGCCTTGGGGGTGTGATTCATGGCGCTGAGAATCCCGCGCTGGCTGTCCTCTTCTCCTGGCATCCCACCTCCCCCACCCAACTTTTTCAAAGATCACACAACCGTCAATGCCTCCCTGCTGGCCGTCACTGCCACGACCTTCCAGTGCTCCAACAACCAGTCTTCTTGCCTTCGCAGGAGGAATACCAGAAAAGCCGGGAACGGAAGTAGTAAGGTAGCCCATGACATGTCGAATGGCGAGTGGACCGTTTTCCAAGAGAATGCCGGGTAGGTGGTGCTTGGCAAGGAGAGCTGGAGTGATGTTGCCAACCGCGTCAAGGTCTGCCAGGTTACTCAGACCACGCGCGGTGAGACCATGCTGAGGAGAATCCTGGGCTTTGGCATGTTCCACAGCATCTTGAAGATCGATGTCGGAATCAACGTGAGTTGGAGCAGGAGGGGTGAGGGGACCGGACGACGCGCGGCCACGATAGGCCTGAGGAGGGAGCGATGGGGAAAGAGAATTAGGAGGGGTAGGGAGACCAGCGGCGTTCTTCTTGACTGGAAGGGACTTGGCCGCCACTGCAGCGAAACTCTCCTTCCCAGCCCAGAAGTTGTCTCGCGGCTTGGGGATATCGACTGACTCCGTCCTTCCAGCGAGGGCCATAGCGATGCTAGAGTGGGTATTGGTGCTGGTAGGAGTCATGTCGTTGGATACTTAGATTGTACCTCTGATTACTGAGAACCACGCCTGAGTCAGCATGAGTTTGTATGAAAGCAGCAGAAATTTGGGGAGTTGAAAAGTCAAGCGTATTGTCGCATATCCTGAAATAGTCGATGGAAAGGAGATGGTTACTCACGAGATACAGGATGGATGCAGGTAATAAGAAGACGTGCGTATTGACGAATCGTGAGGACAGCTTGGCAGGTGATCTCCCGGAGAAGGCGATCTGAGAGGTTTGCAAAGTTGTCGTGGTGAGCGATGGGATAGCTAGATGAACGAGGTTGGGTGCTACGATGGATGTTAGAAGTGAAGCAAGATGGAAGCGGGGGAATATGTACCAATGCAGGCTGCTTTGCTGATGGGTGTTGTTGTTGGCGAAGCTGGAAGCGGCGAGAAGGTCGTTTGACCGGGACTAGCTACTACTTTATCTATTCGGGCTTGGCTCTCTCGGCACCACTGACGCCAAGCCAAGCTAGTAAGCGTGCGAGATATTCGGGGTATGAGTGGATAATCATCGAGCTAACAAGTACTCCTCCTCACTCCTCCAGATAGATGACTTTGTACCTTCCCACCTTCCCCAGGTGCCCTGACCAAATGTTGCCCTTCCTCATCCGCCTCTCGTAATGCCACGAGGAAAATCCCGCTCACTGCTCTGTTCATTCCTTACGACATAGTTCAGCACAGAATCAGTGAACGCATCGATTTGGACCTACCAATGCAGAATCAATAATCGAAGTTGCTTGATCCTAGTCTGCCGCTGTCATCCCTCCTTCCCTGCATATATCAAGATAGGAGGCTGTCGGTTCCTGAGTGGAAGCCACTGGGGGCTGACTGATTTGTCTTATCGGTCTTTTCAGGAGAGCACTATTGTGTCGCAAGCCCATAATGCGTAGCTATCTGCTGGATTTCTCGCATAATCTCTAGTTCGACTAGCGATCCTCCGCACTGCCAGCTATTTCCCCTCATCCTACGGAGCACGCTAGCTGCGAGACGCTCCTGCAACGATGCTGATCTTGTCTGGATGCTATTTGCTTTTGCCAAGGTTGCTCACAGTTTCGGCTTTTTAGCGTTAGAATTAGCATGTGTTGAACGTGAAAATTCCCGAATGGCATACACGTTCATATTCATCATCATTCACTTGCCCAGATTGTGTCTACAAGCGTAGTTCAATCGTGATACATTATCCTGCGATACCTCGGGTGTACTCAATACATGCGGTCCCGCCAAAAAGCTTCAAAATGCCTTCGCTGGTATCTACCGTTTGCTCCGCGCCCTGAGAGTTCTCATCGTAAAGACGTCGTCTTCATCTTCGCTCCTGTGCTGACTACCCTCCATCCTCGGCCCACCTCGGCTTTTGGTGATCTTGCCCGTATCGCCAAACAGGTTTCCGGATTTCCCATTGCTTGTTTCTGGTTGGAAGGGAGAAGCAATGACGAACTCGGACTTGTGCTGATCGTCACCGAGCATCCACGAGAAAGGTGACTTCTCCAGCGATGGCCGAGGCGGTGGGCTTGTAGTTGTTAAGGGACTGCCTATCTTGGGCGTAGAGGGCATTGGGGCCTTGTGAACCATGGCTGGTTGCTCGACAGTAATGACGGTTGCTCTATTTGGATCACTGCTTTCTGTGGTGTGCTCGTTGGTCGAGCCATCTAGGTAGGCCAAGTCTGGCCCTTGCTTCACTAGTGCTGAGCCGCTTGCCATTGCTGCATCGGCTTCTGATGGACCGTTGTCCGTGGGGAGCGGCATACTCGAATTTTCCAGGTAGACCTGTACGAATTGCACCTTCGCTATGGACAAGCTGAGCGCATCAGCAGTAGTTTCGTCGCTCGTCTGATGGATTGATTTTTGTTGAACCCAAAGTTCGTCCACCGCGTTCTCTAGCAGCTTTGCTAAAGACTGATTACGTTGTTCCATGGCTTGGATCCTTTTGATCATCTCATCTGGTTTGTCCGCAACTATCTTGCCACTGTCAAGCGACCAGCGTGACCGCTCTGATATTCTGCGTGGTGGGGTGTGACCTGACTGCAAGCCTTGCATAGCCCCACGCAGAGCTTTCCCAACTCCCCATTTTTCACCTCGATTATATACACCCTTGGCAGCCTCGTGAATGATCCCTTCAATACCGCCTTGATCTTGGAATAGCCTGGCAGACGTCGATCTTGGGGCTAGGTCTTTTCTAGCGGCCTCCTGTTCTGCTGTTCTCGCCCTCTTGACCTTCTTGGGAAGCTTCCGAGTGACCGTAGTCTCTGGCGCCCTTCTGGAATACTTCGAAATGATATGATCTCCGCCATCGAGTAAAAGATTATCGCGTAGGTATATGGCGTCCTCAACGAAACTTGCTGGTCCATAAGGATGGGCAGGCACAGGGTACCGTAGAAGAAGCGTCAACGCCTCCGAGTAGTCCGCTTCGAGCACTAAATGTATTGTCAGTGGCAACCTTTAAATGCTATGGAATCATTCCCAAACTCACGTTGCCATCGGATACGTAGAAGCATAGCTACAGAGATGAGATCTACTAGGTCTAATTCTGGGTCTTCAGCAAATAATATATCCCAAAGTGCAAGCACATCATCAAAAGGAAACTCTCGCCCAAACAGAAGTCGAACCCATCTGATTAAGAATATCTGTGGAAGAATCTCGATCGCCGTTAAATGCTCTGCAAGTTCTGGATCCGCATGATGTAGATAGTTCTCATGTATTCGTTTGCTTCGTTCCACTATCGGCGAATTGTTGAGTAGTCCAGATGGCGCGGGCTGATTGTTGCTGCCTGTTTCATAGAAACCTTTGCCAGTCTGCATGATGGCCCCGAAAAGGGTAAAAGCGTCGTGCTCGACATAATTATGATCCAAACTTAACATCATACCACGGTCAAGATCTATATGGTCTGCGCCCAGCACAGCAGGATCAATCGCATCTCGTGACACTACCCAGACGATAGGGGCCAGGACCTCGTGCATGCCCTGCCTATAGCCGATGTCTTGATTTAACTTGCAATAGACGAACAAGATATCGAGGAGAATGTTCTGGGTCAATGGCTCACGGAAGTATAGGTTGTCGGGCATGCACCGTTCGACATCGAGATAAATTTCAGCGCGCAGCTCCTCGTCTTGGCGTAGGATATTCCATGGAGACTTGCGAGGTCTTAGTGAGAGTCAGACGACTTCTTTGGCGTAAAAATGAAGAGCCACACAGCTCCGAAGTGTGCTTACCGTCTCAGTGTCAGCCAGAGGATCCTCTGCTGATAGGTCGTCCGGGTTTTGTATGTGCTTCAGGAAGTGCTCTTTAAGGGATGTATAGGCGCTCCTCGAGTCCACTAAGGTCTTCACCCATGCCGACTGGTCGAGGGTCTTGAATGAGAGGAATGTCTATCACTATGATGAGCCTGAAGACTCGCAGACATTCCCACCGGGTACATGCCTTCCAGCAGATTGATCGTAGACCCGTAGTACAAGGGCTATGGCCGGTATTGCTTCTCACAGCCGCCCTCAACCCCGCAATGTTTACATCGTTGGCAAGTGTAGCGTCCCAGCGAGATCTATCTTGGGGTTAGAGATGACTTCCTACCCGGAGGACGCAGGACCGACTTCGTCTCGTGGATAGATCGCATCCCTGCATGATACCGCTAGATTCAGCAACACAAGGAGGCGGGAGTGGAGGCAGTCCAGAGAGTGTATATGTGTCATGCAGCCCTTATGGTACGGTGATTCCGTGAATACTGTACTAATTTGTCGTGGTACTGCTTCGGGGCAAAGATTCGCCGCTCCTGAGCTTGCTGCCACATTTGCGTAAGTACAAGCGAATCATATCGTAAACACTGTGTACCAACTCCACTGTGTGGATTGCAAGAGTCATGATACACGATACCGGTGTCGATGTTGCCTTGGGGAATTCCATGGGCTCGAGACATGTCCTTTGATCTACTGAACGAGTTCGGCAATCCCCAGGAGAGTCCGTGGAGCCATGTTACAGGCCAAAGTGTGGCTTCTGGAGAAAACAGTGATGAAGAGGATTTTGGAGACTTCGAAAGTCCAGAAAGCTCCAAGCCCAACATTGGAACTCAATTTGGGCCGATATCTCGTTTGGAAAATCAGCTCTTTCTGCCGAGCGTTGAGGGTACGGTGAGCAAACAAGATGCAGGAGCCAGTAGGCAGCCACAATTTGCATCCTTCCAAGAGGCCGAGAAACCCTCGAACGACAACAACGAGTGGGGAGAAGTCAACGGGACAGCGATCCTGTTCGATGCGGAGCGATTCAAGGACGATATATCGAGTCACACGCGCCAAAACAATCTTCACCAGCCTCAGAGTGATGAGTCGTTGACTGAGAGGCCAATGAAAGTCTCACTACTTCCAATAGCCTCAAGAGAGGTAATTACGCGTAGGGTCAAGCCTGTACACGTGAAGCCTACGGAGCTGTACGACTTTGATCAAGCAGAAAATTGGGAACCCATCCTTGTTGGACAAGAACCCATGCTTCCTGGAGGCACTCTTACCCTGGGGGGCTCTTCTACGATCCCGAAGTCAGAAGCAAATTCTGTATCTATGGTTGAAACAACAGATATGGGAACACCACCCTCCAATGTCCCGCCACCGTCCGTTCTCTTATCGCTTATTGTCAATCTTCTCCAGTCACTGCTGGACGACGTTAGGAACAACGTCGCTCCATACTATACTTTCTCTAACCTACATGAAGCCTTCGATCAGTGGCGAATCGACCACTTGAGAGCGGCGTTATCTACCGTAAGTGTAGCAGCCCGAATCGTTGCCGGCCGCAAGTTACGATGGAAAAGAGACAGTTTACTATCTCAAAGTATGAAGATCGGCCCTGCTGGTAAATCGACCGGTATGAAGCTCACCGGCGTGGATAAAGCAGAAAGCCGTCGCGAGGACCAAGAGGCTGCTGAAGCTCTGAACGTTTGGAGAAGGCATGTAGGGCCTGTGCGATCTACTGTTTCGAAGGTGAATGCTCATCTTCCCGGAACCGACTTGGCGATACCAGAAATATCGGAGCACATGCCCATTCGCGTGGTGAAATCGAGTGAGGGAGCAGTGAGTGCACCCAAATGCTGCTTCTTATGTGGAATTAAGCGGGACGAAAGAGTGGCGAAGGTTGATGTGAACGTAGAGGATTCCTTTGGCGAGTACTGGACCGAGCATTGGGGCCATGTGGAGTGCGTTGCGTTTTGGAACGTTCACCAGCATTCGCTGCCCCACCGTTGATAATAAATGCTACTACACTAGGGATATCCATTCGATATATTCGCAGATAAAATGCCGTATACATGGCTCTAGGTTTCAAAGGTGATCTAGTTCTATCTATTAATTAGTTAGATATCGATGGTGGGGGTCAGTCACCTTCAAGTAACCACCCGACTTCCACCGCAGAAATCAGGCGTACACCATACTCTAATCAGGAAGACGTAGCAATAAATAGCCGTACAGCTACTCCCATGCTTTTACAATAGATAGAACTAGCGTCCCCAGCCTCTTGTATGTTGTTGAATGATCACTAACTGACCTCAACGATCCACTCCATAAAAGAAGCCGATCAAGAGTCTCAACACTACTCATAACACTAGAACAGCTACTAAATCGAGCACTCTCAAACCTCCCAAAATACTGAGCAGCCTCTTTTCCTCAGCATCCCAGCGGCGATCCCCCCATTTTCGCAACCAAAGCAGTACACCTACCTACAGAGGCAACTGCCTCCAAAACCCAACCAGTCCACTCAATACCTCTAGCCTTCTCGAGGCAATTTCCGCCCACAGGTCCCACCAGCAGTGAGGATGGGCCTCCTCTACAACACCTACCTCAACTCCGACAGGATCTTCGGCTGCAAAACCTGCAAAACCCATCTCGCCAGCCACGACGCCATAATCTCACGCGTACGTTCCCCCCACCCCCTCCACATCTCCCATGCTCCCTCCAACCCACTAACCCCTCACCCCCATCCCAGAACTTCCGCGGCCAACACGGCAAAGCCTTCCTCTTCAACTCCGTCGTCAACGTCGCCTTGGGCGAAGCTACAGAACGCAACATGACAACCGGCCGTCACATCGTGCGGGACATCATGTGTCGGCAGTGCCGGGAGACGGTTGGGTGGAAGTATGACAAGGCGTATGAGGCGAGCGAGAAGTACAAGGAGGGGAAATTCATCTTGGAGGCGGAGTTGCTGTGTTCGGTTTCCTAGGGCTCCTTGCTCTTTAGGGAGGGGAAGGGAAGTCGCTTCGGTTTCGGGGGGGGGGGGGGGTAATACAACATATATGGGTTCTGGGGTTTGGGCATCGGGTGCAGGCGTGGAGAGGCTTTTGATGGATCGGGGTATTTTGGGAGTGTTAGGAGGATGAGGGCACATTAGTTCATGCAATGATGGGATTGGGATATAGGACTACGACATGTTGCTGGCGAAGACAAGCCGAATTCGGTGGTCAACAATGCTCTTTCACTCCCTCAACCAGTATCGATTCCTGCCAAGTGCTCTGTTCAATTTTAGCATACTGAGCCGCACCACAGCCGAAAAGCTACCACGGCTCTCGTCAGGAACCGCCACAGGGTCTCGGCGGTCGATATCCTCGGCCAAAGTGCAGAAGGGCGGGGTCAAAATGTGGGGTAACCCGATGCATGTCACTATGGGAAAATAATTACTTCATAGAAAGGGAGGTACTAATTCCAGCTTGACGTTCTTATTTGCAGATGTCATCTCTATTCTCCATTGTCTTAAGAAATTCAAGAGAATTGAACTCAGCAACCAAGCAACGATGACGAAGGAAACGATGAGAGCGGTGATCTTCAAGAAACCATACGAAGTAGCGGTTGAGGAGCGTCCTGTTCCCAAGATCACAGATCAGACCGATGTTATCGTCAGAGTTACGTATTCTGCTCTGTGTGGAAGGTAAGTTAGGTTGGTGTTTCGTTGTCGTGTGACAAGTCATGCTGAAACATCCATAGCGAACTCCACGTCTTCAGAGTACCAAAAATTCCATACTCTGCTTAGTGCCGTAGCTTACATTGACTTGCAGGGCCATCAACCTAGCCCTACAGGCTTCATAATGGTCAGCTATTCCACATTTGCTCTTTCCACCTTCGATGTTGATGATTCTTGGGAAGGATCATTAAAGTTGCTGCAGGGACATGAATTCACCGGTACGATTGAAGAAACTGGATCCGAGGTGAAGAACTTCCAGAAAGGAGACCATGTGGTTGCCCCTTTCACTGTTTCCTGGTCAGCAATGTATAATTCTGATGAAGTCTCGTCGATAACTGATCAGGTGTCAGCGGCGAGTGCTATTATTGCAAGCATGGATTTTCTTCGAGATGTGCCAAGAGTATGCTCTTTGGAACAGCAGCCCTTGATGGGGCCCAAGCCGAATATGTTCGCGTTCCGTTCGCGGATGCCACTGCAGTAAAAGCTCCCGAGCGGATTGAAGGCAAGGCTTTGGTCCTTATGGCTGATATATTTCCCACGTAGGTTGGTCTGGTAGTCGTAGGGTCATAGGCTAATGGGCAAGCAGGGGTTTCTTCGCGGCGAACAACGCATTTAAAGACATGAAAGAGGTTGAAATTGCTGAAGCGACTGTCGTAGTCGTCGGCTGCGGGTAAGATTCGCATTCTATTGAGATTCGTCGTACTGACGAGGGTGATTGAAGACCTGTGGGGCTTTGTGCTCTTATAAACGCAGAAAATTACAAGCCCAAACATCTTCTTGCAGTAGACTCGATTAAATCGCGCCTGGACTTAGCAAAATCTCTGGGCGCTGAACCATGGAATTTCCAGACCGATAGAGAGGGTCTCGACAAGCGTGTGAAAGAGCTTACTGATGGACGGGGTGCAGATGTAGTCATTGGTATGCTCTTTACTTTGAGCAGGCTACATATTGATCTTGACCCTGACTTGCTGTGCAGAGGTGGTTGGCATGAGTGCTGCTCTGAAGATGGGTTTCGAGTTGTTGAGGCCATGGGGATTTATCTCGAGCGTCGGAGTGCACAACGCTGAGGTCTGTCTCGTCGTCTTGACCCGTCATCCAAAGAAGTATCGCGTTGATGCCTCCTAGATTCCCTGGACTGGTAACCAAGCATATGGCAAGAATCTGAGGATCCAAATGGGTCGTTGTCCTGTCCGATCAATCTTCCCTCAAGCTCTTGATATGCTCATGCAAAAACAACACCTGCTAGGGTGAGGCTCCAGATACCGGCTGCTTTATACTGCTGACTTGGTCAGGTTTATGTACGACAAGATCATGCCCATGTCTGAAGCCGTGGAGGGATATGACCTCTTTGATAAGATGAAAGTACAAAAGGGTAAGTCATTGCAAAAGAGTGCGTTTGTTTCTCTCTGACACAATGCAGTTGTGTTTGAGGCGCAGAAATAGCACCAAGCCATGATGAACAGGGCAGACGAAACGTTCTGATAGCCTTATTTTCGGTTGGATCAGACATCGAAGTTGAAGCCTTGGAAATCTTGGCGTGGTTCACGTCTGTACGAATTGTACTAAATATGCATGGTACTGTTGAAGGGTGGGACCTGTAAGAATGATCACTCGTTTTTCAAATGGCAGAGCCAACCAAGGGGAAGGCTTTTGGATGCACACATAGAATATGCCTTCATGTATTCTAGGTCGTTCCCAACTGCAATGACTGGCCATTAGAAGCTGCTGGCTGATTGGTTACAAAGACAGAATGCTGAATATTTGAAGCTAGTCCAATGATCATAATGTGATCGCCAAATGTGACAAGTGACAGGGGGTTGTTGCATGAGAGTTCCTGTTGAAGTGAAGATCAATTGGTGGGGGGGTGGTCTAGCGCGGCCGCTTCGTCACTCCAAAGATAATTCTCTGTTTAGGCCCATGCGTTTGGTTTGATCCAGCAACAACACTCTCACCATTCATCTGAGTACACTCACGCTCTTCCCTACGCTTCTCCAACTGTCAGCCACTACAGCAATTTAGGAAGCTGTTAGGCTTGTCTGCGGAAACTCCCTGTTCGTCGTCCCCGTTCCCATCTCCTCAGACGTCCATTATTATATGTTTCTAAACAATTCCTTCCCCAAAGTGACATTACTCGGACAGCCGATTCTTACTCTTCAGCTTGCAACGATATTTGACAGCCAGTCGTCATTCTACCCTTCATCAGAAGCCGGCTACAGTCAATATAAATTCTATCAAATCCACCACACCCATTTCCCCATCACCCATCAGAATCGCGATAATGGCAACCGAAACCCGCACTGAGACCGATGTCTCAGGCCTCACAGATTCCATGAACCGTGTCGGCATCAATGGAGAGAATGGAGAGGAGAACCGATTGGGCCCAGATGGGGAGCCAGCCCCAAGGACTGAGGAAGAGTATGCACAATCTCAGCTGACACTCCGTGCCATCGTGTCTTCCAAAGAAGCTGGCGTGATCATCGGCAAGGCAGGAAAGAACGTGGCTGACCTACGGGATGAGACTGGAGTCAAGGCTGGCGTAAGCAAGGTGGTACAAGGGGTCCACGACCGCGTACTTACGGTCACTGGCGGCTTGGATGGTATCTCAAAGGCATACGCTATTGTTGCCAAGGGACTACTGGAAGGCGCACCACAGATGGGTATGGGTGGAGTAATCTCGTCAAACGGGACTCATCGTAAGTCTCGCCTATCCACACCTACTATCCCACCAGCGTCACCTTTCTTTGCGTACGTTGAGCTGACTTTCTGTTTCCATAGCCATTCGTCTCCTTGTTTCACACCACCAGATGGGTACGATCATCGGTCGGCAAGGACTCAAGATTAAGCAAATTCAAGACGCCTCTGGTGTACGCATGGTTGCCCAGAAAGAGATGCTGCCACAATCTACTGAACGCATAGTCGAGGTCCAAGGAACCCCAGACGGCATTCAGAAGGCCACTTGGGAGATTGGAAAGTGCTTGATCGATGATTGGCAACGCGGAACAGGGACTGTTCTCTACAATCCGATTGCAAGATCTGAAGCAAGTCGTGGAAATCAGGCCGCACCTTCTGCGAGTGGAGCGCCTCCTCCTTACACCCCTAGTCGCTCCTACAATCGGACTGGCAACGGAGCTGACTTTAGTGACAACGCTGGCGGCTACAATCGTCGTTCTAACTCTGATGCGGCCAACCGCGGTCCTCCTACTACTACCGAAGATGGCGAGGAGATACAGACTCAGAACATCAGTATTCCCTCTGATATGGTGGGCTGTATCATCGGACGCGGCGGAAGCAAGATCAGCGAGATTCGGAAGAGCTCTGGTGCACGCATCTCCATCGCCAAGGCGCCCCACGACGAGACCGGCGAGCGCATGTTTACCATCATGGGCAGCGCTGGCGCAAATGAGAAGGCTCTCTATCTCCTCTACGAAAACCTCGAAGCGGAGAAAATGCGCCGAAGCCAGCAACCTCAGGACTAGCATCCTCTCACGCAGACCGCCACGCCATCACCGTTTCCAAGATCCTGACCCACTCGCCCCTACGATACCGCCAACGAAGAACAAGTCAGCGTGTCCAACTCGCTTCTCCTTCCCATTCAGCCTTGCCCTTCTCACCAAAAGTTGTCTTGCTTCATTCTCTCCACACCCCCTGAATGGACAATCTCCTTCATGACAGCCTTACGCGACGACTTCATGAACATTGACCCTTATGATCCCTCATGGCTTGCACGGCGGGTTATCATGACTGACGAACTCATTTGCTCAGCATCACTCCTTCCGGGCACTTTGCTTCGATGCAATGCTACACTTTTATCTTCGACTTCCCATTCCTTCTACGGCCTATACCTCATCCCACCACCCCGAATCGAATCATGTGGTGGCCCGGCAAAAGATTATCAGGGCTCGCCCCGTCATACCTCAACAGCCTCATCATTACTCTCGCCCTCTTCCAAACGACAGCTTCGAGTTTGCATTAATGAGAGGTAGCGTTGGTTGTGTATTAGATAGAGAGCGAGTATCTACTATCTAAATGACAATAGACCCCACAATCATCGAACACTCCCCCACAGTCCCATAGTTCCGGCGCATGTACGCAGGCAACACTACATGACAAGCAATTTTCACGGTAATGTGAAGAAAATTGGGAAATTCTCAGGCTAGCTGTGGGCAGTAGTGGCAGCCGTAGGGTGACCATCCGCGATAGAACACAACAATCGACCTACTCAGACTCCCTAAAACCAACATCTGATATAGCCCAGTAGCGGTTGTCTGGTGCTGTGCAGTGTTCAAGGTGCCGGTAGCCGATGTAGCTAGCCTCCCGTATGCCGATGGAGGAACTCAGTCATGCCAAGGCTCAACATTCACCAACCACTGACGTACCGCTTCCAACCTTCGTTTTCTATTTCGCTTTCATGATAGAGGTAGATTATGTTTGACACACTGTGTGCTCAAACTTTGTTTGATCCCATGATGATCAGCAGGCTGATTCGTTCCGTCGGTGATGATGCATTGAACGACCATCACAAGCCCCGCTAAGCGGCATGTCACCCTACCACTCACTTTGTTACATACACGCTCGCGATCTATATGCAGTCCCGAATGCCCAGAGCTCTCTGGTAGCTGCTGTAGGTGCTGCAGAGTGATAACGTTCGGGGTCCCCGAAGCACGACGGTATAAGCAAATCAACAAAGGATGGGCGAGGTCTCATCGAACGATGGAAGTAAGTAACAAGCTGATCCCCGACCGACCCCAATCTGGGGAAGCAACAGCGGCAACGATAGTACACCATATACGATCTTGATTCCTCTGCTCCCTCACGATTACTGACCACTCTTTCGCCAGCGGACTCAAGCCTACGACAGATCGTTTCAAACGAAGAAAGGCCGGAACAAGAATTAAACAGTCTCAGATTACCGAAGAACAGGAGCACAGGTGATCTGCTTTCAATTGGAACGAAAAACCTAAGCGATGGAAGACTACGCGTCTCCTTCGATGCTGGGATGGGCCACAACCCTGGCCGCAGATCTCCCAACTCTGCTGAGCATGAGCGTGGACTTGGTATATCGGGTTTACTACGAATACGCCAGCAGCCACCACCTCGTGCTCCTACCACCCCGTCATCTCCCACCCAAACATATACACTACCTCCCAGGTCTTCGTCGATGACCCTTGGCCTGCTCAACCGGGGCTTCACACCGAACGAACCAACTTCACCCACATTAAACTTTAGCGAGGACCTTTCACGGTTCCCCTCCGAGTCTCTACATTCATTTTCGTTTGCCCATCAGTCAGAAGATGCACTTCACAACCGCCAAAGCGTGCTGAAAAGAGCTATAGAATTCATGCGAGACAGATTAGGCTTCGGGGTGAATCATCCTGGTATCATGACTGCGCAGGCAAAACTCAGCGGCGATGCTGAAATTCAGAGTATGGTGGACTTGTTGGTTCGGGCGAACATTATTGGGAAAAAGGGTCGTGACGATGACCATTCTCGGCAGCTTCATGGACCGTTGACTGGACCTGCTGATGTTCAGGGCAATGTGTTTGAGAAAGCCTTTTTACCACAATCGGACCAAGCTCAATTCAAAGGTCGCCCAATCTTAGATCAAACTATCCAACAGAGAACCGAAAACGACCATTCAAGGCCAGGCTCCAGTCAACCCGAGCCATCCCTCAATAGTGAAACATCAGCATCTGATCTTCTAGAACCACATTCACCAATCAGTGAAGATGACGTTTCAAGGACCGCTTCCCCTTCACCCGATGTGACCCGACTTAAACGCACGTACACGGATTTATCACTCTTAGCGCTACAGACTAAGCTTGTAGAAGCCATGACAAAGCCATATCACGCAAGCGATCATATTCATGACAGTCTCTTACTTTCTCCAACACCTATGACCGCCATTGGCCCTACGACTGGTATCAGCACCCCGGCTCATGTGCATGGACATAACAATCGTTGGGTTCCGGCGGCACAGGCTGTATTTACTACCGAAGCTGCTTCTCCTTGGACTATCCTTGCCGCGAATGACCTGGCATGTCTTGCATTCGGAGTAACTAAAGCGGAGGTCAAGAAGCTTAGTATACTTGAGGTCGTTAGAGAGGATCGAAGGGCATGGCTGGAAGAAAAGCTCAGGTCGGAGGGGTCAGTGGCCATCGCAAAAGCACGCCAGTCGCGCAGTCAAAGCGCAAGGAGCGGTCCGAAGGAAAGTCCAACGGCTTTGTCGATGGGAGGTGGAGTCACTGCGCAGCTTCTCAACAAGCCATCATGGCGGCTACAACGCGCCAAGACGGAGGATGTGAATAAGAAGCCTACCAAGAGTACGCCAAAGCACACCGCAAACAAGTCTCGTGGCGTGTTGTTATGTGGAGATATTGTCCCTACACAAAAGCGCGATGGAACGACGGGAGCTGCAAGTCTATGGGTCAAAGAGAAACGAGGTGGACTCATCTGGGTTCTTGAGGAAATCGCAGAAGACCTTGCAATGCTAAACCTTGATGCTAAGCAATCTGTGAAAGACGCCACGGGAGCAATTTCCACGATCTGGGGCATGCCTGAACTCCAGGTGGGGAGAAACGTTCAAGATTTAATACCCTTTTTTTCCCGAGATCTTGACTCATCAATGTTGAGGAAGAGCTTCGAGCAGAAGACTGTGCAGTATTTCGCCGCAAGAGCTACTGACGGTACAAACATACCCATAACAATCACAATGAACCCAGACTCGGACACTTTACGAGTGTCTAGTTTTCCTTATATTGCTGGCATTATGGTTCTTTCTGCATCCACACTGAAAATCCAGAGCTCTAATTCTGTGTTTTGTGCGGCTCTGTTCGGGGAAGGCGATCCCAGCGGTCAACACATAACTGGACTTCTACCACAGTTTGAGGAAGCCTTGGACGCGTTGACCCAAGAGGAGAGTATTCGTCTGGTCGATGGTATGGTGGTGCCAGAGCAATGCTTCAGAAGAGCTCGTGCACTCCTGGCCTTACGTCAAGGCAAAGAAGAAGCCGCTACTCTGTTCCTGCGGCCCTTAGGCTTGATTGCACGTCATCGAGACGGCTCAGATATCAATGTGGATATCCAGATGCGGGTTGTTCGAAGCGAGAAAGCGACAATAGCAGAGTCTGTGATCGAAGAGCATAGTGAGGCTAGTGACGGTGCAAGCGACAGTGGTAGTGTCGAAACGTCCGAGGTAAGGCACTTCTTGGCGTTATGTCGTTGGTCTTCAGCTCTAGCCTCCACATGTTGTTGCGTTTCGGGAGCATACCACTTGTCAGAAAGCTCAGTTGACGATGAATTTCTTTCATTGCCCCGTTTTTCTGGAGTACTCTTCCTGTTTGGTTGCTTCACACTCCCTGGTGCTGTTTCATGCCTTTTTCAAAACCAAGTCTAATTCCAAATTATGTGCAGATGGTCTATGCCTTATGGATAACGTACTCGCGGCAACTCCATTCCTCAAATCCTGCAGGTGGTATAACAGCTTCTGATATCTCGTCACGTGTCACTCCTCAACCACCTTCTCCGGGTCAACTAGACGGGAGCTTAAGTCCTCAATCAATCGAACAGGAAAACATGAAGCCAGATACTTTATCCGAGGTTTCTCTGTCACAACAAATTAAGGAAGCGGCATCTGAGCCCATATCAGAAAGCCCACCGAAGCAACCCAAGTCAAATATGACATCAGTCGCTAATTCTAGCAAAACACTGAAGAAGAAAAAGAAGATCGGTGATTTCGTTGTTCTCGAAGATATGGGACAGGGTGCCTATGGCCAAGTTAAATTAGCCCGCTTCGCCAAACCCCCTGCTCAGAAAGTTGTACTAAAGTACGTCACGAAAAAACGAATCCTTGTCGACACGTGGACTCGAGACCGTCGACTGGGAACGGTGCCATTAGAGATTCACGTGTTAGACTACCTGCGCCGTGACGAGCTGCGGCATCCTAACATTGTCGAGATGACAGATTTCTTCGAGGATGACATCAATTACTACATCGAAATGGTACCTCATGGGCTACCTGGCATGGATCTCTTCGATTACATCGAAATGCGCTCAACGATGGATGAAGCTGAATGCCGAAACATCTTCTTGCAAGTTGTGAATGCTCTACATCACCTCCACACTCAAGCACTCGTTGTACACCGCGACATTAAAGACGAGAACATAATCCTGGATGGCGAAGGCAAGGTCAAACTTATTGACTTCGGCAGCGCAGCGTACATCAAGAACGGTCCCTTTGATGTCTTCGTAGGGACGATCGGTGAGCCTCTTGGCTTACCCCTATCCCAGATCCAACTAATTATTATGTTAGACTACGCGGCCCCCGAAGTCCTTCAGGGCAAGTCCTACCGTGGCAAAGAGCAGGACATCTGGGCCCTTGGCATCCTCCTCTACACCCTGATATACAAAGAGAATCCTTTCTACAGCATCGACGAGATTTTGGACCACGAACTGCGCATACCATGGATCATGTCGGAGCCCTCTATAGATCTGATAAAGGCAATGCTGAATCGAGATGTCGATCAAAGACTCACCATCATGCAGGTGAAGGAACATATATGGTGCTCTGAGGAATGGGAAACATAAGGGGGCAAAATCTTGTTAAGCATCGTCATCTATGTCAACCTAAACCATAGTCTTCTCATTTGGCGTTATAGCGACTGCTTTTGAAGGCATGTTATCTGCTGGAATCACATCTGGAAAGCCGGCTTGCATATAGACGTTATATCGATACCCACGGACGGAAGGAATGATTCATGGAAAGGGTCCTATCGAGCTTTCAAAGCTTGAAAAAAGAGGAAAGTAGTCTTTTTGCTATGGGATACTGTATGAAGAATATTAGAGAATGCTATGCAGTGGCCGAGCAGGCCCCTATCTTAGGCCGAACGTGCAAAGGATGCTTGCCGTCCTCATTATCATTCATGTAGGAGCTTGCGACCCAGGGCGCCCCGATTAGTAGCAACATATCGACAAGAACAACAATCTTCCTTCCATGTAGCTACCGATCCTCTCGTCGAATCATCAAGGCTTCGTAATACGTATAACGGAGCGAGAAGAAAATTCATCATAAGTTGATCGCTTCAAGTATATCATATCATTGACCCTTCCCTGGATAAGGTTACATTTCCAACCACACCTACTTATTATACAGCCTACCCACCACTATCCAACACCAACCCACCAAACAATCAAAAACCCAGCAAATCCCAAGATCTCGACGTCCGAGGTTCCACATCTATACCACCAGATCCAAAAGCCTCCATACCCTACCCACCCAGCCCAACTCCAACCCTTCAAGCGCAAGAGGCTTATTCCATACTAACGGTATACTATACTATACCCCCAAAACCCACCACAGCATCCTACGCCTCTAATATTAATTCAATGGGAACAATAAAGACGTCTAGAATAAACCTTGGATATCCACAACACAACACAATAAAGCAAAAACAGAGCAACGACAGAGCCAGCCGTGCCTGGTCTATGTAACCACCAACCAGTCTATGTAAATACAACACAAACACAACACAACACAACCCCATAGATCATCCCATCGATCAATCAAACCACTGCACCACACCAACGATCCAAACCCCCCAGGATCCCAACGAAAACTGTCGTCCTCGTCCACCCCAAGATCGAATCGTAGCTACCTACCATACCCATATCCATATCACCGCGCTCCTCATCTTCCCAGTTAGGTACATCACAATATGAAACAATATAATAACCCCAGTAAATCTCCAAGAATATAATATCCCAATCTCCTATCCACCATTCGCCAAAACCCAATCCAAGATCCACGCACTCAACTCACTCAACTCACCCCCATAAGTAACAACAATACCAAAACCCCAAAACGCAGTACTAAAACCACGTATTACATTTACAAAAAACGAACGCACTACCCGAAAATATGGTATGGCGTAGGGGAAGGAGAGATCAAATAGGATCCAAAAACGCGCCTGAGATAAAAAATGATCACACTCATGCAAAAAAAGCCTTCGCTCTCATCGATAAGAAAAAGAAATCGTTTTTTCCACATAGGACGATGATTCAGTCTCTAGAGCTAGGCCAGCTAGCACATGACCAACCCAGGGAAACCATTGGGGCCATTGGAGAAAATTAGTATTGGATTGTATTGTGTCGAAACGCTGTGAGCGCTCAAGCTGTCTGTCGTAAACGTCTAAACATGCATGTGCTATGCCAACGATGTCTTGCTAACCATACCCATTCGAGTGAGCGAGCGAAACGCTCGGCCTCTGACCAGATTAAGCCCTTTGCAGGTCCCAGTCATATCTCGCTCTCCCCCTTTTTCGGTTCCGTTCCATTCCTTTCACGTCCCATCCCACCCATCCATCCATCCATCCATCCATCCTCGAACCCTTGAACCCTCCCCATTTCATCATCTTCATAAATGTCGTTTCCCGAGATTCTCGCGGGCGGGGGGAATGTGGTTATGTTGGCTATGATGCTTCCAAGATGTGAGCGCCTACTGTAGGCGCTTGATGTAGGCCTAAGCCGGAGATGGCGGGATATTCATGCGTTCTTGAAGCTTACGAAGAGCTCGTGACATTGGGAGAGACCCGTAGTCGAGAGAGCGGAACAGTCGGCTCGGAGCCGATGTATGGACTGTAAATATGCATGCAGCTAATGTATGTCTCTCCGAGAGCTAATGATGTTGGCTACGGTTATATGGAGCAAAATTCCTCTCATATCATGTCGAAAATGCTTCTGGTGATTGGTGCCTCGCCCTTGTGAGCCGGGCTTCTCGGGTCTTCTCCTGTCGGGCTCATAAGGCCCTGCTCAAAATGTGACGATCCAGCTAAATCCCCTGCAAGAGTTCGGTGGAAGGGACTTGCCGTGAACTCAGCAGCGCGTGGAGAGAGAAGTGATGGAGTCGATGGAACATCTGGATCCAATGCCCTCTGAGGCAGCTGAGGCGATACCAGTTGGGGTAGGGTTTTCTGAAATGGAAACTGTCGTAGGGGCAAAGGTCCTTGCCGTCGAGAAAGGAGGCTGCTGAAGCCGGCTGGGAGAGTTGGAGATGGCGCTGGGAGGCTACGCTTTAGGGCCTCTTCTTCCCTCGGTGTTGGAAGGACGATGGTTGTTGGAGACACTGGGTCATCAATATCAATATCCATAGTTACGGGACTGGCGACGTTGGGGGAGAGTAGGCGTTCGGTATCAAATTCCATGTTAATTGGTGGAGAACGGGGACCCGATTGAGGTTCAGTCACAACCAGGTCCTTTGCCACCTCCTGAAGATCCTTTGCAACCCCGCCTGCAGGAGCGGGCTCTTTTTGTTCAATAGCTTCGTTTCCAACCAAAGATGATGGTAGCGTTAGATCAGTGTCCACTTCCATTGGCTCCGGTGGAGAGGACAAATCTGTGGCCATGTCGAGGAGCCCATTAGTATCATATGCTATAAGTCCATCAGGTGCGAAGTGAATGTCCGCTGGCGCTGTTGCTGGACCAGGACTGATCTCTCCCGCGCTGGAGGTTTGTATGAGTTGGGCGGACCTCGGAGGATTGAATGAGCTTGCGCGTGGGATGGTCGGTTCATGGGGAAGCTGAGAGGGTACGCTGAATGACGTTTGAGGTGTGGTCCGAATCGATGAGGATCCGAGGCCAGACCTCGAAATCGGGCTCAAGATTGATACTGGATCAGGGCGCCCTGAACCCAGATTCTTCCGCCACGAGTGCCAAGCAGATGTGCCGAAGGCGTGAGCCTTGGGAAGCTTGGATTTGAATTCGGACAGCTGGTAGATCAGGTTCATGTTTGGCCCTATCCATCTGCTTCGATTCTTGACCGCATCGTAAGCCTCCTGGACGGTGAGCTGGGAATTCTTGAAAAGGCCGTATGCGACGACTAGACTAGCTGATCGGCTCACTCCGCATTGGCAATGAATTAGTACTCGCTTCTCTTGCCGGACTCGATTATCGATAAGCTCGCACAAGCGGAGTAGATCATCTACCACATTAGTGTTGTGATCCCAAGGGATATGAATGTATTCGGGTTCTGGCTTGATCGCTTTTGGAGTGCCTGGCGGTGTACTTTTGGCATCTTGTGCCAGTGCATCAATAGTAGACTCTACTGGTTGCTCAAAAAGGGCGGTCTGCAATACCGAAATACTGTCTCGGCCAGTGAGACCTCCATTTCCGGCGCCGGCCGCCATTTGTGCTTCTGGTGTTTCCAGTTGCGATCCTGCCGCCTGTCCTGTAGCTACTTCAAAAGGATTCTTGACCTCCCGTGCCACATTCAGCACAACATCGAATTCCCGTGCTTCAACATGGCTTGGCTCCAGATACAGATACACGAGCGGATCGTAGATACACACGGGACCTTGTGGATATGCAGGTGACTTGGCCTCCTGGGATAGTGGAAGATCATAATCAGCCTCTTCTTGCACGTGATCTAATGTTTGCCTGGTAAGTGGAGAACATGTTGTATCGTCGCAAGAAGCCCGTGGCGAGACGCTGAGTGGTGGCCGAATTTGTCCAAACTTGCCAGATGAGGCTTGCTGGCTGAAGGGCGGCAGTCGCATGCCGCCTTCAGGGGCAATTGTAGGTGAAAACAAAGGTCCTCCCGTAGACGTCTGCAGCATGCGAAAACTTCGAATTTGCTGATCTGGAAAGTTCTGCGGCACAGCGCTCAGCTTCTCCTGAGCTGTTTGACCACAAGGAACAGCTTCTGGTGTGCTGATCGTGAGCCCGAGAGTACTAGGTTTCTTCCTAGGCACTTTCGGTGGGACTATGAAGGCTGGTGTGGGTGGTGCGGAGAACGCATGGGATGCCCCTGACTGATTGGAGAGACCTAGCTTTGGTAATGTTGGAGCATGCCGGTTTGAAGCAGATGTGTTCACCGACAGGTTTTTCATGTTGCGCATCTTCTTGTTGGGTGAGTCTGCACGTTCCAACCCTGGAATAATGGAAGACGAATTTGAATAATGGTCTCTGCGGTCCTGATCACCCATGATGCCCCACCCTGGCATGGAGTTGGTTCTCAGATTTTTGAATGAGGTAAGAGGCAATGATGAGTCAGGAGATTCAGGTGGTGATTGAGGTGAAGGCTCTGTAAGTGATGATTCAATTGTAGAGATGGTAGTGGTAGGCGAGGATTCTGTAGACTCGAAGGTAGAGACAGAGTCACGACGAGGGAGTGGGGATATGCAATTTTGCGGCCTCTTGAAGTGAGTCCTACTCGGTGACTGTGCTCCCGCGCCGTTGACTTCGCTGACTCCTAGCCTGTCTGGCCCGTTCCCAAACACCGACATAAACGAAGGTAAAGAGGCCAGTAGCGACTGTGAGCTCGTGGACGCCGGCATTATTGTTCCTTGTGGGAACGTGGTCGGACCTCTCCTTGGTTGTGTGTACTGCTGGTAGGTTCCAGCTGCTACCTCGCTAACGTTCTGTGCCTCCCTAGAACCGACATTGGAGCGACCCGATTGATGATCAGGATATGTATGAGAAAGATACGGTCCTTCTACGGACATGTTGTTAGTGGTGTAGTACAACAGAACAGACTGAATCATGGTGATGGGGCCATGCCAGATAGTGGGATGACAAACAGAGGGGTGGAATGAAGAAGGTAGGAATATGTGTTCAGAGGCGTCTGGCGCTGACATACGGTTCCACTCAGGAATCTTCAGGGTTGACGAATGGATGGCGAAGAAGAGAGGCCAATGAAAGGGCAAAAGGGTACGGGTGAAGGACTAACCCCAGGCTATCAGCGAAGCGCTGTATCTCTCTCTTTCTCGATATGTATGATTGGCGATTCCACTCGGGATGCGGCCTATGGCTTTCGGCGTTTCCTGGCACTGAGTCCCGGTCTTGGTTTGGACCTAGGTCTCTCCTATGGTGGTTGTGGTGGTACACGGGCGCTTGTCAGTGAGGGTGGATTCGTCGCCTTCAGCTGTCAACGAGCTCACGATACGAATGGTGGTGAGGAAGGAGCAGAATATGGTCGAGTGGATGAGTTTACCAATTGTCGCCCTGAGGCTCCCAAAGGCCAATGAGGATGGGAGATCTGTTGGTGGGGAAGACCGACCCAGTCAGCGCTTTCCAGATGCAACCAATCAAATGCGCATCTCGAAATAGCCGCCCAGTCAGGACGCACGCCATCCATTCAATGGCGACAGGGACTTGACCAATGAATACGGCGCGAAGAGCTAGGGAATGTGTGGTGGGCGATCATCACATACTGACTTGTTGTCCCCCTCTCCGCAACTACTTCCTCAACAGGAAGTTTGACCACCCTCGAGCCGCAAGAGAAGCATTCAAATTTCAAGGAGCATCAACAAGTAAGAGCCTGGTCAGAGCGCCATGTACCGAGGCAGGGTCGAGGTCATTGATAGAATAGATGTCAGGAGTACCAAATCTTAAAAAAGCCTTGGTACTAATACTCTTGGTTAATAATAGCATAGATTGCTGTCGAGTCTCAAGTATGAATAGCCGTCGTATTCCTTCTCATCGCCAAAGGAGAGATGCGTCGCATTCGAGTGTATCAAGCGCAGTGAAAACTTTGGGTGTCTTGGAAGTCTGCACGGCAGGGAACTGATACAGAGTCTCAGAGGCATGAGACATGAGACATGAGAGCATTATTGTATCAGCGTGCCAGCCAGCTTCAAAGAAAAACAATCACCTAACAATTGACATCTCTGGAGAATGCCGCTAAATTACTAGTGCCCGTTTCAGACTATTTATAGTCGATCTATGATGTTTCCGCTCTAGACTTGGAGTCTAACCTGGGAAATGGCAGCCACTCTAGGTTAGACTGGTGGAGACCCAGGGCTGCATATCACACGGCCGAGATGCTGTACATAAGGCAATTTATACATCGTCGGGGGAACCTGTTGTTTTGAAGGCACATACAGTTATCCGAGTAAGCATGTTGTCTACAACCCGAACGAATCAGAACGCAGAGATACAGCAACAGGCTACATAGTATATGGAAAAGTACTGGGGAAAAGGAGAATTATATCACCAGCGTTGGTACCCCAATTCTGTCGTGCCCTTCATGGCCACATTGGGGATGAGGGAGGGCGAGTAGGGTTCTCCCAGATGCAAAGCAGGCATAGACTACAAGTAACCGACGCAGCAATTATGAGCTGTTCATTACAGCGTTCATTTTTCGCCTGCTATGGCTTGCTAAGGCTTGACCTAATATATCTTGCATGCTGTCGGACTGTATTCTAGCCTTCCGTAGGTAAGTATTCTCACAACGCCCTGGCTCACTTACAACGCGGAGAGACGACTTTGAGCTCAACAATATTCTGGAAGCAGAGAAAGGACGAGTTAAGGCTATAGAGCACAGAATAGAGAAGATGTACATTTGGCTATTATCAAGACCTCAATATAGCACAGACAGCAACATGGTCGATGTGCGTGTACTCTCGGAAGAAGAGAGCCAGAATCTTACTCCTGGTGGAGTGGTGCTAGATGGAAAGGAACATCGTTACGTTCATTCAATCAGTAGAATTGGGACAGTGATAGATTTCTCTCGACCGTCACCTTTCAGACTCCTCCAACTGGCACAAAATCCTTGTTCTATCGGTATAATCGGGAAACGTCAAAGGTGCGGAGCAATGGGCTCCATTGCTTGGGAAGTTATCAGTAGCCACGAGCCATGAGTGATGGAGGTGCTCCTGATGATCTGCATATTGAGTGAGGATTCTGCGGTGTGCGAAGGCGTCAAGAGCGTGCATATACTGTACCCGATGCGGAGCTACTGAGGTGTTCAATTGTATATGTTCTGTACCTATGAAGTAAACTGGGCTATTCACCAACGCAAGTCTGAGCGAGCACTGTCAATCTGCAGTTGACGGTAATCCTATACACTCATCCCAGGCTTGCCGTCTTCTTTGGGGAGGATGTGGCGCCCTTGATGAAAACTTAGTACTCCCGATATCCCTGCTCGGCCTTGGACCAATGAGGGGCAGGCTCTCTCTAGTTGAAGTATGCCATTATCTGATGATCTGATCTATCAGCATTTGTTTGTGACCCTACATTCACACTTGGAGAGGCCGGAGAGTCCTCCATTGCTTTCGCGGTTCGCGGGTGTACATTACGCATAGAAGGCCGCAGTAGCGACTCATACACATAGAAACAGAAGCATGGCAATGCCTTGACATTGACCCCTCTTTCCAGAATACCAATGCCTTCACGTATAACAGGAAGCGCAACGCGTGAGAAATCCCCTCCATCAGAGGATGACAAGTCTTTCGTTTCTGCAGAATCAGAAAACACGTCTGGCAGAGCATCTCACCAATCGGCCGTACCTACCGACGTCACTTTAACACCGAAGCACCCCAAGACAACAAGCAACAAGACAATCAACGACGCTTCTGACTCGATTCAGAGTAACATCGTCCCGACACAGTCTCCATCACGTCACTCAACAAGCTTCATCTTTTCACAAGTGGGATCTTACTTCTCCCCACAACCTGGCGCTTCCGGCATAGATCCTCGCTCCCCACCGACGAGGAGAGCACCCGCCTCACGCTCCAGTCACGGTATCGAAACCGCATCAGGCCCACCGCCGGCATTGAGTACCCAGCGTTCCTACACAGGATCAGCCTGGCGGAATTCAGCACCAATCGACCCAAGGGCCATACATCCCTCCTCAAATGCCCCCCTAGATGTGAACGGTGGTTCTGACTCTATCATCGAGCTACCCAATAAAGTCACGAATGAAGATACTGAATTGGCTAAAAGTAATACTACGCGGACGGCATATCCTAGGCCTTCAACAAGCGACGGAGTAATGAACGATATGAGAGCGCAAAAATATGGGTTCTTGGAAAGTGACGAGGATAAGGATACCACTGTACGCATCAATAGTCATACGTCGCAGGGCGGAGCGTTATCTGGGAACACGGATACTCAGAGAAATTACCAGTCTTCGCATGAGGATCTGTTTCTAAACCTTGCTCGGGATGATTCTATGGTGGAAGAGCCCTCAAATAGGAGCGAAAGACGTCGATCGCGCATTGGGGCGTCCAGCTTCTCCCAGTCACGGCCCTCTCGACCGTCATCGTCAAGCAGACCCAGTACCAGTGGAGGCAACTTTGGGGCACAGCAGACTTTCTCAAGCCCCAATCACTTTCAAAGATCCTCCTTCGACCCACCATTCTATCAGTCACCAGAAAACAATACACTTCCCACTTATCGCGACACATCATCCAAGCATCGACCCTATGCTGCTTCTGCACATCCTCTTGACCAGCGACACCGGACCCGCAATGCCAGGACATCGTTCGATACTACACAGCGGACTGATCCTGTGGAAGAAAGACCGCCAGAGACCTCAAGGCCTTACGGACGCCGCAGATCTATCCGAGAACCGTCTCCTGGAGTCACGGCTCGGAACTATAAGCAATCCAATCTATCGTACACCTCCAATGGTGACTATGGATCATCGCAAATCCAGTCATCCCCGGCTTACGGCCAAGACCCTGGTCGGGAAACCTCCCAAGTTGCCGGCACTGCATCAACGGTCTCAACGACAGCACCATCGACCGTCTGGGACGAATTAGACGATCTGAAGTCTCGATTGCGCAAGCTTGAACTTACTGGAGTTTTACCAAAGTCCTCCAACGCTGCGATGTCAAACGTTCTGAATGAGCGTCCGCCGACATCAACAACTACCATGACTACCACTTCGTCATCTCCGAAGCGACGACAGGTAGGCAGTATCTCTCCAGAAGCTTCTACAATCAAGACATTAGGTATCACGAATTTACATCCGCTTCTTCACTCCGCACTGGCCAAGGCCAAATCATTAGTGAAAACGGATCTTTATCAAGCTTTGGAAGCCACTGCATCAGATGCCTTACATTTGGCCGCTATGACTGGCTCGCAGGGCGCTTCTCCTAGCGCAGCATCCGTAGTTGGCCCTGCCAGTACCATAGATCGGCAATTGCGACGAAATGCGGATAACATGTGCCGTAGCCTCACAGAGCTTTGTATCGTGTTGACAGAAGAGAGAAGAAGTGAGAGTCTGAGACTACAACAGGATAACAGGGACACTACCTCGACAGAAATAGCTCTTCCAAACCCAAGGCTCGTCCATGATCCAAGCGATGAACCTGAGATTAAAACAAGTTCGAGGGTCATGAGTCGACTAGAAGCTCGACGAGCAAGCCTAATGACTTCCAGCCCTGTGAATGGTCACAGAGGGGGCTCTCCTCAAGAAGCTACAACACCAACACAGACAACGACGCCTGTATCAAGCAGGATGAAAAGGGCCTCAGCCGTGTTTTCCCGCAATCCAGCAAACGAACAGGAAGTTGATAACCCATACATTCGGCGGCCTTTGTCACGAGCCAATACGGAGATCGGACAGACGCGGTCATCACCGCAGACCAGACCATCTCGCGAATACACATCACAGCATCCTATGCCGAATCATTCGCAACGATCGCCAACCATACAGTCATCCTTGCCTACACGAAAGGGTTATTTCACCTCGACGACATCTTCTCCACTCACACCGAGCGTCCCGCCGGGGAGCAAGAGGTACCTGGACCGGTCCACACCTCCGTCCTCAGCAGACAGCGCGCGATTGGCCGAGGCACGACAACGGAGGATCGCGTCGCTTGGTCAGGCCCAATCCCGAATCAGCAGCGTTCCTTCAGCCAGGCTAAGGCTTTCCGAATCGGATCAGGGGCATTAACAGCTCAACCAATCTTCATGCACGAGTCTTTCTTCATAACGCATTGCTAGGGCTGGGAGGTACAGGGGCTCGTCATAAGGAGCAAGGAGCTGGTTGGTACTGGGGCGTATGCGTATCTTGACGCCATGATCTCTAGCGTTTGCAAAGGTTAATGACCGTACTCTCGGGTCGAGATGAGGAGTAATGACAAAAGTAGTGGCTGAAGCGACAAGTCGCTCCACGCCCATCTTCGCTGGATGGAAATCCAAGAGCTTCACGAGCATGATAGATAAGTCCAAACATATCATATCAATTGAAACCATACCCATACCCGTAGCCCAACCGGTCATAGTAGTCGCTCAACAGCGCGACTCATACTCTCGCGACAACGATCGATAGTTATTTAGTAATGTAGATCATGCAGCATACCGTATCCATGCATGTGGGAGCAATGCAGCTTTTGCAGTACATATTCCTGCATTGGTGGGACAGGGCGTGGCAGCGATTCGGTCTGTCCCGTTGTGACTCATCGATGCAATCGGATTCTTGTTGCTCACATTCCATTAATAGACCTCTATGTCTCGCGCCTACCTCCGCATATCAAGATTCTATATTGTTCCGAGTCCGAGTCCTGTTTTTCTTTCTAACATTAGATCTACATCTACGTCTACATCCTCCATCACCAGCAGCAGTACCATCATCACTTCCACCCACATACAAAAACACCAGATATTTATTCCCCTCCACCATCACCACCATCCCTTCTTACCCAATCCCTCCCCCTCCTCACATCTCCATCCACAATCCTATCCCCATCCCCACGCACCCCTCCCCAACCCCATTTCCAAAATCCAGTATCAGCATCGGCATCAGCATCTAACGCCAATGCCACGACGCGCCGCTCACGCTAGTGCTAACGGAGAGAATCGGATTGGGAACAGGAACGGGAATGGGAAAGGTGGGGGCAAGCCACCGCAGTCGAGAGAGGTGACGGTGTCGAGGAATCTGAGTTATTTGCTCCGCCATCAAGCGGCGGATGAAGGGATCCGGTTGGATGAGGGAGGGTGGGCTTGTGTTGCTGATGTGGTGGGTTTTGGTTTTTCTTATTTTGGATTTTTTGAGGGGGTGGCTTTGGGGGAGGTTTTGGAATTGGAATTGGATTCGGATTTGGAGAAGGGGGGAGAGGAGGGGAGGAGAGGCTGGGGGTTTTCTTGTTGATTCCATGGCGTTTTCTATGAAAGAGGAGGGGCTTAGGTGGTTTCTGTGCTTCTCTATTGGAGGGGTTTGGATGTATGGGTGCTTCATTTGGTGTACCATTTCCTTGGTTTCTCGCGCTTGCTGTTCTGACATGTTCCTTCACTCAAGACGTGGCTCAATTGAAAGAATAAGAAAGGAGACATATCATTCGAGTGTCTGTCTGTCTGCGTTATCTCGTTTAGCAGTCAACTGGTAGCATTCACCACCATTCCCTTACTGACGCCACCTTCACCAGCTCCTCTGGCGCAAATTCGCATCCATGAAAGTAACCCTGGCCGAACTCCGACACATAGTCGACACAAACGACAAGCAACGCTACCAGTTAAAGCGCAACCCCGACATCCTCTCCAACACCGACGACCTCAGCACCGACCCCTCGCACTTTCTCATCCGCGCTTCACAAGGCCACTCCATCGCCACCGTATCGACGGAGAAACTGCTCACGCCCGTCCTGGCTACGGATCCGGATTGTCCGAATTTAGTCGTCCATGGTACCTACGCGAAGGATTGGGAGTTGATCAAGAGGTCGGGGGGATTGAAGTCTATGAAGAGAAATCATATCCATTTTGCGAGTAGGGAGCCAGCAAAATTGGAACCTATCACAGAGGAGAAAGAGGTTTCCAAGTCTACGCATCTGAGGAATGATAAGGAGAAGTTACTCAGCGGGATGAGACAAGGTGCCAGCACCATGATCTGGGTCGACGTGAAGAAGAGTCTAGAGGGCGGTGTGAAATGGTGGCGGAGCGAGAACGGCGTCTTTTTGACGGAGGGGCTGGAGACGGTGGTGGTTGTGGCTCCGGGGGGTGAGGGAGCGGAAAGGAGAGAGAAGATCTTGGGGTTTGAGTGGTTTCGGTGGGTGGAGAGGAGGGGTGATAAGGGGCTGATTTTGTGGAGGGCGGAGGGTGCGGAGCCGGAGAGCGAGAAGGCGGAGAATGAGATGTGGCATTTGGGTCTGGGAAGGGGGGGTCCGGGGTGGGAAGTTTGATGGAGGGGCGGATGGGGGGGAGGAGGAGGTGGGGGGGTTAGTGTGATACCTGCGATGATGGTGAAGGCCAGCGTGATGGTAATGTTTCTGTGAAGGGGGATTGAGACGATTGAATTGAAGACTGCGGCTTTTGTGCAGTTTCTCAGTTTATATAAACATTGATTATCGTATGCGAAGCGCGCTCTGACCGCGCACGTTTGCCTCAGCTGCAGTATGTAGTCTGCAAACCCAACCTGCGAACATTTCATCAATGGATGGCAAGGTACCTTTGACAGAAAGCAGACGGCTTCGTTCCTAAAAGCTGCTCTCGCTGCTCAACACGTTAGTCCTACCTAGACACGTCCTATTTGCCGCTTGACTCAGCCAGACGCACAAGTCTAAAGCGCTGTCCGCATCTCCAAATTTGGAAACATTTCTCGCCTCATGTCAACAAGTAGCTATTGAGAGGGCAAAGGGTTGCACAAGAATCCCACTTGCTGCAATGATTCGTTTCATAAGCATGCCAGACATGTCGTCAGTGCTGTAAGCTTTGCACTCTTGAAAGTTCATGTTACCCTGCGTTTAGGGTATCCCATCAACTCGGTAACATAACCCATGGTACACTAGTGGGCGCTCTGCCAGGTTGCTACATAGTGTACCATGGTTTCTGCCACCGACTTGCCCATCTCCTGGCAGTCTGGCCGGCTTTGCCTCGGTAAAAACCCCCGGAACGCCAGCACATGGGATAGCCTAGAATGATTCGTGAGAATATCCACGTCCTGCTAAGAGACGACAGAGGCTGTGGAAAATTCCTTTTCCTCGCTTTCGCCATTTGGATCAGCAAATGAGAGTCCCTCTAGATCATGCTTTGTGGTAAAGAGCTGGCTCGGGTAGCGGGCTTTCCACTAGCGATCAGACGCTGGTTCGGTTGTGTGATGATTATCCTGAGCCGATTGGTAAAACCGCAGGTCCACCCTGAGCGCATATGACTATGAGCTCGACACCCGTATGGAGCAATTTGATGCGCTTGATGAAGAGTTCGGTGGATTTGTGCCACGCGGTACTAGAAGGGAGCGTTATTAGGCTGATTTCAAGCTCCAAGTTTCACTGAGATGACCTGATTCTCTTAACGGTCCCTTACAGTATGCATCTCTCAAGCTGGCTCATGGTGAACCTGATTTGTCTCTCTCTCGCGACGGCAGTCCCGGACTGCGAATCTCCCGCCCCACCAGCAGCCTCAGTCCCAAGTCTCGTAGACTGTCTTGCAGTCGTCAGTGCCATATATGCGAGGTCTCGATTCGAAAGAAACCTACCGTGGACATGGGCTCGTTATCCTCCGGCGGTCCGCGGAGTCCAACTTCCAGCCACCTATTCATATTCAAGCGGCAGCAATGACTGCGAATTTATTATCGACGTAGTTGAAGACCGAGGGGTAGATATATTTCCCCCGTATCGGATAGCGGATGTGGCTGGAGATCTCGTACATCATTGTTTGCTTGGTTCAGGGCCCGAGGCGAGTACGATTGGCAATGATACTGTCAGACCAAGAAATGTGGTGAGCGTGGCGCTGAGAAGGAAGATATTATCTGTCGGAGTCCGTGGTAGTAGTGCGAGGAGGACTCATTTCAACATCACTGGGACCACACTCCTGTTAATGGAAGATAGGCTGGCTAGGATTATTGACTAAATAACAGACTAGGGCTCAGGCGTCGCAATTTTTCTGTTAAAATGCTAGCTCTTGCCAAATAGCGATGGGTTATCATATAATGAGCTAAGAATACATCTGGAGCGCTTCCAGAACGAGACAGATGTTTCGTTCATTTGGGTATCACAAAAGATATCGAAGAATTGCCCGACTAGAAAAGAGTGACACCAAACCTTCGGAAATGCATCTTGCTAAATAGGAGATGAGGCAGTTGGTACCGCGAAAATCATTCACATGTGACCGTACTATGTGAAAAGCGGCGTTCGCGAAGAACGTAAGGGAAAGGGAGTTGGTCGTGTCAGTAGAGAAATGGTGAGCTGCTATTGAAACCCATCCTATGATGCTGTTGTGGTTTTGCCAATCAGAGTTGGAGGGGCTCGGGAAGGAAAAGGAATGTCGGGTCTGCTTCAGCCTTGGGAAACGATAAGAGCTGAGCTGAGCTGAGCTTCTAAATCCGCAGACCAGTAGTGGCGCCCGTCTAGTCAAGAAGTCGTTGAGCAATGCCGAAGTCTTCAATGCGGTAATATGGCAGGTAGTCAGGCTGTGCTGAGTCTGCTCCACGCACGCCACAGCTGAACTTGAGCATATGCATGCAGGATATTCAGGTGTGTCCTTGCTTTGACCATATTCTACACCGCGAAGATCCTGAGGCCACGTCTATGACAATGAACGTTTTGAAGAGCCTTCATGGCATAAAATGACCTCCTCGCTGGAGGCAAGCCCCGCAAACGGAATGAACGGGTTGAATGAATTAGTCGGGCATGTACCTCCGTATACACTGGCCAATGACACCAGATACCAGAACAATGGAGAGTTGCTTCGGCGTCGATACGACTGGCCAAGGCTTTAATATTGGGCAGCGTTAAGTGAAACATCGTGATACCTGAAGCTCGCTGTCAGACTCACCCCTGCCGAAACGTCGGCCCGATGGTGTCTCCGGGTCTCCACTATCACAACCATACTCCATTACCTCACTCTTCCCAATCTACTTCATTCACAATCCTTCCAATTGGGTTTCAAATCGTCCTATGGGTGAGAGCTAATTACCCTCATTCCGCATTTCACATTCGCTCATCCATAACACAATATCTAATTCTCCCAATACGCTGAGGACGCACCACTGGAGCCCAACGCTAGCTGCACCTTGCTGACTCTATCCACGTATACTGGAACTTTCAAAGACCCTGTCTACTATCCTTCCTGACTTCACTCGATTTCAAATTATCGTATTGTGTAGCTTAGTCTCGACGGCGGACTACACGCCAGCCCGGACGATCTACAAGGTCACAAGAGAAGCTTGCCCACGCCCTCTGAATTGTTGAGGCCGGTTTGGAGGGCCTCAAGGCGCTGTAGTAGCAGCTGCAATCAAGATGAACGACCACCAGGAAGGAGGGGATCCTCTGGGAGGCTCAATGCCATCCCCAACACCACTGTTACGCCCACCAATACCAGGAGGCAACAAGAGTGGTGGTCGTGCACCGCGCTTGGGACTCGCCATACCGCCATCGCCGAGTCAGAAACCTCCGACAGACAACAGTAACAATGTCCCCAACCTACCACCTCTCAATACAATCACGCGGCCCTCGACATCTCGCCCTACGCCTCCCCAATTACGGCTTGCAACTCCAATGGGAAGCAATACCACACCACAGGATACCCATTCCCTTTCCAATGGTAGGCCGCCATCTCAGTCGCATGCCGGTGGATCTGCCAGTGGAGCGAGCGACGGAAGTCTGCATTCAAGATCTGATAGCTTTACGATGGTGGATGGGAAGAACAGCAATCCCACGTCAGCATCGTCGTCAGGGTTTTCAGCACACAGGCATGAGAGAGGGACACCAGATCCAGCCTCAGCCATCAGTTCTGTTTATTCAGAAGTGGGAGGAACCTCTATGGAGAGGGAGGGCAGCAATCACATCCTGCCAGACCTGGAGAAGCTGAGCTTGGAAAAGGGCAGGAACTTGGACGTGGAAGACCTTGATGATGATGGATGGAGGGCAGCGAGCGAACAAAACAAGATCATCGAAGTTGGCAGTTTAGGGGAAGGTGCTGGTGGTGCTGTTACGAGGTGTAAACTTGTTGGTGGGAAAACCGAGTTTGCACTGAAGGTATGGTCAAGATGGCATCGTGGAGATGGTGGTACTGATATCTTATATGCGTAGATTATCACCACGGATCCCAATCCAGACGTCAAGAAGCAGATAGTTCGGGAACTAGCGTTCAACAAAGACTGTTCCTCGGAGCATATATGCCAATACTACGGAGCATTCATGGACGACTCGAGTGGCACGATCTCCATAGCCATGGAATACTGCGAAGGTGGTAGCTTGTATGGCGTCTACAGAGAGGTCAAAAAGCTCGGCGGACGAACAGGAGAAAAAGTCCTCGGCAAAGTCGCAGAAGGCGTCTTGAACGGCCTGACCTACCTCCACGGCCGCAAGATAATACATAGAGGTATCACGTCCCATTTCCACTCCTCAAAATATCCGCTCACATCCACCCAGACATCAAACCCTCCAACATCCTCCTCACCCGCTCGGGCCAAGTCCGCCTCTGCGACTTCGGCGTCAGCGGCGAATTCGGCACCAAAGGCGACGCCAACACCTTCATCGGCACCTCCTACTACATGGCGCCCGAGCGCATCACGGGCCAATCCTACACCATCACCTCGGACGTCTGGTCCCTCGGCGTGACCTTGCTCGAGGTGGCCCAACACCGCTTCCCCTTCCCAGCCGACGGGACGGAGATGCAACCGAAGGCGGGACTGATCGATCTGTTGACGTATATCGTGAGGCAATCGATCCCGACGCTCAAGGATGAAGAGGAGAATAAGATCAAGTGGAGCGAGAATTTCAAGTACTTTATCGAATGCTGGTCTGTACCCACATCCAACCTCATCTACATCTCACTAACACAACCCCACCCAGTCTCGAAAAAGAACCCGCCCGCCGCGCCACGCCGTGGCGCATGCTCGAACATCCCTGGATGGTGGAGATGCAGAGCAAGAAGGTCAACATGCAACACTTTCTGGCGCAAGTGTGGGACTGGAAGGATTAGAGAGCCGTTTCTCATTTCACCGAGAGTGCTGAGGAATGACATGGTCATATCGTGTTTGGATAAGGTATTCCATCTTAGTTTCTATCTATTCATGGGGCAAACAAACGATGGTGTGTGACTTTGGATTGTCGAACCGTTATTTCATGAACGAGTGCGATCAATCGATCGATCGATCGACATTGGATCAATGAGGGCAATCTCATTTCCAACAATCAGCCCCTACCTACACAGCCCCCCGGGCATACATGTTGGATGCTTCCTCCTCCTCCGGAAATCCCACTACCTTGGCGCCGGAGTTCATTCGCATCGGAACATGTGGTTTACGTGGTTAATGGGGCCAAAGAAGGAATGGTATGGGCGTTTTTAAACTGATGGGGAATTATGCGGACTCCTTTTTGGAGAGAACACTTTTCAGGGGGACTTGGATAAGGTCCTTACTTCTCTGGATCAGGCATAGCAATAGCGATAGCAATAGCGATAGCGATGTGGTTCGCAATAAAGATATAAATTACAAGACTTTGAAAAATTTTATGTTGAGACAGTGAAAGCGTCCTAAGCTGTCGGAGAAATCTGAGGAGGAATGCCGGCTGGGTATTTCCCCTTTCGTACATTTACAGTAATGACCATCGAAACCTCTGCTCATCTGGGATATGTGTCCATGCATGCCCCCTTGCAGTGTTGAACATAGAGGCCCGTCTACTTATCCCATAACACCGCCTCCTCCGGCCCTTTATGCTCTGGGTAGTCGTGATCGAGCGGAGGAACCCTGGATTGAAGAGCCACTCCTCGTGCTGGGAACGAGTAGCGGGCCCATTGCGTGGCGCCATGATTGTGCCGAAGCCAGAATTCGACAAGACTGGAGGGCCAGAGAGTGATTCATCCATAAGGACTGACGGGAAAGGCGTCGCCGTACATGCTTCGAGTGGGCCAGTCTACCCAACCGGTCCACCCCAAGTCTTGAAGGATGCCATGCCGTCTCTCAAAAGCATCGACGCCCTTGGACCATTGCAGAGTGGATCAGTCCTCAGGTCTCGCGACCCTTCTCGCCAACCCAGCCCAGCGACTAGCCGAGTGGGCTGGCTGTGATAGATCGACCGACTTGGCAGTGTAGAAGCTCCGAGTGTCCGAAACGTCCGATCTTGCCTGCGACATTCGACTGCCGGCGGAGACTGATCGCACGGGTACATTGACGGGCGCAGCTGACTCCGAACTCACGCCTGAGAAGGAACGCCCGAGTGCACTTTGTGGCCTCGAATGCGGCTCACCGAGGCTGCGCTCTATGGCCAGGTTCGTGTCCAAGGTCAATTGATCGGAAAACATTCCCTCTAGATCCATCATGGGAACGGAATTCATCGCTTCCTGAAATAGGGGAGATAGTCGTTCCTCATCACGTTCGGTGGGAGGCATAATGAGACTGTGCAGTTGATGCTGGATTGGTGTCATTGGCGGGCTATGATCGAAAGGTGGTGGAATGCTAGGTGATGGTTCTGACCGGGTGAAGGCCCTGGGAACGTATGATGGCGGCGTGTAAGACGAAGGAGTATAAGCAGGAGGTGACGAATAGTCATGGGCGTTCGTCTCCCGCTCCACTTCACCAGCGACCAGCCACATCTGCTCCTCTGGCATCCATATCATTGCCGAAGCCGGACCTCTGCTCCATGGGTGTGCTTGTGGGACTGAAAGCGTAAGCTGGGGTGTCGAAGTTGGGTTCCGTCGCCGCAGCAAGCTACTTGCTTGGCCAGGATGTTGCTCGTCGCTTCCGATCCTCTGGATCCGTTTCAAGATACAGCGTGAGTCGACATCACATCCTCTCGATCTGGAGATCCTTGGCTTAGGATGCGACCTTTGTCGAGGTAGTGGTGGCAATGGTTTGTTTGCATAGTCATTGGAGACAGTGTGACTGCGAAATCTTGGCTGCCGAAGGAGCTCTCCATGATGTTCTTGTCTTGGTAGCGGTACACATGGCAATGTGAAATGTCTATCATATGCAGGCGATTCCGCAAACAGAGATAGATCAAAGAGTTCTTCATTGACTGCCATGTTGACTTACCAAGTGGAGATGGGAATATACCGCCTTTAAGGAGGCGGATGACTATAACAGCAAAACGGCAGATGTGGTATGGACTAGAAGGATTGAGGGCGCAAGCAAGACCAGAAAGGGAGAAAGGATCCTATGTGTCTGAGTGCTAAGATAGGCCTGATGGGTCGGGGTGTGGGAATTGTTGCAGCGCCGGGCGCCAACGGGAGGCGGTGTTCTGTAAGATTGTTTAGATGGGGTCCATTGAACCGAGGCCGCAAAAGAAACTCCAACAGCGATGTTTTTTCAATCTCATCACGAGGATGATTCTTCTTCTTGCCAATGGAAAGGAAGACGCGCATAGATCAAGATGAAGGAAGGAATCCTGACTGTCATCGCGGGCCATTGATCTGATACAGTATCCGCTGGCTCTGCACATGGGACGTCTTAATCCCAAACCAACAATCAAGATGACATGATGTACATCAACGAGAACCGAGAACAAAGGTACCCGTATTCGGATTAACGAACGATTAAGAACAATGGGTAGACCAGGTGTGCTTACAGTAAGCGATTGGGAGCAATGTGATACGGTTTGTCCTCTGCTCGGTGCGTGAGAGCAGGGTTGCCAGACTTGATTTGAAGTAGAAGGACATGAAAGAGGGACTTGAGATCCATGCGTGACATCAAGAACAGGGACGAGTTCAATTGAGACAGTGCTTCGTGTGGATGGCTAAAAGGCAGAGGCTCACCTCCTGTAGCTTCGTTCATCAGTCTGACTTTCGTAATGCATGATCCGTCGAGCGGATCGCCCATGATCATTGCTGCTAGCCCGTAGGATCTGTTGTCGACTGTGAGGGTAGGCATGCTCACGGAGGCTGTGCATGTGTAGGCTGTGTCGAGATTGTTGTTGGATCTTGGAGGGACCGAGCCCGCTAAGGAAAGGCTTGGCGGTCAGAGAGATCCAGCAAGAGCTACAACTGTAGTACTCCGTAAAGTACCTTGTCGTACACAGGCTCACGCGTTGTGACTACAACAGTGTGATAATGAGTAATTGACCTTGTATCTTCCTTATCATGACAATGAGTGCTGCTTTACTGCTTCCCAATCTTACAACGATGGGTGTTTGGACCTTCTTTCTGCGATACTTCGATCGTGTATCTCTCGAAGACTTCCTTGCTCTCTTGCCTCCACTCTGCATTGCCAGCCCCACATACATAGCTCTGCGCTCTCACCGGTCTATGCACTCCCAATAAGGGACCCACACGGTGGGAAAGCAGACTTTCGCCCGCGCCTCCACCAAGGCTTGACCCAAGTCAAAGAAGGATGTCATCCTCTTGCATGCTGCATCCCAATCCTTTCCTCTGAGCCACACCAGAATTGGAGAGTCCTATTGTTTCATCGATGCAATGGGATTGTTGGGAGGTTTTCAGTAAGCGCGCGGGCCAGGAGGAGACGGTCATGACTTGCGCCTTGCGTGTTCAAGGGACGCCTGATGACAACATCCCGAATACTGGGGTAAACGCAATCAGCAGTCAGCTTGCCTTCTATCTCGGTTGAATGGCCATAGTGAGGATACTAAAGTGGTTGGGGCACTCTCCATCCATGACTTGTCAGACAAGACGCAGCACATGAACAGTGGCAATGCTTTCAAGTTTTCACACGTTTTCACTTCACATCCGGAAAACCAGGAAAGAAATGTCATTCTCATTGTTCGTAGAAGATGATTGTACTCAAAGAAGGCCTAGCCCGGAAACAGGATGATAACCACCGAAATCTGGCGACCCGCCAAGGGCAATGAACCGGAGTCTTTCCAGCATAATGCGAATGGTCTGGTCTCTTGCACTTCAGGGATATCAGCGTCATGCCGCGACAACGACTGTGAAGGTTGGGTAACAACAATGATGAAGCGGAACCTCATCTCCTCCGCTGCTATGGCCATCTATTCGGGAGTAGAACAGCAGGACGCGGCGGATGTTGGTTGCCAAATGTCCTCGAACACGAATGATGAAAAGGCAAGGCATTGAGAAAAGCGGCTCAAGAGCAGAGCAAGAGATATCGCACACTATCGATCGGTCTTGGATACTCGGACCGACATGAAGAAAAGAAGGAGCCATGTCCGTGCTTCTCGATGATTTCGAACGGAAGCTATCAGTCTAACGACACCTTCTCGTATCGTCGCAGCGCTAGCTCCATGGTGTGAGCGCCACTGCTGTGGATCTGGGTCATGGTGAAGACTGAGGATGTGAGGGATAGATGATGAGATGGAAGCGGGCTGTTGAGTATCTGGTAAGTGTCATTCCTTCGCAGTTCATCGTATCGACTGGGTGCGCACAGTGTTGATCGTTCATCCAATATTCACCTACTCCGTTCTCCGTCGTTACATTGCCAATTTCCGGTATTCTGAAGGAGCCTCAGACGGAAATTGACCTGTGAAAAGCTGGGGAAGATGAGGCGGGGGATGAGCGGATCAGTCATCATAGGAGGGCTTGCACACCGTGCTGTGATAGGCGGTTGAGCTCTAGCAAGCCACGGTCGACTTCCCTGCTAGCATCGTGGCTAACCGGTTGTTCCTGGCGCTAAAGGGATGATGCATGAAGGCCTGCAGTTTCTCTGACACACTGCGCCCGGAAAAAGGAGTTAGGGTTGCGTTTCAGTCTCATGGCAAGGCATGGCGAAGCATCAAACCAAACAACACCTGCGATATTGCGATGCAACAATCCTGTTTGGAGTTTGGAGTCCTTGTCAATGACTCCAGGGATCTGTCTCTTTGAACCTCTTGGAGCGCGCAAAATGCATTCGCACGTGTGATGGATAGTTGCCTTCTCCTTTGACATGGATTCTATTTCGATCGAGAAGTGGTCCAATAGGCTAATTCTCAACGACGGGCTATCCAAGTGGTCCAACTAGCCTGCAAATCAAAAGTGCGCTTGGGAAGAGTGAAGTGGAAGCAATTTCGCACCGTCAACTAACTCCTTTTACCCTTTTACCGTCTTTTCCCGATCAGCGATGCAATCTTACAGCCCGGTATAAGGATCACTCTACGCGCCATATCCCTTCCCTCACTCTCTTTCACCAACATCGTCGCATATTCTCAAAGTACTTGCCAGCTTTCGACTTCGGTCTTACACTCTCTTTAATCAATCAACACGCTCACAACTTACGCTCTTTTAATCAACTACATCTCTTTTCAATATCAGGCTCAGTTTTCAAATCATCAAAATTACAACACTCAAGATGCTTTACTCACTCACCTTCGCTGCCCTCGTGGCGAGCTCTGCCATGGCTGCATCCGTGATCAATGAGATCGGTGACGGTCAGATTCAAGTCCAGACCTCAGCTGCTGCCGCTGCACCATCGCCTGCCGAGCAGACTGTCTTCAGCACCAAGAATGTTGTCATCACCAGCTGCCACCCAACCGTGACAAACTGCCCTAACAACTTCAAGACCACGACTGCCATCGTGGTTCCAGTCGTCCCGACCGCCACTCCCTCTGCTGCTGCCGCTGAGAAGTCCAGCACCGCTCCTGTGGTCCCAGCACCCGTTCAGTCGTCTGCCCCAGCCCAGCAAGCCTCTTCTGCTCCAGCTGCATCGGCGTCCTCAGTCGCCCCAGTGGTACCAGTAGCCTCAGTCAGCTCCCCGGCATCATCTGTACCGGCTCAAGCACCTGTCCCGTCAGCAGCGTCTGTACCAGCTCAAGCGCCCACCAGCGCAGCTCCTGCAGGTCCCGCTTCAGCTGCATCGTCCGCTTGCCCGACCTGCCCAACCTGCTCGGCTGTCACTGTCACCTCAACCGTCACCGTGGCTCCATCTGCCGCAGGTGTATCAGCTCCAAGCGCCCCAGCTGGCTCTGCTGCCGGTGGCTCCCCTGCCGGTGGCTCCCCTGCCTCGGCCCCAGCTGTTGCTGGTTCGTCAGCTGCTGGCTCCCCAGCAGCTGCCTCTTCGCCAGCCGGCTCGCCCGCTCAGCAGGGTACTTCCCTCAGCCCAGCCACTGCCGCCACCGCAGTTCCCATCGCCCCTGGATCTCCTGCCGCTGTCTCAGTACCTGCCGGTTCTCCATCAAACGCCGCTGCTGCTGGTACTGCATCAGGAGCCCCATCTGGCACTGGGTAAGGCTTACTCGATGTATAATATGAGAACAGCAGCTAATTCCTCGCGCAGTGCTTCGACCAAGCCCACCGGCGCCCCAATCACTCCATTCACCGGCGCCGCAAGCACCGTTGGCAGCTCCATGGCCATCGCTGGTCTCGCTGCCTTTGCCGCCATCTTCCTCGCATAAATCAATATATCCTCGCGACGTCTTTCGCTCTGTCCAATCGATCCCATGACGGGAGTCAGTACAGGATGAATCACTCTGCTTGGAAAATTACGCGTGCATTGACGAATGGGTTCGATTCTTTCTACAAAGTACAGCTGGGCGTGAGCCAGGTGCCAGACACCGACGGGCTCTGGATCGCGAGCTTCACCGCGGCTTCTGAGACGTACAGATGTAATTCATAATTCGAGGATGTTGAATCGGAAAGGAGTACATTATCACAACCATGACTTTGCATGTGCATCACTTTCCATCCCATTTTACTCTCCTAACTTTCCCAAATTGCCACCCACCCAAATCACATCGTTCCTGCCATCGCCCAATGTGACAATCCCACAGGCAATGGACATGATCAACGCGTACCCATTCCTCACTATTACGTATCTTTCTTCTCACATTAACGCGTCCAGAATCATTATCCTAGAATATACCTCACGTCACCTCACCTCACTTAGCCACCCCGTCCATGACTAGAAAATTTCCCTCACTCACTCACCCCAACCCCAACGTTGCCCTACCTACTCAACAAAATCCGAACACGCACGCATGCGGTTTCTCCCGCGTCCATCATCATTCGCCTTCCAATCAATGTTTAGTAGCACGCGTCGCGCTAGAGGGGCGAGGGGTCAGGTACCCCGCTGCAGGCTGCAGGCACGATGTTCCATTTCATTTCATTGAGTAAAGTACGTACCTAGCGATAGTCCTACGTAAGTGCTAAGGTGTGTTGCCGAGGACAATCTTCTCCACACTACCGTAGCTGTTTGAGGTGGTAGGTAGGCTAGCATTCTGGAAGTAAGGTAAGGTAATGTTTTAGTGGTAGGTACTGGGTTGGTATCGCGTTGAGAGAGGGTGAGGGGATGAGGCTGTTTTGGGTAGGGTGACGGTAGGGTGGAGGGAAAGGGATGGGAGGGGTGAGTGGGATGGTGATTTGCTGACGGACTCTGTCTGGATTTAGGATATACATATACATATATGACGAATGTAGAAGAGTAAGTAAGGATGATCGGATCGTGGATAGGATAGGATAGGATTCGGAACAGGAATAGGAATTATGGAGAGCGTAAGGTACGTAGACTGTTTCTGTAAGATACTGATGTTATGGAAGGGAATCAATCTACTTTAAGTCAAGGAACGTCGTCACTAACTATTCACCTATTTGAATGATCTAGTACCTATCACAGTCATATCTTACCAGTGATGAGTATCAAGATATATCCCTTTCAGCGAATGTAGAGTGAGTCGACACTCATCAAGAGCGTCATGCTCATCTATACTCTACAGAACCCTACGCAAGCTTCGCCTGAGTACTGATTAAGCTGCATCTTCCAAACTTGCTTTTCCCAACCGATACTCTGAAAGAAGTTGATAAGATTGGGTGTTTACGTTCGAGCCCAGAACCCGTCGGTTCGCCGGACGAGATATTCTGCCGCTTGAAGCACAGCGCGGATCCTCTGATCTCTGTAGAATACTAGCAAAGTCCACAGGAAGGGGGATGTATGGCTGAACACCTACCTTACCTTACGTGACAAAACTGTATAAGGCATTGCTGAATCCACGTAGGGTCATTCTTAGGCACCGAGTACTTATTTCCGACATCAATCGACACGCATTTCATGATATAGTATCTCTGCAAGACGTCTCCGCCGCGAAGGAAGATCTTCAATACTCGGCAATCAACCCCTTTGAGCTGTGCGATATGAGATCAATAGTGAACCATAACATGATCACGAACCACGGCGGCAACGATGAAATATCTTGTGGGATGAGAGGAGAGACGGAGCCAGGGCTGGGGAAATAGGTTTGATATATGAGTCTCCAATCCAAGAACAGAGGAAAAGCTGGTTGGATATGACGAAAACCAAATTGTTCCGGACCTAACGTCGATGACGGGATAACGACATTGACGGTCATTCGAGATTACTGAGTAGTTTGGTAGCAAACGGAGATTTTACGGCCGTGGCCCTACCAATTTCGCCAATCAAGTCAGGTGGCGACAGTGCAATCTCGAATGACCGTAAATCTCGTTATCCCGTCATCTACGTTATTCCGTCAAGACGTGAAACGTTGCAAATCCACGGTAAGGAGAAGGACGTCAAGTCCATTGGACGCTCTTGGTGAAAGGAAAACAGCAACAACGATTCTATATACACTTACCACATAGATAAGAGCTAAACAGAGCTCGGCACTCTGAGATTGCGAGAGTTTGCGTTGTACGGTCCTCTCTTAATGGCCGAAGCAGTCGTTATCATTAACAAGTACCCCATTCACACATAGCACCAGGCTCTCCTTGATAAGTGGAATCATGACAGAATCAAAGCCAGCCATGAGTCTCACAGCATCAGATACCAGGTATGCAATAGACAAGTGAGAAGATGTAGGGAGCGCGGTAAATAGCACCTGAAAGCCAGCCTTAAGCGCGTTCACTGTACCGTTGAAAATAGTCGGACACAGCATTCTGCAACCATTCATTAAACAACTCGCATGTGTTTACGGGTCGAAAACCCGCCCTAACACGTCCTATGAAGACTGATTTGCAGGAATGAATGTTGGATGCGTTGAGCGAGGAAGCCGAGGATGCTTTATTGATGAAGGTGTTGACATCAAAGGAGATCGTACGTACCAAGCCTGACATGACAACAGGCCTGGTGTCTGTGAGTTTAGCCTCCTAGATATCTCTTCGGCTCTTTGGACAAAGTGTAACTACTGCGATTGTTCTTACGACTGAGCCGTGGCGAGTAGCGGTGTTTTCCTGTGTTCATTCCGCAAGGTACATGGAACTCTGTGGTGTAGGTGGTCAGAGAGGAACAGTTAGAAATCGTGTACACATATCCAGGAGGCATTTTCCCAGTCCACATGTAGCTCATCGAACTAAGCAATCAGACATACGTCGAGGAGAGGTGTGTTCTTGTCGTTTTTTAGCGGTAACATCTCAACGGCAAAGCAGCCAGGTCCTGTAGGTCCACCGTCCACTCTCACGGTCTTGGACTTCATACTGTCAATTCCATGTCCATAGGGTGTACATTCCCATCACAGAAATCGCAGTACCCTATCCTGCTCTTGGTCCAGATGCTCGGACCTAGAGTGGACATTGCTCGGCCGGCGGTTGTTCCATCGATGCGAATACCCGCAAAGGTGTATCCCGTCTTTCACCGATAGGCAGCGAGTCATTTACGATTCCAGACAGTCCTCGATGCGCTGTAATCTTCAAGAGCACACGCAGCTCTCGTATCTCACGTCTCAATACGTACCAGACCTTCTCCGTCAGATCACCGCACTTCTCGCCCGCTCTCAAGGATGATGCGTTCTGCACGATATTTCATATATCTCATTCCATGCATTCTCTCCAGTCTCGCGGCCTCATTGCCCGCGATCAACGTCGCAAATATCACACTCCCTAGTACGAATCTCAGCAGCACCTCTCTTGGCGGGCCTCATCACCGTTTGATACCAGTCCCCAACAGCGAGGTCTCTTTATACATCCAATACTTCGACGATGCCAGGATCCCTCGACCACTACTTGAGTGCGTCTTTAATCCCGCTAGGATACAAGCAGTGGACCTGGTTGCAGCGTATGGTAAAGATACGATAATGCCTACACGTTATAAGTGGGGCTTTCCCGGCTGCTGGTTCTACGTGGACAATTATTCTCAAGGGCTGACGAAGAGGATGACGTATGGTATCTTAAAGGAGACCGTTGAGATTTTGTGGATAGAGATGTTCGCCCGTGCAGACATACCTTTCGTCTTGTATGTCGATATCCTCGAGGGAAATGGTCGAGCTGAAATGCGGATTGGGACTGCAGTGGTGGCTAAGAAAAAGCCTGGTAACTGGTATGTTACATCAGACACTATAGCGTCGAATGTTACGACCAGTTAGGATCTTACTCCATCAACATTGGCGAGGAAATGATAACCCCGCTTTCGAATACTACGCTGGCTTCAGCAGACGCGAAGATAGACGTCACTCGTTCCATATCGGACGAGTACTTTATGACTAGTCTGCTCTCACAGTCTCTGTACCTTTCGAGGGTGATTGCTTCCGGTCTGAGGTCCTTTGCCACAAGAATCTTACCAGCTAGAAGAATCCGATCGTGTTCGTAAGGGACAATAGAAATTGATACTGTCTGTGTGACGTGTTGCTTTTTCACCTTCATCATGTCTTCCAATCAAAGATATGCCAACCGCTTAGTCTTCTGCTCTCACATTCTCTCTACCCAGAAGAAGATCACAGGCTCTCTGACCATCATATTCGATATGGAAGTGACAGAAAGTATAGGTCCCCCTTTACTGTTACAGGCAGAGGCGGCGATTGTCCGTGTAGGCTTAGTCCGCCACTGAGGTGACTATGAGATGGCCTGGATGTTGGGCTTCCGGCAGGCATTGAGGTATGTCCAGTATTAGCGGCTGGTCCTTAGACAAGGTGGAGGATGTATTAGTAGCCCCAGTTTCGGCCGCTTCAAGTATGAATCATAAGTTCCGTACTGAGTCTGATTCCTAGGATTCCGGTTGGTCTGAAGGAGCCGTTTCTGCTTTCGACCTTTACCTACTTCAGAGCGGACAACGTATAGCTTGTTTGTACCTGTGACCTCGCTTTGTCTTTTCCCCTTCGGCAACGGTGTATTGAGGTAGGTGGTAGTATGTAGGGACGTCGCATACTTCAGCTATGTCGAAGCGAGCGAGGCAGGCTCTTCTCGCTCGTAGTGCACTCGTGTTTTCCGAAAGAATTGGGTCCTTTCCTTTTCAATTTGTGTTTCCCGAAGAAGTTGGTGGACCTCTCAAAGTCATAGCCCTCCGCCAGCGACATTTAGAACCCTCACAACTACTTAGGTGAGAGTTTCCAGTCTCTGCAGAGCTCCAACAGGTAACCTTCTTTATCTAAGACAGTCATCACAAGCAAAGTGGTTGCCTGCCTTTCTGATGCTGTAGCTTTATGCTATGTGCTGTGGTGTTGACTCAACTGAGTTCCGCTGCTTTCGAAGCATGCAAGTTGCGCCCAATATCGATGGGACCGAGATTACTCCATTATGCATAGACTCCGAAGAAGGAAGCGCCGGCTACGTTTTCATGCTGATCGTAGAGACTTGGCAGCGTGGAGAGCTACCCAGCAACAATCTGCTATTAAAAGTCTCCATTGCTGGATAGATGGGTATGTGTGAGAGTAGGCCGCTGAGTGCTGTAAAAATATAGGGCAGATGGTGAAACGTATGGAGAAGGTTTGAAGATGCCGTGTTTGCAAGTCGAGAGAAGACGACTGATGACGTATGAGTGAGACTGAAACAAAGAAAATTGCAAGGAGTCACCGCATCAGCCAAAGTCCCGACTTTCGAAGACCTGCAGTAATGTCGTGAAGTCTGGAGAGGAACAGCTCAATGCTCTGTCTATTGCTTCCTTGATAATGATATGCAAGCAAGCGGCCTAGCCATCCCCGTAGTCCTCGCGCATGATTCGGTTGATGTCCTGTGTGGCTGCGTAGAAAGCATTGAAAACCTTGCTCGAGATCCATGCCAAAGACTTTCACTAATGGCTAGAAGACTCAGAAGTTCACTTTTGAAAAGTCTCATGTGTCGCTGTGGCTGTCGCTATTCTATAGCGTCCAGATCAAGCACCTACCACCTGAACATCGTTGGAAGCTTACTGGCAATCGATTGTGTTCTCCAGTGGGGACTGAGCCGTTCGTGGTCAGCGAGAATCAATAGTGATAGCGGCGGAAGATCAAATTCTGCGCTGAGGTGTAGATTGAGGAGCGCAGCTGGGACTGGTTATCCCAAATCCTGACAGGGCAATAAGTATAAGCTCTAGACATTAGGGTAGTAGTATAATATTAGTAAATATTTCTTAGAGCCTTCAATCCCCTAGGGTGAAGGTTGTAACACGTATCGATATGAGACAGCATTTCAGCCTCTGTATGTCAAACACCGTCCACTTTGTCACAGTTGACACCTCCAGCTCCATCTCTGTCTTTGTTAGCCCTCCAGACACCTTCCTCATCCCCCTTGAACTCTTCCAATTTCCACACTTCAACTTTCGCCTTACACTCTTCCAAAGCCTCTTCTCCTCCCCGCCAAGCTGCCTGCCTATGTGGGGCCGAGACAGCAATTAGAATGCTTTCGTCGCCAATCGGTACGACGCCAAGTCGGTGGGTCATGCAGATAGCCGTCAGTGCATGCTTCTCTTTGACGGTGCGAGCGATAGAGAGCATGGTCTGAAGTGCACGAGCAGGGTAAGACGTGTACTCTAGCTGCTTGACGGGTTTGCCGTCAAAGTTATCACGCGTTGTTCCTATAGCCTTCTTAAACGGCCTCGCAGAATGGGCTGAATTACATGCTCACCTGCGAAGAGCACAATGGCACCGGCTTTAGAACTTCTGACTGCATTGATAGCCGCCTCAGCCGTAAGCGCTTCATGGGTCAATGCCACAGAGATGCCGTCTTCCTTGAGTTGCTGCATCGCATTTGGGACGTCCATCCTCGTCTTGATGTACTCGACAGCCTAGTGGAAGTCTGTCTCCTTTTGACGTTATCAGGGGCCGAATGCGGTCCTTGTCATCTACTCCGACCAGCTTCTGAGTAGAATACCCAGGACGCATTTGTGCTGGCAGCGTTGGATACATATCTCAACAACTAGCATTCCTACGTTGTTATGGGGTTGAATTAAAGGTCAATGACGTTGAGTCTAGTAAGGGACTATTCTAGCGTCGCTGCCTACTGTGGTAAAGTAATACAGTACTGCATACCCAGGCATCAACATATAAGGCCCAATATACAATTGAACACGATGGGGCCCCCAATGCAAACCCCTTCGATTGTTCTTTTGACCGCCTGCTACTCCAGTGAAGGCCCGCTCAAAGCCTACCGAGGCAAGCCTCGCAGCACCACCCAAAGACATGTCCTCATCCCGACCAGCCGCCCAGCTCGCACAACAAAACTGCAAATCTGATCTCCCTATCGTCGGTAACTGGGATAGCGCCCATACAACAATCGGTGCCGGCGTCGCCATCTACCACCTCGCATCATCGCGCGTAGTCCTATGCTACCACAGCCTTCACAACTTCTGGTTCCTACCCAAAGGCCGCCGAGACTGCAACGAGGATTCGGGCCGCGGTGCCGAGCGTGAAGGCTTCGAAGAAGTTCGTTCGATTCGAAACCCCCCCGCAAAGCACGATGCACGCTGACGTGACTTTGGAAATCTAGTCCGGCTACCGCAACCGACTCCTCCCTTTACCGATCCACACCCGACAACCGAAAGCCCATAACCCCTCCAACGCCAGCGCCGTAAATACATCGTTCGTGACCGAACCGGTCTGGACCCAGCTTGCCCCCGTGGGCCGCTCGGCGCAATATATCCTCTTCTGGTACATCGCCGAAACCCTCCCTCCGGACCTGGAAGCATCGTTGTCGGCGCAAGCAAGCGAGAAAGGCACGGCGTATCAGTATCCACCGAAATTCGAACCCGGTTTGACACTGAAGCAGCGAATAGAGATGAAAGGGGAGGGGTATGAGCCGGTCCGACACGCCGATACGGGTGTGAACGAGGAAGAAGCGTTGTATGAAAGTTACCTTATGCCAATTGACGAGGCTATCGAAAAGCTGGGGAAGAGTATCTCTGCCGATGTAGTGGAAAAGGGCTGGGAGGCTATATGTCTCAGGAGGCAGATGGAAGAGAAGCCTTAAGCTGAGCGACTTTGGGCCCAGTGGGCACACTGAACGACAAAACATTCGTAGCTGGTGCGAATGGGCTAAATCAATATCGAAAGAGAGGGACCCGGGAAGAAATGCAAGTCTCCATCCAGAGCTAGCTTCCCCCCCCCCAGGGTTAATAGAATAGGACAGGTACCCTATCATCTAAAGTAATTCTACAACAACCGCAAAACATCCCCAATCGACAAAACCGACACCACCCGCAATACCCAGAATTCCCATAAACAGCCGCATGTACCTCAAAACAAGAAAAACCTCCTACTAAGAATACTCGAGGTGTAGGTATTCACCCATCCCAAAATGCGAGAACTCTTGTTAAATCCACCACGCGCTTTCCGTTGATGTGGTGGAAAGCTGGGTGTTGGAGAATGGCGAGCAATGGGAAAAGATATGATATGCCAATCACGAAAAACCAAGCACTGTTGGGAAAGGAAATTCAGTCGATTGTTTTTTTAAGGCACCAATCTACAGCACTCAAGACGGAAGGTATAAGTGGTTGAACGAGAGGCTCACTCGACTGTTTTCTAACCCATCAATCTGCGGCATTCAAGATAAGAGGTATATATCCAATAGTTGTGCATTCTCGAATATAGTCATATATGACAGCTGTTACATATCCAAATGCCTGGTGAAAAAGCCAGACGGGAAAAGATATAGATAGATGGGCCGTTCCCGCTCGACGCCAGAAATCAAATCTTCACTTTAACCTCGTGGTCCCGACAAGTCCCACTCTTCGGTGCTGAAGATCGATCTGCGGAGACAGGGTTCACCATGCCTTGACAAACAGTTTAGGTACGAGATGAGAAATTTGACAATGAGTGAGATGGTTGGCCACAGATCGTGTGGTCAGTATATGGTTCGCTAATATGCGTGATGCTCGTGGGATACTCCCTCCATGACACCAAAGACGCCGTCGTCATCTTCATCGCTTCGTCCATGAGACATGGGATGGTCGTCGTGGTCGTAATCGTCATGACGCTGCTCGTCGCTCATCTTCATATCTCGCTCATCAGAAAGCCTCGGGTACGATGGAGCCGGGAGGCCGAGTTCCGCAAATGGTCCTATGTGACCCGATAGCCTATGGAAATTCTCTTCTGCGTACCTAGCTGGCAATGGAGGTACGGGTGGAACGTCAGCGGGCAGCAGGACAGGACCGTTGCTGGGAGTTCCAAAGGTGCATAACGTCTCCACGGCAGCTACCAAACTAGCCTCTTCTTCATCCACAGCATCGGGTGCCATACCCGAGGTGGCGGGTCTTTGCTGCTGTTGGTAGTTCGCGAAAGCGCTACCATTGGGCAACGAAGAAAAGGGAGCAGATTGATAAGACCTAGAATAAGACGAACTGTTTCCACTATATCTCTTACGTCTGCTGGCGTCTGTTCCAACTCCAAGACTGTAGTGCTCACTTATAGGAGGTGGAGTAGTCTCAGCCGAGCTATAATCTTCATCGTCAAGAATGTCCGACGAGCCAGAAGCCGCGGGGGATGCGGAAGATTGGTCGCTACTGGTGGTCTTTGCTGTCTCTGGCTCTGTTGGTTCGTCCAAATTCATGCCAACAAGCACAGAAGCAGCTTCCAGTAGTTGCACTTGTTGATGTTTGGATATGAGAAGTTTCGATGTGTATGACCACTCGGGGGTATGCTCCCACCTGTGATCACTATCGGTCAACCAAAAGGTCCTCGCATATGCAACGGAAGGGCAAAATGAGACACTACTGGAAGTGGCGCAAGAGCCAAACGCGGAGAACGGAAAGGGCCAACAGCTGGAAGACAATAGGCCCAGTGTATACTGACAAGTGCTTCGTCAAACAGCTGCTATGCTTGTATCCCTTCCCACACTTCTCACACCTTAATTCCCCGCTTGACCTCTTGCCCTCGCCTTTTGTGAGGTATGAGCCTTCACTGGCGCGCCTAGCTTTAGCTTTTGACACGCTGCCAGTATTTTCGGGGGAAAGAAAATCATCGGCAACCGCAGACTCATTGTCCATAACCACATTCGCATCGCTTGCGAGAGCCTCGCCAAGTGCGTCTCTCTCATAGGTGGACTCGGTATGCTTGCTGGACTCGACCCCTCGGCTGCTCCCTGTGTTCTTCATATTCAAGCTTCGCCGCTTGGAAGTTCCCGCACCACCATCTTGAAGAGCAGCTGCAACAGCAGCGGCACTGTTGACCGCGCTTGCATTCATGCTCTTCCGTCTAGTAATTCGATGGGAGGTATTGGGTGCCCCGAGAGAGACAGAATACGAGTGGTGCCTAGAAGTAGACTGGCGTTGCGGCGTACTTGACGAAGGAGTTGAGCTCATTGAGAGTCGGTGCGAATGCAGTGGCCGCATGACCTGCGGTTCCTGGGTAGGGTTCTTAGTCAGACACTGGGAACTCGCTTGGTACAGGCTGTACCTTGTAACTGGTCATTGTGGACAGTGTCGGCTCTCTCGATCTTTAGGCTTCGATAAGCCAGATCCAGAGAGCCAATGGTGCCAGTTGTCGTTGTATCCAACAGACGGCTAGTGAGCGTGACCCGAGTATTATAATGCCAAGAGGCACTGCCACAAATCCGTTGGCTTCGATATTTGAAGACACGACGTGGATACTGCGTTCTGTGGGGTGGTAAACGTTGAAAGGCTGGCAAAATTTTGGTTGATGGTTGATCAGGTGAAAGTAGTAGCTATCAAAAACATGGTGTTCGTAGCCTCGAAGATACGTGCGGGCGAGGCACCAGTAATTTTGTTACGAGGATAAAAGCCGTCAATGAGCTGATGACCACCTCCAAAGATACAACGCAAGACAAATCCAAACAAACAGCAAAAGACGGGAGAAGAGATAGAATAATATGTTTAGAGAAGTTGACGGGAGTCTGGAGGAAAGCTTGGATGGCTTGCGGGGTGTAGATCTCCAAAGAACGCTAATTAGCAACGCCATCAGGTGGTGTTCGAGACTACTCGCTAATCACGCGCAGCAGCCAAGATTGCGCAACTCTACCACCAATTGCAAGGCAATAGTTGAGCAACAAGGGCTGATGACTTTACATAAACTGCTCATCAGGTCACAAGTGAAGTCATCAGGCAAGAAGGTTATCATCATATTGTTCCTCGACTGTCTTTTCCACCAAGGATGCAGGTTTCCGCCGTACCTGAAAATAAAGCAACTTGGACCGTCTGGCTAGCTTCATGAGGAATAGTACCACTTCTGAGCCACCATCCGGAGTACCAGCAAAAGGATCGCCGTTCGCCCCCGTTCGTTCTTATGCGGGCAATTCGGCTGCCAGGCATAGAAAGCCCAATCAAATAATCCACTTCTTCATCGTGCGCAATAATCCCCCTTCCCCCATTGATGGCATTGTCAAACCACCAGCCTCTCAATCTTTTTGTCGAACAGAATTTGGGCCACTTCGATCCTATTCCATCTCCTTTGATAACCTGTGTAGATTTGGAGGTTAAGGGTTGGGCTTCGCGCCCTGCCGCCCTCAATGTCCGCCATCTCAAGCCACGCTTCTTTAGTGGTTGTCCAATCAATCGGCGCTCCTCATACGGGTCTACGTACCAGCCAATCAGGTGTCGGGATTCCCAATCAGTGCAATCAAATCCTCGAAATGGCCAAATATGGCCGAGGGTCCGATACTTTCAAGTGAATCCTTCCAGTGATTGAGATCGTTTGGTGGTAAGTCGCACCTTCGGAAGCTAACCTTTTGAGGTTTAACGCCCACATCGATCAAACCTGTAAAGGCTAGTTTGCCTAGCAATTAAACCTCAAAAGGTTAGCTTCTAAGGGTGCGACTTACCACCGAATGATGGGATAGGAGCTCATCAGGACTCGTTCTCCACAAGGTTTTCTTGGATGCAGGTGAGCCATGTCGACCTTCAACCAACACCGGCGAAGTACTCCGTGAGAACGTCGCAACGGTGGAAGGTCACAGGTAGCGTCACCCTTCAGGACCAGCCGCTTCTTTTGATCGCACCAGAGTAGGGGCCTGCCCTCTTACTGAGTCTTTTCCTCGAGCTCAGCTGGCTTTCAACTCTTCACTTGGTATTTCCAACGACTGGTCGATTACCGTGTTAAAGTCGTCCCTGACTGGGGGCCCTGAACTGGGATCCCCCACACTACCATTGTCGAAGACCTTTTCATCCAACGTGATCACAGTGGTAGGCCACTCAATCCAGTAGCGATTTTCGTCACTTAGCTCGCGTTGAATGTGGTCAATAATGTGCATCGCCCATCCTCTCATCCACCAGTACTCATCGAGGTGATGTAGCATGACACAGTAGTGTGCCAATATGATGAGTGCCTCCGGCCTTCTCATGTTCAGTAGTAATATGTAATCCTGTGGGACCATGACAGGCCACAGGAACGACATGGACACCTCGCACTCATATTGGGGTCTGTTCTTCATTCTGATGAAGCACATCCTGAGCATGGCTAATGCGGTCTTGTATGCGGTGATGGCCTCTTGTCCGTCGGAAACATTCTCACAAAGAGCTTCTAAACGTGATAGCTGCTCCTTGAGTATTGGTGTTAGATCGGTCCGAGGAAGCTCCTGTTGGTGGTCGTGTAGTAGACCGCAAAGACGCCCTTGCTTGATCCATGGGAAGACATTCATGAGAATTGAATTGACGCCACGTATGAGAGGGAGCCATTCATCCGAGTCTTCTCCACTATAACTGAACAAGCCCAGGCTGTCAGAAGCCTTGGGAGCCGCGAAGCCGTAGACTACAATGAGGGAGGAAAGCCCGAAGAAGGCATCGCAGTTGGATTGATCCATTTTAGACATGATAGCCCGAAAAGTACCGAGCGCAGCATCTTGCTGTCTGACAGCGAAGTGTGAATAATGATCCTTTCTGTCCGGTCTCAGCCAAGCCATGTGCAATGCTGAGATTGCGAGGATGCCTCGCATTAAAAAATCGTGTTGGAAAGCTACCTGAGGCGCATTGACACGCCATAGCTCGTGGGAAGCGTTTCGATCGGAGAGGGTGAAGCAAGTAACAGTGGTGAAATGGTGCAGTAGTTCAAGATCTTCCATTTGCAGCTTCGGTAAACCGGATCCCGAGCCCTCAAAGTATGCATTTGTGAGGGCAGGAGAGTGATCGGTAGAACTATCTGCACCCGACTTAGTTGATTTAGAGACCGAGCCATGTCCACGATGCCGCTCCGCTTGTGGAGACGATGACGAAAATGATGCACTTTTGGACTTTTGTAAGGATGCCATGGAGAAATCACACTCGATTGAATGTTTCTCACAGTTGGAACATCGGGGCCTCTTTTCGTCACATTTGATTCTCCTCTTTTTGCAATTCGCGCAGCCATTGCGACTCTTAGGATGGCTCTTTCGAGAAACCATATTATGAGTATCTGATTTTGTGTTCCCTACGACAGTGAGGGGTCAAAATTGTATTGAAAAGTAGCAACACAAGCTTTAGAGACGAAATAAGTGTGTCTCCGACTTTGCAATGCCTCAATCCTCGTATATCCAAGTCCGCTACTAAAATTAGGTACCAACGAGGCTGGGGATCTCAATCCGTAGCCCTGCTACTCCAAGGCATGGGACCAAAACCGTCAATTTCGATGCTGTAATAACCAAGAAGGAGTGTCAATCTAGAGAAAGATCACGAGACACCGTTGTGGGGCTGATTCCGGGAACCGTTTGAGGATCCTCGTGCTTGAACTGAAGTCAAAAGCATAAAAGCAAGTAAAGATGACGGAACTCAAGTCCTAAGTAAATAAGCGCTTGACGACAGGCCGAGCGTCTTCCCAAAGTATCACGCCACAACAGCTCCTATTAAGTCCAGATGTGGGACCAACATGGAGTATCAAAAAGTAGGAAGAGGAGGAGCTGGAAATTACTACAGCCAGCAGGACACCGAGGATGCCAAGAAACCTTCGTCTGAAGTCAGCGGCTCGGAAATTACACCTTTGCTTCCAGTCTACGGAGTACTAATCACAGCTTTAGGATCTCGAAAGGCAGGGAAAAGATATCAATCCAACGGCAGAAGACCCAGAAAAGTCTCGATCACAATATGCGCATTCTGGTCGTGGTGGCGCTGGAAATTGCACCGATGCAAACAAGCTTGCAAAAGCAACTGCTGCCACGACCAGCGTGACGCCCACGCTACAGGAGACCAAGCCTCCTACATTAGGACACTATGGCAGGGGAGGAGCGGGGAACTATCGGAGCGAAAGTGTAGATGCAGGGAGAGAGGAGGATGCGAAAAGGAGGGCAGAAGTCCAACAGGAGGTGCACCAACAGGTTGTAAAGGAGGTCGAATCATCTTTAAAGGAACCTGAAAAGGCATATCTGGGGCCCGAGAAGCTCGAGTAAAGTAGGTTCAGGAGCATTGGATCGTCTCCATTTGGACTTGCATCATGGCAGCAGTTCACCGTCATATATTCGTGATTGTCCTAAATGCCACCCTTGGCATATGGTATCGTGTCGCACATAGCAGGTGGCCCCTCAGTCGATATCCATCTGGGTTTCCACGCCCCCACCAACTAACATTTTCTGCTTAATCCTCGCCTTGCTCTTCACCTTCTCTGTCTGCGCTGGTATCTCTACAGTCGATGTGGCTTCGACCGCCATTGGTTCTTCGGCTTCCATAGCCAACCTCTCCGACGCTCTGATTCTGGGTAACAGATGCTCGTTCTCGGCCACTAGTTTCCTATCCGCGGCCTTTGTCCTCTCCTTGTTACCAGCCATGCGTTGCTTGTAGAACCGCCTCTCCCTCTTCGCTCTGATTTCCGATATGCGTTGCATGACCTTGAGAGTCGTGCTCACGTGCTCTCTGTTATAGCGGATAGGGATATTGCGGCGGGCAGCGAAAGTAAGGCTTTGGTCTGGAAGTGTTGTTATTGATCAGTATCGCACAGCTCAACAGAGGATCAGCCTGAGGACACCCACCTACGACCATCTCTTTGCCAGCTGCTTTTCGGAAAGATTTCGTCCATTTCAATTTCCTCTATAAGTGGTTTTAGAGTCAGTATTGCCAATAGTGAATAATATTCGGTATGGTAAGAGAAGGCGAGGCATTGCACAAGATCTGGGATGTGATGAAGGTATGGTTTAGGCAATCGGCGCAACTAAACGTACGGGATTTCGCTTCATTTTGAAGTTCTTATGACACTTCGAGCGGCAGAATGTGAACTGTTCAAGGCTTCAAGTCAGTCGAGAACATGTAGAAAAATATGAGATCAGTCGGTTGATGAAATTGTACCTTCTTCGCATCGTTGCGCACAAAAGTGATCCCCTTTGATGGGTATGTTGGCCGGCTACAGAAATAGCTATGGAGGGAATCAGAAAGAGCTCACAGGACGGCGACATGGCCAGATACGGACCATGTCTCGATCCGCATGTTAGCAGGATACAAAAGTCTTTCTGCTCAAGACTGAAAATCTCGTTCAACACTCTGGAACCTCGACGTCCGCACCATCAAGGAGGGATCTGAGCACTGGAAGAATTGTGAGAATCGGCGAGCACTTAAAAATGTACGTAGTAGAGACCCCAGTGCGCAAAATCTTTAGGCCAAGCGCTAGTGCTCAGGAACACTAGCGTTGTTCTGCGGGCAAAATCAACCTCTCCGCTCCACCAAGACCCCGGTCTTCCTATAGTATTCCATGCCAGATGCACCGCTCCAACCGAAGCCATAGACTCTGATCTTTCACTTACTGGCTTACACCAAGAAGCCGCGATCGACTATGGCTACCGCACTAGGGATTGGAATTGGAGTCGCTGCTGCTGCGTTCTTCGTATGACATCCTGGACTCAGTCTTTTCCTTATCACCTGGACTTACCCAAACCTGTAGGGACGAGCTGGCCTAGTAGCGTTCCGAAAATACAAAGGTGGAGCGGGGAGTGTTGGCGCACTCGGCAGAGCATTCTACAAAGGCGGCTTCGAGTCGAGGATGAACCAGAGAGAGGCGTCACTGATATTACAGCTTAAGTATGGGATCTCGGATTTCCTTTATTGGGATCTTTTAACTGATGTATTACAGTGAGATGATGCTCACCAAAGAGAAAATACGGAAGAATCATAGACAGCTGATGCTCCTTAATCATCCAGATCGAGGAGGTAGTCCATATCTGGCTACGAAGGTCAACGAGGCAAAAGAGTTTTTGGAGAAGAATACAAGAGCTTGAGGATGTACAGGATGGGTTAGTCGGGATGCATAGCGTGGAGTTTTGGGATCCATGTATATGGCGTTGGGGCTGGATGACTGGGCAATGGATTGTTGTGGGACCATTCCGGTGTAAAGGGGGTTCTAAAGACGTCGCGAGATCCTGCATTGACTTGATAATTCCTCTCAGCCATACCCCCATGCAGCTATGGTCCTTGAGATGGCATCATTGTCGAATGCGGAGCATTTACGTCTTTCCACGACAACCACCAAATATGTCTTGATAAAGCGCCAGGATAGGCAAGCTAGGCTAGACGACTATGTCTGACGGCGAGACAAGCCAGAGTGTTTGCATTCTTCAGTCAACTTAAACGATCCATCGTTGAGGACATAAAATCCCCATTGCCGAAAAATCTTCTGTTTTCATTTGCAGCACCCCTGCGGGGGTTCTGTAAGTGTCTTGCCACCGCCTGCTCACTATTAGGTTAATTTGATGCTCTAATATGGTCCGACCTTCTAGGGTTCTGTTTTCCTGGCCTGATTATATTGCGACTCCCGAGTCCCAATCAATTGAATAAAATTACCGTCCAGCCATTTGCACATAGCCAGAAACGTCTGATCAGTAGCGTACCTAAACTTACAGATTCTGCGTCTTCTCAACAAATCCACCGATCAATCGTGTGAACTCCCGTCTCCACTCCATGGGTAAAGCATGACCTCTTCCCTGCACGATAATCTTGGTAATTCCTCTCTCTTCACCACCAAGCTCGTCACACAAGACCTCCCCATGCGGCAGGGTGATCATCCGGTCCACAGTCCCATGCACCACCTGGAGGATATAAGCTAGAATAACCTAGATAAGACTTGATCTAGTCTAGCAGAGTGCGACAACATCAAAAGAATATAAGGAATTACCATGATCCTATTCCTTCCGACCTTGTCACCCAATGCCTTCAATTGTTCCGCGCTCTTATGATGGTACACTGCGGCGATCATTTGACACAGAAAGCCTATCCTCGTAAAGCCACTGACATCTTGCCTCTTCTTCACCTCTTGCGCGGCAAAACGGTCACCATTTGTGGGGAAGTTGCCCTCTGCATCTGCTTCATTGAGCCAACTCTCGCTAAACATCCGGACTTTGATGTTGGCGAGTTGAACATCTAAGGATCTGGGGATGCTAGAGGGTGCCGCATTAGTGGTACAAAATCATTGATACGATAGGAGGATGGTACAAGAGATTGATCCTGGATCGTAGATTCTCGAAAAAGCCGACGGTGTTGAATATTCTTGGCCCAGTCGAAACCAACGACAATGATGCTATCCTATCTGGAATCCTCAGAGCCTGCCCTAAGGCTTAGCATATGGTCCATGTAAAATTATGGCCGGAGTATGAATACAAGTTCTTGAGCAATCATCCCGCCCATACTGACACCTATCACATGAAGTTGCCGCGTGTCCGTCCAACTGATATGATCAAGGAGCTCAATAGTGTCCTTTGCCATCTCCGACGTTGAATATCGCGCCAGTGGTTTATCAGACGCCCCTATGCCTCGATTGTCGAAGACCAAAGAAGAATACTTATTGCTTTGATCACGATTCGTATTCTGGCCATGGCCGAAGTCTTTCGTCTGCCGCTGCCATGCCGATTTCATGGTTGCCAAACCCATGATCCACTGCAGCGAGGTGGAAAATGATCAGTTTCGATGCCGATTATCCGCCAGTGGAGAACATTACGAGCGAAGTCACTGCAAAATCAAGGACTAAAAGTAGGGTAAAAGGAAGGATCTGAATAATGATGATTCGCTTTTCCTACATTAAAGGACCAGGAAACAGAATATCACCATACCACAAGCTTCGTATGTCCATTTCCATGGATTTCATAGTCTATCTGTATTGGACCGCCCCGTCCAACTGCAACTGTAGCTTTGCCGTTCCTGGCTGGCTTGAGATCCCACACAACTCCGTCGAACTCTGGATGTTCGGCAAGCTCGGCAGCAGTGAGAGGGGGCCTCCAGGACCGTTAATCTATCGCTGATGGCTCGCCAATCATGAATGTGTCACTTACATCTCAGACTGCTCAGTGGAGTTGAGAGTTCGCTGAATGAATGTTGACGTCGGCCTTAGATAAGACCCCGATCCGCGTCGATCACTTTAGCGCTGACATACGCAAAGTGCGCTCGATGGCAGCCTAGGTACATAACAAATAATGAAGCTCTACACCTACTATATACACAATTACTGCTGTACGGATACGAAGACTACCCAGTAACGCTTTTCCTCACTTCTCGCTCCTCCAATCGCTTGTCCGAAATTCCAAGCTTCTCCGCTTGGGGAGTATTTCACGAGAGGGATGTTTCCAGTCCTGACCGCATCATCCAAATACTTAATTCCTAGCTCTCCTCCTTGCTGTGTAGTCTGTTACGAAGCGCTTTAGATTCAACAATTACTATGGATGTGTCCCAGCAAGACCATCAGCGTAATGGCTCATATGACCTTTCTCCACTCACAAACCCTCCTCCCAATTTCTTCGGCGGTAATGGCACGGAGCCTTCGCCAACGGTAGCAAACTTCGACTTCAACGAGGCCCAGCTAGATGGACAGGACCAAGACGGAGGTCATGATGAGAACGATCCGAAGAGAAGAAGAATAGCCCGAGTTCGTATTGGCATGATCAATCGCTTGAGATTCGGCATTAACGATGTTGGTAGGCCTGTGACATGTGCCGGAAGAAGAAGATCAAATGCGATGGGAAAATGCCAGCATGTTCACATTGCATCAACTACAAGACGGAATGTATTTTTACACAACTTGAGAAGAAGCGCAATCCTCCGAAAGGGTAATGCTTTTATGATATGATGTAATATCTACTACGCTGACATACGAGAAGCGCAAAATACATCGAAGGATTAGAGAATCGCCTTGGTCGAATGGAGTCTCTCCTGAAGTTGTCTGGATTATTGGGTAAGGAGGACGATGACAGAACAGATCTGGGGACATTGGAGCGAAGATTAGCAGACAAAACCAATGCACAAAGCAATGGTGGCACGCCAACAAAAGACTCGGCTAGTCCTTCAAACTCGGGGAGCCAGCCTCGAACACTCCAGTCATCACACAGTACGCCGCAGCTTGAGAAACTGCCGAGCCCAACACACTCGCTCGAAGATCAGCCATTTAGAAATCAGCCACCCAAGGAGAAGGAAGAGGCCGTTGAAGAGCTATCGGACATGATGTGCTCGCTTGTAACAAACAATTGTGGTGAAACAAGATATATCGGTATGATATGCAACCGATTCGTATCTGAAATAGTGATTAACTATTCCTAGGGTCATCATCGGGCTTCTCTATCTTTTCACCTAAAGGCATACAGTGGGTAAATGAAAAGACCGGCGACACCTCATTCCAGGATATGATAGCGTCAGCAGATGTGCACGATGTCAAATGGGCATATTGGAAGCCTGAAGTCTTTGAAGACATGTTCGCCAGAAGGACATTCCAACAATTACCACCACGAGATGAAGCGCTTTCCCTGCTCAAAGATTACTTTGAGAATTTCAATTGCATGTTTCCTCTTTTTCACGAACCTACTTTTATGCATCTAGTCAACAGAAACTATTCACGGAACCCCTACGAGGGGTCAGGATGGTGGGCTAGTCTCAATGTTGCGCTAGCCATCGCACACCGTCTACGAGTGATGAGCAATCTCGTTCCTCAGGAAGAGGACAAGAAGGCATGGGGTTTCCTCAAGAACGCTATGGGTGTACTTACAGAACTTACGATGCGAAACACAGACCTTCTCAGTGTACAAGCTCTACTTGGCATGGCTCTGTTTCTCTTGGGTACTCCTAATCCTCAACCATCGTTCTTCCTTGTAGCAGCAGCTATTCGGCTTGCCAACAGCATAGGTCTGCACAAGAGAGGCTCGGGCTTCAACTTGAACCCGGTGGAAAACGAGCAGCGCAAGAGAGTATTTTGGATTGCCTATCTACTCGATAAAGACATCTGCTTACGTTCAGGTCGACCGCCTGCGCAAGATGACGATGACATGAACGTAGAACTGCCGACCGAAGATCCAGCCGACAACATCGGCAACATTCCATTGGCTGACGGCAAGGGAAAAGCCAACCTTTTCAGATTTATGTGCGAGTTCGCCATCATCGAAAGCAAGGTATACAAGCAATTGTATTCGACGAAAGCATCGAGGCAGTCCGACGGTGCTCTGCTGAACACCATTGGTGAATTGGATAAAGAGCTTGAGGAATGGAAAGACAGCATACCTATGGACTTCCGACCAGAGCACGAGATCAAAGCATCACACACACCGCTTATACTTCACGTTGTGGTTATGCACTTTGCGTATTACAACTGCCTCACGACTATACATCGCATGTCCGTCCATCACGGATACTGGACAAGTCGGCTCTCAAATTACGCAATTCAAGGCCTGAATGCAAGACCCCTTAACCCGAGGGTCTTCTCCTCCGCAGCATTGTGTGTACAGGCTGCCAGAGCCTCCATCCACCTGATAAAATATATACCACAAGGCGACTATTCCTGCGTTTGGTATGCGAATCTCTTAATAATTTATGCAAGCCACACTAAATGATCTTAGGTTGATACTCTACTTCCCCGTCTCTGCACTCGTCACACTCTTCGCCAACATCCTCCAAAACCCCCAAGACGCCCGCGCTCGTTCGGATGTCAAACTCATGAACCAAGTAGTCAACTTCCTTTCCCTCCTCGCCGTCACCGAAGAACAAGGCGGTGTCAAGCGCATGCTCGGCGTCTGTACCCAGTTTGAGCACATCGCACGTGTCGTTCTCGAACGCGGCGACAAGGAGTCTCACTCACGCCGGAAACGAAGAAGTAACTCTCCCGCAACTCCTCAGCAAGTGCCACAGAAACGCACCGCCCCTCAAACACCGCAAACAACAACTGCGTCGACGCCGCTAAATATCTTCACACCCGGCTTCAGCGGCGATATGAACAATCAAGGATTCAGCCCTCTGCCACAAGGCTTCTCCCCTTCAATGGCAAACATGGACCTATCCCTTGATTTCAGCGGCGCCGATTTCACTCCCAACTCGTTATCAGGCCTGAACGGTACGAATGGCGGCATGGAAGGGTTCCAGAACGGCACTATGAATGGCCAAGACTACTCCAGCGAAGGCCTCAATGTCGGCTCGTTCTGGCAGATGCCCATGGCACTGGAATGGGACTGGGCCGATATGGGTGCCAGGGTTAACGGATACCCTGCGGCGGGCCTCGACACGGGACAGGGACTGGATCAGGGTATGAATGAGATGAACGGTCCGATATAATGACTAGCGAGGCTAATGACTTTTGTGTGCGTGTTTGCGCGATGTTTGTGAGCGGTGATGTCTCTTTCATGATTTGATGTAGCTTATGGCGCCTGTTATAGAGGCAAGCTGTGAGGGGTAGAAGGTCCTATTCATCTGTATATAATATTCACTCTCAGCGATATATATAAGAGTCGATATATGGAATTACGATCGAGTCTCACTCCTATCCCCCGTCCCAGCGGTATTTTACCGATGGATGCCCAACTCGCGCAGCACAACATGATTCAATTGGAGAACGTATAGAAAAGACAGAGAGAGGTGAATGAAGGGCATGATCCCATACTATCTACCTAGCCCAAGCTATGGCGAATATACAAAGGTTTTACGCCCGGTAATGCAAAAAACACCAGCTAGCTGTACATACGTCTACCTCCAGATAGACGGTCCCTGCCGCCTATCCCAATTCATCGCCACCGCTCCCCCAGGCGCACCAGGGATATTGCCCTCTGGCGGGCCCTGCAACTCGTGCGGAGGTGGCGGCGGTGCGCTCTTGCCACCCGTACCGTCAAAATACTTCGCGAACTCTTTGTTATCCTCAAACGGCCTCTTCCCCAATATCCTCACCAGATCGTCCCGCGTCAGCATCTCCTTACTCAGCAGCTCCTCCGCGACCAAGCCGACTTCCTTCTTCTTCTCCGTAAGGAGATCTTTGCACTGGATGTACGCTTCGTCCACGATGCGGCGGACCTCGCTGTCGATGTTGCGGGCCGTGTCCTCGGAAAAGGGCTTGTGCAGTTGCTGTTGGGAATCGTCGTCGAAGTAAAGATAGCCGATTTTGGAGCTCATGCCCCATTTGGTGACCATCAAGGTGGCCAGACGGGTGACTTTGTTGAAATCGTCAGAGGCGCCAGAAGTGACGGTGTCGAAATGTAGTTCTTCGCTCACACGTCCGGCGAGCGTCATGGCCATTCTGTCCATCAGTTGATTGACGTTCATGAGGTAAGATTCTCCGTCCGGGAGATACTGTGCGTAACCCAAGGCGCCTTGGCCGCGGGGGATGATTGAGACTTTGAGGAGGGGATCGGCGTATTTGAAGAACCAGCCGCAGATGGCGTGACCGGCTTCGTGGTAGGCGACTGTGCGCTTTTCTTCCGGTCTGAGGACTAGGGACTTCTTTTCAAGGCCACCGATGACCCGCTCGATGGCTTGTTCGAAATGTATCATTGTTACCTTGTCAGCGCTCGTGCGGGCAGCTGGACGGTAATGTTTAGCAAGATGTCAATAGAAAGGGAAGCGAGGGGAGCGTACCGATTAGCGCAGCTTCGTTCACACAGTTGGCGATGTCTGCACCAGAGAAGCCGGGGGTAAGCGCTGATAGTCTGCCAGTCAAATGGTCCATATTCTCAGATGTGACAATCTTGCCCAGATGCACGGCGAAAATCTGCTTTCGACCCTCCATTGTGGGCCTATCGATAGCAATTTGCCTATCGAATCGCCCAGGACGTAATAGTGCCTTGTCCAAGACGTCAGGTCTGTTTGTACCCGCAAGGACAATCACCTGTTCTGTAGTGTTGAAGCCATCCATCTCCGTCAAAATCTGGTTCAGAGTACCTTCTCTTTCATCATTGCCACCTGAGAATCCACTTTTGCCTCTTGCTTTACCGACGGCATCAATTTCGTCGATAAAGATGATGCACGGAGAATTTTTACGTGCGTTCTGGAACAGATCTCTTACTCGGGACGCTCCAACACCGACGAATATCTCCACGAACTCTGAACCACTTATGCTGAAAAAGGGTACTTGCGACTCTCCAGCGGTGGCTTTTGCCAACAAGGTCTTACCAGTACCGGGGGGTCCCGACAAAAGGGCTCCTCGAGGAATCTTGGCTCCTAGCCTTTGGTATTGGCCTGGCTCTTTCAAAAAGCTGACAAACTCCATGATCTCCGCCTTTGCTTCGTCCATGCCTGCGACGTCTTTAAATCGTATCTGTACGTCCGTCTCATGATTGAACTTTTTGGCTTTACTTTTCCCAATCCCAAATATACCGCTCTGACCACCTGCACCTGCACCACCAGCACGTCTTGAAATCCAGTACAAACCAACGATGAACAATATGGTAGGCGCAAACGAGAAAAACCCATTGAGCCAGGGTACCTCATCAACATATTCAACCGGTATGCGCTCGGAGCTTGGGATGCCTAGTTCCTTGTGTGCCTCGTCTAGCTTCCTCTCGAACGCTTCTACCGATCCAATACTGAAGTAGTAGCGGAAATTGCCGTGCTGTGCTGGACTTTCGGGATACTGCCTGCCAGTCGCTTCCCGATTCAGATCGACTCGAACTCTGTGGCGATTTAGCACAGTGAGTTTGTCCACCAAGCCCTTGTCAAAGAACGTGGTCTTGAATTCCTGGTATGTGATATCCTTAGAGTTCTCGCTTGGTATGGCAGTGCGATATAGTAGATAACCAACGAAAGCGGTCATCAAGAAAGTTCCAGTATCTAATTTTTCGGTGAGCTCCTTGAAACTTGAAGAGTCCCCCGACTTCTTTTTGCCCCCTCCGCTTGACTTGGACGATTCGGTTTCCTCTTGTTTTACTCCTTGCGCAGTCTGATCATCGCTCGCAGTATTCTTCGCACCATGTTGACGTGCCAAGGCGGTGGTTAGTCTGATCAGCTTTGCAGCGGTCGAGAGGTCGAGGGGCTTGTTCTTCATGGTATCCATGATCTCTCGAATCTCCGTAGGAATCACGCCGTTGCGTTTCATATCGTGAAAGGCGGCTTCCATCTCTTGTGACTGCGACGTGGGCAGACCCTTTTTGAGCATGGCTATAAGCCCGTCTATCTCCTCTTGATCCTTGTTGTGAAGCTTAGACGCAACATTGTGCCTGGAGGTCTGCGATGACATAGGTCCTGCATTATCATAGAGCCTTTCGAAACCACGTGCTGGTTTCCCCGGCTTTCCCCCATCGCCAGTCACCGTATTTGCAATGGCGTCTGCATTTTCACGGTCTTTGGGGTCTGGAGCATTGGAAGTGGCGTATGCTCGTCTTCGCGTGGCGACAAGCTGCGATGTCCGTGGCAGTGATCTATAGAGAGGAGACAGTCGGAAGTGGATATATCTATCAGTATTGACTCCGGATAATCGTGCGAGTTTACTCGACCGCTGGAATAGCGTGGTCATGATATGGCTGTGCGGAGGTGTAGAGAAGAAGACGCCGGCTGTAGGGTGGATGCCGACAGTGAGTCTGATATCATCAATATATGCCTGCTACAGGAATGTCTATGTGGAAATAAATGATGGATACCCGAGACAGTGGCGGAGCTTTGCTGACTACTTTTGCTGTAGGTTCCCGTCAGTGACGACCTTCGATATCACACTAATGCATTTCAGGCGGCCTTGGCAACACCGTATCCGCTTCTGACATCTCTAATAAGTAATGCTCAAGCTATTGAACTATGGTACCTACTCATCTGTTTTCAATGTGGTATTTGCTACAATAGACGACTTTCAGGGCGAATGCGATAGTCGTATCAAGACCGAAACCTAATCGGGAACCCAGAACTCGTCCGTATCAAAGCGATAATGCCGTGATAACACCAACATGCTGTGGGACCACATCTTTCGATGTATACGAAAATTTACCATGATTTACTCTGCGTACGGACAATGATGACCTCATCCAATATCAGGTGTTTGCTAACTTTGACCTCTTCTTATCACTGAAGTCGCCAGGAGGTCCCCCGGGTAATCTGGGTAGAAATTTGCCCACTCTTCTCTGATATTCCTTGTACTCGGGGTACTTTCTCGCAGACAGAAGCTCCGTGAACCAAGTCGAAGCTTGAAAAAGGATCAGATATGCAATGGCGCCAATGCCTGTCCAGTTGTAGTACGTCTGTGTGATCCAACAAGACCATGCGTAGAGAACCACCCATACAGACTGTTCCGCAGTAAAATTAGGATGTCGGCTGTAAGCCCATATCCCAATGGTGTTGAAACCGCGATCCAAGTCCTCTTGATCAAAGTTTTGTGGCACCTTAGCAGTTTCTTGGTACTCTTTCTTGGCTGCCTGGTAATCTGAATAATCGCAGTCAGCGTCCGATTTCATAATCTCTAGCGAACATTCTGAACTTACTCCACTGTTGCCCGTCAGCATAGTACGCAAGAAACACTAAGGTACCTAAGGCTCTTGAGAAAACAATATCGCCAATGGGGAAAGAGGTTGCAGTGTTCTTTGCTACGAGTACTAAAATATATGTGGGCGTAGTGATTGCCAATAGTAGTAGCTGTTATTCTGGCTTAGCATTTGAATTTCAATCGTTGGTCTCTGAAACACTTACGCTCTGAAGAAGAGAAATAAAGACTACATTGAAAACAAAGAACAGTGGGGGATTAATGTATTTCCTGAGAACCTCCCATCGATAATCCTCCGAGCCAATGTTGTAACCGCCTTTGCGCCAGTAATTGTATGTCAAGCGAGCCTATTGAAGTCAGAGCTGTATGACTTTCAAGTGTGGCTATTGAGAGAGATTACACTCCAGGCGCCACTAATAAGCATCAATATATCCAGTCTCTTCGTCGGCAGGCCAGCCGCATGAGCATAGATGACAAAATGGGCATTGTATGCCGTAGGTAATATGCTCCATAACCGGTCCACTTGCGAATAGTTCTTATTGACTTCTGACGCGATGAGAAAGATTGGGGCTAGGAACAGCGAAACTGCCAGTGCTGTTACCAGTGGGTTGGTGGCAATGTAAAGGACTTTGAGAGCTTGCAGGTTGTTGATGTTCTGGAAGACCTGTTGCGGCAGGTCAAAGAGCTGAGGTAGGTAGGGCAAAACAGTCTTGTGAATGTCTGCACAATCCGCAAGCGTTCTGACTACTGGCAGCGACATGATTTCTGATCACTATGGGTAGCTCCTCGAGTGGAGGAGATGTCCAAGGAACATCTGAAAGACGTGAATATGAAGTCGATGACGATCGTGGGACATGCGGACCGGGCCGAGAGCGTATTTACTATTGGCGATCGCTACTTTCATGGAGAAGGTTTATGACTGCCTCGAAAAATCCCAACAATATGAGACGCGCCAACAGGATATTTTCTTGGAGGCGAGACCGGCATGGCACGCAAGATCCTCTGCGTTGCTGAGAAGCCGGCCATTGCTAAATCTGTAGCTCAGCATCTGGGGGGCGGACACGTGATAGCGGTATTTGGTGCATTGCTCCATGATCATAAACGCATGCTCAAGTCGTGTGTATAGCACAGCATCACAGGCAACCGCTTTATAAAGAATTACGAGTTTGACTTCAATTTCGGCCCGCCATGGGGCAACTCCTCTGTGACTATGACGAGCGTCCTCGGCCACCTCAACGGTCTCGAATTTCCTCCACGGTACAAGGGCTGGCAATCGTGTGACCCGGGCTCCCTGTTTGACGCACCGGTCGAAGACTGTGTAGATCAAGACAAGAGAGCTATTGCGGACAATATCGCACAGCAAGCGAGATATGCAACGGCTTTGTTCATCTGGACTGATTGCGACCGGGAGGGAGAGCACATTGGATCAGAGGTGAGGCAGGCTGCCTGGAAGGGAAACAATACGATCGAAGTCAAGAGGGCACAGTTTAGCAACACAGAAAGATTACATGTTATTAGAGCCGCCCAGAACCCAGTTAATCTGGATGATCGACAGGTCAACGCCGTAGCAGCACGCATCGAAATAGATTTGAGATTGGGTGCCGCATTCACTCGATTCCAGACGCTCACGTTACAGAACATGGGAGAAGAGCTTCGGGATCGAATCATAAGTTACGGGTCCTGCCAGTTTCCTGCATTGGGCTTTGTCGTGGATCGGTACTTTAGAGTCAAGAATTTTATGCCAGAAAAGTTCTGGAGTATTCGGGTAATGCACCGTCGTGACGATATGGACGTAAACTTTTCTTGGAGACGTCATCGACTATTCGACCGAATGTCCGTCGTCGTCCTCTTCGAACGGTGTCTCGCGGCGCGTACGGCGACTGTGTCGAAGCTGCAGAAAAAGCCAACAACCAAGTGGCGACCACTGCCGCTTACCACTGTAGAGCTGCAGAAGTTGGGCAGCATGTACCTTCGGATGGACAGCCAGCGGGTGATGAAGGTTGCGGAGGACCTGTATACTAAAGGTTTCATCAGCTATCCCCGTACCGAGACTGACTCTTATGACAAAGGCATTGATCTTCGGAAGCTGGTTGAGAAGCAAGTACAAGACGGTATCTGGGGTAGTCATGCGCAGGGACTATTGAACGGCGGCTTCCAGTGGCCACGTTCAGGTCGAAACAACGATCAGGCTCATCCTCCGATCCATCCTGTCAACTACGTTGTGCCCAGCTCACTGTCCGACGATAACCGTCGTGTGTATGAGTTTGTCGTCCGAAGGTTCCTTGCCTGTTGCTCCGAAGATGCTAAGGGGGAGTCAACGACGGTTGAGATCCAGTATGGTGAGGAGACGTTCCATGCCAATGGTTTGATTGTCCTTGAGCGCAATTATCTCGATGTCTACCCTTATGAAAAATGGACTAGTAGTCAGCCATTGCCGAAATTTGCTATGCGCGAGGCCTTTGAGCCAACAGAAGCAAACATCACCGACGGCGAGACAACGCCACCAGGCTATCTCACGGAGCCCGAGCTAATCAGCTTGATGGACGCGAACGGTATCGGAACGGATGCAACCATGGCCGAGCATATTGCAAAGATCAAAGAACGACAGTATGTTGTAACTCAGCCACGAGCAGGAGGTGCCCCGACCGTTGCTGCTAATGGCAGAGGTGGGCGTGGTGGCCGAGGCGGATCCAACGCTGGAGGGAGAAACGGCGGCGGCGGTAACGTGCAGCAATTCATTCCGACCACTCTCGGTGTCGCCCTGATTGAAGGGTACGACGGCATCGGCTTGGAAACTAGTCTCGGTAAACCGTTCCTGCGTAAGGAGATGGAGATCAAGATGAAAGAGATTTGCGCTGGAAGGAAAAGTCGTAACGACATGGTGCACGAGACTCTGGAACAATACAGGGCGGCCTTTGTGAGAACGCAGCAGCAGGTTGAAGTATTGAAAGCTGTAAGTTTACTGAAGAAGCAATGGGCAGATGCATATTGGCTGATTGCCCTATGTTGGCCCAGGCTTGCCGAAAGTACGTCTTTGGTGACCGGGCTTGACTGAAAGATGGGGTGTTGTAGTCCCAGGGCCAGTACGAGACTTCAGTCATCCAGCGCGCCTCCTCGTTTGATCGACACGTTGACGGCGGGAGGATTGAAGTCTATCAGAGACTACGCCTCCACTCTGCTTTGCGCATAGAACGTTGTTGGGCTTAACGTCAAGATGCAACCTGCGGGCTCGATGCCCGTTGCCGCGAGCATACGATCTAAGCGGGCGCTGATGTGACGGAAAAACCTACATTCAAGTAACATTTTAACCCGCATTGCGCTACCTTCCCGCCGTGCCTGCTGCACCCACTCATTCGCTACTCAACGCAGTCTCTCTCCACACCATATTTGCATGGCTTTCCACGAACGGCCGAACGTTCGTCAAGTTGCAGGCTATTGCATAATCAGCTGTCATCCGATCGATGTCTGGCTTAATACGGGTTGCCCCCAATGCATGTAAGCTACCCGGGAGCATTGGCCGCCCGAAGCCATCCAATAGCCGCTCCCACCATCTACGCCTTCTGCAGCACGCTGACATCGTCGTCGAAATATACTCTGTACCAGCTTCAGAGCTGATCAAAAGAAGATGCAGATAGGCTGCATCTAGAGGTTACCTTCGTGTTGTCCAAAGTATCAAGAATGGCCCCCTGCTTATTCCATCCTTTTAAAAGGTTTTCAGCTTCAGCTCCTCTGAAATGTCCATCCTCCCGTCCTGCGCACGTCCTCGTCCATATAACCACTTCACACCCACGCCCGTTGGAAAGATTCCGCATCGTACATTGCGATTGCGATCTTATCGATCGCATGACATAATCTCCGTCTGGCTTCTCTGGCTGCATTCCAATCACTCCACACATCATCTATCTTGCCACTGCCGGCATTGTGTTTGTTTGCGCAGGCGTTGGTGCTGCGGATGCTCTGCATGGCAGTCTATAAACAAGTTGCAAGCCTCCCAGAGTCACATCCACCATGGCGGTTACCATGACCCACGCACAATTGAAGTCGCTGCAGACGACCGAGCGAGTAGCATCGTGCTTTTCGCTTGTAGGAACAATGTTCATCTTTGTCACTTTTCTCTCTTCGCCCGACTTCCGGAAACCGATCAACAGGCTGGTCTTTTACGCGTCTTGGGGGAACACCCTCTGTAACGTTGCCACCCTTATGTCGGGGTCGCCTATTGAAGCTGGTCCTGACACGCATCTTTGTCAGTTTCAGGGTTTCTTGATTCAGATGTAGGAGATTGTCTCCCATCCCGCTTAAAGACTCTTTGGCTAATAATGAAGGTTTGTACCCGCTGATGCGTTATGGAACTTGGCCATGGCTATCAACGTCTACCTGACACTGTTCAAGAAATACAATGCTTCACAATTGAAGTCCCTGGAGTGGAAATATCATTTGATGTGCTACGGCTGCCCATTCCTCGTGGCTCTTGTCTACGTATTCATCGATACGGCATCAAGGGGCAGGATTTACGGTTCAGCAGTGGTAAGATTTTCATCCAAACCCGAGTGCCTTTTGGGGAGGAAAGCTTACCAAATTTCAGCTGTGGTGCTGGATATCGAGCAAGTGGGACTTTCTCCGCATTGCAACATGCTATGGCCCCGCATGGTACGTGAATCTAATTTCAACATATTTGCTCAAGAGTTAAAGCGATCGACAGGGTCTCCATTATCACCGCGTTCACAATCTACGTGATGGCCGGCCGAGAAATATTCGCAAAGCGCCATCAGCTTCGACTTTTCGCCCAGGCTTCTAACGATCCCATTGACTTCAACAACTACATGAGCGATCCCTCAAAATATCAAGTCACGAACGAATACCAAGTGACCAGTGAATATGCGGCGTTCCCCATGAGCACTGCGGACGGTGGCCGTGTCCCGTCTGCGGGCCCGAAAAGCTCCGCCAGCGATGTCTCAAGCAATCCTAGGACTTACTCGGTCAACATCACCAGCGCCCGTTCTTCCCCTGCCTCCATCTCAAACTTGGCGCAACGCAAGAACAAAGCAACGATGGAAGCCAACCGTGCCGCTTTCGGCTACGCAAAGGTCGCGTCCCTCTTCTTCGTCTCCCTCCTCGTCACTTGGGTCCCCTCTAGCATCAACCGCGTATATTCCCTCATCCACCCCGACACCATTTCTGTGCAGTACACATATGCTGCAGGTATTGTGCTATCGCTTATGGGATTTTGGAATGCGGTCATCTACGTTGCAACTTCGCATCGCGCATGCAGTGCGCTGATCTTCAGCATCTTCAACCACGATGGCAGAGCACTCGCGACAAGGGATGTTGCTGAACTGGGATCGGGGAGATCGAGAGTGAGGGAAGGTTACGGGGATAGCGTTGAAGGGCTGGCTGGGGAACGGGCCAGTGTTAGGGCAAGTGTCAGTGCGTGATCGTCAATTAAGGTGACAGTGGAGTTTTGTCGCCATGAGACCTAAGGCTTGTCGGTCGTTGGCTAAAAGCGAGGGCCATATTCCTTGTGAGTTTCTTGTTGTATAATGGTACCCTAGGACTGGCTCAGTGAGGCAGGCTTTTGGAAACGTGACATGATTGATGTACGATAACGCGCAACGGAAGATTCAAATCGGCCATGAATAGGCCAAATGTTAATGTTATTGAACAGACATGGATGCTCTAGTAATCACATGAGTGTAGACATGTTGACCATCATCTGAGTACTTCGCGGCCCGGTTTTGCGTGGAATCGGAGCTCCAGGACCTGAGACAAAATTCTCAGAAGCATGGAAGACAGAACATAATGCTCGTCAATATTTATTTGTCACTAGCCTTTGTAGGTTTAGCCGTTGCTAAGGGGTCTTGTCTTCGGTTCTCAGCACATGGGATACTCTGCGTGTCTGCTTTTCTCTGGTCGCGGCCCGTTTCGGACGCTAATATCTTGACAGGAAGTCCTCGAACGCGCCTCTGAAGATCCTACCCCACGGCTTACCTTACTCTCCGTGTCCCCTCAATCCGCATGGATTGGACTCTCGCGGGTAGAATGCAATGCCAGCTCACTCGCTGATTATTCGCGCAGAACTGTGTGATGGTGGGGAGACTAACTATCCAAGGTGCTGTCAATTCGCGGAACCAAAATTGGAATCTGCAAGCCAGGCACAGTTGCCATCGTACCATTGGCTTACACCCGGGTAGCCATAGACCGTTCGCGGCGGCAGCCTATGAAGACAGTAGACCAAGGATGTGATGTGTTACGTAGCATTGGCTCTCTTTGGAGGTTAGTTGGCCGAAAGGAGTTCATTATTGTCAAACCGCGAATCTGTTGTGATGATAAATTCCGGAGTTGCGCTCTCAAGATCCGTGGAAAGGCAGCAAAGAGGAAGAGTTTTGTCCGTTGACGGTACCAAATCGTACCATACAGTCGTGAGCTTCTGAGCGAAATTATCTCATCGTGCCGCTTAGCGCCGGGAGTACTTGAACCTTACCCCCGGCTAGAATCTTCCTCGAGTTTGTCAGGAGATAGAATAGTAAACAAAGCGCAAAAGGCATCTTCGTCGTCGCCCACAACGAATACACACTACCCACGACTTCTTGGAAAGACGGCTCCGTTCATGCTCAATTCAAAATTACTTGTAGCCCACTGCCAGACCGCTAGAAACAGATTCTGATGTGCGACGGAGGCCGCAGCAAACAAATCGTAACATGAAGCAACAACCCGAAAGAACATCCCTGCGGCATCGACGACTGCACAAGCTGTTGCAAGCGCCCAAGAGATAACAAAGCCTTGGTAGGCTTTCTCTACCCTTTGGGTGACCTACCTCCACCCAAGGCGGCCCGGCCTCAGCCATGAACCCTCCTCCACCACCTCCTCCTCATGGCAGTAACGCTAGCACCAAAAACGGTCTCCCGGATGGCAATTATGACATATTTATCATTCCTCCGCACTCGGCTGGAGGCGGCTTCTTATACCTGCCCTCATTGCAACCCCAATGGAACAGCTTTGCGGCCGGTGTTGTCACTACATTGCTGGTGGTCATCGTCTCCTATGTAATTGTCCCTGTGCTTAAGGAATGGTTCCAAACCATGGTAGCGGGTGGGGCTTCGTCCGTTATCATATTATTGATCGTTGCAAGCGCCTTCGCCTGGGCTTTGGGAAAGACGACAGCGGGGTCGGGTGGACCAGCACCGGGGCAAGGACATACAGGTGCACCGCCGAGGACTCACACCACTGAGCAAACCGCCGGTGGTCCTCCACCGCAGCCGCAACCTCAGCCACAGCCACAACCACAACCACAACCTCAACCACAGCCGCAGCCGCAATATGCTCCTCCACCGGAACCCAGGCCTCCCCCTCCTAGACCGACATGGCAACGAGCTAATCCAGGACCTTCATTTGGTACAGCAAATCCAGGCGCCGCGAAAGGTGGATGGGAAAAAGCCAGGGAAGAAACAAGCAGGAAGGAAGAGGAGCGCAAGAAAGCGGAGGAGCTTAAAAAGAGAAGAGAGGATGCCGAAAAGGAGCGAGTCATGCAAAGGGAAAAAGACGCTCGTGAGAGAGAAGCGCGAGAAAGACGGGAGAAACTTGAGAAAGAAAGAGCTGAACGACTCGAGCGCGCAGAAAGAGATAGAGCGGAAAGAGCAGAAAAAGCAGAGAAGGCGGAGAAGGCAGACAAGGCAGCACGCCCCGCGTCCCCAACCAAGAGCCATCACCACCCAACAGCCAAGACGGCGACGGACGATGACGCCTATTCGTACAGACCATATGATAATCCGAAGAGACCCTCACACAAAACAGCATCAGCGACAGCTTCGTCGATATATTCCGAATCCTCATACGCACCATCGCAGTCTACAAGTCGAACAACACCTCCTCCATCCCATCGCGGCGCCTACCGGTCCAAGGATCCAGATAAGATCGTCCTCAAGGCGGTGTATTCCTTCAACAACACCTTCACCAAGGTTCCCATTGCGAAACTAGTCTCCGGAATGGGTTCCGTGACAGACGGGCTCATATTACGGATCACGACCGAGGGCCTCTTTATCGACGACGACGTGAGAGGCGTACCGCAGAGAGAATGGGACGTCAAGGCATGGACTCTGAAATTGGTAGAGGTATGGTGTCCCCACCTACACGCGTTGGGAGCAAGCTCTGGCTCCACCCCTGCATCCCGCACTGGCGTACCCGGATTGTTCGGGAAGAAATGGGCGTCGACGGCGCCGACAAGTGAGGAGACGGATGCTTTTCTTGATGCCTCCACGCGCGCATGCAAACCCTATTTTGCCGGCGATTCAAGAATCCGATCTAACCAGAGTGATTTGTCGCAGAGCGGAGAATTCAAAGGACTCCATGTGCTGAGAGCGAGCATCCGGGATCAGGAAGGCAAGCGTTACGTCTTCGTGCTTCAAGAGGAGGAGGGGTGGAAGGTCGCAGTCGGTCTGCAGCGGCTGAGGAGAGGGACTCAGGTTCGAGCACTCGGGGTCAGTGGTATGGCCGTCAACGAAACGAAAGCCATTTTGGAGAATATTGGTTGGGTGTGAGATCGAGGTTCTTTGTTGACAAGGGACCATTCAAGGGGTTTGGTTGGAATGTGGTTGCGATATCCGTCCACAGTGTGGATGAATTCTTTTTCTTCGCACATGTTACAGGTGGGAAGATGATATTCCACATGTCATCGTTACATACCATGGACAACACGTACAGCCGTTGTCATGGATCCTGTCACAGGCCAAGCACAGCATCAGCATGCATAGAGCGACGGAGTTTATTGTTTTAACATTCGGTTCATTCCTTATCATACCCCCCCCTTGAGCGTCAAGAAGCGCGTTGGATGTATATAAAAAGCGTGGCCTGCCACAACGGCGCCGTCCCTGCCAAAAAAAAGGAAATCAGGTTATCTGGATAGGAAAACCAAAGACCACAGACATAACTATACATAATTCTCTACCCTCCCCCCTTGCTCCCCAACCCCCTACTCAAACATCCACTTCAACTCAAACCTCTCCACCACCTCCCCCGCCATCTCAATCTCACACCCTGCAATCCCCACCGCATCATGCACGATCGTCAACCCCCACACCCGCCTCAACACCGCCGCCGCCTGCACCCTCGTCACCCCCGCCCCCGTCGTCCCCGCCGTGCCGAACGTCGCGCTGATGCCCAGCGCGCTCTCCGTATGGTTCAGTATCCGATCGCTGCCTGCGCCGTCGGCGGAGAGCTTCTCGGTGAGGGCTCTGAGCAGGATGGTGGCGCCGGGGTTGGGGGGGCCGGGGGGGCCGTAGGCGTGGATCGTCATGCTTAGGGGGAGGGTTGTTGAGAGGGGGATGCGGAAGGGGGGGGGTGGCCAGGGGGTGTTTTGGATTGAGGGGGCGGTGAGGGGGGGAGGGTGGTTTGGGGGAATGAGGAGGGTTGTTGAGAGGGCGATGAGGGGGGGGAGGAGGTGGAGTGGGTGCATGGTTGGGATGGGTGGAGGTGAGGTTTTGTCTGTGTATGGGGGTGGAGAGAAGAGGGTATTCAGGTGTGGGAGTGAGCTTCTGTGTGGATTTCGAGTGAGCGATAAGTTAAGTGACAGGTGCTGGCGGCTTCGTTGCGCTTACTCTGTCGTTCTGACATGGTTCGCATAGCTTGTAAATTTGGGGAGAGGAATCACTGGAGAGCGTAGATATTGATGGGAACAGGGACGTGGAAAGGCAAGCGAATCATGAGAGCGCATCGCCAGTCGCGACTATGATGGAAGCATATCGTAATGCAGGCGTGCATTGAATTTTGTCTGATGGAATCTGGATTCATCGTCGAAGAATTGTGGTCGCACCTCAACTTGGTATATGGAAAAGTTCATGCTGTCGTGTTGTCGTACAGAGAAAGCGGTCATGATCTGAGATTCGGGCATATCTCGCTTGGGTCTTTTGAGATCGGATCCAAGTTAACAGATATACAAGAGACAATTCTTGAGTATGAATTGGGGTAGAGCGAGAAAATCCATTGCTGTGAGCCATGAGAAGTTAGGACAAGGCCCTTATGCAAGATGGATACCCTGAGATGGTATCGACAACCTGCTGGTGAGGACCCGGTACTCGGAGACATCACATTCCAGAAAGAACTAGCTCTTGCTGCAGAGAGATGGATCAAGCGTGACGATACGGTTGACAATCTTGGAGTTCGATCTGTGCATGGTGACGGTGGTCGCAGCTAGGCTAGTTCTAGTGAACTGCCAACAATGTCCAGCGAAGCAATCTATATGAAACCTATGGCATCAAAAAGACTATCATATTTCTTGTTTCTGGGCTTGGTCAATTCAACATTTATCAGTTCGTGTCCATGATTGTTTTGATGTTTTGATGTTTTTTAGACGATAATTCTGGGACTCCTCGACTGGATGAGAACCTCAGGCTTGGCATCCAGCCATCCCAGAAGATCTCCAACCACACACCTCAGCCTGCCACCTCCCTCACCGCCAGCCACCACTACCGAACAGCAAGTATGTATCTCTCCCACGGTACCACTCCTAGCATCATGCGCATTCGAACCAGAACCACATTCCACATTCCACGACAGAACGATCATGAATCTGGGCGACAGCAACCTTCGGACTGTAAACGTTAGCACCCCTCAGCTCGTTCACGTCAACTCAAAGCAGTCCATTACTGCATCTGACGATTATTATTCACTCTCCGAGGGATCGAGTAACGAAGATCGCTCGACGATTAGGCAGTATGAGACACCACCAATGCAATCGCGCTCGGCGGATGTCAGTCGTGATGCTCTACACTCGGAAGCCAAGCAATCAGAAGCAACCATACCGGCATTGAGTCCTATCAAACACAGACACCCACCTGATCATGGGGCGGTCATTCCACCAGTGATTGGAAACCCCAAAATCAAACGGAAGCCCGTATCCTCGTCCACTTTCTCATTGTCGTCCGACGGAACCGTCGTCCGAAGGCCCATGGACCAGATTTCCCCACCTACTCCAGGCGTCGATGACACACCTTATATCCACTTCGCCATCGAACAACTGACAAGAGACGAAGAGGTCACATACGAAGATGGCGGGAGCGAAGCATCATACCCTGTGGAAAGAGACGCAACCTTGGGATATCACCCTGCAAGGATACCAAAACCGCAGAAGAAGCGCCCTGATCCCAATTGGAGACAGCAAAACGAAATTACAGCGCCCGATAACGAAAGCATTCTCCTCCCAGCAGAACCCACTACCGACGATTTCAGACACCCTAGACTCAAATTCAAGCCTCAATCACTTCGATTACTATCTCTCGGCAGCCTCTTCCTCTGCTGCCTGCTCATGATCATTGGCCTTCTCTTCTGCGCCATATGGCCATCCTCGCACAACGGTTTATGGGAATACGACAGTGTCGGCAGCGGTCGATATTTTGTCTTCCAATACCTTCCTACACTTCTCGCCAGTGTCATCATCATCTGGTTACTCATTGTGCAAAACGCTGTACATCGAACTCAACCATTCATCGCATTGTCATCTGGACGAGGTACACCTAATTCCGGCGTTCTGCATGGTTTGACGATTTTCCCGACAAAGTTTATTATACCCGATTTGGCTTTCTTCAAGCACCACGAGCCCTTACTAGGCCTGTGCTCTGTGATTTTCTGGCTTGCTTTGTGGACTGTCCCCTTACAAAGTTGTTTGTTTCAGACGCGATATTATACCCCGGATAACATTTGGAGGTGGACAACAGTCCTGGGGATTGCGTATACCCTGTTCGCTTTGTACCTGCTGTTAGCTTTCGCGCTCCTGCTTCTCATCTTCCGCATCACATTTCGCCATACGGGCCTCAAGTGGGACCCTGTGTCGCTTGCAGACCTGCTAACAATCTTCCATTCGTCGAATTTTCTTTCGGACTTTGAGCGCTCAGAAGTCGTCGGGCGATATTCGACTTACTTTTCAGCGAAGTACCTTAGACTCGGGTACTGGCAGACAACGAGACAGCACGAGGCGTTCTACGGCATTGGAGAGGAGAACGTTCTCACCAAAAGGTACTCCCTGGACCGAGGCAAGATGACACCTGTCACCAAGCTTTCGGACGTCGATTTAGAAGCCCAACGGCCAGAGAAGCAATCCAAATTCAATACCCTCCAGCAAGATATCCACACTCCAGATGTGCGTTACAGGTGGCTACCATGGTTTCTAAGGGACGGTCCCGCCCTTGCCTGGATACTTATTGCGATCGCCTTGATGCTCGCATTTGTCATCGTCAGCTTCGTCAACAGTGCCGTGCAGCAGGGCTTCCTACCTCAGCTTCCAGCCCCTACTTCACCTCAAGGCTTGTCACCAGCCGACTTCTTGTACAGTTTCGTGCCATCCTTCCTTGGCATGATCCTCTTCCTTGTTTGGCAACCCATCGATATGTACTTTCGCGCGCTTCAACCGTTCGCCAATCTCGCAAACAAGGGAGGTTGCTCGGCGGAAGAATCTCTGCTGATGGACTATCCTTCGCGTTTGCCAGTCGACATAACCGTTGAAGCTACCTTGAGCGGCCACTACAGAGTCGCGTGGATTTCCTTCATGGGGCTACTATCAATCTCCCTCCCGATCCTGGCCGGTGGAGTCTTCACAGCGCAATACGTTGGCAGCAACCAAAGCGTCCGCATGATAGCCCATTTGTCAGCGTACTATATATTGGTCGTCATCGTCATCATCTACGCGCTTTCATTCCTGACAATTTGGCCAACCCGAAAACGGCAACTGCCTCACGACATCAGCACCGTCGGTGACCTCGTCAGCTTCTTCTACAAGAGTCCATTGCTTGCAGATGCCGTTTTCGAAGAGCCTCGGAGCAAGACTGATTTGGTGACGAGGCTTATGGGGAGATTGACGGGCGAAAAGGGGTTTTCGAAGTATGCATTTGGGACCTTCACCGGAGTGGGGGGAAGTGAGCATTTGGGTATTCACAGGTTAGAGGATCGCCGTTCGCTTCGGAGAGTACGGACGACTGAGGGTGCCAATACGAGCAATACGAAGAAATGATCTGATTTTGCGTTGCGGCATTAGCGTGGAGCGATGAATGCATTTACACGGATGGGCATGACACACGGTTTTATGGATATGCTGTATACTTTATGGTATAACGGCAGGATAGTCGTCATGAAAGTGTATAGAGGGAGGTGTAATATATAATGCGTAGTACGAACTACTGTCTTGTCCTCTGAGAGAAAAACACAATCACCACCATTGGATTAGCACCAATAGGAATCAAACGAATTCTGTTATGTGTTCCGTCAAGCCTCTTGACATGAATTTGTGGCGCTCCTACTCCGTAATGCAAGGGCTTAATAATATCTGAGATTAGCGCAGCCTGCCCACGCAACAATCAAGTATCCAATCCATGGCTCTCGCAGTCATACTACTCAATGCAGCCTCACCGGCTCGTATCGCATGCGCAATTTAATGGCAAGTCCACGCGCCCTCGGATCGGTACCATCGAAACAACGCCCTTTTCATATCCCAGAACCCCTCTGTACCTGCATCAATGTTGATATCTGGTGCACCCATACACTATAATGCCCAACCTAAAGCCAAAGGTACCAGCTAGCACTCGCCCCTCCACCCATATCAAGACCTACAAAGCCTCAAATCCCGACCTTCACGGACCATGACGCCTGCATGCCTGAGTACACGCAGCCAGGAAAGCGGTGTACAAGTATTCTACATGCAGCTGGCCGAGACTTGCAGCTCGTGTTGTCCACGATACCCCATGTTCGAAGCTGCCTTCTTCTGCTCGATTAGGATGAGAAGGGTGCATAGACTGCCAGGTGCTTCCCTGTGAATGATTGCGTGTATTGGTAGACGTGAGCTAAAGAAATCTCGGTCCTCTTCTTCTTCTTCACTATATCTATTTCGGCAGAAGGTTGAGAATCATGTGTGAAAACGCCCGTCTTTTTTTCTATCGATCCATAACATTGCAGCTCGTGGACGGTAAGTCAAGCTCTTATGCAGGATCTGGGTTGTGGCTGTACGGACACAGGTATTTGATCACTACTACGCTCGTAGTGTTATTGTCGGAGGTATTCGATAATAGGGCTCTAACTATCCACACGCTAGCTTCGTCCAAACGCATAGTGGCAGCTGATGTAAAAGTGTGGTAACATTTTGTATTTGTTTTCAGGCATCTAGCATCAACTCTTATGCCTGGTCGCCAATCTCGTTCCCATACACTCAAGTATCGCACGTATACAATTGGATCATCATTCAATATGAGGACTGCCATCATACTGACATTTGGCCTCTACCTTGAGCAAGCAGTCGGCAACATACCGGTGAGCTATGAGCGTACAGTTACTCTCACATGCAACCACTCCCTCCTCCAATTGCCCGGCTACACTGGATGTCTACGCGGCATGTCGTGTATCGGCGACGAGATGTGGGCGCTCAAACCGAGATTACACCTATGGAAATACAATACTGACATGCCGCAGTTGCGTTAAGCCCGCACTACATGCGAGACCTCTGGGCTTCGAAATCGAGAACAGCAAACCCTCCTCACACAACGACGTCCTCACTCCTAGCTATGTTCCCGTTGGGAAGTGCGGGCCAGAGCATGGCGGACTTGCTTGCGATCCTCGCAGTACAGCGTACAGCAGATCATCCTGCGTAAGTTATGCCATTGCCTTGTTTATCACGGTACGCTGACTATAAGGTCATGCAGCTAAGGTACGGTAGGTTTGGGAGCCCGGTCGAACATTGCGGTATAGGCGGCACGTCTGGATGCACAATTTCCAAACGTCAGACAGGTCCTACAGCATCTCGATCGGACGGGCGTTGCGGATCAGCGTTCGCTGGCGCCATCTGTGATCCCAATGGGCCCTATGGGGGCTGTTGCAGCCAGTATGGGTACTGCGGCTCGACGCCTGATCAGTGAGTATCCAATCCATTCTCGATATGGTTCTTTCGACGAGGTGTATTCCAGGTTCAGTACCCTGCGGCCCATATTATGCCAATGATACATGTGGTTACGTCATGGAATGGTTACCTTTGAGATATATCTTTTGCTGATATGGCACTTACAGCTGCCTGGTCTCCAATGGATGCCAGAATGGCTGCACGGGGGCTGTCGAACCGACCAATACCGCCGCTTCTACTGCATCAGTAACTCAGGAACCTGTTTTGGGGAGTCCCACAGCCGCTCCACCCACGGGCCCTGATACTACCGATGGCACATGTGGCTCTGGCAACGGGAACACTGTCTGTGGTAGCTGGCCTAATGGGCCTTGTTGCAGCCTATATGGGGTCGGTCATCAAGATAGATCTCTAGAATCAGCAAGTACTAATATAGTCCCAGTTCTGTGGAATAGATGCAGCCCACTGTGGCAGCGGGTGTCAAAGCGGTCCTTGTGTGGGTCCTCCTGAGATTCCTGCACCGGGACCTTCACCTGCACCAGCAAATCCAAATCCGGGGACTTTCAACATTGTGGGACAATCAGGTGTGCCGGCCATGCACACTGGCTTGATGCCCAACGGACGGGTCGTTTTCTTGGACAAGGTCGAGAATTACACTCAGATACAGCTGCCCAACGGCCAGTATGCATATTCCGCAGAGTACGTCTCCTTTTGTCCGCTTCAACGATCGCAGAGTAGCGAGACTTGGCTCGGAAGCTTCTTCTCCTTTCTTTTGTAGACTCCTAGCGCTGACACCGGAACGACATATAGATACGACCCCACAACAAACACGGCTGTAGGACTTTCATACAAAGTACTCAATTTTCTCTGCCTATTCCATTCGCGAATTCGAGGCTAAAACCCATCTAGACCAACGCTTTCTGCTCTGGAGGCGCTTTCCTTGCCGATGGTCGCTGGGTATCACTTGGTGGCAACGCTCCTCTTGACTTCATTGACCCCACGATCAGCAATGGGTTCCAAGCTATGTGCGTGATATCTCCTCCCAGACATCGTATTTTTGGACTGTGTTGCAGTCCTTGAGACATGACTATGGGAAGCGTTACTCCTTGGCTATGTCTCATGGTTGAGATTATTCCTTGAGGGGGTAGATACTGATTACGAAACCACCCAGCCGCTACCTATCCCGATCATTCAGTGATGCTTCGGAAGATGGAAGTAATTGGAGCGAGCCTGGTAACCAGCTAGCCAGTGCACGATGGTATGCTAGCGTGCAAACAATGCCCGATGGGACCGTCTTCGTGGCCTCTGGAAGCCTTAACGGACTAGACCCTACCGTGCCTGCCAACAACAATCCGACGTACGAGATCCTTAATGCTGAAGGCGTATCGAGTGGGCGTAGCGTTCCGTTGGCCATCTTAAGCAAGAACCAGGTACGTCGTCTCCGATAACCGACTCCCTTTCTATGCGGTAATGGGTTACCAAACACAGATCCATGTTACTTGTCACTGACTTTGATTTCATGCAAAGCCGTATTACATGTATCCCTTTATACATCTCCTGAGCACTGGGGATCTGTTCATCTTCGTATCAAAATCAGCGGAGGTGTTCAACGTTGCTGAGAATTTGGTTGTAGCATCCCTCCCAGATCTCATTGGAGACTATCGGACTTATCCCAATGGAGGTGGTAGCGTTCTACTCCCTCTCTTTAGTACCAATCAGTGGGCTCCTGAAATCGTTGTATGCGGGGGAGGGGCATACCAAGACATAACGAGTCCAACAGATCCAAGCTGTGGTAGTATTGAGCCTTTATCCGCAAACCCGACGTGGGCGTTAGAATCCATGCCAGAGGGCCGGGGCATGGTAGAGGGTGTGCTCCTCCCAGACGGCAACGTACTCTGGCTTAACGGAGCCAATCAGGGCGCTGAAGGTTTCGGTCTTGCTACTGCTCCGACTCTCGAAGCGCTGATCTATAACCCAACGAAGCCAGTCGGACAACGCTTCACTACCGGCGCTAGCTCTACAATTGCTAGATTATACCACTCCGTCGCTCTCTTACTTTTGGACGGTACCGTAATGGTCGCTGGCTCCAATCCTGTTCAGCAGCCGGTCCTCACCCCAGTGCCAAATCAGACACCTTCGGAGGACTTTATTACAGAGTTCAATGTGGAAGTATACACGCCTCCTTATCTGCAAGGAAACGCTCAGCGGCCAACCAATGTGGTGCTGTCCTCGAAAACCCTTGCAGCAGATGCAAGTGCTTTCACAATCACACTCAACGCACCTGCTGGAAACACGGCGATTGCTGTTGCGCTCTACCACGGTGGATACGTCACCCATTCGCTTCATATGAACCACCGTATGCTATTCCTCGACAACAATGGCTATGTTGCCGGCGCCACCTCCCAAACTTTGACAGTTACAACACCACCTAACAACAACATAGCACAACCTGGGCCATATGTGGTCTATGTGACCTGCGATGGTGTGCCGGCTATCGGACAATTCGTCATGGTGACCTAATGAGATACGTATGATATGGGAGGAACATCGCGAATGATATAGAGTTTCTATCGTATGCTTCAAAGGGTTTTGCATAATGCACGAATATCGACACGACTTTGATGGGCAACGTAGGGTGGATTTAGCTATTGATGAGCATTTACCCTATGGATCGCACGTCAGCCTGAGCTTAGGTAGTGATTATTGCTGAACATCAGCTATCGGCTCGTATGTAGCTTGTGGTAACGCTCGGATTTCGACGGTTTATTGACCAGTATGTAACGATAAAGTCACGAGTATTGACGATTGTGTATAGCCCCCCGGCTTGATTGGGCCTAGTCTCTTCTGATCGTACTCTACACCCAAGCTACCACTATCACATCAGATATGGCAGCTCTAGCTTTGATAAGCTCGTGGGACAGACGGTATTGGCCACGGAAGGGACCCGAGGCAACGGTCAGGCTATGGCTTCGGCACGCGCAGAGACCGATCCTGACCTTCTACTGGTCCATGTAGGGGAGACTGCCTTGTGACAATCAGTACGGAGTGGAAGAGCGAGATACAACCAATGAGACGAGAAGAAGGACGTTGGAAGATGTGGGAGAGGAGTGCGTGTCTATGAGGTGCATCTGTCTTCACAGGAGTCTGTCTGCAGTCTTGAGTCCGGGGTTCGTGCAGACGGGCACAAGATGATGAGATCCTGCTTCACGTCTGTGGGGGTATCCAGCATAGAAGCGCCAGCCATGTCTCCCAGATCGACGAACTTCAATTACGTAGGTCCGTCCGCGAGCTCTCCCAACGAGGCATACATCGCAGTGATAACAGATCTGCAGGCCATTCGGGTTAATCTTAGAGTACGAATGTCATCATGCTGTCCCCTGTGACGTTAGGGCATACAGATTCCGGTATGAGACCAACTCTTCGGGTAAGAACGGAACCGTCGTCGATATCGCCTCGCTACAATCGATTCGAGATGGCTATGCGGTACCTGCATATGCTGCTTGGACAACAGGCGTCGCTCCGCTCCGAATACCAAGGTGTCATTCAGGAGAAGGTTGCATCTGATAACACCATCGTACTCGGATAGTATTACTAGAGAGCTGGATACAGCCGTCGTGGAGGACGATGAGCGGGCTAAGAGTATCTCGAGAAGGCTTTTCGGCAGACCAATGAGGGACTCCTGAAGATCTTAGAGTGTGCTCTGGTCGCCTCAAGGTAATATGGCAAGGCTGGGAGGCCCACAGCAGAGGATGGTGAATGGTGGGATGGACTGCGATCTAACCGTTCGATATATGTTGGGGCTTCCATCATCGGTCTTCCTTCATCCCTCTTCCTTTCTCCCTCTGCATTTATCCACTATCGACTAACAATCGACTATCGATTATCGACCGGGTACCTCATATTCTTATCAAAGCTACCAACGGGGAAGCGGGACATCCGCAAAAATAAGGCCGCCGATCTGCAGTGACAGCTCTAGAAACCCCACTTTTCCCGCTCCTTCGGCTCTAGTCTCCGGCGCCCGTCGATAAACCACCAGCCGGCTACTTCCAGAATCCATCCGTCAATACTTGCCATAATCCAAGCGACAGCGACGAGAAACAGGTGAGATTTATTCAAGCTTGATAGTAAGCTTCATACCGACTATGAGACTCATCCGCTGCAATTGCAAAAGTGTTGTGGGTGATATCTGTGCTCTGCATTGGTTATCGCACAACGTCTTGGCTGATGGACATTGAAGACTAGCCTGAGTCTCCAAATCCCAATCAGATAACACATGCGGACACCAGTCTTCTGCAACGAGCGCTGCTCACTGCTTGATTCTGCCACTAACTCGCCCACTACCGTGGTTACCCCACGTTGGCCAGGCTCTTCCGATTAGCAGCGCCGCCAGTGCCGGAACGATCAGGGATTGCCTCTCCATTATCGGTCTCTTGGTCACAGCTAGGTGTGCGCCCTCCGCCCCTACCAGCCCGGTCTCCAGATGTGTGGTGGTTCCATTGTGAGCAGATAGCACTGCTTCGATCCTTACAGCTCGGTCACCAAAGCTCATGCATACTCGACATCGGTCATGCGAGTCGGAGTTTTTGTGACGCACTTTTGACACTTCGAATATTTCAAAACGGGGGGATTTCGCCGTTGTCGCTCTCGCCGTTGCCTGCGTATCCCCACACGCCCCCTCAAGGGAGGAAGAGCCAAGTATACCTTCACCCTATGCAGAGGCCACGCCCTTTTCGGTAACCGGCGCACCATGTTGACGTTTGAGGGTGCCAAACCAGTCGTCCTCCTGCTTGGAGAGGTCATTCTGGCACAAGCGGAGTGGAACTCTTTGAGGGCGATTGCGAAGCTGCGCGTATGAATTAGAGCTTGGCGGGCGAAGGGGGCTGTATGAGTGCTGACGGTGCTTCAACAGCAAGTCAACAATGGCACACGCGATCAGTTTCTTACCGATTGCAGGGAGGGTGTCTACGAGGGAGTGCTGGCGATCTCGAGGACCTACGATTCCACTCAGGTGAAGCGTTTGAGCTCTTCTACTGCTATCTGCACCCAATGGCCAACTTACCCGTTCTTTTAGATAACTGGTCCCTTCGACCAAGAGCTCATCGATCTCCTTCCCCCAAGCCTAAAGTTCGTCATACATAACGGCGCCGGCTATGATTCCATTGACGCCGCCGCTTGCGCAGCCCGCCGTATCTCAGTCTCTAATACGCCAGGTGCCGTTGACGCTTGCAGCGCCGACACGACCATCTTCCTAATGCTCGGTGCCCTACGCCGCATACACGTTCCTTATACAGCCCTCCGTGCTGGACAATGGCGGGGCAATATGGGCTTGACCCACGAGCCAGAAGGCAAAACACTGGGGATACTGGGCATGGGCGGCATTGGCACGGCGGTGGCCAAGAGGGCACAACCCTTCGGAGTGCATCTGCAATACCACAATCGAAATTGCATTCCGGAGCATTTGAACGCGACAGGAGCCAAGTACGTGGGTTTCGAAGAGCTGCTGCGAACCTCCGATATAATCTCGGTCCACCTACCCCTGAACGCCAGCACGCGAGGCTTGATTTCCCACCAAGAAATCACCATGATGAAAGACGGGGTCGTAATCGTCAACACCGCGCGCGGACCCATCGTCGACGAGGACGCCCTCCTCGCAGCCCTCGAATCCGGCAAGATATGGGGCGTGGGGCTCGACGTGCACGAGCACGAACCGGACGTCCACCCCGGGCTCATTGCGAACGAGAATTGCGTGCTTCTACCGCATGTGGGGACCGCGACGGTGGAGACGCAGCGGAAGATGGAAGTTCTCGTTGTGGAGAATGTGAGGAGTGCGTTGGAGAGCGGGTGTTTGCTCACGCCGGTGCAGGAGACGAAGAAGATGATTGCCATGAATGGATTTGCGCAATGAGAACTGATGGTATAGAGGCGGGTAAGATTATTATGAGAGAGATTGTCATGACTTTTAGAAGGGCAGATAGACGGGCTTGTTTCTCGCTGGGAAAGATAAAAGAATCCATTCGTTGACTTTTTTCGTCTGCGAAGTCCCGAGTCAGGAATGACGATTTGTGTTCAGCCGGATTTCGTTCAGCCGTAAAACGGTAGCGAGTATCCATAGAAGAAAAGCGCCGTATATCCCACGTCCTGGCAACTTTGGCATCCGTCTCGCGGTACCTTACCTCGGTAAAAGCCCCTGAAACGGACTGAGCTCGCTCCCCCATTCGCCACACCTCCCCTTTACGAACCATCTTCTTCTAATCCCCCCACAGACACAGACCTGAAGATCAACATCTCTCTCTTGAGAAATATCCAAACCATCTACTTTACTATCTACCCTAAGATGAAGTCTTTGACTCCAATAAACCAAGGCATATCTCCAGAACCCCTGAATCAAATCGTGGGTTTTCCGAGAAGCCGATTGCATGGTACATTCACCTCGGTCTACCTTACTCCATAAGGGTAATTCTCTCATACGCCGCTCCCTCCGTTTTTCGCCCTCCTAAGTCTTAAAGCCATCAATATCTATAGCTTTCGCTTTCCCATTTCCATCATTCACACCTTTCCCTTTCCCATCATCCACTACCCTCCTCCCCCCATCCCCATCCCCCTCTCCAAAACCCCACCACCCCCTACTTCCGCCGCTCTATCAGCCTCCCTCCTCCAACCGATATTACCCCACACCTACATCCTTGCGTTCGTATATTGGTACCCATGATTAGCGGAGAATAGTGTTAGTGCTAGATCTAGATCTATGATTAGGATGAGGATGAGGATGAGGATGGGGATGATATCTATGTCTTTGGCGAGGTAGCTTGGGGTATTTTGGTAGCGATGGTATGGGATAGTGGGAGGGTGGAGATTGGATATAGCAGCTAAGGGTCTGATCTTTTTTCCGTTTAATGGTTTTTCAGAATGAGGGATTGAATTTATGCTGGCTAGGCAGCTGCTGTTGCATTACATAGGAGTTCATCATGTTTTTTATGTATCACTTGGATTATCCGATCGTGTCTGCGATTCGTCACGGATCGAGAGATGGGAATCCTCGGTATTCTATCCTTGGTGGAGGGGAAGTATGAGTGGGAGGCATGTTGGGATGGATGGATATGCGAGTGCTACGCAGGCCGAGTACAAAAATTCCAGTCCGGCTTATACAGGTGCGATTTGTAGGTAGAAGTGGAAGAGCATCGTTCTGGCTAGCGCTCGTGAGTTGAAGTATTTAATCTTATATGCAAAGTCTAGGTAGATGCGACGCTCGTAGTGCCACACCAAATCTTTCCAGCTTGATAACTAGATGATTCCGCGTGCCTATTGACGAAGTCTTATTCTTCGTAGAAAAATGCATTTTAGATGAAGATGCTATGACCGTGTTGGATCGCACTGTAAGATTGCAGATGCATTTCGGTCCGTAGAGAATGGCAAGATGTAACAAGAAGTTCTCGTAGCTTTGCCTGGACGTCCATACCATGTGGGAAGTATAGCTGGTCCTCTGCGCTGCCTCATCATACTTCCCGTGGATACTTAGAACGGTTACCTAAGGAATTCTGGGCGATCGTGCCTGTATCACAGAATCGTAGCAGAACAAAGGTCGAGGATTTTCGGCCCGTTGCAAGGGAAATTTCCTCTCCACACACTGTGGAAACTCCCATCGTTGTTTGATAGGCTGGTTGTTTTTCCCAACCTCATTGATGCTGTATCACGCCTACTTTGGTCCTCAAAATTTCAGGTGGAATATTAATGCACGGAGGAAGGTGCATCTCGTGCTATCTCGTGGACAATCTCGTTGAAAAGGTTGTGTCGCAGTCGCCTTTTTCTTCATCTTCTGTTGATGGCTCATTCACGAATGATTGCCGTTAGTAGTTGCCCTCCGTGATCAAGAGGCAAACCATCACGCAATACCTGGTGCTCTACCTTAGCAGTGGGTGTAATGGGGGTGCTCGTCAGCATCCCTGCTGAAAGCCTATTGGCTCTGGATATCGGTAACTCGTCATTGCGAATAGAGCCTCCAAAACTGTGATTGAGGCCATACCATGACTCCCTGTGCCCCAGCCGCGACAATGTCAGCAATGCTGGAGCAGCTCCAGAGCAGGAAATCATGATATTAGGAAGCTGTTTCGGCTCAGAATTTCAGATCCAGTTCATTTTAGGCTTATCAAACCATCTTAGCAAGCAAATTATATGTCGCGGAGGTTCGGACCCTTACCGTATACTGGTTGCAAGATCCGGACTTATGCCCGCGAACTGGAGCATTTAAGAGGCGGTCGTATTTAAGAGCTCGTTCTCGTCGGATAGGTAAAGGTAGATAAGTGAAAGTGAAGCAGAAACAGTGTTGAAGGTGGCGAGGAGTGACTGGGGTATCAGCTAAACCTATGAAGGCTAGCTCTGGACTGCACATCATCAAGATCTACCAGCACTAGTCACCAAACCCCAACATGTCATGCTGTTCGGACATCTCGCCGAATCCTCGAATACGGAGCAATATGAGCGATGGCAGTGCGATTGGTTCTTTCAACACGCCTCGACTGGTTGTGATTTGTCGCTAATACTTACTTCCCACGCGACCTCTACTCAATGGCACTTCTTCTTTCCCATGTGCACAAGACCTGTGAGAGGCATTCGGGAGCCGAGCGAATTAAGATGTCTCAGACTACTCATCGATTTGCTCTTCCTAAAGATATTCAGCGGCCGTTATTTTAGTCCTGGAAATCTGATATGGAGCTGGGACCCCCGAGTATGACGTAGCTAGGAGTCTGCATCGAGATCGCTTACGCTCTTCAGCATCATCGCGATATGCCCAAGCCATTGCAGACATCTGAAGACATTGGATACCTTCCTGCTTCAATAGAACAATCCGACCGCACACTCGTTGGGCGGAGGTAGCTCCGATGATGCCCATCCAGATAGGATTGTGGACGGAGATAGTTCCGATGTTGTCCATCATGATTAATACCTCCGCGTGCATCATGCGAATCATTCTTCTACCCTACTCGAAAGTATTTGAATGACTTGGATCAGTTTACTTGGTCATCCACAAGTCTGGAAAGATGGCATCGATTATGGAGCTGAGTGCTGAAATTCGCTGCATGATCTATCAACACCTCTTCAGACTACCTGATGGTCAACTTCTGGCTTTGTCCAGGGAGCCAGAGCACGACTACAGCCATGGTCCGCCAACCGACTGGGTCGCCGACTCACGCGACGAAGGACTCGTGTACGACGTCGACGCTGAGAGACCAGAGCCCACTAATTCTCGCTTTCTAAGAACGTGTCGCAAGATCAACAACGAAGCGACTCCGATCTTCTATGGCGCCAACAGAATCAGCTTGTACGCAGAAGACAACAATGACATCTTCTACTGGCTCCTCGACATTGGTGAGGATAACCGGCGCGCGATCCGTCATCTTGAAATAAGCTGGGCGTATGGAGTGAGCATTGCATCTGGGAGGGGGAACATACGTCATATCCTGGAAGCCATCAATGATATGGATGATGCGGAGGAGGACGAGATCCAGAAGCGCCGGCAACAACTCATCCAAATCGTGCAGCGATTAGAGGTCAAGACGGTCCGACTTAGTCAGTATACCCCCAAATGGGCTTGCGAATAGAGAAGTGGCAGTTGAAGGAATACGATTCTCGAGACAATTGAACGTCACACCCTTCGAAAGCAGAACCTAAGTACAACAAGTACTCTGCTGAAGTTGCTGTGACGTATTCTGTTGGATTGTGTTTAGCAATTCTGGTCAAGTGAAACCACATCGGCTTGAACACTGTCCAAACTTCTCGAGGATACTATCCTCGTCGCTGCCGCTTCTCTAACAGCAAACCTAGGAGTTCAGCCTTCCTCCCTAGGCATGTCTCGCGTAGCTGACCTATCTTCGCCAGTCATCAGAACGCTCAACCTACTCATCAGCAATCAACACCTTATCTCCCTTGGAGTTTATCTGCCAGGAGTTGATGGTGGAGATATCTGGGATCTTCCTAATGCGAACATATACTTTGCGGAAGAGATCTTCTCTAATACCACCACCAACGTGCATGCCTGTATCCCGAAGGCTCTCTCGAGAATGCTCGGTCTCCGAATCCTCGCGATCGGATATACGAGAGATATCGGACTTGCGGAGACTATTGCTAGAGAAGCGGGCGCAAAGGAGTTGGTCATCCATACCTGTCCAGAAGCTCAGAGCCTGAATTTAAGCGACGAGGAACGAGCGTTGTGGGAGGAGAAAGGGTGGCGATTAGAGGGCAAGAAGGCGTGCAAGACCTTGATGGAAGCATGGCGTATGCAGCCGCAACATGAAAGATCTCATGAAGGATACTCCGAGGGAGGTAGACTGACAGCTGACATGGAGGTTGATATTTAGCTTCATAGACCTCAGAGCCTAGGTACGATAGTATTCCGTTTCTCCACAGCTATCAAGCTTCGAGCTTACAGGTTTCCTATAGCCGCAATGTAGATGGCTGCCCGCATAGTCCATGACTGTTAGATCTGGCTCAGCAAGTTCGACAGTGTTACTGTTTCATTATCTTTCACTTTTAGAAAAAACGCAATCCCTGCTTTAGTGGAAGCGCAGGTATGTGACGATTAGAGCGTGGAAAGGTGAACCGGATCATTCTTCATCCTATTCTGTTAAAATGTATGATGTCAATGAGTCATCTGCACGTGATTTGGGTGTAGTGCAATAGTATTATGATAACTAATGGATGGATGTAGCTATGTAGAATGGAATAACCATCACGAGAAATCTCTATTA